>MTKX01009947.1_pt1 | contig 395670 bp, 326 predicted proteins | sample 1042771 | NCBI WGS metagenome assembly MTKX01 (sample SAMN06212183, study PRJNA360534) | anaerobic digester metagenome | biome: Wastewater treatment plant; material: sludge; isolation source: anaerobic digester fed with sludge from wastewater treatment plant | place: Denmark: WWTP Randers ...
CCCTCAATAGAGCATCTAGGTCCACGTGCTGAAGACTGCAGGCCTGCCTTAGCTCTTCCCACGTGGAAGGAACTTGCCAAGGTTGGAGAATCGGCACCTCGTTGATGCGCATCCAGACTCCGACTAGCGGCGCCGCGCTGGCATTCTCGATGGCGACTCCCCACCCTGGAGCAAGCACTTCCCTGCCGTCCCCAGCCATGAAACGTCTCACAAGCCGGAGGCCCTTCCCTCTCGCGAATGGGACCAGTTCTACCAAGCCTGCGTATTCCTCTGCATTCTGCCACACACTCAAGGTGTCCGTACCTTCGCAGAAGACAGGAGTGATGGATGACGCCGACACGGGGAAGTCAGGAAGCTCGAATGGTTCCCCTCGCAGGGTCAACTCGCCACGCGATGCGGCGGCCAACCAGTCAAGGGCTCGCCGGAAGCGCCAACGCAGGCGCTCGTGCACACCGTAGGGTTCGATGTCGTATCCGTGCCTTCCAAGCACCCTAACGGTAGTGTCCAGGCAGATTCTCCCATCTCGCCACGGTACATCCTTTCGCCCCTCGCCATTGAAGCTCTGGTGAGGAAAGGTCCGAACGATCCCTCCGACCTTTGAGGGGTGGAATCTGATCGAGCCCCATGGGTAGGCTGGATCCACGAGCACGTGCCAGTCCGTGGTGGCGGGAATGGGACCCTCAGGGGCGATATCAGGTGAGAGACGACTATGAAGAATCCATCTGCCAACTTCCGCAGCCCATGCCCAATCTCGCAAGAGCGTGACACGCTCCATGTCGTCCAGAGCTCTTCTCGCAGCGCGGAGCTCCCCAGGCGGAGTCCTGTGCGGATCCGTCACGCGAATCTTCCTCCGCCAATCTCCGATTTGTCGCTTCGAGAGCTGTATCCGCCTACCACAGCTCCTTTGTTGGCACGATCGTCTCCCTCGCTTTGAGGTGGTGCGTCCGGGAAACTGGGCCCGAAAAGCTCCTGCCAGCCTTCGACGCTCTCCCTTAGGTCTTGAGCGTCAAAGGCTCCACGAGCAGTCGTTGCCGCACTGCGCACTTGGCGATAGAAAGCGGCAAAGTCCTTACCGGAAACCCGACCAAGTACATTGTGCTCAGGAACACCATGATCCGGCAGGAAGGGAGTCTGCTCGCGCGATGCCTCTTGCGCGAAGTCACACACGATAATCTCCAGCGTTCGGGTAACCCCCTCTGCCACAGTGCGAATCCCGTCAGGACAGCACACTCCAACCACATGCTCGACCGGATAGCCTTTGGGATACTCCTGCGTGCTATGCCTGACACGTCGCCACCACTTTACGGCCTTTACAACACTCACATAGTGGCCATTGCATCGCTTATTCTTATCGCGTGTCCACTGAATCTGAGCCAAGGGATGCGTTGATTCCCAGCGCGCGGCCTCTCGGTTTGGAATACGCAATGGCAGAAGCTTCCACTCTTCCTGCTTCCGAGCACTGGTCAGCAAAGAGTCGGCATTCCAGACAGAACGTTCCTCAAGAGGGATCCACGACTTCACTAGGCGCCAGTCATCCACATCCTCTAGCGTGTTGTCTGTGATCACACTGGCAGCCCTGAGCAACTCGCCCTCCCGCTCTGATGGGGCGGAGCTTATCACGAGGTCGAGATCGACATAGCTTAATTCGATGCCGAAAGAACGACCTTGCCGCTTGTACTTACCTTTGTAGTGCTTCTCGAGGAATGGCACAAACAGCTCGAGCGCCTCGTCTGGCGTGTACTCCTGTTCAGAAAGCCGCGTAACGGTCATGACATCTACATCCGCACGCTTTCCTCCGTAGGGACGGACCGCCGTCGCCCGACGGTAGCTGCCCTGAAGAAACGTGCTTATGATGAGAGGTGAGAGCCTCGGGTCTTCTTCGAGGCGCCTCCTCAGCGTGCGATGCCCTGTCTTGCAGTCATCGACCTGCTCCTGACTCAAGCGGACATCCTGAAGGAAATCAGCAAAGTAAGAAGGTAGTTCCATCCTTTACACCTCCGATCAGATTCGGCTTAGCCCCTTAAGCTGGAAAGATCAGCGACGCATGATATGCACCTGGCGTGTTGTTCTCAAAATCGTACTCGTACAGAACGCAGGAGCCGAGACCGTGCGACAACTGCCCCAGAAAGAAGACGAGTGCATTAGGAGCGGCTGCAAAGACGTGGAGCCGTCCCATTCTCTCCCTGGCTGAACGTTTCTTCACTGCGGAGGCTGCAGCCTGAGCAAGGGACATCGCGTGGGGTCCATCCTGAACTGCGGTGCTGCTTGGCTCCGGACACATTCTCAAAGAGATGATTCTCGAGACCTCTGATAGCCTTGTGTTCACGAAGATCTCAACATCATCGATAATGTTGTGAGTAGCACTGATCGCTACCGCCACATCAGTTCCATCTGGATTCCGCTCAATCTCGTCGATCGACCAAGTGTCAAGATGACTGCCTCGCTCAGTGCGATATGGCTTCCAAGGCACTCTACCGCCATACGTTTTCTGGATTGGCACAACATTGACACCGGATTTCGGATGAAGACAGTAACCAGCAGCGAAAGCGATGGAGGTATGTGCGTCCAGGTGAAGGTGGTAGAGATGTGGTTCCCGCATCCGCTCTGTTAGGAAGGCTGCTAGCTCGGGAAAGACGCTCTCCTGCCACAGGTTCGCGGCCCGTATTGATCGGTTGTCGAAATGCCGAACCAGGCAGAGTAAGCACTTGGTCTCGTCTTCCATGTACTCTGTCCAGCGCAAGAAACTGCGTACACCTATCGGGACAGCTTGCTGGATCGGTCCTTGGGTGTCAGAGCACAAACCCTCACGCCGACAGATTTCCCTAAGCTGTTCATGTGTGAACTCGCTCTGACCCGTTGCTCTGACCTTGCGGATTAGATCATCATAGGTCGAGGCCCGCCCTTGTCCTTCAGCTGGCCGAAGACCTGCCAGACGCAATCTGTCGTCAAGGCGGTCCTGTACTGATTGGAGGTGCCCCGACTCCGCATGAATGCGCAGTGGGCGAAGGACGCGCACTAGCTCCGCATCACTGAGCAGACCAAGGTGCTCCCGCCACCCGGCACGTACACGCCCCATCGCACTGCGCTTGGTTCTGCCTTCAGCCAGCACATCCAAGCGCAATTCTCCCCCCTGATTGCTGACCAGTCGGGCCAGTTCGTCGTCAGGGTGCACAGGCCATGGAGCAACTACGTGAAATCGGCATCCCTCTCCATTAGGTGCCAGCTCCTTCTGAACCGAGTGAAGCCTTTGCAGCAAAGACAGAGACTCGGCGCCGACAAAATCTGGCTCCGTCAGTGCACGCCACCCAAAGGCGCCCGCTTGATCTACGTGAAACTTGATCTGGAAATAATCCGCGAAAACCTGGTCACCGCGTTCATCTGGTACCGGCGTACCATAGAAGACCGCGACGTCATCAAAGAACCTGATCCTATCAAGCTCATAGCCCACCCTGAGCACCTTGCTGTGTTCTTCAAAGAGGCGACAAGCCTGCAGCCAGAAGAACCGTGCCTGGTAGTCGTCGCCCTGCATACGAGGAATCACTGCCTTTGCCATTGGACTGCTGCGCCTCTCCTAACGAGCCTCTTGACGGCGTGAACTAGGGGCAGAAGCTAGAACCCATGATCACCCACGAGCAGTGACCAATGGTTCCAGCTACTGCCCTCCAGCCCGTCCCCCAGAGGTCGATCAGTTCTCGGTGTCTTTGGGTGGACAAGGATCGTGACCAGGAGCTATCGTGTCCTTGCTCCTGAACTTTCCATTCACCCCCGCCGTCGTCAACTCGCCGCCTCCAGAGTTGTGCAGCATCTGGCGCGCTGCAGCCTCCGCATCCGCTTGTGTGTCGTGCACGGAAGATGCTCTTGAGGTGTCATTTCGCTTGTTGACCCATCTACCATCCGAGCGCCTATAGACAGTACGAGCATTCTTTGCCATTCGAACCTCCTGTTAGCACCCGCTTACCGGGTTGTGTAGCGCCGCCCCTGGACCCCAGACAGGATCGCGGGCTGAGCGGAAAACGTCTTGCCTGTGCAATTGCACGGTATGCCTGCCGAAGTGCGGAGGACAGTATGGACTACCTTGCTTGGTCAGCTCCAGATAGCCCTCTAGCCTGTCAGAGACGGACCACATCCTGAGTCTCCCGGCAGATGCAGAAGGGAAAGCACTTCTGTTTCGCCATCAATCTCAAATGGCTGATTCTCACACCGAAAGATCCCGCTGCAGTTTGCCAAGTCCAAGTAGTCCTCTCCAGAAGTGGACACTCCACTCCGCCACGAGACGTAGATCGACGAGTCCTCCGGAACCGACTTGTCTACGGGTATGAGTGATATGTTCGGGCCAGCCACAGACCATTCGACTCTGAGTTTCTTCGCGGGCAGATCGGCCGCCGCCTCTCCAAAGAGACGGAGTTGGTTGGCAGGCCTCGCGTTACGCATCTCAGTTGGCTTGTTCTTCATCCGCCACAACACAACGGCATGCCTCCCTGGCCCGATTTGCGTCATCCTAACAAGTGCAGCCGTCGTGGAGACCTCGAATTCGAGCGCGAGCTGGCGGGCAGCTCGATATGAGACGCCTGCTGCACGCAGGCGAGGGACAAAGGAGGCTTCCGGCATCAATAACTCCGAAGCGCCTTCATTGCACAGTCTTTCCTTAGCCCCATGCTTGAAACCTCCGGTGCGCCGAGTTGCCCAGCCGCTGCCGGACGGAAGGGCAGAAAACAGCAACTCCACCAGCTCGTGGGCCTCTGTGAAGCGCTGGCGCACCCGCGGATCTCCATCGTTGATGATCATCGATCCGCTGTTCGGGTTCAACAACAGCCCCTGCTGATCGGGTAAGGCAGCATATACCGGCTTCGGTATACCGAACTGAGCGAATATCCTGTCGAGGGTGACCGGCGGCTCACAACCGATGCCTGCTGCGTCCCTCAAGAAACGCACGTACCGCCTCACATCGTCAGGCCCCTCAACGGTACCAATTCGCTGCAAGAACAGACTGCCAGGATTGATATACTCCAAGCGTGCCTCCCCTTTCAGCCTACCTGTTACTCGCCCGTCTCAAGATATGGTCGAATGGCCTGGTACAGCCTTCGCCATTCCTGTACAGACGTTGGCTCCTGCCCCCGCCTTGGAATGCGCGATAGCCTGTCGATCGTCTCGAAGCTCAGGTTATCCTCTAGGCCAAGTTGGCGCAGGGCCGGTGCTATAAGCAATTCCCCTTGCTCCGACTGCCCAGTCAGGACGGCAGGCGCGACTCCCAGTGCAGCCGCTAGGCGACCCAAGACATTCATTGAGATATTACTGGCTTCGCCTGTTTCGATCAGAGAGACATAGTTGCGAGAGATTCCCGCCTGCTGAGCCAAGCCCGTTTGACTGAGGCCAAGCTCCTCTCTGTACTTCAGGACCCGACGACCTAGCTCTCCCCTATCCATGTTCTCCCCTTCCAGACAATCTGCTACCTCGTGACAATGATACCACAAACGGCTCCAGCTGTCAAATCCAGTGGTCAATTGCACAATCTATTGATCGTCTCGGGTCTGCAGACCAGAAAGAAGGGAACATTGCTCGGGTTGCCAGCCGACAATTGGACCATACATCAGAGGCAGGAGCAAGCAATCGAAAGTCCATGGCCTCGCAAGCCACAGCGAGCCAGCCCTCTCTTGGGTACTCCCCATCGCATCGCCGTAGGGCGCTACCGCGCCCTTGGGGCATGGGCTAGAGGTAGCCACCCTAACTACATCGCAACTGATTCAACGGAGGTGTCTATGCACGAGCAGTCAGCTGCCCCGAGGAGGCGTCTTGCCCCACTCCTCATACCCAATCGGTCTGGGACATGCGGCCTAGCGCCAAGGACGTTCGCGAAAGATGGGGCGGGCAAATGATCATGTATGCCGCTCACCCCATCAGAATGCCCACCCTCCATGAGGGACCCACCGCGCGGATGCCTGCCAACGGCACTCGCTGTGCCATCGACTTCACCAGCACCACCTATCAGATACCTCGTGACCTCATCGGCGACGGCGCCAACACCCTGGAACTCCTCTGCTCCGCTGTGGTACCTGACCAAAGGAACCCCGCAGCCAGCAACCGAGAACCTCTCGCGCGCCCCGAAGAGACATGGCCAGAGACCTGGACCATCGCCCCTCCGCAATGCCCAGTCTGCGGCTCTCCCGCAGTCCTTGACCGCTACCTCGACTGCTCCCGAGGCCCCGGCTGGAAGTGCACCACCGGCAGCTATCTCCACTACTGGATGGTTCGAGCCGAGCCCCTCCGCCGCTGGCTGGCGGCACACCCCCCGCCGGCGAGGTACCCATGGTACGACACACCGCCAGACGACCGCCAGGCCTGGCTCGAAGCACATGCCCGTCCGCCCGACCCGGCACCATCAAACCAAGAAAGGAAAGAACCCAACATGCACTGGACCGAAAGACGAAGGGCCGTAACCAGCATCGGCGAGGAGCTTCGCCGGCGAGGCTGGACCCTGTACGGCTGGAAAGAGGACGAGTCGGATGCCATGACCGACTACTACGACCCCGCAACCTGGGACGGCGTCGCGGAGAAGGACGGTTATGTGGCCGTAGTGGACGTCTCTAGGAGCAACAGCTTCGTGCTGTCGCGCAGCGGCGGCTGCCAGACCCAGCAGCGTGTGCCCGGCGACATCTGCCCGCACTGCCAGGGCACCGGCAAGGAGCCTGACGGCTGGACGTTCGATAGGGCGAAAGCCAGCCCCGTGGAGTTCAACCGTTCGTGGACTCAAGGCGGGGTTGCACTGCTCCCGACCGTCGTCAGCCCGTTGATGTTCGACAATGACGGTGACCAGAAGTGCACTCAATGCCACAGCGTCGGCCACGGCTGGAAGCTGGAGCCTGTCACCGAGCCCTGGCCGCTGTTCCAGCCAAACCCGCAGAACAAGAACTGGCACCTTGAACACTCGGGACACCTCCTGGCGTCCGGCGTTGGCCTTGGCCCGTGCGCCGACTACGACCGCAGGCGAGCCCAAGCCGCCGTCGAGCAGCTCGTGGACCGCATCGAAGCGGCCACACGCGCGCCTGCTGCTAGGACGGGCAACGACAACCACAAAGGCCATGCTGGCGTCACGGTTCGCCGCAACCAGACCCGCAACGGCATCGAGGTTGTCTTCAGCTCCAAACCGGACCTAGAGGTGCGCAGCGCGCTGAAGGGCCTTGGTTTCCGGTGGTCGCAGAATCAGGGTCTGTGGTGGAGCCGCTTCAGCCCCCGGGTCTGGGACCGAGTTCATGACCTGCTGAGGCAGGAAGCGAGTGCACTCCTTGAACCCCAGACGGCGGAGTCGCCGCTACCGGAGCCGGAGCCAGAGGTGCTCGACGACCCGTTTGGCCCGCAGGTGCCGCGCTACGCCATTGAGGAGCCGCTCACTGGCCAGATCATCGGCGGCAATGAGCCGACGACTCCCACGAAACTCGAACCCTGGCAGATGACCCGCCTGGCATATCAGGAGAGCCGTGCCCTGCGCGTCGCCGGCGGGGTGCCCATCTTGAATGCCGCCGACGGTCGCACGCACGAAGCCGCCGTACGTCAGGCGGCAGCCCAGCGCCTGCCCGTCCCACCGCATGTGCTGGCCTACTACGGGCTGTCCACCCCGGCAGCAGACAGTCGCGCCTGTAGCCACGCTGACACCCTGACAGCGCAGTCCGGCGAGCACGGCAACTGCTTCCCGACCTGGGAGCACTTGCTGGCAGCGAGGAGCGAATCATGAGCCGCCCACCCGGCCTCGATGCCCAACTGCAGGTGCTGGTCGAGCGCACCTACCGCTCGCTGGAGGACCAGCTCTACGACCCCAAGCTAGCGGTCGATGGCTACGACAAGGAGCGCCAGCGAGAGTACATCCTTGGCCTCCTCGGCGACCTGGCCCACGATGCAGCCCGCCTCGCCCTGGGCAGTGAGCCGACTGAGGTCTGATCCCCCTCGGCACCCCGCCTCTCCTCGCTTCGACACATCCTCTCAGGCTGCTGCCACGGCGCAGCGACAGAAAGGAACATCCATGCCCCGATACCACGTGTACTACGCCCGCCGGCCCACCTTCCATCCCAGCGGCGAGCACGGAACCCCGCCCTTGACGGGCACTGCGCTGTGCCTGAGCCATGCTTGGCTATTCGAGATCGAAGCCGTCAGCCTGGACGATGCCTTCCGGCGGATGCAGGGTGAGAACTGGTCGCCACAGGGCGAAGCGCGCGAGCTACTCCAGGCCTTGGGTCTCAACCACACCTCCATGTCGGTCGGCGACGTCCTGCGAGACCAAGAGGGCACCTGCTGGGAATGCCTTGACCAGGGATGGAGGCCCCTCGCCGCAGATGCGGGAGGAGGCGCCGACCATGTCCAAGTCTGAAACCAGACACCAGCGAATCGAACGGCTAATCCGCGAGGGTGGGTGTGGTCTCCTCCCCACCGACTTCTCGGCACCCTGTCCCAAACGCGCCGGACCGGAACAGCCCGATGATCGACATCCGGGCATGGTGGGCTTTCTCACGTGCAGCGGCTGTCCCAACCACGAGGGACCGTGGTACTTCGAGCAGGTCGTCTGCACCCACCAGGGCGCCCGGCAAGTCGCTTCCAGGCTGCTCGCCGAGGCACTGCGCCGCTGGGAGGAATCACAAGCTCCGAAGGCACAACCGGCGCTCTTCTGAGCAGCGAAACAACAACCGAATACGATCCACCCGCAGCCGCCAGGCAGGCCCATCCGGGAAACCTGGCGGCTATCTGCATCTAAGGAAAGGAAATGAACCATGGACGAACGCCCCATCCTGGCGACGGTTGCCGTCACCGGCCAGGGACCCACGGGCGTGACGGCCGTCGTGAACGGCATCCCTCAGCACTTCTCCAGCCTGGACGCCCTGTTCACTGCCGCCGTCCGCCTGCTGGATCGCACCTGCCCAACCACAGACTCAATCCCGTCACCGAATCTGGAAAGGAGCGCCACATGAAGGAGCAGCTTGCCTTCTGGGACCCGCCCTCTCCGGTCACACCCGCCCCCGCCCCGTACGACAAGGCCCCGCGCCGCACCTTGACCCTCAAGGAGCTGCCCGAGGCCGAGCGACCCATCAGCCGACTGCAGCACCTCGGACCCGGCGCCTTGAGCACCACCGAGCTGCTGGCCATCCTAATGGGTAACCCGCACCAGCTCCACGACGCCGCGGCCTTGCTAGCCGCCTACGAGGACCTGGTCGGCGTGGCCCGCGCCCCTCTGAACGAACTCCAGCAGCGGCCGGGCATCGGCGCAACTACCGCGGCCCGCATCAAGGCCGCCCTCGAGATGGGGGCGCGCCTGACCGTGGAGCGGAACCATCCGGCACAGGTGCGCTCACCATCCGACGCGGCCAACCTGCTCCTGCCCGAGATGGGCCTGCTGGAGCAGGAGCAGCTCCGGACCATCCTGCTCGACACCAAGAACCAGGTGGTGGCGATCCCTATCCTGTACGTCGGCAGCGTCAACACGACCATGATCCGTGTCAGCGAGCTGTTCCGCGAGGCGATCCGCCGCCAGTGCCCATCGATCATCATCGTGCACAACCATCCCAGCGGCGATCCAACACCCTCACCTGAAGACGTGGCAGTAACCCGCCAGGCGGTCGAGGCCGGCAAGCTGCTGGACATCGACGTTTTGGACCATGTCATAGTCGCGGGGACTTCGAGATGGACGAGCCTTAAGGAAAGAGGTCTCGGGTTCTAGCCCGGGGGTGGATCATGATCAAGCTCTCACCGCCCCGCGCCTACACCTCCATCAAGCCCCTCTACGGCAGCGCCGGCAAGCCGATCCGCTGCGCGGACCCCTGCCTGACTCCGCCGAGGGCCGGCAGAAAGCGTGATTGCGCGCACTGCCGCGCCGTCTGCACCTTCCCCGCACCCATCCCACCGCACCAGATCCCAGAAGGCCACGCACTGTACTACGACCTAAGCGCCGACCATGCCCTCAGCGAAGATCCCGAAAGTCTGCTCGTCTGGCTGTGCGCCGACTGCGCCGCCCTGCTGGCAGGAGATGTGCAGTTCGCCGGCATAGATGCCCTGCACGACGGTGCGTGCTGGCAGTGCGGCGACCCCATTGAACCCATGGAAAGGACAACAACATGAAGCTCTTGACCCAAGCCATCCGCGCCAAGCTGCCGCCCCTGGGCAGCACCGACGCCCTGCCTCACGACCAGGTCATGATCCAGGCCAAGTTCTTCACCCCTGATTCGAACTGGACCTGGTTCGCGACCGAGTTCGACGGCGACGACACCTTCTTTGGCCTCGTCTCCGGATTCGAGATCGAAGTGGGCTACTTCAGCCTGTCGGAGTTGGAATCGGTCCGCGGGCCGCTGGGACTGCCCATCGAGCGCGACCGCTGGTTCGAGCCGGTGCCCCTCTCCCGGCTGCCGGAGTATCGCCGCTGGGCTGGGGCCTACGAGGCGGCGCCATGAGCGACAGCCTGATCCTGCAGACGCAGCGCGCCGGCGACGGCCGGACGCTGGCCCTGATCAACGGCAAGCTCTTCACCCTGCTGGCCGGCTACCAGGATCCCCGCGCCGAGGGCTGGTTCTTCCTGGCCGTGGCCGGGCAGACCCCGCTCAAGCCCGACGACCTGGCGCAGCACTGGCAGGTCGTGCGCAGCGGTCCCGTCACCCTGGCCCTTGCCCAGCGCCCCTTCAGCTACCACCTGGCCGGGGGCGACGACGCCGAGCCACCCTACGGCTGCGACTGGCCCCGCCTGAAGTCACCACCACCCTACTTCGCCTTCGTCGGACCCAACCGGGAGGCCGTCGACGCGCAGGTCGCGCTGGCACTGGAGCAGTTTCGGCCTGATCTGGCCGACCGCCTCGACACCGTGCGCCGCTCGGCGGTCCACGTACCCGACGAGGCCGGCCGCGGCCCCGACGCCCTGCTCATCCGCCTGTAACCCCGGAGGGGTGTCACCCGGCGCCCCTCCCTTGAAATCACCCATGGAGGAACTCTATCGTGTCTGAAACCCTTGAACTCACCGAAGAGGACGCCGGCGAGCCGGCGGCCGCCTGCACCGAAGAAACCTTTGCCGTCTCCGGCTTCAAGGCCGCGGTCGCCAAGCCCATGTTCGGGAATGCGCACCAACAGTACTTCACGCCACGCTGGCTGTGCGAGGCGCTGCTGCCCATCGCCGAGCACGCCTTCGGCCTGGACGAGATGCTCCCCGAAGAACGTCCCAAGCTCAACGTCATTGACCCGACCAGCGGGCCGGCGCGCCTGCTGGCTCCCTTCAAGAAGGCCGGCCACCACGTCCTGGGCATCGAGCTGGACGGCCGCCTGGCCGAGACGGCCGCCCGCGCCGTGGGCAAGCGCTCCGTCCGCCAGGGCGACGTCCTGGCCTACGGCTCCCTCATCCCCGAGAACCGCTGGCAGGTTGCCGTCATCAACCCGCCTTTCGGCCTGTGGTGGCCCATCGATCCCGAAGGCCCCTACTCCCGATACGAGCTGGCCTCGGGCGCGAGCATTGAGAGCCAGCACTTTGTCCTCGAGCTGGTCACCAACCTCCTGACCTACCAGAACGGCCTGCTGCTGGCGGTGCTGTCGGGCAAGTTCCTCGACAAGCACCCCCGCGCCGCCGCCTACCTGCACAAGCACTACCAGGTCGTCGCCAACGTCACCCTGCCCCGGCCGTTCCAGGCCGAGTACCCCGGCGTCGATGTGGACGCCGCCTTCATCGTCGCCGTCGTGGACAGCCCCTACAACACGCAGAAGAGGCCCGTGCCGCTGACTGGACCCTTCACCGGGGATGGCCCGGCGCTGGCCAAGGCGGTGAACGCCGCCTTTGACCAGGTGAAACGCAACCCGTACTACCGCGCTTACGCGCCGGCAGGCCCGGGCAACCCGGCCGTCTATCACCTCCATCCCCAGTACCACGGCGCCGCTCCCTACGTCCCCGACCTGGAAATGGCCGTCGCCGTCGACACGTCATCGCTGCCCCTGAACCTCACCGCCCGCGGCGTGGCCGCCCGCTCCGACTGGGCGTCGGCCTGGTTCCGGCTGTACAACACCCTGCCGCTGCAGGCCTACGACGCCGCACAGGGCACTTACGCCCCGCTGGGCGAGGCCTACGGATCGCTGCCCAACGTGCTGATGAGCGGCGTGGGCGAGAGCCGCGACCGGCTCCGCGACCTCGGCTTCGACGTGGCGCTCACGGCCCACGATGCGGAGCAGATCGAGCGCCGCGCCCGCCGCTTCGCGCGCGATCGGCTGCCGGTCAGGGAGCTGGAGCCCATGGAGTTCCTGGCCTATTTCGCGGATGGGCCGATCACCGCCCGCGAGAGCGCGACCCTGCCCGACGGCACGCTGATCCCCACCGGTGCGACCTACGAGCTGCGCGGCCGCTGGTTCCGCCGCGACGAGGAGGTCGGCGAGGGCATCGAGAAGGGCGAGGGCAAGAGGAGCTACGTGCAGCGCACCTTCGTCGACCGGGGCTACCTGGTTCTGCGCTTCACGCCCGCCGCGCCTGAGCACGACGGCGTGACACTCAAGCCCTTCGTCGTCGAGGAGGTCAACCCCGACGCGGTGAAGGCCCTGGTGGATGCCTTTGGCCTGCCCCATGTGCCGACCGTCGACGAGCGGCCGGAGCTGCCCGGCTGGGAGGTGCGCCTGTCGAGGCTCATGGAGCGCCACGCCGAGGCCTCCGGAGGCCGCCGGCTGTACCCCACCCAGGCCAAGGACGTGGCCCGCATGGCCTGCAAGCCCGCCGTCGCCCTGTTGTATGAGCAGGGCGCGGGCAAGACCACGACCATGGCCCACTGGGCGGCGCTGCGCGGCTACCGCACTGCGCTGATCGTCACCCCCGCCTCGGTGGTGCCCGGCATCCTGGAGGATCTGGCCAACTGGGGCTTTCCCGCCGAGCGGCTGGAGCACGGCACCGTGTCGAAGCTGCACGCCGAGAAGCGGCAGCACCGGCTGGCCCGACAGAGGCTGCGCACGGCCCGGCGGCGGGTGACCGCTCTGCAATCGTGCCTGGCCCGGCTGCTGGCCCTGGAGAACGGGGCGATGCAGGCCCAGGCCCTCGAGTGGGGGCTGCCCGCTGAGGCAACACCTACCCTCCGCGACCTGGACCAGGTCGTCAAGGACAAGGCCGCCGCGCTGGAGGCCCGGCTGCGCCCCGAGGAGGCGATCCTGCTCGCCGATGCGGAGCGCGTGCAGCTCGAAGCTGAGCTGGCTCGCAAGCGGCGCCACCTGCACAACCTGCTGGCCATCCAACGCAAAGGCAAGGCGCGCGACGCGCAGCACCTCCAGGCCGAGATCGCCGACGCCGAATGGGCCGTCCAGCAGCTCAGCAGTCAACTGACAAGCGCCCATGCCACCTTGGGCGATCCCTACCAACCGCCCCGCGACGTCCCGCAGTTCTACGTCACCTCCTACCAGGACCTCAGCCTGGGCGACCACGTGGGGCGGTTCGACCCCTGGGACCACGACCACTTTGACCGGCAGGGCAACTTCGAGGGCACGGTGCGCGGCTTGCGCGGCGCCCACTGCACCTGCGACGCCCCGCGCAAGGGCCAGCTCCCCGCCTGCCCGGCCTGCGGCACCCCCTGGCGCGGCGAGGGCGACGGTGGAGGGCGCTTCTGCCGCGCCTGCGACCACGCCGCCTGGACGGTGGGCACCGCGTCCAGGCGCCCATACCCCGACGTGGACCCGAAAGCGCCCAGGGCCGAACAGGCCGAGACGCGCCGCCGGCGCATCGCCCTCCTCAGGGAACAGCACATGGCCGCGCGGGCCGGGGGGCAGGCGGCCGAGGACGTCTTCCTCTCCACCTGCCACCAATGGCCGCTCGCCCGGCGTTGTAAGACCCTCTTCTCCTGCGTCATGCTCGATGAGGGCCAGGACGCCAAGTCCAAGCTCAGCCTGCGCGGCGCTGCCGCCCGTGGCCTGCGCGCCCGCGGCCGGGCCATCCTCACCGGCACCTGGATGAAGGGCTACGTCCACGACTTGTACTGGACCGCCGGCTGGCTGCTCGGCTTCGGCTCTCCCCTGTGGCCCTTCGCCTACCGGGGCGGCTCGGCCCGCTTCCTGGCCCAGTTCGGGACGTACGAGTTCATCACCAAGGAGTACGCCGACACCCTGGAGGTGGGAAAGCGCAAGCTCATCCCCTCCGTCTCCAACCTGAACCGCCTGTGGAAGCTGCTCTCGCCCACCTCCATCCGTCGCCTGAAGGAGGATTTCCTCACCGACCTGCCGCCCAAGCACCGCCACATCCACTGGATCGAACCGGCCGGCCCACACGAGCTGCTGGTCGGCCACGTCACCGGCGCGATGAAGGAGGTGTTCGAGCGCGAGCTGCGCAAGGCCGACCCCAACATGGGCGCCATCAGCGCGGCGCTGTGGTGGGGCCGCTATGTCGCCTCCTGCCCCAACGAGCACGGCGCGCTGCACTTTGCCGGGGCGTGGGGTCACATGGTCAACGTCGACGAGATGTCGCCGGCCGAAGCCAGGGCCGTCCTGGACCAGATGCGCCTGCAGGGCGCCTACCTGCAGGCCAAGCCGGGCCTGTCCGTCGCCTACGACTTCAACAAGGTCGAGAAGGCTTTGGAAGTCATCGAGGGGATCCGGGCTGCCGGGGAGAAGGCCATCGTTTTCACCAGCCTGCGCGGGCTGTATCGCACGCTGGAGGCCGCCTTCCGCGATCGCTGCATCGCCTATGTGGGCATGGACGGGGTGGACACGAAACGCCGCAACGACGTGGTGCGCCGCTTCGAGGCTGGCAGCGCCACGGTTCTGCTGGCCGGGACCGGCACCCTCAACCGGGGTGTGACGGTCAACGGGGCCAACCACGTGATCATCCTCAACCTGGAGTGGAGCCCGGAGACGACGCTGCAGGCGGAGGACCGCTGCCACCGGCCGGGGCAGACGCGGGAGGTGCACGTGCACTACCTGCTGTCGGCGCACACGGTCGACGAGCAGATGTGGGACCTGGTGGACCAGAAGTGGGCTGCGCAGCGGGCGGTGCAGGACCGCGAAGCGCAGCACAAGACGGTGGAGGCGATCCTGGCCGAGGCGGCGCTCGCCAACGCGCAACTAGCGGTGGCGAAGGCGGTGCTGCAGGCCGAGTTCCGCCGGGAAGGAGCCACTACCGAAGAAGCTGCGGCGAAGGCAGAGCAGGCCGTCGAGAAGATGGCCACAGAGCTGGCCTTCGGGCGGCTGCCTGTGCCCCCAACCACCAGGAAGCGGAGCCGCCAGCCCCAGGTCAAGGTGCTCTACTTCCGCAGCCTATTCAAAGTGGAAGAGGGCGAAGGCAAAGCAATCCTGCCGCCCGCAGACGAGCCGGTGCAGCTCGCCATGTTTGCCTGGTAGACGTATCAAGATAGCCAAGAGGGAGCCGACATTGGCTCCCTCTTTTTTCCGCGGCCCGGCGGACCGTCCGGTATTGGCTGCTATTCCTCTCCAGCGACGTCTGCCCACCGCAGTTGCATGAACCGATCCAACTCGCTGATGTCTCTCTCACTTACACGGACATTGGCGAAGAAGCCTATCGGCGTACTCACCAGATAGTCTGCCTCTGTACGAAGCCACTGCACGAATGCCGTTGCTTCCAGCATCTCTGCGCCAGTGGCCTGCTTGTACCCTGCGACGATCCAGTCCAGTCTGGCGCGATCTACAGGACAACCTCTTCGCAGTGCTTCCTGCGCTTCGATTCGGCTGACCCCCAAGCTGAGTTGTCCCGCTAGCCGTTCAAGCTCGTTGGACAATTCCTCGTGCCCAATACTGTGCCCAATCAGCGCACCACCACGGCATACCCATGACCAACTGCTTCCCAAGTAGCCGCTGCAGAATTGTGCAAGGTCTTCCATCCAATCTTCAAACCAAGATGGAGGATGGTCCGAGACTCCGTTGAGCCAGCTCTCAGCCTCCTGCTTGAGTCCAGTATCTCTTAGGGTAAGGTACGCGATAGCCTCCAACGAAACTCCGGAGACCCAGGCCATTAGCACCGTCAGAAAGTTGCTGCTAGTCACAGGGTGTCCCACACCCTCTATCTGTCCCTTGAGCGGATATCCCTCGATCTCACGCACCCACGGACCCTTTCTGATCTCCGCCCACATGCCAGCTAGTAGAGGCTTCCACTCAATGCCATGCCTGGCACGAATCACCCTGCCCTGAGAGGGTTCAGCTGTCCCTTCGAAGGAGTCCAAGAAATGGGCAAGTGCGACGCCAGAGCGAGGGCTCAGGCCAGTCTTCAGGACGTCCTCGCCGAAGTCGGTCAGGCGCAAAGGGCTGCGCCGTTCGAGAACTGGGTGTTCCCTCTCAGCTAGCATGTCTGTTGTAAAGGCGTGAGTAGTCCCTTCACAGTAATCGGCCGAAGCCGGCGATCGCGCTGCGTACAGGGATTGGACGAATGCTGCCTCCGTATCGTCTGAACTATCCGAGGTCGTGGGGATCGCCAAGTAGGCCGCAAACTGAGATTCCAGGACGGCCCGCGTGTCTGCTAGGATCTCCTTATCATTGCTACGCATCGTCCAGTCTATGGAGGAGCGAAGGGGGAATGGTTCTGGATTGACATAGAGTGACACATACTCCTGGTATCGATCCCTGAAGCTACCTGGTTCGCGTCCGGGATTGTCCACGATAATGGTATCACCTTCGGGGAATTCCCAGGCCCGCCCACATCTGCCTGCGATGTTATGGAACAGCAAAGTCGGCATGGGACGGCGTCGCCCAAACAGCCACGAGCGCCAGTCTGCCATCACCACGACCCGAAAGGGCATATCGACGCCTTCAGCCAAGGTGGTTGTGGCGGCTACGATATCCAATTCCCGCCGCTCAATGAGTAATTCAAGCTGACGCCGTACCCAGTCTGGAAGAGCTGCGTTGTGGTAGGCGACACCGTGTCGCAGGCATTGCCGAAGGGTGTACAGATGGGGATAGCGCTGCTCCAACTCAGTCGCAAGCCCATGGGCCGAATCGTCTGGCTGACGTAACCGGAATTCACTTCCGATTCGGGAGGCGATTAGTCGGGTCGCTGCCCGCGAACTGGCAAGCACCAGGATCGGTTCTCGGAATCTGCGATGCTGGTCCAGTACGACTGCGACCACATTCTCCAGGATCTGCTGCTCCTGGAGTGCTACTTCCAGGCGGTAACGTCCATAACCCCAGTCATACCTTGGCCGTGAAGGTGCTGTCTCGATCCGGTAGGGAAGAGCAATCCTGCCGTGCCAACGCGGTTCGGCCCCCCTTGTTTCGGGAACTTCCTCACCAAGCGTGAAATAGCCTGTCTCGCCGTCAGGTGATGTTATTGCGATCCGTCGTGCTGTGGGCTTCCAAGCGGAATGGAAGAATCCAGAGTCCTCAAGTTCAAGCCAGTTCTCGATTTCTTCAGTGTCGGTGACAACCGCCGAGAGGGCAACGATCTTGGGCCATCCATCTCCTGCAGCCCCATGCAGGAAGCGACCAACTAGCCCTTCATAGCGCAATCCCCGCTGGTGCTGCTCCACAAGATGGAACTCGTCAAAGACACAAGCGGAAAGACAAGAATAGAGGTCAGGGTGCTGGCGCAATAAAGCGTCAAAAGCCTCAGGTGTGGCGACTAGCACGGTAGGGCGGCGCTGTCTGATTGGGGACATGTCCGTAAGGTAGTTGCCACGGCGCTTGATGCAGGCAACATCGATCCGCCTGAGCCGCCTTCTCATTCTATCCTGAAGCTGGTCTGCCAATGCGCGATAGGGAGCTAGATACACTGCAAGCCAGCGTTCCTTGGGTTGCCACTGTAGGCTGGCAACGAGAGCCATCTCACCGATTAGGCTTTTCCCTGTGCTAGTTGGCAGCGAGACAAGAAGGTTAGTCTTCGGCTGGAGTATGGATCGCTCCAGCAAGATCTGTGCCTGGGGAGGATAGAATAGGGAAGATGCGGTTTCGAGAAGAGCTGCAACAAACCCCTGGTGAGGAAACTGGATCTCCTTCAGGATGCGTGCTGCCGATAGCTGCTGAAGGCGCTCATGTACTTGGGTCCAGAGAAGCAACAGGTAGCGATCAGAAGGTTGCAGTTCATCCGCGGCTCTCTCACACACGCCGCCAAAAACCTCTGAGGCCCGGGTGAAGTCTTCGACAAGGCCTGTCCTCAGGGCAATATCCTCGAGACGAGCATATTGGATGAAAAGTGGCGGAGGCCCTGATTCAACCAAGCCCATTTTCAGGTTCGCAAGGAATCGCATCATCCAGCTCTCAGCGGGCCCAGAGTCAGAGCTTGTTCGGGCTCTGTGAGCAAAGATGGATGCGCTAGGGAAGTTGCCAGCTCCAGCGAAAGCCAACGCCGCTTGCGCGGCAAAGTACCCCGTCCGATACTCTGTAGGTCGATGGCTGTTTCCGAGGGCACGGGCGAGTAGATGAACCCATGTATCTTCCCGGCCGTCGGCTGAGTACAACTTGCGGGGGTTGAGAATCGCGAGCTCAAGCAGAACCCGAAGAGCGACATTCTCAGCAGTCTGCCAATCCCCCAAGCTAGGTTCTGCGAAGCCACGAATCCACGCACTGATGTCATCTTCAGCGTGCGCCAATCCGAAGTGCTGAGCGCTAGCAATCAACTGGCTAAGCGTGGACACAGACTGCTCTCCTGATGACTTCACTCAGCCAGCATGAGAAATCCTGGACTTCAATACATCTGCATTCGATTTGCCCGTCTCTCCACCCTTGCTCAAGAAGCCATGCCTGAAGTTCCCGGAAACTGTCCAATCGCGTGGATTGTGACTGTAAGTTTCCTCTCCTGCAAATCAGGACTCCAACAAGCCGAACACCCTGCGAACTGCCAGGGCCCTTGCCTACCGCATTCGCTACCTTCTCCGCCAAATCTGAGCGCTTAGCCTTCAGAATCAAGTCCGAAATCACTGTGCCCAAGCGATTCTGTAATCTCGAGTAGTCGTCGCTCGAAAAAAGGTGCCTGAAGTCCGTCTGGAGACTACTACCGTCGCCAGTGATCGAACCGCTTCCGCCCGAGGAGCTTGATTTGACCTCAATTACTAGCACGCTAGGCTCGTCGCCCGCCAGCGCCAGTATGTCAATACCCGGGTCAGAAGACGGACGCCAGGGACTGCTCGCGTTGGTGGTCCACGTCCATTCCCGTTCGTAGATGTGCCAGAATCCTTCGCCGATATCCCAGACACAGAACTCGCAGAGATTGCCTTGCAGGGCGTTCGATAGCTGGGGCTCCTTTGCCGGAGGTTTGGCAGGATGTGCTCTCAAGGCGGCTGCCACTGCATCTGCGAAGTTGATGTCGTCGTAGACGACCTCGAGATGTAGACGGCCATCACACCTACTTTCGAAGCACATGTGGTATGACATCTACTCACAATACTCCTCATAACATTGGGCTGGGTGCGTTTACCCCACCCCGATCTGCACCGCCGCATACTCAGGATCCATCTTGTGCAGCTCGTCCCGCACCCGCTGGCGAAGTGCTACCGCCGGCCGGACGCAGTACTCCCGGAACTCCTCTTCTGTCGGCCTCAAATCGGGGAAAAGAAGCTTGAGGAAGCCGGCCGCAAGCCGGCCAATCGCCTTGCGGTCCCGCAGGTCGTTGCAGTCGATCAGCACCATGTTCTCCGAGACGTATTCATCGTACTGCGCCATCCGCCGCATCACATGCAGCACCTCAGAGAAGAAATCGCCCTTGAACCCCAGGCTCCTCGAAGGTGTGTCCTTGGTGACACGTTGCATATCCCAGCCGGCGATGAGCCCGTGAATGCGATCCAAAAAGGCGGTCTCCTGGAGAAAGTTTGGGATCTGGCGGAACATGCCAATTTCCTGCTGAACAGGCTGCCCCGTCTCGTCCAGCATGACGTTGCCCAGCATGACAAAGCTGGCCTCTGCCGTTCCCATCGTGCTGCCCCTACTATACCGCCCTGCCTCCAGGTACACCTTCAGGCCGGCGACCAGTTCTCCTGCACTGTCACCACGAATGCTCTGCACCTCGTCTAGGACGATGACGTCGTAGCGCGTGATCAGTCCAGGCGTGTGAGAGGCCAAGTTGTGAAAGAGAACAGGCGGCGTGATCTTGCCCCCACCGACGACTCGAGCGTAGCGAGATAGGTTGTCATACACAAAGGACTTGCCCGTTCCCTTGGGCGCCAGCTCGACCAAGTTGACCCTCGGTTGAGCCACGGCCACGATGCGGGTGATCAGGACCATCTTCTGAGGCAGAGTCAGCGATCGAGGGTTGAACCCGATGCTGGAGACCATCAGGTCCAACCATTCGTCCAGTGTGAAGTGCTGGCGGCAGTGGCAGAAATAGTCGTAGTCGATGCTGCTGACTTGAAATGGGCGAAACTCGCGCAGCCAGACCTGCCCCTGTTCGCCGCGCGATTCAGGCGGTACGTAGAACAGGTCTCCGATACCCCAGACACCACTGGTCACCAGCAGCTCGTTCTGGTCCACGATGTGGCCGCTCACGCGCGCATCGTTGATGTCCAGCAGAGGGATGCGGAGATTGCGCTCTCCTGTCTTCAGGTTGACCGACACCGAGTAGTCATCCAGCAACTGCACCGTCTCCATTTTCAGAAGACGATTCTTGATCTCGTCCTTCTGCCCCTTGGTGGGCAGATACCGCGTCAGAAACGCAGCGATTCGTTCACGACTCTGCGCCGTGAGCTCGCCGTCCTCAGCATACGCCGACAGGATCCATTCCCCAACGTATGTCGGGATCGCTCGTGCGCCAAAGCCCGCCTCGTGGATGAGGTGCTTGTCGATGATCACCTCTCCGTAGTAGTCCAGAGCCTTTTGCTCGAAGGTTTCCATGGTACTCCTTGCGCACCCGCAGAGGGCCAGACTACAGATCCTGCAGGTCGATTGTCGTTGTCATCAGCCGCCTCATCCTGACAGGCAGGTGAACCTCCTCTGCCTGCGGCTGGCCCAGGAACTCGTACCGGACCCGGACCTCGAGTTCGGCCATCTCCGTGCCCGTTCGGCGGATACGGGCCTCAATCTGCAGCTCGGAATGACTCAACGCGCCGATCTCTGCGACGACCGAGCGTGTGGCCACGACGTTTGGGTTCAGCAACTCAACGCTCACGTTCTGGCAGGCATAGGAGTTGGGGTTTGCCAGCTCCAGTCCGATGGTGAGCTTGACCCCGTAGCGGAGCTCGTCAGTGAGCAGACGAATGGACAGAGGCCTTGGAGCAACCGCAGCCGGCGTGAAGACAGCGAGCGGTACGACGGTCTCCTCGGGTGAGAGACCGCCGTGGATGTAGACGTCTTCGCCGGCTCCGGTGAAGCGATAGGTGCCACGGGCTGCGAGGTAGTTGCGCCGCAGGCCGAACCTCCTTCGCTCAAATACAAAGCACTCAAAGCGGACGTTTTCAGGCAAGCCTGCCAGCTCTCTATCACTGATCGTCACATAACGATGGTGCTTGTCAATCACGCGGTTGGCGTAGAAGCGGCGATCAATGGGGTTGGGTGCTGCAGCGGGGATGCGTGTGGCACCATGATCCGACAGCACGACGACAACCATCTCGCGCTCGGCGCCAATGCGCTCCGAGAAGGCTCGAATATCGCTGGCCAGAGCCCGGAGCCGCTGTCGGACCGCGGCGCCAGTAGGCACACCGGTCTGTTGCTCATCTGCGTGCAGCGCCTGATCCACGGGCGTGTAGTTCAGCAGGTAGACGTCGTGCTCGCGATGAGTGACTGCTCGAAGCGCGCCGACAGAGGGGACGTAGCGGATGCGACGGCCGACGAGCGCAGGGGTCCATGCGTCTACCACCGGCTTGTCATAGGCCGTTCCTGCAAACGGCTCAGGCTGGCCGGTGAACAGGCACTTCTTGCTGACCTCTGTACACGAAGGCAGCATAGACAGGGCAGGCGTTACGCTCTCGGCAAGAAAGCCTTTCGCCTGAAGGTAGCGTGCCAGGTCGGGGTAGAACTTGTAGTTGAGGTTGTCGACCACGACGACCAACACTGGTTGCGGACCAGCGAGGCGTCGGCGTAGACCCGGGAGCGCCTGGCAGACGAGGCGGGGGCTGCTCAGCCGAAAGGCTGGGTAGTTCGCAAAGAGCCATTCGCCGTACGCCTCCGCCTGGCTGGCGATCTCCTCGTCATACTGACCGATCTCCTCCAGCCAGAACCTGTACGGGAGATACCATTGGACGGCCCACTGCAGCCAGTCATCTGGCACCCAGCGCCCGTCGGGATCCGGACGGGCGGGACGAGGTGGCGTCACCAGCAGGTCGAGGTCGGCCACCTCCTGCTCAAGGCGGTCGCAGATCGGTGCGAACTTGTCTCGGACCTTCCTAACCATGTCTGCATCAACGTCGACCTGGCCGGACTTGAGCAGCCCGTGGACGGCCGCGAACTCGGCAACGAGGTGCCCGCTGACCTCGTCGAGCATCGCGGCCACGGCCTCCGTCGGCGTCAGGCCCTGGCCAAGTGAATTCAGATGGATGCGGATGTGGTCCACCGTACTCGCGAGATCTGCCTCCCGGACGGGGAGTGACCCGAGATCGAGGCGCATGGATGCCAGCGCGTCGTATTCAGGGCCCATAGTGCGTTGGCCCACAGCAGCCGAGTAGCCAGCCAGCACCTTGACCTGGGCAAGCCTAGTAGCGAGAGCTGCAGGATCGCTCTGGAGGGCGGCGACTAGGATCCGCTCGCCCTCGGTAGTTGTGCGTTCGGCCCACGCCTGCAATCGCCGGGCCAGCACCTCCCTAATCAGAGGGCGCTCGCCTGCCCTCGCCCAGCCGCTCGGGTCCAGGTTGCCGAGCAGATCGGCCAGATGCGCAACGGGGAGGCGGTCGTACACAAGGAGAGGGCTGTAGAAGGCCTGGAGCACGGCATTTTCGAAGGTCTGGCCCGGCTGCGCCTGAAGAGAAACGTCCAACAGGCCGGAACGGATAATGGCCTCATCGGTGACCCACGCTGGGACCTCAACTTGCCAGAGCTCGGCCAGGCGGGAGCGCGCGGTCACGGAGACGATCTGGATGCGGTGGGGACCGTATCTCTCCTGGGCGGCACGCAGCCAGGCAGCCACAGTTGGATGGCGGACGATGAGGGTGAGAGGATTGTCCGCGTGAAGCGCCTCGGTGATCTGAGCGTAAGCAGGAACATAGCCGCCAAGATCGTCGGCCGACACTTGGTCCGGCTGAGCCGTCAGGATCTGCGCGTTCGCGAACAAGACTACGACGGAAGTCATGCCACCCCTAACATTCTCTCCGGGAGCTGAACTCCTCTCTGGCATTGCCTTTTCATGACCCTTGGCCTCACCGCGACAAACCCTTTCCTGGCATCCCCTAAATCGGTGTGCGTGGGTCGCTGTGCCCGGAGCTGTCGACCAGTTCCTCAACCAGCTGCTTCAGCCCATCCCGGCCCACCAGCCCTCGATGGACGGCCTCCTCCAACAAACTCCGAAGCGTCACCACAAGCGCTTCACGATCCTTCGGAAACACAAACTCAAACTCCTCGCGCATCAACGTCTGCTGCGTGACCGCCCGGACGCGATATGGATCATCGTCGTTGACGAAAGAGAGCTTGGTCACCGGCCCGTAGCTGCCATCCTGGGCCTGGCTCACCACCCTTACATTGCAGCCGCGGCTCACCGCAAGATCGAACCGGCCATCGATGCGCTGGCGCTGTACCTGAGCCTCACATGGGTCCTCGCCGCTATCTGTCAGATAGACGACGACGCCCGGTTCCGGCACCTGGACGGTCAGCGTCACACTCCTCCGGAAGGCAATCTGGGCCCCTCCCCGTATGGGCTGTACCTCTGCACCTCCACCACGCACCTCCCACTTGGGAGACGCCACGACGATCCGATGGGCCTCAACGTGCTCGAGGGCATCGGTGAACATGCGCAGGTACTCGGCGGTCTGGTCCCGTCGCCAGTCGTCGACGCGGCCCAGGCCAAAGCCAGCATGTGCCGGTAGCCGCTCAAAGAAGGTAGTCTCGATGCTGGTGATCGTGCGCAGGAGTTGGACGATCGCCTGGGACTGGTGGCTATGCCAGCCGGAATAGGGATCCTGTTGAGCGTCGCTTAGGCCCCGGTACCAGATCTCAATAGCCGACTGATAGTCCCCGTAGAGGTTGCCGGCAGGTGCGAAGGGAGCCACAAGCCGGGTGAGAAGAGCATCCTTCAAGAGGCCTGGCCTGCCTTCGATGGCCACTTTGTCGGCTCGCAGACCTGCCAGGATCTTGGACTGGCTGGTGTCGGTCAGGGCGGCCTGAGTGTCGTAGCCGTAGGCCACCTGTAGATCCTGCAGCACAAAAGCATAGGGGTTCAGCGTGTCGATCCGGCTGAGTAGATCCACCAGAGCATGTGCAGTAGGATATTCATCCGTGGGATAGAGCTCCAGGGCGCGGGCCAGGTTGGGTAAGGCTAGCCACCAAGCGCGCAGGCAAGCATGAGCCTCGCTAATGCTGTGTTGCTGCCCAAAGGCCCCCGGCTCAGTGGAAAACTGCTCAAAGATCCCGTTGATCAGCGCCCGGGCAGGCGGGCCGATTGCCACCCGCTCCAGCACAGCGTTTGGGGGCCGCCCCAACACCAGCTCACAAACCTGCTCGCCCGTGCGGACGGCGACCCATCCGACCGCGCCGGGCTGCTGTTGAAGGCGCAGCTCATCACCAAAGGTGCGCAGGGCAAATGCCAGGTACAGTGACGTCGAGACCGGCCCCTGTCCGAAGGGTTCGCCGGCCAGGTCGTGCACCAACTCGCGAACAGGCACACTCTGTCCATGCCCAAGCGCCCGCAGGCGGTCCATGAGGCCGGCCAGAGCAGGTAGCCTTGTCCGGAATCGTTCCACGTTGGTCTCGACTTGGTACGACGCCAACGAACCATGGTATGGACCCTGCTGTACCAGGGCGCCCTGGTCGGCCAGGCACCTCTTGAGGAAACGGATCTCGCCACGATTGGCGCTGGCGCCATGGTCGATCTCTACCGGCCGTTGCGTATCGAGCAGAACCTCTACGGCGTCGTCAAGCGGAACGTCAACGCCGGGACCGAACCTGCCGACGTGAATCGGATTCAGCTGGGGGTGAGGGAAGGGGTTGTGTTTGGTGAAGAGGCTGCGCATCAGCTCATCGGCAGGCTCGTAGTCGTTGCTCGGTTGGGCAACGAGAACCCTCCCTGCCGCAGCATACCAGGTGAGAGCCCTGCCAGACAGGTACTGCTTGCGAGCTTGGAGGAATTGGCCCTTGTAACCCTTGGTCTCATCGCCAATCAGATCCTGCTGAAGGCGACTGCGATCCTGGAGGGACATGGAATCCAAATCCACTGTCCCCTGGATGTGCAGTACTGCCCGAAGGTTCATGACGGCTTCGCGCAGCGGGATCGGCTCGCGAGGGATGCCGACGATGACTTTACGGCTCGTGTTGCCCTCGGCCAGGCGGCGGGCGCGTTGAACCTCCTCGTCGGTCTCGCAAAGCACATAGATCGCCGCTCCCTCGTAGCGGTCTTTCCAGGCGCTGACCGCCTGCATCTCCCTCTCGCACTGGGTGAACAGGCTCACTGGCTGGCCTTCATAGAGATGAGGAGTCTCCAGGTCGTCGGGTCGCACTAGAACCCGCAGCAGGCGTTTGTCCTCGTCGAACGGCGCATTATAGTTCTTGGCCTCGAGCCACTGCTCCACGCGGCCAAGTGGCACCAGGGTCAGGACTTCCTGTGCCAGGTCTGCCGGTAGATTGGCCGGATTGGCTTTATACTCCTCGACCATGGCCTCAAAATCCGCTGCCTCGCTTCGGCGGAATTCGTACAGGCCTGTCGTGCTGCGGTAGAGAGCCCGATCCGCGACCAGGGCGGCCAGCCTGCTTTCGACGCGCGCCCGCTCCGCATCTTCCTCACAATAGAGGCCGAAGGCCAGGTTCTCTACCGTGATCGTGACCTCCGCGATCTCGTAGACCAGCATCAGGTCGAGGATCCGCTGGACCAGCGGATCCACGGCGCCATCCAGGCGCGCAGCCGCCTGCTTCTGGACCTCGCGCAGGGAGGCCCGGTAATTGCGGATGTGCTGTCGAACCGCTTCGCGCACGTCAGAGCTCTCAGGCCGCAGCTCGCTTCGAAAGTAGGTTGTCAGCAGGTCGGCGGTATAGAGGTTCAGGCGATCTCCCGTGACCACGTCAGTCTCAGCGACGTAGCAGGGATAAGAACCGTCCCCCGGGCTGAAGGCACCCGAGAAGAAGGTGAAGACCGAACGGGCATTGGAGCCGACCTCTTTGGAGAGCTTTATGACGCAGTGGGTGGCCATGGGGTGCATGGGGAAGATGTCCTCGCAGATCCGCTCGCGCAAATCGGGGCCGGCGAGGTGCGGAAAGATGCGGGCGTTGCGGCTGGCCAGCGCCAGCCGGGTAAAGAGGCCAGCTCGGGTCGCCACCTCCGCCTGCCAGATGCGATGATCTTTGTCGGGGATGACGATGGCACCGATTATGTCCTCCAACCCCTCCGACTCCAGGGCCACCTCGGTGACGCGGTCCGCGGCAACGCGAAAGTCGGCGGCGGACAGGGCACTGCTGTAGGCCTGGAAGGGCTTGTGGGCCGTACCGACGAACAGAAGTCGGGAGCCCGACACCTCGTTCTCGCACATCTCAGCAAAGCGCTGAAAGGTGGCCACGCGCACCGCTCCACGGTCGAGGATGTCCCCGAACTCGTCGGCCAACACGGCCAGGCCAACGTACCGTGCCCTGAACGCGGCGCCGCCGAGCAAGTCGGTGAGGATTTGGACCAGGTTGTCCTTGCTGTAGGAAAAGTCATTGCCAACCACGGACCGGTATACCTCTTTGAAAATGCCGCGTGCTTCCTGGCTATACCTCGCCAGGTCTGCCTTGAGGGAGTCCAGGGTCCAGGCAGGGTAGCGTCGCTGCAGCTCGTCCTGAAAGGCGCGAAAGACCGGGGCCGTCGCAGCACCGGCCTGCGCTTGCGCTTCCCAGCGCTCGATGCAACGCATCGCCTCATGGTATTCCGTGTCGAGCCACGCCTCCTGAATTCCCTCCCGCTCGCAGGCACGGTCGATGGCGCGCAATACCATGCTGTCGAAGTCGTCACCTACGCCATACTCGCAGACGGCGACAAGGTAGCGGCCCTCGCCGCGCAGGTCGCGGACCCGCTCGGCCCCCGTAGCGTCACGCCGCGCCCAGTTCTGAAAAAAGGCTACCATCTCTCGGTCGGTGGGCTTGAGAGTGAGGTAGTTGGCCAGCATTAGGCACAGGTGGGATTTGCCGGTGCCGTAGCTACCTGTGAGGAGGTAGACACGGCCATCGAGGGGGTACAGGGCACGGGTCAGCCGCTCAAAGGCCTGCCGATGGGAAGCCACCGGCATATACTGCTCCATCCGGGCCCGGTTCTCCGTTGGATCCTCAAAGGTCTGCACCAGGTTGACATACCTGGCATAGCCCGTCTTTATTTGCACAAGGTCACGGATCTTGGTCATGTCCATTTCCTCTACAGTGCGCAGAACGCCTCGATGGGCAATACGCGGGGGTCGCCTCGGGTGTTGGTCAATGCTGCATGCGCAATCAGTGCATCGGTCTGGACCAGGAACACAAAGGTCTTCTCCGTGACGGCAGGTGACTGCAGCCGCTGGTCGATCATGGCGACGAATTCCCGCTTCATCGGAGCTGACCACGTGTTGAGCAGAAAGTCGGGATTGTCGACCACGACGATCGACTGCGGTACGTTAAGCCCTAGCAGAAGCCTCTCCAGGTCACGGGGGCGAAACAAGTCGATGCGGGCGCACAGGTCGGGATTGGATAGAAAGTGGTTCTGTAGATCGAGCACATAGGCTCCCAATAGATCGCGCATGCGCCATGCGAGCCGGGTCTTGCCGCCCATGGCCGGTCCATAGAAGATGCAGGCGCGGTATCGCTCAGTGGCCTGGGTAGCCAGGTAGCCGTCCAGCGGGCGGCAGGGCGCGGCGGCGGTGCTCATGCGCGTTCAACCTCGTAGTGGGCTTGCATGGCATCCACCCAGACCTGGCCGTGGTGGAAACGAACCTGGTCCAGGTTGGCCTTGGCTTCGACGGTCAGCCCTCCACCTTCGTGCAAGCTATCGAGGAGACCTCGGACTTGGGCTTCCGTCTGGTGCATCAGCCGGCCGGGACTAAACGGCGCGGTGCACGCAACCGGCACCTCCAGCCCGGACGCGCCTGGCTGGAATCGGTCGCGATAGAGCAGCAGGGTAGCCAGGAGCGCTGCGGGCGGCACCCGCGCTGGCGAGTCGGTGAGGGCATAGGCGTTGCCCTCGACGGGGCGGACGTAGTTGAGCTGGGCGAAAGCCTGGTCGGTGTACGCATTGAAAAACGAGTGGATTTCCTGCATTAGCTTCTTCTGGCTGGCATAGGACGTGTAGCCGGCCAGAAGGGGCTGGATCGAATCGCGCGCGTCGAGTGTGGTGACCGCGCGGCCCAGGGGTAGAAGACAGTTGGTCAGGTGGCTCCACACGAGAACGCCCGCGTCTGAGGCCAGGTGATAGTGAAAGACCCAAAGAGTGCCCAAATCATCGAGGAAAGGATCATGGCGCGCAACCAGGCTGCCGAACGGCGAGAGGCGGTACGAGCGCGGCTGAAGCAAGCCGAGACGCACCATGACGCTCGCCAGACTCTCGACCTGCCGCGCGGTAAGGCCCGAGCCAGCCGCCAAGGCTTGCTGGCTGTGGCGGCCGGCGCTCGGATGCTGCTGCACGAACCGCAGCAAACGTGCCATCTGGTCAAAGTGCAGGTAATAGCCGTTGGTGAGCTGTAGTTTGACTCCTCGGACTACCTCGGTTGCATGAATACAGGGAGTGCGCTCGGTCATGGCTTCTCTTTGGCTCTCCAGGGACAAGACCTTCTAGCGGATCCCGTATTTCTCCTTGCGAATCCGGAAGGCGGCCTCCCCTCCCTCCAATATCCGCTCCACGTATTGTTTGATTGGGTCTGAATCTATGGAGCCCACACAGCCAGGCTCTACCCAGCCGCGCTTCTCGTCAGCCTGGAGGACTACTATGAGTTCGGCATCACCAGAAACCGGGATGTTGGCGTTGTGAGTGGCCACCAGGAATTGCCGTTGCTCTTTCTCCCGGCGAAGGGTGGCCACGATCTGGTCGAAGATGAACTGGTTGTCGAGATCATCCTCAGGTTGGTCGATAAGCAGGGTTGCTGGGCTTTCAAGGAGGATGGGGGAGAGCAGGGCCGTGCACTTTTGCCCGACGGATAGGGCCGACAGAGGTCGGTATCCCAGCTCGCCACCAGCGACTTTCAGCTCGATCACCGGCAAATCGGGCACGGCAAAGGTCTCAAGATCAAACAACTGCCCCGGGCTGAGCTTTGTCATATTCCTGCGCATTGGCTCTGAATCGATCTTGAATTGGGCTTCGAGCGCGCCTTGGGCAGCGTCAGGCTGCGCTTGCTCAGCGCGAATAGCGTCGGCGAGATCGATGGGATCGAGGTAGCGCGGGATGCGCGGGACAAGGTAGACCGTTTCGCCTCCGATCTTGACAGGGCGTGCGGCTTGCTGTTCAGGCTCGTCAGCCTCGGCCTGGGCCAGGCGATCCCGATGAGGATTGCGCACGTCGAGCCCACCGAACACGTCCTTCAGGTAGGCCCTGAACGCCTCGCGGTGTGCTTGGGGATGCAGGGTGATGCGGACCGCCCGGCCGAGGGATTGGGTCAGCTCGGCCGCCTTATCCCTGCGGATCTCAAACATGCGGCGACGAACCGCGCGTAGGGACTCCAGCAGCTCGCGGCGCGTCGCCATCAAGCGAGCGACTTGGGCTTCTTGGTTCTGGACGGTCTGCTGCAACGTTTCGAGTTCGCGCTTCTTCTTTTCGAGCTGGATGTACCGGTCAGCCTTGAGCGCTTTGCCAGATGCCTGGAATTCGCGCAGCAGAGCCTGGTACGCCTCGTTCTGCTTCTGGTAGGCTTCTTCCCAGGCATCGCGAGCAGCCTGCCCCTCGGCCCATTTGGCCTCAATGCGGGCCTGCAAGACCGGGAGGGTTTGCTCCACGTCCGCTCCGATGGCTAGGAGCAGGTCTCGCAAGCCCTGGAGTGTGGCTAGATTGGGCAGGCCCTGTGTGGCCTCATCGGCCAGATACTCGAGGTCAAGGCTGTGCTCGGATGGGAACGCGCTTAGCACTTGCACCAAGTGGTCGAGCTGCTCCTGGGCTTGGTCCAATAGGCGCTTCTCCTGGTCGTATAGTCGTTTCTGCTCGATGCGCGTGACGAAGTCCTGCTCCTTCATACGGCGCAGCTCTTCCTTAATGGCTTCGAGGTCACCCAGCCTGTCTCTTGCTTTGTCGATATCGTCCTGGAGGTGGAGGATGGAGGCTGCGTTGTCGCGCAGCCGGCGCAGGAGATCGTCCTCCTCGGCACGCAAGGGCTTGAGGGCTTCGGCGACATAGTTGTCAAGCAGGCGAAGCTGGAATGTGGGGTCTCGGGAGATTTCGTACACTTCCTTCTGCCCGTATACTTGGATAGGAAGGAGATTGGCGGGCGACAGGGCCAATTGGGCTTCGTCCCCCTCACGAAACACCTGGGGCGGACAGCCAGCCGAGCGCTGAATCCTGTACGCGGTACCGTCGCCCAGCCGGAACTGGACTGTGACCCGGGAACCAGCGGGGAAGGTGTGGTCGACAATGCCCTTTCCCTGGCGAAGATTCTCTTGTGTCTTGGCTTCAGTGTCAAAGGCATGGCGGATGAGCTCGAGGAGCGCCGACTTGCCTGTCCCGCGGCCGCCGATGATGCAGTTCAGATTGGGGTTCAGCCAGAGATCCAGACCCCCGAGAAACCCACCCTCCACCTGCACCCTCTCAATGATAGGGTGGCCCACGGCATGGTCGTCGCCCGACCGTCCAGGCCGGATGCGGACCTCTGGGTCCTGGAAACATTGGCGCAGACCTTCCCACGTGATTGGGTCACCTAGCTTGAACCTCGAGTAACGGGTGCCGATACCGAGGTGGGAGTGTTTGATTGGGTCTTGTGGGTCGGGGTTATCGGAGGCCCAATAGCAGGCTGGGCGGTGCTCATAGGGAGCCTGCCCGACTTCGGCCGGAAGGACATCGGAGACGATCTCTACCGCTGCGAACTCGGCCGCCTGCCAGAGCGAGATCAGGGTCTGGCCGCTGCCGCGCAACTCCCGCCAGGCACCTCTGGGCGCATCGACATGTGCAAGAATGGGCAAGGCTTTGTGGTCGCGGATGATTGTGACGACTCGCTGGACTCCATATTCGGTGACAACCGCCTCGGAGCTGCCCCGATCAGCGGCGCGAAGACCTAGGTTGGAGAGCAGATCGGTGACGTGAGCCCCGCCGCAATCCTGTGGGAAGATGGCCAGGACATGCACACCGGGCTGGACGGTGATCTCGACGCCGGGAAAGACGGTGAGCCCCTTGCCCGCGGCAGCCTCTCTGATGGCATCGACCCACTCGGCCGTGTTGTGATCGGTAACAGCAATGGCATGCATACCGGCGGCCACGGCCTGCCCGACGAGCAATTCCGGCGTCACGCCTGATGCGGTGAAACAGTGCGAGGCAGGTGTATGAACGTGAAGATCTACGTTGCGAAAACACAGTCCAGGCGGCACTTGCGTATCTCCCTGTATCTTGAGGTTCCCGTTCTCTGTTCCCTAGTCCCTGCTCTTGGGGGGCCATCTTGCCCGTTATGGGGGAGCCCCCTGACGGTGAGGTGGGCGGATCCCTCACCGAACTTGAGAGCCACGTCTTGGGCTTTGCCAAGAGCTGTATCTGGCGTCTGGAGCTGTTGTTCAGTCATGCCAGGTCGTCCTTTGTCAGCCGCCTGTGCAACACAACCAGTGGGTCGCGCGGCGGCAGGGTATTATCAATCAGGGCAACCTCAGCCGGTGTCAGCCCGTAGGCCTCGACCACACACTTATGGATTTGCTGCTCGATCTCCAGGGCGGGCCTCGCTTCTTCCGAAAGCAAAGCCTGCTGGACGAGCGCCTCGACCTGAGCGCGCTTCGCGGGACTGACCACCGGGACTGGGACAGACTGCCACTTCTCGTTCTGTACCCTGATCGCCTCATCTTTCATGTGCGGCCACAGCCGATACATGTACCACCACATGATGCGGCTGTTCAGCAGAGCAAGCAGATACAGGTCCTTGGAAGGCAAAAAGACTGTGGAATCGTTGGCCCAGCGACTCTCTTCATCCACACAAAAACTGGAATGGAACAGAATACGCTTGGCCACGATCTTTGGCTTGTCCAAGGCATCATAGTAGTCACAGGCTCGCAGTTCCCACCAGAATCGGCCCTTATCCTGGCGGCGGCGCAGAGCGTCTTCAAACGGCTTCAGATGGGCGTGGATGGCCGGATACGTGGCCTGGAAGGCCTCTTCGGCGGCGCTGTCGTTCTCGCATCCGCTCCAAGGCCAGGTGCGATTTCCGCTGGAGGGGATCGCGATCATCCATTCGCCGTCCCACACCGGCCGCCAGCGGCGGATGTTCCGGCCTCGCAGCAGCTTGCGCAGCAGCGGCTCGCAGCCCGCGTCGGCGTCCACCAGCCGGTCCCGCGTGGGCGTGTCGATGTAGAAGGCCTCGTTAAGGCCGGTGAGGACGCCACGCAGCACGGCGTCTTCTAGTTGGTCACTGAGAGTGGGGTACTGGGTCTGCAGCTTGCGCAGCAGGTCGCTCTCCCTCGGGGGCTCCAGCGCCCAGCCATCCCGGCGCAGGTTCAAGTATGGTACCTCGAAGCGGTGCTGCTTTACATACTCCGGGAGGAGCGTTGAGCCACGCACCCGATCGCTGACATCGGCATACAGGAGAGAGCCCGATTCGACTCCGCCATCCGCTTTGACGATCAGGATGCAGGGAAAGGTATCGGTGCCGGGAAAGACATCCGAGTGGCCGAAATCCAGGAGCTGCTCGGGGCGGGTGTGGAGCGGCAGATAGGCTCGCAGAGGCGCGGCGTAGTCCGCTCGCAGCCACTTGTTGGCCACGATGAAACCAAGGCGCCCGCCGGCAGCCAGCCTGCGGGTTCCCTGAAAGATGAAGAACACGTAGAGGTCGGCGATGCCGCTATAGACCTCCGCGAAGGCAGCCTGAAAGAAGGCCTTCTGCTCGGAGATCCTCTCCTGCCGCACGTAGGGCGGGTTGCCGACTACCGCGTTGAAACCGGCTTGTCCGGCAGATAGGCTGGTCCCGGTACGAAGAAACACATCGGGGAATTCCAGGGGCCAGTGCAGGAAGTGCTGACTTGCCGCGAGCCCTTGGGCGTTCTCCAAGAGGCGCTCGTATTGGGGTGCTAGGCCGGCCGTGCCCTTGAGCAAGTGCTTGCTCAAGTCACTCAGATGTGGGAGGTCGAGGTCAAGGCCGAAGTAGCGTGCGGTCCAAAGGTCGGCCAGGCGGTGGTAGGGCTCGAGCTCTCGACGCACCTGGTCGTAGTCGGCCACCTGCGCTTTGACGTCGGCGACCGTGTCGGCGACGCGGGCCGCAATATGGGCCATAAGATCGGAGGCGGTAGCGATGTGCTGCCGAAAGGCGGGGTCTTCCAGCATGGAGAGCTGACCGCCGGCGCGCTCGCGCAGCTCCTTCCGGGAGGGTGCGGCCGGCGTTCCCAGCACCCCAGCCACATCCTCGATCCGAGCACCGATGAGACTATTGCCCTGTCGCAGGTGGTGGTCAAGGAAGGAGAGCGGGCGGTCCTGCGCGACGCTGGCCAGCCACAGGCTCAACTTGGCCAGCTCGACGGCCATCAGGCTCAGGTCAACGCCGAAGACACAGTGCTCGACCACGCGCCGCCTCCAGGCGACTGGGTCAACCTGCAGGGCTGAGCCCTCCCAACGGGTGAGGTGTAGGGTTTCCACGATAAAGTCTGTGATCTGGTGTGCGGCGTTGACCAGGAAATGGCCGCTGCCCATGGCCGGATCGCACACCCGGAAGGTCAGCACCTGCTCCTCGACAAAGCGCAAAAGCTCATCGTCGGTGGTCCGCTGCATTCGGGCTTGTTCGGCCGGATCGGAGGCGGTAGCCATTTCCGCTCGCCAGCCCGCGAGGCGCTGCTCCAACGGCATGCGCCGCTCCTCCAGGCCACGAACGACAGTCTGCCCCACGATGTAATCGACGATATACTCGGGTGTGTAGTAAGTGCCGGTAGCGCGCCGCTCGCCAGGACTCTGCGAGAAGTATACTTCGCCGGGCTTGATCTCCGCGTCGGTCCTGCGGGGGGCGCCATCCTGGCCGCCGCGCAGATAGAGGACATTCCCCTTGCCGTCGCGCCGGGCCCACAGCGTCTCTTCGGCGATCTGCAACCGGTACTCAATCATGCCCTCATAGAGGCTGCCCAGGTGGCGGACCGAGAGGTCGCGATAATCGATGGGACGGTGCCCGTTGGTTCCGTGGGCATCGGGCATGAAAGCCATGTCATAAAGAGCCGGGGTGAGATGCATGTCGGCGACGCAACCGGTACGCAGGTGAGGCTTGTCTCCGTCATCGAAAAGCCCTCCGTTGTAGGCGGGGATGTCAAGCGAGGGGTCGCTTTCGCAGATGGCGGTGCAGAGCCCTTTGAGCCGGTCCCATAGCGTAGTGTCCTCGGGATTCGGCATGCCGTTGATATGGTACTGGTAGGCAGTCTTGACCAGCGCCGACAGGCTAACGGCCTCGTAAGTGGGGTTGTCTAGCGGCAACAAGCCGCGGGCTTCCGCGTGGAGCAAGAAGAGGATGCGGTAAAGCAGATAGGTGGCATCGCGGTAGATGCTGTCGCGATCGGCCTCTGTGTAGCGACTGCGGCCGTCGGCACGGACGAGGCCCAGGCAGAGCTGGGCCAGGATACCTTCGTTGTGGCTCACCCGTGCCTTGAGGTGGTCTTCGGCAGCTTTGGTCGCCCTTTCGGAGCCCGCAGCGTGAAGATCGAGACCAACCGTCAAGGCCTCCTCTCCGTGCGGGGCAAGGGCCTTTGACCCAGCCCTTTCTCTGTCCTGACGCGAAGAAGGTTGGAAGGCCGTCCGATGGAAGAACTTGTGGAATAGCCGCAGCGCACCCAGATCGCTGTTGCGGGCGAGATCGTCTACGTTGATTTCAAGATAGTTCTCATAGCGTTGCAGGGCAGCGGAGTCCAGCAGCCTCCAGTGAGTCCCATCTGTAAGCATACCCCAACGAAGGCCCCGGGCGCGCAAGGCCAGGGCCGCCTGGGCCATCGGGTGCCGGCCCTTGGTGGCTTCGTCCAGATCCTGACCCGGAGGCACTATGTAGCACAGGCCGATGGGTGCCGCGTCGCCGTGCCGAGCGTAGAGGAGATGGATGTACGGTGCGCCCTCTGCCGGTGAGTGGTGAAGGCCAAAAAAGTCGAGGACAGGGCCAATCCAGGTGGAGACAAGGGCCGCGTGGGAGGAGCTATCGCGGGACGGGAGCCAGTCGCGCAGACCTTGGAGGATAGGCGCGGCGGCCGCATCGTTCGACGCATCCGCCCCAAGCTTCTGCAAATAGGCGTGCGAGAAAAGCTGGTGGTTGATCACAATCATGGCAAGGCACAGCCAGTCCCCGGGCTAGGGGGGCCAGATTACGGTCACCTGCGCGTCGTGATGCCCTCCCTGCACCGGAGGTATGCTTCGGTACAAGAGCCCAAAGCATGCGTTGTCTCGACTGCACGATTTTACCATGAAACGGTTCGTTGGGCAAGAAAGGACGCCGCCGCCATGCCCTGGAGTGTGGATAGCCTGCGGGCGACGCAATGGGGGGGCACAGCCCGGCAGAGTGTGACAGCGTTTGCCACTTGACTTCAACCAGTAGGTAACGGAACTCGCCGTAGGTGTCGCTGCTTGGGCGAGAGTAGGGGGCACATCCGTTCCCAGCATACGAGCCTCGTGCAGGCCGGTGGCGAGAAGCAGGGCAGTTGGCCGACGCAGACCCGCGTGCTATAATGAGATAGATTCGCGGAGAGTGTGAGAATGGCCACTGGCGCTGCAAACGAGACAGAGGGGGAACGTAGGAGGCGGCTTCTCTTTGAGATCTTCTCGAGGAACCTGCAGGCAGTCAAACAGGATCCTCGAGTTCGCACAGTGCCTGACTTCGACGAAGGGTTCATCTGTCCTATCTGTTTCAAGCTGTTCACCAGGCTGGCCCTGTCGAAGGAGTACGCCGACCACCTCAGCCTTGAGGACGTTCCACCCAGATCCCTAGGCGGCAAGGTTAGCACGCTTACCTGCAAGGTATGCAATAACCAGGCAGGGGGTCAACTGGAGAACCACCTGCGCAGGAAACTGCGTGCGGACGAGTTCTTCGAAGGGATACCTGGTGTGCCGATCGAGACGCACTTCGAGCCCGCACCCTCCGTCGATTTAGCAGCCGTGACCCAACTTGCTGGAGATCGGTCAATTGAGGTGATCTGCGATCCCAATCGTTCCGATCCAGGCGCACTGGAAAGGTTCTATGCCCTGCCACCCGAAACAGCGATGTCGAGTTTCACACTTCGCTTCCTGCCCGGATACAAGATCAACCGTCCAGAGGTAGCACTCATACGTATTGCCTACCTGCTAGCATTCAGCCAGTTCGGCTATGGCTTCTTGATGAACGCCAATCTTGTGCGGGTCAGGCAGCAGATACAGAACTCGGAACAGAGGCTGCTACCATCGTGGGGTCTGCTCAAGTCCGACTTCCCGGATGATGCGGTGGGCATGAGCGTTATGGATGAGCCTCAGTCGTTGCGTTCCTTTCTAGTTGTGTTTGACCTCAAGACCGAAGCCAGGCGAACCAGGCATGGTGTTCTTCTACCAGGTCCCAGTGATCCCGGACTTGGTATCTACGACGAGTTGGCCAGGCTTATCAGTGAGAGCGGACGAGCTGAGATTAACCACAGAATTCGAGTCATACCAAGCGCAGACTATCTGAAGGATCCGGGGCTCGCCTTTGCAGCGCAGTACTACTGGGAGAACGATCCTAGGAACCGGAAGCGGAGCAACTGACAGTTCCATGCACGGCGTCGACATGCCACATCGTTATTAGGAGACTCGCCTGCCGCTCTGGCAAGTGTCCATGAGCGCCTAGTCGGCTCGGGGACCCAGCTCGGAACCAGAAAGAGCGATTGCCATTGCCAATTGAAAGAGGATCTCGTAGGAAAGGCTACTCGACGCAGCGGTCGCCAGGGTTGCACTGGCGGCGAACAGGGAAGGTCGACACCGTTGTTGCCACACGCTCTGGTAGGCCTGTAGATCTCGCTGCTTGAATGTGTCCGCCAGCAGCTCTGCCGACCACAGCGCGTAGCCAATCCCCTCGCCTGTGATAGGATGCACATGTCCTGCCGCGTCGCCGAGCAGCGCCCAGTGCAGACCGCTACAGGGAACGTCCCACAGGCTCGCATCTTGGGCCATCGGCAGCAGACCCGCCCAGCGGCTCTCCTTGAGAGCTCCGGGGCACATCTCGTCGAGGAACCTGTCGAGCCGCTGCCACAGGTCTCGCGGATGCGTTTCACCCAGCCGGCTCACGATGCCGACGCTGGCGTGGTCACGACGGGGAAAGGACCAGAGGTAGCCCTCTAGGTCGGCGTAGGTCTGAAAGGTGAGGATGTCCGGGGCGCCTCGTACTCTGTACCCCACGGCCAAGCCCAAGTGTTGCCTTGGGATCGGCCCTACCAGGCGCCTGCGGACGACGCTCCGCACGCCATCCGCGCCCATGACAGAATCCGCCGCGTAGGTCCCGCCCTGGGCCGTATGCAGCCGCCACCCGTCTGCAGTTTCTGCTATGCCGGTTACTTGCTCCCTCACCAGCCTCACGTTCTCGCCGGCGAGGGCACGCTCCAGCAGTGCCTGCCCAAGCTCCGCCCGGGAGACAACGGCCCAGGTCGTTCCTTCGAGTTCCCGCTCGACCTGGCTGCCGTCCGAAGCCCTCAGCTGCACGCGCGTGGGTTGGTGTCGCGGGAAGGGCAGTGCCATCACGTCGGGAAAGAGCCGGCCCACGAGCGGACTCAGCCCACCGCCGCACGGCTTCTCGTACGGCGCACGTGGGTCAAAGAGCAGGATCTCGTGCTCTGGGCCGCCCAGCCGGTGTGCCAGGTGGCAGCCGGCCGGACCGGCACCCACAATAGCGATGCGCATTGGGTTACGATCCGTCGAGGGTCGGCTGCAGCGGCACGTCCGCGAAGATACGCGTGCCCCGGCCGGGCTCCGACTCGACCCCCCACTTGCCGCCGATGCTCAGGATCCGCTCGCGCATCCCCAGCAGCCCCGAATGTCCGTCGTTGGCCACATCGCCGAGATGCTCAGGCACTGCAAAGCCCACACCGTCGTCCCGGACCTCCAGGTGCACCCGATCGGCCGTAGCGTCCAAGGCGGCCTCCACGCAATGAGCTTCGGAGTGCTTCTGAACGTTGTTGAGGCTCTCCTGGAAGACGCGGAAGACGGCGATTCGGACCTCGTCGGGCACCTCGACCTCGTCCTGGCTCACGTGCACGGCAATGGGCAGGTCCCACCGCCGTTGGCAGGACAGAGCATGCTGCTGGAGCATCACCCCGAGGTCAGTGATGCCCAGCACCGGGGGACGCAGGTCATACATCAGGGCTCGCAGGTAGTCCAGGAGATCCTGGAGTTCCTCCTGGGCCTTGTCTACCATGTCGTGCACAGATTCGCCGGCCATACCCTCCAGAAGCCGGCTCACGCCAACGATCCTCGGCATCGCTTCGGCGTGGATCTCCAGGGCGATCTGCTCCTGGATTTCATCCTGTGCCGTCAGCAGCTTCCGCGACAGGTTCTGGATTTCGCGCACCTGGTCGTGGAGCTGCCTGACCTGGCGCGCGCGGGTGATGGCGCTCGCCGCGTGGTGCGACAGGGTGTCCAGGATATCCAGGTCTTCTCCGTTCAGGAACTCGTCCGTCATCTTGGCGCCGACGACCAGGATGCCCTCCAGCTTGCCCAGGTCCGCCAAGGGAATCCACCACTGCACTCCGGCGGCGGTCCAGGCCGCAAGCTCCGCTTCGCTCTCGGTCCCTTTCGCCAGCGCGCGCACTTCGTCGTTCCCCACCGGCCTGCCATGCTTCAAGAGAAAGCCACGCAGCCCCTTTGACGAGTAGCCTACCAGCGCAGGCTCAAAGCCTTTCTCTGCCATCACGCAATACTGGTCTTCCCCCTCTCGCGGCGGCATGAGGAGAGCGATTGCTTTCAGGCGCATGGTGCTGGCCACCTGCTCGATGAGCAGGCCGATGACGGTCGGCATGTCTAGCGCGGCGCTGAATTCCCTCGTCATGCGGGATACGAACGACTTGTAGTCGTACCAGCCGCCATAGAACAGGCCGTAGACGAGTCGCTCCGCCACGCGTTTGAAGGGCTGGAAACTGGCGATCAGGATCACCATCAGGACAGTGCCGGCCAGCAGCGTCTCGGCTCCGGGGTTGCCGGCGCCGGGCAGTACGTGACCGGCCAGCCAGCGGAGCAGACCGAACAAAGGCAGGTAGAGCGCGACCAGGAGCAGGAAAAGCAGCAGCCGGGCTGCGTTCTGGCTTACCACCCGGTCCATCCGCATCAGGTCGTAGCGAAAGATGGCGTACAGATAGCTGGCCGGAATGCACGCCAGGGCAAGGAATGCCGGCCAGACGGTGAGATAGGGCAGGTTAGGCACGATCTGAGGCAGCAGGATGAAGATGACCAGGGGCAGCAGGCCCAACACAGTGCCCACCGCGATAATGCCGACCTGCCGCTTGGCGCGCCCATGGGTTGAACTCTGATAGATCCGCACCATCAATACTACGGCCGCAAGCAGACAGGCGGCGAAGTAAGCCTTGCTGGCGTTGATTGCCGGCGTTGCCCACGAAGCGTGGAAGACGAGGCGCCCCAGCCCCACGGCCAGCATGAGGGAAAGGCCGACCGCGAACAGCAGCGACAGCAGCACCCTCTTGCCCCGGAATTGCAGGCGCTCCGGGAAGATGGTGTGCAAGTAGACGACGAGCGCGCCCAGCGCCAGGACGGTGGAGTTCATGAGCAGGCTGGCCCAGCCGAGGCCTCCGTCGGCCAGCAGGAGGACTACCAGGCCGAACGCAGCCAGCAGGAGGCCGACGATCAGCGCCTGCGCAGTGTCGTCGTGGGGTTTGAACGCCAGAACCAGGACGGCCATGACCCAGAACGTGCCGGCCGAGAGCAGATACCCGATCCGGTTCAGCCAGTCCTTGACCGACAGGGGGGCAGGTTCAATGGTCAGGGCCAGGATCTGGCCGTTCCGCTCCACCTTCAGCGCGACGGCGCGCTGTCCCGGCCGGACGTAGGGCTTGCCGGCCAGGGGTGATATGCCGTCGATCGTCACGACCCGGTCATCCAGCTTGAGGCCAGCCTGGTCGGCTGGACCGTTCGGCTCTACCTCTCCGACCTGATCGGTCGCGCCGAAGGAGAAGCCAAGTGTGGGCAGGGATAGATAGTACCACGCTGCCACGCAGCCCCCGACCAGGATGACCGCGGCTAACAGCATCAGCAAGTAGGCCCGAAGCTGTCGGGCTGTGTTCCCCTGGACCGCTCCTCTAGCCACTCTGCTTCTGGCTCCCCAAGGCCAGGCGCTCGACGGAGTACGTATCCAGGAAGAGCGAGAGGCGGCCCGCGGCCGGGCAGCGATCCAGGGCTGCCGCCGCGTGCTCGTGCAGGATCCCGGCTTGCATGAGGGCATAGATCTGCCCGCTTTGGCCCTGCGCAGAGCGGGTCAGCGCTCCGGCCGGCGTTCCGTCGTCCCCAATCTCCAGGGCGGCCAGGATCGGCAGCGTGCGCCGGTGGCCCACGTCCTGCTTGCCCAGGGCACCCTGCAGGCCGTACAAATCGTTCCACGCTTGGACCAGCAGCCCGAACTCCTCTCCAAAATCGCCGTACCGCTCGGCGGTGTCCAGCCCCGCTCCTCCTGCCACTGCCCCTGCCCAGCCTCCCAGGCGGAATACAGACCCTGTCTTGGCCCGAGCCACGTTCTCATAGGCGCCCAGCGCCAGGTCATCCGCCAAGTCCGCGTGCTGGCCCGCTGCCATACGCACCAGGGTCCGCTCAAAGCCGGCCTTGAGGGTCAGCGCGTCTGGCATAGGCAGAAGTTCATTCGTCGCCAGCTCGGACAGGGCGGCAAAGGACATGCCGATCAGCCCCACTGCCAGGTTGACGGCCCGCTTGGGGCCGGCCCACTGCCAGACCGCATCCTCAGTGTCTTCGTCCTGCCAGGCATCCAGGCAGCCAGCCGCCAGGTTCCCCAGCTCCCAGGCCGCTGCCACGTGGCAGGATGCCGGCAGGCGGTCCATGCTGCCCAGCGCCTCGCAGGTCAGGATGGGCAAAGCCAACCAGGGCAGATCTGGTCCAGCGGCTCGGTCGAGTGTGCTTGCCACACGCGCCGTGATCACCTTCTCTGCCAGCGCACGGAAGCCGGGCAAATTGCTCGGACAGAAGGCCAAGCTGTCCAACATTGCCCGGCAGGCTTGCTCCAGGTATGCGCGCATGCGTCTATGTCTCTTCCTAAGAACCTATCCGAAAAATCCCAGATGGCTTGCTGACTGCCCACGGGCGTTGGCCTCTGAGCTGGCCCCAGAGGGCGCGTCACGGGTCAGAGCCGGAAGAAATGCCCTGAAACCGGCCAAAACCTCCGCTCCTGGATGGCTCATCGGTGATCGGTCGCGTCTGTCCTGCATGATCACGACGACGTCACGCGAATTTTCGGATAGGTTCTAAGAGTTCGCCCTGCAGGATTTTGCAGGGCGAACTTGCTGTGACCGAACTCTCAGGGCACTTATTTCCAGCCCATCATAATGCCGGCCTGATCGATCCCCGGAAGGATCACCCCGCTGGCCACAACCGCAGCCATCAAGGCCGGCACCAAACTCTTTGCTGTCTCCGCAGACAGTCCCAGGTCCGCCAGGTGTTTCTTCGGATCGGCCAGGAAGCTCGCCCGAAACTCCTCATCTGTGACCAACCGGTGTGCAACATCCAACTGTTCGCTCGACATTACGTTCTCCTTTTGACATTATGGTTCCAACAACTGACGATCGGATGTACTCCTTCTCCTCCGAGTCATTCCATATCCCACGAGCAGGCAGATCCCCAGCAGCCAGGCACCCAGCGCCAGCAGGCCTGCCTCTGGCCCAAAAGCGCCCCCGGTGAGCCATTGCGGGCCGCTGACGGTGGTGCGCAGGAGGGCCGGCTCCACGTAGCCGGAGCCTGGGAAGCCCAATATCTGGATTTCGGTCAGGTTCCAGGCGATGTGAATGCCTGCCGGCAGCCACAGCGAGCGGGTGACCAGGTATGCGACTGCAAAAAGCAGCCCGCCCACGCTGATGTTCAGTACGGCCACCAGGCTCACATTTGGGTCGACCAGGTGCACCATGCCGAACGCCGACGAAGACACCACGACGGCAACCGGCATTCCCCACGCCCCGGCCAGGCCCTGCATAATGTACCCTCGGAACGTCAGTTCTTCCACGAACGAGAGCGCCGCCCAGCTCAATGCCGAGGCCACCCAGGGAAGCATCTGTGGTGAGGCCGGCTCTGCCGTCAACCAGCCCGCGGCGGCAAGGACGGCAAACACCAAGAGCATCAACCCGGCTCCCAACCCAAGCCCGGCGGCCGTCTTCGCCAGCCAGCCCTGCCTCTGAAGACCCAGCGAGGCCAGCGCCTTGCGATCCAGGTAGTGGCAGAATGCCCAGGTTAGGGCCAGCATCCCACCCAGGTAGACAGCCCCTTCAACGAGGGCCAGCAGCCAACCAGGGGCTGACGGGACCAGCGCCGAGACCGCGGCAAAGGCAAGGCGATTCACGGCCACCATGGCCAGGAAGTAGACCACGACGCGGAGTACCGGGTGGAGGCGCTGGCCGGTACTAGAGCCAAGAGACTGGGCCGGTCGCGTTTCTGGTGGCGTCACGGATTCCTCCAGGCAGAGATCAGGTTAAGCTCGGTAGCCTTTGTCGCTGCCGCGGTGCGGCTGTCTACCGCGAACTTGCGCATGACGTTCTCGACGTGAAAGTCGACCGTCCGCCTGGACACGTCCAGCTCGCCCGCAATCTGTTCGGAGGTCTTGCCCTGGGCAACCAGCTTGAGTACATCGGCCTCACGTGGTGTCAAGGTCGGAGTGTACGTCCCTCCGCCCACCACCAGGGACAAGATGCGCTTGCTGTAAAACACACCGCCGTCGGCCACATCACGGACCGCCTGGACGTACGTGCTCATCTGTTCCTCTTTCAGCAAATAGCCGGCCACGCCCATCTTGACCAGTGGAGTTATGAATTCCTGCCTGTCATAGAACGACACGATCAGGATCCGCAGGTCTCGATACTGCTTGCGGAGCCGGCGAACCTCCGCCAACGGGTCGAACTCGGGCATGAGCAAGTCCAGCATGAGCACGTCGGGCATGTTCTTCTGCAGGTAGGCCCACATCTCGCGGGCACTGTTCAGTTCTCCCACGACCTCGATGTCGGGGGCACTACTGATAGCTTGGATGACGCCGGCCCGCGTGGCGGGATGGTCGTCGACGATCAGTACACGTATCATCGAACCCTCTTGTTCGCCTCAGTCGAGGCAAGATTCTAGCATACACCGGCACGGCTTTCAAGGGCCTTCCCTGGCAGTCCTGCCAGGTTGGCACCCTGTAAGAAATACCAGTATTTGCCCTGTTTAGACTACAAGCCCGCACCCCTGGTAAAGATGTCAGCCTCTTCCCTGTTAAGACTGCAAGCCTACCCTCCTGGCAGACATGCCAGCCCTCGTCCTGCTAAAACTGCAAGCTCGACCCCCTGACATAAGTCGCAGCCTCAAGACTGAGACAAATACCATTGTGGGCCGACCGCGGGCCCTGTATACTGGCGTCCGTTGGTCAGCAAAGGACAGACCTGGCGAGGGGCAAAGGAGATGAGCACCAATTCCGAGGGCAACAATCTACTCTGCGAGCTGGCTCGCACGATGGACAACCGCCAGAATTATACCACAGCCGTCGCGTTGCGCAAGCTCGCCCACGCCGGTTACGCCACCCTGGAGGAAGTGGATGCCGCTTCCGATTGGGTGCTCCTGGCTGCCCCGGATATCAGTCTGCGCCGCCTGGAGCTGGTGCGGCGTCTGGTGAGACCCGATTGGCGGCCGCCGTCACCGCAGGCCACCGCTGCCGTGGAGCGCTTTCTGACCGCGGGTCGGTTCGCTGTACGCTTCTGGCCTGTCGAGATTCTGCACTCGGTGATCCATGGTTCCACACGCTGGCCTGCTTGCGACCGGCCTGCAGACAAGCGCCTTTCCATGGAGATTTTCTCAGTGGCATGCCGCAGGGCGCTGAAGCACTGCAGCGCCGAAACGCTTGTCCAGATGACGCTTGAGCTCGCGGGGCAACACCTGCCCAGCCGTGCTCTCACCTGCTTGCCTCCGACATGCTCTGACAGTCAGAGCAAGACGGTTCCTTTGCACCACACTGACCGGCCCGCACCCCGGACACCAGTCGAAGAGACGTCGGCGAGGGAGGTAGGCGGTGACAACGGCCACTATGCGTTCCCCCGCGAGGAACGCTTTGAGATTGTGCGGCGGTACCGGGCTGCCAGAGACGCAGGCAAGGTGCAGAACAAGCATGGCTGGGCGGAGGCAAACTATCAAATCAGCGGCAAGACGCTGCTGACCTACGAACGCGAGTTCGCGGAAGCCGAGCCCTAAGGCAATCAGCCAGCAGGGCGCGGACGTGGGATCGTAGCCGGTCAGACTGACCCTTTGCTCCTTTACAACCGAATACCCCTTACACGGATCGGTCCGGACTTGACAACCGCTGCAGCTTGATGTACCATCCAGGTGTGTCGAGTTACACGTTACATAAATTACACAGGCGGTAGAGATGGTCGAGCTGGAGAAACGGATCACGGTCAAAGTGCCTGAGGCCTTGCATCGCAAGGTCAAGATCAAGGCCGCGACGGTGGGCAAATCGATCAGCGACATCTTGAGAGAATTCCTGGAGGCGTGGGTAGAAGAACCACCGGCTGAACCAGCAGCGCAGGACTAGAGCAACTTCATAGAAACGGGTCGTACCGGTGCTTGCGACACCGACACGACCCTAACCCAACCCGCTGACGACCGTCAAGCCAGAGCAGCGAGTCGGGCTGATGCTATTCTAGCACGGCCTGGCATCGTCGTCAATCAGACGGCCAACCGATCCGTCGTCAGGGGGATCGGTTGGCCGTTTTGTTTCGCCAGACGTCTCAAACCGGCAGAAAGGAGCCGAAAATCATGAACGTAGGGATTGATTTGGGGTACAGTGCAGTCAAGGTGGTAGCCGGTCAGCGGCGGAAGACCTTCCCGTCGGTGGTGGGCACACCGGAGAGTTCGCGTTTCTCACTCGGCGAGCAGGAGGAGCAGATCGTGCTGGTGGCGCCAGACCACGTGATGGTCGGCAAGGGTGCGATGACGCAGAGCCGATTCGTGAATCGGCGCGAGGACCGCGCCTGGATCGAGAGCGCCGAGTACCATCACCTGTTCCTGGCCGCGCTCACCGAGATTACGACAGCCACAGCGGCCGATCTGCTGCTGGTCACGGGCCTGCCGGTAGCGTTCTACGGCGACAAGGCCAAGCTCCGCGACCGGCTGCTGGGCACCCACAAGGTAACGCGCGACGGCCGCCACGCCCAAACCTTCAGGGTCGTCGAATGCCGGGTTATCCCGCAGCCGTTCGGTGCGCTGCTGGCCGCGGCTCTGGACGAACGGGGCCGCATCGCCGACCAGCAGCTGGCTACAGGCTCGGTGGGCGTGGTCGACGTCGGCGGCAAGACTACCAACCTGCTGAGTGTGAAGCGGCTCGCCGAGGTCGGCCGCGAGACTGAAAGCGTCTCTCTCGGCGCCTGGGATGTCGTCCGCGCTGTGCGCAGCTATCTGGCCGACCACTGCCCAAACCTCGAGCTCCGGGACCACGAGATGGCCGAAGCCATCGTTGCCCGAAAGGTGCGCTACTATGGGGAGGCGGTGGACCTGGGGCCGGTCGTAGACGCCGTACTCGAACCAATGGCCGGGCAGGTGATCGCCCAAGCCGGCCAATTGTGGAATGGAGGCGCCAGCCTAGACGCGATTCTAGTCGCGGGCGGAGGCGCCCTGCTGCTTGGCCCATTCATCAAGGCCCATTTCCGACACGCCCGGATCGTGGCCGATCCGGTCCATGCCAACGCCGAGGGCTACTGGAAGCTCGCCCAACGGCTCGAACACAGTGCAGGGTGAAGGCGGACGAACCAGGGTTTCGGCGTGCCGGAGGGTGACCATGGCCAAGCAGACTATCACGTTCGTACTGGATACCAATCGGGACCGGGATGTCCTGCATTGGCTGGAAGGTCAGGCCAACAAGAGCTCGGCCATCCGCGAGGCAATTCGGGCGCAGATGGATCGTGCCGACATCACCTTGCGGGACGTGTTGGCGGCGATTCAGGACCTGAAACGCCATAACGGAACGCCTGCAGCGACTGGCAAAGGTGCCGCCGGAAACGGCGACGAGCCTGCGGATGTGGCGGTAGCGCTGGACAACCTGGGTTTGTGAGGGGATTCGGTACGATGCGTAACCTTCTGAACGCATGGGGGAACTGTGAACCAGGCATCCGAAGAAATCGCTTACACCCTGGTGGTGGAAGGAAGCAACGTCTACGCCGATCTGGCTGCAGCTCAAGCAGCGGCGCTGCCCTCAGTGGTACGGGCGGTAACCGAAGCGATCCGGGCTCGGGTAGCCGCGGGCGAGGCGCAGGTCTGTAGAGAGCAGCAGGCGTCCTACGAAGTCTGAATGAGGCCCGCAGCGAGATGACCAAGACGAGCTGTCCGTTCAAACCCGGTGACCGGGTGTGGGCCTACTGCCGCGACAGCGGGGGTGAAGAGCAGCAGGACAGCGTGGCCTCGCAGCGCCGCGCCATCGAGGACTATGCTCGACGGCACAATGTGCTAGTTGTCCAGGTGTTCACGGACGAGGCCCGGCCCGGCTCCACAACGGTCGGACGGGATGGGCTGGAGGATCTGTTGTACTTGGCCCGCCGCGATCCGAGGCCGGTCGACGGCATCATCTTCTGGTCGTTTTCTCGCCTTGCCCGCGAGCAGTTGGCGGCCCAGTTCATCAAGTCCGACCTCCGGCTACGGGGCTATGTGCTCCATTCCATGACGGACGACGTGCCCTTTGGGGAGTTTGCCCCTGTCGTGGAAGCCCTTATCGACTGGAAGAACGAACGCTACCTCAAGGACCTGAGCCGCGACGTCAAGCGCGGACTGCACGACCTGACCCAGAATGGCTACGCCCCAGGCGGCTTTCCTCCCCGCGGCTACAAGGTGGAGCGTGTCTCAATTGGCGCCAAGCGCAACGGAGAGCCGCACGTCGTCAGCCGGTGGATTCCTGACCCGGACCTGGCTCCGAGGGTACGGCAGGCCTTCCAGATGCGGGCGAACGGCGCGTCCTACCAGCAGATTCTGGAGGCAACGCACGTCTTTCCGATCCGAGGCAGCTACGTCACCATGTTCCGGAACAAGAGCTACCTGGGCATCCAGAAATGCGGCGAGCTGGAGATCGAGGGGGCCTTTGAGCCGCTGGTCGACCGTGAAACTTGGGACGCGGTGCAGGCCACCCTGCGGCCGAAGGTCAAGAAGGGAGACACCTGGGCTGAAAACAAGCAGCATCCACGTCGCGTGGAAAGCCCCTACCTTCTCTCTGGGCTGGCCAAGTGCTCGGAGTGCGGCGCGGCTATGATCGGCCAGGTGGACCGGACGGGCCGCCACACGAACCCTTTCCGCTACTACATCTGCGGGCGCAAGGTGCGCGAGGGATGGGCAGCATGTGCCAGCGGCAAGGTCAGGGCGGATTGGCCGGAGGCAGCCCTCCTCCAGGTGGTGAACGAGCAAGTGCTGACTCCCGGCTTCGTGATGACCCTCGTTTCCGAGGTGAACGCTGCACTGATCAAGGACGAGCCCACACTGTACGGCAGGATTGAGGAAGCGCAGCGCCGGTTGGCCGAGGTGGACAGGTCCATCGCCGCGCTGTTGGATCTGGCAGAACAGTTCGGCGCGGCAAGCGCCGCCGCGCGGTTGTTGGACCGGGAGACCGAGCAGCGCCGTCTCCAGGCCGAGCTGGAGCACCTGCGGCGCCAGCAGGAGACGCGGCGGTTGACCGTGTCGCCGGATAGGATGCGGGAAATCCTGGGCGACATGAAAGAGACTCTAGCCAGCGGCGATATGCAGGCCAAGCGGGCGCTATTGGCCAAGTTGGTCGTAAGTCTCGAGATAGGAAAAGACCGAGGGAAGGTGTCTGTCACCTTCCCTCTGAGTTGTGCGGGTTTTTATACAATACCCCCGGGGCGACTCGAACGCCCGCACACGGCTCCGGAGGCCGCTGCTCTATCCACTGAGCTACGGGGGCAGGTACACCCTCACTCTATCACAACTCGTCGGGCTAGGCAAAAATGGCCGGCCGGCCGACCACCTACAGCCGCCCGTAGACCTCTGTCATCCCTCGTAGCCGGCGCGCAATCCCCTCCGTCAGAGCCCCTGGCTCCAGCCGCCAGCACCAGTTCGGCGGACCCAGCGTGCTCGGCGTGTTCATCCGCGCCTTCTGGCCCAGCCCCAGCAAATCCTGCACGGTCGTCATCGCCGTGTCCCCCACCGAGCCCCATGCCAACCGGACCAGGTCCCAGGATATCTCCGAGCCGTCGCACTGCATATACTTCCGCGCATAGTCCCGCTCCTGCTCCGTGGAGCTCCCCTCGTACCAGCCGGCGCTCGTGTCGTTGTCGTGGGTCCCTGTGTACACCACGTACTCCCTCGAATGATTGTGCGGCAAGAAGGGGTCCTTCGGCCCGCTGCCAAACGCAAATTGCAGCACCTTCATGCCCGGATACCCAAACTCCGACTGGATCGCATCCAGTCCGGCGCGCGACGTCCGGTCGAAATCGCCCAAGTCCTCGGCCACGATCGCCACGTCGCCCAGTGCCTCAGTTACCTTGTGGAACAGCGGTGCTCCCGGGCCCTTCAGCCAGCGCCCCTTGATGGCCGTCGTCTCGCCAGCCGGCACCTCCCAGTAGTTGTAGAACCCCCGGAAGTGGTCGATGCGCACCACGTCCGCCTGCGTAAACGCCATCCGGAAGCGATCGATCCACCAGGCATAACCCTCCTCCGCCATCACCTTCCACCGGTAGAGTGGGTGCCCCCAAAGCTGACCCGTCTCGCTGAAATAGTCCGGCGGCACCCCCGAGACCACCGTGGGATTCAGCTTCCTGTCGAAGGAAAAGAGGCGCGTATTGGCCCATACGTCTGCGCTGTCCAGCGCCACAAAGATCGGGATATCGCCGAGGATGCGCAGTCCTTGTCCGTTGGCGTAGCGCTTGAGTGCCAGCCACTGCTCAAAGAATTGCCACTGCTGATACTGAGCGTTGGCGATCCCCTCTGCCAGGACCTCCCGGTAATGCGAAAGTGCCTCTGGTTGGCGGGTAGCCGCGCCTGGTTCCCATTCGTGCCAGGGACGCAGCTCATTGGACTGCTTGAGGGCCGCAAAGAGCGCAAATTCGTCCAGCCACGCCGCCTGCTCCTCGCGAAAGCGTGCAAAGGCCTCTCTTTGCTCGGCTGGTGCCATGGCGCGGAAGCGCGCAAACGCCCGATCCAGGAGATCCGCCTTGTACCGGATCACCGGCCCAAAGTCGACCCGGTCCGTCGGGAATGCGGGAACATCGTCCAGCTCCTCCGCCCGGAGGTGCCCGCTCCCCACCAGTCGCTCCGGGCTGATCAGCATCGGGTTCCCGGCAAAGGCCGACAGCCCCTGGTAAGGGGAATCCCCGTAGCCCGTGGGGCTCAGTGGCAGCACCTGCCAATAGTACTGACCGGACGCCTTCAGGAAATCCACAAAGCGATACGCCTCGTCCCCCAGGTCGCCGATGCCGAACCGGCCCGGCAGGGACGTGGGGTGCAGGATCACGCCGCTGCGCCGCGGGAATTTGTCCATAGAGTCTCCTTCAATGGTTCGCACGCGACCAGCACTCGCGCGCTTACGGTTTCACCGTCAAGACGGGTCCGTCGCGGCACACCAGCCAACCCAGCCGGGAGCAGGTACCGCACACGCCAAAGCCACACCGCATTGCGCGCTCATAGCTGAGCTGCGCCGGTAGCCCTCTTGCCCTTGCCAGGCGCTCCACCGCCTCCAGCATCGGCTCAGGCCCGCACGCATAGAGGCCGGCATAGTCGCCCTGGTCCAGCAGCCGGGCCGCCGCATCCGTCGCCAGGCCGGCTTCTCCCAGCGAGCCATCGTCGGTCGTGACTGTCACGCCGGCGCCCAAGGCCCGGAAGCGCTCGTGGAAGATCACATCGGCGGCCGTCCGCGCTCCAATAACGGTCGCCACTGACCACCCGGCCACGATGGCGCGCCGGGCCAGGAAGAGCAGCGGCGCCACGCCATACCCACCGGCGATCATCAGCAGCTTTGAGGCAGGGTCCGCGGCGGGCAGGATGCCGCCCTGACCCCGGCCCTCTCCCTGCCAGGGAGATGGTAATCGCGGGAGCGTGAAAGGTCGCCCCAACGGCCCTCGGATCCAAAGCAGTTCCCCTGGTGCGAGTTGGTGGACCGCCTCTGTGAAGCGCCCTACCCTGGCGACGGTAAGCACCACCGGGTCGACGTCCACCAGGCTGAAGGGCCTCTCGTCCACGCCCGGCAACCACGCCATCACGAACTGCCCCGGCTCGGCCGAGATAGCAGCGTCCAGTGTCAGGGTTCGCACCCTTGCACTCTCCTCAACGACCTGGACAATGCGTGTGCAGCGCGGCAGGCCAGCGCTCATCGGTGCGCCGCTCCCCGCAGTTCGTCCAGGCTCCCGGCGCCCAGCTCGGCCATCAGCGCCTCGATCTCGGTGCCGATCCGCGCAAATACCTCTGGACCACCCTCGTACACCGCCGAGCCAATCCCCACCGCGGTGGCCCCGGCCAGGATCATCTCCACCGCATCCCGCCCGCAGGTCACGCCGCCGGTGCCGACGATCGGCAGGTCCACCGCCTGGTAGACATCGTAGACGCACCGCACTGCCAGCGGCCGGATGGCCGGCCCGGATAGCCCGCCCGTGCGGTTGGCCAGCACCGGCCTCCGCGCATGCACGTCGATGACCATCCCCGTCAGCGTGTTGACGGCCGTGATGCCATCCGCTCCGGCGCCCTGCACCGCGCGTGCGATCGCGCGGATGTCGGCCACGTTGGGGGAGAGCTTGACCAGCACAGGCGCCGCGCCGGCAACGGCCTCCTTGACCGCCGCCGTCACCTCGGACGCCGCCCCTGGATCGGCCGAGAAGGGCGTGCCGAACTCGTCGTGGACGTTCGGGCAGGAGATATTGACTTCGATCAAATCGGGCCGCGCCTCGACGACCCGGGCAGCCGCCCGGGCAAAATGCTCGACCGTGTCGGCAAAGATGCTGGCAATGAGCGCGGCTCCCGTGGGCCGCAGCAGCGCCTTCGCGCGGGCCAGCTCATCGATTTCGGCTTCGACGCCCGGGTTGGCCAGCCCCACGGCATTGATCAGCCCGTGCTCCCACGCCAGCACGCTCGGGTTCGGGTGGCCGGCCCGCGGCTCCAAGCTGCACGACTTGGCCGTCACCGCACCCGCCCCTGCCCGTGCCACGCGTGCCAGCAGCTCGGCCTCCGTCCCCAGGATGCCGCTCGCCAGCACCAGCGGGCCCGGCAGATGCACCCCGCACAGGCTAACCCTCAGATCGCCCACCCCACCGCCTCCAAGGCGACCTCACCCGTCACGTTTTCTGGCATGCAATTCCCGTGCCTTGTGCGTTTCGCACAGTGCACTCCGCATCACGCCTTGCCCAGCACCGCAGCCAGCAGCGCCATGCGGATGTACAGCCCGTTCTCCATCTGCCGGAAGTAGGCGGCACGCGGGTCGTTGTCGATCGCGTAGCTGATCTCGTTGACGCGGGGCAGGGGGTGCATGACCACCATCTTCTCCTTGGCCATGCCGATTAGCTCGAGATCGACCACATAGTAGTCGGCCACCGATTCGTACTGCGCCTGGTCGGCGAACCGCTCGCGCTGCACCCGGGTCACGTACAGCACGTCCAGGTCGGCGATGACGTCGTGGACGTCGTACGTCTCGCGCACCGTCCGGCCGGCGGCCTTGACCTCGTTCATCACGTCCAGCGGCAGCCGCAAGATCTCGGGCGATACGAACGTCATACTGACGTCGTACATGCACAGGAGCCGCGCCAACGAGTGCACCGTGCGGCCGTAGCGCAGGTCCCCGGCCATCGCCACATGCAGCCCGTCGATCTTGCCCAGTTCCGACTGGATGGTGTACAGGTCCAGCAGGGCCTGCGTGGGGTGCTCGCCCACCCCGTCACCGGCGTTGATGATCGGCTTGTGCGCATACTCCGCCGCCACCTGCGACGCGCCCACGTCGGGATGGCGCAGCACGATCACGTCGGCATACGACTCCAGCGTCCGGATCGTGTCCGGCAGGCTCTCGCCCTTGGTCACCGACGAGAACTTGACTTCGTTAATGGGGATGACACTGCCTCCCAGCCGCGTCATGGCCGCGATGAACGACGAGCTGGTACGCGTGCTCGGCTCGTAGAAAAGCACCGCCAGCACGTGCCCCTTGAGCAGGTCGGTCGAGCCCACGCGTTTGACCACCGCACGCATCTCATCCGCTACCCGGAAGAGGTGCGCCAGGTTCTCACGGGTGAACTGCCGTACGGAGATGATGTCCTGCCCGTAGAAGCCGCTCTGAAAATTGGGTGCGAGGCCGACTGTCTTGATGCCGTTGCCCAGTTTGGTTGCCATTCCTTCTTCTCCTCTCCTATCGCCCACGTGGCCCGGTCAGTGCCGTCCGCGGGCTTACCACTTGCCCGAATCCCGGCCGAACCAGCACCTGGCCCTCGAATGCGGTCTGCCCGCGCACGACCACCCGGCGTACCTTGCCCACGGCAGGCATGCCCTCAAAAGGCGTCCACCCACAGCGCGTGAGCAGTCCCTCCGCGCCCAAGGTGTGGCGGGCGCCTGGGTCCACCTCCACCCACGAGTCGGCCGGCTCGGGCAGCCCAAAGATGCGCAGCGGCGCATCGTGGGTCAGCTGCACCATCCGCTCCAGGGAGAGCCGCCCTTCAGCCACAGCCGTCAGCAGCAGGGGCAGCATCGTCTCCAGCCCGGGCACCCCGGGCGGGGGTGCGTCCCCCTCCTTCTCGGCCGCCGTGTGGGGGGCGTGGTCCGTGGCGATGCAGTCCACCACGTCCAGGTTGGCCCACAGCGCTGCGCGGTCCGCCCCGCTTGCCAGGGGCGGCTTCATGCTGCCATACGGCCCCAGCCGCTCGGCATCCGCCTCGGTCAGAAAGAGGTGGTGTGGTGTGACCTCGCAGGTGACATCTGCGCCCGACTCCTTCGCCGCACGAATCAGCGCCATTTCGTCCGCACGGCTGACGTGGCACAGGTGCAGCCGCCGGCCAAAGACTCGTGCCAGGCCGATGGCCGTTGCAGCCGACAGCCCTTCGGCGTGCACCGCGATGGGCCGGTCCGCCGGCCAGGTCCTGAAGTGCGCGAGCAGCGCAGCCAGGCCGCGCATGCGCAGCGGTCCGTACGTCTGGTCCAGGTAGACCTTGAGCCCTGCCGCCTCTCCCGCCAGTGCGGCCGCCTCCGCTGCGTTCGTCTCGGACGCGCCCACGAAAAAGCCAATGTCGCACACCGCCTTTTCCTGGGCCAGGCACTGCTTGAGTGCCAGCGTCCCAGCGTCGACGATGGCCGGGTAGGTGTTGGGCATGTCCACGACCAGAACAACGCCGCCTGCAAGAGCGGCGGCGCTGCCACTGGCCATATCCTCCTTGTGCTCCCCGCCGGGCTCGCGGAAGTGCACGTGGACGTCTACCAACCCGGGAATCTTCAGTCTAGCCATACACAAAAAAAGGGCACCGGGCTGGGAAATCTTCCCAGCCGGTGCCCTTGCTCTCCCCATCTTGTGGGCGCGGTGCCTGCTGTCTCACGCTCCTCTACCTATCGCGCAACCGATCCATTCTACCACGCGCCGAGACAGCCGGCAAATCGGCAACGGCTTTGGAGCGTCAGTCTATAGACTTCATTCCCGCCCGATCTCATCCCTGCCCGCGCAGGTAGCCGAGGACCTCGTCTCGCTGCCTGGCGCCGATCCGCCCGGCTGCGACCAGCTCTTCCAGCATCTCGCCCAGGCGCAGCACCGTGTGCAGCCGGTAGCCGGCCGCCGCCAGCTCCTCGCGGCCTCCCTGCTCCCGGTCGATGAGCACCACGACGTCCCGTACTGCCAGTCCGGCCTCCTCCAGCGGCCGGATCGCCTCCAGCTTGCTGCCTCCCGTCGTGATCAGGTCGTCGAGGACGACCACCCTGTCCCCGGCCTCGAAGCTGCCCTCGATCTTTTGCCCGGTTCCATACCCCTTTACCTCTCGCCGCGGATAGATCAGCGGCAGGCCCATCTCCAGCGCCACCGCCGTCCCGATTGGCAGCGCCGCGTATGGGATCCCCGCCAGGCGCACCCCAGCGCTCCCGTCCCCGATCCCCAGCTCGCAGCGGATTACCTGTGCGTAGGCATACGCCGCCTGCCGCAGGATCGCCGGGTGCGATGCCAGCAGGCGCAGGTCGATGTAGATCGGCGCGCTCTGCCCCGACTTGAGCGTGAACTGGCCGAGCTTGATCGCCCCAATATCCGCCAGCGCCAGGGTCAGCGCGGTCCTCGGATCGTATCCCGCCCTGCGCCCTTGGGAGCGCACGGCATTGATCTGGTCGCGCAGCGCCCCGGCCGCTGCCCGCGGGTCTGCCGCACCGATGATGCCGCGTGATGAGTTGACCACCAGGCCCAGGCCATCCTCCCGCAGGCCGGCGGCCAGTGCTGCCTCGGCATCTCCACCTTGTGCGCCGATTCCCGGCAGCAGGATCCACCCACCCGGCACCAGCGCGCGCACGCGCGCCAGCGCTTCAGGATAGGTAGCGCCCACCACCAGCCCGGTGCCCCACTCCGCTGCCTTGCTCGCCACCACCTCGTACAGGGGGCGGCTGGGGCTGGGCAGCACCTGCAGGTCGGTGGCGCCTGGGTTGGAGGTGTGGCACAGCAGGAAAACGCCCCGTCCGGCATGGGCGGTGAAGGGGGCGACCGAGTCGCCGCCCAGGTACGGGCTGACGGTCAGGGCATCCGCTCCCCACACGTCGAACGCGGCATGGGCGTAGGCCGCCGCCGTCGAGCCGATATCCCCCCTCTTGGCGTCGAGGATCACTGGGACGTCCGCCACCGCGTGCACATACTCGATCGTCTGGCGCAGCGCCTCCATGCCCTCTGGGCCTGCAGCCTCGTAAAAGGCCGAGTTCGGCTTGTACGCGCACACCAGGTCGCGTGTCGCATCCACCATTCGCCGGTTGAACTGGAGCAGTGTTTCGCCCGCCGCCAGCATCTCCGGCTGCGAGTCGAGCCCCACGCAAACCAGGCTGTTGTTGCGCCGGGCAGAGCTTTCCAGCCACGCATAAAAGCCCATCGACATCGCCCCTCTCCTCCTCCCTCTACCTTCGCGCCAGGTCGCTGCTGTCCAACCAGATGGTGAAGGGCCCGTCGTTGTCGATCTCCACCATCATCATGGCCCCAAAGCGGCCCATCTCCACGCGCCGCACGCCGTTCCGGCGCAGCGCATCCGCCAGACGATCGACCAACGGCGCTGCCACCTCCGGCAGCGCCGCATCGGTAAAGCTGGGCCGGCGCCCCTTGCGGCAGTCGGCGTAGAGGGTAAACTGCGAGATGACCAGCACCTCACCCCCGACGTCGAGCAGGGATAGGTTCGTCTTGCCTTCCGCGTCCGAAAAGATGCGCAGCCCGGCGATCTTGGCCGCCAACCGTTCGGCGTCCTCTGGCCCATCGCCCTGGCCCGCTCCGGCCAGGATGACCAACCCCCGGCCGATCTCGCCGAGCACGGCGCCGTCGACCGACACCCTGCCCTGCGTGACACGCTGGATGACCGCTCGCATAGCCTGAACGCTCCTTCCGTCCGGAACCTGGCCGCATTCTAGCCGCTGCGCCGCCGAAAGTCAAGAGCCACGCGGAGAGCGCAATTGGCGGGCCGCGCAGGCATGGCTATAATCGATGCGAGACCTTCGCAGGAGGACCCGATGGACGACATCTTGCAGTACATAGATGCGCATCTGGACGATACCGTGGCCCAGCTGCAGGCCCTCTGCCGGCAGCCCAGCATTGCCGCGCAGGACACCGGCATGGCCGAAATGGCCGATCTGGTTCGGCTTATGCTTACCGAGGCCGGTGCCGAGGCACAGGCGGTGCCCACAGCGGGTTACCCCTTCGTCCTGGGACGCTTCTCGGGGGCGGGCAGCAGGACGCTGATGCTCTACAACCACTACGATGTGCAGCCGCCCGAGCCCTTGGAGCTTTGGGAGAGCCCACCCTTTGCCGCCGAGGTCCGGGACGGCAAGGTCTTTGCTCGCGGCGTCGCAGACAACAAGGGCAACCTCATGGCACGGCTGGCGGCGATAGAGGCGTGGCGCGCCGTGCGCGGGGCACTGCCGCTGCACATCCTGTTCGTGGTTGAGGGGGAAGAAGAGATCGGCAGCCCCAACCTGGGCCCCTTCGCCGCCGCACACCGTGACCTTCTGCAGGCCGATGGCTGCATCTGGGAGTCGGGCTACAAGGACACGCGGGACAGGCTGGAGATTCTGCTGGGCGTCAAGGGCATCCTGGATGTGGAGTTGCGGGTCCAATGTGTGAACCGTGACCTGCACTCGGCCAATGCTGCCATCGTGGAGAGCGCAGCCTGGCGCCTCGCCTGGGCACTCCAGAGCCTGAAGGGACCGGACGAGCAGATCCGCATTCCCGGCTTCTACGATGCGGTGCGCCCTCCGGACGAGCGAGATCGGGCCATGCTGGCAGCCTGGGAATATGACGAGGCTGGCGCACTCGCCGAGTTCGGAGCCCGCCGTTTCTTGCTGGGCTTGACGGGAGAGGCACTCAAGGAAAAGCTCCTCTTCCAACCCACCTGCAACATCTGTGGCTTCCACACCGGCTACGGCGGCCCCGGCGGCAAGACGGTCCTGCCGGCCGAGGCTCTCGCCAAGCTTGATTTTCGGCTGGTGCCCGACCAGGACCCCTACGACATCCTGTACAAGCTGCGATGCCACCTGGACGCAGCCGGCTTCGAGGATGTGGAGATGCTGGCGTCGGGGCCCGAGTACCCGGCCCGCACCGATCCGTCCGACCCGCTGGTGGGCGCAGTGGTGCGCGCCGCCCGTCGGGTCTATGCGGCCGAGCCGGTGGTCCTGCCCCTCATGGCCGCGACTGGGCCCATGTATGAGATGTGCCAGCGCTGGGGGCTGCCCGGGGTAGGTGCCGGCATCGGCTGGGCCGGCTCGCGCACCCATTCGCCGAACGAAAACGTCCGGATCGACGATCTGCGCGAGGGCATCCACCATATCGCGCTCATCATCGACGAGTTCAGCCGGTAGGGCAGGCAGACCCTGAGGGCGCTGGAAACCCTCGGGGCCTGCTCCGCCGGGCGAGTTGACAGCTACCATCCCTTCTGCTAGAATCCGGCGCGCATGGGCCACCGGCATGCGGGCCATGCTTTCTTTTGGCCCGCGCCGGGCCCAGAGGGCAAATCCAAGTTTCAGGAGCAAGTTCATGGCCAGAGTTGGCACGATTCCGCCCCACGGCGGGCAGTTGGTAAACCGGTTTCTGCACGGGGCGCTGCGTGACGCAGCCATCGAGCGGGCCCGCGGCTTTGCGCAGGTCCAGCTCACGCCCATGGCGGTTGCCGACCTCGAGATGATCGGGATCGGCGCCCTCAGCCCTCTCACTGGCTTCATGGGCAAGCAGGACTACGACAGCGTTATCGACACGATGCACATGGCCAATGGGTTGGCCTGGAGTATCCCGGTGACCCTGCCGGTCGATGATGCGACGGCGGAGGGCCTGAACGAGGGCCAAGAGATCGCCCTGGTCGAAGGCGAGCACCTCATGGCCATCATGACCATCGCGGAAAAGTACCCCGCCGACAAGGAGCGGGAAGCCAGGGAGGTTTACCGGACCACCGACCAGGCTCACCCCGGCGTGGCGCGCATCTACAGCTATGGCGAGTGGCGCTTGGCCGGCGATGTGTACGTGGTCAATGGGCCAAAGGCGCCCGAGTTCCCCGAGATCCGGTACGAGCCGGCACAGACTCGGCGCATCTTTGCCTCTCGCGGCTGGCGGCGGATTGTGGCTTTCCAGACCCGCAACCCGATCCACCGGGCACACGAGTACATCCAGAAGGTCGCGCTGGAGATTGTCGATGGCCTGATGCTCCACCCGCTGGTGGGCGAGACCAAGGCCGACGATATCCCCGCCGACGTGCGCATCGCCAGCTACCAGGCGATCCTGAGCGACTACTACCCGGCCGACCGCGTGCTTCTCAGCGTCTTCCCGGCCGCCATGCGCTACGCCGGCCCGCGTGAGGCAATCTTTCACGCGATCGCACGCAAGAACTATGGCTGCACGCACTTTATCGTCGGCCGCGATCACGCGGGCGTCGGCAAGTACTATGGCACCTACGACGCGCACTACATCTTCGACGAGTTCCAGCCGGGCGAGCTGGGTATCACCCCTCTCTTCTTCGACTACACCTTCTACTGCAAAAAGTGCCAGGCCATCGTCAGTGCCAAGACCTGCCCACATGGCAAGGAGCACTGGATCAACCTGAGCGGCACCCAGGTGCGCGAGATGCTCGAGCGCGGGGAGATGCTTCCCGAGGAGTTTACCCGGCCCGAGGTGTCGCAGGTGCTGATGGACGGCGTGCGCGCCAAGAAGGGACAATAGCGCCGGGCCAGGCGCTCGCCGGACCGCAGCGAAGGGCCGGCCTGTCAGAGGCAGGCACTCTTCGCCCCGCTGCGAACGACACCAAAAGGTCTGCCGCGAAGCTTGGGCATGCCTCCGCGTGCCCAAACGAACGACACAGACAAGAGCCAAATGGGAGGAATCAGCGTGGAACAGAAGGGTGTGACGGTTTGGTTTACAGGCCTCTCGGGCGCGGGCAAGACCGCCCTGGCCGTGCGGCTGGAAGAAGTGATGCGCCAGCGCGGCTTGCGGGTGGAGCGCCTCGACGGCGACATCGTCCGGCAGGGGCTGACCCGGGACCTGGGCTTTTCCAAAGAAGACCGCGACAAAAACATTGAGCGCGTCACGTTCGTCGCCAAGCTGCTGACGCGCAACGGCGTGGCGGTTCTCTGCTCGTTCATTTCCCCCTACCGCGAGGTGCGCGCGCGCTCGCGCAAGGAAGTCGGTGAGTTCGTCGAGGTCTACTGCTACGCCACCCTCGAGGCACTCATGGCACGCGACGTCAAGGGGCTGTACAAAAAGGCCATCGCCGGCGAGATCCCAAACTTTACCGGCATATCCGATCCCTACGAGCCGCCCGAGAACCCGGAGGTCATGATCGACTCGGGCGCCGAGACGATCGACGAGAGCCTCGCCAAGATTGTGCACAGGCTCGAGGAGCTCGGGTACATGCCACCGGCAGTTCCCGAGGAGACCTACACGGACGAGGAAGAAGCCGCCATCGAGAAGCGGCTCGCGGCGCTGGGCTACCTGTAGGGCGGGATTCGATTCCTGCCTGGTCGGGTATGGAATCCAGGCCTGTTGTTGGGGGATAGGATGGGGATTTTGGGCCGGCTGCGCCGCAAAGAGCAGCGGCGGAAGCGGGTGGTGTTCATCGGGCTGGACGGCACGCCCTTCACTTTCATGCAGCGGCTAATCGCCGAGGGGCGGGCGCCCAACGCCGCCCGCCTCGCCCAGCAGGGAAGCCTGCTGCGCATGGACTCGGTCTGGCCCTGGGTGTCCTGCGTGGCGTGGAGCACCATGATGACCGGCGTGAACCCGGCCAAACACAATATCTTCGGCTTCATCGACCGCGACCCCAAGACCTACAAGCAGTTCATCCCCACCTCCCGCAACATGCAGGCCAAGACACTGTGGGAGATGTTGAGCGAGGCGGGCAAGCGGGTGATCGTCGTCAACGTACCCGTCACCTACCCGCCTCGCCCCGTGAACGGCATTCTCGTGGGCTGTTTCCTGAGCCCCAGCCTGGAAAAGGCCGTCTACCCGCCGGCCTATCTGCCTACCCTACAGCGGCTCGGCTACATCATCGACGCCGATCCCTGGAAGGCGCGCGAGTCGAAGGACCTGGCGCTGCGCGAGGTCAACGCTGCGCTCGACGCCCGCATCCGCACCCTCTTCCACTTGCTCGAGAACGAGGAGTGGGACTACCTGCACGTGCACGTGATGGAGACGGACCGGCTCCACCACTTTCTCTGGCAGCAGATGGAAGAGGGGCACCCCACCTACGCTCCCGCGTTCTATGCCTTCTATCGGCGCATAGATGACATGCTCGGACAGCTGGCCAGCAAGCTGGACTCCGACACGACCCTCATGTGGATGGCGGACCATGGCTTTTGCACCATCAAGAAAGAGGTGTACGTCAACCGCTGGCTGATGGACCAGGGTTGGCTCAAGCTGCGCAACACCCCTCCCGACCGCGCCAAAGGGCTGGACGAGATCGACCCCAGCTCGGTAGCCTATAGCCTCGATCCGGGACGTGTGGTGATCCGGCTGCGCGGCCGTGAGAAAGAAGGCTGCGTCTCACCCGGTGCCGAATACGAAGCGCTGCGCGATCAGATCGCGGCGGCCGCCCTGCAGCTGCGGGATCCGGACGGCGGCGCGCCCATCTTCCAGGCAGCCTTCCGGCGCGAGGAGCTGTACCATGGACCCTATCTCGAGCAGGCGGCGGACCTGATCCTGGCGCCGTACGACGGCTACGATCCCAAGGGGCCGCTCTACAAGGAGACGCTCACCTACAAGGGCGACGAGCTGGTAGGCATGCATACCTTCGACGATGCCATGCTCTACGTCGGCGGGCACACGATTGCGCCGTCGCGTTTTTCCGTTCTGAACGTCCTGCCGACGGTCCTGTCGCTGATGGAGCTGCCCTCACCCGCTGGGCTGGACGGTCGGTCGCTGGTCTAGGGCTCGCCCCCAAGCTGGTAGCCAAAGCCCCGGATGTTCCGGACATAGCGCGGCCGCGCGGCGTCGTCCCCCAGCTTCCTGCGCAGCCGCCAGACGCACGACTTGACGGCATCCGGCGCCCGGCCGCCTGCCTGCCGGTCATTCCAGACCTCCTCCAGCAGCTCCTCTGTGGGCACGGGGCAGCCCAAGCGTCCCAGGAGGTAGGCGAGTAGGTTAAACTCGGTCTTGGTCAGCTCAACCTCTCGCCCGCCGATCAAGACCCGGCGCGCATCCACATCCACCGCAAGGCCTTCGTAGGAGCGGGTACCCCGCCACTGCCCTCCATGCCGCCCGTCTGGTAGTGCCCGGCAGATCGACGCCCGGAGCTGCTCCAGGGTAAAGGGCTTCTCCAGGTAGTCCTGCACCTTGCCGCGCAGCGCCTCGATCGCCGTCTCCTTGGAGCCATATCCTGTCACCAGGATGATCGCGATGTCCAGTGGGATGGCGCGGATCTTGGCCAACAGGTCCAGCCCAGACATGCCGGTCAGGCGAATGTCCACCAGCAGCAGGTCAAAGTGCTCCTGTCGGACTAGTCCCAGGGCTGCTTCGCCACCTGAGCAGGGGACGGCATCGTATCCCTCCCTCTCGAGGAACTCCCCGAGGAGCTGCCGCATACCCCGGTCATCGTCGACCACCAGGATCCGCCTCTTGTGGTCCATCGAAGGTCCTTCTCCCTCGCCCAATTATAGGAGCAACGGGGAGGCCTGTCAAAAAGGAGAGTGTTCTTTAATCTTCTTGACACTCTCTTGCGACGAATGGCTTGACCGGGCATGGTATAATGAGACTAAAGCTCAAGCCCGCTGTGAGCTGCGAGGGAAAGGGTGTGTAGGCGTTGCCTGCCCCCTGAGGTTGTTTCGGCGTCACCCTCGGCGCCGTTTCGGGCTCCGGCATTATGATTCGGACCGGACCCGCCGGTGTCGTGCTCAGGTTCCCCCGGGGCACGACACCGGCCATTTAACCGAGTGGCAGCTCCGCCTCCACCTGGCCCGCGCGATCGTGGCGCGCCACCAGGCGGAGGGTGCCGCCGGCGGGGGCTCGGACGACCCACTCCGCTTTGACACGGTCGTCGGTGGGATCTGGGTCAGAGGGGGCCGATGCCTTGTAGGCACGCCCCTCCATCTGGCCTGCCTCCTGCCTTGGCTCTCCCGTCTCCAGCGTCGCGTCGGCCGGCAGCTCAATCTCAAACACCACACCCCGGACCACCTTCCTCTCGAGGGCCCGCTTGGTCACGTAGCTGGGCAGCCAGCCGGTGTTCTGGACGACCATGCGAACGCGGTAGCTGTCCCCGCCCAGTGGCTTCGCCGTCGCCTCGTACAGCTCCATCCGCGGCGAGATCAGCAGGTGCCAGACGAGCCAGCCTGGAAAGTGCGCAATCTCCTTCTCCAGGAACTGCGGCGGCGGGTTGCGCCAGGCAAGTTGGTGGTTCCAGCCGCCCAGCTCGACCGGGCCCAGCTGCGGGTGATCAAAGGGGTACCAATCAACATAACCCTTTCCCTCCAGCACCTCATCACTCCACTTGAGCATCTTCAGGTCGTCCTCGCGGGGATGCTCCCGGTACCAGTCGATGAACTTGTACTCGGTGATGCCCGCCTGGCGCTGTGGGCTCCAAATCTCCACCGTCCAGGCAAAGATGCCAATGTGATCGTACAGCCAGTCGTCAAAGCCGCCGGTCGTGACCTCCTTGGGATGGTAGAGAAACTCGTGGAAGACGGACGCGGCCGGGTAGCTGGTCATAGCCGTCCCCTTCTTTCCGATTGCCTGGTAGGTCCACAAGTCCTCGGCAGGCATCTCCTGGTCCGCTCGGTCGGAGAAGGGCCGCAGGATCACCCCGCTGTAGGTGTGGAACACCACGCCGCCGGTGATGTTCGGGTGGCCTGTGACAAAGGCAGCCAGGGCGCGCGCTTCCGGCTCGGACGTCGGGTAGGGGCCGGCGCCCGGTTGTTGGTACTCCTGCCGCCAGTTCACAGGAAAGTTGCGGTTCAGGTCGAGCTGCTCCTTGTTGGGCCGCAGCGTGATCAGTGCCCCGTCATAGTTCTCGATCCGTCCCTCGGGCAGCAGGCGAAAGTACTGCCCGCCCGTCTCGGTCGGATCCCGGCGCACCAGAAGGCGCGGCTCCTCGGCGCATATCTTCCACGGGCCGTTGGGATCGGGCACCCGCATCGTCAGCATCCGCCCGTCCCCGTCCACGTCCTCCTCTTCCAGCCCGCCAATCGGATCCTCGTCGAAGGGGTAGGGGCGCGTGCTGGAGCGGATGATCTTGGGTCGGTCGGCCAGTGCCCACTCTGCGCCGTCGGGATTCGCCCGCGGGCAGATGTAGAAAGCTCGCGTGTCCAGGCACCGCGTGATGTCCGGATCGGTGCCGTAGCCGGTAACCAGGTAGTGGATAAGATAGAGACAGGCGGTCGAAGGCGACACCTCGCTGGCGTGGATGTTGCCGTCGATGTAGAGCGCGGGCTTGTGCCGGTCGGCGCCGGTCGTGCTGTTGGTTGCCGTCACGAGCCAGATGTCGCGTCCCTCGTGGCTCTTGCCGATCGACTCGACTCGTAGGAGCCCTGGGTGCTCTTCCGCATAGGCGTGCAGGATGCGGGTCAGGTCGTCGTACCGGTAGTAGGTGTTGAACTTGACTTCAGGCATAGCAGTCCCTCCTTGGTTTTGTGGCCGGTCCCCAGGGCCGGCCTGTCAGGTGGCCTATTCCCAGCGCCAGAACACCACGGCCGCCATAAAGCGAAGGCCGCCAAAGATCAGCAGGGCGATGCGGACCGAGATGGCCTCTGCGACGAAGGGGCCAATCAGTGAGCCCAACAGCAGCGCGCCGTTCACGGCCAGGTTGTACCAGGCCAGGTAGGGAGGCCGGTGGTCCACCGGCACCTTCTCCAACAGGTAGTTAACCAAAGCCCCCCCCACCATCGACCAGCCCAGCCCACCCATCATCGAGGCGGCCAGGAAGAGCCCTTTGCCGCGGCTCAGTGCCATCAGGGTCGGGTACAGGCTCATGAACACGACGCCGGCGGCTGTGATCTTCTGGTTGCCCAGGCGGCGGGTCAATGGGTCCAGCTGTGTCGAGCCCAGGAGGACGCTCACATAAAAGAGCGCCGTGCCCAGGCCGATCACCTGGTCGGTCAGTCGCAGGTCGTTGACCATGTACAGCGAGAAGAGGGGAATGGCCAGATAGATTGAAAAGTTAAAGTAAAAGATGACGGCGATGAATCTGCCATACGAGCCGCGCAGCAGATCGGTCCTCAGAAGGCCCTTTCCCGAGACCCGAGGCAGCGCCCGCAGCCGCCCTGCCAGCGAGCGGAAGCTCGGCCACGCCAGGCTGCGCAAGCCCTGGGCGCCGGGGCGGCGGGCCTGTCCCGGCGGCACCACGAACCAGAGATGGAGCGTGCTCATGATGGCGCCCAGGAAACCGATGGCAAAGACGATTTGGTAGCCTGCCGGGAAGGGAACTCGCACCAGGATCTGGCCGCACAGCAGCGAAACGGCGATGTAGACGACGGCCAGTAGGGCGTTGCGGATGGCGATCACATGTCCCCTCTGCTCCGGCGGGACCGCCTCGGCAAAGAGTGCGTTGAACCCCACGGCCAGCGGCGTGCCCGGGATGCTCATCAGCAGCGTGAGCCCCACCAGCGCCCATACCTGTGCCTGGGGTGCCAGCAGCCAGGGCAGGACGACCCACGGCAGGTACAGGAACCGGCTCAGCACCGCGGTCCAGAAAACGGCGGCGCTCATCGGCTGCCTCTCGAGCCACCGGCCGGTCGGGATGGTAAAGAGAAGGTTCATCACCGCCGGCCCCGCGGTCAGCAGCCCGATCTGAAAGCCGTTGGCGCCCTGCCGCGCCGAATAGACAGACACGAAGGAAAGCGCGCTCGCCGAGAGGACCGCGTACCAGGCAATGTCCATGTATAGATGGAAGAAGGTAGAGCGGTACTCCGCGGGTACGGGGCGGGCGGGACGGAACAGCGAGGCCATGGAAGGGTGGGAGCCTGGAACCAGTTATCCTTGTGCCATGAGCTGCTTGAATTGCACGACATCGTCCAGCTCGGTCGGATCGGCGCCGTAGCGGAAGGCCAGATAGCAGGTCATATAGTCCCCCAGTTGTACCGCCGAGAGGATCTGGGCCAGCGGCGACTCGCCGGGCACCGGCACATCGTGGCAGGTGATGCCGCGCTGCTCGAGGTGCTGCCGGGTCAGCTCGATCCGCCTGCCCGCGCGAGAGTGCACCTCCGGGGCCGCGCCTGGGTGCAGAAACAGGGCGCTGATCCACTGCGCAGCCTCGGCGGGAAAGTGCACGCCGGCCAGCGCGTTGTGATCCATCTCCGGCAGGGTCTCGAAATAGGCCCAGCCCTTGCAGTTCTCATTGACCTGCCCCTTCCAGCGGCGGGCAACCGGGGCCAGCGCTCCGCTGCCGGCGATGATCGGCACGCGGCCGACCAGCTTCACGGCGAGCTGTTTGGCCGGATTCTGCGACAGCGGGCTATCGGGCGCCAGGCCGGCAGCCCGCGCCCTCAGGAGGGCTATCGCCTCGTCGAGCCTCGGCGCTGGGTCGTCTATGGTGCCGGCGGCGCGGAGGATGCCCAGCATCGAGACCAGGAGATACCCCAACGCCGCGCGCGGCTGTGACCGGTAGGCCACCATCAGTACCGGCACGCCCCACTCGCTGGCCCGTTGCGCCAGCGTCCCGCCGGTGGTCACCGCCACCAGCGGGCAGCCCCGCCGGTGCGCCGCCTCAAAGGCCGACAGCGTCTCCTCCGTCTCGCCCGAATAGGAGCACGCGATGACCAGGGTGTGGGCGTCGGCATAGGCCGGGATATCATAGTCACGGTGCACCAAGACCGGCACGCGGCACTGCCCGGCCACCGCGGCCGCCGCCAGGTCGCCACCGATTGCTGACCCGCCCATGGCGACAACCAACACCCGCGTGATCGTGCGGTGGGCGGCGGACAGCTCCAACCCGCGGACGCGCTCCCAAGCATCGCGGCACTGCTCAGGCAGGCGCCCCACATGCCCGAGCATGTCCTCGGGATCGAGGCGCCTCATCAGCGCCACGTCATCATAGTCTGTCATGCTCCGATTCCTCTTGCGGGCGAGAACTGCCCTGGACTGCCCTGCGGTAGATCTCTCGGCGCGGCCAGCCAGACTGCGCTGCCAGTTGCTTTGCCGCCTCGCCGGCGCTCATCCCCTTTTCCAGACAGGCCCGGACCTCGGCGCCGAGGCGATCCTCCGTCCAGAGGGCCGGCCGCTCCGGCGCGCCGCCGGCCAAGAGGGCACAGGGACCCGGCGGCAGCTCCGGCCCCTCACTGGCAGGGCCGAGCGTGCCGCGCCAGAGGCGACCGCTCGCCCAATCGGCCTCCGAGCAGAGCACGGCCGGGCGCGCGCCCAGCGCACCGTACAGCGCCTCCCACAGGCCCGGCTGTGCACCGCAGGTCGCGAAAACAAGCGTGCGCCTCTCCGTGGCGACCGAGGCCAGCAGCTCGCGCCGGGCGCCCGGATCCCGTGGCAGCCTGCCGAGATAGACAAAACTGTCCGCCGGAAGCCCCGACACCACGAGTGCGGTCACCGGCAGCGCCGGCCCGGGCACCGACTCGACGGCAAAGCCCCGCTCAGCCGCCGCGCGGGTCAGCGCCACCGCCGGCCCGGGTGGAGCGGCCAGTCCGCCGTCCAGGAGAAGCAGCACGTCGCCCGTTTCGAGGGCCTCCAGGGCTGCCGGAGTGCCGGTCAGCCCCGCCAGGGGCGCCGCCAACGGCAGGCCGCGCAGCGCTTCCTGCGCGGCGCAGGGGCTCGCCGCCAAGACCAGCGATACCTGGGGCAGCCTGCGCTGCGCGCGTAGGGACCAGTCCTCCAGGCCGCCCGCCGGAAGCGTGCTCACATAGAGTGTGCCCAAGGCCGCATCTCCTTGGGGCGGGGTGCCGCAGATCTACTTCTCGGGCACCGGCGCGGTCGGAGCGATCCTGCGGATCTTGGCGATTAGGCGCTGGCGTTCCTGGGAATTCGTCGAGGTCGCCAACCGTCTCTTGAAGGCACGCACCTTCAGGCGCCGTCGCTGCCGGCGTTTGATGTCATGTTCTGGTAGTCGAGCCACGTGTCATCCTCCTCTGAGATTGTGAGGACCTTCCAGCCTATCTTCTGGCTGAAAGGCCCCGGACCAGTACCCCTGGCAGGAGTCGAACCTGCGACACAAGGTTTAGGAAACCTCTGCTCTATCCTCTGAGCTACAGGGGCAGAGCGCCAACGGGTAGTATAGCACAAGGGTGAGGCGGGGACAAACACTGCCCCGGGCAGAGTCCCGTAGGCCGGGTTTCCATACCCGGCCCAGCCCTAGTCAACAGGTTCGCCGTCGAGGTGGCACGTGTCGTTCAGCAGCGTGAGCCGCGTGCGGCGGTCGCCCATCTCGACGATGCTGAGCGAAGCATTCGAGAGGCGGAAGGGAAGCGGTCGGCGGGTCTCCATGCCGATGAGATGCGCCACGAGCATATTCAGACTCCCGCCATGGCTGACGATGGCAACCGTGGCGTCCGGACTGTGCCGGCTCTGGATGAACGCCATCGCCTGCGCCAGGCGGGCATGGAACGCCTCGCTGCCCTCGTCCCCCGGAAAGCGCACGTATTCGTTGGACTCGTGCATCCGCTTCCACAGATCCGGAAAGAGATGCTCGACCTCGCTCCAGACGACGCCGCTTAGCTCCCCGATGTCGAACTCGCGCAGCCGCGCGTCGAGGTGCAGCGGGGCGCCGAGCGCGGCTGCCACGATCTCGCCCGTCTCGGCGGCGCGGCAGAGGTCGCTGGCATAGACGGCCGAGACGGCATGCGCCTCACGCGTGAGCCGCGCCGCAAGGGCGCGGGCCTGCGCCCGCCCCCGGTCGTTGAGGGGCGAGTCAAAGTGGCCCTGCATCCGGCCTTCCGTGTTGGCGATCGACTCGCCATGGCGTATAAGCAGAAGCTTCATCTTGAGTGCGCGCGATTGTAGCATGGGATGGAACGCTGACCAACCTGGGGGAGTAGGAAGGATGGGCACCATCCCGTTCCGGCGCAGTCGGATGACTGCGCCGGAACGGGATCACTGAAACCGCTACTCGGCCGGATCGACGATGAACCTTGCACCATCGCTGCGGCCAAAGGTCTCCGGGAAGTACATCTGGTAGGCGATGCTCGGCGAGACCTGGAACTTGCCGGGCACACCGGCGCGCATCAGGTAGGTGTACTCGTAGGTGCCCCGCGGCAGGTATTCGGCAAAAAGCACCACCTTCTCATCTCTCATCTCGCTCGTGGAGAACCACCACCAGCCGTAGCCGTACCAGCCGTAGTAGCGCTCCTGGTCCTTCGCGCTCAGGTTCTCCAGCTCCGGCGCCTCGCCGACGACACTCGTCGTCTTCAGCCCGACGTCCACCCCCTCGCAGCCGGCCGGCAGCGGGTCCTCGACCACGACGTAGTAGAGGTCGGTCGGCGCAATGATGGTCAGCTTGACCTTGATCACGTCGCCCACCTGCGCTTGGTCCACGTACGCCCCCGGATCGTCGCTCGGGCTGTACTGCCGTGCCACGATGATGCCCCGGTTGAGCGCCTTCACCTGCTCGGCCGGCAGGTAGTACTTCAGGCTGGCCGAGTAGTAGAGCACCCCCTCGCCGCTCTGGCCCGCCTGCGGGGCCAACCGCTCGACGACCAGCCGGTTTCCTTGGTCCACCAGCAGCCGCCCGATCTCTATCTCCAGTTTCTGGCCCTCGTCGATCTTTTCCTTGGTGACATCCCCGCGGGCCGTCTCGACCCCATTGAGGTACAGCTCCCAGGAGAAATCGCCCTTTAGCTCTCCGCTGGCGCGCATGTACTCGACCAGTGAGAGGAGCGACCAGGCGGTCGCCTGCGTGGTCTCCCAGTGGCCATCCTCCCGAACCGCCATCAGCCAGCGGACGACGTTGGGCAGCAGCGCGTTCTCCGGCTCCAGCCGCGCCATCGCCCACAGGACGATGGCCGTCGTCCGGATGTCGGTGTTCATGTTCCAGTAGTCGGGCGTGGCCTCTTCCCAGTGGGCGCCGGTGGCGCTGACGGTCGCCGAGCCGGCCAGGTCGGAAAGCAGCGTTTGCACGCGCTGCGGCTCCTCCGGTTCAAGTAGGCTCAGCGCGACGGCCAGGTATGCCTCGCCGTAGCGGCTGAGCAGAGTGCGCCGGTCGTAGAGCCCGATCGCCAAGCCCAAGCTGCCGCCCTGCGTGGCGTCCGTGGTCGAGCTGAATTCGGCCAGGACATAGAGTTGGTAGGCGAGCCGGTTGGCCTCCCACTGCGACTTGAGCTTGCCGACGGAGGGCAGGTTGTCCGAGAGGAAGCCGGCTGCGCGTGCCAACACGTCCTCGTCCACCGTGAATCCGGCCTTCTTGGCCTCCAGCATGCCCTGCAGGACGTAGGCGGTGAGGTAGGCGTTGGACTTGTCGGCTGCCCACCAGCCCCAGCCGCCGTCGTAGTGCTGTTGGTTGTAGAGGCGCTGCAGGCCAGAGCCGACCTGCTGGGCCAGCTTCTGCCGCAACTCCGGCCGCTCGATGCCCATCTCGTCGAGTGCCTCCCAGGTCGCCACGTTCGGCAGGAATCGGCTGACGGTCTGCTCGATGCACTCGTAGGGATATTCCTCCAGGTAGGTCAGGGCGTCCTGGGTGGAGGCGGTCAGCGAGCCGTCCACCTGGACGGTCAGCCCGCCCTGGGTCGCGTCAAAGGTGCGCGGCAGCTGCACAATCTCCTGCCGGGTCCCCAGCTCGGTGAGCTGCCCCGATGTGGCGACCACCTCGGGCGTGGAGTAGGGGTAGACCGGCAGGGTGTCCTCGCGGCCGTCGTACAGGTCGCCGGCTTTGGCCCACATGCGCACCTTTACCTCTTCGCTGGGGAGCACCTTCACCGGCCAGGTGACCTTGGCCTGCTCGCCGGCCGCGATGCGGACAGACTGCGTGGTGCCCCCATCGACGGCCAGGCCGTCGGCCGTGATGCTGACCTCTGCCTCGAGAGGCTCACCCGTGTTATTGTGCACCACCGTGGCGATCTCGGCCTCGTCGTTGACGATGAAGAAGCGGGGCAGCACCGGCCGTACCAGCAGGTCGAGCGTGGAGACAATGTCCACGTTCACCTGGCCGACGCGGGTGTCTGACGTGATGCCGCGTGCCTGCATGCGCCAGGTCGTCAGGTTGTCGGCCAGCGTGGCCTCGACCTGTGCCTTGCCGTCTTTTCCGGTGCGGACCACCGGGTCCCAGAAGGTCGTGTCGGCAAAGTTGCTTCGCACCAGGCCGCCCTCGTCGCCACCGCCCCCTCCCTTCGCCGCGGCGCGGACCTCGCGGTTGTAGGCTTCCATCGAAACGGCCAGCGGCAGGCTGGTGCGGACGCCCAGCCCCCGGTTCCGCCAAAAGGCCTCCTCCAGGGTATAGCCCGGCTCGTCGGCCAGCGCCAGCACGGCCAGGTCGGCCAGGCGCAGCGAAAGCTCAGCCTCGACCGGCTTGCCGGCGTTGTCGGTGACCAGGACGTCGTAGGTGGCCTTCTGGCGCGGCGCATAATGCTCGCCCGCCGCCACGTCCTTGTCGGGCGTCAGGGCAATGGTGAGCTGCTTGGAAGCCAGCGAGATGGGCAGCTTGATCACCCCCATCTTAAAGGTCGCCAGCCCGCCGGGAGCGCGCTCCGAGCCCTGGACCAGGATCACCGACACAAAGACATTCGGCACCATCTCCTTCAAGATGGGCACCTTCAGGACGTAGCTGTTGGTAGAGATTTCGCGCACGTCCACGTCCATGAGGTGGCCGCGCTCGACTGTGTACAGCATCTGTACGGTGCCGCTGTAGGGCGAGGCCACCAAAATCTCGGCGGTGTCGCCCACCTCATACTCCTGCTTATCGGCGATGAGGGTGATGCGGTTGTTGCTCTCCTGCCGCCAGCTCACATACGCGTCGCCGCCCCACACCCAGAGATAAGTGGAGCTGCGCACCTCGTTCTCGTAGCCGTCGCGGGCAAGGGCGCGCACTCGGTAACTGCCTGCCTTCTTGGGGACAAAGGCCGCGGTGGCACGGCCGTCGCGCCCGGTGGTGGCCGTCGTGGTCAGCACCGGTGTGTCGCGCGTGGTCCAGTCCCAGTAGAAACCGCCATCCTCCGCCTGCCGCTTGACGCTGTACCACTCGTGCTCCATAAAGACCAGCGTGAGGGGCACGCCGGCGACGGGCTTGCCGTCCCAGTCGACCGTCAGGAGTTCGACCGGCGCCTCCTCGCCCACCGGGGCCAGGTTCTGGCGCGGGGCGATGCCCACGTAGAACTCACCCTTGTGGACGATGGCCCCTGTGCGGCTCGAGACCACCTGGCCGGTGAGGTCGGTGACGCTCGCCTCGATGGTGAAGCGCTGGCTCTGGGTCTCTTTGGAGATGTCCGCCGATACCGGGAAGGTGACCCGGCCCTGGGCATCGGTCACGGCATCCCCTTCGGCGATCAGCGCGCCGTAGCCGCCATAGTCCCGCTCCAGGTCCTCGCTGCCCCACTCGTAGTCGGTCCAGCTGTACCAGGGGCACGTCTGCCCCTGCGGGCAGGTGTAGGAGAAGAAGTGGTTGCCGCTGAGCACGCTCCAGTGCACCTTGGCGCCGGCAACCGGCCCGCCAAAGTAGTAGGTGGCCTCGGCGGTGGCGTTGATGGTGTCGCCCCCCAGGTATGCCGGCTTGTCGGTCGTCACCTCGACCTGGTACTCTGGCTTCTTGTACTCTGCCACGGTAAAGCTTGCGCCAATGTAGATCTCGCGGTCGATGTCCTCGGCCTGCAGCCAATAGCTGCCCAGCGGTGCCTCGGCATCGAGCGCCAGCTCGTCAAAGAGGGTCCCCATGTCGCTGAGCGCCAGCTTCTCTTTGTAGATCTCCTTGCCCTGCGGGTCGCCCAGCCGCACCTCCAGTGTCTTGATGTCGGCCGGCACGCTGTAATGGGCGTCATCGTCGGCGCGCAGGATGCCTTTGAAATAGACCGTCTGCCCGGGCCGGTAGATCGGCCGGTCCGTATACAGATAGCCCTGGTAGTCGTTCGACCAGAACTCGGATTCGACGCCGAAATCCCACGGACTGATCCCACTGTCCCAGCCGTTGTAGGCGATGGCAAAGTCGTCGTCGCCCGGCTCCCCGGCGACGGCAAAGAGCTCGCTCCAGAGGTCCTCCAGCGCCAGGTCTCCGGCCTGGAAGAGCCCATTGCCTCCTGTGGCGCCCACTGCGATCTCTTTGCCCTGCCGCTTGTAGAGGCTGACCGCAAGCCCCGCCTGCGGCCGGCCGCTTGCCAGGTCGGTGGCCCACACCAGTGCCTCGGTCGCTGTCTGCTTCAGAGTCAGGTTCAGGCGCGTCTTGATGAACGTCCAGCGCCATGGTTGGTAGTTCGCGTCTCTTGCTTCTATCTCAGGGGCGGTCATCTGGAGGTAGTAGATGCCGGGGGAAAGCGAGGGGCCATCTTCGCCGTCCAGGTAGACCGGCTGGCGGCCTGCCTGGTTGCGCGGCGTGTCCAGCTCAACGGTCCACGAGCGCACCAGGTCCTCCGCGGTCGGCCGGAAGGCGTGCCGTGCCTCCCAGTCGCCCTGCAGCCGCACAAAAGTGGCAAGGTCCATCTGGTAAATCTCCATCTCGATGCGCGTGACGTTGCGGTGTGTGGCGTACACCACGGTGTCGGTGTAGGCGCTGTAGACGCCGATCTCGGAGGGATAGTTCAGCGAGGCATAGGCGGGCAAATCGCCGGTGGAGAACCGGACGACGCCTGTCTTCCCCAGCACGGCGCCATACTTGTCCTGCGCGCCGGCATCCACGGTGAGGGTGTACTCGGACACGGGCTCCTGGTCGAAGGAGACCTCTACCTCGGTGTCGAACTCTGACCAGTACGTATAGACCTTGGTTGCCTCCGGCACAATGGTCAGGTGCTCCAGGAAGCCCTCGCGGTCCATGGGGCTGGCAAAGACAAAAGTCACGCTGGTACCGGGGTCAATCTCCGTCCGGCCGTCCGCCGGGAAGGTCCGCAGCAGAGCTGGCTCCTGGACGGTGGAAAAACTCCAGGCCTCTGTGCTGCCCAGCCCAAGGTCACCGGTCCGGGCATGGGCCTCCGCCGCCACGTGCGCGGTAAAGCGCGTCCCACGCGGCAGGGGCTGACCGGGAACAAAGACCATCGTCTCGGGCGAGTTGGCCTTTGCTCCGCCGCTCCAGCGGAACACCCCGCTTACTGCCTGGTTGTTGGTCATGAGTCCGAACGCGGCCTCGCCGGACGGATGGTCCATCGGCTGGTTGAAGGTGACGCTGATGACGTCGGTCGGCGCCACATATGGAAAGCCGTCCTTCGGCTTCCAGGAGAGGACTGCTGGGCGAATGGTGGCAAACTCCCAGGTATAGTCCTCCTCCAGGACGCCGCCTGTCGTGTCGGACAGGCCGGCCGCCACCCGCGCCTTGTAGAGCGTCGCCGGCAGCAGCCCCTCGTCGGGCCGGAAGAGGTAGATGGACGTGTTCAGCCATTCCCCCTTGCCGGCCACCGGTGGCACAAAGGTCAGCGGATCGGGCAGACCGGCCTGTTGGCCGATGGAGGCCAGCGGCACCACAGGCCGGTCAAAGACAACCGTGACGGTGGTATCGGGGTCGAGGTCCTCGGAGCCCGGCGCGGGCATGACCTGGCCGACGTGCAGGAACCCGGACGTGCGGAAGCCAAAGGCCAGCGGCTCGACCATCGAGTGGCCCTCGTTGTTGGCAGCCGTGGCGGCAACCGTGACCTGGTAGTATTGGCCGCGCTCCAGGGTCACGTCCGGCTGGAAGGCAACGGTCTGGTCGTCTGCCCAGTCAAAAGCACCCCCGATCGTGGGAGAGATCGCAAAGGCTGCCTCCACGCTGGCGCGGTCCATCGGCTCGTCAAAGGTCAGCACGATCGGCGCATCCAACGGCTGCTCCTCGCCCGGTGCTGGCTGTCGGGAGGACAGGTGCGGCTCAGGCAGGGGCATGGGCGTGGCGGTCGGCGGCGCCGGAGTGCTGGGCGGCAGGGCCGCCGAGGGCTGGGCCGTGATTGTTGCTTCCTCGGTCGCCCCCGGCACGCAGGCGCCAAGTACCATCACTGCCGCCAGGAAGAGCGCCAGCCACCGGTAGATTCGCAACGACGTCTGTTGGGTCATTGTTCCTGTCCTCCTTGCCCTGGGCGCGCCAAGGCGCGCGCTATAGGCCCTCTAGTCTCTCACTTCTATCCGGACCTGGTTGCTGGTCACCAGTTCCCCGCCGGCGGTCACACCTTCGGCCGAAAAGACGTGCAGCCCTGGCTCCAGCTGCCACAGCGCCGAAAAGGGCGCCGTCCCCAGCTGGGCCAGGGGCCGGCCGTCGACCAAGAGCCGCACCTCCGAGAGGCGAACACCATCACCGGCCCAGGCCATGACCTCTATCTTCTGCGCGTCGAGGGGCAGGCCTCGATCGAGCCGATACACCGAGCCCGAGTCTGGGCTGCTCACCGTGAGCGCCCGGGACCTGTCCGATCCACCCCAATCCCCCGGCTCACACGCTCCCCCCGCCGCGCCGCACACCCCGCGCCCGTCGTCCGTCGTCGATGGTCCGTCGTCCGGCCCCGTGATGCCCTGCTCCTCGCCCCACGCCTGGGCCTCAGCCGGCAGCAGGGTGAGCACGCGCTCGACGATCCGGTCGGCCGGGGTATCCCTCGTGGCCGGCAGCCCCGTGGCCCGGTCGAGCCTGGCACGGCGGTGCATTGTGCACGCCTCCGCCGGCACGGTGCCCTCCAGGAAGAGCTCTGTCACCCGGTGCGGGCAGTCTGGCCCCGCCCGCAGGCCCGAGAGCGAGCACACCTCGGCTTCCACAAGGCCGTCCGGCCGCTCGAACGATTGCTCCGGTCGGCCCCTGAGTGCCGCCTCCATAAAGTCGCGCCAGATGGGCGCGGCGCCGCTGACCCCCGACGTCTCGTGCATCGGCTCGTTGTCTGCGTTGCCCACCCAGATGCCGGTGACCAGGTCGGGTGTGTAGCCCACCGTCCAATTGTCGCGAAAGTCCGTCGTGGTGCCCGTCTTGACCGCCGCCGGGCGGCTCAGCTTGAGGACGCTCTCCTCACCAAACGCCGGTGTGCGGGCCGTGTTGTCGCTCAGGATGTCGGTGACCAGGTAGGCGACGCGCGGGTCCAGTGCCGGTGTCCCAGCTCCCTGCTCCGGCGCGGACAGCAGGACCCGTCCCCTCTCGTCCTCCACGCGCAGGATGGCGACCGGCTCAAAGACCCGCCCCCGATTGCCCAGCGCGGCGTACGCCGTGGTCAGCTCGAGCAGGCTGACTTCACCGCCGCCCAGCGTCACCGCCAACCCAAAACGGCTGGAGTCACGCAGTGTGCTGATGCCCAGCCGTCCGGCGAGGTCGGTCATCGCTGCAACGCCGATGGTGTCGAGCACCTTGACGGCAATCAGGTTATAGGACGACGCCAGAGCCTCGCGCAGCCGCACCGGGCCGCGGAAGAGAAGGTCATAGTTCAGCGGCACGTACGAGTCCCCCTCGCGGGTGACGAACGAGGTGCGCAGGTCGAGCATCATGGTCGCCGCCGTGAGTCGGCCCGCCTCGAACGCAGCGGCATACGTGACCGGCTTGATGGAAGATCCCGGTTGGCGCAGCGAGGTCGTGCCGTTCACCGCCCCGTCGATCCGGGCGGAAAAATAGTCAGGGCTGCCCAGCATCGCCAGGATCTGCCCCGTGGCGGGGTCGAGGGCGACCAGGGCCGCGTTGCGCGCGTTGTGCCCGCCTGGCGGGCAGTCGGTGTGCCCGTTGCACTTGGCCAACCTCTCCAGCCGGTAGCGGACAAGGTCGCGGGCCGTCTCGTTCAGGTCGAGGTCAAGCGTCGTATAGATGCGCAGCCCGCCCTGCTCCAGCCGCCCCAGCCCCATCTCCTGCTCCAGCCGGGCGCGCACATACATCACAAAGTGGGGAGCGTGGATGGGAAAGGCCGCGGACGCATAGGAGAGCTTTTCCTGGCGGGCCTGCCGGGCCTGCTCGGTCGTGATTGCACCGTTCTTGGTCATCAGTTCTAGGACCACCGACTGCCGCTCTTGCGCGGCTTTCAGGTGCTCCAGTGGGTTGTAGAGGGCCGGCGCTTGGGGCAGTCCGGCGAGCATAGCCGACTCGGCGAGGTCCAGGTCACGCACGTGCTTATCAAAGTAGGCCTGCGCCGCGGCTTCTGCCCCGTAGGCCATATTGCCAAAGTAGGTCTCGTTCAGATACAGCTCCAGGATCTGGTCCTTGGAGTAATGCCGCGCCAGGCGCCAGGCCAGGATCGCTTCTCGAAGCTTGCGGGTGAGGGTGCGCTCCGCTCGTTCGTCGGCGCTCATCAGCAGGTTGCGGGCGAGTTGCTGGGTAATCGTGCTGCCCCCAGAGAGCACCTCTCCGCCCCGCAGATTGATCCAGACGGCACGAGCGATCGCCCACGGCTCGACGCCGGGGTTCTCGTAAAAGCCGGCGTCCTCGGTGGCGATCACTGCCTGACGTAGGACAAGGGGGATCTCGTCCAGCGGAACGGGTGAGTGCCGGCCCGTGTCAGGCGGCGGCATCTCATAGAGCAGGCGGCCGGCCCGATCGTAAATCTTGCTGCTTGAGGCTGAGGCGTGCGCCGTGAGGTCGTCCGTGGAGGGCAGCCCGGACAGCACCCAACCGAGAACGGCCGCTCCCGCAGCCAGGATGGCCAGAGAAACGGCCGCCACCAAGCGGCGGGCACGCCTACGAGCCGGCATCGCCTGCCACACGCGCCCGGTTACCGGCCGGGCAATGCCGGTGCCCTGGGTCTCTACTCGCCACGCGCGTTTCCCCCTCGAGGAAGTATAGCACACCGCCGGCCGGCTGTCTACTACCCCGAGGCAGACCGGCCCTGCTATCAAGACGCAGGATGCGTCCGGAGGGTTCCAGGCGCGGGCGCAGAATCGGCACCAAGCGCAGACCGGGGCCGACCCAGGCCCGGCCATCGGGAGCGGTGCGAGGGATCTCCTCTCCGTCCTCGGATGGCCCTGCCTCGGATCGGCCCCGGCCGTCGCAGGCCTTGCGAGCCAGGCTAGATCGTGAACTTGCCGTCCTTGGCGAACAGCTGCCCGTCGACCCACACCTCGCCGCCCTGGCGCAGGTCACAGATCATGTCCCAGTGGATGGCCGACCGGTTCTGGCTGCCTGTCTCGGGGTAACCGGTGCCGACGGCCATGTGGACGGTCCCGCCGATTTTCTCGTCAAAGAGAGTGTTCTTGGTAAAGCGCTGCACCCCCTGGTTGGTCCCAAAAGCGAACTCGCCCAGGACGCGCGCTCCCTCGTCCATGTCCAGCATGCTCAGCAGGTAGGCCTCGTTCTTGGCGGCCGTGGCGCGGACAACCCGGCCGTCCTCAAACCAGAGCCGGACGTCCTCCACCTCGCGTCCGTCCTCGCACGCTGGATAGCTGAAGCGCACCGTGCCGTTCACCGAGGTCTCGATGGGGCCGGTAAAGATCTCCCCGTCGGGAAAGTTCTCGTGCCCGTCACAGTTCTCCCACGTTCGGCCCTTGACGGAAAGCGTCAGGTCGGTGTCGGGGCCGATCAGGTGGATCTGGTCCTTGGTGTTCAGCCAGTCGACCAGCCTCTGTTGGTCTCGGGAGACGGCCTGCCAGGCGGCGATAGGGTCGGGCAGGTGCACCAGCGCGGCGCCGTAGACAAATTCCTCGAACTCGCTCAGCGACATCTCCGCATCCTGGGCAAATGCGTTCGTCGGGTAGGCCGTGCCGGTCCACTTTAGCTCTTTCTTGGCCGCACGTTCCAGGAAGCGCTGCATGAGCGGTCGGCGCGCCGCCCCCGCACGCGCCTGCCTGGCCGGGTCGATGTTGGTAAAAGCCTTGGTGTTCACCTCGGTCCAGACGCTGATGCGGGCGTTGGCATCCTCGACCAGCTGGCGCTCGACGTTGGGCACGTAGTCGAGCTGCGCGTCACTGGCATACTTGAAGAATATCTCTCCCAGCCCCTCCAGGCCGATGGTGGTATACGGGTGCCCACCACGCTCCAGCACGCGCCTGTACACCTCCCGGATGAGGGGAGCCCCTTCGGGAGCGCCGCGAATGACCACCAGCTCTCCAGGTTGAATGTGCACAGAATAGTCCACCAGCACCCGCGCGACCGTCTCAACACGAGGATCTGCCATGTCACTTGCCTCCAGTCCGGATGGCACGATTCTAGCACCGGCGTGCGCGCCGGTCAAGCGTCGCGCCGGCCTGAGGGCAGGGGGTGGCTTTGACTTTCGTGTCCTGCTCTGCTACAATCTGCAATGCTGCTGGCGCTCCGGGGGCAGTGGCGTGGGTGGCACGGAAAGGGACAAACAAAGGGTGATCCGACCGGCAGGGAAAGGGATATGGCGGACGGTACTTGCCATATGTTTCGCAGCCTCTGGCCTCCTGTCGCTGGGTGGCTGTGGGCAAATCCTCACGCCGCCTGCGCCCACCGGCCGCGCGGTAACCCCTGCCACCCTGAAAACAACGCCGACGCTGACGCCGACGGCCACACGCCGCCCCACGGCCACCCTGGTCCCGGCTACCCCCTCCAATACCCCTACGCCGACTGTCACGCCGACACCCATCATCTACACGATCAAGAAGGGCGACACTCTCCTGGAGGTTGCCCGTGCCTTTGGGCTGACGGTGAGCGAGCTCCAGGAAGTCAACGGCATTGAAGACCCGCGCCGCCTCTGGATCGGCCAGGAGATTTTGATACCACCCAGGGAGGCGGGCGGCGAGCCTACGGAGGTTCCGACGCCGACGCCGGTGGCGCTCAAGATCGAAGGGCTGGCATTCTACCAGACACCCGCCGACAGCCTTTGGTGCTTGGGAGAAGTGGTCAACCTCTCGGCCGAGCCGGCGGAGGAAGTACAGGTCCGGGTCACTCTGCACAATGCCCAGGGTGAGTTGCTGGCAACGGGCGCGGCCTTCACGCAGCTGGACGTCCTGGCCGGAAGGGGGCGCTCTCCCTTTTCCATTCTCTTCACGGCACCGCCGGCCGACTTTGCACAGTACCAGACCCAGGTCCTGAGCGGAGTTCGCAGCACACACCTAGGGCCGCGGTATCCCAGCCTGGTCGTAACCGAAAAGTCGGGCGCCTGGCTGGATGACGGAACCTACCAGGTCAAGGGCCGGGTGGAGAACACAGGACAGTCCGAGGCCGAGAAGGTCGCCCTCATCGTGACGCTGTACGACGAAGGTGGTCATGTCGCGGGTGCTCGGAGCGTCGGCATCGATGCCGAGCTCTTTCTGCCGGGGGCGATAGCCCCCTTCGACATCAAGCTGACTCCGCTGGGGGCAGTGGCCCGCTATTCGGTAGAGGTCCAAGGCTGGCGCGTAGATTATGCCGCGCCAGAGAACACACAGCAGCCGTCCGCCACGGCACGGCCCTAGGCCGGGTCCGGCTCAAGGGAAGGTTTCGGGCATGCAGGGAAGGGGTGCAAGCGAGGATTGGGAGCAGGCATAACCGCAAAAGGGGACGAAGGTAGGCAATACCCGGTCCAGAACGTGGGTTGGTACCGGGTTGTGCGCACGGTGATCGCCACTTTGGTTCGGCTTCTCACCCGTTTCGAGGTTCACGGCCAGGAGCACATCCCCCAAGAGGGGCCCTGCCTCTTTGTCAGCAATCACCTACACCTGCTCGACTCGCCGATCATCATGACCGCCATCCCGTACCGGGTGTACGTATTCGCCGGAGAAAAGTGGGAGAAACACTTCTTGTTTGGCCCCTTGATGCGCTCCCTGGATGCCATCTTCGTGGAGCGGGGAGAGGTCGACCGGAATGCTTTGCGCAAGGCCTTGGCCGTCCTGTCGGCGAAAGGCTTCCTCGGCGTGGCGCCCGAGGGGACCCGCAGCAAAACCGGGGCCCTGCAGCTGGGGCACAGGGGACCGGCTTATATTGCGCTGCGGACCGGCGCAAAGCTCGTACCTCTGGCTGCAACCGGGGGGCCCGAGGTATTCGCCGAGCTCAGGCGCCTGCGCCGGGCACGGGTACGCGTGGTCTTTGGCCAGCCTTTCGAGCCACCAGCTCTTGTTGTCGGCCAGAGACCGAGTGTACAGCAGCAGCACGATCTGACTGACGAGATCATGTACCGTATTGCGGTGCTGCTGCCCGCCGAGTACAGGGGTGTGTACGGCGACGTGACGGAGAAGAGGCCTGACCTGCTCGCACTCCACTCGGGCGGGCAAGTTCCTATCGAAAAGGGGGGATCATGAATCGACGCAGGGGTAGCTCCGGCTGGATCGTGGCCGGGCTTGGCTTGCTGCTTTGCATCTGCCTGCTTCCCTACCTGATCAGCAGCGTCTACTCGGTAGCCAGCACGCTGTTTCAGGTAGACACAGTCACCCGGTGGCTCTGGGGGGATTGGCTAAGCACCCTCCTCGACCCAAACGGCATGGCGTACCGGCTTATGGTCGAAGCACCGGTTTGCTGTGGGGGAGCTGTGGGGCTCCTGCTCACCGTCTTTGGGGGCTTGTGGCTTCTCAACGGACGAACAGAGGAGGAGGAAGAGATCGGGGAAGCGCTGGAGGCGGAGGAAGAAGCCTGTGACGCGGAACTGCCCCTCGAAGACGACTCCTTGGATGAGCCGATCAGTCAAGACATTGACCGGGCAACCTGGTAGTGGGTCTGCAGTTAGTCCTCACGCACGAGAATACTGATTTCGACGGCCTGGCGTCGCAGCTGGCGGCTTCCAAGCTCTACCCAGAGGCCGTTCCCGTGCTCTCGCGCCGGATGAACCGCAACCTGCACGAGTTCCTGATCATGTACGGGGGCGAGCTGCCCTTCGTCGGCTACGATGACCTGCCGCGCCGGCGCCCGGTGGATCGAGTCATTCTCGTGGACACCCAGACGCTGGTCACTCCCGCCGGCATGACCGGCGAGACACAGGTACACATCATCGATCACCATCCTCCCGACCGCGCGCTTCCCGACCAGTGGAGCTATTCTGGGGGCGAGTGCGGGGCCACCACGACCCTCCTTCTGGAGCGGATCATCGAGTCCGGCCTGGGGCTCACCCCGGTGGAGGCCACCCTGCTCGCGCTGGGCATCTACGAGGACACGGGCTCACTCACCTACTCGGCTACCACCGTCCGCGATTTGCGCAGCGCAACTTGGCTGGTCGACAAAGGCGCCAACTTGGCCGTCGTCAGTGATTTCCTGCACCAGCCGCTCAGCGAGCAGCAGCGGCTTCTCTACAACGCGCTGATGAGCGGCCTGGAGGCGCTCCAGTTCGCGGGGCATACGGTCGTGATTGCCACAGCCGGCGCTCGGGGCTATGTCGAGGAGATCTCCACCCTGGCACACAAGTTCCGTGATCTGTATGACCCGGCAGGGCTCTTCCTCCTCGTGGACCTGGGGGACCACCTGCAGATGGTAGCCCGCTCCACCGACGATGCCATCGACGTCGGTCACATTGCCAGGCAGATGGGGGGAGGCGGGCACACCCGTGCCGCAGCCGCCCTCATCCGTGGTCAGACCTTGCAGGCGACGCGCGAACAGCTCATCGGGCTCCTCAAACAGGCCGTTCGCCCAACCGTCACCGTCGCGCAGATCATGTCCCACAGTGTCCATACCCTGCCGGCCCACACCACAGTGGAGCAGGCTGCCGAGGCCATGCAGAGGTATGGCTTTGAGGGCTTTCCCGTTGTGGATGAGCAGGGCCGCCTCGTGGGCATCCTGGCGCGGCGCGAGATCGATCGGGCCAGCCGGCTTCAGTTGGGCGACAGGCCCATCAGCCAGTTCATGACGATGGGCCAGATCCAGGTGAGCCCGGACGACTCGGTGGAGCACCTCCAGCAGCTCATGATCGGCTCCAAGATTGGCCAGGTGCCGGTGGTTCGCGACGGAGAAGTGATCGGCGTCGTCACCCGGACCGATGTGATCAAGCTCTGGACATCCCCACCCCGGACCCCGCGCCGCGACAAGGTCGTGCAAAAAATGGAGGCCGTTCTGCCTGCGCCCCTGCTCAACCTGCTGCGCCGGACAAGCGACCTGGCCCAGGACATGGGGTATCCCCTCTACATCGTGGGTGGTTTCCCCCGCGACCTCTTGCTCGGCGAGCCAACCCTCGACACCGATCTCGTCGTCGAAGGCGACGCGATCAAGTTAGCGCGGCTGGTGGCTGAGCAGGTTGGGGCACGCACACGCAGCCACGAGCGGTTCGGCACAGCCAAAATCATCCTCGAGGGGCGCGAGGGCGAGTTCGGCGTTTCTTCAGTCGACTTGGCGACGGCCCGCCTGGAGTTCTACTCTCACTCGGCGGCGCTGCCTGAAGTCGAAGTCAGCTCTATCCGGGCCGATCTTCACCGGCGGGACTTTACCATCAACACGCTGGCCATCCGCCTCGACTCCGGGCATTATGGCGAGTTGTTGGACTTTTTTGGCGGCACCCAGGACATCAAGGACAGGTGGGTCCGTGTGCTGCACAGCTTGAGCTTTGTCGAGGATCCCACGCGCATCCTTCGCGCCGCCCGCCTGGAGCAGAGGCTCGGCTTTCAGATCGAGCCCCGCTCTGAAGAGCTGATTGAAGCGGCCTTGCCCATGCTCTCCCGAGTCTCTGGGGAGCGCATCCGTCACGAGTTGTACCTCATCTTGCAGGAGAAGGAGCCGGAGCGCGCCTTGGAGAGGCTGGACGGCCTGAAGGCGCTGTCGCTGATCCACCCCCGGCTGACCGGGCTGAGCTCGACCTGGAAGCGCTTTACTGCCCTGCGGCAGGCGGCCGCCGGGGGACCATGGCATGTGCCCAAGGGCCCGGGTGGGCGGCCTGCGGCGGGCCTCTACCTGGCGCTGATGACCTACCACTTTTCGGCAGAGGAGCTTGCGGCGCTGGATGGCCGGCTCAAGATCTTCCATGCCGACCTTGCCCTCCTTCACCAGGTATCAGGCCTGCACAAGCGCCTGGAGGAGCTCGACCGCCCAGGCCTCTCCAACCGCGAGGTTGCTGCGCTTCTCAAGCAGTCGAGCAGCCCGGCGGTGCTCATCCACTGGCTCTGTGCCGGCTCGGAGCGTCTCCGTGAGCGGCTCTGGCTCCACGAGACCCATCTGCGCCGCGTGCGCACCTCGGTGGACGGCGCCTATCTGAAGAGCCTGGGGCTCAAGCCGTCGCCCCTCTTCCGCCGCCTCCTGCAGGCCGTGCGCGATGCGCGCCTGGACGGCCAAGTCTCCACGGAAGAAGAGGAAAAGGCCCTGATTGCGCAGCTGTTGGCGGAGGATGGCCGGGGGTGAGCCCTTCAGAGGCTCGCCCACTTCTCCGCATCGCGGTGGTCGGCACGAGCGGATCGGGCAAGACGACCCTCGCGCGCCGGCTTGCCGGCCGGCTGGGCGTCCCCCACGTAGAGCTGGACGCGCTTCACTGGGGGCCAGGCTGGACACCTGCCGACACGGACGTCTTTGCGGAACGTACCGCCCAGGCCTTGAGCGGTCCTTCCTGGGTCACCGACGGCAACTATAGCAAGGTCCGTCATGTCGTTTGGAGCCGCGCCGAGACGCTGGTGTGGCTCGATTACTCGCTGCCCGTGATCCTCGCCCGCGGGGTGTGGCGGACCGTTCGGCGGGTTGTGACGCGCGAGGAGCTCTGGAACCAGAATCGCGAGGAGTTCGCTGCCTCGTTTCTCAGCCGAGATTCGATCATCCTGTGGATCCTCAAGACCTATCGCCGGAGGCGGCGCGAGTACCCCCTGCTCTTCGCCAAACCCGAGTACGCGCACCTGCGTGTGGTGCACCTCCGCTCACCGCGAGAGGCGGAACACTGGCTCCAGGGCCTGCCCTCGATTCCCTCGCCTCTTCCCCGGACGTCGCCGTGAAAGTACAGACGCACGCGATTCGCGCCCTCGACGCACTGGGTATCCCCTACCGGCTCGTCACCCAGGCACACGAGACGCGGCACGTCGAGGACACGGCCGCCGAGCGTGGCACGCCCCTGGAGCAGGTGGCCAAGACGCTCCTGGTCCGGCGCCCTGACGGCAAGCACCTGCTCGCCCTGGTGCGGGGCGACCAGCGGTTGAGCCTCAAGAAGCTGGCCCGCCTGGCCGGTGTCAAGCTTCTCGAGATGGCTCCGCTCGACGATGTGCCACGCATCACCGGCTACCAGGTCGGCGCCGTGTCTCCCTTCGGGCAGCGGCGCAGCGATATCCCTTTCTATGTTGACCAACACATCCTGGAAGTGCCGGCCGTTGGCGTGAGCGCCGGCCGTCACAACGCCGGCATCGAGCTGGCCCCGGCTGACCTGGTCCGCGGAGTCAACGGCCGGGTCGCGGACATCACGGAGTAGGCAATCCATGAGCACTCCTGAGGTCCCCCTGGACCGGTCTCGCTACCTGCGCGTCGTCCGCTTCTATGCCGGTGCCTTTGTCCATCTCCTGTTCTGGGAGGTAATCCTCCGCCGCCTGCTGGGCAGCCGCTTTGTCCAGCGCTCTGCCACCCGGCGCTGGCAGCGGCTGGCTCGGGGCTTCCGTGAGCTTGCGGTCGGCTTGGGCGGAGTGCTGATCAAGGCGGGGCAGTTCCTGAGCATCCGTGTGGATGTGCTGCCGCGCGTCGTGACGGACGAGCTGGCAGGGCTCCAGGATGCCGTCCCCCCTGAGAGCCCGGCGGACATCGTGGCTGTGATCGAATCGGAGTACGGCCGCCCGGTCGAGCAGGTCTTTGGCCAGTTTGCTCCGCGGCCCCAGGCAGCCGCCTCGCTGGCGCAGGTGCACAAGGCGCGCCTCCTGTCTGGCGAGGAAGTGGTCGTCAAGGTGCAGCGCCTGCGCATCGAGACCTTGGTCGAAACCGATCTGCGCGCCATGCAGACTGCCATCGGTTGGCTCAAGCGCTATCGCCCCGTTGCGCGCCGCGTCGACCTTGACCGCATCTACGAAGAGTTCAGCCAAACCACGCGCAATGAGCTCGACTTTTGTGCTGAGGCCCGGAACATCGAGCGCTTCACCGGCGACTTCCAGGCGGACGAGGGCGTGCGCGTGCCCCGGGTTTACCCTGCTGCCTCGACGCGCCGGGTGTTGGTCATGGAGAACGTCGCCTCCATCAAGATCGACGACTTTGAAGCGCTCGATGCTGCTGGCCTCGACCGCAGGGCCATCGCGCGCCGCCTCTTCGATACCTACCTGAAGCAGCTCTTCCTTCACAATTTCGTCCACGCCGACCCGCACCCCGGCAACCTCTTCGTCCAGCCTCTGGAGGCCGTCCCGGGCAAGGAGCGCGGCTTTCGCCTCGTCTTTGTGGACTTTGGCATGGTCGCCACCGTGCCCGAGCAGGTGCGGCGGCACCTGCGCGACTTTCTGCTCGGTTTCGCCACGCGCGATGCTGCGCGGCTGGTGCGTGCCTACCAGGGAGCCGGCGTGCTCCTGCCCGGCGCCGACCTGGCCCGCATAGAGCAGGTTGAGGCCGAGATCATGGCGCGCTACAGCGGCCTGACCGTCAAGCAGGTCCAGGGGATCGCCATGGGCGAATGGCACAGCCTTGCCCACGAGTACCGCGATCTCCTCTACGAGATGCCCTTCCAGATCCCCTCCGGCCTTCTCTTCATCGGCCGGGCACTGGCGATCCTCTTCGTCATGGCCACCGCTCTCGACCCCGACTTTGATCCCTGGAAGGCCATCGCCCCATTTGCCACCGAGATGGCCGGCGGCGAGGCCAAGCGCGGCGTGCAGGACATCTTGGGCGAAGTGGAGAAGCTGGTCCGCGTCGCTCTTTCTCTGCCTGGGCAGGCCGACCGTTTCTTGCACCAGGCCGCGCGCGGTGAGTTGTCGGTCCGCACGACATGGAGCCCCGAGGCGCTCCGCTCAACGCGCCGCGTCGAGGTGGCGGTCAACCGGTTGGCTGGCGCCGTGATCTTTGCCTCCCTGCTGTTGGCAGGCACGGCCACCTACCTGGTCGAGGGTGGGGGCACCCTGAGCTATGCACTCCTTGCGGCCGCCGGCGTGGCCCTGCTGGTCACGCTGGCACGCCGTCGGTGAGGCCCTTCACACGATCAGCATCGCATCCCCAAACGAGAAGAACCGGTATCCCTCTTGGATTGCCTGCCTGTAGGCCTCCAACATCAGCTCGCGCCCGGCAAAGGCCGAGACGAGCATCAGCAGTGTGCTGCGCGGCAGGTGAAAGTTGGTGATCATCGCGTCCACCGCGCGGAAGCGGTATCCCGGGTAGATAAAGAGCCCCGTCGGCCCCGAAAAGGCAGACACGGTCCGCCAGGGGCAGGCGGTGCCGCCCGGCTCGCATCCACCGGCAGCCGACTCGAGCGAGCGGACCACCGTGGTGCCCACTGCGATCACCCGTCGCCCTTCCAGGCGCGCGCGATTTACCTGCTCCGCCGCCGGCGCCGTCACCTCCACCCACTCCGTGTGGATTTGGTGGTCCTCGATCTGTTGCTCCTTCACCGGGCGGAAGGTGTCGAGGCCGATGTGCAGCGTTACGCAGGCCTGCTCAACCCCAAGGCTGCGCAGCTCCACCAGCAGCTCCGGCGTAAAGTGCAGCCCGGCGGTGGAGGCGGCCACCGAGCCCTCGATCCGGCCATACACCGTCTGGTAGCGCTCTGGGTCCGCCAGGGGCACGTGGATGTAGGGTGGGAGGGGCACCTCTCCTATCTCGTGCAGCAGTGGCTCCACCGGCCGCTCAAAGCGCACAACGCGCGAGCCCGACTCGGTCACTGCCACGATTTCGGCGGAGAGGCCTTGCGCCCCGGCGCCGGCAGCGCCGAATTGGAGTCGGGTCCCCTCGTGCAGTCCCTTGCCGCGGGTCAGTGCCTCCCATGTGTTCTCTTCGCGCCGCCTGAGGAGCAAAAGCTCCACCTTGCCGCCCGTCGCGGCCTTTTTCCCCAGGAGCCGGGCTGGGATGACACGCGTCTGGTTCATGACGAGCAGGTCGCCCCCGCGCAGGTAGCCGGCGATGTCACGAAAGGTGCGGTGCTCCACCTCTCGTGAGGCTCGGTGGACCACCATCAGCCGCGAGGCATCGCGCGGCTCGGCAGGCGTCTGGGCGACCCGTTCCGGGGGCAGGTCGTAATCGAACTGGCTTGTCTCCATGGGGTCCTGGCGCGTGCCGTCTCGCCTACAGCGCAGAAAAACTCACCAGCTCGATATCCGGTGCGTAGAGCCGCGACTTGACGCGCAGATCGAGGAGGGCGCGCAGGTCCTGCTCCCGCCAGCCGCCGCCATATCCTGGGTGCGCCAACAACTCGCTCACCCAGCCGTCGCGCAGCCCGTCGAGGATCGAGAGCAGGTACTCCGGGGTCCGGTTCCCTTCCATAGAAAAGTGCTGGATGAACGTGTTGGGGCGGCGAATTCCGGCGCGGTCCACCCGGGCCCGGTAGCGCGTGCCCTGGAAGCGGATGAGCCAGGCCGGCAGCTTGTTGTGGCGCGCGTAGAGCGGCACCATCTCTTCCAGGTCATCGCCAAAGGGGGCGCGAATGGGCAGGCGGTACTCCCGCGCCAGCTCCAGCGTCACGCCGAACCGGTCGGGGCGGACGTACGACACCGCGCAGTGATTGTCCAGGTGGTCGGGCAGGCGGCCCACGTCGGCGGCAAAGCGCTCGATCTGCGCCCGGAGCTCGGCGCGGAGTTGGGCCGTGGTCCCCGGTCGGATGCTGCGCAGGATCTGGCCGTCGCTCAGGAAGCGGCCGTCCTTGCCCAGCAGGGTCGGCACCTTCGCGGCGGGCAGAACCGGCAGCCCATCGTTAAAGGTCAGGTGCACGCCTGCCCCTAGCTCGGGGTGTGCGCGCAGGTAGGCGGCCGCCTGTGGCCAGGCAGGCTTGTTGGTCATGCACGAGGTGCTGGTGACGAGCCCTGCCTGGTGCAGGTCGATAATCCCCCGCACTACGCCCTCGTCCGTGCCCAAGTCGTCGGCGTTTACGATCAACCGTTTCATTCTTTTCCAATCCTTACCGAAGACCAAGGTCTCGACCGAGCCCCATCGCCCTCGGCTGCTCTCCTGCCGGCTCACCCAAGAGCGACCAGGGCCCGGTGCGTGTGATCCGCACCGGCACCAGCTCGCCCTGCCTGTCGGCCCCGCCCACATCAAAGAAGACGAGCTTGTTGGTGCGCGTCCGCCCGCGCCACTTTCCCCGCTGGCGTTCCTCGACCAGCACTTGGACGACGTTGCCCAACAGCGCCGCATTGATCTCCCCGACCACGCGTTCCTGCAGGTCATCCACTGCTCGCCGCCGCCGCTCCTTTTCCTCCGCTGGCACGTCGTCCGCCAGGCGCTCCGCCGGCGTGCCAGGCCGCGGCGAGTAGGCGGCAACGTGGACCATGTCAAAGCGCAGCTCCTCAAGCAGCCGGTACGTCGCTCCGAACTGCGCTGCGGTCTCGCCGGGGAAGCCCACGATCACATCAGTCGCCAGGCCGGCGCCCGGCATGGCGGCCCTGATCTGCGCAACCAGCTCCCTGTACTGCGCCACCTGATAGCCGCGGCCCATGCGGCGCAGCACCCCATCGTCCCCCGATTGGACCGGAAGCTCGATGTGCTCGCACACCTTGGGCAGGCGCGCCGCAGCTTCGATGAGCCGCTCGGTCATGTCGGCTGGGTGCGAGGTCAGAAAGCGAATCCGGGCCAGCCCCTCGGTCGGATGGGCTGCCTCCAGCAGGTCGGCGAGGCCGGGCCGGCCCTGGCCGGGTCCCATGGGGGGCAGGTCGTGGCCGTACGAGTCGACGTTCTGCCCCAACAAAGTGACCTCCCGGACGCCCCGCGCGGCCAACTCCCGCACCTCGGCAACGACGTCGGTCAGGGGCCGGCTGACCTCGCGGCCGCGGCGCAGGCGCACGATGCAGTAGGTGCACAGGTGATCGCAGCCATAGCTGATGGGCACGCCCGCTGTGACCGGTGTCCGGCGAGTGGCAGGCGCTGCCGTCTCCCCCTCTTGGGTACAGCATCCTCCTTCGGCCGTCTGCCGGGCGAACGCGACGGCCGAGTCAATGTCCGAAGGCGCGATGAAAGCATCGATCCACGGATAGCGCTCCTTCAGGGCCGCAGCCTCATGCACAAAGCAGCCCATCAGCGCCAGGCGCATGCCCGGCCGGCGGCGTTTGAGCCCCTTCAGCGAGTTGAGCCGTCCGGCGACCTTGTCTTCCGCACTCTGGCGTACGACACAGCTGTTCAGCAGCACCAGGTCGGCCTCTTCGGCGCCGCCGGCCGGGCGAAACCCGAGCAGCTCCAGCTCTTCGGCCACCTGCCGCGAGTCGGCGAAATTCATCTGGCAGCCGATTGTCCAAAGGTAATACTTCATGTGATTGTCGGGCTAGCCCCACACAAAGCCGTGGTCCGCATCCCGCAGCAGCGGCAGCGCGGCATCCTTCGGCGAAAGCAGCGGACAGGGGATGGGCCACAGGACGCCGATCTCCGGGTCGCTCCACAAGATCCCGCGATCGAGGGCAGGCGCATACTCCTCCGTTACCTTGTAGACAACGTCCGCCGTCTCGCTGAGCACGCAAAACCCGTGGGCAAAGCCGGGCGGGATGTAGAGCGCTCGCCCGTCGCCGGCCGTGAGCACCAGCGACACCCAGCCGCCGTAGCTCGGCGAGCCGCGCCGGATATCCACGGCAACGTCAAGCACCTCGCCGCTGGTGACCATCACCAACTTGCCCTGCGCCTTGGGCTGCTTCTGGTAGTGTAGGCCGCGCAGGGTTCCGCGGCGCGAGTGCGACCAGTTGTCCTGGACAAAAGGCCCGTGGATGCCATGCTCGGCGAACTCAGATAGCTTGTAGGTCTCCATGAAAAAGCCCCGGTCGTCCGGGTGGCTGCGCGCCTCGACCAGGATTACTTCGGGAATGGCCAGGTGTTGGAACTGGAAAGGCATCTGTTCTGTAACCTCGTTGGGTTGTTCCCTTGTCCGGAGTGCCACGGGCACTCCGGATGCGAAGCACCGCCCGCCTATGCGAGGGCAAGCCGGCGTAGGATCTCTCGCGCCGCGATCAGGCCGGAGGCCGAAGCTTGCACCAGCCCCCGGGTCACACCGGCGCCGTCGCCGGCCGCGAAGAGGTTGCGGACCCCCGTTTCGAGGTCCCGGGTCAGGTCCAGTCGCGACGAATAGAACTTGGCCTCGACGCCATACAGCAGGGTGTGCCGCGAAGCCACGCCCGGCGCCACCTGGTCCAGCGCGTCGATCATCTCCAGGATGTTCACAACGTACCGGTGCGGCAGCACGAGCGCCAGGTCGCCGGGCGTCGCCTCTCGCAGAGTCGGTCGCGTGATGCAGCGCTCCAAGCGTTGCTCCGTCGTGCGCCGTCCTGACCGCAGGTCCCCCAGCCTCTGCACAATGATCCCGCCCGACAGCAGGTTGGCCAGGCGGGCGATATACTTCCCGTAGGCGATCGGCTCCTTGAAAGGCTCGGTAAAGCTCTTGCTCACCAGCAGTGCCAAGTTTGTGTTCTCTGTCCTCTTGGAGGCGTACGAATGGCCGTTCACCGTCATGACGTCGCCGGCCCACTCGGTCACGACCTCCCCATAGGGACAGACGCAGAAGGTCCGCACCCGGTCGTCAAAGGCGGACGAAAAGTAAAGGAACTTGGGCTCGTACAGTAGGTCGGTCAGGTCGGCCAGGACGTGCGCGGGCAGCTCCATGCGGACACCAATATCCACCGGGTTGACGCTCAGGCGCAGCTTCAGGTCGCCGGCCAGCTGGCTTAGCCAATCGGCCCCTTCCCGGCCCGGGGCCACGACGACATGGTGCGCAGACAACACCTCTCCCTTGGTCGTCTCCACCCCCGTCACGTGGCCGTCCTTCGTGGTGATGTGCGCCACGTCGGCGCGGGTTCGGATCTCAACACCGCGGCTCACCAGCTCATGGTACATCGCCTGGAGGATGTCGCCGCTTCGCTCCGTTCCCAGGTGGCGGATGGGATAGTGTTGGAGGTGCAGCCCGGCCAGCGCCGCCTTCCGGGCCACCTCTTCGATCCGGTCCTGGTCGCCGCTATACGGCGTCCCGCTCGCCCCAAAGTGCACCCACAGGCGATCCACTTCCTGGACCAGCACGTCAGCCTCTGCCTGGCCTCGGACGTCGGCCAGGAGCCCGCCTACCTGGGTCGTGAGGGTCAGCTTCCCGTCACTAAAGGCGCCCGAGCCTCCCCAGCCTGTCATCAGGTTGCAGGTGGAGCACTTCATGCAGCGCCCCTGCTCGCGCGAGGGGCAGTGACGCTTGTCCAGTGCCGGCCCCTTGTCCAGCATCAAGACGCGCGGACGCACCGCCTGCGTGAGTTCCAGGGCGGCGAAGATGCCGGCCGGCCCCGCCCCCACGATGATTACGTCATACACGCTCTTGGTCACTTCTCTTCTCTCCGTCTGGGGCCGTTGCCAGGTTCCGCTCTCCCTTCGATGCGACGCTCACGATCGGCACAAGCCATGCCGAGCCCAGGCGCACATCCCCAGGAGGCAGGTCAGACAGCCGCGCCATCTCGTGCAGCTCGGCCCGGCTGTACCCCGCCCTCACAGACTCCCAGTACCCACCGTAGCCGTAGTAGCTCCCAAAAGGCAGGCTCAGAATCGGGATGCTGGCATAGGCAAATAGCCTCTGGAGTACCTTCACCTCCCGGCAGACGTCCGCGACATAGTACCGCCCGCCGGGCGCAAGCACACGCGCAATCTCATTGAAGACGCGGACAGGGTCTGCCCAGTGGTGCAGCGCAAAAGAGCTCATCACGAGATCAAAGCTGCCGGCGTCGAACGGCAGCTGGTGGGCATCTCCCTGGACCCAATCGATGCGGCCATCCATGCCGGCACGCCCAGCATTTCGTCGGGCGAGCTCCACCATGTGCCCTGCCAGATCCAGTCCCACCATCGCCAGCTCCGGCGCCCTTCGCACCATCTCGATTGAGACATACCCGGGCCCGGCACCCACATCCAGGGCACGGCCCTCATGCACCCCCAGGCCCAGAGCCCCAGCGACAAAGTACCGGTAAGCCGCGCCCACGAAAGGCGTGCGAACCGTCAGGTCATACAGCGCAGTCACCGCCTTGGGTTCAACCGCGCCCGCCTCTGGCACACGATCTCTTAGTTGCAGATACCCCATCTTCTCACACTGGAATCGCTCGCCCATGCCTATTCCAGTAGGCAGGCGGGGCGACCCACCGCCATTGTAGCATGCCGGCAGGAAAGGCTCAAATCAGGGCTTCATAGATTGGCCATTCTAAGCAAAAATCTACAAAAAAAAGCAAAAAAGGGCTTGACAAAGAACACATGTTCTGATATAATGCAGTCGAACAGATGAGCTATGGTCCTGCCTTGCAGGCCAACACAAGGAGGCAGATGCATGGAAACCGAATTGACCGAGCGCCAGGGCAAGATCCTGGGTTTCATCCGGGACTTTCTCGAAGAGAGGCACTTTCCTCCCACCATTCGCGAGATCGGAGAGGCAGTGGGCATTTCGTCCACCTCGGTCGTCAAGTACAACCTCGAGGCCCTCAGGCGCAAGAAGCTGATCGAGCGCGATGACGAGATCTCCCGAGGGATTCGCCTGGTGGAAGAAGCTGTGCACCGAGTTGCCAGCACCATTCAGGTCCCGGTCTTGGGCCGCATTGCGGCCGGCGTGCCCATCCCTGTCCCCGAGTCGACCTTCTCGCCCTTTGGCTATGATCGGTCGATCGAGTTGACTCGGGACATTGTCAAGGATGACGAAAAAGTCTATGCCCTCGAAGTCCAGGGCGACTCCATGATCGACGCGCTCATCCACGACGGTGACATTGTCGTCATGCGCCACCAGGAGCGGGTCGAGAACGGAGAGCTTGCCGCCGTCTGGCTCCGCTCGCGCGAGGAGACGACCCTCAAGCGCTTCTATCTGGAGGGCGATCGCGGCGACCGGGTTCGGCTGCAGCCGGCCAACCCACTCATGAAGCCCATGTTCTTCCCGGCCGCCGACGTCCAGGTCATGGGAAAGGTGGTGCTGGTCATACGCCAGCTCAACTAGGAACCAGCGTGCTTCCAGGCGGAAAGGCGGGCGGGGACAGCCCGAGCAGGGAGGAATCTCCTCACCTGCTCTTCCCCGCTGCCGGCACAGCATAGGCACGAGGTAGAACGCCCCGTTAAATCTCCCGAAAACGGTCACTTCCCCCCTTGACACAGAACGCATGTTCTAGTATAATTAGAACATGCGTTCTACACTTCTCACAGCCACACGAAACACAAAGAGCACGGAGCACCGCACGGACTTCCGCGCTCGCGTCTTGAGGTTCGTCGAGCTCTTCGTCGAGCGCAACGGCTATCCACCGACCTACCAGGAGATCATGGAGTCGGTCGGCCTTGGCAGCAAGTCCCACGTGGACTACTACCTCGATGACCTTGAGCAGCAGGGCCTGATCACCCGCCGGCCGCGCTCTCCGCGCAGCGTTCGCCCTTCTGCCGCTCAGCCGGCCACCTTCGGCGTCGCCGTGGAGGGCACCGTTCGCGCGGACCGGAGTGTCGCCTGGGCCGAGGGCGCGGCGTCGACGATCGATGTGACCTCGTGCATGGCGGGACGCGGTCGGGATTTGTATGCGCTGCGCGTCCAGGGCGAGGGCCTGCTCGATGAGCTCGTCTGCCCGGGCGACATCCTGATCATCGAGCGGCGGCCCTGGGCACTGTCAGGGGAGGTTGCGGTCGTCTGTGGTGCCGGTCGCCGGGAGGCAAGGCTGGCAAAGCTGGAGCACAAGGGGGAGCGCGGGCGCGTGCAGCGCGCGCGCTTTGGCACCCTTCCGGTCGTGGTCGATTCCAGGGACATGCAGATCGACGGCGGGGTCGTCGCCGTCATTCGACAACCATAGGAGGCAGCGATGATTCAGACATTCCCAGTCGTTCGAGAGCCGCAGGAAGGGATCGGCACCCAGGTCGGTTGCGAGCACCGCGCGGTGTCCAAAGATGGGCGCATCGTGTGTGCCAAGATCACGCAGGGCGACAACGCCGTCTCCCCTGAGGTCTGCCGGACCTGCCCGGCGCGATCCGTCAATTGCTCTCACCTCAGGTTCTCCCTGAGCCGAGCCGCTCACGTGCCGCTCATCGTGCGCTTCAACGGGCGCACCGAGGTCTGGTCGGACGAAGCCCCTGAGCTTCGCTTCTGCCATGCGGCCTGCGCCGAGCGCGTCCTGCCCATCCTCCAACCGCGCTCCTGCGCGTCCTGCCCCCTGCGCTCGCCGTGCCAGTCCGGAGCGCCCGCCGCACTTCCGCCGCGTGCCCCGCGCAGCACCGGAAGGGTCGTGGCGTTCCAGGGTCGAGAGCCGGAGCCGGCCCTCGCCGCAGGGTAGGCGCATGCAGAACCAGGCGCTTCACTTCCAGGCGGACCGCATCGAGCTTGTGCTCGCTGCCCACAAACTACCGGCACGCGTGACCGGGGGACAGGTCACGCCGCGCCTCGTTCGGTTCCAGGTCGCCACGCCTCTGGGCGTCCGCGTTGACAAGGTCCAGCGCCTGTCGGAGGAAATCGCCCTTTCCCTTGGCTCGCCTTCCTGCCGCGTCTTTCGACAGAACGATCAGCTCCAGGTCGAAGTTCCCCGCGATGCTCCGCAGGCAGTCCCGCTGCTGGGCCTCCTGCGCCGCCTGTCGCAGTCAGCGCGAGCGGCAATCCCTGCGCACACAGCCTTGCTGGGCCTTGACCAGGACGGCGTGCCGCTCCTGCTGCGCCTGCCCTCACCTGACGTCGCCCACGTCCTGATCGCTGGCACAACGGGCTCTGGCAAGACCGCACTGGCGCGCTCCATCATCACGTCCCTCGCGATGCTCAACCCGCCGCAGGCCCTGCAGCTCCTCCTGATCGACCCCAAAGCAAGGGGCCTGATGCCCTTCGCTGCACTGCCGCACCTGCTCCTTCCCGTGCTCTCCCGCACTGAGGAGAGCCTCGATGCGCTTCAGCGCCTCGCCGCCGAAATGGAGCACCGCGACCGTCACGCACGCTCCACGCCGCGCATAGTCGTCGTCCTGGACGAGTTGGCGGACCTTGTGCAGACCGGCGGCAGGCCCATGGAGTCCGTGCTTACCCGGCTGACTCAGCGCGGACGCGAGGCGGGCATCCACTTGGTTGCCTGCGCGCAAAAGCCCACGACCCTTGTCATCGGTTCGCTGGTCAAATCAAACTTTCCCGTGCGTTTGGTCGGCGCCGTAGCCTCCGCCGAGGACGCCAAGGTCGCCTCTGGCCTGCCCAACACGGGCGCGGAGCGCCTGCTCGGCCAGGGTGACTTTTTGCTCATCGCCAAGGGTCAGGTCACCCGTCTACAGGCGGCCTACATTGACCCCGCAGAGGTCGTCGCAGTGGCGGCTCAGCTGCGGCCCGGCCAGTCAAAGAGATACGATCTGGAGGCTCAGGTTGGTGGATAACAGGGAGCAGTCGTCCGGCATCAAGGCCAAGCACGTCGCACTTGCGTTGGCCGTGACTTTCACCGTGGTTCTTGCCGTCATCATCGGCAAAAAGATGTCCACAGAGGCCATGGCCGTTGTGATCGGGATCGTCTGTGGTGTGGTAGCCAGCATCCCCACCACGGCGCTCCTGACCCTGGTTCTCACGCGGCGGGACCGCCAGAAGGAGGACGATCGGCAGGGAACCCGGCCCGCCTCCTACCCGCCTGTGGTCGTGATCCAGGGCGGTGCGCCGCAGTCGCTTCCGGCTGGCTCACAGGCCGGGTACTGGCCTGCCCTGTCGCAGGGACCCTCTGTTCAGCGCCAATTCCATGTGGTTGGCAGCGAGGATATGCTCCTGGAATGACAAAAGAGGGGGCTGGCAGGCGATCCTGCCCAGCCCCCTCGCTCTCCGGTGCGTGTTGAGCTACTTGCTCTTGACGGTGATCACCTTGGGCCTGATTTCCTCAGCCTTCGGGATCGTGAGCGTCAGGATACCCTTGTCAAAGGCTGCCTCTGCGGCTTCTGCCTGGACGGGGATGTTCAGCGTGATCGTCCGGCCAAAAGGACCAAAGCGCCGCTCCTGGATGTAATAGTCCACATTCTCCAGAGGTGCCTTCCGCTCCCCCTTGATGGTGACCGTCTCACCCTCGATCGTGATCTCGACATCCTCCGGGTTGAGTCCTGGCACGGAGGCCTGGATGATCAGTTCGTTCTGCGTTGCGTAGACATCTACGGGCAGAAGGTGCACGCGCTCACCGCCGCGCATCCCCAGTCCACGCCGGCCCCATCCCTCATCAGCCAGCCGGTCCATCAGCTCCCACATCGACTCCCACTCGGTCCGCGGGTCCATGATTGCTCGCCTTCCCATGTTTTCTTCCTCCCTTCTTCGCTTGCGACCTGGCCTGCCTACTTGGCCTGCCGGGTCTGTCTATCCTCTATTCCTTTGTCGTTACCTTGATGGTCTTTGGCTTGACCTCTTCGGCCTTCGGAAAGACCAAGGTCAGCACACCGTCCGAATAGTCGGCCTCGGCCTTGTCGGTTTGCAGCCCGTCCGGCAGGGTGACCGACCTGCAGCAGGCGCCGTAGCGGCGTTCCTGGCGCAAGTAGCTCTCGCGCTTGATCTCCTGGTCTACCTTCACCTCGGCCCTGATGGTCAGCGTGTCGCCGGTGACGGACACCTGGATGTCCTCTGCCTTGACGCCTGGGATCGGCGTCTTGACGACGACGCCCGTGTCGGTCTCGTACATGTCGACGGACATCATGCTGTCCTGCCACAGCCCAAAGGGCATCGGCGGCCGCAGCCCCTGGTCGGCCATGCGCTCCATAGCGCTCCGCAGGGGTACCAGCCCATTGAACGGATCCCAACGTACGATTCTAGCCACAGCTACACCTCCTCAGAGTGGTTGATCTCGGTTCGATTGTTGGCTGCATACTACCTGCGCTCTGTTAGATGAACATTGGAGGTCTGTTAGAGAAGCATTAGACATGCCCCAGCTGGGCGTGGTCGAGCCTTGCCGCGCGTGCCCTCTTGGCTTGTCCGGTGCGCGACTGGGTGCTAGAATGGGCCACTGCGCGATGCGCCCCCGTATTGGGCGCGCCGCGCTTGGCTACTGAGGTAAACCATGAACAGCGGCGTCGAGCTATTCCTGCGCACCGTCATTGCCCGGTCCTACCCGCGGGTGGTCGGAACCAACCGCGAGAGGAGTTGGGTCTTCTTTGACACCTTCCTGCCCCTTCTCTCCACGGCGGCCTACGTCTTCTTCTACCGGGCAATCCGCGCACCGGAGGAGTACGTCGGCCTGGTCGTCGTGGGCGGCGCAATGACGGCCTACTGGCTGAACGTACTCTGGTCGATGAGCTCGCAGCTCTACTGGGACAAGGATGCCGGCAACCTGGCGCTCTACGTGGCAGCCCCAGCGTCCATGATGGCGATCCTCCTGGGCATGGCCTTAGGAGGCATGTTCACGACGACCATCCGGGCCCTGGCGATAATCTTCGCCGGCTGGCTGCTCTTTGGCATCCAGTTCTCGTTGGCCTCCTGGCTGCCGCTTATCCTGACCTTCCTGCTTACTATGGCGGCCCTCTATGGCATGGGAATGCTCTTCGCGTCGCTCTTCCTGCTCTTCGGCAGGGAGGCATGGCATGTCTCCAACCTGCTCCAGGAACCGGTCTACCTTGTGTCGGGTTTCTACTTCCCGGTGAAAGCGCTCGGCTTTTGGGTCGCGGCGGCTGCCTCGATTGTCCCACTCACGCTGGGGTTGGATGGCATGCGCCAGCTTCTCTTTCCCCAGAACCCGGACTTTGGCTTCATCCCGGTGAACCTCGAGATCTGGATTCTGCTTGGGTTGAGCGTCCTCTTCATCACCGCCAGCAAGTTCGCCCTGGACCATATGGAAAAGTTGGCCCGGCAGCAGGGCCGCATCACGGAGCGGAGGCGCTAGATGGGCGAGTCTGCCCGCAGTTTCCGCATCGCCACCTGGCTGGGTTGGCAGATCGAGTCCAATTGGACCGATCCTCTCCTCTTTGCCATCTACTCGATCGTCAAGCCGGTGGCGAGTGTGATGATCCTGGTGGTCATGTATCGGGTCATTGCCCAGACCGATACCAGCAGCCCTTACTTTGCCTACATGTACCTGGGCAACGCTGCCTACATCTATGTCGGTAGCGTTCTCACGGGTGTGAGCTGGGCTGTGATCGACGACCGTGAGCATTACCAGACACTCAAGTACATCTACACTTCGCCGGTCAACTTCTACTTCTACCTGCTGGGGCGCGGTGTGGCGCGCTTCCTCACGGGCACCCTGGCGGTGGTGATCACGATGGCCTTCGGCCTTCTTGCTCTGGACCTGTCCATCGACGCCTCCCAGGTCCGTTGGCTCTACTTAGGTGCCTCCATGCTGCTCGGGCTTGTCGGCATGGCCTTCCTCGGCCTTCTCCTCGGCGGTGCCACACTCCAAATGGCGCGCCATTCCTACATGGTTGGCGACGCCGTGGCTGGGGCGCTCTACCTTTTCTGCGGGGCCATCTTTCCCCCCGACGCCCTGCCGGCCTGGCTGCGCCCCCTCAGCTTTGCCCTGCCGCTGACCTACTGGATGGAGTCGCTGCGGCGGGCGGTCCTTGGCTCGGAAGCCAGCGGGCTCATCAGCCCCAGCCTCTCCGGCATCGGCGACGACCAGCTCCTGTTGATCCTGTTGGCGACAACGCTGGTCGCCGGTGTCGTCTCGGTCTACTTCTTCCGCTGGTCCGAGCACCGCGCCCGGGAAAAGGGACGCATTGACATGACAACCCAATATTAGCGGCAGGCCGCCGATGACAGACGACACCCCCCCCTCCCTGAGTGACCGCGAGATGGAGATCCTCCGGCTGGTGACCACCGGGGCCACCAACCAGGAGATCGCCTCTCGGCTCGTCATCAGCCCCTATACCGTCAAGACCCACCTGCAGAACATCTTTGCCAAGTTGGGCGTCGCGACGCGGACCGAAGCCACCATGGTGGCCGTCCGCCAGGGCTGGGTCACTGTTCCGCAAAGCCAGGCACAGGGGGTGCCTGGGGCGGCTCGCGACCAGGCCCCTGCCCCCGGCGAGGCTCCCGCAGAGCAGCCGGCTCCGGCGGCAGCGTCCGAAAGGGCCCCGCTGGCCACATCCCCCGTCCCGGAGCGCTGGCCTCCTGTGTCACCCATCCAGCGTGTGCTGGTGGTCGTTGCTCTGGCCCTCGTCCTTGTGGTGGCCCTTCTGCCGCAGGTGGCAGCCAGAAAAGCCAATGGCAAGGAACCGGGTGCCATCGGCGGCGTCTTCCCGCAGCCGACGGCCGTCCCGGGCTCGGCAACGGGCCAGTGGAGCACGCGCGCGCAGATGCCCACGCCCCGCAATGGCCTGGCAGCCTCGGTGTGGGAAGGGCAGGTGTATGCCATCGGCGGTGTGAGCAACGATGGGGTGACCGGCAAGGTCGAGGTCTACGACCCCGAGACGGACGCCTGGACCGCACGCCGCCCCAAGCCGGTGCCGGCAGGGTTCGTGTCGGCTGCGGCGGTCGGCGACAGGATCTATGTGCCCGGCGGTGTCGGCACAGGGCAGGAGATCCTGAGCACCCTCGAGGTCTACGATCCCAAGCAGGATAGCTGGGTCTCCATGGCATCCCTGCCTGCGCCGCTGGCTGCCTACGGCATCGCCTCCTGGAACGGGCGCCTCTATCTCTTTGGTGGCATTGACCAGGAGGGGTATGTCAGCTCTGTCTTCTGCTATGATCCGGCGGCCGACCGTTGGGAGGAGCGCCGCCCCATGAGGGCCGCGCGTGGCCTCTTGGCGGCGGCCACGCTGGATGATCGCATCTACGTCGTGGGCGGCTACGACGACGAGAGCGAGTACAACACCTGCGAGGTCTACGATCCTGCCGCCGACACCTGGACCGATTGTCAACCTATGAGTGGCCGCCACGGCGGTCTGGCCCTGGTCGCCGTCCGCAACAACCTGTATGCCGTTGGCGGCGGCCTGGACGGCTACCTCGCCTTCAACGAGCGCTACGACCCCCGTCTCGACCTCTGGACCCGCGTGGAGACCCCCATCTCGGAGCAGTGGCGTGGACTGGCTGCCGCCTTCGTCGATCCTTTCCTATATGCGATTGGGGGATGGAGCGGGGAAAACCTCGCCGTGAACGAAGCGTACCAGGCCCTCTTCTACCAGATGATCATCTTACCCTGATTCGGCCAACCGTTCCCCGTACCACTGCTTGTAGAAGCGCAGATATTCGCCGCTCTTGATCCGGCGCCACCACCACTCATTCTCCACGTACCAGCGCACCGTCAGCTCGATGGCCTGACCAAAGGTGTGCCGGCTCTGCCAACCGATGGCACGGATCTTGTCCACGTTGAGCGAGTAGCGGCGGTCGTGCCCAGGCCGGTCCGTCACGTGGCGGATCAGGCTGTGGGGCTTGCCCAGCAGGTCCAGGATCGCGTGCGCCAGGACAATGTTCTCCGTCTCGACCCCGGTCCCCAGGTTGTAGATCTGGCCCAGCTCCCCTCGGTGCAGGACGAGGTCGATCCCCTCGCAGTGGTCGAGGACATACTGGTAGTCACGCATCTGCCGGCCGTCGCCGTACAGCGGCAGCGGCAGGTCATCGATCGCGTTCGTGACAAACAGCGGCACCACCTTTTCGGGGTATTGGTATGGGCCAATGTTGTTCGAGCCGCGGGTAAGGGTGACCGGAACCCCAAAGCTGGCGTGGTAAGCAAGGCACAGCAGGTCACCGCCGGCTTTGCTGGCCGAATAGGGGCTGCGCGGCTGAAGAGCGTCCGTTTCCACCGAGGAGCCGCCGTGCGGGATGTCGCCGTACACCTCGTCGGTGGACACCTGGTGGTAGCGCTCGATGCCGTGCCTCTTGGCCGCTTCCAGCAGGGTGTAAGTGCCATACACGTCGGTCCTGACGAAGGCGTCTGGCTCGACCAGCGATCGATCGACGTGCGTTTCCGCTGCAAAGTTGACGATGGTGTCGATGGCGTGCGCCTCGATCGTCTCTTCCACCGCCGTGGCATCGCAGATGTCGCCCTGGACAAAGGCAATCTGCCCTGCGATGTCTTTCAAGTTGTCCGGGTTGCCGGCATAGGTCAGCTTGTCCAACACCACGATGCGATACTCCGGGTATTTCCCGAGCAAGTATCGCACAAAGTTCGAGCCAATGAAGCCGGCACCCCCCGTGACGAGCAGGTTCCTCATGGACATAACTCCTTCGCCACCTCCCCGGCGGGCCTCCCCCTCTGAAGGGCCAGGGGGGCGGACCTCCGGGAAGGTGGTGGTAGGTTCCACTTTGCCATAAGCCGGCCGCCGGCTACGTCTTCCGCTGCCAGCGTGTCAGCTTGAGCATCTTCCGGTGCTTGTGCTTGGCGATCTTCTTCTTGCGCCATTTCTTTACCGAGCCCACAATCTCACCTCCTTCCTTGCGACTTTGTTCTGGTCCCCGATGGGCAAAGGTCTCCGGCCGGGCCCCATCCGATGGGCGAAGGTCTCCGACCGAGCCCCACCCCTTACAGGATGCCTACCTGGCTGTGGTCACCCAAAGTCATCTTGAGAGCCTTGGGCTTGATAGGCGAGCGCACGATCTCGGAGTGACGCCCGATCAGGCTGTCCTCGATCCGGTACGGGATATCCAAGATCCGGCTGTTCTCCAGCACGATGCTGTGCTCAATTTCGCTGTTCTCGATCAGCACGTGGTGGTAGATCGAAGTAAACGGTCCCACATACGAGTTCACGATCCGCGTTTCCTCGCCGATGATGGCCGGGCCGCGGATGCGGCTGTTGACGATCTCGGCGCCCTTTTCGATCGTCACTTTGCCGTTTACCTGCGATTCACGGTCGATATAGCCCTCGATGCGGTGATCGATCTCGTCCAGCACCCGGTCATTGGCCTGCAGCATGTCGCCCGGCGCGCCGGTGTCGATCCACCAGCCGGTATGAACGTAGGGATGCACGTTGAGCCCCTTGTCCACCAGGTACTGGATGGCGTCGGTGATCTCCAGCTCCCCTCGCCAGGAGGGCTTGATGGCGTCCACTGCTTCCCAGATGTGGTCGTCGAACATATAGATCCCGACGAGTGCCAAATTGCTGGGCGGGTTGCGCGGCTTTTCTACCAGGCGGATAATGCGGCCCGTGTCTGGGTCAAGGTCTGCCACGCCATATTGAGACGGGTTATCGACCGCCGTCAGGACGATCTGGCAGTCGTAGCCACTCGACTCGAACTGGCTGATGAGCCCCGAAATCCCGCCCTGGATGACATTGTCGCCCAGGAACATAACGAACTTGTCATTGTCCAGGTACTTCTTGCTGACCTTGACCGCGTGCGCGAGCCCGCCTGGCCGATCCTGATGGATGTAGGTGAGCTTGACCCCCCAGCGTTTGCCCGTCCCGGCCGCTTCCTTGATCTCGGCAGCCGTATCTCCTACGACGATACCAATGTCGTCGATGCCCGCATCCCGGATCGACTCAATCACGCGAAAGAGGACCGGCTTGTTTGCGACCGGAACCAGCTGCTTGGCACTGGTGTAGGTGATCGGGTAGAGGCGAGTCCCCTTTCCGCCGCTCAGAATCAATCCTTTCATCGTCGCTCGCTCCTTGCGTCAAGAACAGAAAGCGCCTGCTTCGGCGCGCTCCCAAGGATACAGGCGCTGCAGCCTTCGCACAAGTTACGCCCCTCTTGTTGCAGCATCTCGGCCCTCTTTGTCTCCAGCTTCTGTACCGCATCGGGCGATAGCGTGTGCACACGCCCCAGCTGCTGCGCTGCCAGGGTGATCTGGGCCGTTTGCTCCACCTTCTCCAGGAGCAGGTATGCCTCCCACAGACTTCTCCCCACCGTCAGGCTGCCGTGGTGGGCCAGCACCAGCGCATCGTAGCACCGCAGAGCCTGCCGGATCGACTCCGATACCTCCGGCGTACCCGGCGTCGCGTACTCTGTCGTAGGAATGCCTCCCAGCGTGACAACTACCTCTGGCAGCACGCAGCGCGCCAGCGATACCCCCGCGATGGAAAAGGCGACCGCCATCGGCGGGTGGGCATGGACCACAGCACGCACGTCCGGCCGCTGCCGGTAGACCTCCAAGTGCATGAGGATCTCGGACGACGGGCGGCCCCCTCGCCCTCCTGCAGAGCTGGACCCCCGCGCCTGCCCGGCGGCCGATGGGCGAAGGTCTCCGGCCGAGTCCTCAATCACCACCAACTCCCGCTCTGAGAGAAACCCCTTGCTCACACCGCTTGGCGTCACCAGCAGCCTGCCCGAGCCCAGCCGGGCAGAGAGGTTGCCGTCCGTCGCGGCGACGTAGCCCCGGTCCCAAAGCAGCCGGCCGACGCGCACCATCTCCTGGCGCAGTTCATACTCCGTCATGCGCTGGCCGGCCGCCGGCTTCGCCTCAGTCATCCCCGCTGTCCATTGTGGCCGTTTTGCGCCGCGGCTCGTACGCCTCGAACGTCGAGCCCGGGATCTCTACTTGGTCGATGATGCCCACGATCACGGCCCGGATAGCGCCGTTTGGCTCCCGCCCGACGATCTGTCGGGCCGAGTTCCCCTCGTCCAGCACCAGCACCAGGTCGCCGGCACCTGCCTGGACCATGTCCACGGCGATGTCGTAGCGGCCGGTCGCCTTGCCCTGCAGGTTCAGCCTGTCGACCACCAGCAGCTTGCGGCCCTGGAAAAGCTCATTCTTGATTGTGGCGACGACCGTCCCACTCACGCGCCCGATGTACACTAGTTGACGTCCACCTCGTCCACAATGCCGACGATCGCATGATCGACGGGCACGAAAACCTCCGCCAGCGCCAGGGCCGCCTCGCGGCTGGCAATCACAAACACCAGCTCACCGGGCCCGGCCTGCGCCGTGCCGTCCGCGGCGACCACCGGGTCGCCGGCCGGTTTCCGGTTCTTGTCCAGGAGCTGGACGACCAGGAACTTGACCCCCTCCAGCCCCTCCGCCTTGCGCGTGGCGACGAGAGTGCCGATGACAAGACCGAGTTGCATCTTACAGGATCTTGGCCCTCATTTGCTCATGAAGCTGCGGGATCACCACCTGGCGCACCAGCAGCCCCTCCCGCTTGACCCATTCGACCCCGGCCGCCACCGCCGCTTCCACGTCGGCGACGCTGCCCTCCAGCAGAACAAAGCTCTTGCCGCCCAGCCCATTGGCCAGCCGGATCTCCAGCAGCTGCACATCCGCTTCCTTCGCCGCCGCGTCCGCCGCCACGATGCACACCGCCGCCGTCACCGTTTCAATGATCCCCAGCGCCTCGTCGCCGCGCGGCGCGGCGGCACTCATCAGCGCCGGAAAGATCGACGGGTGCGCGTTCGGCAGCAGCAGTTGGTCCACCAATGTGTCCGCCGCCGCCGCGATGCCCACCTGGTACGACTCGCGCACCGGCCCCACCTCGCCGCCGATCAGCACCATGTACTTCCCCGGGCAGATCGAGCGCGCCTCCAGCAGTTGCACCACCGCTTTCTTCACCATCGCGTCTCCGGCCAGGATGCCGGCCGCGATGCTATTCGTTTCCACCAGCGCGATCGCCGGCTCGATCATCGCCCCTCCGCCTTGATCTCGATCCGCTCGTCGCTCACTGCCACGACCCGCCCACGGATCGAGGCGTGCACCGCCGCGCCCAGCTTTCCCTCCGGGATGGCCCCGATTGGGTCGCCCGGCGCTACCCGGTCGCCCGGCGCCACCAGCGGCCTGGCCGGCGCGCCCAGGTGCTGCTGCAGCGGGATCGAGACCCTCTCCGGGCACCAGTCCGCCTCGTCCAGCGGGCACTCCTGCCTCTCCCACTCCGTCAGTCCCAGCCGGGCGATCAGCCGGTGCGTCGGCACCAGCCGGCAATCGCGCACCGGATGGGGCAATAGGTCACTGCGCTTGTGCACCTCGTTCACCCAGCCCTGCGCCCTCAGCTCTTTCTTGATCGCCACGTAGTACGACATCGGCGACAACTCCAGCGGGCAGGCGTACGCCTCGCACAGCCGGCACTCGCAGCACAGCACCGCTGCCGTCACCTGGGCCGCAGGCCGGTTCAGTCCATAGTTGATCGCCCTCATGACCTCGTGCGGCTTCAGGTCATGCCCTAGCAGATAGCGCGGGCACAGATCCGTGCAGTCGCGGCACTGGTCACAGGTCGAGATGCCCCGCCTCACCCAGGAAGCACGGCTGCGCGAAAGAGAGCGCACCACGGCGTTGTCGCACGGCAGGACCAGCAGCCCGCTGGTCGTCTTGGTCACCGGCTCGCCCAGGTCTTGTGCCAGCCGGCCCATCATGGGCCCGCCCACCACAACGGCATAGTCGTCCGCCGTCCGTGTGCTCCACCGTGGCGGCCGGATTCCATCCGCCCAGCCTATCACGTCCCGGATCGGAGTGCCGACCGGTGCCCAGAGTGTCACCGGCCGCGCTACGGCTCCCACGACACTCAGCAGCCGGTGCGTGACCGGCACGCCCTCGCTCGCCCTGGCGATGTTGAACAACGTCTGCACGTTCTGCACCACGCAGCCCACGTGCAGGGGCAGCCCTGTCTCGGGAACCAGGCGCCCCGTCGCCTGGTAGACCAGCACAAACTCGTCGCCGGCCGGGTAGCGGCTCTCCATCCGGCACAGGCTGAGCCCCGCCTGAGGCGACCGCGGCTGCCCTCCCTGGCGGGCGTCTACCGCCCTCTCCAGCGCCCCGCACGCACCCTGGTAGGCATCCTTCAGCGCCAAGATCCCCCTGCCGGCCCCCGTCGCTTCCATCACCAGTCGGACGCCGCGCACCACCTCTGCCGCGTGGCGCTCCATCAGCCGCTGGTCACACTGCAGGAGTGGGTCGCATTCCAGGCCATTGGCGATCACCGTGTCGACCCGGGCCGCCAACTTGGCGTGCGTGGGAAAGCCGGCACCGCCGGCCCCTACAACGCCGGCTGTCCTCACGGCTTCAGCGAGTGGATGACTCATATTCCCGGCTTCGCTCCCCGGGGCCCGTGCGTAGGCCCACTCCCGACGCGCCCGCCGAGTCGCCACGAAGCCAGGGCCCGCAGGGAAAACCTATCATACTATCCTTCGGGGCCGTTGGCAAATGACCTTTCCGCCCGGTGCTCTGGCCTCCTCTCCCAGCCAGGGAGGGGTGAGGGGTGAGCTCATCCCCGGCTTCTCCGTCTCTCCCCCAGCACTTCTCCCGCCACCCGCAGCAGCGTCGGCGGGTGCAGGAGCATGTTGGCATAGCTTGCATTGGCCATCGGGCACGCGCACTCGCGCCCGGCGATGCTCGCCCTTAACCGGCGCATCGTGCCGGCCCTGCCCTCCCAGATCGGCCGCAGGTCATAGCCCGTGTCGCGCACGTTGCCCACCGGCTCGGCGCGGACACAGCACGACCACACGTCGCCGCTGGGGGCGATGTGGCCGCTCGCCCAGCCCGCCCGGCACGGGATCGCCTGCGCCTGCTGCTCGAGCACCTGCCGGGCCAGCTGATAGTACTGCGCCCGCAGTGCCTGCGTGAAGCGAGCCAACCCCCGCGCACTTACCGCGCGTGCCCGCGCCGACAGGTAATCGGCCACCGGGGCATACTCCGCCGCTGCGGGCGTAATCTCCCAACCCACCGTGCCCAGCTCTACCCGCTCTTCGGCCACCTCTGTAATGTACGAGTCGGGCTCGAGGAACTGGAGCCCTTCGACAATCTCCCGGATGCGGTCGATATTGAACCTGCTCACCACGGTGTGGACGCTGAGCACGAGGTTCTTGCGGCGCGCTTGCACTTCTTTCAGCCCACGCCACGTCTCCATCGCCCGCTCCCAGTTGCCCGGTACGCCCCGGATCTCGTCGTGCTGTGCGCCGACGCCGTCCAGCGAGAGGTTCAACCCGACCTGCGTGCGGGGCGCAGCCGCGCAGATCCGCTCCGTCTCCTCCACAACCCGCCGCGTGAGCAAGCCGTTCGTCGGGAGGGTGATGACCCCCGGCCGGCACGCCTCCGCGCCGGCCATCACGATCTCCGCCAGCTCCGCCCGCAGGAACGGCTCGCCACCGGTAAACGTCAAGTAGAAGGGCGCGTGGCCCAGGTGGGAAAAGACCTTGCGCCACTCGTCGACCGTTAGCTCCTCGCTCGGGATGCGCCATACCCCGCACGTCTTACAGCGGCTGTTGCACCGGTACGAAACGCTGACAACCAGGCTGAAAGGCAGCAGGACCGGCCGGCCCAGGCGGTAGAAAGAGGCATAGAGAGGCAGCCGTGGCAAGAGCTCCCACATGGCTGCATCTTAGCCGAGGGGGTGACTTCTGTCAAGGGTGGCGCGCGGGCCAGGCGCGGCTACTGCATTCTCTCCGATCTGTCTGAGGCCCTGCAGGGGCCGAAGAATCTCGCCCTGGGCCGGGCAAAGACTCTTCGCCTGCGCAATGTTCATCCTGAGCGCAGCAAAGGGCACCGGCTCAGCCTTCGTGTTCCGCCAGGAAGCTCTCGACGTCCTCGATGAGCCTCAAGGTTTCCCGCTCGATCTGCCCGGTCAGGCTATCCAGGTCACTGAAATCTGGATCGGCAGCCAAGATATGCTCGACAATCGAATCCACGCCCTTCGTGGTCGGCACGATCGGATACTTGTCCCAGTGACTCTCCTGGAGCTGCCTCCAGTAGTCAGCCTGTACCCGCTTGTTCGCAGCCGCCAGCCACGCCTCAAATCGGAACGCATCATGCACAAAGACGACGGCGACCTTCAGCTTGCGGCGCCCGAGCGACTCTGGAGTGCAAGCAAAGTACGTCATATCCATGGTTCCGTAGTAGAGGCTGCCGGACACGAAATAGCTCGGATAGCGGTTCGCCATGTGCGCCCGCAAAGCCATCATGTATTCCATCAATCCTCGGTAAGCAACCTGGATCACCCCCTTCTCCAGTTGTCGGCGATACTCATTCATGCACTCCTGAAGCTCCACTGCAATCTCCTACTGTCTCGATGATAGGCGTAGGTGCTGACCGTCCCTCTGAAGGACAGGGCCGTCAAGCAACGGTGCCCCGTGGCCCACCGTCTGCAATAGCCTCATGGTCTCTCCCGGACGCTCTGTCCGACCTGGGCAGGCTTCGCTTCCCGTCCGCGGCGCAGCCTGGCTCCCACTATCTCGCCGGCCAGCACGGCGGTGGCCACCCCCAGGCACAACCAGGCGCCCCACAGCTTCAGGGCCACCACCCCATGCTGCCGCCAGGATGCCACTACGGCGACCATCGAGAGGGCAAAAGCCAGTCCCCATGCCACCAGGTGCCAGAGCCAAGGCCCACGGTGTCTCTTGAAGAGGAGCAATATCGTGCTGAGAAGGGGCAGCCCCGGCAGGAGAAGCAGCCAGGCGAGAGGATCATTGCCCCACCTCACGCTGACCCCGATTAGTGTCCAGAGGGACACCTTGCACGCACAGCGGCCATCCCCCAGCCAGACGAGGGGAGCAGGGCACGCGTCCTCCTCGTCTGCATGCTGGTCGAGCGTCCAGGGCCCGGCCATCGCCACCAGGAGCAGAACCAGCGCTGCGACCCGGGCCGCAGTGACCAAAACGCGTGCACGAGTCATGTCTCCTCCATCTCCAGGAGTGGGCGCACGAGATCTTGGGCTCTCCTCCCGAGGGTGTTACCTGGTCCCTCGATACGTCCACACCCTGTTTGCGCCAGTAACCCACGGCAGTGTATCGTTGGAGCACTGTTGTGTCAAGCTGCGACTTGGCTCCCAAGCTCCTGGATGCGTTCGGCCCGCGCTTCGATTCTGATGCCGAACCTCGGAGGGGCCCGATAGCACACTCCACATGCCCGTCAGCCTTACCGTTCGTGCTGCCCTCCTGCTTGGACTCGCTCCCCCACTGCGGTATAATCCTTTCCCGGTCGCATGCCCGGCGGAGTCCCGCCGGGCACCCAGCTCTTGCGGAGGAAGGCACACGATGGACTGGCTTACGCAGCTCAACCCCATCTGGCAGGCACTGATCGCCACCGGTTTCACCTGGTTCGTCACCGCCCTTGGCTCCGCCACGGTCTTCTTCTTCAAGACCCTCAACCGCCAGGCGCTCGATGCCATGCTCGGCTTTGCCGCTGGCGTCATGATCGCCGCCAGCTTCTGGTCGCTTCTCGCGCCGGCCATCGAGATGGCCGAGGGCCAGGGGGTCCCTTCCTGGTTGCCGGCGACCGTTGGCTTCCTGCTGGGCGGCGCCTTCCTCTGGGGCATCGACAAGATCCTGCCCCACCTGCACCTCGGCCTGCCCGGCGACGAGCCGGAAGGCCTCCACACCTCCTGGCGCCGGAGTATCCTCCTTGTCCTGGCAATCACCATGCACAACATCCCGGAGGGCCTGGCGGTGGGCGTCGCGTTTGGCGCGGCCGCAGCCGGCCTCTCCTCTGCCTCACTGCCGGGCGCCATCGCCCTCGCCATCGGCATCGGTCTCCAGAACATGCCCGAGGGCGCAGCCGTTTCCATCCCCCTGCGCAGGGAGGGAGTCTCGCGCCTCAAGAGCTTCTGGTACGGCCAGCTCTCCGGTATGGTCGAGCCCATAGCCGGCGTCATCGGCGCGGCGCTGGTGCTTGCCATCCAACCGCTGCTGCCTTATGCCCTTGCCTTTGCTGCCGGCGCCATGATCTATGTCGTCGTCGAAGAGCTAATCCCCGAATCGCAGTTGCAGAGCATCACCGACGTGGCCACTCTCGGCGCCATGCTCGGCTTTGCCACGATGATGACCCTCGACGTAGCCCTGGGATAGGTGTGCACCATGAACAACGAGCCGCTCCATTACCCCTCCGCCCGCCGTGAGGGTATCGTCGACCATCTGCACGGTGTCGATGTGCCCGATCCCTACCGCTGGCTGGAGGAGATCGATTCCCCCGAGACCCGGGCCTGGATCGAGGCGCAGAACGAGCTGACCTCCCGGTTCCTCGATCGCATCCCGGTTCGCGAGAGGCTGCGGCAGCGCCTCACCGAGCTGTGGGACTATGAGCGTTTTGGGGTCCCGTTCAAGCGTGGTGGCCGCTACTTCTTCACTCGCAACGACGGCCTCCAGAACCAGGACGTCCTCTACTGGATGGGCTCGCTGCAGGGCGAGCCTGCCGTTCTCCTCGACCCCAATGCCCTCTCGGCCGATGGGACCGTCGCCCTCACCGGCCACGCTGTCAGCGACGACGGCTGCCTTCTGGCCTACGGCCTCTCCGCATCCGGCTCCGACTGGCAGGAATGGCACGTCCGCGACGTGGAGACCGGCCGCGACCTGCCCGACCTCCTGCAGTGGGTCAAGTTCTCCGGTGCATCCTGGACGCCCGACGGCGCGGGGTTCTACTACAGCCGCTACGACGAGCCAGCGGAGGGCGCCGCCTACAAGGGTGCCAACTTCCATCAGAAACTCTGCTATCATCGCCTCGGAACGCCGCAGTCGGCGGACCGCCTCGTCTACGAGCGGCCCGACCAGAAGGAGTGGGGCTTTGGCGCCGACGTGACCGAGGACGGCCGTTACCTGGTCATCCACGTCTGGAAAGGGACCTACCCGGAGAACGGGGTCTTTTACCAGGACCTCGGCATGTCCGGTGCGCCCATGGTCGAGCTGTTCAGCCAATTCGACGCCGGTTACACCTTCGTCGGCAACGATGGGCCCCTCTTCTACTTCCTAACCGACCTCGACGCCCCGATGTCACGCCTGATCGCCATCGACGTCACGCAGCCCGCTCGCTCCCTCTGGAAGGAGATCGTGCCCGAGTCGGCCGACGCCCTTCAGCAGGTCACCCTCGTCGGCGGTCACCTGGTTGCGCTCTACCTGCACGACGCCCACAGCCAGGTCCATGTCTTCGACAGAGGCGGCCGGCGCCTGCGCACGGTCGACCTGCCCGGCCTCGGCACGGTCGAGGGGTTCGGGGGACGGCAGGACGATCCGGAGACCTTCTTCCGCTTCACGGGCTTTACGACGCCCTTCACCGTCTACCGCTACGACGTTGCGTCCGGCCAAAACACCCTCTTCCGCTCGCCCAAGGTCGGCTTTGACCCTGCGGACTATGTGACGGAGCAGGTCTTTTGCCGGAGCAAGGACGGCACGCGCATCCCATTGTTCTTGAGCTACAAGCGGGGCCTGGTGCGCAACGGCAAGAACCCGGCATACCTCTATGGCTACGGTGGCTTCAACATCCCCGTCACACCGGCACTCTCCATCCCGGCCCTAGTCTGGATGGAGATGGGCGGCCTCTACGCCGTCGCCAACCTGCGCGGCGGCAGCGAGTATGGCAGGGACTGGCACGAAGGCGGGATGGTCCTTACCAAGCAGAACGTCTTCGACGACTTTATCGCCGCTGCCGAGTGGCTCATCGACAGGCGCTACACCCGCACACCCCGGCTGGCCATTGGCGGCCGCAGCAACGGCGGGCTCCTGATCGGCGCCTGTCTCACCCAGCGTCCCGACCTCTTCGGCGCCTGCCTTCCGGTGGTCGGCGTCCTGGACATGCTCCGCTTCCACAAATGGACAATTGGCTGGGCCTGGACCTCCGACTACGGCTCACCCGACGATCCCGAGCACTTCAAGGCGCTGCTGGCCTACTCGCCTTACCACAACGTCCACCCTGGTACGGCCTACCCGCCTACCCTCATCGCCACCGGCGATCACGACGACCGGGTCTTCCCGGCGCACAGCTTCAAGTTCGCCGCCGCGCTCCAGGCAGCGCAGGCCGGCCCGTCTCCCATCCTTATCCGAATCGATACCAAGGCGGGCCACGGCATGGGCAAGCCCACCTCCAAGCTGATTGAGGAGACCGCCGACCTCTGGGCCTTCCTCCTCCACACCCTGCGCGTGGGCGCAAAGGTGGTCAAGGCCGATGCCGACTGGCGCGCGCAGCTCACGCCCGAGCAGTACCGTGTCGCCCGTCAAAGGGGGACCGAGCGCCCCTTTACCGGCAAGCTCTACTACATCCATCGGCCGGGAATCTATCGCTGCGTGGCCTGTGGCAACGAGCTCTTTAGCTCCGAGGCCAAGTTCGACGCCGGCTGTGGCTGGCCCAGCTTCTACGCGCCCATATCCGAGGAAAACGTCGAAACCGAGGCGGACACCAGCCACGGCATGGTCCGCATGGAGGTCGTGTGTGACCGCTGCGGCGCGCACCTCGGCCACGTCTTTGACGATGGTCCGCGCCCGACCGGCCTGCGCTACTGCATCAACTCTGCCTCGCTTCGCTTCGTGGGCGACGATGGGCAGGAGGTCGAAGGCTAGGCTGTGACGGCCCGTTCGGGCAGGCCCTGTAGGCCGGGTTTCCATACCCGGCGAGTAGGCCGGGTTTCCATACCCGGCAGGGACAACGAAAGGAGACACACCCATGAGCAATCCGGTCATCCAGGCCATGATGGCCCGCAAGTCGATCCGCAGGTACAAGAAAGACCCCGTGCCTGACGACGTGCTCGCCGAGCTGGTGCGCGCCGGCCAGCAGGCTCCCTTTGCCTACCAGATGTGCAGCCTGCTCCTCTCGCGCAACCAGAAGCGCAACCCTTTCAAGGCCCCGCTGCTCTTCACCATCTGCGTCGATTCTCATCGCCACGAGCTGGTCATGGCCCGCCGTGGCTGGCAAGTCGCGCAGAATGACCTCTCGCTCCTCTTCATGGGCATGCAGGATGCGGCCTACCTGGCAGAGAACATGGTAATCGCCGCCGAGAGCCTCGGCATGGGGAGCTGCTTCCTCGGTGGCGCGCCTTACATGGCTGCCAAGATCATCAAGCAGTACCAGCTGCCTCCCAGGGTGTTCCCGATGGTCCAGCTCACGGTGGGCTATCCGGCTGAGGACCCGCCGGTCCGCCCGCGCTACCCGCTCGAGTTCACTCTCTTTGAGGATCTCTACCCCGAGCTGACCGATGAGCAAGTAGCCAACGCGATGCAGGTCATGGATGAGGGCTACCTGGCGCAGGACTATTACCGCAAGGCCCGCTACCAGATCCCGCTCGAGGGCGGCCGCGAAGAGACCTACACCTTCGACACCTACAGCTGGACCGAGCACATCTCGCGCAAGACAGGGCAGTGGATGCCCTCTCTGAAGGACCTGATCGTGCCCCTTACCCGGTGCGGCTTCCACGTCGTGCCGTAGGATTGGCCTGGCAGGGGTGGGCTTCAACCCCTCCCCGCATCATGACATCGGGAGGATTGGATTGGCAAGCGACAAATACCCCATGGCAGAAGCGGTGCGTGCTGCCTATCGCGCCGGTGAGGAAGACGAGGCCTTGGAGCCGCTTGTCCGCGTAGACGGGCAGGGACGGCCGGTGGGCTCCATCCGGGATGGCGATTACGTCATCTTCTACGACATCCGCGGTGAGCGGGAGGTCGAGCTGACCTCCGCCTTTGTAGACCCCACCTTCTCCGCCTTCCCGCGCAGCCCGGCGGCGGTGCGCTTCGCGACCATGATCGAGTATCATCCTGCCCTCGACGTCCGGGTGGCCTTTCCGCCGCTGGAGCGGCTCGAAGGTACGCTCTGCGAGGTGGTCAGCCGCGCCGGCCTCACCCAGGCGAAGGTGTGCGAGTCAGAGAAGGCGATCCACGTCAGCTTCTTTCTCAATGGCAAGTCGCAGGACGTCTTCCCCGGTGAAGAGCGCGTCATCGTCCCCTCCCCTCGGCCCGCCTCGCATGCCGAGATGCCGCCGCAGATGAGTGCGTCCACCGTCGCCGGCGCGGCCATCGAGGCGATCCGTGGCCGCGATCACGCCTTGGTGACGGTCAACCTCTGCAACGTGGATGTAATTGGCCACATCGAGAATCCGGACGCGATCCGCACAGCGGTCGAAACGGTTGACGCCCAGGCGGGGCGCATCGTGGAGGCCGCGATGGCGGCGGGGATGACCATCCTGGTCACCGCCGACCATGGTACCGTGGAGCGCTGGTACTACCCCGACGGCGCCATTGACACCGGCCATACCGACAGCCCCGTGCCTCTGGTCCTCATCGGCTCGGACCTGGGCAAGGGCGTACAGCTGCGCGACGGCGGCGCACTGACCGACGTGGCTCCCACCATCCTCCAGCTGATGGGGCTCCCTCAGCCGGCGTCCATGACCGGCACCAGCCTTCTCATTCCCCCTCACCTTTCCAGGGAGCGGGGTGCAGGAAGGGTTCTCCTTCTGATCCTCGACGGCTGGGGCCTCGGCGACGGAGGCCGCGGTGACCTCATCGCTCTGGCGTCGACGCCCGTCATGGATGCCCTGCAGGCGGAATGGCCCAGCACTCACCTGCAGGCATCTGGCCGGGCGGTGGGCATGCCCGAAGGGACGGTAGGCAACTCGGAAGCCGGGCACTTGCACATCGGCGCCGGCCGCGTTGTGCCGGCCGATCGCGTGCGCATCCAGCAGGCACTGGAAGACGGCTCCTTCTTCGAGAACGAGGCCTTTCGCTGGGCCATGCAGGGCGCCAAGAAGGCAGGCACGCGCTTGCACCTGCTGGGCATCGTTTCCTTCTACAGCTCCCACGGCTCGGTAGATCATCTGCTGGCGCTCATGGAGATGGCGCGCCGTGAAGCCGTCCCCGAGGTCTACATGCACGGCATGCTGGGGCGCCGCGGCGAGCGGCCGGAGAGCGGTGCCATCTACATTGAGCAGGTCGAGCGCGAGGCGGAGCGGCTGGGTACCGGCACACTTGCGACGGTCATCGGCCGCTTCTGGTCCCTCGACCGCGAGGGCCACTGGGATCGCATCGAAAAGACCTACCGGATGCTGGTCGAAGGAGCCGGTAGGCCCGTGCCGGGCGTTCTCTAGAAGTACCACTCCCGCCGGTCGGCCGGCTGGTACAGGGATGCCACCTCATCCGCATAGCCGTTGAAGAGCAGCGTCGGAATCCGCTCCGATTCGCCGGCGCGTTGCTCGGTCGCTTGCGACCAGCGGCGGTGCGGCACATCCGGGTTGACGTTGGCCCAGAAGCCATACTCCTGCGGCGCCACCGCCTCCCAAAGAGACACGGGCTGTTCCTCCACCAGGTCAATCCGGACGACCGACTTGATGCTCTTGAAGCCATACTTCCAGGGCACGACCAGCCGCAGCGGCGCGCCGTTCTGGGGCGGCAGCGCCTTGCCATACAACCCGGTCGCCATCAGGGTGAGGTCGTTCATCGCCTCGTCCATCCGAAGCCCTTCCACGTATGGCCAGGGGAAAGAATCGCTCTTTTGCCCCGGCATCTGCTCGGGATCGAGCAGCGTCTCAAAGCGCACGTACTTGGCCTGCGACAGCGGCTCGACCTCCTTCAGCAGGCGCGCCAGGGGAAAGCCCACCCACGGGATCACCATCGACCACGTCTCCACGCAGCGCATGCGGTAAATCCGCTCCTCCTGCGGCAAGCGGAGCAGCTCTTCGATGCCAAAGGTCTTGGGCTTGCCCACCAGTCCCCCCACCTCGACCTGCCACGGCGAGGTGGCGAACCCGCGCGCCATCTCGGTAACGCCCCGCTTCTGCGTCGTGAACTCGTAAAAGTTGCAGTAGTTGGCGATCGACTCCAAGGACGTCAGCGGCGTCCCAAGCTCGTCGGCACCTCCCTGCAGCGTCGGAAAGGTCGCCGGCGCCGGGCTGGGCAGTGCCGTACTGGCAGCCGTGCCGCCGGCCGTGGGGACGGCAGTCGGAGGCTCCTCTTGCGCGGCCGGCAGCGCGCCGCAGGCTGCGAGAAGAAGCGAGCTGAGGGCCAGCCCGCCCATCTCCTGGAGAAACTGGCGCCGCGTCCGGTAGACCGGCTCAGGCGTGATCTCGGATGGCTTGATCGGAATCATGGTCTCCTTGGCCTCTTGTGTGTGGTGCCCTTCCGGGTGCCGACTGCAGACTAGTCCATGGTATGTCCGCTTCACTGCCCGGTCTGTCAGCGTGATCCCAATCCGGACCCCGGCACAGCCGGCGTCTCCCTGCCTGCTCCCCGCCAGCCTGCATCCTTCCTCCACCTGGCCCTGGGCACGCCACTGGATTGACAAGCCGCAGACCGCACACTAGAATCTGGGGAGCACAAGCAGGAGATTGGAACACCATGGGTCCCTATCGGCGCCCCTCCGTTACAGTGGACGTCGTCCTTCTCGCGCGCGAGGGCGCGCATTGGCACGTGCTTCTGATCAGGCGCAAGCACCCACCTTTCGAGGGCTGCTGGGCACTGCCGGGCGGCTTTGTCGAGCCCTTCGAGCAGCTGGAGTCAGCTGCCCGCCGTGAGCTTCAGGAGGAAACAGGGGTAGCGCCCCGTCACATGGAACAGCTGCACGCCTTCGGGGACCCTGGTCGCGACCCCCGCGGCTGGACGATCAGCGTTGCCTACTTGGCCGTCCTGGATGAGGACGAGCGTTCATCGTTGCATCCTCAGGCCGGCGATGACGCGGCTTGCGTCGGCTGGTTTGACCTCTCTTCGCCCCCGCCGCTTGCCTTTGACCACGCCGATATCCTGGCGTGCGCCGCCCGCGCGACCCCGTAGTACAGCCCCTTGTGGGCGTCTGCCGCGCGACCTCCCCCTCGATCGCCGAAGGTCTCCGACCGAGGCGAAACGTGCCTGGTCAGAGTCCTTGTGGGCGTCCCCCTCGATCGCCGAAGGTCTCCGACCGAGGCGAAACCGGCCTGGTCAGAGACCTTCGCTCAAGCACCATACGCCTTCTGGACAGCCCTTATGCTCCCGCGGGTGCCGGGCTTGCCTTGCGGCTTCTCCTGCGCAGTGCGAACTTCGTGATCTCGTCGGCCACCGCCGGCAGCAGGATCAGGGGCACCATCTCCAGCCAGTCCCGTACCGTCAGGAACGTCGTCTCGAAGATGGGATCCAGGAAGGGTACGTAGATGATCGCCATCAGGATGATGAACGAACTCAGCACAGCCCATTGCATGAACTTGTTGGTAAACACCCCCAGGGCAAAGAGCGAATAGCGCTCCGACCGCGCCGTATAGGCTCGCATCAGCTCCGACAGGGCGAGCGTGGCAAAGGCCATCGTGCGCCCGTGGGTCTCTCCGGCAACCAGCCCGATCTGGAACGCGCTGAGCACGGCCGCCGTCTTGGCCACGGTCTGTACGGCGATGCCGACGATCATATCACGGTTGATGATCGGCTCGTTCACCGGCCGCGGCGGGCGATCCATGATGTCGGGGTCCCCCTTCTCCATCCCAAGCGCCAGGGCCGGCAGGCCGTCCGTCAGAAGGTTCAGGACCAGCAGCTGGATGGCTACCAGCGGCAGCGGCCAGCCCAAGATCATGGCCAGGAACAGGATCGTAATCTCGGCCATGTTGCACGAGAGGAGGTAGTACACGAACTTGCGGATGTTCGAGTAGATGATCCGCCCCTGCTCGATAGCGGACACGATGCTGGCATAGTTGTCGTCGGTAAGGACCACGTCCGCCGTCTCCTTGGAGACGTCGGTCCCGGTAATCCCCATCGCCACACCGATGTTCGACCGTTTCAGCGCGGGGGCGTCGTTCACGCCGTCGCCCGTCATGGCGACGATTTGCCCTCTGCTCTTCAGTGCGTCCACGATCCGCACCTTGTGCTGGGGCGATACCCGCGCGTAGACCGCCACGTCCTCCACGGTCGAGCCAAAGCTCTCATCGTCGAGCCGGTCCAGCTCGGCACCGGTCAGCACCTTCTCGTCGCCCCTCACCAGGCCAATCTCGCGCGCAATGGCCACCGCCGTGTCGCGATAGTCCCCCGTGATCATGACCGTGCCGATTCCGGCGTGGCGGGCACGGGCGATGGCCGGTTTGACCTCGGGCCGGGCCGGATCGATCATGCCCAGCAGGCCGATAAAGACCAGGCAGCACTCGGTGTTGTCGGGTGTCGGCTCGGTCGGCAGCTCCGGCAGCTCACGGAAGGCCACTCCCAGAACACGCAGCGCGTTGCTTGCGAGCCCTTCGTTCTGCTGGAGGATGTCCTCGCGCCGCTCGTCCGTCAGGTCCCGCACCTGCCCGTCCTCCACGACGTGGGTGCATAACCCAAGGATGACGTCCGGTGCCCCCTTCACAAAGGCCACGTACTCGCCCGGCCTGCGGGGATCGGGGTGGATGGTCGTCATCCGTTTGCGGTCCGAGTCAAAGGGGATCTCGGCGACACGCGGATACTCTTGGCTCAGCGGCTCCCGCGTGTAGCCTGCCTTGGCCGCCGCCACGACAAAGGCGCCTTCGGTCGGATCGCCCGCGATCCTCCAGCTCCGGACACCCTCTTCGACCACCTCCTCGAGGCGCGCGTCGCTGCACAGCAGCGCGGCGCGGAGCAGGAGCGGGCCGCCGTGAAGCGCCGACAGGGGCATCGGCCTGCCATCCTCGCCGACGAACTCGCCTTCGGGCTTGTACCCTTCGCCCGTGATCCCAAGCAGTGTACGGTCCACATAGATGTTCGTGGCGGTCATCTGGTTCTGGGTCAGTGTGCCCGTCTTGTCGGAGCAGATGGTAGTAGCCGACCCGAGCGTCTCTACGGCAGACAGGCGCCGCATCAGGGCGTGGCGCTTGACCATCTGCTGCATTCCCAGCGCTAGGCAGATGGTGACGACCGCCGCCAACCCCTCCGGCACCGCCGCGATCGCCAGGCTCACCGCGACCATGAACATCTCGACCAGCTTCGGCACGGTCTCTTCCAGGCCAAAGTAGGCGGAAAAGCCATCCCGGAACAGCACGGCAATCTGCGTGTCGCGGACCACCCCGATGAGCCCCACCAGGGCGCAGATTGCCAGTGCAGCAATCCCGAGGATCCGGCCCAGCTGCTCCAGCTTGATCTGCAGCGGGGTCTGCTCTTCCTCGTACGACTGGATCATCTCGGCGATCTTGCCGATTTGGGTCTGCATGCCCGTGGCAACCACCATGCCCTGCCCGTGGCCGTACGTCACCAGGGTGCTCATGTAGGCCATGTTGCGCCGGTCGCCCACGCCTGCGTCCTCTGACATGAGGTCGCTGGCCCTCTTGGTCGCCGGGACCGACTCCCCGGTCAGCGACGCCTCTTCGATCTGCAGGTTCATGCTCTCGACGAGACGCACGTCCGCCGGGACATGGTTTCCCGTCTCCAGGAGCACGATGTCTCCGGGGACCAGGTCGCGGGACGGCACCGTCACAAAGTTGCCGTCGCGCAGCGCCTGCGCATTGGGTGCTGCCATCTTCTTGAGCGCGGCAAGCGCTTCCTCGGCGCGCCCCTCTTGGATAACCCCCAGGATTGCATTCAGGATCACGATGGCCATGATCGCCCCGGCGTCGACGAACTCGGTAATCTCGCCGGTCGCGTTGTACTCCCGCCAACCGATCAGGGCCGAGACGATGGCTGCCACGATGAGGACGATGACCAGGAACTGGTTGAACTGGTCAAGGAGCATCCGCCAGAAGCCCCGCCGCGGAGCCTCCTTCAGCTCGTTGAGGCCGAACTGCTCCTGCCGGCGGCGGACCTCCGCCGGTGCGAGTCCACGCCTCAGATCGCCCTGGAGGGCATCTGCCGCCTCCTCCGCGCTCAGGGCATGCCATGTCTTCTTTTCAGCATCCATCAGTGCTTCCAGACTCCCGGGAATGGATTTCGCACCCCGCATAGGGTAGGGGCCACTATAGCCGACTTGCCAGGGCGCGTCAAGCCGCCCTGAAGTCGGTGTTCTCAGATCCGGCGCAGCATCCCCCACGAATCGCGGCAGAAGCCAGATGCACCGTAGAAGGCTTGGGCTTCGAGGTTCTCCGGATCGACCAACAAGTTCAGCTCGATGCAGCCGTGGGCACGGCACAGTTCCTCGGCTGCCCGGATCAGAGCCGACCCGGTTCCCTGCCGCCGGAAGGCCGGCCGCACGTACATCTCGGTGATCTCGGCCCAGTCTTGAGCGCCCGAGATCGTCGGCACGATCCGCAGAACCAGCAGCCCGGCTGCGTGCCCCTCCTGCTCGGCCAGGAGGGCCGTCTCCAGTTGGCTTGTCTGCCGCATGCGGCAGGCAAGCGCCTCGGGCGGCAGTGCCTCGCCGTTGAACTCCAGCAGGAGGCTATGAACCACCCCGGCGTCTTCGACCTGCGCCTGCCGGACGATGGTCGCCCGTGCCCCTGCCTGCGGCCCTGGGCGCTTGCGCCGCATTACAGAGGTTTCTGGTAGATGCGGTATGTCTTGTAGATCTTGCCCCCCAGCCGCTCGATGATGCGGTTCATCATGTCGTTCGACTCGAGGATCCACGACATCTCGCAGCGCTGGTACCCCTTCTTGAACGCCTGCCGGGCTGTCTCGACGTAAAACAGGGCGTCAATCCCCAGCGCGCGGTATTCGGGCACGAGGCCCATGGCGATCAGCCGGAACGTGTTGAGCTTGCGCTTGTGCCAGAGCAGCTTGGCGATGGTCCATGGAAGGCTCCAGTTGTTCGGCTGCGGCCGGGCGCGGAGCAGTGCCAGGTTCACGTCAGGCACACCCAGCGAGAAGCCGGCTATCTTGCCGTCTACCTCCGCCAGGTACACCAGGTCGGGATCGATGATAAGCTTGAGGTCCTCTCCAAGCTGATCGAACTCCCGGTCCGTCATAGAGACGAACCCCCAGTTCTGCTCCCATGCCGCGTTGTAGACTGCCTTGGCCAGCTCGACCTCGTGGCCAAAGTCCTTCATGTTCATCTTGCGGAGGACCAGGTTGGGTCGTTTGATGACCTCCTCCGCCACACGCACGAACTTGCGCGGCAGGTTCTGGACGTCATAGTCAAAGATGTTCGTCAGGATATCCCACGCGTAGAGGTCCTGGGCCTTTTGGTAGCCGGCCTGCTCGATCAGGCCCTGGTAGTACCGGGGGTTGTAGGTCATCATGACCACGGGTGGCAAGCCAAACCCGTCGATCAGCAGGCCAGATTCCTCGTTCTGGGAGGGGTTCTCCGGCCCGCGGATCGCATCCATGCCACGGGCGCGCAGCCAGGCGGCCGCTTCCGACAGGAGTGCCTCGGCCACGCCGCGGTCGTCAATGACCTCAAAAAAGCCAAAGAAGCCGACCTTGTCCTTGTGGACCTCGTTGTGGCGGTGGTTGATGTGGGCGCTGATCGTCCCAACCACCTCCTGTCCGCGCATCGCCAGGAAGAGCTGCCCTTCGGCATGCTCCCAGAAGGGGTGCCGTGCCGGGTCGAGCAGCTTCACGCGGTCGCCAAAAATGTAGGGGACCCAGTTGGGATCGGTCCGGTAGAGGCGCCAGGGAAAGGAGGCAAAGGTACGGCGCTGCTTTTTGCTGGTTACGGGTACAATGCGCACGTCAGACGGTGTCATTGCTGGTTCCTCCTCGCTTTTCGCGGAATGGCCCGTCAAGCAACCCTGCCCGCCGGTACCCCTCATTCTACTGCAAGACGAAAGGGCGGGCAAGTAAGCCCCTTGGTCTCAGTGGAAATGGTGCATCCGCTTGCTTTCCAGGGGTGTCGGCATATGGTATACTATCTCCCATGGACGAGCAGGCAGAGCCCAGTGTCGAAGCGCGCATCCGCGGAGCCACCCGCCTGGCCCAGGCCTTGGAGGAAGCGCGCGCCGATCTGCAGCGCAGCGTCGCCGAGCTGCGCGAGGAGAAAGCGTGGACCGATCATCTGCTCGAAGCCATCGTCGAGGGCATCGTGACCCTCGATCGCCAGGGCCGGATTACCTTCTTCAGCGATGGGGCCGTAAAAATCACCGGCTGGCCGCGCGGCGAAGTGATGGGCAAGAGCTGTGATCACGTCTTCCGGCCGGTGGAAACCGGCCGTCCTTTCAGCGACCTGATCCCGCCGCCGGGCCACACGACCAAGATAGCCGTCGATCTGGGCGACGGCCAGCAGGGCATCCTGGCCCTAACGGGTGCCCGGTTGCTGCCCCGGGAGGGGCGCGAGGCGCGCGTGGCACTCGTCTTCCGCGACGTGAGCGAAGAAGAAGCCATGCACCGCCTGCTTGGCCACTTCCTGGCGAACATCGCCCACGAGTTCCGGACCCCCCTCTCCGCATTGGCTGCCTCTGTCGAGCTGCTGATGGACCAAGCTCCCGATCTCAGCCCCGGCGAGCTGGCTGAGCTCCTGGCCTCCCTTCACCTGGGAGTGTTGGGCCTTCAGACGCTCATCGACAACCTGCTGGAGAGCGCCAGCATCGAGGCCGGCCAATTCCGCGTCTGGCCCCGCCCTTCCTCCCTGGAGGAGATCGTCCTCACGGCTGCCTCGACCATGCGTCCCCTGCTCGCCAGGCGCAGCCAGCGCTTGGTGGTCCGGCTGCTCGAGGCGTCCCCCAACGTACAGGCTGATCCCAGGCGGATTGGCCAGGTCCTGGTCAACCTCCTCTCCAACGCCAGCAAGAACGCCCCGGACGGCTCCGACATCGAGCTGCGAGCAGCGTTGCAGGGGGACTGGGTGCGGTTGTCCGTGGCCGATTCGGGGCCTGGTGTTCCGCCTGAAGAGCGGGGCACCCTCTTCCGGCGCTTTGGTCACCCTGGGCCGGCCAATGCCCGGAGCCAGGCCGGGGCCGGGTTGGGGCTCTCCGTGGTCAAGGCCATCGCCGAGGGGCACGGCGGAGAAGTGGGCATGGAAGACCGCCCCGGCGGTGGGGCGATCTTCTGGCTTACCCTCCCTGTGGTGGAAGGCACATCATGAAAGCGCTCGTCGTAGACGACGACCCCGTCCTGGCCGATGTAGTGGCCTTCACCCTGCGGCGCGAAGGCTTCGAGGTCATCCAGGCACACGATGGCGAGGCGGCCCTGGAGCGATGGGCCGGCGAAAGGCCGGACCTGGTCGTCCTGGATGTGAACCTGCCCAAGATCGACGGCTTCTCCGTGTGCCGGCGCATCCGCGAGGAGGGCGACACGCCGATCCTGCTCCTCACCGTCCGCAGTGAGGAAGATGACATCGTGCAGGGCCTGCGCCTCGGCGCCGATGACTACGTCGCCAAACCCTTCAGCCCTCGCCAGCTGGTCGCTCGTGTGCAGGCTGTGCTGCGCCGTGCCGGCAGAGGGACGCAGTCCGACCGGCGCCAGGTAGGCAGCCTGCTGCTGGACACCTGCCGGCGGGAGCTGCGCATTGGCCAGGGCGCTGCCGTGCTTCTCACTCCCCTCGAAAGTCGCCTCCTCGACTATCTCCTCCTGAATCAGGGGCACATCCTGACGGCAGATGCCATCATTGGTCACGTCTGGGGCGCGGAGGGCGGTGAGCGCGACATGCTCCGCCAGCTCGTCCGCCGGCTGCGGGCCAAGATCGCCGGCGCGGCTCACGGCACCGGCCACGAAGTCTACATCGAGACGGTATCCGGCCTCGGCTATGGCCTCGTCATCCCAGCCGTAAAGAGCTAGCCACCCGGGTCGCCGCGCGGCCGGCGTCTTGTCACAGCTTTGTCACGGCACAATCACGGCGCCTGTCATTCCTGGGGGATATCTTTCCCTAGACAAAGTTTCATACTGAGGAGGGAGTTGGCGTACTATGGAAGAACTGATGACGCAGAACGTCTCGATTCTCATCTTCATGGCTGTGGGCTTCTTCGCCCAGATGATCGACGGTGCACTGGGTATGGCCTACGGCGTCAGCTCGAACAGCGTCCTGCTCGCATTAGGCGTTCCTCCCAAGATCGCCAGTGCCTGCGTCCACATGGCAGAGGTTGTCACGACGGCCATTTCGGGGTTCTCCCACTTCAAAGTCGGGAACGTGGACCGGAACCTGGCCCTGAGGCTGATCGTCCCTGGTGTATTGGGTGGTGTTCTGGGAGCCTATCTCCTCACCCAGCTCGACGGCGACATGATCAAGCCCTACATCTGCATCTATCTTCTCATCATGGGCTTGATCATCCTCTACCGCGCCTTCCGGGAGTGGAGGGAGCGCGAGATCAACAAGAACCTGATCCCGCCCCTGGCCATCGTGGGTGGCTTTATGGACGCCATCGGCGGAGGGGGTTGGGGCCCGGTTGTTACCACGACCCTTGTGGCTACCGGCAAGCAGCCCCGGTTTGCCATCGGATCCGTGAACATGTCCGAGTTCTTTGTTACCTTCTCCGAGTCGATCACCTTCTTCTTCACAATTGGCGCCCTCTTCACCGGCTACTGGCGCATCATCCTCGGCCTCTTGCTGGGCGGGGCAATTGCCGCTCCCCTTGCCGCTTACGTCTGCAAGTTCATCCCCCGCAAAGCCCTGATGATCATGGTCGGTCTGGTCATCGTCTTCCTGCAGGTGCGCACCCTGCTCAGCCTCTGGTGGGGTATCAAGATCTTCTGATCGCTCCCTGGTTGACGCCCCACACGCGCGCGAGGGCCACCGGGCGCCGGGCAGAGCCTGCCCGGTGCCCGGTCTTTGTTGGCCGCCGCGTCCCCCTGCCGGCCTTCCGCTGCGCCTGGCAATGCCCACGGCCTCTCCACTTCGCCGCTTGAGCAGATGTGTGGTACAATGGGCCGGCTGGGGAGGCGAGGTGGTTCCTGACTTGCAGGCGCACCCAAGGCGTCCGTCGCCGGAGAGCCGCAGTGGCGCAATCCACTGAGCAGGAGATAACAGACGCAACATCTGCAGACGAGCCTATCCAGGCCGGCACTGCCGCCCTGGCTATGGCCGGCGTGACCGCGCGGCCCATGGCGGATGCTCGCGCATGGTGGCAGCACATCAACCTGCGCAAAATAGCCCTCTTCCTCGTCAGCCTCTACCTCTTCATCCTCGCCATCACTCTGATGAAAGACGGTGCCCGCGGGCTGACCCCGCTGGTCCAAACCCTCTTCTCGGTCGGTAACCCGGCCAATGCCCTTGGCTTTGGTTGGCTTACGGCCTACCTGATTATGAGTGGCTCCCCCATTGCCGCCGCCTCCTTGACCTTCTTCGATGCCGGCGTGATCGACAAACTGGGAGCCTTTGCCATGATCAACGGCAGCCGGGTGGGGGCAAGCTTCATCGTGCTCTTCATGGGCTTTCTCTACGTCCTGCGCGGCCGCAACCGGGCGACCAGCTTGGGAATGGGTCTGTTGTCACTGACGGTGACCGCCCTCACCCACATCCCTGCCTTCTTCCTGGGCCTTGCGCTTCTCCGCTGGGGCACACTGGACACCGTCCAGCTGGGTTCGGGCGCCCTGCTCACCTCCGTGACCGACGCGGCGATCGAGCCCGTCGCCCGGCTCGTGACCAGCTTCCTCCCAACCTGGGCGGTCTTTCTCGTAGGGCTTGGCATCAGCATGCTCAGCTTCAACCTGTTTGACCGCTGCCTGCCACAGGCGACTCTCAAAGAAACCCAAGTCGGCTGGATGTCGCGCCTGGTCTATCGCCCCTGGGTCATGTTCCTGTTGGGCTGCCTGGTCACGACCATCTCCATGTCGGTCAGTGTCTCGCTCAGCATCCTGGTGCCGCTCAGCGCACGGGGCTTCGTCCGCCGAGAAAACGTGATTCCCTACATCATGGGTGCCAACGTCATGACCTTTGTGGACACCCTCCTGGCCGCGGTGCTGCTCAGGAACCCGGAGGCATTCACGGTCGTCCTGGTGGTGATGGTGAGCGTTGCTTTTACTTGCCTCCTGGTCCTTGTCCTTGCCTACAACCGCTTCCAGCACGGTGTGCTTGCCTTCGTGGAGTGGGTGACCGCCAACAACCGCAACCTGGCCCTCTTCATGCTCGGCATCTTCTTGGTGCCGATCCTTTTGATGCTGGTCTGAGCCGGCGTTCAGCGCCGGGAGGAGGAAGTCTATGAAGATCTTGTTGACCACACACGGCGCGCCGCACGACGAGGCAGCTCTCGCCTTTGGGGCGCACATCGCGTGCAGTGCGGGCGAGCCGGCCACCGTGCTCTCCGTCGCGGAGCATGCCTCGAAGCGTCCCGAGGCAGAGGCTGCCCTGCAGCAAGCACGCGAGCTCCTCCAGGGAATTGCTGTGCTCACCAAGGTCCGGATTGGCCAGGCTTCCCGCGAAATCGTCGCCGAGGCAGACGAGGGCAAGTATGACCTTGTCATTGTCGGAGAGAATCCGAACCCCAACCTCCTCGCGCGCTTCCTCAATGGATCAGACACCATCCGCGTGGTCGAGCACGCCCCCTGCCCGGTCATCGTCGCCAAGCGCAAGACCGGGCCGATCGTCCGCATCTTGGTCTGCGACAGCGGAGCGCAGGGGCCGCTGGCCAAGCTGGGCGCCGTAGCCCCTGCACCGCCCACATCCATCCCCTCGTTGCTGGCACGCTTCACCGCCCAGCTGGCGGACCTCCTCCGCGGGGAGGAAGAGGTCACCGTTCTGCATGTCATGTCGCAGATTGTTGCCGCGCCGGGCATCCAGGACAGCCAGCTGCGGGCCGAAGCCGAAGAGCTGATCGAGGGGCACACCCCAGAAGGCGAGGTGCTGGAGCGGGACATCCATGCCCTGCAGCACCCTGGCGTCCACGTCTGGCCCAGGATACGCCACGGCCTGGTGGTCGACGAGATCCTGGCGGAAGCACAGGCGGGGCGGTATGACCTGGTCGTTATCGGTGCGCACCGGGGCGCCGGTTGGCAGCGCATCCTGCTCGACGACATTGCACACAAGATCCTGGTGCAGATGGACCGCCCGGTACTCATCGTGCGGTAGCTGCTACGCAACCCGGTGTGCGCTTGCGCCTCCGCCAATCACCTGCTATAATAAAGTGCGCGTAGGGCCCTTGATCGCCGCCGCCGGAGGGAGGACAGGGGGCCCCGGCGATGGATGTCCTTCCAGGCCGGCACACAGGAGGTGCCTATAGGGATCTGTTCCGCAGGTCGCACGTTCGCCGGTCACCGGCAGAAATCCGACACCCGTGGGACGTCGAGGAACGGTTTTGGCATGATGCCCGCACCCGCTCGGTGCGACCGCAAAGTTCTGTCCTCCTCGTCTCGATTTTGAAAGGATGGAAATACTACATGGCAAGCATTACCTACGAGCACGTTTGGAAAAAGTACGGCGACGTCGTGGCGGTTGAGGACCTCAACATCTTCATCGAAGACAAAGAGTTCCTCGTCTTCGTCGGCCCTTCCGGCTGCGGCAAGTCCACCAGCCTCCGCATGCTCGCCGGCCTCGAGGAAATCAGCGAAGGCAAGATCCTCATTGGCGATCGCATCGTCAACGACGTTCCGCCCAAGGACCGCAACATCGCCATGGTCTTCCAGAGCTATGCCCTCTATCCTCACATGTCCGTCCGCGACAACATGGCCTTTGGCCTCAAGCTGCGCAAGACGCCCAAGACAGAGATCGACCGCCGCGTGAAGGAGGCCGCTGGCATCCTCGGCATCGAGACTCTCCTCGAGCGCAAGCCCAAGCAGCTCTCCGGCGGCCAGCGCCAGCGCGTCGCCCTGGGCCGCGCCATCGTCCGCGAACCGGCCGTCTTCCTGATGGACGAGCCGCTCTCGAACCTCGATGCCAAGCTGCGCGTCCAGACCCGTGCCGAGATCAGCAAGCTGCACCAGCGCTTGGAAACCACCTTCATCTACGTTACCCACGACCAGACCGAGGCCATGACGATGGGCACCCGCATCTGCGTGCTCAAGGATGGCCTGATGATGCAGCTGGACACGCCGCAGCATCTCTATGACCGCCCGGACAACATCTTCGTCGCTGGCTTCATCGGCAGCCCGGCCATGAACTTCTTCGACGTGACACTCGTCGGGCAGGATTCCGACATCTACGTCGACGGCGGCACCTTCCGCCTCAAGCTCCCCGCCGAGAAAGCACAGCCTGCCAAGCCATATGTCGGCAAGCAGGTCGTCTTCGGCGCCCGGCCCGAGGACTTTCACGACGCCGAGTTCGTCCCGCCCGGAATCCGGTCGGAACCGATGACCGCCGACGTGGACGTCACCGAGCTGATGGGCAAAGAGATCTATGTCTACCTGTTGACCGGCAAGAAGCAATTCATCGCCATCACCGACCCGCGCACCCGTGCTCGCGTCGGCAGCCGCATGGATGTCGCCGTGAACATGGACAACATCCATCTCTTTGATCGGGAGACCGAGAAAGCCATTCGCTAAGCTCGCATCCCGCTGGCCACAGGCAATGCACAATTCTCGGCCAGAGGATTGTGCATTGCTCTTTACAGGAGAGAACCACCGTGTCCATTGAGCTTATCCAATCGCTCCGCACGAAGGCAGCCACCAAGATCGTCCATCTCGTCATGGACGGGCTGGGCGGTGCCCCGCGCCCGCTCGACGGCAAAACCGAGCTGGAGGCAGCCCATACCCCCAACCTCGATGCCCTCGCCGCCCGCTCACAGCTCGGCCTCGCTGTCCCCGTCCGCCTCGGCATCACCCCCGGCAGCGGGCCGGCGCACCTGGCGCTTTTCGGCTACGATCCGATCCGCTACGACATCGGCCGCGGCGTGCTCGAGGCGCTCGGGATCGGCTTTGAGCTCCATCCGGACGATGTGGCGGCCCGCGGCAACTTCTGCAGCGTCGATGATCAAGGCCGAATCACAGACCGGCGGGCAGGGCGCATCGCCACCGAGGTGAACGAAAACCTGGTAGCCCTGCTGCGAGGCATCGAGCTGCCCGGTGTCCAGACCTTTGTCGAGACGGTGAAGGACTACCGCTTTGTGCTGGTGCTGCGTCCCACGGCCGGCCAAACCCTCTATGCCAACATCGCCGATACCGACCCGCAGCAGCTGGGGGTGCCCCCGCTGCCGGCACGGGCACAGGACGAGGCATCCGAGCCTGCCGCGGCACTGGTGAACCAATGGATTGCCGCTGCGCGCCAGATCCTCCGCGACCATCCGCCCGCCAACTCCCTCAACCTGCGTGGCTTGGCCCAAGATCCAGGCTTGCCCAAGTTCCCGGAGGTCTTCGGGCTGCGGGCGGGGGCCATCGCCACCTATCCCATGTACCGCGGCGTCGCGCGGCTGGTGGGCATGGCGGTGCTGCCCGTGTATGGGGAGGAGGTCGAGGCCGAAGTCGAAACGCTTCGCGCCAACTGGAGCGCGTACGACTACTTCTTCTTCCACGTCAAAAAGACCGACTCCGCGGGCGAGGACGGCAACTTTGAGCTAAAAGCAAAGGTCATTGAGCATGTGGATGAGGCCGTTGTCCCGGCCATCCTGCAGCTCAATCCCGATGTGCTCATCGTGACCGGCGACCACTCCACCCCTTCCGTGCTCAAGAGCCACTCCTGGCATCCAGTGCCCACGCTGCTTTGGAGCCGTTACTGCCTGCCGGACGGCAGCGCCGAGTTTGGCGAGCGCGCCTGCGCGCGGGGCAGCCTCGGCACCTTCCCAGCGACGGACGAGATGCCTCTGGCGATGGGCCATGCGCTGCGCCTGGCCAAGTACGGCGCCTAAGAGCCGCACCTGATGCAGGACTATCAGCTCCGCCAGCGCGACTACCTGCTGCAGATCAGCCGGGCGATGACCTCACGGCTGGACCTGCCGTCGCTCCTCGAGCTGACGCTCCGGAGCGCGGCAGAGCTGCTCCGGGGTCAGGGCGGGCTCATCGTGCTGCGCGGACGCGACGACGTGATGCATGTGCGCGCCAGCTACGGCCTGCCTGCGGGCCTGCTCCGCTTCTTCCAGCCCCTCTGGTCCGACTTGCCCAGGCTGCGGGAGCTATCGGAGGCGATGGGCCGCTGGGCGCTGCCCGACCTCGAGATGCGGCTGCGGATGGCCGCCACGGCGGCTGGGCTGGCCTTCAGCCAGGTCGTCGCATTGCCTCTCTCGATCGAGGAGAAGCTGCTCGGCGCCATCTACATCTTCCGCTCAAGCGGGGGAGCCTTCTCGGGCGGCGACCGGGCGCTGCTTGCGGCCTTTGCCGACCAGGCTGCGATTGCCGTCCGCAACGCCGAGCTCTACCAGCAGGCCAGCGAAGAGCGCGAAGCGCTGGCGGCGATCATCGAAAATAGCGCCGACGGCGTTCTGATCCTGGACGAAGCCGGGCGTGTCCAGGTGTTCAACCTCGCGCTCGCCCGCATGACCGGCTGGGACGAGCGGCAGGCGCTGGGGCGCCCCGCTGGCGACGTCCTGGCACTCCACGACCGGCAGGGTGCGCCCATCGCACTGCCGGCCATCCCTCCCCGCCGGTCCTCGGCCGCCGAAACCAGGGTCTATCTGGAGGGTGACATCCCCCGGCGAAGCGGGCCTCCCGTCAGCGTGGGAGTCACTGCCACCCCCCTCTACGACGACGAAGGAAGCCTGGCGCGCGTCATCCTGAACGTGGTGGACATTACCCGCTTTCGCCAGGCCGAGGAGCTCAAGTCCACCTTTGTCTCCGTCGTGTCACACGAGCTCAAAACACCCGTGGCGCTCATCAAGGGCTACGCCGAGACGCTGCGCCGCGAGGATGCCGACTGGGACCGGCAGACGGTCCACGAGTCCCTTGGCGTCATCGCCGAGGAGGCCGACCACCTGGCGAGCCTGATCGACAGCCTCCTGCAGGCCAGCCGCATCCAGGCCGGAGGCCTCAAGCTCGAGCCGACCGATGTCCAGCTTCCCCGCTTGGCAGAGAAGGCGGTCGCCGGTTTCCGGACACAGACCTCGCTCCACAAGTTCGAGCTCGACTTTGAGCCCGACTTTCCTACCGTATGGGGCGACCCCGAGCGCCTCGGCGAAGTCCTCACCAACCTGGTCAGCAACGCCGTCAAGTACTCGCCCGAAGGGGGCACCATCTGGATCGGAGGCCGCTCCGACCAGGCCGGCGTCACCCTGTATGTCGCCGACCAGGGGATCGGCATTGCTCCCGAGGACCAGGACCGCATTTTTGACCGCTTCTACCGGGTCGACTCCGGGCTGCGCCGGCGCACCGAGGGCACTGGGCTGGGGCTCTACTTGGTCAAGGCCATCGTGGAGGCCCACGGCGGGCGCGTCTGGGTCGAGAGCATGCCCGGTCGGGGCTCCATCTTCATATTCACGCTTCCACGCAAGTAAGGGGGGGTGCCGTGGTCTCTCCTGCCGACAAGCTGATCCTCATCGTCGATGACGAGCCGCGCATGGTCCGCTTCGTGCGCATGAACCTCGAGCTCGAGGGGTACCGGGTCGCCGAGGCCGGCAACGGCATCGAAGCGCTCGAACGGGTGCGCGACGAGATCCCCGACATGGTGCTCCTCGACGTCATGATGCCGGAAATGGACGGCTTTGAGACCCTGGAGCGGCTCCGGGAGATCTCGACCGTGCCGGTCATCATGCTCACCGTCAAGGGCGACGAGTCCGACCGCATCCGGGGCCTCGAGTTGGGCGCCGATGACTACGTGACCAAGCCCTTCAGCCCCAAGGAGCTAGCCAGCCGAATCAAGGCCGTGCTTCGCCGTGCCGAGATGCCAAGCCCCGTCAGCCGGACCGTCATCCGGATCGATGACCGGCTCCAGGTCGACTTCAGGCAGCGCGAGGTCGTCGTGGAAGGGAAGCGGGTCCGGCTGCGCCCCACCGAGTACCGGCTGCTCTACCACCTCGTGAACAATGCCGGCTGGGTGATGACGCACGAGATGCTCCTGTCCAAGGTGTGGGGCTACGAGTACCGCGAAGAAGCCGGGCTTCTCCGGCTGTACATCACCTACCTGCGCCAAAAGATCGAGCCCGACCCACCCAACCCGCGCTACATCTTCACAGAGCGCGGCATCGGCTACCGCTTCGTCGACTACAGGCGGCAGGAGGGCAGTAGTCTGCAAGATTCAAGCCCCGGAACCGGTTTGCAGGAGTGATTCACTGCGGGTAGAATAAGAGACCGCGCGGGCCGTTAGCTCAGCCTGGAAGAGCAGTTGCCTTTTAAGCAACGGGTCGCTGGTTCGAGTCCAGCACGGCTCACCACAAGACCCCGTCCCTCGCCCAGGGCGGGTTCGGCCTCCTGAGAGGCAGACGGTCCTGCCTCACGCAACCCAGCGGTTGACTTTCACCAATGGAGGTGACGCGCATGAGACGATTGCTTTCGGGGGACGAGGCGGTGGCACGCGGGGCATGGGAGGCAGGTGTCAAGGTCGCCTCCGCCTACCCGGGCACCCCCAGTACAGAGATCCTGGAAGAGTTCGCTCGCTACCCTGGCGTCTATGCCGAGTGGGCCACCAATGAAAAGGTGGCGGTCGACGTGGCCGTAGGCGCCGCCTATGCCGGTCGGCGGGCCATGGCGACCATGAAGCACGTGGGCGTGAACGTCGCTGCCGACTCGGTCTTTTATGCTTCGATGACCGGCATGGAAGCGGGCCTGCTGATTGTCACCGGCGACGACCCCGACATGCACTCATCCCAGAACGAACAGGACAACCGCCGCTACGCCAAGTTCACCCGCATCCCCTGCATCGAGCCTTCCGACAGCCAGGAAGCCAAAGACCTGGTGGCGGTCGGCCTCTCGCTCAGCGAGCAGTTCGACACGCCGGTCTTCCTGCGGCTCACCACTCGCATCTGCCACTCCAGCAGCCCAGTAGAGTTGGCTGAAGACGTGGAGCAGCTGGTTGCCGGCCGGGAGCCCCCGGCCAAGTTCCCCCGCAACCCGGCCAAGTACGTCATGGTCCCTGGAAACGCCAGGCAGCGCCACCCGATCATTGAGGAGCGCATCCGGCTCGTGGCCGATTTCGCCGAGTCCTTTGCCTACAACCGCGTGGAGTGGAGGGATACCGATCTCGGCATCGTCACCTGCGGCGTCTCATACCAGTACGCCCGCGAGGTATTTCCCGGTGCCTCCATCCTGCGCTTGGGGATGACCTACCCGATTCCGCCCAAGCTGGTGCGCGAGTTCGCCGCGCGCGTGAAACGGCTAATCGTCATCGAAGAGCTCGATCCTTTCCTGGAAGAAGAGATCCGGTTGGCGGGGATCGACTGCGAGGGCAAGAGCATCTTCCCGCTGTGCGGCGAGTTCGATCCCCGCGTCGTTCGCGAGAGCGCCATCCGGGCCGGCCTTCTTCCCGAATCGGCCCACGTCCCCGTGGCAGAGCTGGACAAGCCGGAGATACCCGGCCGCCCTCCGGTGCTATGCCCCGGTTGCCCCCACCGCCCCGTGTTCCACATCCTCAACAAGCACAAGGTAGCCGTGGCTGGCGACATCGGGTGCTACACCCTTGGGCTGCTGCCGCCTCTTTCGGCCATCCACACCTGCGGCTGCATGGGCGCCGGCATCGGCGTCGCCCACGGCGCCGCCCAGGCAGGCATCGGCGAGCGGATGGTGGCGGTCATCGGCGACTCGACCTTCTTCCACACCGGCCTGCCGGCGCTGGCAAACGTCGCCTACAACCGCAGCAACGTCATCACCCTCATCCTCGACAACCGCACGACCGGGATGACCGGCCACCAGCAGAACCCCGGCACCGGCCGCACCCTTCAGATGCAGGAATCGCCGCAGCTCGATCTGGAGCCGCTGGTCCGTGCCCTGGGGATCGAGCGCGTCAAGACGGTCCGTGCCTACGACGTAGCCGGTGTCGAAAAGGCGATCAAGGAATACCTCCAGGCGGAGGGCCCCAGCGTGCTGATCGTGCGCGAGGAGTGCGCCCTGCTGCCCAGCGCGCGCAAGCGCTGGCTTCCGCTCCGGGTCAACGCAGAAACCTGCAACGGGTGCACAATGTGCTTCCGCATCGGCTGCCCCGCCATCCTCAAGAGCGACGAGCTGGATGCCAAGACCCAGCGGCCCAAGGCGCTCATCGATGTGACCCTCTGCACCGGGTGCGAGGTCTGTGCCCAGGTGTGCCCCAGAAAAGCGATCTTGTTTCGCGAGCAGGTGACGGCACAATGAACAAGAGCTACAGCTTCTTGCTGGCCGGCGTCGGCGGCCAAGGGACCATCTTGGCCAGCAACGTCCTGGCCGACGTCGGACTGGCGTCCGGCTACGACGTGAAAAAGTCAGAGGTGCACGGCATGGCCCAGCGCGGCGGGAGCGTGAATACGCACGTCCGCTGGGATCGGGAGCGCGTTCACTCGCCCCTCATCGGTCTCGGCGAAGCCGACCTCCTGTTGGTCTTTGAAGAGGCGGAGGCGTTGCGCTACGCCGAGTACCTGAGGCCGGGCGGCGCTGCCGTGGTCAACCGGCTCGTCATCAAGCCCATCACCGTCAGCTCGGGCGGGGCCCACTACCCGACCGAAGAGGAGTTGCTTGCCGCCTATCACCCACTCACCGGCCACATGCACCTGGTAGCTGGCACCGCCATCGCCGAAGAGCTGGGCAACACACGGGCGGCCAACGTCGTCCTCTTGGGTGCTCTCTCGACCTTCCTGGAGGTCCCGGCCGAGCAGTGGCTCGAAGCGATCGGTGCGCGGGTGCCGCCCAAGCATGTGGCGCTCAACCGCGAGGCGTTCCTCCGCGGGCGTCGGGCGACGGCTGGCGCATAACCAAGAACGCCGGGCACGCAGGGAGCGCAAGCTCCCCACGCACCCGGCGTTCTGTTTCCACTGCCTGCTGCGGCTTGGCCCAGAGGCCAGCCGCGCCAGGGGCAGTTGCTGCCTACAGCTTGCTGATGGCGTCTACCGGGCAGGCGAGAACGCACTGCGATTCGTCAAAGTAACCGACGCACTCGACGCACACCTCTGGGTCGATGTTGTACTGCGTGTCACCCTCAGAAATGGCGTCCACCGGGCACTCGGCCGCGCATGCGCCGCACGAGATGCACTCCTCCGAAATCTTCATTGCCATTTTGCCTCACCTCCTCTCTCTTAGAGCTGTTGCGAGAAGCCGCACACCGTTGTCGCGGGCATCGACATCTTCCTCGATGCAATGGCATTCCAGGTGAAGGATAGCCTGTGCGCGATTATACATGGATCATAGGGGGCGTCAACCAAAGCGGAGTTAGAGGCACAACCGGTCACGATACTTCTCTGCAACTCTTCTACGTTGCAGCCGTATAGAAGTTGCATGCAGTTCGTGCGTGCGGAGACCAGGCAAGAAAAGACGGAGGATTGCGATGAGTGAGAATGAGGGCGGGACCGGACCGGAAGGCGGCCGGACGGTGATAGAAGAGACCAAGGTGCAGGCGCGCGACCTGCAGAAGAACATCGAAAAGATGATGCACGAGGGCCGCGTGCGGCGGCTCCAGGTCATCCGCAAGGGGCGGACCATCCTCGACATCCCCTTCGGGGCGGGGGTAGCTGCCGGCGCCGTCATGGTGCTCTGGATGCCCCAGATTCTGGCGATCGCCGCGCTGGGGGCCGTGCTGGGCGGCTGCACCATCCGTGTCGAGCGGGAGGAGCCGCAGGCGTAGCCTGCCCCACCCCGGTCGATATCAGCCAAAGCGAGCGCAGGGGATGCCGACAAGCATCCCCTGCGCTCTCCGTTTCTGACCAGCTCCAGCCCCGCGGCTAGGGCATTCCGACCAGGTGGAGCCGGGTCTGCCGCCCCGACAGCCACCGGAATTCCCCTCGCACCAGGGCCGCATCCTCCTCCAGGGCGATGCGCACTTCCTGCCCGCCCCACTCCGGCACCGGTTTTCGGATGTTCAGCTCGATGGCATAGCAGGTGTGGTCGAACAGCTCATAGTCGCCCTTGCCCGGGACCCCATCCTGCTGATCCCACAGCCCAATGGTCGGGCCGGCGGCGTGCCCGTGATACCCGATCGGGTGGGTATAGATGCTCGGCCTGAGGCCCTCGGCCCAGGCCTGCGCCAGCGCTGCCTGCAGCACCTGGTTGCCCGTCCGGCCCACCACCATGGCGCCGCCGAGGATGTCCTGGAGCCGGTTCCCCTCAGCCAGTGCGATCTTGAGGCCTTCGGGGGCGTCTGCCTCCCCCGGCCGGAGGATGTAGGCGTGCTGCTGCTGGTCTGTGGCCAAGCCCAGGTAGTAGAAGCCGACATCGCAATGCAGCAGGTCGCCCGGCAGGATGAGCGTTCGCTGCCCCTTGGCGCCGCCCGCCGGTGAGTCAAAGCTCTGCCCCGGCGCCTGGATCTCCACCGTCGGCTGGAACCAGGCCTGCAGCCCCAGGTCGTGCATCGTCTGCCGCAGCCACCACACCAGGTCGGCCGTGGTGGTGATGCCCGGCTGGATCAGCCGCGAGGAATAGAGGTTGCCGATCAGGGCATGGCCCATCTCCACCAGCCCGGGGTAGACGGTCATCTCGGCCGGCGTGCGTCGCTCCAGCCAACCCAGCGCCAGCCGCTCGGCGCTGCGCACGCGGGGCGCCATCTCCTCCCCCAACGCGGCGACCAGCCCCAGGTATTCGCTGTGGCTCAGGCCGTCCCCAAAGGCAGAGGTCTCGGAATAGTCCAGGCCGATGCTCTTCGGATCCCGCTCTCGGACGACGCGCGCAAGGCAGGCGAGCTGCTCCTCGGCACTCGGGTCCCAGGCAGCCTGGTAATAGTCGCCCTGCCCGTAGCGGTCGAACGTCAGCCGGTCGACGCTCCCATCCCCGTTCCGGAAGAAGGCAAGGATCGTCCTCCGCCGTGCCGACATGGCCGGCTCAGGCAGCATCGTCATGATCACCGGGTCCTCGTTGTACTCCCGGGCACTCACGATCCAGAGGTCCAGCCCCTCACGCGCCATCAGTTCCGGCAGAAGTGTCTCCAATCGTTCCTTCAGCCAGCCGTTTTTCACCTCCGCCTGCGCTCGCAGCGGCAGGATCTTGCTCCGGTAGGCCTCTATCCCGTAGTGCATCTTCTCCCCTTTCACCCGTTGGTTGCCTCGGCCCATTGTATTCGGATCCTCTCCGTCGTGCAACCGCGATCCGCCCTGCCGGTGCGCTGCACCTGCTGTTGGTGCGGCGCACCTGGTTGACACCCCTGCTCCCCAATGCTAGAATCCCCCCATGCCCACCGAATCGCTTCCCATGCTCATCATGACCGGCTCGACCGAGGGCAGCCTGCCCGAGCAAATGGTCAGCCTTGCCCGGCAGGCCATCACCCTCGACCTGGTCGACCGGGCCCTCGGCGTCCCCACCCTGCACCCGGTCGTCGTCTCCACCAACTCCCGGCGCCTTGCCGAGCGCCTGTCGGGCCTTCCCGTTCGGGTCGAGCTGGACCCGCCCGGCGAGCCCTTTCACTTCGGCCGCCGGCTGGGGGAGCTGATCGCCCGTCACGGAATGCAGCGCTGCTTCTACATCGGTGGGGGGGCCGGTCCTCTCCTGCCTGCCTCGGATATGGCCTCCATCGCCGAAGCGGTCCTGGGCGCGTACCGCCTGCTCGTGACCAACAACTTCTACTCGTCCGATTTCGCCGCTTTCGGCCCCACCTCCGCCCTGCTGGATCAGCCTCCGCCCAAGAACGACAACGAGCTTGCCTGGCTCCTCGGTGAGGATGCCGGCCTGCCCATCCGCGAGCTTCCGCGCAGCGGCGCCACCCAGCTCGACGTCGATACCCCCACCGACCTGCTCACCCTGGCCGTCCACCCCGGCACCGGCCCCCATGCCCGCGCCTACCTGGACGGCCTGCACCTTGACACCTCGGCCCTCGACGCCGCTCTGCCCCTCATGCTCGACCGAGACGCCACCATCCTCGTGGCCGGCCGCGTCTCCTCGGCCACCTGGGGCTACCTGGAGCGCGAGACCGCCTGTTCCACCCGGGTGCTCTCCGAGGAGCGCGGCATGCGCGCCAGCGGCCGCCTGGCCCGCGGCGAGGTGCGCAGCCTCCTGGGCTACTACCTCGATACCGTCGGTCTGGAGCGCTTCTTTCACGAGCTGGCGACGCTGGGCCAGGCCATCTTCCTCGACAACCGCGTCCTTTTCGCCCACCGGCACCTCTGGCCCTCCGACGCTGACCGCTTCTACTCCGACCTGCGTCGGCCGGCGGACGTGTCCGATCCCTTCGTCCGTGCCCTGACCCAGGCCGCCATCGCCGCGCCCGTGCCCGTCCTCATGGGCGGCCACTCCCTCGTCTCCGGCGGCATGTACGCCCTGGTCGAGGCCGCCTGGGCGCGCGGCCACGACGTCCCCCGCCACGTTGTGCCGCAGGTTCAGCAGCCGCGCTGACCTCTCCCGCCCCGCAGCCCGATTGCCAACTGGCTGGTTTGGTGCTAGAATCGTCCTGCTCAATGTGGGTGACATGTGAAGGGAGACGTGCAGTGATGTTTGGCTTTGATCGGATCACATTCGACCCTGGCATCCTCGGCGGCAAGGCATGCATCCGGGGAATGCGTATATCGGTGTCCCTTGTGATCAACCTGCTTGCGAACGGGATGACCTTCCAAGAGATCATCACGGAGTATCCGGACTTGGAACCGGAGGATCTTCGGCAAGCCCTGCGCTATGCCGCATGGACAACTGAGGATACGATCCTTGTTCCGGCCGGAGCTACTGCGTGAAGTTCCTCGCCGATATGGGCTTGGCGCAAAGCACAGTCACATGGCTGCGCGGTCAGGGGCACGATGCGGTTCACCTGCGCGAGCTAGGCCTTCAGCGTCTTGACGACGCGAGCATCATCGCGAAGGCACGGGGTGAGGAGCGCGTGATCCTCACCCACGACTTGGATTTCAGCCGGATTGTGGCTCTTAGCCAGGCCAAGAGTCCGAGTGTTATCACATTCCGGCTCGATGATATGCGGCCGTCTCGTGTGAACCACTACTTGGCTGAGGTACTATCGCGCTTGCGTGCTGATCTTGAGAGAGGCGCACTGGTTAGCGTGAACGAGCGCGGCATCCGGATGCGCCCTATTCCCATCAAGAACAGGCCGAGATAGCCCCCGGCCGAACGTTGGTCAGCGGCAGCGGTTGGTCAAAGAATACAGGCACGAAGGAGTGTTTGCCATGTCAGACCAAGAGTATGGGGGCGCCTTCCTCGGCGCCGAGATGCGCGAGATCGATCCCGACGTCGATGACATCATCGGCTTCGAAGAGGAGCGCCAGGCCCGCAAGCTCATCATGATCCCCTCCGAGTCGATGGCCCCCCGCGCCGTCCGCCAGGCCCTCGGCTCCGTCTTCAACAACGTCTACGCCGAAGGCTACCCGCCCCTGCGCATGACCCGGGACGACGAGGAGCTGCTGCTCGACTACCCCCACCAACTCGCCTACTACCGCCGCTATGCCGACCGCCGCTTCTACAAGGGCGTCGACTATGTCCACTTTGTCGAGACCCTCGCCCAGCGCCGCTGTGCCGTCTGCTTCGCCAACGAGCGCATCGCGGCCAAGGACGTCTACGTCAACGTCCAGCCCCTCTCCGGCGCTGCTGCCAACCTGGCCGTCTACGACGCCGTCGTCAACGTCGGAGACACCGTCATGGGCATGGACCTCTACCAGGGCGGCCACCTCACCCACGGCAGCCAGTTCAACTTCTCCGGCAAGCGCTACAACGTCGTCAGCTACGGCGTCGCCAAAAAGACCGGCCGGCTCGACTACGACGAGGTCCGCGACCTTGCTCGCAAGCACAGCCCGCGCATGATCATCGCCGGTTACACCTCCTATCCTTGGGCGCCTGACTGGGCCGCCTTCCGCTCCATCGCCGACGAGGTCGGTGCTGTTCTCCTTGCCGACATCAGCCACCCCGCCGGCATGGTCATCGCCGGCTCCTTCCCCAGCCCGGTCGGCTTTGCCGACGTCGTCACCTTCACCACCCACAAGACCCTCTGCGGCCCGCGTGGCGCCGTCATCCTCACCACCAACGAGGAGATGGCCAACAAGATCGATATGGCGGTCTTCCCCGGCGAGCAGGGCGGCCCCCACACCATGAAGTTCGCCGCCATGGCCATCGCCTTCAAAATCGCGCAGACCGAGCCCTTCCGGCGTCTCCAGCACAAGATCAAGGAGAACGCAGCTGCGCTCGTGGAGGGGCTGCGCAAGCGCGGCCTCAAGCCGGCCTACGGCGGCACCGACACCCACTTCTGCGTGCTCGACCTGAACAGTGTCAAGACGGCAACCGGGTTCCCCCTGCGCGGCGAGCCGGCGGTGCGCCTGCTCGACATGGCCGGCATCGTCGCCAACAAGAACACCATCCCAGGTGACACCGTCACCGCCCTCGCCATGGGCATCCGCCTCGGCACGCCCTGGCTTACCCAGCGCGGCTTTGGCCCGGCCGAGATCGACGAGGTGGCCCGGCTCATCCACAAGACCCTGACCGGCATCCGCCCCTTCTCCTACATCGGCCTGGGCGGCGAGCTGCCGCGTGGCAAGATCGACATCGACCTCTACGAGGAGATCAAGGCCGAGGTAGCGGCCCTCGCAGCCAGGGGCATTGCCGAGACGGAGGACAGGGGCACCGGCTACCCCCATTACTACACGCTGGCCGATTCCGTGATCCGCCCCTATCCTGGCCTCCGCCCCGCCGCCCGCTCGGATGTGCAGCCGGCCACCACCCTGCTCTTTGACCGCACCGACCACGGCCTCCTCCTCGTCACCGGCGAGCGCGCCGAGCCGGCCCTCCAGCAGGCCCTCACCAGCGACGTGGCTGCCCTCGAGCCGGGGCAGGCTCAGCCGGCCTTCCTGCTCGACAAGGACGGGCTGGTCATCGACGACGTCGCTGTGGGGCGCCTGGAACCCGACGGCCTGGGGCGGGACCGCTTCCTCCTCATCACCAACTCCGAGAACCACGAGCGAGTCAAGGCCTGGCTGCGCGCCCTGGGCGACGGCTACACCCTCTTTGACACGGACGACCTCTTCGCCAAGGTGGAGGGCCCCATGACCGTCGAGGACCTGCGCTGGGCGCCGGTCGCCGCCTGCATGGTGGCGCTCGCGCTCGATGGTCCCGGTGCGGCGGAGGTCCTGGGGCGCGCTGGCGACCTTCCGGGGTACTCCCTCCAGGCCAGTACGAATCACTACGCCTTGATCGTGCCCGCTGCCCAGGTGCAGGCCGTCTACGACCGCCTGCTCGCGGCCGGTGCGGCGCCCGAAAGCCCAGAGGCTCTTCTGGCGCGGCGCTCCGCTTCCGGTCTGCCCGACTACGCCGCCGGCCCCGCGCGCCCCACCGGCTTGGCCCTCTACCAGGCCGGGCACAGGGGCCGCTTCGAGCTCCGCAAGCCCTACTTCGTCGGTCGGCGCACCCTCGACCCAGTGGCCCCTCGACCCGAGCTGCCCCTCTTTGACTGGAACGAACCGGAGAATGCGCCCCTCAAACGCACGCCCCTCTACGACTGGCACAAGGCCCACACCAAGAAGGTCATCCCCTTCGCCGGCTGGGAGATGCCCGTCTGGTACACCGGCGTCCTCGACGAGCACAGCGCCGTCCGCAAGGCCGCCGGCCTCTTCGACGTTGCCCACATGGGCGTCTTTGAGATCAGCGGCCCCCACGCCGCCGAGTTCCTCGATCTGGTCTGCAGCAACTATGTCCGCTGGTTCGACCCCGGCACGAGCTTCTATGCCTACTTCCTCGACCAGGACGGCCGCGTCATCGACGACCTGATGGTCTACCGTCGCAGCCGGGACCGCTATCTGATGGTGGTCAACGCCTCCAATGCCGACAAGGACTGGGCTTGGCTCAATGCCGTCAACAATAGCGAGGTGCTCATCGACCGCAATCGCCCTGGCCTGCGGGTGCTGCGCCCGGCAGTCCTGCGCGACCTCAAAGACCCCGCCAGCGGCGCGGATATGCGCGTCGACCTCGCCCTCCAGGGCCCGGCCTCCCTGCCCATCCTCCAGAGTCTGGCGGACGATCCGCGCCTGGCCGACCGCCTGGCGCGCGTCCCCAAGACCGGCCTGATCGAGTGCACCCTGGCCGGCTTCGACCTCGTCATCTCCCGTACTGGCTATACCGGCGAAGAGACCGGCTACGAGATATTCGTCCATCCCGACCAGGCCGTCGCATGGTGGGAGACCCTGCTCGAGGCAGGACAGCCCTTCGGCCTGCAGCCCTGCGGCCTGGCGGCGCGCGATTCGACCCGCACCGAAGCCGGCCTTCCCCTCTACGGCCACGAGCTGGAGGGCCACTTCTCCATCTCACCGGTTGGCGCAGGGTTCGGGTCCTACGTCAAGCTGCACAAGCCCTACTTCATCGGCCGGACGGCACATATCGAGCGCGACAAGGCGCGCACCATGGAAATCGCCCGCTTCCGCATGAACGAGCGCGGGACCCGCATGCCCAAGTCGGGCGATCCGGTCGTCAACCGCAGAGGCCGTGCCGTCGGCTGGGTCACCAGCGCCGCCGTGGACGTCGACGGGCTGATCCTGGGCCTGGCGTACATCGAGAGCCGCTACCATCGTCCCGGCGACGAAATCGGCCTCTTCTCGCTGCCGGCCAAGCCCGCGATTGAAAAGGACAACAAGGCCGACCTGGCCCCCGGCGATCAGGTCCAGCTCCCGGACCCCGCCACCATCCTGCCGCGCTTCCCCGACCCCATCGAGCGCGCCCACTGGCGCGGCGGGGCAGCCGAGCCGGCACCCGAGGCGCCGCCGGGCGAGTAGCCATCCTGGGGCTGTCCAGAAGCTGTCAATAACACGGGTTCCCACGCTCTGCGTGGGAACCCCCGCCGGCCTTGTGCCTTCCGCCAGGCTACTCCAGGTGCATCTCCAGGAACACCGCCTCCTCCACCAGCCCGTGGGACCGGTAGAGCCGCTGTGCCTCCTCATTGTCCGGCATCGTCGTCACCGACACCTCGACGCATCCCGCCGCGGCCGCGCGCCGGATCACCTCATCGAGAAGTGCCCCGCCGATGCCCTGCCCCCGGTGCCCCTCCGCCACCACCAGCTCGTCGATCAGGCACGAGTTCGCCGCATGGAACAGGTCAAAGCGGATCGAGTAGCTCAAGAGGCCTACTGCCTCGCCCTCCTCCTCCGCCACCAGCGCACCGCAGCCCGGACTTGCCAGGTACCGCGCCGCATCCTCCTCCTGCACCGGGCTCTCATAGTCACCCGCTTCGCCCAGTGCCCGGATAAGGAGTGCGATCGCCGGCTCATCGCCCGGCACAGCATCCCGAATCCGAAGGCTCATTGGCTCCTCCCCGATAGTCCGATTTAGGCCCCGCGCTGCGGAAGCCAATGGATGGTCAGGACATCCTCCAGAAGCTTGAACTCGGGGTCTCCCGTCACCAGCGCTGCTGCGGTTTCCTGCGCCAAGGCGGCAGCAAACGCATCGGCATACGCCACTGCATGGCTCGCCTTGATGTGAGCGGCCGCAATGGCCAAGTCACGCTCGACGGGCACGATCTCAAGTGCGGTCGCTTCCAGAATAGCCAGGGCGGTGTACGACCGCTCCAGACCCCAGCGCCGCTCTATGATGTAGGCCACTTCACCGGCGTTGACCCATGTTATGAGCACACGCGCCTCGCCGGCCTGCGCTCGCCGGAGCAGCTCGGCTACCGCATCACCCCCAGGCTCCCGCCCCAGGAGCGCCAGCACGGCAAAGCTGTCCAGGACGAAGGTGTCAGGCACGGGGCTCTTCCTCCCTCACGCGCTCCTTTGCTCTCTCTTCCAGCAGTTCGTCCGTGAGCGAGTCTCCCCCCGCGAACATGCCGTGCAGCGCTTCGACCGGATCGTTCGGCAGCGGCACCAGCGCCAGGATCTGGCCATACTCCACGAACTGCACGCGCGAGCCTTTCCCAAGCCCGTGCCTTTCGCGCATGGCCTTGGGGATCACCACCCAGCCCTTCTCAGACACGATGGCAGTATGCATCTATTTCCCCCAGTATACTCCAGATGGGGAAAGTATATCACCGGATTGGAATCTATGCAATGCGACGCAGGTCGTGACTACGGATTCGCTACGGATATCCCCACCTCGCCCGGCACAGCATCCCGAATCCGAAGCCTCATACCCCCCACCTCGCCACGGTCCCGGCCGGCACCCGCCTTGCGCCTTGTGCAGTCAGCCCTGCACCTATCGCCTTGTGCCTTGCGCCGTGCGCGTCGCGCATTGTGCATTCAGCATTGTGCCTTGTGCATTCCCCCTATGCATCCAGGAACTGCCGCTCGTACAGCTCCCGGTACAGCCCGCCCTGCGCCAGAAGTTCCTCGTGGCGCCCCTTCGCGATGATGCGCCCCCCCTCCACCACGCAGATCTGGTCCGCGTCCAGCACCGTGCTCAGCCGGTGCGCGATCACCAGCGCCGTCCTTCCCTTCAGCAGCCGCCGCAGCGCCTCCTGGATCAGCGCCTCCGTCACCGTGTCCACGCTCGCCGTCGCCTCGTCCAGGATCAGGATGCGCGGGTCTGCCAGCACCGCCCGGGCGATGCAGACGAGCTGCCGCTGCCCGAGCGACAGGTTCGTTCCCCCTTCCTGGATCTGCGTGGCGTACCCCTCCGGCAGGTTCGCGATGAATTCGTGGGCGTTCGCCAGCCGTGCTGCCTCCTCCACCGCCCCGTCCCCGGCACTCGGCTGTCCAAATCGGATGTTGTCGGCGATGCTTCCGCCAAAGAGGAACGGATCCTGCGGCACGAGCCCCATCTGCCGCCGCAGCGACTCCTGGGTCACCGCCCGCACGTCGATCCCGTCGATGAGCACCGCCCCGCCGGTCACCTCGTAGAACCGCGCGATGATGTTCGCAATCGAGGTCTTGCCCGCCCCCGTCGGGCCGACCAGCGCCACTGTCTGGCCCGGCTCGATCGCGAGGTCCACGTCATGTAGCACGCGCGTCTCCCCGCGGTACGAGAACGCCACCCCGCGCAGCGCCACCCGGCCCACAATCGCCGGCATCTCGGCGGCGCCCGGCGCGTCACGCACCTCCGGCTGCGTGTCCAGCAGCTCCAGCACCCGCTCCCCGCCGGCCATGGCCGCCTGCATCGTGGTATAGAGTTGGCTAATCTCCTGGATCGGCTGGAAAAAGCGCGTCACGTACGCCAAGAAAGCCACCACCACGCCCAACGTCAGCTCTCCCCGCGCCACCGTCTGCCCACCGAACCAGAGGACAATCCCCGTCGCCAGCATCGCCAGGAACTCGACCGCCGGCAGAAAGGTGAAGGAGAGCGACATCGCTTCGACGTAGGCATCCCGGTTCTCGCGGTTCACCCGGTCAAAGCTCTCCCTCGATGCCCCCTCCTGGGCAAAGGCCTGGATCACCCGCATCCCGGACAGGTCCTCGGCCAGGTCCCCCACCACCGCCGCGATGCGCGACCGCGTCCGCCGAAAGGCCACCTGCGCCCTCTGGGCAAAGAGCCACGTCGCCAGCACCATCAGCGGCAGCACGGCAAAAGCCAGCAGCGCCAGCCGCGGGCTCATCGAGACCATCACGGCCACGATGCCCACCAGCAGCACCGTGTCGCCCACCAAGGTGATTAACCCCTGCGACAGCAGCTCGTTGATCACCGCCACATCGTTGATGACCCGCGACAGCGTGACGCCCAGGATGTGCGTGTCGTGGTATCCCAGCGAGAGTGCCTGGATGTGGCGGAAGAGCTGCGCGCGCATCGATGCCAGCACTTGCTGCCCGACCCACGACAGCAGGTACTGCTGCCCCGCCGAGGCAGCGTAGAGCGCGATGAACACCGCACCGGTCAGCAGCGCGATCCGCACCAGGCCGGGCAGGTCCCCCTGCGCGATCGGCCCGTCGATCGCCATCTTGGTCAGGTACGGCGTCGCCAGCCCCAGCGCCGAAGAGGCAAGCACCAGCACCAGTGCGAGTGCCATCCGCCGCCTGTGCGGCCGCAGGTAGCCGAGCAGCCGCCCCAGGATGCGCACGTCAAAGGCGCGCCCCTCGACCCCCTCCCCAAACCCCTCGATGGCGCCGCGCGGGCCCATGCTCGACCCGGTCGTACCGATGGAGATGGTCACCGCGTGCCCCCCTCCGCGCCCTTCTGCGGCGCCAACTGCCGGTAATAGATCTCGGCGTACAGCCCCGACGTCCGCAGCAGTTCCTCGTGCGTGCCGCTGGCTGCAATCCGCCCCTTCTCCAGCACCAGGATCCGGTCCGCCAGCCGCACGGTGCTCAGCCGCTGCGCGATCACAAACGACGTGCGCCCGCGCATCAGCCGCTCCAGCGCGATCTGGATCAACCGCTCCGTCTCCGTGTCCACGCTCGAAAGGGCATCGTCCAGGATCAGGATGCGCGGGTCCTTCAGCAGCGCCCGCGCGATCGCCACGCGCTGCTTCTGCCCGCCCGAGAGCGTCACCCCCCGCTCACCCACCTCCGTGTCATAGCCCAGCGGCGCCTCCATGATAAAGTCGTGCGCCTGGGCTGCCTCTGCCGCGGCCGCGATCTCTTCCTCGCTGGCGTCGGGCCGCCCAAAGGCAATGTTCTCTCGGATCGTGGTCGCAAAGAGCGTCGTTTCCTGCAACACGATGCCGATCTGGTCGCGCAGTGAGTTGAGCGTCACACTCCGCGTGTCGTGACCGTCGATCGTGATCCGCCCTCGGGTGGGATCGTAGAAGCGCGGGATCAGGTTGATGACCGTCGACTTCCCCGAGCCGGTGCCGCCCAGCAGCGCGATTACCTGGCCCGGCAGCGCCTCGAACGTCAGGTCGTCCAGCACCCGCTTCCGCCCAAAGTAAGTGAAAGAGACATGCTCAAAGCGCACGTGCCCCTGCACTGGTGGCAGCGGGACCGCGTCCCGCGCGTCCTGAACCTCCGACTCGGTGTCGAGGATCTCAAAAATCCGCTCCCCGGCCGCCATCGCGATGGCCATCGCCGGGATGATCTGACCCAGCCGCCGCATCGGCTGCACCAGCTGCCCCAGGTAGGTCGAAAAGGCCACCAGCTCGCCCAGCGTGAGCCCTCCCCGGATCACCAGGAGGCCGCCGTAGGCGATGATAAACACCGTGCCGATGCTGGCGATCAGGTCGATCAGCGGCGTGTTCAGTGCCTGCAGCCGGGCCGCCTCAGCCGACAGCCTGAACCACTGGTCATTCTCCCGGTCGAAATGCGCGACCTCGGCCTTTTCCTGGGCAAACGCCTTGACCACCCGGGCGCCGCGCAGGCTCTGCTCGACCCGCGTCGTCACCACCGCCAGTTGCTGTTGGATCTCCAGCGACAGCGGCCGGAAGCGGCTGCCAAACCGGTACGAGACGGCTGCCAGCACCGGCATCGTCGCCATCGCCAGCAGCGCCAGCCGCGGGTTCATCCACAAGAGCACCGCCAGCGTGCCCAGCAGCAGTGTAATCGCCTCGATCAGCCGCAGCGCCGCGCGCCCCGTCAGGAAGCGGACCCGCTCCACGTCCTGGATCGCCCGCGAGAGGAGTTGTCCCGTCTGGGCATAGTCATGGTAGGAGAAGGAGAGGTTCGAGAGCTTTGTATGGATCGCCTTGCGCAGGTCGTAGGCCACCCCCTGCGAGGCGATTTCGGTAGAGCGCCCCTGCACGAAGGCAAAGACACCCTTGACCAGGGTCAGCCCCAGCAGGCCCAGCACCGACCGGCCCAAGAGCGCAGTGTCCCCTTTGCCGATACCCTCGTCCACGATCCAGCGGATGAACTGGGGGATGATCAGGGCCAGCCCGGTGTTCACCAGCCCCACCACGTAGGCCCGCACCACGATGCCCCGGTAGGGGCGCAGGTAGCCAAAGCAGCGCAGCAGGATCCGCCGTCCGCCGGTTTCCCCATGCTGGCCGTTCTCTGCCTGCTGCAGGTCCGGCGTTCCTGTGCTGCTCATCATCCGCATCGATGCCGCGTGCGCCGCCCCAAGGGCGGCACACCGGACCCACCGATTATATCAGGCCGCATGCGATGCGGCAAGCAGCGAAACAAGAAGCGGTAGGGCCAACCCGCCCGCCGGCTGGTACACCCACGTCACCGTAGGCCGGGTTTCCATACCCGGCCTCCTATCCCAGGTACCCCACCCACGCCGCCAGCAGCGCCGCCGCGGCCGGGCTCCGGTCCAGCCCGACGGGCTGCTCCCCCAGGCCCCCCTGCAGCCTCAGCGTCGTGACCACCACCCTCCCCAGCCCCCATTCCAGCACCCCGGCATACTCGTGCACATCCAGCCCGCGCGTATCCAGCCGCCGCAGCAGCGGCGTCCACTTCCCCACCGCCGCCGAGGCATCCAGTGCACAGTCCGGCGCAACGCTCCACAGCTGCAGCCCCACGCTGCCCGCCTCGACCAAGCCGCCCCACGCTCGGTGCGGCTCCGCCCACACCAGCGCCTCGCGCCAGAAGGGACACTCCACCACCGGCAACGGCCCCGCGGCCCCCATCCTCTGCTGCAGCAGGACCGCGCGCCCGCCTCCCCGCACCCAGCCGTCGACCTCCGGCGTCCAGGCGGTGCACACCCGCACCCCCTCGCCCGGCGGCTCCATCCACTCTCGGGCAAGCGTCCCCACGTCTCCCAGCACGCCCGCTGGATCGTCGAGCCAGGACCGGGCCACGCCGGCCCACGCGTCCGCCGGATAGACCCACAGCGGCCACTCGTTGGTGTGCTCCCGGCCCCCCGCCCGCAGCCGCGCCCGCAGCACCAGCCGTGCCGCCCGCTCGGCCGCTGGCGCGGCGAACTCGGCCAGCCCAACTTCCTGCACCAGGCCGCGCCGCAGCCGCACCGGCCCGCCGCCCACCGCCACCGTCGCCCCGGCGGGCGCCCCCACCTCCCACGCCAGGTGGCCCCTGCCGCGAAAGGGGCCGAAGTTGGAGCAGAGCAGGTGCACCCGCACCGCCGCCCCGGCCCGGTAGCTGTACGGGTCCCGGAACGCCGGCCGGTCTCCCCCCGCGACCCAGGCCCGCTTCCTGTCCCAGCCGGCAAGCAGCACCACGTCGTCGTGGAAAGCTCGAAACTCGTCCGCCTCGAACTTGCTCCTTCCCCCGTCGTCCCACATGCCAGCCGTGCTCACCGGCGTGTCGACCTCGCCCGTCACCACGTAGCCCGAGACCTCCGGCCGGGCGCGGACCGCCTCCAGTGTCACCTTCCGGTGCAGCAGCCCCTGCCGCATCGAGGCCCGTACCAGCTCCTCCCACCGCTCCCCGAGGCCGCTCCGCCGCATCGCTTCCTCGTGCCCGGTGACGCGCATCTCCCAGCGCGCCCCCTGCGGGTTCTCGCGCCCCTCACCCCGCATCCACCACGGCGGGGTGCCCCCGCCTCTCGCACGACCTCCGGCAGGTCCCGCAGCGTGTCATAGTCGCAGAACTCGCCCATCAGCCACGGCTTGCTTCCGCGCCACCCCGGCGCAAAGGCGTCCAGCAGCGGGCGCAGCTGCTGCACGTCGCAATAGAAGTGGTGGTCGTAGAAATCGCTCTCGCCGCCCACCCAGCCGCCGTACGCCTCGCCCGACCCACTGTTGTCGCACACCAGCGCATCGCCGGCCAGTGCCCTGGTCTGGCGATACAGGCCGGCCAGGAACCCCGCCTCCACGTCCTGGTTCAGCTCGCAGCCCAGGCTGTAGAGGAGGACCGACGGGTGCTGCGCCGCCTCCCGCACCAGCCGCGCGTACTCGGCCGTCACCTGCTCCTGGAAGCCCGGCCCCGGCTGCGGCAGCCACATCGGCAGCTCGACCCACAGCATCATCCCCAGCTCGTCGGCCAGGTCAAAAAAGTAGGACGGGGGGAACCAGAGGCACACCTTGACGCCGTTGTAGCCCATCGAGCGCAGCCGCAGCAGGTCCTCCCGCACCCGCGCCGGCCCGGGGTTTGGGCAGCGGCTGCCGGCGTACCACCCCCATGACAGCACCATCCTCGGATACATAGGCTGCCGGTTGAGCAGCAGCCTCGCGCCCCGCGCCCGCAGGGTCCGGAAGCCAAACCTCACCCGGCGCTCCTCCCCGCCCGCCACCGAAAGCCTCGCCGTGTACAGCGCCGGGCTTGCCGGCGACCAGGGCCGCGCCTCCGCCAGCCGGCCCGACCACTCGAACGTCGGCCCGGCGTTCAGCGACGTCTCCAGGACCGCCCGGCCCTCCGGGTCGTCGATGCGCAATGCCACAGGGCCGGGTTCCGAGCGCTCGCCCCAGGCGCGCACTCCCCCACCGGCCCTGCCCTGCACGCGCACGCTTCCGATGTGCCGCTCCCCGGTAGCCCTCAGCGTCACCTCCTGCCAGATGCCGCCAAAGGCATGCCCCCAGACGTAAGGCAGGAATCCGCTCAGCGTCTGCCGCAGCGGAAAGCGCCCTGCCACCGGCGGAGAATCGGGGCCTGCCGTCAGGCTGGCCGGCTTCTCGACCCGCACCAGCACCTCCGCCTTCCGCCCCTGGGCGGCCCCAGGCGGGATCTCCACCTCGAACGGGTCCCACATCCCCCGGTGCGCCCCGGCCGCCTGGCCGTCGACCCACACCTCGCAGTCGTAGCTCACCGCGCCGAACCGCAGCCACAGGCGCTGCCCGGGCGCAGGGGGGGGCAGGTCAAGCGCGCAGCGGTACCAGAACGGCCCTGCCTCGTCCACCGGGAAGCCGGCGTCCTCCCAGCAGCCCGGCACGCGCACCGGCTGCCACCCCTTCTCCCCGTCGTGGCGGATCTGCCAGCCGGTCACCGCGGAGTCTTCCATGTCGAGGCCCTCCAATAGCACGCGGGAGGAGCCGCCCCCGGCGGTCTCCTCCCGCGCTCTGCCTTCCTTTGCCGTTGCGACTGGGCCGAAGCCGCCGCTAGCTCAAGAACTTGGACGCATCCGATTGCGACAGCCGCGCAATGTCCTCCTCCCACAGCTCCAGAAAGCCCCCAAAGACGGCCCGGTCGTATGTCCCCGGGAACCATGCCTCCATGAAAAAGTCCGAGTCGCTGTCGGCATAGTACCGGATGATGGTCGCCTTCTGGTTCATCGCATTGATAAAGTCCAGGTAAGCGGCCCGGTTCTTCTTGGCGTGGTCCTGGCAGCCAAAGATCGAAGTGAGCAGCACGCCGCCCCGAAAGTCGCGCAGCAGGATGTTCACCTTGGTCTGGTGCCGGGCCTTCACTACGTCCTTGTCGCGTTCAATCTGGTACCCCAGGAACTCCAGGTGCGTCACAATCTGCTCCAAACTCGTCGATGCCATCTTTCCTCCCAGTAAGTTAGGCTGATCTGCCGGGACCGGTCGAATCCGGGCCGCGCCTCTCCATTATAGCCAGGACTACCCTACCGTCAAATGCCGCTTCCTGCTCACAGCTCGATCTCCTCCTATACTGCAGGGCCGCCACCTCTGCCCGGTGCCGTTCTGCTCAGAGCCCTTCTTCGCTCACCGGGCCGCAATCCGCTCGATCACCTGCCGGTAGAATCGCAGGTTATGCAGCGTCGCCAGGCGCATTCCCAGCGGGTCGTCGATTTCGAACAGGTGGTGCAGGTAGGCAAGCCCATAGCGCCGGCAGCAGGGGCAGTCGCAGGCCGCAGAGATCGGGCCCTTCTGTCGCTTGTGCTTCTGATCCCGCACGTACACAAACCGGTAAAACCCCTCGGCCCAGACGTCCACCTCGCCCAGGTCATCCGCCTCGAAAGCATACAACCTGCCGTGTCGCGCGTCCCGCGTCGGGAGCACACAGTCGAAAATGCGCCACCCCATTCCAAAGCAGCGCACGATATGCTCCGGCTTGCCCACCCCCAGCGCAAAGCGCGGCAGCGCGTCCGGTGTCAGGCGTGCCGTGACCTCCAGGATGTCGGCCGCCAGGTCGCCCTCCGGCGTGAGCGGCCACCCGCCAAAGCCATAGCCGTCAAATCCGATCTCCCGCAGCGCCTCTGCACACCGTGCCCGCAGCCTCTCGTCGTACCCGCCCTGCACCACGCCAAAGAGCAGGGACCTCGGCTGGGGGACCCCGTCCCCTTTGCCGGCTGCCTGTGCCTTCTCCCGGCTGCCCACCAGCTTGTCGAGCTCCTCCCGGCAGCGCTTGGCCCAGGCCACCGTCCGCCGCACCGAATCCTCCACCTCGCTGCGCGGCGCGTCTGGCCGCGGGCAGTCGTCCAGGCACACCAGGATGTCCGAGCCCAGGTCCATCTGCAGCCGGATGCTCCGCTCCGGGGTAAAGAGCACCTTCTCTCGGCTGCCGTCCGCGTCGACAAAGTGGACTCCCCGGTCCGAAACGCTGCCGTACTTGCTGTTCTCGCGCACCATCGACATGAGCTGGAAGCCGCCCGAGTCGGAGGCCACCGGCCGCGTCCACCCCATCAGCGCGTGTACTCCGCCGGCATGCTTGATCAGTCCCGCGCCGGGCGTCCGCGACAGGTGAAAGGCATTCACCACCAGCCCCTGCACCCCGCATGCCTCCAGGTCGTCGCTGTCGACCGTGCGCACCACGCCCCGCGTCGCGTCCGGAAAATACGCCGGCAGGCTCAGCGTCCCGTGCATCGTTTCCACCACGGTCGGGCTGGTCACGGGCCATCCTCCGTTCCTCCCTCTCCCTCTGGGAGAGGGTGGGGGTGAGGGTCCTCATCTCCCTCTCCCTCTGGGAGAGGGTGGGGGTGAGGGTCCTTCCCTCCCTCCCCCTCTGGGAGCTTGCCCTCGAGCGAAGCGAAGGGTGGGTAGGGGTGAGGGTCCTCGTCTCCCTCTCCCTCTGGGAGAGGGTAGGGGTGAGGGTCCTTCCCCCCAATCACGATCGTAAACTCCCCCCGCGGCCGCTCCTCCCTAAAGTGCGCCGCCAGTTCCGCCGCCGTGCCGCGCCGCACCTGCTCGAAAAGCTTGGTCAGTTCGCACGCCGCCGCCACCGGCCGCTCGCCAAAGAGGCGCGCCACCTCGACAAGCGTGTCCACCAGTCGGTGCGGCGCCTCGTACGCCACGATCGCAAAGGGACTCTCCGCCAGCGAGGCCAGCAGCGCGCGCCGTGCGCCGCCCTCCCTCGGGACAAAACCCACGAAGGTGAACCGCTCACACTCGATCCCCGCCACCGATAGCGCCGCCGTCAATGCCGCCGGCCCCGGCACGGGCACCACCAGGTGCCCTCTCTCCAGCGCCGCCGCCACCAGCTCGAACCCCGGGTCGGCCAGGCCCGGCATACCCGCCTCCGAGACCAGCGCCACGTCGCCCCCCTCCAGCGCCGCCAGCACCGCCCCCATCCGCTCCTGCTTCTTCCGCTCATAGGCGTCGGTATAGCGCATCATCGGCGTGTGCAGGTCATAGCGTGCCAGCAGCCGCTGCGTGCGCTGCGGGTTCTCCGAGGCGATCAGCGGCACCTCGCGCAGCACGCTCAGCGCGCGTGGGGAGATATCCTCGAGGTTGCCGATCGGCGTCCCGACCAGGTACAGCGTGCCCATTCTCTCCGGGTGCCCTAGATGATTGTGGGTTCCCGGTACTCGCCAAACACCTGCCGGAAGACGCCCATAACCTCGCTTAGCGTCGCGTACGCGCGCACGCAGTCGAGGATGGCGGGCATCGTGTTCTCGCTTCCCCGTGCTGCCCGGCGCAGCGCCTCGAGCGTCGTGCCTACCCGCTCATTGTCCCGCTCGCGCCGGATCCGCTCCAGCCGTCCCACCTGGCGCTCGTACCCCTTCGGGTCCATCTGCAGCAGCGGAATGCGCAGCGGCGCCTCTTCGGTGTACTCATTCACGCCGACGACCGTCCGCTGGTGCGTGTCGATCTCCATCTGGTACCGGTAGGCCGCCTCCGCAATCTCCCGCTGCAGGAACCCTTTCTCCACGGCCGGGATGACGCCCCCCAGCGCCTCGATCTTGTGGAAATAGTCGTACGCCTCGCGCTCCAGCCGTGCCGTCTGCGCCTCCACGAAGTAGGAGCCTGCCAGCGGGTCGATCGTGTGCGTCACCCCGCTCTCGTGGGCGATCAGCTGCTGGGTGCGCAGCGCCACCTTGACCGCGTACTCGCTCGGCAGCGCCAGCGCCTCGTCCATGCTGTTGGTGTGCAGCGACTGCGTCCCCCCCAGCACTGCCGCCAGCGCCTGCCATGCCGTGCGCACGATATTGTTCTCCGGCTGGCGGGCCGTCAGGCTGCAGCCGGCCGTCTGCGTGTGGAATCGCAGCAGCCAGCTCCGCGGGCTCTGTGCACCGAACGTCTCCCGCATTTCCCGCGCCCAGATCCGCCGCGCCGCGCGGAACTTGCAGACCTCCTCAAAAAAGTCGTTGTGGGAGTTGAAAAAGAACGACAGCCGGGGCGCAAACTCGTCCACGTCCAACCCGCGCTCGATCCCCCACCGCACATACTCCATCCCGTCTGCCAGCGTAAAGGCAAGCTCCTGTGCCGCAGTCGATCCCGCCTCGCGGATGTGGTAGCCGCTGATGCTGATCGTGTTCCAGCGCGGCAGGTGCTGGCTGCCGAACTCGAAGGTGTCCACCACCAGCCGCATCGAAGGCTTGGGCGGGAAGATGAACTCTTTCTGGGCGATAAACTCCTTCAAGATGTCGTTCTGGATGGTGCCCCCCAGCACCGCCATGGGGATGCCTCTCTTCTCTGCCATGGCAATGTACATCGCCCAGATCACCGCTGCCGGGCTGTTGATCGTCATCGAGGTCGTGATCTGGTCGACCGGGATGCCGTCAAAGAGCGCCTCCATGTCCGCCAGGCTCGCCACGGCCACCCCGCACTTGCCAAACTCCCCCAGTGCGTTTGGGTCGTCGCTGTCGTAGCCATACAACGTCGGCATATCAAAGGCCACCGACAGCCCTGTCTCGCCGTGCTCCATCAGGTACTTGTAGCGCGCGTTTGTTTCCTCCGCCGTCCCAAACCCGGCGAACATGCGCATCGTCCACAGCCGGCCGCGGTGCATCGTCGCGTGAACGCCCCGCGTGAAGGGGTACTCCCCCGGGAACCCCAAGTCCCGCAGGTAATCCAGCTCCGCCACGTCCAGCGGTGTGTACAGCCGCTCCACCGGCGCGCTCGACGTCGTCACGAAGCGGCTCATCCGCTCCTTTCGCTCCGCCAGCACCTTCCGGAGGTTTTCTTCCTCCCACTGGGCGCGCTCGCGCCTGATGGCTTCCAGGTCGTCGCTGTCAAAACTCATGGCTTCCTCCTGGGCCGGCCCTCCCGCCAAAAGCCCTACACCTCGTGCTCGGCAAGCTCGATGAGCACGCCGTGCATCCCCTTCGGGTGCACGAACGCCACCCGGCCGTGGGCTCCCTGCCGCGGCACCTCGTCGATCAGCGGCACCCCAAGCTCCCGCAGCCGGGCCAGCGCCGCCTCGATGTCCTCCACCTCCAGGCAGATGTGGTGGATCCCCTCACCGCGCTTTTCCAGGAAACGGGCGATCCCCGTGTCATCCGTCAGCGGCTGCACCAGCTCGAGGTTGCTCTCACCCACCGGCAGGAACGCTATCTGCACCCTTTGGTCAGGCACCTCCCGAATCTCGCGGAGTGCCAGCCCCAGCGCTCCCTCGTACGCCTCCAGCGCCTCCCGGATGTCCCGCACGACGATGCCGATGTGGTCGATCTTGCTCATGGCCCCTCCTGCCAGCAGCCCGCGCCTAATACCCACGGTCCCACTCGCCGTCTGTCTGCAGCCGGCGCAGCCCCGCCGGCAGCGGCGGCTGCGGTGGCGTCTCCAGCCACGGGAAGGGCTGCCGTCTTTCCTCCGGTGCAGCCGATGTGGCGACCTCCGCCGGTGCGAGGGCCGGGGCGCTCCCCCGTGCCTTCTGGAAAAGTGCCCCCAGTTCCGCCGCCAGCGGGAAATCTGGGCTGAGCCGGAACAGCACCCGGTTGCCCTCCGCCGAGCGCAGCAGCAGCCCGGCCGCCTCAAACCGCTCGACCTCCCGCTGCACCGCGCGGATCGGTTGCCCCGTCTCGCGCTCGATCTCCCGTTGGTAGAACGCGCGCCCCGGGTTCATCACAAACAGCGCCAGTACCTCGACCCGTGCCGAGGAAGTGAAAAGGGACTCCAGTATCGTAGACATCATGTATACAATCCTCCGCGGCACCCGTAGTGTAGCCCCTTGTGGGCGCCCTAAAACGACGTAATCCCCTGGTACTCGCCAAACACCCCGCGCAGCACCCGGCAGACCTCGCCCAGGGTGGCGTACTTCTCCACCGCATCCAGGACCAACGGCACCAAGTTGTCGTCAGATCGGGCCCCCGCCTCCAGCCGGACCAGCGCAGCTTGCACCGCCCCGTCGTCGCGCCGCCTGCGCAGGGCGCCCAGCTTCGCCGCCTGCTGCTCCCCTACCGACGGATCGACCCGCAGGATCTTGAGCCGCAGCTCTTCATGGACGTTAAAACCGTTGACGCCGACTACAATCTTGTCCTTCCTGTCGACAGCCTTCTGCCACCGGTAGGCGCTTTCCTGGATTTCACGCTGCACGTAGCCCATTTCGATCGCGCGCAGCGCGCCTCCCAGTGCGTCGATGCTTTCTATGTAGTCAAGAGCCCGCCTCTCGACCTGGTCAGTCCACGATTCCACCAGGTAGCTGCCGGCCAGCGGATCGATCGAGTCTGCCGCACCGCTTTCGTAGGCAATGATCTGCTGCGTCCGCAGCGCGATCTGCACCGATTCCTCCGTCGGCAGGCTCAGCGCCTCATCCCGCGAGTTGGTGTGCAGGCTCTGCGTCCCTCCCAGCACCGCTGCCAGTGCCTGAAGCGTCACCCGCACCACGTTGTTCTCTGGCTGCTGTGCCGTCAGCATCGAGCCCGCCGTCTGCGTATGGAACCGCAGCATCCACGACTGCGGGTTCTTGGCTCCAAACCGCTCGCGCATGATGCGCGCCCACAGCCGCCGCGCGGCCCGGAACTTGGCCACTTCCTCCAACAGGTTGTTGTGCGCGTTGAAAAAGAACGACAGCCGCGGCCCAAAGTCATCCACCGCCAGTCCGGCCTCGATCGCTGCCTGCACGTAGGCGATTGCGTTCGCCAACGTGAACGCCACCTCCTGCGCTGCCGTCGAGCCCGCCTCTCGGATGTGGTAGCCCGAGATGCTGATCGTGTTCCACCGCGGCAGCTGCTCGTTGCAGTAGCGGAACAGGTCGGTGATCAGCCGCATCGAGGGGCCGGGCGGAAAGATGTACGTCCCTCGTGCCACATACTCCTTCAGGATGTCGTTTTGCACCGTACCCTGAAGCTGCCGCGGCTCCACACCCTGCTTCCTCGCCACCGCGATGTACATCGCCAGCAGCACAGCCGCCGGCGCGTTGATCGTCATAGACGTGGACACCTTGTCCAGCGGGATGCCGGCAAACAGCGTCTCCATGTCTTCCAGCGACGAGATCGACACCCCCACCTTGCCCACCTCGCCCGAGGCCACCGGGTCGTCCGCGTCGTAGCCCACCTGCGTCGGCAGGTCAAACGCCACCGACAGCCCCGTCTGGCCCTGCTCCAGCAGGTACCGGTACCGGGCATTCGTCTCCTCGGCCGTGCCAAATCCCGCATACTGCCGCATCGTCCAGAAGCGTCCCCGGTACATCGTCGGCTGAACGCCGCGCGTAAACGGGTACTGCCCTGGGAACCCCAGGTCCTGCCCATAGTCGAGCTCGGTATCCTCGGGCGTATAGACGCGCTCGATTGGGATGCCCGACTCGGTCTTGAACTCAGCCTGGCGCTCGGGAGCACGGCTCAGCGCCTTGCCCAGCGCCCCTGCCTCCCACTCCTCCTTGAGTGTCCGGATCTCTTGGCTCATTCTTTCCCTGTCCATGCCCGGCCGGCTCTATTCGATCTCGGCCAGCACCGCTCCCTTTTCCACGTTTTGGCCCGGCTGGGCATACAGCGCCTTCACGCGCCCTGCTCTCGGTGCCTTGAGCTCGTTCTCCATCTTCATCGCTTCCAGGATGCACAGGACCTGCCCCTCGGCGATCTCGTCCCCGGCCGCCACCAACATCCGGATGATCTTGCCCGGCATGATGGCCGTCACCGCGCCCGCGCCGGCTGCCGCAGCCGCCCTCCTCTGTGCGCCCTTGGCCTGCACCAGCCCCTCCACTGCCAGGCTGTAGCGGATGCCCCCCACGGTCACCTGGTCCCCCTGTAGCCTGATATCGTAGGGAATGCCGTTGATCAGCACCTGCTCCCCCTCGAACCCCGCCACGAAAGGCTGCCCGTTGACCAGGATCGAGTTGCCGTCCACCGCGATCTTGTACACCGTCCCGTCCAGCGTCAGCGAGAACTCGCGCTTCATCGCTGCCCTCCCGCCCCGTCGAGCATACCGCCCCAGCGGCCGTCGCGTGGCCGCCAGGCCGTTTTCCACGACGATGAGGGCCGCGCGGGCACCTGGGCCCTGTCACAGGCGACCGTCACCCTTTCCTGTTGCTGCACCAGCAGCGCCGCTACCGCAGCCGCCAGCGCCTCCCTCGCGCCGGTGCCTCTCCTTCGTCTCTCCAGGAACGGGCGCGCCACCTGCGGGAAAAGCGCGTAGCCAATCACGTCCTCCTCGCTCTCCGCCAGGTCCCCAATCTCCGCGCGCGCCTGCTCCATGCCCGGCGGGATCAGGTCGGCGGGACGGCAGTCGATCGGCTCCTCGTCGCCAATCACCTTCTTTCTGATCTCCGGGTCGACCGGCGCCGGCGGCCGCCCGTAATAGCCTCTCACATAATTCCTCACCTCGGCCGGGATAGCCTGGTACCGCTCCCCCAGCACGACGTTCAGCGTCGCCTGCGTCCCCACGATCTGGCTGCTCGGCGTCACCAGCGGCGGGTACCCCATCTCCTCGCGGACGCGCGGCACTTCGGCCAGCACCTCGGCATACCGGTCCTCCGCCCCCTGCTCCCGCAGCTGCGCCACCAGGTTCGAGAGCATTCCGCCTGGGATTTGGAACTGCAGCACATTGACGTCCACCCCCTGCATCCCGCTCTCAAACGCGGCATACTTCTTGCGCACCTCGGCAAAGTAGCCGCTAATCTCGGCCAGCAGGTTCAGGTCCAGCCCCGTGTCTCGCGGTGACTCCTGCAGGATGCGGACCAGGCTCTCCGTGGGCGGCTGCGACGTCACCAGCGCCATAGACGAGATGGCCGTGTCCACGATGTCTACCCCCGCCTCGATCGCCTTCAGCACCGTAGCCATCGCCATCCCGCTCGTGTAATGAGTATGGAGCTGCACCGGCACCCGGACCGCTGCCTTCAGCTGGCCGATCAGCTCGTGTGCCACGTAGGGCGACAGCAGCCCCGCCATGTCCTTCACGCACACCGAGTCGGCCCCCATCTCCTCCAGGATGCGTGCCATCTGTACAAAGGCCGCCACGCTGTGCACTGGGCTGATCGTGTAGCTGATGGCCCCCTGCAGGTGGGCACCCTCCCGCTTCACGACCTCCATCGCCTTCCGCATGTTCCGGACGTCGTTCAGCGCGTCGAACACGCGAAAGACCTGGATGCCGTTCTCGTGCGCTTTGACGACGAACCGCTCCACCACATCGTCGGGATAGTGCTTGTAGCCCACCACGTTCTGGCCGCGCAGCAGCATCTGGAAGGGCGTCCTTGGCATCCGCGCCTTGAGCTTCCTGATCCGCTCCCACGGGTCCTCGTTCAGGAACCGCATCGCCGAGTCGAATGTAGCCCCGCCCCACATCTCCACCGACCAGTACCCCACCTGGTCGAGCTTCTCGGCGATCGGCAGCATGTCGTCCGTGCGCATCCGGGTCGCCAGCAGGCTCTGGTGGGCATCGCGCAGGATGGTGTCGCAGATGGTTACGGGTTTCTTCTCCACAGGCAACGGCCCCCTATTAGGCTTCAGTCTTCGCGGCAGGCGCTCCGGCCGCCCTACTCGGCAAACAGATCCACAGCCTTGAACATGAGCACCAGCGACTCCTGCTCGGCGCGGGAGCGGTGGCGCTCCCCCGCCTTGACCACCAGGGTCTCACCCCGCCGCACCACAACGCTCGGCCCGTCATAGTAGTCGATCAGGATCTCGCCCTCCAACACCATGTACAGCTCGTCGTTCAGGTGCTCGTGGAACTTGTAGCTTCCCAGGAACCGGCTCAGGTACGCGCAATAGTCATCCACCTGGGCAAGCACCGTGTGCGTGAACGGCTGGGTCAGCGCCTCCGCCGCTTGAGAAACGCTCACTTTCCGCTCGGGCATCCTATCCTACCCTCTTCCTTGCCTGGCCTTGGACCACGGACCTTTGTCCATCGTCCAACGTCCGCTACAGCGGGATGTTGCCGTGCTTCTTCGGCGGGTTCGAGTCCCGCTTGTTCTGAAGCATCTGCAGCGCCTCGATCAGCCTTGGCCGCGTCTCGTGCGGCACGATCACGTCGTCGATGTAGCCCCGCTCGGCAGCGACAAAGGGGTTCGCAAAGGTCTCGCGGTACTCCTCTGCCAACCGCGCCCGCTCCGCCTCCGGTTCGGCCGCCTCGGCGATCTGGCGGCGGAAGATGATGTTTACCGCCCCGTCCGGCCCCATGACCGCGACCTCGGCCGTCGGCCAGGCATAGCTGATGTCCCCCCGGATGTGCTTGCTGCTCATGACGTCGTACGCCCCCCCATACGCCTTCCGGGTAATGATTGTGATCTTGGGCACCGTCGCCTCGCAGTACGCAAACAGCAGCTTGGCGCCGTTGCGGATTATCCCCCCGTGCTCCTGGGTCACCCCCGGCAAAAAGCCTGGCACGTCCTCGAAGGTTATGATCGGGATATTGAAGCAGTCACAGAAGCGCACAAAGCGCGCCGCTTTGATGCTCGAATCGATGTCCAGCACCCCTGCCAGCACCATCGGCTGCTGCGCCACAATCCCCACCGAAAAACCGCCCAGCCGCGCAAAGCCCACCACGATGTTCTGTGCCCAGTGCTCCTGGACCTCGAAAAAGTCCCCGTGGTCCACCACCCGCCGGATCACGTCCTTGATGTCGTATGGCTTGTTCGGGCTCTCCGGCACGATCTCATCCAGCTCCCGGTCCATCCGCTCTGCCGGGTCGTCGGTCGGCACAAAGGGCGGGTCCTCCGTGTTGTTCTGCGGCAGGTAGCTCACCAGCTTCCGGATCTGGTAGATACAGTCCTCCTCGTCCACCGCCGCAAAGTGGGCCACCCCGCTCTTCGAGTTATGGACCATGGCCCCGCCCAGGTCCTCCGAGGTGACGTCTTCCCGCGTCACCGTCTTTATGACATCCGGCCCGGTGATGTGCATGTAGCTCGTGCCCTTGACCATCAGCACAAAGTCCGTCATCGCCGGCGAATAGACCGCGCCTCCGGCGCAGGGCCCCATGATCGCGCTGATCTGCGGGACCACCCCCGAGGCCAGCACGTTGCGCAGAAAGACGTAGGCATAGGCTGCCAGGCTCACCACCCCTTCCTGGATGCGCGCCCCCCCCGAGTCATTCAGCCCAATCACCGGGGCACCGTTCTTCATCGCCAGGTCCATGATCTTGCACACCTTCTCCGCGTGCACCTCTCCCAGCGATCCCCCGAACACCGTGAAATCCTGGCTAAAGACGTACACCAGGCGTCCTTCGATCCTCCCCCACCCCGTCACCACGCTGTCGCCCATGAACCGCTGTTCTTCGATTCCGAATCCATGGGTGCGGTGCTTGACGAACATGTCCAGCTCGCGGAAGCTGCCCGGGTCGAGCAGCCTCTCGACCCGCTCGTACGCCGTCAGCTTACCCTTCGCGTGCTGCGCGTCGATGCGCGCCTGCCCGCCCGCCAGGCGTGCCCGGGCCCGCATCTCCTCCAGCTTCTGGATCTTGGGGTTGCTGTTCATCAGGCGATTCCTTTCGCCGCCGCTGCGCCGCGCACCAGCTCCACAAAGTCCGCCTTCAGGCTGGCGCCGCCCACCAGCGCCCCGTCAATGTCCGGGTGGGCCATAAACTCGGCGATGTTCGCCGGCGTGGCGCTGCCGCCATACTGCACCCGCACAGCCTGCGCGGTCGTCTCATCGTACAGCTCGGCGATCGTTCCCCGGATCGTCAGCCCGATGACGGCCCCCGCGCCGCCCGCCGTGGCCGCCTTCCCCGTGCCGATCGCCCACACCGGCTCGTAGGCAATCACCAGCCCTGCCGCCTGCTCCGCGCTCAGCCCTGCCAGGCAGCCGCGCACCTGCCCGCCGACGACCTCTGCCGTCTGGCCGGCATCGTACTGCGCTTCAGTCTCGCCGACGCACACGATCGGCAGCAGCCCGTGGCGCAGTGCCGCTACCACCTTTCGGTTGATCCCCTCGTCCGTCTCCCCAAAGTAGGCCCGGCGCTCCGAGTGCCCCAGGATCACCACCTGGCACACTTCCTTCACCATGCCCGGCGACACCTCGCCCGTGTAAGCTCCCTTCTCTTCCCAGTGCATGTTCTGCGCTCCCAGCAGGATGCCCGTCGGCAGCAGCAGCTCCCGCACCGGTGCCAGTGCCATGAAGGGAGGGCACAGCACCCGGTCCACACCCGGAATCTCGTTCAAGCCGCGGCGGATCGACCGCACGAACTCGACCGCTTCGGCGGCCGTCTTGTTCATCTTCCAGTTCCCAGCCACGATAGGTCGGCGCATTTTGTTACCTCGCGTCAGGATGAATGAGTCATTATACCCGAAAGGTACGCATCGGTCACACGGCGTTGGGCCTGGATCGCTCGCCGCTTCCCCAACAGCCGCGCCCAGCCCAGCCACCCCGCTGCCTGCCCGCGCAGTCTCGCCCGCGCAGCGTCCCCCCGCCAGGCGCGCACCGCATCGCGTGTTACGGCCGTCTGCGCGCGCACCACCCTGCCCCAGTTCCGGCGCAGCAGCACGCCCGGGTAGTTCTTGGCGATGACCCACACGGTGTTTCGCCCCGTGTAGTAAGAGGCCACTGGCCCGCCGCCGGTGGCGCTTAGCTTGTGGTAGACCACGGCCTCCGGCGCGTACCAACACCGCCACCCTGCCAGCTGCGCGCGCCAGTTCAGGTCCACGTCCTCGCAGTACATAAAGAACGACTCGTCGAACAGCCCGATCTCCTCCAGCATCGCCCGCCGGTAGGCCACGGCGCCCCCGCAGCCCCCAAAGACCCACCCCGGCTCGTCGAATTGCCCCTCATCCCGCTGCCAGACGCCCCGGTTGAAGGGCACACCGTCCGTCCCGTAGCCGTCGCCCGCCGAATGGATCGTGTCCCGGCGGTCAAACAGCAGCATCTTGGACGCGGCCATCCCCGCCTCGGGGTGCTCCAGCAGCCCCGCCACCAGTGCCTCGATGAACCGCGGAGCGGTTTCCGTGTCGTTGTTCAGCGAGACGAGCACATCCCCCCGTGCCGCCCGGAACCCGGCGTTGTTGCCCCCCGTCAGCCCCAGGTTGCGGCCCATCGCCTGCAGGCGTACCTCCGGGAACTCGCGCTCCACCATCGCCTGCGAACCGTCCGTCGAGCCGTTGTCCACCAGGATCACCTCGATCCTGCGATAGATCTGGCCTCGCAGCGCACTCAGGCACACCGGGAGGTGGTGCGCACCGTTCCAGTTCGGGATGACCACGCTGACCAAGGGCTCTCCCTTCCCCTGCCGCAGCGGGGGAGGCGGGCTGGGGATCTTATCCCCTTCTCCCTCTGGGAGTCCGCCCTCGGGCGAAGCGAGGGGAAGGCCCCGGTGAGGGCCCGTCACGGCCTTCCCCCGAAATACGCCTCCAGGGCCTCTTCCCACGGCCGCAGCGTGATCCCCAGCGCTGCCCCCGCCATGTTCACGATCGGGCAATACAGCGGCGGCGGCGCCGGCCGCGGCCACTCATCCTGCGTGATCGCCTCCACAGGGACCTGGCCGCGCCCCGATAGCTCCAATATCTTCTGCGTCCACCCATACCGCGAGCACGTGCCGTTGTTCGTAAAGTGGTAGATGCCATACTGCCCGGTGGCAGCCAGCCGCGCGATCGCCTCCGCCAGGTCCGGGGCATAGGTCGGCGCGCTCACCTCGTCCGTCACCACCCGCAGCGCGCCGTGCCTGTCGGCCGCCGCGATGATCTTGGTCACAAAGTTGCTGCCCCCGCGCGCATACAGCCACGCCGTGCGCACAATGTAGTAGCGCCCCAGCAGGGACTCTATGCAACGTTCCGCGGCAGCCTTCGACTGGGCATACACGCTCAGGGGTGAGGGCGCGTCCCACTCGTAATACGGCCGGCCCAGCCGGCCATCGAACACCTCGTTCGTGCTCACATGCACCAACGCCGCCCCCGCCCGCTCGCAGGCCAGCGCGACATTCTGCGTCCCCAGCACATTCACCCGGAACGCCACCTCGGGGTTCCTCTGGCAGCCATCCACATCCGTCATCGCCGCGGCGTGGATCACCAGGTCGGGCTCTGCCTCTCGTACAGCCCGGTCAACCGCCTGCGGCTCTGTGATGTCCACCTCCGGCAGGTCCAGGCCGCTGACCACGCACCTGCCGAGCGGTCCCGCAGCCCCCTGCCCCAGGACCGCCTCCAGCGCCCGGCCCAGCTGCCCCTTGTGTCCCGTGATGACAATCCGCATCCCCTTGCCTGCCTTTCCTCCTCAGGGCGCTACGGCGCCCAGGTCAGCCGCTCCTGCACCGGGTCCGGGTAGGCGTCGCCCGCGTCGACCAACCTCTGCACCTGCCCAGACTTGATGTCCAGGATGTAGACCGACCAAGCACCGTCCCGGTTCGAAAGAAAGGCCAGGCTCTTCCCGTCGGGCGACCATGCCGGCGCAACATCCGTGGCCGGGTGGTTTGTCAGGCGTCGCTCGACACCCGATGCCGCGTCGATCGCATAGATCTCCCAGTTGCCCGCCCGCGACGAGACAAAAGCTACCTGGGACGAGTCCGGCTTCCAGCTCGGAGAGCTGTCGCTCGGATCCGTCGTCAGGCGCGCCTGGTTGTAATTGCCCGGTTCCATGACCCACAGCGCGCAGTTGTTCCCATACAGGTCACAGCCGCGGTACGCGATCTCGCTTCCATCCGGTGCCCACGCCGGCATCTGCCCAAACCCCCAGAAGTTGCCCTCCTCCCGGTTCGCCAGCGGCGAGATGACATACATTCGCCACCGCCGGTCGCCTTCCCTGTTGGAAGCGTACACGATCTGGTCGGCACCGGGCGACCAGGTGGGGGCCGAGTCCTCCACGTTGTGCGTCAGCGAGTGGCTGGTGTTGGTGCGCAGGTTCAGGATCCCCAATTCTTGGTGGCTTGACTCCAGGTTGCGGTAGGCCAGTTGTTGGTGGTCGGGCGCGAACGCCGGCTGGGAGGCATCCCCCACCAGCAGCTGCGGTACAGGCTGTCTCACGTCCACAATGTACAGGCTCTGCCTCTTGAGGATGCCGTCATACACGGGGTACACGATCCGCCCCACCGCCGCGACCGGCTGCGTGCCGGCTGTCGGCGTCGCCGCTGGCGTGCTTCCGGCCACGGGCGTTGGCTTCCGCGTCGGGCTCGCCTTCGCCGTCGGAGCCACAGTGACCGCCAGCGCCACCTGGCACTGGATTGCAGCATCGTCCCGCCGGTCTACCGTCTCCTCCAGCGGAAAGACCTGCACCGCCGCGTCATACTCCTCCTGCGCCTTGCACCACTCGGCCTTCCCCGCATACGCCTGCGCGTACAGCACGTGCGCGTCGTGCAGGCGCGCCCGGACGTCCTTGTATTCCGGTGCCAGGGCGTACAGCCCCTTCAGCGCCTGGATCGTGGCCGGCCAATCCTGCCCCCAGCGGCTCAGCGCCGCTCGATAAAGATCCAGGAGGTTCAGTTGGTCCTGGGCCATCTCCTGTCGGGCCGGGTCCACCCCCAGGGCCAGCACCGCCTGAAAGTGCGCACTCGCGTCGTCCAACAGGTCCTGGCGCACCCCGGTGAGCCCCAGCTCATAGTGCGCGTTCACCAGCATCGTCTCGACGTTCTTCCGCTGGTACTCTCGGTCCAGCCCCCGCAGTTCCTCGAACGCCGCGATCGCCTCCTCCAGCCCTCCTTCTTCGTAGGCCTTGACTCCCTGCCGGTACAGAAGGTCGATCGCTCCCCGCCGTGCCTCCGAAGTCGGAGATGCCTCGCCTTGGGCCAGTGCCTGCGCCTCCCGAAGGTAGGCATCGACGTCCGGCAGCGTCGGGTCATAGCGGCGGGCCAGCTCTAGCTCGCCCACCGCCAGCTCGTACGCCCCATCTTCCAGGTGCTGCAGCCCCAGCGCATAGTGCTCGCGGGCCGTCACGCGGTTTGCCTCTCTGCGCGCCCTCAGCCCGTTGTAGATGCCCAGGCCGGACGCCGTGAGCACAAAGAGCGTGACCAGCACAGCCGCCGCCGCCAGGCCGGCCGTCCAGCGCGACACGCGCCGCTGCTGCCGGCGTTCCGCCTCATCCGGCTCGTCCGCCCCCTCGAGCGGAGGTAGCTGCGCCGGCACCGGCAGCAGCACTTCCTGCTCTCTCTTCTTCTTCCTTCTCCAGGGTCGTAGCTTCATCTCAGCCTCATCGAGGCCCGGTACTCCGCGTCCACCCCGCCGCCGGGCGCGGTCAGGAGCAGGGTCAGCTCGCCTACCTCCGGCACATCCGGGCCCAGCGCGATGCTCTCCCGCAGCGGCTGTCCCGGTGCCAGTGTCCTGCCTGCTCGCCAGCGCTCCTGCCCGTCCAGCAGCAGCACCACGTCACCCTGCCATCGCCGCGTCACCGCCACCCCAATCTGCGCCTGCGCGCCGCCGGCCTGCAGGTTCAGTGCCGCCGTGGCGTTCGCCTGCCGCAGGCCATTCAGCCCCGCCACCGGGTACCACACCTCCGTCCACTCCAGGTGGCCGCCCGCCGGCAGCGTCACGCTGTCGTCAAAGGTCGCGGCCGGTCCGCCGTGCAGCTCCACGTAGCTCGATCCATCGTCCGTCCAGTTGGACGCCGCGATCGGGTCGCTCCAGCCGAAAGCAAACGCCTTCGCACCTTGCGCGGTGCCGGCTGGAAAGACGCGCACCATCCCCTCGTCGTAGGCCAGGTCATATACCGCGACAAACTCCCCCACCGCCGGGTCCTCGAAGAAGCCGAGCCACCGGTTCCAGTTGCCCAGCCGGCCCAGGTCCTTTCCCCCGACGACAGGCCACGCCATCCGTTGGTTGCCACCCGGCAGCCACTCGTCGCCCCGGCTGTGCACCGTCACCTCCGTCACCGCCTCTGGCAGCACAAACCGCAGCTCCGCCGACGGCGCGTTCTGCCCGCCCGGCGCCAGCATCGCGTTCGTCCAGTACTTGACCGCCACCGGCGCGCCGGTCGGGTTCTCCAAACGCGGCCGGATCGTAAAGTACCCCGCTCCTGCCTCCAGCCGCACCTCGATGCTCGCCCGCACCCGTCCCGCCGCCGTCGTGTCCCGCAGCGTCACGGCAGCGCCCGAGCCCTCCGGCCGCGCCTCGAGGGTCCACGCGACCCCCCACTCGTAGCCGTGCTCTTCCACCGGCAGGCACCACTCGATCCCCCCCGCCGCCAACCACCACCCCTGCTCCGTCGGCCCCCAGGGGCTCGGCTTCAGCACCGGGTTGCGGTAGGTCTCTCGGTGGCCCGTCGGCTTGTACACCACCTCGTACAGCCTCCCTCCCACCTCCGGCAGGAAAGTCAGCCTCAGGTACTCGTTCTCCACGATCACCGTCCGGTAGGTCACGTTCGTGGGCGCCGGGCCCGAGGCCTCGTAGGCACCCCGGTCCAACACCGGGTACGACATCTGGAACGCCTCGCTCCAGGCCGCCAGGGTGAACGCGGCGTATGGGTAGGTGGCGATCGTCGTCTGCCCCTCGCGCACCGTCACAGCCGGCGGCTTGGGCGTGGGTGTCGGTGTGCGGGTTGCCGTGGGCGGCGGCGTGTCCGTCACAGGGGGCAGCGGCGTGGGCGTTGGTGTCTCCGTCGGCGCCGCCGTCACAGGGACTGTGCACGTCGCCGGCAGCGTAGGCACGGGCACCATCTCCGAGAAGGTGTTGTTCCCTTCGTCGCTCTCCGGCACCTGGCCCGGCCCGTCCACCGTCGCCGCCGTTGCCTCCCCATGCGCATAGCCCGGCAGCCACAGTGACATCTCTCCGCCCGCCGCCAATCCCACCGCGACCAGCTCACGGGCGCCGTTCGCCTCCACGTAAAAAGGCCCGGCGTCCCCCGCGCCCAGGTTCCGGACCGTCACCCGCGTGCCCAGCGCTGTCGATTGGTAGTCACACGCCCCGCCCGCCTCCAGCTCGATACGCGCAGATGCCACCACCAGGTCGGGCAGGGGCGGTTCCGGGGTTGCCGTGCTCTCCGGTGTCGCTGTCGGCTGGGGTACCGTCGCTGGCGCCGGCGTGAGGGACGCCGTCCGGCTGGGGAGCGGCGGCGTCTCCCGCCGGCCGCACCCGGCCAGCCCCGCCGTCAGTAGAACCACGACCACCGCCGGAAGCAGCCTCGAGGCTCCCCCCAGGCGCCCTCTACCTCCCGCTGAGCCCTCTATCCAGCCGCGGATCATGCAGCCATTATACCAGCATCAGGGGCCCCGCCCCAAGTTGCGCCCGGTCTCCCGACCGCCCCCCTTCGCCCTACTGCCCCAGGTAGCTCACCACCAGCTCCGGCACATTGCCCGTCCCCAGCGAGTTGTCCCCTGCTTCCACCCGGATGTAGCTCGCCTCGCCGCCGCCGTTCGCCTCGTCCTCGAACTGCAGCCGGAACTGCAGCCGCTCCAGCCCGGCATTGCGTGCCCACTCCAGCCACTGGCCGATCGATCCGCTCGACACCTCGTACCATGAACCTGGCCGGTTCTGCCGATCCAGCGGCAGGGGCCCGAGCCCCACTATGTCGAAATCCCCTGCGTCCAGGCTCGGCCCATAGTCCACCACCGTCAGCGTCAGGTTCCCCAGTTGCTGGTACGGCCTTCCGGTATAGTCCAGTTGGTAGAAGCGCAGCCCGACATCCGTGACGCTCACCCCCGCGGGGATCGCACGCAGATCAAAGCTCAAAAAGCCCCGGTGTATCGACTCGCCCTCGCTGCCCACCCGGATCTCTCCGGCTGGGTAGGCGCCCTGGCCGCGCGTCACGTACCCGTCGAGGCTCCACTCTCCCCGCAGCACCACCGTCGAGCCGGCCGCGCTCACCTGGATGGTCTGCCGCAGTTCGTTGTTCCCTTCGTTGCTCTCGATCACCCTGTTCCCCGTGTCGACCCGCGCGATTGTGAGCAGCTCCGTATAGGCGGCATCCGGCCTCCAGGTCAGGTCGGCCGTGGTAGACTCGCCGCTTCCCAGCCCGCCCTCCACCATGCCCGAGAAGGAACCGGTCGAGCCTGCCTGCCATTCCCAGCCAAAGGCGCTCGCTGCCGCGCTGCCGGCATTGCGGAAGACGATCCGCACCTGCGTGTCGCTGCCCTGCACCGGCGGCATGGGGTCGAACGAGACCGAGTCGATGACCAGGTCTGGCTGCCCGGCCAACACCGTCACCGTCACCGTGAGCACCGTCACACCCCCGGGCCCGCTGGCGCTCATCGTATAGCGCGTCGTCTCAGCCGGGCACACCACCTGGCTGCCCGGTGTCGCCACTCCGCCGATCCCATGGTCGATCGTGGCCGCCACCGCATACGTGACCTGCCCCCACTCCAGCGTCGCGCACTCACCGCCGCCGATCGTCTCCGGTGTCGCCCGGAAGAACTCGATGACCGGCAGGGGGAGCATCTCCGGCGTGGCGGTCGGCGTCGGGCTCGGCGTGGGTGTCTCCGTCCCTATCGGCGTCTCCGTCGCCGTTGGCGTCTCCGCCCCTGGTGTCGATGGCGCCGGCGTAATCGTCGCCGAGCCGTCCACGACGGTCACCTGGTGCGTGACTGTCGTGCCCGACCTGTCTCCGGCGGTATAGCCCGTCGCAGCCACAGTGTGCGGCCCGGCGCGGTCAAAGGCCCACGACAGCTCCGCCGTCAGCGACGATTGCCCGTCGGCATTCGTGCTCACACTGCTGCCCACCACCGTGCCGTCCACGCTCAGCTCCAGGCGCGTGATGTCCTTCGCGCCCGTGGCGCTCGCCTGGATCGCAATCGGCACACCCAGGGCCACCTGGGCGTTCTCCTTCGGAGATTTCAGCGTGACGTTGGGGCCGCCCCGCTTCGGATCCAGCAAGAAGAATATCGCGGCCGCCAGCAGGCACACCCCCACGAATGCGCCGGCGATCAGCCCAATGATCACCCCCGTCGAGGGTCGCCCCTGCCCCCGAGCTGTCGCTTCGCCCGGGGCGGCTGCCTGTCCCGGTGCCCCGCTGCCTTCCGCCTCCCACACTCCGGCGCCCGCCGTTCCGGGGACCCCAGCCGCTGGCTGACCGGCCGCCGCCGCGGGCCGTGCTTGCGGCAGCCCGGCGTCTGTGCCTCTCGCGGGCGGGATCTGCACGTCGAAGAGGGTATTGCCGGCCCGCAGGACCGATCCGTTGCGCAGCGGCTGCGCGCCGCGCAGGCGCCGCCCGTCCAGGTACGTCCCCTTCGCGCTGCCCGCGTCCGCCACCATGTGGGCGCCCCCCTGCCACGAGATGATCGCATGCAGAGGCGATACCTCCGGATCGGCAAGCACGATCGTGCAGTCCTCTTGCCCGCCGATCGTGACCGGCGAGTGGCCCAGCAGGAACACCTGGCCGGTATGCCTGACCGTCAGCGTCGGGTTGGATGAGTCAAGGGTCATCGAGTGCTCCTTTGTGGGGGAACGGCCCGCCCTACAGGCGGGGGCTATTCCTCGCCCGGGTTCTGGCTGGTGTCTTCGTCCAGCCTGCGTCCCACCAGCTTCACGAAAACGTCTTCCAGCGTGGGCTCGTGCTTCTCCAGCGACAGCAGGCGGACCTCCTGCGCGTTCAGCGCGCTGATCACCTCCGCCAGCACATTCTCGTCCTCCAACATCAGGCTCAGCTCCGTGTGGTCGTCCAGGTGCCGGGCGACGAACCGGCTCACCCCCGCCATGCGGCCGATCCCCTCCACTCCATCTGGGGCGTAGCTCAGCTGCAGGCGAAAGATCGCATCGCGCTGGAGGCTGTGCTTCAGGCTATAGGGGGTATCGCAGGCCAAGATCTTGCCTCGGTCGATGATGGCCACCCGGTCGCACAGCTCATCTGCTTCGACCAGGATGTGCGTCGTCAGAAGCACCGTCTTTTCCCGCCTGTCCGTCACCCACGACTTGACATAGGTCCGGATCTCCCGCGAGGCGCCCACGTCCAGTCCCAGCGTAGGCTCGTCCAGGAAGACAATCTGTGGGTCGGTCACAAAGCCGCGCACAAAGTTCATCTTCTGGCGCAGCCCCGTCGAGAGGTCCGATATCTTGGCACTCTTGCGGTCGGCCAACCCGACCATCTGCAGCAGCTCCGCGATGCGCCGGTTCGTCGTCTTATAGTCCAGCCCGTAGAACTGGGCAAACATCCACAGGTTCTCCTGGACGGTGAGCAGGCCATAGCCCGACGTCTCGCCCCCGGTCACCATGTTGATGCGCCGGCGGATGTCCGCCGCCTGCGAGACCACGTCCAGCCCGTCGACCCACGCCCGGCCCCTGCTCGGCGACAGCAGCGTTGTCAGGATCTTGATCAGCGTCGTCTTGCCGGCCCCGTTCGGCCCCAGCAGGCCAAACACCTCACCCCGCTGAACCTCGACGTTCACATCCTCAAGCGCGACCAGCTCCACCGGCAGCGGCTCCGTGCGGCCCTCTTTGCGAGCCTCCCGTTTCTGCTTGCGGCTCGGCTTCAGCTTATAGACCCGGCCCAGCTCCTCCGTTCGGATCGCCAATACTCTCGGCACAGTCACACCCCACTTCTTTCTCCATGCAAAAACCGCTCACCAGCCAACCACGCCGGTGAGCGGTCACAGTATAGCACGCCCCGTGGCCGAAATCAAATCCAATTCAGCAGGGGCAGCCCTCCACGCCTGCCTGTAGGGGCACGTGCAGCATGCCCCGCGCCCTGCTACCGCCGTGTCTGCACAAACCCCAGCAGGCTCTCCTGCCGCACGAGCCCCACCAGCCGGCTTCCCTCGATCACCGGCAGCAGGCTCTGTCCCTCCACGATCATCCTCTCCAGTACCGCGTACGCCGGCTCCCCCGCCGCCACCGGCCGCATCGCGCCAAACGGCGTCATGATCTGCCGGATTGGCGTCCATCCCCAGCTCTGGCGCGGCACCTTCTGGATCTGGCTCCAGGTCGCCGCTCCCTGCGCCTGCTGGCCGTCCGTCACCACAAAGCACTGCGCGCCGTTCGGCATCACATAGTCACGCACCACCCAGTCCAGCGGCATATTCTGGTCCACCGGCTGGCAGCTGCGTGACGCAAAGTCGGAGGCCGTGTATCCCTCCAGTGCCTCCCGTACGTGCGCCTGCTGCGCGCCCTGGCTCGCCGCGTTCTCCAGGAACCACCCGAGGAACGCCAGCCACAGCCCGCTCCAATTCCCCCGGAATACCAGGATGCCGCCGCCGACGATCATCACCATCGCGATGACCCGCCCCAGCGTCGACGCCCAGCGCGTCGCCTTGTTTAGGTTCCCGCTCGCCGCCCACACGATCGAGCGAAACACCCGCCCTCCGTCCAGCGGAAAGCCCGGAACCAAGTTAAAGACTGCCAGGCTCAGGTTGATGCCCGCCAGGTACAGCCCCAGCGCCGCCAGCGCCTCCGCCCCCAGCGCCTGCCCCCCCAGCCAGGCAAGGCCGAACCCCAGCGACAGCAGCAGGCTTGCCGCCGGCCCCGCGATCGCGATCGTAAACTCCGAAAGCGGCCTGTCCGGCTCCCGGCTGATATTCGCCACCCCGCCAAAGATAAAGAGCGTGATGCTCCGCACCGGGATGCCCCACGCCTTCGCCACCGCACTGTGCGACAGCTCGTGCAGCAGCACCGACGCAAAAAAGAGCACACTCGTCGCCAGCCCCACGCCCCAATACGCCGCCCGGCTCCAATCCCCATAGCGCCCGGGGAAGTACGCCGTCGCCAGCGACACAGTCACCATCACAAAGATGATGAACCACGTATAGTTCACCCCGATCGGGATGCCCAGCACCTTGCCCAGCCGTAGCGAGCTTTTCACCTCACACCCTCACCTTTCGCCCACATCCTATTCCCTTTACGTTAGAATTGGGCGATCGGTTCGTTATAAATCCATGAGAGCCATCCACTGGCCCCGCGCCCAACACCCAATCCGGTGCGGCGCACCTCCCAGCTGCGCTGCACCAGGCCCTTCCTTTCCCTACACCGGTATCGGCGCAATCACCTGCGACGACGCAAACATCCACGCCACCAGCGCGGCGTTCAGGAACGCCCCCAGGTAAATCTTTCCTGTCACCTGGTAGAACCACGTCGAGAGCGGGATCACCAGCACCAGCACCCCGATGATGTGAAAGAGCCCCATCGTAAAGTTGGCCAGCATCCCCCCCGGCCCCACGAACGGGATCGCCCCCGTCGTCAACAGCGGCACATACTGCACCGCCAGGAAGAGCACCAGCGGCACGATCATCGCCAGCAGGTTCGTCCCCGTCCACGAGAGCCAGGTCCTCAGCCATGTTCCCTTCCGCGGCCGGCGCAGCTGCCCGTGCAGGAAGAGGGCCTGCCCCAGGAAGCCGGCGAGCAGGAAAGGGAAGTAGAGAAGCGCCATCAGGGCGCGGTAGGGCGTCAGGTCACTGGCGAATGGGAAGACAAAGCGGTAGTCCACCAAGAAGACTGCCTCCAGCAGGTGCTCCACCAGGTAGGCAAAGGCAAACAGCGCCGCCGCCAGCAGTGCCGCCCTCCCGACCTTGCCCCACTCCAGGCCAAAGCGATCTGGGCGGAAGGAGATGCCCAGGTCCGCCAGGCTGGGGCCGGCTGCGCCGCGCCGCCTCTGCCAGCGCCGGAAGAGGAAAAAGCCGATCAGGTTTGTCACCACGAACCACCACACGACGCCGTTCACCAGCATCATCGGAAAGACACCGTCGATCGGCACCACGTACACGTGCAGCCCGAACATCACGAAAATCAGCGGCAGGTAGAGCCACATAAGCAGCCCGTTGACCAGGGCGTACTTCCAGAGGGCGCCGCCTCGGCAGGCATACGCCCCCGCGACCGGTCCCTGCAGCCCCCGGAAGGCGCGCGTGCGCAGCAGGATCAGCCCCAGCGGCATCAGCGAGGCAAAGCCGGCGACCATTGCCACCAGCGTGGCCCACTCCTTGAGCGGCCAAATCTGCCGGGCGGCGTCGATCCACAGCGCCTCGGGCGGCCGCAGCGCCTGCCGCAGCCACTCAGCCGCTTCGGCCACAGGCCCGCGTGAGTGTGACACCTGGATGTGGATCGCCTTCGGCACCACCACACGCCGCGCCGTCCCCTGCGCGAAATCGCCATACGTCACGCCAATCTCGGCGTCGCCCTGGCCAAACGCCGCCAGCGTCTGCGGGCTGTCCATCCAGTCGCGCTCGATGTCGCGCACGCCGGTCATGCGTGTGCGGTATTCGTCGTATTTGCCGATCATCATCAGCATGTTTCGGGGCACAGAGGAAGTGGCGTCCTCGCGGTAGGCAAAGCCCGAGATCACCAGCGCCCGCACCCCCGGGTCGGCCAGGGCGACCCCGTAGGCCATCTCCGCTCCCAAGCTGTGGCCCATCAGCGCCACCCGCTCCCCGTCCACGTACGGCAGGCCCCGCAGGTACCCCAGCGCGGCCCGAGCGCCATAGCTCGCATCGAACGTCGCCGCCTCCGGGTCCCCCGGTTGACCCGAATTGCCGCGCCCGATCGCGTCGATGCACAGCATCACCACGCCGCGCCGCGCCAGCTCGATGCAGTAGGGATCGCTCGTCTCCCGGTTGTTCTGGTAGCCGTGAATATACACCGCGCCCGGCAGCGGCGCGCCCGCCGCCGCACCCGCCGGCTGCAGCAGTTTAGCGCGGATGGGGATGCCGGCTTCGTTCTGGAAGTGAACGTTGCTTACCTCCAGCCGGCCAAAACCGCGCTGAACGAACGATGCGCTTACCACGGCGACCAGCAGTATCGTGAGACAGGCGGCGAGGAAAAGCCCTGCCCGGTTCCTGTGGCTTCCGTCCAGCAGCGTCTGCGTGTTCACTCTCTCCTCCTTGAGCCCGGATGCTGTCCCCGGCATTGTACCCGCGAAGCCGGCCTCGCGCAAGGGATGCCTCCTCAGCGCGCTCAACGGCCCACTCAGCACCCCCTCCCATGCGATGATTGTTTCTGGAAAAACGGGCATTTCGGGATAGTACATGCAGATTTTTGGCAGAGTGGCAGAGCTCGCGCACAGGCCTCCCACACCACTCTCCCATCTTGACGGCATCAACGCCCCGCGCTACACTCGTACCTCTTTGCGCTTCGCGCACAATCACTCACACGAGGTGACGCTTGGACACTCTACGTTGGCTCTGGATTGCCCTGGCCTCCGGCCTCTGCGGCTACTTCTACGTCCGCTTCCTCACCGTTCACCCCCTGCGCATGAGCATTCACCTCTTCCTCTCCTCCCTCGCCCTCTTCGCCTGGATCGCCCTCCTCATCACCTCCTTTGGCGGCATCGAGCTCCTCGCTGCTAGCCTCCTCTCCCTCCTCCTCTTCTTCGCCGGCTACGCCCTGTCCGCCCGCCAGGTCCTCTCGCGCCAGGACTCCCGGCCTGTGCCGGCGCTCACCCGCGCCAAAGGCGACACTGGCCTCGGCCACACCGCCGTCGTCTACTTCACCCACGGCGAGCCCGAGACCTACGACCCCATCGGCTGGATCAACCAGTTCAACGAGTTCGACGAGCAGCGCATCCCCTTCGTGCCCTTCGTCGCGCGCCCCTTCTTCCTCTTCCAGCTCCGGAAAAAGTACCTCAAGGTCGGCAAGTCCGACCACCGCAAGATGCACCACCAGATGCTCGCCCAGCTGGAGCGCGCCTTCCGCGCACAGGGCGATACCTCCACCCGCTTCTACATCTCCTTCCTGGACGACAACCCTCGCCCCGACGCGGCTGCCATCCAGGCCCTCAACGACGGCGCCAGCCGCATCATCGTCGCCGAGGTCTTTCTCAGCATCTCCAACCACACCGCCGAGGGCAAACATCTGATCGACGAGCTCCACCTCGAGGACTACGTCCCCGTTCGCTTCACCGGCCCCATGTACGACTCGGCGACGCTCAAGTCCATGTTCGTCCACCGCGCCAACCAGCACCTCGACGGCACGGCCAAGGCCAAGACCGGTGTCCTCCTTGTCGGCCACGGCCAGCCCGACCAGTGGGACATCGAGTGGTCCACCGAGACGGAGCACGAGCTCGGGTTCCGGCACGAGGTGCTTGACCTCCTGGCAGCGGATGGCTTCAAGCGCGAGAACCTCAGCCTCGCCTGGATGGAGTTCAAGAAGCCCAAGCCTGCCCCCAAGGTGGAAGAGTTCGCCCGCAACGGCGTCGAGCGAGTGCTCTACTTCGCCGCCGCCATCAGCGCCGATGCCATCCACAGCCAGTTCGACATCCCAGAGCTCGTCCACAAGGCCCGCGTGCCGGCCGGCTTTCCCCTTGTCAACCTGGGCGCCTGGAACGACGACCCCATAGTCATTCGGGCAATCGAAGAAAAGATCAGAGCCCTCCTGTAGGGCAAGCGTCCATGCCCGCCCATCAGCCCTTCGGGTGCGGCGCACCTTCGCGGTGCGCTGCACCTGCCCCTCTGTCCCTGGTTTCCACGCTGCCCCGCTTGGGAGCCCAAATCGGGCGCTCCACGCCCGCAGTCCATCGTCCGTGGTCCATCGTCCGTGGTCCATCGTCCATGGTCCATCGTCCGTGGTCCATCGTCCGCGGTCCATCGTCTATCGTCCGCGGCCCATCGTCCATCGTCCACCGTCCACCGTCCATGCTCCATCCTCCCTTGACTTCTCCCCCCACCCCGTCTATAATCAACCTGCAACAATTCGCAGGTAGCCCGCCATGCGTGACTTTGAGGCTCTCCAGTGCACTGCCCGCCGCGCCGGCTTCCGGCTTACCCGCCAGCGCCAGGTCATCCTGCACGCCCTCTGCGCCCTCGACGGTCACGCCAGCGCCGAGACGGTGCACGCCCGGCTTGCCGGTAGCCAACCGCCCATTCATCTCTCCACCGTGTACCGCGACCTCGAAAAGCTGCGCGACCTCGGCATCCTCAGCCAGATCGATCTCGGCAGGCAGTGCGTCGAGTTCGAGATCGTGGGCGAGCATCCCCACCACCACCTTGTCTGCCGCGGCTGCGGCTGCGTCACCGACCTCGACCATCGCTACCTGGCCGCCCTCGACGAGCCGCTCCGCCGCGATTTTGGCTTTGAGCCGATCCTGTGCCACTTTGCCATCTTTGGTCTCTGCCGGCAATGCCGGGAATCTATACAGAAAGAAGAGGGGGAAAAGACATGAAGCGTTTGACTTGGTTGGCCAGCATTGTTGTCATCTTGGCCGTGCTTCTCTCGGCATGCGGTGGTCCCGCCGAGAAGATTGTCATCCGCGTCGGCACGGGCGACGCAGGAGAGGGGCTCAAGCCCCACGAGGAGATCATCGCCCGCTTTGAGGCAGACAACCCCGACATCGACGTCCAGCTCGAGGCCGTCGCCGGCGACTACTACGCCCGGCTCCTGACCCAGGCCTCCGCCGGCGACGCCCCCGACATCATCATGGTCGGCGACGACGCAGTCCCCGAGTTCGTCGGCAAGGGCGTCTTCCTGGACCTCGCGCCCTTCCTCAAGGGCAAGTATCCCCTGGATACCTCCATTTACCTCCCTGGCCTCCTCGACCCGGGCCAGTGGGAGGGCAAACAGTGGCTCTTGCCCAAGGACTATTCTCCTCTCGGCGTCTACTACAACAAAAAGATCTTTGACCAGTACGGCGTCGCCTACCCCAAGGACGGCTGGACCTGGGATGATCTGCTCAAGACCGCCCAGGACCTGACCAAGGACACCGACGGCGACGGCAAGACCGACCTCTGGGGCATCCAGCTTACCGCCAACTGGACCACCGGCTTCGAGTACTACGTCGCCGCGGCCGGCGGCAGCCTCATCAGCGAGGACGGCAAGACCTTCGTCGGGTACATGGACTCGCCCGAGACCATCGCCGCCGTGCAGTGGCTGGCCGATCTCTACAACAAGTACAAGGTCGCCCCACCCCCTGCCGACCTGACCGGCTGGGCCGGCGGCAACCCCGAGTTCGAGAGCGGCAAAGCAGCCATGCGCCTCTTCGGCCGCTGGCCGCAGTCCGGCCTCAAGTCCAACCCCAACGTCGACCTGGCCCTGGTGGGCGTGCCCACCGGCCAAGTCCGAGCCAATGTGCTCTTCTGGGGCGGCTTTGGCGTCTACGCCAAGTCCAAGAACCCCGAAGCAGCCTGGCGCTTCCTGCGCTTCTACGCCGGCGAGCCCGGCGCCCAGGTCTGGAAGGATTGGGCGCTTCCGGCCGTCGCCTCTGTGGCCGCGTCCGGCACGACGAACGACCCCATCGACGGGGTCTGGCTCAAGGAGCTCGACCACCTGGTCCCCCGTGCCTACGCTTCTACGCCCTACTGGGGCCAGACGGCCAATCCTGCCCTCGCCAAGGCCCTCGAGACCGTGTTGATTGACCCGACGGCCGACGTGGCGACGGTCATGCAGACGGCCGCCCAGGAGGCCCAGGCGTCGCTGGACGAGCTGCTCAAGCAGTAGTCTGTCTTTCGGGAGGGTGTCCGCTGCCCCGGGCAGCGGGCACCCTCGGGTCCAGGAGAGCAGGACATGGCCGTTCGTTCCCAGAGGACCGACTCGCTGCGCTCACCACAGCCGCTCCCTTCACGCGGCCGTAAGGGCACCTTTGCCCGCCGTGAGACGGTCACCTTCTACCTGCTGATCGCCCCCTGGCTTCTGGGGTTCCTGCTGCTTGTCCTTGGCCCGATGCTCGCCTCGCTCGGCATCAGCTTCACCAAGTGGGACCTGCTCAGCCCGGCCCGCTTTGTCGGGCTCGACAACTACGAGAGGCTCTTCACCCGCGATCCCCTCTTCTGGCAGTCGCTGAAGGTGACCGCCGTCTACACCATCTTCTACGTCCCCATCGAGCTGGCCGGCGCCCTCCTTCTGGCCATGCTCATGAACCAAAAGATCCGCGGCGTGAGCGTCTTCCGCACCATCTACTACCTGCCCTCGGTCCTGCCCGCCGTCGCCTTCATCGTCGTCTGGATGTGGGTCCTCCACCCCGACGTCGGCCTCGTCAACACCCTCCTTTCCTACGTCGGCGTCGATGGACCCCGCTGGCTGGCCAACCCCGATTGGGCCCTGCCCGCCCTGCTCATGATGAGCCTCTGGGGCCTTGGCCGCGGCATGGTGATCTACCTCGCCAGTCTTCAGGGCATCCCCAAGCACCTCTACGAGGCGGCCGCCATCGACGGCGCCAACGGATGGCAATCCTTCCGCAAGATCACATTGCCCCTGCTGACGCCCACCATCTTCTTCAACCTCGTTCTTTCCATCATCAGCACCTTCCAGACCTTTACCAGCGCCTTTGTGGCCACCAACGGCGGCCCGCTCGACTCCACCCTCTTCTACGTCCTCTACCTCTACCGCCAGGCTTTCCAGTACTTTAACATGGGCTACGCTTCCTCTCTCGCCTGGGTGCTCTTTGTCATCATCCTTGTCCTCACTCTCATCATCGTCCGCAGCTCCGACCGCTGGGTCTACTACGAGGGGGAGCGCAAATGAAGACGGCATCGCCTTGGCAGTCGCAGTCTCTCCGCCAGCGCACCGGCCGGGTGCTGGGGGCCATCGCTGCCCTCGCCGTCGCCGTCCTCTTCCTCATGCCCCTCTTCTGGATGGTCACCTCCTCCCTCAAGCCCGACTACCAGGTGCTCGAGTCGCCGCCCCGCTGGCTGCCCAACCCCATCGTCTGGTCCAACTACCCCGAAGCCCTGACCTACGTCCCATTCGGCCGCTATGCCCTCAACACCCTCTTCATCGCCGTCCTGGTCATCCTCGGCCACGTCCTCTCCTGTACCCTGGTGGCCTACGGCTTTGCCCGCTTCCGTGCGCCCGGCAAGGGCTTTCTTTTCCTCGTGCTCCTGGCGACCATGATGCTCCCTTACCCGGTCACCATGGTGCCTCTCTACATCGTCTTCAGCCGGATCGGCTGGGTCAACAGCTTCTGGCCCCTCATTGTCCCCGCCTTTTTCGGCAACCCCTTCTACATCTTCCTCCTGCGCCAGTTCTTCCTCACGCTGCCCCCCGACCTGGAGGATGCCGCCCGCGTCGATGGCGCCTCCACCCTGCAGACGATCTGGCATGTGATCCTGCCGGCCTCCCGCCCCGCCATGGCCACCGTCGCCATCTTTTCCTTCCAGGCGGTCTGGAACGACTTTCTCCCGCCCCTTATCTACCTCCACGACCAGACCAAGTACACCATCTCGCTTGGCCTCAGTTTCTTCCGCAGCACCTACGACGTCAAGTGGGGCTATCTGATGGCCGCCTCGCTCGTCACCATGCTGCCGGTGGTCCTCCTCTTCTTCTTTGCCCAGCGCCTCTTCATCCAGGGCATTACCCTCACCGGGATGAAGGAGGGGTAGGCAAGCTACACACCTCTTGCACCAGCCCTCCATATCTTCTCCACAACCTCCTGCTAAGATGACACTGGCCCTATGACAAAGGGCCGCCGCGCTCCGACACAACCGGCCCTGGCGCGCAAGCCCACCGCACGGACTGGAGCGGCAGGAGGAACACGTTGAGAAGGTCTGTCGAGTGTGGTATACTCAGGCAGTCGAGCCCCACGCTCGGGGTCAAAGCGACACACGGAGTGAAACGCACATGCCCAACCGCATCCTGATTGTCGATGACGATCGCGAGATCGCCCGCCTGGTGCGCGCCTATCTCGAGCAGAGTGGGTATCAGGTGCTCGTCGCCTACGACGGCGAGACTGCCCTGCGCATGATCCGCCACGACCATCCTGACCTGGTCGTTCTGGACCTGATGCTGCCCGACCGGGACGGCAAGGATGTGACGCGCGTGGTCCGCGGCGATGCCGCCATCGCTGCACTGCCCATCATCATGCTCACTGCCCGTGTCGAGGACTACGACAAGATCGTCGGCCTGGAGCTGGGCGCCGATGACTATGTCACCAAGCCTTTCAACCCCCACGAGCTGGTGGCCCGTGTCCGCGCCGTCCTGCGCCGCGCGCAGGTGGAGCCGGTGCGGCCCCATGTCCTCCAGGCCGGCGACCTCACCGTCGACGTCGATGCCCATGAAGTCCACGTGCTGGACCAGCCCGTCCACCTCACGCCGACCGAGTTCAGCCTCCTTCAGGTGCTCGTCGAGAACACCGGCCGCGCCCTGACCCGCCTCGAGCTGGTCGAAAAGGGCCTCGGCTACAGCTACGAGGGGCTCGACCGCACAGTGGACAGCCACATCAAGAACCTGCGGCGCAAGCTGGCCGAAGCCGGCGCCTCGCCTGACCTCGTGGAGACGGTCTTTGGCGTCGGCTACCGCCTCGCCCCGCCCTTCTCATCGCGCCCTTCCGAAGGGACGGTCGCATGAACCGCCTCTGGGTGCGCCTGACGCTCGCCTTTGGCCTGGTTGTGCTCGTTGCGATGGGCGCCATTGGCCTCCTCATCAACCGGACAACCGACCTGGAGTTCCGGCGCTACATCACGCGCAATGACATGCAGGCTGCCGGCAGGGGCGTGGATCAGCTTGTGGACTACTACCTCCAGAACGGCACCTGGGACGGGGTGGACGGCGTTCTGTCCGGAGGGGTCTGGTTGAGCGGGGGTGCGCCGCCGGTTTCGCCCTCGGTTGGCTTGCCGCGCGATGGGACGGAGATCGGGGGAACACGAGACGCGCTGCCGATGCAGGTGGATGTCCTCCTGGCCGATGCCCGCGGGCAGATCGTCTACGACAGCACGGGCATGTCGGAGGGCCGCCGGCTCAAGCCCAGGGACAAGGAAGGGGCATCGGCCATCACCCGCCCCGACGATGGCAGCGTCATCGGCTACCTGCTGGTCTCTATCTCGGGCCCGTCAGACCGGCTTGGCTCGCTGGAGCAGGCGTTCCTCTCCCGCGTCCGCAGGGTGCTCTTGATCGGCGGGGCGTTTGCCGTCGGCTTGGTTGTGATCGTGGGGGCCGTTCTTAGCAGGAGCCTTACCGCACCCCTCCAGCGCTTGGCAGCCGCCGCCCGCGAGGTGGCCAAGGGGCACCTGGGGCAAAAGGTCCGCGTCGAGGGCAGCCCCGAAGTGGCCGAGGTCGGCAGGGCCTTCAACGAGATGACCTTTGCCCTCGTCGAGGCGGAGGCGCAGCGCAAGAACATGGTGGCCGATGTCTCCCACGAGCTGCGCACGCCTCTCAGCGTGCTGCAGGGCAACCTGCGCGCGATCCTCGACGGCGTCTACCCCCTCGACCAGGCCGAGATCGCCCGCCTCTACGACGAGTCGCTTCTCCTGGGGCGCATGGTCGAGGACCTGCGCGAGTTGGCCTTGGCCGATGCCGGGCAGCTCCGCCTCGAGGTCCGGCGGACCGGCGTCGCCCGGCTCATCCACGACTCGCTGGACAAGATGGCCATGCTCGCGCAGGACCGCCAGGTGACCATGGGCGCTCGCCTCCCCGACGAGTTGCCGGCCGTTACGGCCGACCCCGACCGGGTGGGACAGGTCCTCCGCAACCTGCTCCTGAATGCCGCCCAGAACACTCCGGCCGGCGGCGCGGTCACCGTCACCGCGCGCCCCGTGGACAGGATGCTCGAGCTGTCTGTCTCCGATACGGGTGCCGGCATCTCCGCCGGGGACTTGCCCCATGTCTTTGAGCGATTCTGGCGCGCCGATCCCTCTCGCACCCGGGCCAGCCGCCTCGGCGGCGGCTCCGGAATCGGCCTGGCGGTGGCCCAGAGCCTCGTCGCGGCCCAGGGCGGACGCATCTGGGTCGAGAGCACCCCGGGACAGGGCAGCACCTTCTACTTCACCCTGCCGCTCGCCTCTGAGCTGACCGACTAAAGCCGCTGCTGCCGAGTCTCCCTGCGGGCATTGCGCCGCTGTTTGGCTGCCGGCACCGCGGGTGGTACAATTCTCGCTATTCGTCGCACGCTCAAGGCCCCCGGGTGGTGGGGCCAATGGAAAGAGATCGCACGATGCAGCCCGGCCGCCAAAGCCTTCGCACCCGCTCGTCCAGGGCGGCCCTCCTCCTGCTGTGGCTGATGGTCCTGGCATACGCGGCCTTTTTCTCGGTCGATTCCATCCGTCAGCACGACGCCTTTCTCACGGCCAACGCCGACCTCGGCATTCTCGACCAAACCATCTGGAACACGCTGCATGGCCGGGTGCTGATGCGTACCTATCAGGGTGAGCAGGTCTCGCGCCTTGGCGACCATGTGCAGCTCTTTCTCCTCCCCCTCTCACTCGTCTTCCTGGTGTGGGACGACGTGCGTGCGCTGCTCGTGCTCCAGTCCGCTGTGGCCGCATTGGGCGCGCTGCCCGTCTTCTGGCTGGCCCGCGACGAGCTGCGGCGGGCCGGGTGTTCCCGGCGCACCGGCGAGGTCGCAGGGCTCGCCCTCGCCGCCCTCTACTTGCTCTTTCCCCCGCTCGGTGCGGCCAACCGGACCGAGTTTCATGTCTCACTCTTCATGGTACCGTCCATGCTGCTTGCCATCTATCACGCCCGGGGAGAGCGGCACCGGCAGATGTGGCTGTGGGCCCTGGCGGTCATGGCCGTGAAGGAGGAGATGGCCCTTCTGACGCTGATGCTGGGCTTGGTGCTCATCCTTTCCCGGCGGCAGCGGCTCCAGGGGTTGGCGCTGGCGGCGGTCAGCGCGGCGTGGTTTTCGATCGCGACCTTTGGTATCGTGCCCCGCTTCGTAGCGGCGGCACACGGCACGGAGCAGGCGTACTACTTCCGGCACTACGCATCGTTCGGCGATACCCCCTCTGCCATTGCCCGCTCACTGCTCACCCGGCCTGCACGGGTCTTTAGCGTCCTCTCCGAGCCGGCGCGGCTGCGCTACCTCTGGGCGCTGTTGGCACCCGCCGGCCTGCTGCTGCCGCTGCTGGCTCCCGAGGTCCTTATCATGAGCCTCCCCCTCCTGATGGCCAACCTCCTTTCGGATTACGAGGCGATGTACTCCGGTGTCTATCAGTACTCCGCGCCCATCGTGCCCTTTGTCCTGGCCGCGGCGGCGGTGGGCCTGGGCAGGGCGGTGCGCTGGGTGCGAGCACCCCGCCGCGACCGCCTGGCAGCCGCGCTCTCCGCGCTGGCGCTCCTGGTGGGGTTGGGGTACCATCGTTTTCATGGAGAAACGCCCATCGCCAAGGGATACGCACGGCCGGTGGTGACCGCGCACCATGCCCTGTTCGAGGAGCGCTTTGTGCCCCAGCTTCCTGCGGGCGCAGTGGTCTCCGCGTCCAATCACCTCTATCCCCACCTGTCTCATCGGGAGCGTCTCCACCAGTTCCCCATGGTGTTGGATGCGGAGTGGGTAATGATCGATGTCGTCGGCGAGTCGTCCATGGCCCCGGACGACCTGCGCAGGGCCTACGAAGAGCTGGTGGCGAGCGGCGCCTGGTGCATAGTCGACGCGGCCGACGGCTATCTCCTGCTGGAACGGCGAGACGCCGGGGCGATCGCGTCTACAGTCGCGACTGCGAGCGACAGTGCAGGCGATGGGACGGACGCATACAAGGGGTCTGGCGACGGGCAGGCTGCCTGCCAGGTCGATCTGCCCGACGCTTTCTACGATTTCGCGCGGGCCGCGGGCGCACAGCCCGAGTATCGCCTGGAGGCGGACCTCGGCCCGCTTCGCCTTCTCGGCTACGACATCCTGGAACAGGCGTACCATCGCCGGGTAGGGGTGCGCTTCTACTGGACCCGGACGGGAGGCGCGCGGGAGGAGCTGGTCGGCGTCCTGCCCGTCGTCACCTGGCTGGGGGAGGCGGGCCAGGTCGTAGGCACAAGCCAGGAGCATCCCTTTGTGGAGATCGGCTGGTACCCCGTCGAGAGATGGGGCCAGGACGAGCTGGTGACGACCGGGACGATGGTTTGGGATATGGGGCCGGCCTTTCGGCTGCGGCTGGAGGTGCGGGATGCGGCAGGCAGCCCTCTGCCCGCGCAGCTGTCGGACACAGGCCCTCTCACAGCCTACGTCATGGACGGCGCTACGTGGCTGAGGCTGCCCGCTTTCCGATGGGAAGGCGCCCGGCCCTCCAGGAGGGTCGTGGCTGTGGACGAAGGCGCTCCCCTGTCGCACTCCTCCGGCGCCCGAATAGGCCCAATCTCGCTGGCGGGGTTCGAGATAGAGCCGGGGCGGCCGGAGCCGGGAGGTCAGCTGCGGGTGCGGATGTCCTGGTCCAGGGGTTCGGACCTGCTGGCGAAGGACTACACGGTGTTTGTTCACCTGCTGGACGGCAGCGGCGAGGCAGTCAGCCAGGGCGATTGTATGCCCGGCTACCTGGGCACGCTGCCGACCACCCATTGGGAGGAAGGGGTGCCCGTGCTTGACGAGCATATCCTCTCCCTGCCAGCGGACCTAGAGCCGGGCACCTACCAGGTGATGGTCGGCTGGTACGATCTCCAGAGCGGCGAGCGCCTGGCCCTCTCCGGGGGCGGGGACGCCCTGGAGTTGGCGGCGTTCCGGCTCCAGTAGAGGCCCACTTGTCACGAGGTGCAGCCCAGATGCAAAAAGCAAAGCGAGTCATGATCATCGGCCTCGACGGGGTCCCGCTCGAGTTGGTCCGGCGCTGGGCCGCGGCAGGCTTCCTGCCGACCCTGCAGGGCCTGATGGACAGGGGCACCACGGGCAACCTCCGTTCCACCATCCCTCCGACGTCGGGCCCTTCCTGGTCCTCCTTTGCCACCGGCATGAACCCGGGCAAGACCGGCATTTACGATTTCCTCTACCGCCGCGAAGGGACCTACGCTTTTCCGCCCGTCAATGCCTCGATGCGCGGCGGCACCTCGATGTGGCGCATCCTGAGCGATGCCGGCCTGCGGGTAGGCGTGCTGAACATCCCGATGTCTTACCCGGTCGAGCAGGTGAATGGCTTCATGGTCAGCGGATGGATGACGCCCTACGCCGCCACCGACTATGCTTACCCTCCTGATCTGGGGGGGGAGCTTGAGCGGGCCGTCGGCAACTACCGTATCTACCCCACTGCAACCTTTCACGAGCATCGCAAGGAGAGCTTTTTCCGCGCGACCTACGACTTGCTCGAGATGCGTACCCGCGCAGCCGAGCACCTCCTTCGCACCAAGCCCTGGGAAGTCTTCACTGCCGTCTTTTTCGACACCGATCGCATCCTCCACCAGCTCTGGCACTACATCGACCCGGAGCACGTCTGGTGGTCGGGTGGGCCAAGGGATGCGATGCCCAAGTCGGGCACACCGGCGGAGCGCGAGGCGCTCGTCCGCGACTACTTCCACCAGGTCGATGCGAGCATCGCCCGCCTGCTCAAGCACGCCGACGACGACACGCTGGTCTTGGTCCTCTCGGACCACGGCATGGGTCGTGCTTCCAGCTTTATCGTGCTCAACAACTGGCTCCTGGACAGCGGGTTCCTGCGCCTCAAGCGCACCCCCTGGACGTGGCTCAAGGCGATGGCCTTCCGCCAAGGCTTTACTCTGCGCAACGTGCACCGAGTGCTCGATCGCTTTGGCATGGCGCGCACCGCCGAGTATGTGGCGGGCTACTTCATCGACCACCTCCTGAAGGTGGCCTTCCTCTCTTTCCTGGATGTGGATTGGAGCCGGTCAGTGGCCTACTCTTTCGGTCGGCATCTCGGGTCGATCTACATCAACCTCAAGGGCAGGGAGCCGCAGGGGATCGTCGAGCCGGGGGCAGGGTACGAGGCCGTGCGCGGCGAGATCGAGCGCAGGGCACTCGAGTTCCGCGATCCGCGCACCGGCCGCAAGCTGATCGGGCAGGTCATCCGCCGTGAAGAGGTCTACTCCGGTCCCCGCTTGGAGCAGGCGCCCGACCTGATCCTGAGGCCCATCGAACCGGCCGACATCTTCTTCGGGTTGGCCGACTTTGGCCACCGCAAGACCGCCGCCAAGGTCTACCGCTACTCCGGGATGCACCGCGACGAGGGCATGCTGGTCATGAGCGGCCCTTCTGTGCGCCGAGGAGGCTGGATCGAGGGCGCCTCCATCACCGATATTGCCCCCACCGTGCTCCACGCAATGGGGCAGCCGGTGCCCACCGATATGGATGGCCGCGTGCTCAGCGCCGCCTTTGACGAGGGCTACCTGGAAGCCTTCCCTGTCTCCACCATCGAGACAGGGCCGGAGGAACGGGCACAAGGCACTGCACCACGACAGGAGGAGTACACCGAGGAGGGTGAGAAGGAGATCATGGAGCGCCTCAAGGGGCTGGGGTATTTGGGATGAAGACGCTGGTCATCGGGCTGGATGGCGTCACCTTCGACCTCCTCGGCCCCTGGATCGAGTCGGGCGAGCTCCCGAACCTCCGGCGCCTGGTGCAGCAGGGTGCCTCCGGCCCCCTGGAGACGACCCACCCGCCCGTTAGCGCTTCGTCGTGGAATTCCTACGTGACGGGGATGAACCCGGGCAAGCACGGCGTCGTCGATTTTGTGCAGCCTGAGCCCGGCACCTTTCGGGTTGCCATGACGGGCGGCACCAGCCGCCGTACCCAGAGCTTCTGGGACTGGCTGAATGTGGCCGGCTTCAAGACCGGCCTGGTGGGCATTCCCGTCACCTACCCGCCCGAGCCGGTGGACGGCTTCATGATCAGCGGCTTCCTGACGCCCGGCCCCGACAAGATGTGGGCGCATCCCCCCGAGCTAAAGGGCGAGCTCGTCGCCCACCTCGGCGAGTTCCTGCTCGCCCCCAACGAGCGCTACCGCTCCACTCGGCACCTCGACCGCTTCTTGGAGGATCTGACGGCCAGTGTCGAGAACCGGACGGAGGCGGCGCTCTACTTGATGCGCACGCGCCCGTGGGACCACTGCACGGTGGTCTACTGGGACACCGACATGGTGCAGCACGAGACTTGGAGCCTGCTCGACCCCTCGCACCCGCGCCACGACGCCCGGCGGGCCGCAGCCTACCATGGCAGCATCCTGGCCTTCCACCGCCATGTCGATGCCTGCGTGGGCCGCCTGCTCGACGCAGCCGAGGCCCACGCGGCCGCCGAGGGCTCGGACCTGCTGACCATGGTGATGTCCGATCATGGCTTTGGCCCGGTGCACAGCTTCTTCCTCCTCAATACCTGGTTGGCGAGCGAGGGCTACATCCGCTTCCTGCGCCGGCCCTCGACCCTGCTCAAACAGGCGCTCTTCCGGCTTGGCTTCACTCCTCTTCGTGCCTTTCGCTTCACCCAGGCCGTCGGCCTGGGAAGCCTGCGCCGCCGGGTTCGCTTCCAGCAAAAAGCCGGCCTTCTCAACCGCCTCTTCCTCTCTTTCGACGACGTCGATTGGGCGCGCACCAAGGCGTTTGGCATCGGCAGCTTCGGCCAGGTCTACCTGAACCTGGCCGGCAGCCGTGCACAGGGGATCGTCCAGGCCGGGGAAGGTGCGGAGGCCCTCAAGCAGGAGATCACCCGGCGGGCGCTCCTCCTGCGCGATCGGCGTACCGGCCAGCCCATCATCGAGCGCGTGCTGCGCCGCGAGGAGATCTACCAGGGGCCCTATCTGGACCAGATGCCCGACCTCCTCATCCAGACGCGTGGCTGGGAGTACATGGCCTTTGGCCATGCCGATTTCGGCTCAAACCGGCTGGCGGAACCGGTCCGCGGATTCTCTGGGCACCACCGCCCGCACGGAATTCTTCTCCTCGCCGGCGCCGGCGTCCGGGCCGGTACGCGACTGGAGGGGGCCAAGATCGTGGACCTGGCGCCCACCCTCCTGCACGCGATGGGCGCCCCGGTCCCAGCGGAGTTGGATGGACGTGTCCTGGTGGAGGCGTTCGAGGGCTCCCCGGTGTCCGCCCGCCCGGTTGCGTACAGCCAGGCCCAGGTCTACAAAGAGCCACTCGCCGGTGGGCCGGCCGGCGAGGAGATGGCAGAGATGCAGGAGAAACTGCGGGGGTGGGGCTATGCGGGTTAGCCCGGCGGTGAAGAAGCGGCTGCTGAACCTTCTGAAGATCGTCGTCAGCGTGGGCTTCCTGGTTCTTCTCCTCTCCCGGGCGGAGCTGGGCGAAGTCTTGCGGCGCCTGAGGGATATCGAGGTGCCCCTCTGGCTGGCAGCCATGGCCCTCTACATCGCCGGCGAGTTCGTGCGCGGCTATCGTTGGGGTGTGCTGCTCTGGTCCCTCGGCTCCCAGGTGAGCTACCGGCGCCTGACGTCCCTCTACTTCGTCGGTTCCTTCTACAACCTTGTGCTCCCGACCGGCTTTGGCGGGGACGCCGTCAAGGTCCTGGAGCTGTCGCGCGACGCCGGTGCGACGGCTGCCATCAGCTCTGTGGTGGTGGAGCGCTTCAGCGGCCTCCTCGTCCTCTTCCTGCTCGCCGCGCTGGCGCTGGTTGGCAGCTACCAGCTCATCCCCCCCTTGATCGTCGTTGCGATCCTTGGCGTCGCGCTGCTCAGCATCCTGCTCGTCGCGCTGCTCCTGCAGCGCACCTGGATCGAGCGCTGGGGGCGTAGGCTCCACATCGACCGGCTCCTGAACCGGGTGGCGGCCCTCCGCAACCTCTACCGATCCCTCGGGCTCTACTCCGGCAGGGCCCTGGCGCGGGCCACCGGTGCGGCGCTCGTGTTCAACCTGATGCAGATCCTGGCCAACGTCCTCCTGGCCCGCGCGGTGGGCATCCACCTGCCTGTCGCCTACTTTTTCCTCTTTGTGCCGATTATCGCCTTCAGCAACATGCTGCCCTCCCTCGGGGGCCTTGGCCTCCGCGAGGGGGCCTATGTCTTTCTCTTCACGCAGGTCGGCGTCGATCACGATCATGCACTGGCCCTGGCGCTTGCCCGCGACATGACCATCCTTGGCCTGGGGCTGATTGGTGCCGTGGTCTACGTGGTGCAGAGCGCACTTGCGGGGCGCCGCCGCCGGGACGCGTAACGTGATCCTGGATTGCCAATTCGGTCCCTGGAGGGGCGGCGCTCCGCGGCAGGTCATTTGTCAAGAACGGGCTCAAGGCCCTATACTGTAGGAGCATGCGCATCGGGGCACGCGCAGCGTGCCCCTACCGGACTACGAGGATGGTTCCCAGTATCTCTGTCTTTTTCCCGGCCTACAACGATGGCGGCACCATCCCCAGCATGGTGTTGACCGCCCTTATGACGCTCCGCGAGCTGACCGATGACCATGAGGTGATTGTGGTCAACGACGGCAGCTCGGACTATACCGCACAAGTGTTGGACGAGCTGGCACGACACTTCGATCACGTCCGGATCATCCACCACCCCAAGAACACCGGCTATGGCGGGGCGCTGCGCTCGGGCTTTGCTGCTGCCACCAAGGACCTTGTCTTCTATACCGACGGCGATGCCCAGTACGATCCGCGTGAACTGCGCCTGCTCTATGCCGCCTGGAGTGACGACGTAGACCTGGTCAACGGCTATAAGATGGGCCGCTCCGATGCCCTCCACCGGGTGATCATCGGCAGGATCTACCACTGGACTGTCAAGCTGCTCTTCGGCCTGAGAGTGCGCGACGTCGACTGCGACTTTCGGCTCATGCGGCGCTCTATCTTTGACAAGGTGCATCTCAAGTCGGACAGTGGCGTGATCTGCGTCGAGCTGATCAAAAAGGTCCAGGATGCCGGCTTCCGCATCGCAGAGGTGCCGGTCCACCATTACCATCGGGCCTACGGTCGGAGCCAGTTCTTCAACTTCCGCCGGCTGTGGCGCACGGGTGTCCAGCTGATCGGACTGTGGCGCGAGCTGCGCTTGCCACAGCTCCTCGGCCGGCGGGGGTAGGGAAAGGCCGGGTCGCAGTGCGCGTGCCGCGGGGTACGCGCAGCGTGCCCCTACTACCGTGCAGAGGACGCGGATGTCATCTACCTACGAGGACTCGTTTTCGGGCCGGGCTGTTCTGATTACCGGCGGGCTTGGCTTCATCGGCAGCAACTTGGCCCACCGCCTGCAGGGCCTCGGCGCGCGCCTCACGCTGGTCGACTCGCTCATCCCCGAATACGGCGGCAACATGGCCAACATCCGCGGGCTGGAGGGGCGTGCCAACATCAACATCGCCGATGTGCGCGACCCCCACAGCATGAACTTCCTGGTGCGCGGCCTGGATTATCTCTTCAACCTGGCCGGCCAGGTGAGCCACAGCGACTCGATGCGCGATCCCTACACCGATCTGGAGATCAACTGCCGTGCTCAGCTCTCCATCCTGGAGGCTTGTCGACACAACAACCCCGGCGTCAAGATCGTCACCGCAAGCACGCGTCAGATCTATGGCGTGCCCGATTATCTGCCGGTGGACGAGCGGCACCTCGTCCACCCCACCGACGTCAATGGCATCAACAAGACGGCCGGAGAGTGGTACCACATCGTCTACAACAACGTGTACGGTGTCCGCGCGACCAGCCTGCGCCTGACGAACACCTACGGCCCGCGCATGCGCGTCCTGGACAGCCGGCAGACCTTCCTGGGCTGGTGGCTGCGGCTGGCCGTGGAGGGGGCCGAGCTCCAGGTTTTCGGCGACGGAAAGCAGGTTCGCGACTTTAACTACATAGACGATGTGGTGGACGCCATGCTTCGCGCCGCCGCCGACGAATCCTCCAACGGCCAGGTGTACAACCTCGGCGGCGATGAGCCTATCTCGCTTCAGAACCTGGCCGCATTGCTGGTCGAGATCGCGGGGCGCGGCAGCTACCGCATGGTGCCCTTTCCACCGGAGCGCAAGGTGATCGACATCGGTGACTACTGGGGCGACTATCGCAAGATCCAAGCCAAGCTGGGGTGGCGCCCTCAGGTCAGCCTGCGCGAGGGTCTCGCACGCACGATCGCCTACTATGAGCAGAACCGCGCCGACTACTGGCAGGATGGGGTCGCCAGTGCCTGACGAGGTGCCTGCTGCCTCTCCTATCCCCTTCTACGACGCACGCCGGGACTATGCCGCCCTGCGCGGGGAGATCGATGCGGCAATAGCGGCCGTCCTGCGCCGCGGCCGCTTTATCCTCGGAGAGGAGGGCAGCGCCCTCGAGACCGAGCTTGCCGCCTACTGCGGCGCAGCCTGCGCGGTGGGCGTCGGCAACGGCACAGAGGCAATTCAGCTCATCCTGGAGGCCAGCGGCATCGGCCCGGGAGACGAGGTGATTACCTCCCCCCTCACGGCGGCTTTCACCGCACTGGCCATCTCGCGGGCCGGCGCGACTCCTGTCTTTGCCGACGTGGAGCCACAGGGTTTGACGCTGGACCCGGCGGCCGCCCTCGCATCGATATCGCCCCGCACGGCCGCCATTCTGCCGGTGCACCTCTACGGCCAGATGGCCGGCATGGCGGCGCTCCAGGACCTTGCCGCGCAATACCACCTGCGGCTGATCGAAGACGCCTGCCAGGCCCACGGTGCTCGGTTCCAGGGGCGCCGGGCTGGCAGCCTGGGCCATGCGGCGGCCTTTAGCTTCTATCCCACCAAGAACCTCGGCGCGTATGGCGACGGCGGCATGGTCGTCACCTCCGATGCCGACCTGGCCCGGCGCATCCGGGCGCTCCGGCACGGCGGGCAGACCGCGCACTACCGGCATGACCTCGTGGGCGTCAACAGCCGGCTGGACGAGCTCCAGGCGGCGATCTTGCGGGTCAAGCTGCCCCTCCTGGAGTCGTGGAATGCCCGCCGGGCGGAGATCGCCGCCCTGTATGGGGCTGGGCTGGGAGCCCGGGAGGTGCCGGGGGGCCCGGCTGGGCGCTCCCTTCGGCTTCCCGTGGAACTGCCCGGGCGCACGCATGCCTGGCATCTCTACGTCGTCCGCTCCCCCGGGCGGGCTGACTTGCGGGAGGCACTGGCCCGGCAGGGCGTGGGCACCGAAATCCACTACCCGGCCCCTGTCCACCTGCAGACTGCCTATGCCTCGCTCGGCCTGCGCCCCGGCAGCTTCCCCCATGCCGAGGCTGCGGCGGAGCAGGTTCTCTCCCTGCCCCTACACCCCTTCCTCGACGACGCCGAGGTGCGGGCGGTGATAGGCGCCACCACCCGTTGGCTGCGGGAGGCCGAGGATTAGGCACTGGAAGCTCCGGCCGGCGCTGGTCACCGGCGGGTTATTCGTGCTGGCCCTTCTGCCGCGCGTGGTAGCCCCCGCGCCATTCATCGCCTGGGACGAGCTCTTCTGGACCCATGGCAGCGTGTCGTTTTGGACGGCGCTGCTCCAGGGCCGTCTTGCCGACACGTTTATCATCGGCCAGCCCGGTGTGCCTGTCCTCTGGGTGTCGGGGCTGGCGGCCCTGTTGGGGGCACTGGTGCGGCCAGGTGGCTGGCAGGCATTTAGCTCTCTTGGGGCTGGGCCGGGCTACCTGGCCTTCGACGCCGGCCTGCTGCGCCAGGCCGCGCACTTCCTGCCAGCAGCCCGCTGGGGGGTCGCACTTCTCTCGGCCGGCGTGGTGGCGGGCGTGTTCACACTCGGCCGTCGTGCCTTTGGCTCCAAGGTTGCCCTGCTGGGGGCCGTCCTCCTGGCCTTCGATCCCTACTTCCTGGCGCACTCTCGCGCTGCAGCGCTGGACGCGACCTTGGCCGGCCTGATGTTGCTCGCGTTCCTGGCCTTGTTGGCCTACGCCCGCCGGCCTTCGCCGCGAGCCTTGGCACTGGCAGGGGTGTTGGCCGGGGTGGCCGTTTCCGCCAAGCTGCCGGCGGTCTACCTGGCCCTCGTTGCGGCCATGGTGCTGCTGGTCGTCGCCTGGCGCAGCCGGCAGACACCTGAAGCAGGGAGCGAGCCCCACGCGCCCGGATCCGAGGAGGAACGGCGGCGGGCGACCATGCCCTGGGCCCTTGCGCTGCGCCGTATCCTTCCTAGGCTTTTCCGGGATGGCCTGCTGTGGGGCGGACTGGCGCTCGCCACGTTCTTTGTCCTTTGGCCTGCTCTCTGGGCCGCGCCGCTGCAGACGGTCGAAAGGCTGGTCGCCACGGTGGCCGAGTACAACGCCCGCCCCGACTCGGCCAACTTCTTCCTCGGGCGTGCCGTCGGCGATCCCGGACCGGCCTTCTACCCGGTAGTGCTGGCCTTTGCGCTCACGGTGCTCACCAGTGCCGGGCTGGTTGCCTGGCTGGCCGGCCTGGCGTGGAGGCCTGCCCGCCGGCTGCCGGCGGGCGTACTGGCCGCCTATGCCTTGGGCTTCCTGGCCCTTTTGTCTTTCAGCCCCAGCAAGTACGCCCGCTACACGCTGCCGGCCGCCGCCGCCCTCGACCTGCTGGCGGCCGCCGGCCTTGTCGGCTGGCTGGAGGCAGCCCGCGCGCGCCCTGCCCTGCGCCGGGTGCTCTCGCTCGGCTTGTGCCTCGCTTTGATCGGCCAGATCGGCTGGACCCTGAGCAGCCATCCCAACTACCTCGCGGTCTACAACCCGCTGCTGGGGGGCACGCGGGCCGCAGCACGGACGGTCTCGGTCGGCTGGGGGGAAGGGCTCGACCAGGTGACGGACTGGCTCAACGGTCAGCCGGATGCGGAACGGCTCAAGGTTGCGCTGTGGCCCATGGCCGGCCTGGCGCCGCGCTTCTCCGGGGAGACCTACCTCCTCGACGAGCACGGCCTGGTAGTGGCCGACTATGTCGTCGTCTACCTGGGCGACGCCCAGTTCGGGTCGCTGCGCACAGAGCGCTTCTACGGCGTGGCCGAGCCGCTGTTCACGGCCCGGCTGCAGGGTGTCGAGTACGCGTGGGTCTACCGCAACCACTCGTACGAGGTTGAGCTGGCCTACATCCGGGAACATGCTGGCCCCGAGGACCTCGTGCTGCTGGACGTGGATGCCCAGCTCGCCCGGCACTACTCCGGTCCCCAGCAGGTTCTGGTCTTGGACGGCCCGATGACGGCCGAGGCGATGGCGGACCGGCTCAACGAGGCCGCCGTGGGTAGGCCGCGCATCTGGTACATGCGCTATCGCCTGGTGGATAGCCAGGCCCGCCCCCTCCTCACCGAGTTCCTTGTGGACGACGCGACCTACCTCGAGCACGTGGACTTTGACTCGGGCCGGCTCGTCGTCTTCCAACCCCCGGCACTTCCCATCTTCGGAGACCCTAAGGGCCTCTCAGGCCCTTAGGGTCTTGCGATGGCCTGCCACTTATGGTATCGTAACCTGCGCGTGTCGGGCCGACCGCCAAGATCGCCCTGGGGGATGAGCCATGCCGGATGGGGTCCGTTTCTCAATTGTGGTGCCTGTTCTCAACGAGGAGGAAAGCCTTGAGCCGCTCTACGCGGCCATCGTCAGTGCCTTGGCTGCTCTGCCGGGTGAGGCCGAGATCCTCTTCGTGGATGACGGCAGCACCGACGGCTCCCCTCGCGTGCTGCAGTCGCTCTACGAGCGCGATCCGGCCCGCGTCCGGGTCATCCAGTTCCGGCGCAACTTTGGCAAGACGGCCGCCCTCAATGCCGCCTTTGCCCGAGTCAGGGGCGAGGTAGTCGTCACCCTCGACGCCGATCTGCAGGATGATCCTGCCGAGCTGCCGGCCATGCTGGCCTGCCTGGACCAAGGGTACGACCTTGTGGTGGGCTGGCGGGCCAATCGCCAGGACAAGCTGGACAAACGGCTGCCCTCTTGGTTCGCCAACAGGATGGTCCGCGCCCTGACCGGCGTCCATCTCCATGACCTCAACTGTGGGTTCAAGGTCTACCGCCGCGAGGTCGTCCGCGATCTGACGCTTTATGGGGAGCTGCACCGCTACATACCCGTGCTTGCCCACTGGAAAGGGTACCGCGTCACCGAGACGCCGGTGACCCACCATTCCCGCCAGTTTGGGCGCTCCAAGTACGGCTTCTCCCGGCTCGGCCGTGGATTCCTCGACTTTGCCAGCGTGCTCTTTCTCACCAAGTACCTGAAGCAGCCGATGCGCCTCTTTGGCAGCGCGGGCACCCTTCTGACCGCCGCTGGGGCAGTGATCATGCTCTACCTGGTGGTGCTCAAGATCCTTGGTGAGGGGATCGGCTGGCGGCCCCTCCTCTTCTTCGGGACGACGGCGCTGGTCGTGGGTGTGCAGCTGATCAGCCTCGGTCTGCTGGGCGAGATGGTGCGCAACCTCAACTTCCGGCCCGAGGAGGAGTACTCGATCCGCCAGGTGTGGGACCAGCACGATTCCGCCGGAGGAGCCCCGGCCGGCTAAGGCGGACATGCGCAAGGTCCTGGTCCTCTCGCCGTGTGACGTGTTCCCGCCCGTCCACGGCAGCAGCACGGCAATCTACCACACTCTCCAGTTCCTATCCCAGGGAAGCCGGGTGGCGGCGGTGCTGTGCTACTTGTACAGCCAACATGGCCAGGCCGATCTCACGGGCCCGAACCTGCACATCGAGTATCTCCCAGCGTCGCCGATCGACCGCCTCGGCTACAAGGGCCTGGCGTTCAACCCCGGTTACTACCGGCTGGCCGACCGCATGATGAGGCAGTTCCAGCCCGATGTGATCCAGGCCGAGCTGCTGTGGACCGCGCCCGCGGCCCTCTGGCTGCGCCGCCGGTGGCATCGCCCTGTCGTCCTCATGCAGGAGAACGTGGAGTACCTCAAGTTCGTCCGCTTTGGCCAGAGGAGCCCTCTCCTCCGCCTGGTGCGCTGGCTGGAGGCCTGGGCCTGCCGCTCCGCGGACCGCGTGGTGGCGCTCTCCGAGGTGGATCGCGACCTCATGGCGGAGCTGTATGGGCTGGACCCCTCCAAGATGACCATCATCCCCCACGGCGTGGACCCGGACTTGTTCGACTTCCGCCCGGAAGGTGCCGCGGCAGCGCGGGCAAAGCTCGGGGTAGAACCGGGCGCTCCCCTCCTCACCTTTGTCGGCAAGCTCGACTATCTCCCCAATGCGCGAGCCGTCGGCTACATCGCCGACAAGATCGCACCGGCCGTGTGGGGGCGCTACCCGGCCGCGCGCTTTGCCATCATCGGCCAGGGGCAGGAAGCGGTCGCCCGCTATGCGCGCGACGGCCTCCTCTTCACCGGCTTCGTGGATGCCAGGCCCGGCAGCAGGCCCAACCTCAGCGACTATCTCTCGGCCTCGGACGTCGTGCTGGTGCCGCTCGATGCCGGCTCCGGCACGCGGCTCAAGATCCTCGAGGCAGCCGCCAATGCGCGGCCGATCCTCTCCACACACATCGGGGCCGAAGGGCTGGACCTGGCCGACGGACAGGAGATCCTGCTGACCGGCGCGGTGGACGAGGTGTTCGTCGAGAGGACCCTCCGGCTGCTGGACGACGCCGGCCTCCGGGAAGCGCTTCGCACTGCTGCGAGGGAGAGGGTGCTCGCCCTCTACAGCTGGCACGCCCAGGTCTCCAAGATGCGGCAGGTGCACGAGGAGCTGTGTGCCGACCGCCCATCCCTGAAGAACGGGCAAGGAGCAGACGCTTGAAAGCACTCGTCGTTATCTTTGAGCAGCTGGTGCCCATCAGCGGTGGGGGCACGCCGCGCACCTCGAGCATCATCCGCGCACTGGCCGAGCGGGGGCACCAGGTGTATGTGGCGGCCAATTTCGGCGTCGACGAGGCCCAGGCCATGCGCGAGCTGGGCGCCGCTGGCGTTCTGCCCCTGCGCGGCGTCAGTCGGATGGATCCGGCCAAGATGCGCAAGTACGCCGTCACCATGCCGATCAACATCCTCCGCGTGGCCGCTGCCATCTGGAAGCTTCGGCCGGACCTGGTCCTGACCCACAACACCTCGGCCGGGTTCGCCGCGCTCTTGGGCAAGTTGTTTCTTCCGCGCACAACGACTGTGCTCGACCTGACCGATCTCCTCTTTGAGTACCTGGATGATTACCGCGGCCGGTGGCTGAGGCTTGCCGCCGCCGCGGGCCGCTGGATGGAGCGTACGGCGGTTCGCCGCTCCGATCGCACAATCACCATCAGCCAGGCCATGCGCGACATCCTCATCCGGTCCTATGGTGCGCGGCCCGACCGCTTGGAAATTGTCCACGACGGCGTAGACACTCGCGTCTTCTATCGTCAGGAGGCCGCCGACCTTCGCGCTGCCCATGCGCCGGGTGCGGACCACGTGCTAATCTTCCACGGGGTCATCGACCCGCAGGATGGCCCCGAATTGCTGATTGAAGCCGCGCCGCTGATCCTGGCCCGCCATCCCAATACCCGCATCTGGATGGTGGGCGACGGCACCGCGGTGCCCGGCCTGAAAGTGCGGGCTGAGGCAGCCGGGCTGGCGGATCGTTTCTTCTTCTCCGGCTGGGTGAGGCAGCCCGACGTGGCGCGCTACATTTCTGCTAGCGACCTCGGACTGGTGATCCTGCCCGACGTGCTCTCGGCACGCGGCCGCGTGACCCTGAAAGAGTTCGAGTATTGGGCCTGCGGCATCCCGGCCATCCTGCCTCGGCTGCCGGCCCTGCAGGAAGTCGTGGGCGACGAAGCCGCCAGCCTCTTTTACACCCCCGGCGATGCTGCCGATTTCGCAGCCAAGGCAAACGATCTCCTGTCCGATGATGAGCTCCGCCGTGAGATGGGCCGGGTGGGCCAGCGGCGTGTGGCCGAGCAATTCGAGTGGCGTGCCCTGGCGGGCGAGATCGCCCTACTGTGCGAGCGATACCGTTCCAAGGCCGCCCCTGGAGGAAGCAAATGAGAGTCCTTGTAGCCAATCCGCCCTGGCCCGGGCCGGGCTATGGTGCGCGCTCGGATGTGCGCTGGCCGCACAAGAGGAGCGACAAGTACATCGAGTACCCCATCTACCTGTCGTACACGGCCGCTGTCGTCGAGCAGGCAGGCTTTGAGGTGGGCTTCATCGACGCCATCATGGACGAATTGGACATCGAGAGCTTTGCCCGCCGGGTGCAGGCGTTTGGCCCGCGGTTGGTGGTTCTCGAGACCTCCACGCCCAGCATCGACTTTGACCTCGAGACCACTGCTGCCATCAAGCGGCTGTTGCCGGGCACATCGGTCGCGTTGTTGGGCTCGCACGTCACCTACTTCGATCGGGACATTGTAGCGCAGAACCCCGCCGTGGACGCCGTGATCCGGGGCGAGTTCGAGTACACGGCCGCCGGCCTGGCTCGCGCGCTCGACACCGGTGCCGGCCTGGAGACAGTCCTGGGCCTCACCTATCGCGGCGCGGACGGCAGCGTCCTTCGCAACCCCGATCGCCCCCTCTTCGAGCCGCTGGATGAGATGCCCTTTCCCGCCCGGCACATCGTCAAGGACGATGGCTACCGGGCCGGCATCTACTCCGGAGGCCGGCCGACCGCCATGGTCAGCTCGCGGGGCTGCCCTTACCGCTGCACCTTCTGCCTGTGGCCCGACACGCTCTACGGCCACCAGTTCCGTGCCCGCAGCGCCGCCAACGTGGTGGACGAGATCGAAGAAGCGGTGCGCACCTACGGTCACGACGAGATCTACTTCGACGACGACACGTTCACCGTAGACCGCCAGCGCGTGCTGGACATCTGCCGCCTGATCCGGGAGCGGGGCCTGCACCGAGAGGTCGAGTGGATCGCCCAGTGCCGCGTGGACACGGTAGATCGCGAGATGCTGGAGGCGATGAAGGCCGCCAACTGCGGCTACATCCTGTTCGGCGTCGAGTCGGGTTCTCCCGATCTTCTCAAGAAGATGAAAAAGGGCATCACCCTGGACAAGGCGCGCTCGGCCTTCAAGCTGACCCACAAAGTCGGCATCAAGACCCAGGCCTTCTTCCTCTTCGGTATCCCCGGAGAGACGCAGGAGACGATCCGCCAGACCATCGATTTCGCCAAAGAGCTGAACGCCTCGAGCACCCAGTTCGCGGTCGCCATCCCCCATCCCGGCACTGCGCTCTACCAGGAGTGCAAAGCAAACGGCTGGCTCACCAGCGAGACGTGGGCCGACTATACCGCCGAGTCCTCCCTGATTGAGACACCGATGCTGTCTGCGGTGGAGCTGGAGCAGGCCCGCATCCGGGCCTACCGGGCGTACTACTATCGCCCTCGCTATATCCTGGGCGAAGCGCTCAAGATCCGGCGGCTGGCTGACCTGAAGCGCCTGGCGCGCGGGGCCAAGTCGGTTCGCGCCCGGCTGCGCTTTTTCCGGTCGGCCGGTCGGGATGGTCGCCGGCCTCCTGGCGCGACTGCCGCGGACAACGGTGGAGGAGCAGCATGAGAGGGGGCCGCCTCCTGGCGCTTGCCTTGGTGACCGCTTGGTGTGCGGGCGCCCTGCTGCCGTCGCTCGCACTGCCTGCCCGTGCGGCTTCCGGCACGCCCACCGTGGGTGAAGCACGGTCTTTGATGGCCGCCCAGGCCCGGCCCGGGCATGGCTGGGCAGCCTGGGAGGTCGAGACTTCGACGGATGTCGAGATAGCCTTCAGCCGGCAGGTAGCCGGCAGTTGGTCGCACCCCAAGGCCGTCCAAGCGCGCCCCGGGTCGTGGGATCGCTCGCCCAGCTTGGCTGTGGCGTCCGGAGGAGTGCCCTGGCTTGCCTGGGTCTCTACCGATCGCTCGGCGCCCGATAGCAGCCGGCTCTATGTGACCCGCTGGACCGGAATGCGCTGGGCTGTTCCGGAGGCCGTGCCGATGGGCGATAGCATCTCCGCCGCCGAGCCGGCGCTCGCCGCCGGGCCGGACGGCACGCTCTGGCTGGCGTGGGCGGGCTTTGACGGGGTGGACGACGAGATATTTGCCAGCAGCCGTACCGATCAAGGGTGGTCAACCCCGCAGAGGGTCGGCAGCGACGACAAAGACGCGGCCCTGTACGACTGCCAGCCGCAGCTGGCCGTGGGGCAGGACGGGCAGCCTTGGCTGGTGTGGACCGGGCACCAGGCAGGTGTGGACGACGAGATCTATGCCAGCCGCTGGTCAGAGGCAGGCTGGTCGACCGAGCAAATGGTCAGTCTCGACGACGAGGCGCTGGACGTCGAGCCCACCCTGGCGTTGGACGGGCAGGGACAACCCTGGGTTGCCTGGAAGGGCCGTGTCACCGCGGGCGCCAGCTCGCACCGCCGCATCCTGCTGTCCCGCTGGGAGGCAGGCAGCGCCGCCTGGACCCATGAGGAGGTTGTTTCCTCCCCTCTGACCTGGCAGGTGGACGAACGACACGCTGTCCTGGCACCGACGCAGGAGGGCGCAATCGACCTCTTCTGGGAAGCAGACGGCCATGCTGGCTCTGCCCTGGCCCTCGCCCACCTTGGGGCAAGCGAACCGGTCGAGCTTCTCCTGGTCCGGTCTGCTGCGCCCGGAGAAGCAGTCACATGGTCTGTGATCATGGCCGGCGCGCCTGTTCTTGTTTGGCTCGATCCTGCCCAGGGCCGGCAGGCAACGGTGCAGTCCCTGCCCCTGCGCGACGGCGCTCCGCTGCTGAGCAGTTGGGATGGGAGAGAGACTTCCCTGCCGCCAGAATCGGTTGACCCAATCTGGAACCGCTACATGGGCTTTGGCGACAGCATTACCCGGGGCGAGTATGGGGGCTTCACTCCCTACCCGGCCCTCCTGGAGGCCAAGCTTGACAGCAAAGTGCAGCCTTCCGAGTCGATCAATGTGGGCATCAATGGCGAGAGGACGTATGCAGGCAGGAACCGCATTGCAGGGGAGGTAGCCACCTACCTACCCGAGTACGTGCTCATCATGGAAGGGACGAACGACGTCACCGCCGACCTGCCGCCGGCCGACGTCAAAGAGAACCTGGAGCTCATGGTCGATTTCGTCAAGCACCAGTCGGGCGTCGGGCATGTCAAGGTCATGATCGCCACCCTGATTCCACGCCTGGATGGGCTCAACAACAGGACGAATACCATGAACCAACAGGCTGTCATCCCTGCGGCTGCCGTTTCGGGCGTCCCCCTCTGCGACCAGTGGACGGCCTTCAAGGCATACCCCGATTGGGGCCGGTTCTACTCCGACGAGAAGCACCCCAACCAGGAAGGGCTGCAGTTGCTGGCGGACACCTTCTACGAGTGCCTTCTGAGCAGCTATGAGTGGCTGTACGAAGATACGACTCCGCCCGTCGCCATGCTGGGGCCGATTTCCTCCCCGGTCGAATGTGCAGCCGCAATCCCGGTGAGTTGGTCAGGCTCAGACCCGCAGCCGGGCACCGGGCTGGCAAGCTTTGACGTCCAGGCGCAGGTGGACGTGGGTGGCTGGACCGACTGGCTCCTGGAGACCGCACTGACCGAAGCGATCTATCCCGAGCTTCAGAACGGGCACGTCTACAGCTTCCGCGTGCGCGCCCGAGACGTAGCCGGCAACGTCAGCGAATACTCTGTCCCCGTTTCGGTCCAGGTCCAAGACACACACCCACCCGAGTCGGTATCCGTGTCTGCATTGCCGGCTGCACAGCAGGCCCCCTTTGCCGTCTACTGGAGCGGGACGGATGCCTGCTCCGGGCCGGTGGTCTTTGACGTGGAGTACCGCGCGGGCGCGCAGGGCAACTGGCTGCCCTGGCTCTCCGATACACCCGGCACAAGCGCGCTCTTTGACCCTGCCGATCCGCAGTATGGCGAGAGTTATTCCTTCCGCGCCCGCGCTCGTGACCAGGTCGGCCTCTGGAGTGACTGGTCGCCTCCCGTTTCGACGCTCCTGGCTCAGCTCACGCTGCGCGGCGATGTGCTCACCGTCCGCCACGAGCCGGCGATCTGGGCCGAGGTCACTGTGGCCGGGTCCCTTGCGGTTCAGCACCTGGCACCCAGCGGGTTCGCCGCCTACCTTTCCGCACCGGGCGACTACGACCTGGAAGCAGGCCGCGAAGGCTTCGGGGTGTTGCCTCCCATGCACCTGGTGTCGGTGATTACTGACATCGTCGGCCTGGAGTTGGTCCTGCCCCCCTTGGAGGATGCCGTACAAAACGGTGGCTTTGAGGCCGGCGGTTGGGGCAATTGGCAGCCCGGAGGGACACTGTCCCCAACGCTGGGCGCCGAGCCGCACACTGGGCATGTCGCGGTTCTGATGGGTGGTGGTGAAGGTGGATCGACTCTCAGCCAGTCCTTCCTCATCTCACCTGCACTCACCGATGCCACCTTATCCCTTGTGGCATGGGCGGAGGAAGAGGCGGGAGAGCGCAACGAGCTCGACATCTCCCTAGAAGGTCCGAATCTGCCGCCCATCACGGCCACACTTGCCTTTGCCGGAGAGGGGTGGGTACATGCGTGGGTACCGGTTGATGCGGCGGTGGGGAAGGAGGTGACGCTCACCTTTTCCGTGTCCGGCGCTCCGCCTGTGCGCCTTGACGAGGTGAGCCTGGGCTCGGCTAGGTCAGGCGGTGGGCTGCTCTACTTGCCGCTCGCCCTGCGGAACGCGGGCCGATAGGCGCGGATGGCTGGTGTGGGACCTCTCCAGGTGCAGCCCAGTGTGGGCATCGCCATGATGCAAGGCACCTGCCAGGCGCGTCGCATAGGGGTGCGCTGGCGAGGTTCGCCGCGCCGCTGCAGGGTGGAGGGATTGGGATGAGTGTCGGTATGCGGCTGGCCAGCCTGCCCCGTCCTGTGGTCCGCCGGCTGATCCCCCTCCTCCGTTACCTGTATCTGATGCGGGCTCTGGAGTGGCGTCACCTTGCCCCATGGGTGCGGCAGGTGGAAGGTTGGCAGGTGCTCGACGTGGGTTGCGGTCACGGCCTGTACTCCCTGGAGTTGGCCCGTCAGGGGGCTATTCTTGCCGGCTGCGATCTCCAGGAGGAGGGGCTGATCGTGGCGCGGCAGGTCGCGCAGCGACTGGGGCTGGAGGACCGGGCCACCTATTCGCTCGCGGATGGCACGGACTTACCATGGCCGGATGAGCAGTTTGACCTGGTGGTGTGCAACTGCGTACTGGAGCACATCGCCGACGACCAAGCCGCGCTGAGATCGATGGCGCGGGTGCTCCGGCCGGGCGGCCTCCTCTACCTTACAGTGGACAGCGCTGAGCATGGCCGGACGCTGAACTACCTAGAGTGGCTGCCGCCGAGGGTCCGCGCCCACATTCTCAACCCACGTCTCGTTGCTGGGCCCAGACTGTCAACTAGCCTGGATACCTGGCTGGATGAGTTGTATGGCATTCTCCATCGATACCGCCGCGAGGATCTGGCAGCCCGGTTGGATGCTCTCGGCCTCACCCTGGTGGATAGCCAGTCGTACTTGAGTGGGGTTGGTGCGGCCCAGTTCGAGCTGCTTCACGTCTGGCGGGGGATCGATCCAGACCGGGGGATCGGCCGGTGGCTGCACATAGCATCTTCGCTTCTACTCTATCCCCTGGCCGTCCTGTCCGACCGGAGGACACAGAGGGCGGGACGCGGGTTGGCGGTCGTGGCCCGCCGAAAGGGAATGGGCAGCTGATGACGGAACGATGGCATCGTTGGCCTCTGCTTCTGCTCATCCTGGTGGGCGGCTATTCGCTGGTCAACTATGCCTACAATGCAGTCCTCAACCCGGCGGTCCGCATCGGCGTGGATTTCCCGGCCAACTATCTGTCTGCGGAACTAGTGAGCCAGGGAAAGAACCCGTTCGACCTGGCGGCCTTCAACCAGCGTGCAATGGACTATGGCTGGCAGCCGGATCGGGTGACACCTTTCGTGTACCACCCCCTGTTCGCCGGGGCGATGATCCCCCTGCTGCTGTTGTCACCCGAGGGTGCCAATGCGCTGTGGATTGTCCTGAGCCAGGCGGCTCTGTGGGGCGGATTGGTTCTGTTTGGCCTGGGGCTGGCTCGTGGTCAGGCCGGCTGGTTGGCCAACGGGCAATGGCCTGCCTGGGCGCTGGGCACGGCGCTGCTTGCGGCCAACTTCCGTCCGTTGTTTACCAGCCTGCAGTCGGGGCGTGTGGATGTCTGGGTGCTGCTGTTGACGGCTCTGACGTTCTACCTGCTCACCCGTAGCCGAGATGGGTGGGCCGGCTTATCACTCGGTGTGGCCATTCTCCTAAAGATCACACCAGGCTTCCTGTTGATGTATCTGGTGATGACCCGCCGCTGGCGAGCCGTCGTGTCAACCTTGGTGGTTTGTGGCCTCCTGGCTGGGGTGAGCCTGCTGTTGTTCGGATGGGACACCAACTACACTTTCTGGGCCGGCGTATTGCCCAGCCTGGTACTGGGCCCCGAAAGTGTTCCCGATCCGGGCCTGCGCTCCTTCTTTGATCGGACCGTGCCAGGCTATGAGAGCTTTGCGGCCTTTATCGGCAAGTTGGCAGGGTTCAAGTATCACAACCAGGCGCTCAGTGGGCTGTTCCACAGCCTGTTCGATAGCGAGTACACAGAAACGATCGCCCACAGCCCGGCGCTTGCCCAACTGCTTGGCGGGTTGACCATGGTCCTGCTCCTGGCCGGAATCGGATGGATCGTCTGGCGGCGCCTTCCTGCAGGGATAGACCCAGCGCAGCGTGCGCGTGCTTTTGACCTTGGATTCATCCTGGTGTTGGCCGTGACGCCGCTCATCGCCAGTGTGGCCTGGGAGCACCACTTCCTGACGGACCTGCTCGCCTTCTCCCTGTTGGTGGCCTACGGCCTGCGTCGCGAAAGGGCCATACCGCGATGGCTGCTGGGCTTGACCGCTCTGGCTTACGCTGGCCTGGCCGTGGGCTACTCCACCTATGTCTTTGATGTGTGGCGGAAGGGGGTGTGGGTCTTTGCCCTATACGGTCGTTCGTATGCTGCGCTCCTCGTGGTGGGGGTGGTGGGATATCTTGTGCTGCGCGAGAAGGAGGATCCGGTGCTTCGGCGCCTGTCCCGCTGGCTGCGCGCACCGACCGGCCAGTGGCGATGGGGGTGGATAGCAGCCCTGCTGTTGGGCCCCCTCCTCCTGATTGCCTTTTCGCTGCGGCTTGCCTATGCCCAGGGCTCAAGCCTCTACATTGACGAGTACGTCACGCTGCTCGCCGCGCGCCAAATCACCCAATTTGGGGTGCCCAGGACTCCTTCTGGTGCCTACTACACGCCCGGGCTGCTCTTCACCTACCTGGAAGCGGCTGTACAGGCGATGGCGCCCTATGACAAGGTGCTGGCCCGCCTGCCCAGCGTTCTGTTGGGGACGGGGACGGTCCTGGCGATCTTCTCGGCAGGCCGGCGCCTCTTCGGCACGCGGGCGGCCCTGCTGGCGGCTGCCTTCTTGGCTCTTGATGCCGAAGCGGTGATCTGGGACGGGCGGGCGCGCATGTACGCGCTTCTGCACTTTCTGGTGGTGCTGGCGGTGTACTTCTTCTACAAAGGCGTCGTGGAGAAGCGCGACGACAGAGCCCGCCATCTCTTTGTCGCCTTCTTCTTGGCCGCGCTCTTTGCCCAGATGGAAGTGGCGTTGCTGCTTCCGGCCCTGGGACTAGTTTGGCTGTTGTGGCAGAGGCCGCGTGATTGGCTCCGCCCCGCTGTGTGGCTCGATCTGGGCCTCCTGGGGGCTGGGGTGGCCGTGCGCTTCTATCTGCATGGTCTGATGGTGTTGCCCGGTCTGCCCGCGCCGGCCGTGCCCCGCCCCTTTGTAGCCCCGGGAGGTGACATCCTTGCTGGCCTGCAAGCGCTCAGTGCCTTTTTCCTTGCACCCAGCCGCTGGCCAGCCGCTGCGCTCTTCGTGATCGGCTTGGTCGCCTTGATCGTGATGCTCGTACGCAAGGGTTGGCCCTACCTGCGCCGTGAAAAGGCGGCGATTGCTTCGCTGACAATTCTGCTGCTGGCTGTATGGGCCGAGATGGGCTTCGTCGTCGGCGAGAGCTGGAGACGCCCTCGCTATCTGCTCCTGACCCTGCCTTGGTTCCTTTTGGTCGCGGCCAGCACGGCGGACACGGGTTTGCGCGCCGCCTGGGCCTGGGTCCAGGCTCACAAGCCAGCCCTGCGCAGGGATGAGGTCGCCGCGCTGGGGCCCGTGGCAATGATGGCCGTGGTGGTCATCGTGGTGGGAACCCTTCTGGCGCCGCACGCGATCCGAGCCTCCCGCACGGAGGACTATGGCTACGACCTGGCCTTTGAGACGATTCGCGGGCAATGGCAGCCTGGCGACGCTGTCGCTACGATAGTTCCCGCAGCCAGCCTCTTCTTCCTGGACCGCTGCGACTACCTGGCAATTGAGCACGGCTACGAAGGTTTCTCATTGGAGCGAGATGGCACGAAGGTGGAGAGTTGGGGCTTGCTTCCGCTTCTGCAGTCACTGGATGCCCTGGAAGCGGCCCTGGCCAAGCATCCCCGCCTCTGGTTCGTTGTGGATACCATGCGCTGGGAGAGGAACTTCTCCCCAGAGTTCCGGGACCTGGTGTGGCAACGAATGGCGCTTGTGTCATCCGAGCGGAAAGTGCTGATCTTTCGCTCTGGTCCTGACCTCCCTTCGTTGTCTGTTCACCTGCCCACCCAGGTGGATTTCGATGGCCGTGTCCAGCTCTTGAGCACCGCCCTGGGAAGCACCTCCCTCCAGCCCGGAGAGACGTTGCCGCTGGCGTTCTACTGGCAGGCGCAGGTGCCGCTGGCCCAGGACTATTCGGTCTTTGTGCATGTCGACGATGCGGCGGGCCAGACTGTCGCTCAGGCAGACGCAGGGGTGACCGGCGGGCTGTTCCCGATGTACGAGTGGGAGCCCGGCGATCTGATCGTGGACCGTCGCGCCATAATTCTGCCAACGGACTTGAGGGCGGGGTGGTATCGGCTGAACGTGGGCTTGTATGAGCCTCCCGCGGGGGATCGGCTGCCGGTGCTCAGTGGCGGTGATGGGGCTGCACGCCAGGCGACGGCAGCGGTCTTTTGGGTGGGCGAGCGTCCTGCCGCCTCGCCACCGACCTACCCCATGATTGCCAGTTTCGACGGGCAGATCTGTCTGGAGGGCTATGACCTGGTACCCGCGCAGGGGAGCGCGCACCTGCAGGTCGCGCCTGGTGAGACGGTCGGAGTGGTGCTGCACTGGGGGGCTTGCGGGCCGGTGATGAAGGACCTGCACACCTTTGTTCATCTTACCGGAAGCGATGGCACGATGGTGGCCCAGGGGGATGCTCCGCCTCTGGCCGGTCAGTATCCCACCAGGTTCTGGCAGCCAGGTGAGGTGTTCCTTGACCCTTACCAGGTCCATGTGCCGCTTGATACGCCGGCCGGTGATTATGCTCTTCAGGTGGGGTTGTATCTGCTCGCGACCGGGGAGCGAGTGCCGGTAGACGGCGGGGGCGACGCGGTTCTCCTGGCTACATTGGAGCTGCGATGACGGGACAACCAAAGGTCACGGCGACCCTGCAGGGTGGGTTACGGCACAACCTGTCGCGCTATCGTCGACGGGTCACGGGCAGCGAGTCGTGGGGGCGCTTCCTGTGGCAAGGGCTCGTGCTCACCCTTCTGGCCGACCGGCCAACGATCGTGGCATCCCTTCTGCGCCGCATCGCCTATCGGGGCGTATTGGGCCATGTCGGCTCCGGCTGTGTGATCGAGTCTGGAGTGCGCCTGCTGGTGCCCAGGCAGGTTTTCCTGGGACGGCGCGTCATGGTGGGGGAGGGTTGCTTCTTGGATGCCCACAACGCTGGAGGGCGCATCGAGCTTCAGGATGATGTGTGGCTCTCACGCGGCTGTCTGCTCGTGACGGCCGAAACGGAGATCGTGATCGAGCCGCGGGCCTACATTGGCCACCGCTGTCTCTTCTATGGCCATGGCGGTATCCGCGTTGGACGGGGTGCTCTTCTGGCCAACGACGTGCAGCTCATCTGCGGCAACCACTCCTTTGCTCGGCGCGACATCCCCATCCGAGACCAGCCGACGGACGAGAGGCCAATTGTGATTGGAGAAGATGTCTGGCTGGCCGCATCGGCCATCGTGTTGGGCGGGGTGACGATTGGACGAGGGGCCGTGGTGGGGGCCGGCGCGGTCGTGACCCACGATCTGCCGCCCTTCAGTGTGGCCCGCGGAGTGCCGGCCCGCGTCGTGGGTGAGCGGTAGAGGGCAGACAAGGAGTGCTGGTCGATGAACCGTGGGATTAGGAATGCCAAGGCCGTTGGCCATGGCCTGCGTGCAATGTGGGCCTATGCGCGGCACAGGGATCGGTGCGCGCATCCGCCTACCACCCTGTGGATCGAGCCTACGAACCGCTGCAATCTCAGGTGTATCATGTGCCCGGTCAGCCTACGAACGCAAGGGAAGACCGGCTTCATGGAGCTGGACACCTATCGATCTCTGATTGGCGAGGTGTCACCCTATGCCACCACGCTCAACCTCTTCCTGGGCGGAGAGCCGCTTCTTCACCGAGACCTGGACACGATGATCCGGTACGCGCGCGAGAAGGGGGTCGTCGTCCGGCTGAACACGAATGCCACGCTACTCGACCGCACGCAAGCGGAGAAGCTGCTGGATTCCGGGCTGGATCATCTGATCTTTTCCTTTGACGGGTACAACGCCGAAACCTACGAGGGTATCCGTGTAAACGCACGCTTCGAGCCCACATTGACGAAAATCCTGGACTTTCTGGCCCTGAAAAAAGACAGAGCTTCGCCGCACCCCTATGCCGTCCTCCAAACGATCGTCGTCCGCCAGGAGCAGCAGACTGAGACAGAGGAGCAAGCCTTCCGTGCGCGATTTGACGGCCTTCCGCTGGACGCCTTTGTCGTGCGGGAGGCTCATACGTGGAGAGGCGTCTTCCAGGGCACCGACGAATTCGATCCTCATGCCTATGGGGCGCGCTACGTGCCCTGTCCCTACCTGTGGAGCACGATGAGCATTGCCTGGGACGGGACAGTCGTGCCATGCTGCCTCGATACGTGCAGCGACTATCCGCTGGGTCACATAGGGGAAAAGCCACTACTGGAGATCTGGAACGACGAACCCATCCGCGCCCTGCGCCGCAAGCTTCTGGCCGGGGAGTACCGCGACATTCCTCTGTGTTCTGGCTGTGACCTGCTCTGGACCGACAGGGCGATCGCCGGTTTCCCGTATACGTTTCTCAAAGTGTCTCTGTCTCACCCGGTCGAGAACCTGCTTGGCTACCGCCTGACCAACGCACTCAAGCGCCTGATCAAGGGGGAGTTATGAGGCCGGCAGCGTGATTTCGCCTGCGAAACCGCGGTCAGGGCTGCGCCAATGGCTAAGAGGCCTGAACAGGCCGCTGGTGCAGACGGTCTACTTTGTGGCGCTTCTGGGTTTGGCAGCCTACGCGCTTCTCCGCGAGCAGAGTGACCTGCCGGCGCTTTTCGGCCGCCTAGATTGGGGCTTGGTCGCTTTGGCCGGAGGGGCGCTTGTGGCAGCTACCTTGTTCTACGTGTTTGTCCAGCACACCATCTACCGAGGGGTGGGCGTGCGCCTGACGTTCTGGCAGGTGTTCAGCATCGTCTGCCCGTCCCAGTTGGGCAAGTATGTGCCCGGAAAGGTGCTGATGGCAGGCAACTACTACCTGCTTTCGCGCCGGGTGGGGGTCGAGGCCCGCGAGATTGGCAGCAGCTTCCTGGTCTCTACGGCCCTGTGGATCGTGTCGGCGGTGCTGTGCAGCTTGCCCGGCTTTGCCTCTCTTTCGCCCGGTTGGCGCCTGGCAGCCATCCTGCTCGCTGTGGTATTGTTGGCCTCCACCCACCCCCGAGCACTGGGCCTGATCTTTCGTGCACTGGCCTGGACACTGCGGAAGGCAAAGCGCGGTTCCACGGCCGAGCGGCTGGGTGAGCCTTTTCCCCTGCCCTATGCCTTCTATCTGAGGACTTTGGGCCTTTACCTGGTAGCCTGGGTGCTGGTCGGCCTCCAGGTGTACTGGCTTGTAGCGGCTGTGGCGCCTGTGGGGCCTGTCAAGCCGGTGGGGCTTTCGGCCATGTCGGTTCTGCCTGTCTGTTTGGCAGCGGGTGCCATCGGCACGGTGGCGGGCTTTGTGGCGCTCTTTGCGCCGGGTGGGCTGGGCGTCCGGGAGGGCTTGGGTGCGGTCATCCTCGCCCGAGTCGTGCCTGCCGAGCCGGCGCTGCTCGCCTTTGTTCTGCTGCGGCTGATGACCGTGGTCGTCGACTTGGCCTTCGGCGGGCTCGGGCTGTTGATCGGGCACAGAATCCTGAAGCGGGGGGCAGGTGACCTCTCTGAGGACTCAGGGTGACCAGGTACAGAACTCGTCACTGGCAGGGTCCCGGCTGACGTTGGTCCACCGACCGGTAGCCAGATCCACGACATAGATCTCCTTGTTGTCCTCGAGGTCGCTGTACAGGACCATTCGTTGACCATCGGGAGACCAATCGGCCAGCCCTTCGATGCTGGGCGATCGAGTGACGTTCCAGGGCTCCGAACCGTCTGCATTCATGATATAGATTTCCTGGTTGCCATCGCGGAGGGTGTTGAAGGCGAGTTTTCTGCCATCCGGTGACCAGGCCGGATACCGATCCCGCCCGGCGCTGTGAGTCAGGTTCACCGGGTTTGACCCGTCGGCGGCCATCACCCAGATATCCTTGTCGCCGCCGCGCTCGGATGTGAAGGCAATGTGGGTTCCGTCGGGTGCCCAGTCTGGGTGGCGGTCTTCACCGGGGCTGTTGGTCAGGCGGGTGAGGTCAGAACCGTCGACGCGGATCCTCCAAATCTCGCGATCTCCGCCCCGGTCACTCTCGAAGACGATCCACTGGCCGTCGGGTGACCAGGTGGGCCAGCCGTCGTCGCCGGTGCCATCCGTGAGGCGAAACAGGCCGCCAGCCCTACCGGCCGTTGGGTCGAAGTCCATTAGATAGATCGATCCCGGTCCCATCCCCCACTTCCCCGCGGGGGTGTCCCGCAGGGAGACGAACGCTATGCGCAGGCCGTCTGGTGACCAGACCGGCGAGACGTCGTCAGCCCACGACTGGGTCAGGTTGGTAACCCGAGAACCGTCGGTTGTCATGACCACGATCTCATAGTCGTTCAGCCTCCCACGTTGGCTCTCGAAGGCGAGCCACTCCGTCCGAGGGGCAATAGACAGCCCGGCCGTCACTGGGGGCAGCGCACCGGATGAGGGGGGGGCTGGGTCGCCGCGAAACAACCTCGCCGCACCGGGGACGTGCCTCACGAGGAGGGTAGAGCCGGCAGCGAGGACGAGAAGAGCGCCCAGCAGCAGTCCGGTCAGAATGGTCCGGCGAGTCTGGTTCATCCGATGACCCTTGCGGCAACCGATCCGGCGTGCATTCCTTTCCGACATTGGTGGCATTAGACCACAGACGAACGGAGAGGGCAAGGCGATCCGGCCGGGAGACCAAGGAGGAGCTGTTTGTCCCCGCACATGCCGTGGCATGCTGTCCAGCCGAGCGCACGAGGCCGAAGCGCGCCCGGCCATGACCGCCTGCCGCCGGTTGTTTGCCGCCGACCCTGGCGCATGGTATACTGGCAAAGCTCTGCCCATATCGAATGGAGGGATAGAATCTATGAAGGACAGGACTGGCGCGGCCGCCGGGCGTTGGGTCGCCCTTGGCTTTTCGTTGGCCCTGCTGCTTGCCCTGGCAGCCGGCTGGAGTGCTCGAGTCGAGGCCTCGCTCCTGGGCGGCAGCGGTGAGCTGCTGCAGTACCGGGTCCGACTTGCCGGCTCCGATGCAGACCACCTCGAGGTCCTGCTTCCACCTGGGTTCGAGTACGTCGGCTTGGCTCGGGGAAGCCAGGTGCTGAGCGAGCCGCAGGTCTCTGAGCAGGGCAGGCGGCTCACCTGGCGCGGCCCATTCTCTGGTGTGGAGGTCCTGCTGTTCTGGATTGCCCCTTCAGGGCCTGTGGCTTCGCCTGCGAGCCTGCCGGTCAGCGGGGTCAGCGGCGAGGCGCAGCTCGTCGAGCCGGAGGTCCATCCCGCTGCACTTCCGGAAGAGCCTCTGGCCGGTTCCCTGGACGGCACGGTCACCGTCACGAAAACGGTGGAGCCGGAGGTCCTGCTGCCCGGCGACAGCCGTTGGCTGCCGACCTACGAAGTGGTTTTCACCAACTCGGGCCCGCAGGTGGTGACCCTCGACTGGGTCACGGATACCCTGCCGAGCGGCTTCCTCTTCGGCGGTATGGCGTTCGGAAGCGAGGTCGGCGAGCCGGTGGATGGTGAGGAACCGGAGATTGTGTGGCAGGGGTTGGCAGTCCCGGCCAACGGGACGCTGACCATGCGCTACCGCGTGCGGGCGGTGTACGTTGGCGGCGAGTATCAGAACTCCGTGCTGGCGCGGGCAGGCGATGAAGTAGTAGGGCCCGTGCGCGCCACCCTCAGGATCGAGGCCAACCAAATCTTTGTTCCCCTCAGCCTACTGGAGTACATCCCACCCACGCCCCTCTGGCAGTTGACCAAGGCGGCCGACCCGGCACTGGTCGAGCCGGGCGACCCGGTAATCTATACCGTCGTGATCGCCAACCAAGGCAACCGCGCCGGGACGCTCACCAAGATTGAGGACACCCTTCCCGCCGACTTTGCGTTCCTCGGAATGGATCCCGGCAGCGACATCACGGCGCCTCCCTCAGGCACCACGGGGGTGATCTACTGGCTAGGATCCTGGGAGGTGCTTCCGGGGGAGGAATTGACCCTGGCCTACGAAGTGGAAAGCGGCGGGGGGGGGAATAAGGTCAACACCGCCAGGGCCTATGACCTGGCCAACGCGCTGGCAGCGGAAGGATCCAGTACGATCATCGTTGGCGGAGCGAGCCTGCCCTTTGAAGACGACTTCACCTTTGGCGTGTCGGACGATTGGGAGCCCTTCCTTAACTGGCCGGGCCTGGACCCCGGCTACTGGGAGTGGTCCGGCGAGGTGGGTTCTTGGGGCTTGATGAACTACGACTACGCCCCGGATGACCTCCCCGAGTACACCGGCTACAACCTCTTCATCTACAACGCCCCCGGTGCTCAAGGCTGGACCGACTACCGGATCGAAGCGCGCATCAAGGACTCGAAGGGTGTGGATGCCACCAGCGGCCTGACCGGTGTCTGGTTCCGGGGCACATACGAGGATTCGGGCCTCTTCGATGGCAAGGCGGTGGGCGGCTACTACGTCTACATGAAGCAGGCGGACGAGCACCTCTACCTCTTCCGCACGCCGCCCGACAACCCCTCGTTCGCCGCCCAAGAGCTGGTCGCCAGCTACGCCTGGGCGCCCGGCATCCTTACTCACAAGTGGTACAAACTGGCAATCGAGGTGGAAGGACCCCGTGTCCAGGTCTGGTTTGAGTACGACGAGGACGGCATCAGCGACCCGGTCAAGGTGTTCGACTACACGGAGCCTGCGGGTGCCTGGACCTCGGGAACGGTGGGACTGGCGGTGTTCAGGACTATCGCCCGCTTTGACTCTATCTACGTCCTGCCGCTGGACTGACCCGGCATGCAGGACCAATACGAAACTGGAGATGAATGAATGAGATCTCGATGGCTTCTACTGAGTAGTGTGGTCTTCCTGGTCTTGGCACTCGGAGTCCAGCTTGGCCACGGGGTGGGCCAGGCCCAGGCGCCCGAGGCCGACCTGGTGGTGACCAAAGGTGTCGATCCGGCTGTGATCGCTCCCGATGAGTATGTGGTCTACACCGTGACGCTTGACAACACGTCTGGCGCGGGCCTCTCCGTCTCTTCGCTGACGGACACCTTGCCCGCCGAATTCGAGTTTGTCACCATGGTTCCGGGGAGCCAAGTGGGGGAGGACCCGGTCTGTGCGCCTCCGGTCTGTGTGTGGACCGGGCCGATCGAGATACCTGCCGGCGAGAGCCTCACGCTCATGTACCGGGTCTATGTGCCCGGCAGCGTGCCCCTCGACCCCGAGCCCTATATCAATACCGTGACCGCTTCGGTTGGGCCGGACCAGTACACGGCCCAAGCGGGCCTGCTGGTGGCCCAGGGTGAAGTCTCCCTGTCCAAGACCGCGGCTCCGAACAGGGTCGAGCCGGGTGGCGTGGTGGTCTACTCCGTTACCCTCAGCAATGGCGGCTATGTTCCCGTCCCTCTCGATACCGTGACCGATATCCTGCCCGATGGCGTTACCTTTCTGGCCATGACCCCCGGCAGCGACATCCAGGTGCCGCCCAACGGCACCACGGGGGAGATTGCCTGGCAGGGGCCTTTCGAGATCCCAGCCGCCGGCGATCTATTGGTCCAATACAAAGCAGAGATGCCGCAGGCTGAAGGGACCCTCTATCTCTATAACGAGGTCACCGCTTTGCTCGGCGATGGCACGCTCCTGGGCCCCGCCAGCGCCGAGGTCGTGGTCTCAACCGGAGGGGTGGTCTATGTTCCCCTCATGATGAGCTACTGGTCCCCGCCTGTCTTTTCCGTGACCAAGGCAGCCGAACCCTCCGTGGTCTATGCTCAGGTGCCCGGCGGCCTGATCACCTATACGGTCGTGTTTAGCAACGAAGGCACAGCGCCCGGCGAGCTCGCAGAGGTCCGCGACACCTTGCCGGCCGGTTTCACGTACCAGCGAATGCTGCCCGGCAGCGACATCCTGGCTGATCCCGTTGGCACGACCGGCCAGATCGCCTGGGCGGGCCCATTCACGGTGGACGGCGAGGGCACCTTGACCCTCATCTACGAGGTCCGCGCCAGCACAGAGATCGGTACCTATGTGAACAGCGTTACAGCCACAGCGTCGGTGGGGGAGCCTCCTAAGCAGCCCGCCTCCGCCACAGTCAAGGTGCAGGCTGCCGTCCTCCTGGAGGACGACTTCAACTCGGGCATCGACCTGTGGACGCCATTCCTCAACAACAGCCGCCTGAGCCCACTTCAGTGGTGGTGGCAAAGCTGGGGAGGCTACCAAGACAGCGGCAACTACCTGTACAGCATGTGGGGGGATCCGAACAAGGAAGCCCATGATTCGCTGACCATGGCGCTGGTGCCGGGGTCAGAGAACTGGACGGACTATCGGTATGAGCTGTTGGTGTTCCTCGAGCCCTCCTCTCTTTGGACCACCCAGTTCGCGCTCTGGTTCCGCGGCAACTACCAGGAAAGCGATGTGCCGAACCAGTGGGTTTTGGGCTACTACTTTAACCTGTACCCCAAGTCCAACAAGGTCAGTTTCTGGCAGTCGCAGACCCCTGATGACTGCATCGAGGATACGTGCTGGACACCGGCGTGGCAGTATAACTACTCCAATCCAATGCTGCTGCACGAAGCACCCTGGTCAGCAGGAGACGACTTCTTCGGTGCCTGGCACCACGTGGCAGTAGAAGTGAGGGGGTACCAGATGACAGGGTACATCGACGGCGTGCAGGTGATCCAGTTCACCGACACGGAGGGCACGCTCATTCCCACCGGCACCGTGGGAATGAGCACCTACAAGACGCCGCTGATCCACTTTGAAAATGTGCTGGTGACGCCCCTAGACTGAGCCACGGCCGCGCGGAGAGGCTTGTCCCTGGCCTGTGCCGGGGGCAAGCCTCTCTCTAGCGCTTCTGACGGGTTAGGTGTTAGGCAAATGCAACCATGACTCCACGATCGCCTCAACCTTCCCCTCACCAGCCCCGGCCCGGCACCCTGGCTGCGCTCGGCCGCCGTGAGCACCCTGCCTGGGCCCGCACGGCGGTCGTTGCTGTGCTGTTCGGGTTGGTCCTCTTCCATGCGGTCAACAACTGGATCTGGCTAAGGGACAACGTAACTCTCCTCGGTTGGGATGTGCCCGGACACCTGGGCACCAGCTTTGTCTACAACGGGATTCTCAATCCCCTGACACCCAAGACGCTCTTCGAGGCAACGGTCTGGCACCCCAATCGGCCGCCCTTGGTCTATCTCTCTGCCGTTCCGCTCTACCGGGCCTTTGGCGCCTCCGTCGACGTCGGGACGATGATCAACGTCTTCTACCTGGCAGTGCTGTTCGGGGCGGTCTACGGCATTGGTAGGCACCTGGGAGGGCGGCGCGTCGGATTGCTTGCGGCTGTGACCGTTGCTCTGCTCCCTGGCATCTACGCCACATCGCGCTTCTTTTACCACGAGCTGGCGCTGGCAGCGCTTGTTTCCCTGAGTGTCTTCCTGCTGCTCGAGACGGCCGGCTTCACCAGGCGGGCTGCCTCGCTTCTCTTTGGCCTGAGCTTTGGCCTGGGGCTCCTGACGACGCGCACCTATCTCACCTTCATCTTTGCGCCCTTGGGCCTGGTGATCCTGCGCTCGGATGCCCTTCCGGCCCTGCTCCGTCGCCTGCGGGGCGGCTTTCGCCTGAGCCCGCGTGACCTGCTCCTGTCTCTCGGCCTGGGCCTCGTGCTGGCCGCGCTCTGGTACCTTCCCGGCCGCGAGATCGCCGCCGGCCTGCTCCTGCGGGGTTGGCTCCTGCCGCTGTGGGCTGCCTTTCTCGCGGCGACCATCTACCTATTGCGGCGCACACCAGACGCCGGCACCAACCTGCTGTCTGCCATGGCGCTGGGCGGGACGCTGGCCTCGGTTTGGTACCTGCCGCGCATCACCTTTGTGCAAAACCTCCTGAGCTTTGGCTTTGGCGTGAACGACCCACGCGAGCGCTCGGCCGGCCTCGACCGGCTTGGCACCTATCTCTACTTCCCTCTCAAGCTCGTAAACGAACACCTGTCCCTGGTGACCAGCCTCTTTCTGCTGGTCGCCGTGGCAGCGCTGGTACTGTACCTGGCCCGCCGGCGCGGCTGGTGGAGCACGCTGCGCCATGCGAATCGCGCATGGTGGGCGACCCTGCTCTGGATAGCCGGCTCATACCTGGTCATGACCCTTTCCATCTACCGCAAGTCACGCGGCATTGTCCCAATGCTGCCGGCCATCGCGCTTATCCTCGCTGCGGGCCTTTGCAAGCTGCCTCGGCGCAGGGCTGCCGCCCTCCTGGCGGGGCTGCTGGTCTCTTGGGGCCTGGTGCAGTTCTTTGTCCTATCCTACCCTGGTCCACACCGGCTTGCCGAACGGGCCCGGTTCCAATGGCCCGTTCTGGGGGACACTGGCCTCTTTGCCCGGGGCGGTACGGTTCAGCTGCCCGCTTCAGGAGAGACCGATCCGGGGTACTGGGTAGAGCCGGACCTGCTCCGGCGGGTGGAGGTCGCGCGCCAGGCAGCCGGTTTGGAGACCGCCTCCCTCGGCGTGGTGGCCAACAGCGCTCACCTGAACGCTCTCTTGTTCAGCCTGGTGGCCTCCCAGGAGTTCCCGGGCATCCAGGTTCGCGATTTGGCCGGTTTGGGATCGGGCGATTCTATCCTCTCCCAGTTGTTCGAGCAGGATTACCTGGTCTGGAGCAGGATGGACCGCTCGAGCCTGGATGCCAAGCTCGCAGAGGCCCTCGATCACATCACAGCGGGGGATCGGCTCTTCGGCGCGGCCTTTGCGCTTGACCATGAGCAGGCAATGCCCGGCGGCGACAGCGTGCTCCTGTATCGCAAAGTGCAGCGCATGGAGGCCCCCTACGACCTGGCGGACTATGCCGCAGTCGCCATGCGCCTCACGGACAGGGCGAGCCCGGCTGATGCCATTCTGCTCGTGCCGCCCGAGCAGGTGGAGGCATTGGGACGCACCTACGCGGGCGACCTGGCTCCCTACTTGCTTCCCCAGCAACTGCCCCTGGATCGCCAAGCGACCGAGCAGGCTCTGCGCAGCCTCGTCGACGGCCATCCCGTCGTGTGGGCCATCTTCCGGGGCGAAGACAAGGTCGATCCGGACCACTTTATCGAGGGTTGGCTCAACACACATGCCTACCGTTCGTACAGCGAGTGGAATCACGACGTCCGGCTGGTGGCCTATGGCGCGCCCGGCCCCGAGCCGGTCGACCAACCGCAGCGAAACCTGGAAGCCAACTTGGGTGGACAGGTCCGTCTGCTGGGCTACAGCCTGGCCGAGACGGCGCTCCGGCCCGGCGGGATGGTGCGGCTGACCCTCTTCTGGCAGGCCGAGGAACGCCCGCCCGCCGAGCGCCTTACGGTATTTGCCCACCTGGTGGATGACCAAGGGCGGCTCGTGGCCCAGCAGGACAGCGAACCGGTGGGCGGGTCCCGCCCGACCACGGACTGGACAGCCGGCGAGGTGATCCGAGACCCAATCGGCATCCTGCTTCCACCGGACCTCGCGGCCGGCCAGTACCGGCTAAAGGTTGGCCTCTACCGGCCCGGCACCGGCGAGCGCCTGGAGGTATCAGGGCAGGGCGCAGCAGAGGCGACGGACGACCATATCTACCTGGGGGAAATACTGTGGGTACAACAACCCTAGTGCATCGTAGCAGGAAGGCCGGCCTGGCATCGCTGATTTCGGCCCTCGTCGTCCTGGGCCTGTTGGCGTCGGTGGTGTCGGTTGCCGGCTGCGGCTCCGCCGCCTCGGGCGGCGTCCGGCCCAAGCGCCTGGTATGGATCGTCGTGGATGGAACCCACCTCGATTTCGACACTGCGCCGATGCCCTTTTTCACCGAGCTGATCGCCCGGGGGACGTTCTACTCGCAGGCATGGGTCGGCCAGGCGCCCAACAACACGCCGGCCAGCCATGCCTCATTTGGCACAGGGCGCTTTCCCAGCCACCACGGCATCCTCGACTTCCTCTGGCGCACCGATCCGGCGCGGCCAGGTGACCCGGTCGAAGAGCTCATGACCAACTTCACCGTCTCCACTGGGGGCGAGCCCGTTTGGGAGCAGATGGCGGGCCATGGGGCGACCAGCGTGGCAGAGATAGCCAAGGATCAAGCCGGCGCCACGGTGTTTGCCGTCACCTCGGACAAAGGATATGCCATCGCGCCATGGATCGGCTCACAGGGTGACGTGATCCTCTTTTCCAGCCATTGGTTGGAGGACGGCATCCTGCACATCCAGGCTCATGCCGCGATCGGATTTGAGCCTCCCGATCCTGCATTTGTGGACGGTTGGGCCAGGGACTATCAGGTTGTGGAGCTGGCTGACTATGCCCAACTGGATACCTGGGCAACGGACGTCGCAATCAGCGCCGTACAGAGCTACCGGCCCGACATCCTGCTGGTCAACCTGAGCCAGACGGACGAGGTTGGGCACAAGACGGGAGGCCTCGATGGCGACAACCCGGAAGCCCTGGCCCGCGTGCTGGCCAACGTGGACCGGCAGGTTCAGCGCCTTTGGCAGGCGTACGCCGACCTTGGGTTGCTGGACGAGACCCTGTTCGTCATTTGCACCGATCATGCCATCTCGCAGACGGTCACGCTGGGGCCCTACGATGCCCTCAACGAGGCCCTGGCCTCCATCGGCCTCCGGGAGGTCTCACAGGGACCTCGTGAGCAGATGTGGCTATCGGATCCCTCCAAGTCACAGCAGGCGGCGGAGCTTCTGATCCGTGAGTTTCCCGATTACCTGCTTTCTGTGAGTTACCGTGACCCTGTGACCAGCCGCTACACAACGCTGCTCGCCGAGGACGTGTCACAGGAGGCCGATGTCCGGGAAACGCTCGACTATCTCTTCAACGTCACGGCCTCCACTCCTCAAGCTGCCGACCTGCGCATCATTACGCGTCGGCCCAATGGCACCGTGCTCGGCCAGGGGCGCCACTACAACACCGCCTGGCCGTTGCAGCACATCTGGATGATCCTTGCCGGGCCCGGGGTTCGCTCCGGGTACGAGTCCTCCTATCCGGCGCGGGTCGTTGACCTGCTGCCCACGCTGACTGCGCTCCTCTATCCGGGCTACGAGGGTACTTGGGACGGGATCGTTTTGGCCGATGCCCTGGAGCACTCCTCCCGGCAGGCCCGGGCCTTCCAAACCAGGCAAGCCGAGACCATGCAGCGTTACCAGCAGGCCCTGATGGCGCTGGAGACGCAGAGCCGTTGAGCGGAGGGCAAATGGATCTGTCAGTGGTCGTTCCCGTCTACAATGAAGAGGAATCGCTGGAGCAGCTGCACCGGCGCCTGACGGAGGTGCTCACCGGGCTGGGCCGGCCCTATGAGTTGATCTTTGTCGACGACGGCAGCCGCGATGCCAGCTTTGACGTTCTGCAGCGGCTGCAGGCCGCCGATGGCCGGATGCGGGTGGTCCGTCTGCGGCGCAACTTTGGCCAGACGGCCGCCTTCAGCGCCGGCTTTGACCGTTCCAGGGGCGAGGTAATCGTCACCCTCGACGCAGACCTGCAGAACGATCCGGCCGACATCCCGGCTCTCTTGGCCAGGATCCAAGAGGGGTACGACGTGGTCAGCGGCTGGCGCCGAGACCGCCAAGACCGCTTCCTCGACCGGCGGCTGCCGTCGACCATCGCCAACGGGCTGATCTCGTGGGTCACGGGTGTCCGTCTGCACGATTACGGCTGCTCGCTCAAGGCCTATCGCCGCGACGTGCTCTCCGATGTGCGGCTCTATGGGGAGCTGCACCGCTTCCTCCCGGCGCTGGCCCATGGCATGGGTGCGCGCGTGGCCGAGATGCCGGTGAGTCACTTCCCGCGCCGCTTTGGCCGCTCCAAATACGGCATCTCGCGCACGCTCAAGGTGCTCCTGGACCTGCTGGCGGTCAAATTCCTGCTCAGTTATTCGACCCGTCCCATTCACATCTTTGGCCTGCTGGGCATGGGGTCGCTGTCCGTCGGCGCGGCCCTGCTGGCCTACCTCGGAGTGGTCCGCGTCATCCTCCACCAGGACATTGGCAACCGCCCCCTGGTGCTGCTGGCCATCCTACTGACCATCTTTGGGGCGCAGCTGGTGACCAGCGGCCTCTTGGCGGAGCTCGTCATCCGCACCTACTATGAGGCTCAGGGCAAGCCGATCTACACGGTGCGAGAGGATTTGGGCGGCACCGGCGTCGATGGAGACCCCCCAGTCCGTGACTAGGCAGCAGCGCCTGCAGCGGGGGTGGCCGTGGCTCGTCTTGGCTGCCATTGTGCTCCTCGCACTTTGGGCCCGCTGGGGATACTTCGCCAACGGTGACCCCTTCGTGGACGAATGGGCCACGATGGTCGCTGCGCGGAGCGTCTGGGAGCACGGCGTCCCGATCCTGCCTTCGGGCATCTTCTACGGCCATGGCATCCTCTTCACGTACCTGGATGCCCTTTTCCTGGGGCTGTTTGGTTGGACCGCGGAGGTGGCCCAGGTCCCCAGTCTGTTGGCCGGGTTGGCGGCCATTGTGCTTGTCTACCTGGTGGGCAGCCGGCTCTTTGCGCCCCGTGTGGGCGAAACGGCGGTCGCCTGGCGCGGAAGAGCCGTAGGCCTCCTGGGGGCGGCCCTGCTTGCCCTAGACCCGGTCGCCATTATCTGGTCCGGCCGGGCGCGGGCCTATACCCTGCAGCAGGTTTTCGTGTTGCTGGCTGTCCTCCTCCTCTACCGGCGGCGCACGATCGCCTTTGCCCTCGCGTTCGCGGCTGCCGTCTTGGCTCATACCGAGTCTGCGCTCTTGCTGCCCGGATTCGCCTTGGGTTTGTGGCTTCTGGAGGGCCGGCGCGTCCTACGGAGCGCCCGCGCATGGCTGGCACTCGGCATCGCCGCGGCGTCGGTGGTGGCGCAGTGGCTCATCTATCGATTCATCGCCACCGGCAATGCCGGCCGATTTGAGGTGGTGGACGACGTGCGGCCCGGGTTTCAGCTTTCGCTGGACCTGGTGGCGGGCTTCAAGCCGCTCGTTCCCTACTTCGCCGAGCCCTACCGGCTCGCCGTCACGCTCTTCGCCCTGCTTGGGGCACTGCTTGCCGTGCGTGTCTGGCGCAGGCGCGAAGGTGCAGCCGGCTATCTCCTCCTCTACCCTCTCTTCCTGGTTCCGATCCTGATCCTTCTTACCCTGATCGGCCAAAGCTGGAAGGATCCTCGCTATCTCTTCATGCTGCTGCCGGTCCTCTTCCTCCTGGCTTCGGCCGCGGCGGTGGACCTGCTGGCCGTCTTCTCGGCGAGACCGGGCCGCCCGGCCTGGCTCAAGGCCCTCGCCGGCGCGGGCCTCACTGCCCTTCTGCTGGTGCCCATGCTGCCGGGTGCTCTCAAGACGGCCCACCAATTGGAGGAAGGGTACGGACCGACCCTGGCCTACGTGCGGGAGCACCTGCGGGCAGACGACACGGTGGCGGGCTGGGCAGCGCCGGCGATTTCGGTCGAGCTGGGGCGGATCGACTACTTTGCCATGCAAATCCGCCACGAAGAGTTCATCATGAAGAAGGACGGCGTCTGGATCGACCGCTGGGTTGGGGCGCCGTTGCTGGACAGCGTGGAGCAGCTGCACGCCGCGCTGGACCGACCGGGCCGTCTTTGGTTCCTGACGGACGAGTATCGCTTTATCGCCCGCTACCAGCCCGAGTTCCGGCAGGCAATCTGGGACCGGATGGACCCCGTCTATCGCTACCATTATGCCATCGCTTTCCTCGAGCGCCCGGCGGGCGAGCCGGCCTACCACCGCGACGTCCAGGCCGGCTTTGAGCGTGGACTGGACTTGGTGGGCTACGATCTCGATCCGGCCGGCCTCGAGCCGGGGGGCGATCTGGCCCTGACGCTGCACTGGACCGCCCGCGAGTGGGTGGATGCGCCCTATACCGTTTTCGTCCACCTGCTCGATCCCGGCGGCCAGAGGGTGGCCCAGGACGATGGCCCGCCGCTCGACGGTCTGCACGCCACGAACCACTGGGTGCCGGGGGAGCGCCTGCGCGACGAGCGCCGCCTCGCTCTGCCCGAGGATGCCGTGCCTGGCCGCTACCGTCTCGAGGTGGGCTGGTACGATCCTGTGACGTTGGCGCGGGTGCCCCTCTTGGGCGGGGGTGACAGTCTGTGGCTGGCAACCTTGCCCTTGGGCCTGGCAGCGGTGGCCGATCCCGGTGTGCGTGAGGGCTCGGCGTTGGATGGGCGGGCCGAGCTCGTGGGCTACGACCTCTGGCGCCTGGCGGCGGGGCAGTGGCTGCCGCTCGGCGCCGGCGAGCCGGTTGCAGCCGGCGACCGCCTGAAGGTCAGGCTTGTCTGGCAGGCATTGGCCGAGATGGACATCGATTACACTACCTTCGTGCACTTGGAAAGCACAGGGGGTGCCGTATGGGGGCAGCACGACGGGCCGCCGGCGGACGGCTCCTATCCAACTTCCCATTGGCGGTTGGGCGAGCGCGTGGCAGACGAGCATGAGCTGACGGTTGGCGAGGGGGTTTCCGGTTGGGTTCGCCTGACCGCCGGCATGTACCATCTGGAGACGATGGTGCGCCTGGGCGAGGCGATCCTCCTGCGCCGGTTGGAGGTCCGGCCGTGACCGCAGCGGAGCGCGCCCCTGTGCCTATGTCAGGCGGCCTGCGGTGTGTGCCGCGGGAGCGCGGCTTGGTCGGCGTGGTGCTCGGGGCGCTCATATTCGCCGCCGTCGTGCTTCGCTGGCTCTACATCGAGCGGATCAGCCTCTTCTTCGACGAGTACATCACCATCTATGCGGCAAGGACCATCCTGCAGCGAGGCGTTCCTCTCTTCCCATCCGGCAACTTTTACACGCACGGCCTGCTCTTCAATTACCTGTTGGCCCCGGTACTGGGCGTCTTTGGGCTGAACGAGGCCATCTTGCGGCTGCCGAGCCTGCTGCTCAGCGTCGGTACGGTGGTTGCGCTCTTTCTCGTTGGCCGGCGTCTCTTCTCCACCACCGCCGGGTTGGTGGCGGCCGCCGCGGCCGCGCTGGACCCCGAAGCGATCACCTGGGGCGCCCGCGCGCGCATGTACACGCTGCTGCAGCTTCTCGTCCTCCTGTCGACTTTCGTTTTCTACCGCGCCGCCATAGTGGACGACCGGCCCAGGCTGCGCTGGCTGGCCCTCGGCCTCCTGGTGGCTGCCATGCTCGCCCAGGTCGAGGCAGCGCTCCTGCTTCCGGCGTTCGGGCTGGCGCTTCTGGCGGTGCGCGGCGTTCGCTGGTGCCTCCGCCCGAGCGTGATCGGTCCCTTCCTGGTGGGTTTGGCCGGGTTTGTCGCCATCGTCTCCGGCGCGAGCCTCGGCGAAGCCAGCCACCTGGAGCAGATTGGCGAGGTCCGCCCCTATCTGACCCTGCCCGGGAGCAACCTCGTCGCCGGCCTCAAGAGTTTTGCCCCGGCTCTGCTGGATGTGTGGCGCCTGCCTTTCACGCTCTTGGCGGTAAGCGGGCTTTTCTACCTCTTCCGGCGGCCGGGGCGGGGTTCGCCCTGGGTCTACTTCTACATCGTTCTGGCGGTGGTGCTCGGCGAGCTGCTGTTCCTGGCCGGCCCGACCTGGCGGGTCCCTCGTTACGCTTTCATGCTCCTGCCTATTCTGTGGCTGATTGCCGGCGCGGTTGTGGGCCGCTGGCTTCGCCCGGTCTGGGCAGGCGCCGCGGCTTCCCTGGCGTTGGCGGCCCTGGTCGGCGTTACAGGCTACGCCTCGGCCTTTACCCAGGAATGGGGGTACGATCTCGCCTTCCGCCAGGTCCAGGAACAGTGGCAGCCGGGCGACGTGGTGCTTACCACCCATCCGCCCGCCAGCATGCTCTACTTGGACCAATGTGACTACTACGTCATGCAGCTTGGCTGGGGTGAGGATCTGATGCAGGGCGCTGGCGGCGTGCAGGTCGACCGCTGGACGGGGACCCCCTTGCTCAATACGGTCGATCAGCTCCGCGACGTGTTGGCTGCCAGCCCCCGTGTCTGGCTGGTCGTGGACGGCTGGCGCTTTCAATCGTGGTTTGAGAACGAGTTCATCCGTACGGTCCTGGACCAGATGGTTCCGGTCTTTGACGAGCGGGGCATGGCGGTCTTCATGGGGCAGGGCTACTCCGAGCCCCCTGCCCCAGTCGTGACCTGGCCGGCGGCTGCTGCCTTTGGGGATGAGCTGGCATTGGAAAGGGTCGATCTGCCGGTAGACAGCCTGCAGGCCGGCAGCCAACTCGAAGTGAGCCTCGCCTGGCGTTCACTGGCGTCTCCTCGCCCTGCCTACACGGTCTTCTTGCACCTGGTTGGGCGCGATGGCACGCGGGTCGCCCAAGTGGACGAACCGCTGCTCGGAGGGTTCTACCAGCCGACCGTCTGGCCCAAGGGTGAGACGGTTCTGGACCGCCACACGCTCACCATCCCGACCGGCCTACCGGCCGGCCGCTACCGGTTGGACATGGGTATCTACCGGCCCGGCAGCCAGGAAGCCGTTCTGCTGGCGGAGAGCGGCGCGGACCGCGTCGTGCTCGGATACCTTAGCACGCCCGGGCAGCCTACCCCCGTGCCCCAGGTGCCCCTAGAGGCGGACTTCGCAGGCCAGGTCCGGCTGCTGGGCTATTCCCTGGCCTGCGAGCCACCCTATGCGCCTTGCACCGTCCGTCTCTATTGGCAGGCAGCCACCACGCCGGATGCCAGCTATACGGTCTTTGTGCACCTCGTCGGGCAGGAGGGCCACGCGGTCGTCCAGCACGACGGTCTGCCCGAAGGGGGTTTCTACCCGACCAACGCGTGGCAGGTTGGGGAGACGATCGAGGACGAGCACTCACTCACGATTTCGGCGGACGTGCCGGCAGGCGACTACCCTCTCGTCGCCGGGCTCTACCTCCTGGAGACAGGACAGCGCCTGCAGGCTGTCGATGCCGGCGGGCTTCCAGTCGGGGATAGCGTCACGCTGACTACGATCCGTGTCCCGGGACCGTAGACATGTGCTGGGCCGGCCCCCCTGTCTGGGTCAAGGCACCTGACCGAGGCCTCCGATGGGCGAAGGTCTCCGACCGAGCCCCGCTGATCTTGACCGGGGCGGACATCGGGCGTAGTATGTCTGTGACACCGTACCGAGGAGAGCCGCGTGCCAACTGACCGGTCCGGCGCAAAGCGCTGGCCCATCATCGCCGTCTGGGCGTTGGTGCTTGCCTACGCTGCCTTCTTTGCCGTCCTCACGGTCCAACGTCACAACGCGTTCCAGAGCACCGACTTTGAGCTGGGCAACCTGAGCCAGATTGCCTGGAACAACCTGCACGGCGCGCCCTTCATCATGACCAACCCCGAAGGTGCGCAGCCGGAGAACTCACTCGGCATCCACGTCTGGCCCATTCTCCTTCCGGTGTCGCTCGTCTACCTGCTGTGGGCCGATCCCAGGTCGCTGCTCATCCTGCAGGCCATTGTGGTCGCCCTGGGCGCCTGGCCCGTCTATTGGCTGGCGCGGCGTGCCCTTGCCGGCGCAGGGGCAGGAGCCGATTCCACACGCCCTGGGGCTGGGCAAGCCGGGTGGCTGGCACTGGTCTTTGTCTTTGCCTACCTCATGTTCCCTGCGCTGCAGGCTGCCAATCGGTTCGACTTCCACGAGATCACCCTGGCGCCCACCCTGCTGCTCATGGCCCTGTGGCGGCTGGAGAACGCACAGTGGGGGCGCTTTGCTCTCTGGTCTGGGCTGGCCATGGCCTGCAAGGAGGACGTACCCCTCCTGGTCTTGATGCTCGGCCTCTATCTCCTGGTCGTCCGGCGCAGGCGCTGGCCCGGCCTCATCACGATGGCCGCCAGCGCTGCCTGGTTCTGGTTGGCAGCTGGGGTGATCCTGCCCCACTTTGATGTGGCGCAGGCTTCTCCGCTCGGCTATCGCTACAGCCACCTGGGCGACAGCCTGGGCGAGATCGTCCTGACCTTCCTCACCCGGCCCGGCGTTGTCCTCGGCTACCTCTTTACCGGTGAGAACTGGGCCTACCTGCGCGACTTGCTGTCGCCGGTGGCCTTCCTTTCACTCCTAGCGCCGCAGGTCTTGGTGCTGGCGCTGCCGGCCCTGCTGGAGAACCTGCTCAGTGTCAAGGCGCAGATGCACGTGCTCGAGGGCTACCAATACAGCGTGACCTTGGTGCCGTTCGTCGTGGTCTCCGCTGCCTATGGCGTGGGTTGGCTGGGCCGACGGCTGGGTGGCCGGCGGCTCGTGCACTGTGCGCTGGCGGCCCTGGTGCTGGCAGCAACCCTGGCCTACCACGTGGGCCATGGACAGGCGCCCTTGGCCATCGACTTCGAGTGGCCCAGGGTGACAGAACACCACCGCCTCGGTGCCGCCATGGCAGAGCGAATCCCCGCCGGCGCGGCCGTAAGCGCCTTGCCAAGGCTCTTCCCGCACGTCAGCACCAGGCGCAATGTCTATGCTGTGAACTATTGGGACGGCAGCGCTCTCTCCCGGTTGGAGGGTGCCGAGTATGCCTGGCTGGATGTGACCAACTTCTGGCCGATCCACCCGAACGATCTAAGGGCCGGCGTGGCGCAGCTGCTCTCCGGCGGTTTTGGCGTGGTCGAGGCACAGGACGGCTGGCTGCTGCTGCGCCGGGGCGCGGAAGGCGCGGCACTGCCACCGGGCTTCTTCGACTTTGCCCGGGAGCCGGATCCGCGTCCCCAGGTTCCCTTGCAGCTCCAGTTCATGATGGAAGGCGAGCCGGCCTTGGAGTGCCTCGGATTCGACATAAGCGAGGGGGCTGAGGGCTGGATGCTGGCCTTCTACTGGCGGGCGCTGCGCCCGTTGCCGGAGGGACTGCGCCTTTACCCCTTCTACCTGGACGACGAGACCGGCCGCATCCTGGAGGACACCACGCAGCGGCCCATGGTGGCAGCCATATGGTATCCTCCCTCCACCTGGCAGCTGGGCGAGGTCATCCGCACCGAGACCCTGCCCTGGCCGGTGGGCGACGACTTCTCGGTTGGCCTGGGCGTGACGCAGGGCGGTAACTGGCCCAGCGTGGAGGACCGCCTGCCGGCCCGCGTCGAGTCGTCGGAGATCATCCTCCGCCTGTTTGAGGGCGACACTTGGGTTCGGCTTATGGCAGTGCGGCAGGGCAAGCCACAGCCAGAGCCCCGTACCTATTCCCTTCCGTCGCCCCAGCACGCCCTCAGCGCGGACCTCGGTGGGCAGGCGCGCCTATTGGGCTATGACCTGGAGCGCGGGCGGCGCTCGGTGATCCGCGTGACGCTCTATTGGCAGGCGCAGCAGAGGATGGCCACGAGCTACACCGCCTTTGCTCAGCTGCTCGGGCCGGACGGGCGCGTGGTCGCTCAGGCCGATGCTCTGCCGCAGGGCGGCGGCTATCCCACCTTCTGGTGGCTGCCCGGCGAGGTGGTGGCCGATCCGCACGACCTGGTCCCGGCAGCCGGCACATCGCCCGCCACGGCCTACCGGCTGATCGCCGGGCTGTATGACCCGGTCACCGGCACCCGGCTGCCGGTCGTGGGCGGCGGAGCCGACTTTGTCGATCTCGGAACGGTGGAGCCGTGATCCCCGGTTGGCTGCTGTGAGCTTGTCAGTGTACAATGCCGGGCAGAGCAGAGCACGGCGAGGCGGAGCACTGGAGTCATAACAGGTGGCGAGAGAACTCAGGGCCCGGTTGCCCTCCATCATCCCTGCGACGAGCGGGCTCAGCGAGCTGCTTGCCTCTCACCGGCAGTTCGCCTTGATCCTGGTCCTCTTCCTGGCCTTCCGGCTGGCAGCCGTGTGGGTCTTCAAGCCGGGTGGCTACCTTGGAGAGCTGTCCGATTTCGGCTACTACCGTCTCCTTCTCAGCTTCACGAACCAGGGGTTCCTCCCCCTCATCGACTTCTGGGTCGAGTACCCGCCCATCTTCCCCTGGCTGATGCTTGGCCTCTACCGCCTCAGCCTCTTGGTCCCAGCCTGGTCGCAGCCGGGGGCCTGGTTCTACATGACTTTGAGCACCTTCCTGGTGCTGGTGGAGGCGGCCAACCTGGCCGTCCTGTATGCCGTCGCGCGCCGGCTCCACGGGCAGGGCCGCGCCGTTCGCCTGGCGTGGGTCTACTCTGCCCTCCTGGCCCCCGTTCTGACGCTTTTCGGCGGCTTTGACAGCCTGGCCTTGCTCTTCTTGCTGTTGTCCGTTTGGTGGACGTTGGGCCAGAAGCCCATACTGGGCGGCATAGCCGCTGGCCTCGGCTTCATGACCAAGTTAGTCCCCATCGTGGCCTTACCCGCTGCCTGGCAGCACATGAGCGGCCTCCCCCGGCGGCTGCGCCTCATCTTGGCAGCGCTCCTGTCCATTCTGGCCGTCGCGGCACCTTTCCTCCTCACCGCACCCAAGACCCTGCTCCAATCGCTCCGCTCGCCGATGGCCCGTTCCAGCTGGGAGACCATCTGGGCGCTCATAGATGGCTACTACTCCTTTGGGGTGGCCGGCGGCTGGAACCGCTTTGACCCCACCACGGCCGGCGCAGCTCAGCATCCCACGCACATTCCCTGGCTGCTGGTTTCGGCCCTTTTCCTGCTTCTCTACCTGTTCCTCTTCACGCGGCGCGTCGAGTGGAGTGATGGGCGCCGCGTGGTCGCCTTTACGGCGCTCGGGTTGGGTTTGCTCCTGCTCTACTCCAAGGGGTACAGCCCTCAGTTCGTCGTCCTGTTGCTCCCCTTCATCCTCCTGCTCATCCCTGGCTGGCGTGGGGTCGCCTACGCCCTGCTCCTAAGCCTGCTCAACCTTGCCGAGTACCCCGTCTACTTCCTCCTTCTGCCCGGCCGCGAATGGTTCCTGACCGGCGCGGTGCTGCTGCGGACCCTCCTCTGGGTGGTGCTCTGCCTGGAGTACGCCGCGCAAATCTACGGCTGGAAGGTCCCGGACCGGAGCTGGAACCGGCTGGCAGCGGGTGTCACCGCCCTCGTCCTGGTGGCTGGCATAGCGGGCGCTGCACTTGGCCTTCCTGCCTATGCCCAGTCCCGCTACGAGGCGAGCCCACACCGCCCGGCGATTGACACCCTGCGCCGGGAAGCGGCCCCCGGCGCCTCTCTCGTAGTCGGCGAGATGGACACCTACGAAGCGCTCTACCCCTTCCTGCGCAAGCAGCTCCGCCTGAGCCTGCTCGAAACCTACGACTACCTGCCGGCCTGGGAGCCTCGGCTGGCTGCCCAGGTGGAGGGCGCTCGGGGGCCCATTTGGCTCTACGCCCCGGCCGACTCGGCCATGAACGGCTGGATGTCGGAGCACTACCAATCCTTGGTCCGTTACGACTTGGGTGATTGGCTGCTTACCTGCTGGGAGAAACCGTGAGCCGGCGCGACGGCCCGCTGGCACTCGCCCTCTTTTCCCTGCTGCTGAGCGCCTACCTGCTCACCTTTAGTGGCGTCTACCACTCCAGCGACGAGATGTCGATGCTGGTTGCCACCGACAGCCTGGCCCGGCGCGGTGCCTGGGATACCGACCTGCTTCGCTGGCAGGGGGAGCAGCAGGGCTCCTTTGGCGCCGGCGACCACCTGTACAGCCGCAAGGGGATCGGGATGACGCTGGTTGCCCTCCCTCTGTATTGGCTGGCGCTTCAGTCAGCTGCGTTGGGCAACGTGCAGGCGGCGATGTGGGTGAACGGGTTGCTTACGGCACTCACGGGTGTCTTGGTCTTTGCCACTCTTGGGCGCCTTCGCTACGGCTTTGGCCCCTCGCTCGGAACGGCGCTCGCTTATGGCCTGGCAACCATGGCCTGGCCCTATGCTCGCTTTTTCTTCAGCGAGACGCTCGCCGCAGCCGGACTCATGCTCAGCATGTATGCCCTGGTGAGCGATCGGGCGCACGACCTCGATCCACTGCCCGTGGATGCCGGGCCCCCCTCCTCTGCCCGCTCTGACGGACAAACTTGCACCGGGCGGTGGCACTATCCCCTCCTGGCGGGGATTGGCCTGGCCCTTGCCCTCCTGGCGCGGCTCAACAACGCCATCGCCGTGCCCTTCTTTGGCCTGTGGCTCCTTGCCATCTGCTATCGCCGTTCAGGTCGCAGATGGCCGGCCTGGGTAGGCCCTCTGGTCGCTTTCGGGCTGCCTGTGCTGGCTGCGCTGGTTCTCACTGGTTGGTACAATTCAATCCGCTTTGGCAGCCCCTGGATCACGGGCTACCTGCCCGAGGAGCGCTGGTCCTACTCATTCCTCAAGGGCTTGTATGGCCTGACCTTCAGCCCCGGCAAAGGCCTCTTCTGGTACAACCCCATCTTGTTTGCTGCGCTGATTGCCTTACCGGCCTTCTTCCGGCGCCATCGCATCGAAGCCGGGGTGGTCTGCGGTGTGGTGCTCGCCAATGTGGCCTTCTACGCTCCCTGGTATCTCTGGTGGGCCGGCCACGCCTGGGGCCCTCGGTTCCTGGTGGCGATCCTGCCCCTTGCTATCCTGCCGCTCGCGCAGGCCATTGCGGCTGCGGCACGTAGCCGGGCTCTCGCCGTTTCTCTCGCCCTTCTGGCTGCCGCCAGTGTCACCGTGCAGGCCCTCGGGGTCGCAGTCAGCTTCAACCTCTATCTCGAAGACATCTTCGCGGAGCTTGGTCTCTATCACCCCGCCACCCTCTTCGATCCCTCCTACAGCCCATTGGTGCGCCAGTGGGGCTACCTGCAGCCTGAGAACCTCGACTTGGCCTGGATGCAGAACGCGGCTGTCCGAGGGCCGGCACTGGGCCTCGGACTTGCGCTCTTGGCCATTTGCCTGGTTGCCCTCTGGCGGGCGTGGCATGGGCGCTTGCGCGCCTGGGCCGGCGCCGGCCTCATCCTCCTCTTGGCGCTGGGGTCCGTCGGGATGCTGGTGCTCTTGGCTCCGGCGGGTGATGCGGCCGCCGCTGCCCGGTTGCTGGAAGAGATGGAGCGTCCCGGCGAGGTCGCCGTGCTGGCCGATCCGCACCTCACCGAGGATCTGCAGAACGCGTACGATGGTTCCCTGCCGCTCTGGGGGGGATCGCTTGACGACCTCGCCACGACGGCGAGTGTTGGGGTCTGGATCTACGGGGGTGGGAGCGCAGAGCCGGCTCCCGTGCGCTTCCAGGCCGGCACCCTCCGGCTAGAAGCCCATCTGCCGCCGGGTCACCCCTTCGACCCGGCACGGCTGCCGCTCCCGGCAGACGCCGAGTGGGCCCGCCTGGGTGGCCTGGCAGAAGTGGCTGCGGATGTGCCGGGCCACACTCTCCGGCCGGGGGACAACCTGGAGCTCATCGTTGTCTGGCGCGCGCTGGGCGCATCCGCGGTATCCTACACGCTCTTTGTGCAGGCCGTCGATGACCAGGGAGGAAAAGTCGGGCAGCTTGACCGTCTTCCCTGCGGCGGAGAATGCCCCACCTCCGGCTGGCACCCCGGCGACTTCATCGGCGAGCGGCTCCTCCTTCCCATCTGGCCTGAGGCGCAGCCCGGCTCCTACCGGCTGATTCTCGGCATGTACGATCTGCAAACCGGGCAGCGCCTGCCGGTGCTCGATGCGCGCGGCGAGGCGGTCGGCGACTCCCTGTCTCTGGGCACTCTTACAATCCGGTAACCGCCTGCCGGCACACCCTTGTACGAAAGCCTGAGGGCCTCTCGATGAGCACAAACACGCCCGGTCCCGACATGCCCACGGTCCTCATTCGCCCCTTTCGGGAGGCCGACCGCGCTGCCGTCATCGACCTCTGGGTTCGCTGCAACCTGGTCGTGCCCTGGAACGATCCCGACCTCGACATCAGCCGCAAGCTGCGCGTCCGCCCGGAATGGTTCCTGGTCGGCGACTCCGGCGGCAGGGTCATCGCCACGCTCATGGTCGGCTACGAAGGCCACCGCGGCTGGCTCAACTATCTGGCGGTCGACCCCGATTTCCGGCGGCAGGGCATTGGGCGTCTCCTGGTAGTGCGCGCCGAAGCGATCCTGCGCGAGGCCGGCTGCCCCAAGATCTGCCTGCAAGTGCGCACCGCCAACGACGCTGCGCTCGAGTTCTATCGCGCGCTCGATTTTTCCCGGGATGACGTTATCGGCCTCGGCAAGAGACTCGTGGACGACCAGCGCTAGAGCCGGACCGCCCATCCGCTGTGATTGGGCTCCACCCCCAACTGGCAAGGCGAACCGGCTTGTGCTAGAATGTCCCAACAGAACCCCACTGTAGGGGGCTGCAGGAAACCAAAAGGAGGCATAGAATGAAGAAAATCTTGTTCCTCATGCTCGTGGTGGCGCTCCTCGCCGCATGCGGCGCGCAGCCCACCCAGGTGCCCGAGGCCAAGCCGACCTCGGCACCCGTCACCCTCGTCGTCTGGGACCAGTTCCAGCGCGACACCGAAAAGGCGGTCATCGACGCGCTCAACGCCGACTTCTTCACTGCCAACCCCAACGTCACTGTCGACCGCGTCGTCAAGAGCTTTGACGACCTGAAGGTCACCATCAAGTTGGCCCTTTCCGACGTCAATGGCCCCGATGTCGGCCAGGTCAACCAGGGCGCCGATATGAAGGCTGCCGTGGAAGCGGGCCTCCTCCTTGATCTCACGGCCTACGCCAAGCAATATGGCTGGGACACCCGCTTCTCTGGCGGAATCGCCGCCCGCAACAGCTTCACCGCCGACGGAGCCCAGTTCGGCACCGGCAACCTCTACGGCGTCTCGCCCACCGCCGAGGTGGTCGGCGTCTACTACAACAAGGAAAAGCTCGCTGCCCTTGGCCAGGCGGTTCCCAAGACACTTGCCGAATTCGAGGCGCTCATGGCGGCGGCCAAGGCCGCCGGTGAGACTCCCATCACCTTTGGCAACCTCGACCAATGGCCCGGCATCCATATCTTTAGTGCCATCCAGCACGTCCTCCAGCCGGACCGCACGTGGCTCGACAACTTTGTCTATGGCCGCAACGACGTCTCCTTCCAAACTCCCGAGAACGTGGCCGCCGCAGTCAAGACCCAGGAGTGGGCGGATGCTGGCTACTTCACCGAGGGCTTTGCCGGCATTGGGTACGACGACTCTTGGAAGATGTTTGCTGGCGGCGAGGGTGTGATGATGCTCACCGGCAGTTGGCTGAGCGGTGACATCGTCTCCACCGGTGGCGAAAAGTTCGGATTCTTCCTCCTGCCGGGCCCGACCGAGGGTACTCCCCTCTCCATCGGCGGCGTGGGACTGCCCTTCTGCATCCGCGCCGGCTCGGCCAATCCCGATCTGGCCGCCGCCTACCTCGACTCCATGGTGTCCCTCAAGTCCGGCGAGCTGTGGCTGGAGAAGGGCGTCTTGCCGGCCGTGCCGGTCGACACCGCCAAGGTGCCGCAGGGCACCCTGCTGGGCGATATCGTCACCGCCTATGCAGCCATCAACCAGGCCGATGCCGTCGGCCACTACATCGACTGGGCCGGCCCCACCATGTACGATAGCCTCAGCGCTGGCGTCCAGGAGCTGATGGCCAAGCAGATCACGCCTGAGCAGTTTGTGGCCCAGGTCGACGAGCAGTACCAGGCCCAGTAACCCTTAACGCCCCGGCCCTCCCTCAAGTCTCCCTCTCCCCTCGAGAGGGTTGGGGCGAGGGAGGGCCAGGGCCGCGGCCTGCTTCCTGCAGCGCTCGGGGGGATTGCCGGGACCGCTCGCCATGAAGATCACCACGCGCCTTCGCCCATCCGGCCTCAAGCCGGGCCAGCGATGGTACACCGGCTACCTCTACCTCGCTCCCGGCCTGTTGGTCTACCTGCTCTTTGTCTTCCTGCCCATCCTCGACACGCTGCGCACCAGCCTCTACGACTGGGACGGCATCGGCCGCCCCGTCTTCAATGGGCTCCGCAACTACGCCGACCTCTTCCGAGATCGGGCTTTCTTCACTGCGCTGGCCAACAACGCCGTCTTCGTCATCTTCTACACCATCTTGCCGATCCTGCTCGCCCTCTTCCTCACCGCTCTTATGACGCGCCGGCCGCTGCGGGGCATGGCTCTCTTCCGTGCCGGCCTCTTTGTTCCCCAGGTCATGTCCATGGTGGTGGTCGGCGTCGTCTGGCGCTGGATCCTCAACCCGGTCAGTGGCCCCCTCAACCAGGCCCTGCGCGCTGTGGGCCTCGATGCCTGGGCCAAGGTGTGGCTCGGCGACTTCACATGGGCGCTGCCCGCCGTGGGGGGCATTGGCACCTGGGTGCAGTACGGTTTCTGCATGGTCCTGTTCATAGCCGGCGTTCAGCGCATCGAGCCTGACCTCTACGATGCGGCGCGGATCGACGGCGCCAATGCGTACCAGGAGCTGCGCTATGTCACCCTGCCCGGCCTGCGCAGCGAGATCGTCGTCGCCCTGATCACCACCCTTATCGCCGCGCTGCGCGTCTTTGACCTGGTGTACACGACGACGCGCGGCGGGCCCGGCACGCGCACCCTCGTGGTTGCCTTTCACATCTGGCGCAACGCCTTTGTGACCAACAACGTCGGCTATGCCGCGGCCGTCGCGGTCGTCCTCGGCGCGATCATCCTGACCATCAGCGCCGCCATCCTGCGACTCCAGGAAAGGGTGGCCCAAGAGACATGAGCCGCGCTCTTGCACCCAGGGTTTCCGGCCGCAAGTTGGCGCACGCCGGCCTGACCTACTTCCTGCTCACCCTCTTTCTGGTCGTCGCCCTGTTGCCCTTCATCATCCTGCTCCTCGCCTCCTTCAAGACGGATGCCGAGCTCGCCCAGGGGGTGCTCTCCCTCCCACGGCAGTGGCGTCTCGACAACTTTGTGCGCGCCTGGAGCCAGGCCCGCTTTGGCGTCTACTTCCGCAGCAGCGCCATCGTGGCTGTGTCCGTGGTGGCAGCATCGGTTGTGCTTTCGATCTTCACCGGCTATGCCTTCGGTTGCCTGCGCTTTGCCGGCAGCCGTTGGTTGTTCCTCTTCTTCCTGGTCGGCCTCATGGTCCCGTTCGAGGCTGTCGTCATTCCGCTCTACTACCGGCTGCGCGCCATCAGCCTTACCGACACCTACTGGGCGCTGATCTTGCCCCAGGTCGGGCTCAGCGTCTCTTTTGGCACCTTCTGGATGGCCGGTTTCTTCCGCACATCTCCCGGGGAGCTGGTCGACGCCGCGCTCATCGACGGCTGCGACAGCTTCGGCGTCCTCTGGCGCATCCTGGTCCCGGTCGCCCGTCCGGCCATCCTCACCCTCATCGTGCTGCTCTTCATGTGGACCTGGAACGAGTTCCTGCTGGCCCTGGTCCTCGTCTCGAGCGAGGGCCTCCGCACGCTGCCCGTTGGCTTGGCCTTCTTCCAGGGTCAGCACACCGCCGACGTGCCCCTCCTGGCTGCCGGCAGCCTCATCGTCAGCGGCCCCATACTTCTCGTCTACATCCTCTTCCAGCGCCACTTCATCCGCGGCATGACCAGCGGCGCCGTCCGCGGCTAGGTCGCCATGCCGGTGTCGGACATTCCTCAAGCCGGCAGTCCCATGGCCCTGGGAACCGAGCGCCTTCTCCTCCGCGACTTTATCGAGGGCGACTGGCGGGCCGTTTTGGCGTACCAGGAGGACCCGCGCTACCTCCGCTTCTACGAATGGAGCCGGCGTACGCCAAAAGACGTGCGCGCCTTCGTGGGCCAATTCATAGCACAACAGCACGAGACCCCCCGAGCCAAGTTCCAGCTCGCCATAACCCTTCGTGCGACCGGCCGCTTGATGGGCACCTGCGGCATCCGCCTCGAAAGGTCCGGCGCCCACGAGGCGGACATCGGCTACGAGCTGGCCCCCGACTTCTGGGGCCACGGCTATGCCACCGAGGCAGCGCGCGCCGTCGCCGGTTGGGGGTTCTCCCACCTCCTGCTGCACCGCGTCACTGCCTGGTGCATTGCAGAAAATGCCGGCTCAGTGCGTGTCTTGGAAAAGCTGGGCATGCGCCGTGAAGGGCGCCTCCGCGACAAGCACTATTTCAAGGGACGGTGGTGGGATGTGCTGCTGTATGCCATCCTGGCAGAGGAGTGGCGCGCCCGGCACGGCACCTCTCCCACGCCGGAATGATTTCTGCCTCCTACCTTGTTGCCTCACGGGTAAATGTTACCGAAATGGGCTACTTGACAAACCGGCCAGGGTGCGCTATAATTGACGCGCGTTAGTAACACGGATTAGCCGTGTGAGGAGGAGGATGGCGCCCCGTAAGCAGGTAACCAGCCGTGACGTGGCCCACCGGGCGGGTGTCTCGCGCACCACGGTCTCCTTTGTCCTCAACAATGTGCCGGGGGTCAAGATCACGGACGACACGCGCCAGCGCGTGCTCCAGGCCGCCCGCCTGATGGGCTACCACCCCACGGCCGCCGCCCGGTCGCTTGCCAGCGGCAAGACCCAGCGCATCGGTCTGGTCCTGGGCGAGGGGCAGCGGCGCCTGGCGGGCGACGCCTTCATTCCCCAGTTCCTGCAGGGTGTCACCGCTTCCACCGCTCGCCGCCGCTACTTGCTGGTGCTCCAGATGGCGGAGGATGTGCCGACCCGCGCTGCCTATGACCGCCTCCTGCGCGAGCAGCAGGTAGATGGGTTGATCCTCTCCGGGCCCCGCCTCGACGACCCGCTCTTGCCCGAGCTTGCCGCAGAGGGTTTCCCTCTGATCCTGCACGGCCGCCTAGAGGGCAGCGCCACGCCCTTTGTGGACGTCGAGAACCGCGCTGGCGCCCACCAAGCCACAGACCACCTGGTCGGGCTCGGCCACCGGCGCATCGGCTTTGTCTCCAACGCTCCCATGTTCTACTCTGGAGCGCAGGAGCGCCTGGCGGGCTATCGGGAGGCGCTGGAGGGCCAAGGCCTGCCCTTGGACCCGTCGCTGGTCAGAATATCGGACTTTAGCCCCGATTCGGGCGCTGCAGCCATGCGTGAGTTGCTCAGGCTGTCGAATCCTCCCACCGCGGTCTTTGCAGCCAGCGACGTGACCGCACTGGGGGTCTTGGGCGCTATCCACCAGGCCGGCCTGCGTGTCCCGCAGGACATGGCAGTGGTGGGCTTTGACGACATCTTCCTGGCGGCGCACGCCGTACCGCCGCTCACCACGGTTCGCGTCCCGGCCTATGGCCTGGGGTGGACCGCCGCGGAGCTTCTCATCGCCCTGATTGAGGGCGATGAGGAGATCGCATCTGTCACGCTAGAGACCGAGTTTGTCGTTCGCGAATCCTGCGGCGCACGCCGGGCATCGCTGCTGGCACACCGGCCGGCCGCCGCCACGGCTGAGGGAGCGCTGCCCATGGCATCGACACGGGCAGTGGAGGAAAGGGGGTGATCGCAGCACCGAAAGACACGCCATGGTGAGGCCGGGTTATGGCCTTCGCCGCTGTGGGACCCGCAGAGTCCCATCGATCCAATCGACTGATACCAAGAGGAGAGAAGCACGATGAAATCCAAGAGTTTCGTATTGCTGGCCCTGGTGCTGATCGTCAGCATGCTGCTGGCGGCCTGTGCGCCTGAGGAGACCGCAGTGGTCGAGCCGACTGTGGTCACGGAGCCCGAGCCGACCGCGGCCACGGGACCTGCCGTGGAAGCACCATTCCCGGTGCTCCCCGGTGGCTACCTGGAGAAGGCACTGGCTGGGGAGTACAAGGGCACGACGGTGGTGGTGGACGGTCCCTTCACGGACGCGGACGAAGTCAAGTTCCGGGAGTCATACAAGCCGTTCGAGGAACTGACGGGGATCACCATCAACTACATTGGGAACAAAGAGTTCGAGACGTCGATCGGCATCCGCGTGGATGCGGGGGACCAGCCGGACATTGCGGACTTTCCGCAGCCGGGACTGCTGGCGACCTTCACGCGGCAGGGCAAGATCGTGGACCCGTCTACGTTCATCTCCATGGACTGGCTGAAGCAGCAGTGGAACGAGAGCTGGCTGGAGATGGCGATGGTTCCGGGGCCGGACGGGAACGACATCATGGGAGGTCTGTGGTACCGTTTCAACGGCAAGTCGTTGGTATGGTATCCGAAGGACGACTTTGAGGCGGCGGGATACGAGATTCCGACGACGTGGGATGAGCTGATAGCCTTGTCTGACCAGATCGTGGCAGATGGGGATGCGCCCTGGTGCGTGGGCATCGAGTCTGGCGTGGCGACGGGATGGCCTGCGACGGACTGGATGGAAGAGATCATGCTGCGCACGACCTCACTGGAGAACTATGACAAGTGGGTGAGTGGCGAGTTGGACTTTGCTTCGCCGGAGGTGACGAAGGCGGCGGAGACGTTGGGCGAGCTGTGGTTCAAGGACGGGTACGTCTTTGGCGGGCGGAACGCGATAGTCTCGACGTTCTTCGGGGATGCACCGGCGCCGATGTTCGAAGTGCCGCCAAAGTGCTGGCTGCACAAGCAGGGGAACTTTATCACGGGCTTCTTCCCGGCCGAGGCGAAGGCGGATGTGGACTACGGTTTCTTCTACCTGCCGCCGATCGACGAGGCGTATGGGAAGCCGTTCCTGGTAGCCGGGGACATCATGGGGATGTTCAACGACCGGCCGGAAGTGCGGGCGTTGATGGAGTACTTCACCGCGCCCGAGTCGGCGAAGGGGTGGTTGGACACAGGTGGAGCTTTGGCGACGCACAAGACGGCGACGCCGGAGATGTACGGAGTGGACCTGGAGCGAGGCATCGCGACGCTGGTGCAGGAAGCGACGTCGTTCCGGTTTGACGCGTCGGACCTGATGCCGGCGGAAGTGGGCACGGGCTCCTTCTGGAAGGGCATGACGGACTGGGTATCGGGAGCAGCCGACCTCGACACTGTCCTGAAAGAGATCGACGCTTCCTGGCCGAAGTAATGTCCAGGGAGTAGCATAAGTACGGTGCCCGCCACCGTAAGGTGGCGGGCATCTGAGAACCCCAAGGGAGGTCTGTCCATGGACTATCTTCTGGGCGCCGAGCGACGAAAGTCAGGCCCCGTCGCGAGGGTGGTGGCTTTCATCCTCCGCTTGGCCTTGGCCGTCCTCATCCCCCTGATCGCCTTCTTCGTGCTGTACCAAGGCTTCCTTTTCCTGCGGGCGGGCGACGCCCCCAAGTGGCTGGTCGCGGTCATCGCCATCATCTGGGGCGTTGGGGGCGTGGCCGTGCTCTACTGGATCTTTAACTGGCTGGTCGAGATGCTGCCCGACCAATGGACGGCATGGCTTCAGCCCTTCGTCTTCATCGGGCCGGCTGTCGCCATCCTGGCGTGGTATCTTGCCGTGCCCACCGTGCGCAGCTTTGTCATCAGCCTCTTCGATCGCGATGGGCTCGAGGGCACCTTCATTGGCCTGCGCAACTACCTCACCATCTTTACCGACCGGCAGATGCTCCAGGCGTTTCGCAACAACATCCTGTTCTGGATCGGCATCGCCACGCCCCTCACCGTGTCCTTTGGGCTCCTGGCGGCGGTCCTGGCCGACCGCAGCAAGTGGGAGCGCGTGGCCAAGTCGCTCATCTTCATGCCCATGGCCATCTCGTTCGTCGGCGCCAGCGTCATTTGGAACTTTGTCTACGAGGTCAAGCCGGTCGGCGCACCGCAGATTGGCCTCCTGAACGCCGTGCTGACGGCGCTGGGCGGCCAGCCACAGGCCTTCACGGCTTGGACGGCCATCGCTCCCTTCAACAACCTCTTCCTGGTGATCATCGTGCTTTGGCTTCAGGCTGGCTACTCCATGACCCTCTTTTCCGCCGCCCTCAAGGGCATCCCGGAGGAAATCCTGGAGGCGGCGCGTGTGGACGGAGCGAACGAGCTCGAAGTCTTCTTCAAGATCATGATCCCCTACATCTCGGGCACGATCATTACCGTCACCACCACCGTCATCATCTTCACCCTCAAGATCTTCGACGTGGTGTGGGTCATGACGGGCGGGCAGTTCGGCACCGAGGTGATCGCCACCCAGTTCTACCGGACATCCTTCAATGCCCGGAACGCAGGGCTAGGCTCGGCCATCGCCATCGTCCTCTTCGTCGCCGTCATTCCGGTGATGATCTATAACCTGCGTAGGTTCAAGGAATCGGAGGCGTTCTAGCATGACTCGACTACAGAAACTTCGCGGGCCGCTTCTAGTCAACCTCGCTTTGGCGCTGATTGTCGTGATCTGGATTGTGCCCATTTTCGGCCTGCTCGTCTCCTCCTTCCGCAGTCGGCAGTCGGTCCAGACCACTGGCTGGTGGAATATCTTTCCCCACCGCGCCTGGGTTGCCTCCGAATCGCTTGATCCCAGGGCTGAGGGCCTGGTAGTGGACGAAGAGAACCGGGTGATCGAGATCTATGGCACGCGGACCACCTTCGACGAGCTGCGGCAGGGCGTCGACGTCGAGGGCAAGCGCGTCCAGTGGGTCGGCAACTGGCGCATCGGCAAGATCGAGGTCCAGGAGCGCAAGTGGCAGGTCAACTGGGATTTTACCCTGGACAACTATAGGCAGGTGCTGGGTGGCAAGGACTTTGTCTACAACAGACCCGACGGCACCCAGGAGATTATCCCCGGCGACGACATGTGGGGTGCGATCTTCAACTCCATAGCCGTGGCCGTACCGTCGACAGTGATCCCCATCCTGATTGCTGCCTTCGCGGCCTACGGCTTTGCCTGGATGAAGTTCCCGGGCCGGCGCCTCCTCTTTGTCGTGGTTGTGGCGCTGCTCGTCGTGCCGCTGCAGATTGCGCTGATTCCGATCCTCCAGTTCTACAACAAGGTGCAGCTCAACGGCACCTACCTGGCCATCTGGCTGGCCCACACCGGCTTTGGCCTGCCGCTGGCCACCTACCTGCTCTTCAACTACATCAGCACCCTTCCGCGTGAGACGCTCGAGTCGGCCTTCATCGACGGCGCCTCGCACTTTACCATCTTCATGAAGATGATCCTGCCGCTGTCGATCCCCGCCCTGGCCTCCTTCGCCATTTTCCAGTTTCTGTGGGTGTGGAACGACTACCTGGTCGCCCTCATCTTCCTGGGCGGCGACAAGAGCCTCATGGTCGTGACCATGCGCCTGGCCAATATCGTGGGCGACCGCGGCCAGGACTGGCACCTGCTCACAGCGGGTGCGTTCATCACCATGGTTCTGCCGCTGCTGGTGTTCTTCGGACTGCAGCGCTACTTCGTGCGCGGCCTTCTGGCCGGCTCCGTCAAAGGGTAGGCGTGGACCTCACCAGGCCTCGCGCCGCGAGGCCTGGTTTCCCTGGCATGAGCGACCGGAACGTCACCCGTTTCGACGGGCTCTTGTGGTTCCTCTGGATCATGGCCACCGCCTGGGGCTGGCTCCTGGGCTGCATCATCTTCCCGGCTGTGCTCCTGGTCGCTGCCGGGATTGGGGTGGCGGTGTTCCAGTGGCTGGTCCTTCAGCGCCGGATGGCGCGCTCCTGGCGGTGGGCGGCCTACACCGCGGCCGGCTGGGCCGCCGGTGCACTGCTCGCGCTCGCTGTCGGCGAGTTTGAGCCCAGCTTCCTTTCCGGGCTCCTGGTGGGCACCACGGCCGGCTTCGCTCAGTGGCTGGTCCTGCGTCGCGAGGTGCGCTGGGCCGGCTGGTGGATCCCAATCAGCGCTGTCGGCTGGTCCACCGGGCTTAGCATGGCGCTGGCGCCGCTCCTGGCCGGGGTCGTTGCCGGTGCCGTGACGGGGATCGCCCTCGTGCTGCTGTCCAACTACCCTCGCGCGTCCCGGCCGGCCGGCAACCGGGAGGAGTCTTGAGGTCGCCCATGCCAGAACGCTTTCTGCTCGATGTGCCGGGGGCGTATCAAGCCTTCCGCAGCGCGTGGGCTCGGGAACGCGACAAGCTGGTCGACGCCTACGCGCTGGGCCGGGTCTCCTTCCTGCCCAACCTGCTGCCCGAGCTGGCGGTTCGGATGCCGGTTGCCGAGGCGTTGCGCATCCTGCGCGCGCGCTTGGGCCGGCGGGTGGACCTTGCGCTGGAATGCGCCGCCACGGCGCCCCTCTGGCCCAATGCCATGGCCGGCGGGGCCTCCCTGCCGGAAGAGCTGCGCAGCCCAGTAGCCGGCCGGCCCGACGGGGCGTGGCTCAAGGCGACCAACACAGTCGGCATCAACGTCCGCACGGTCGGCAGCTTCTGGAGTGTCGTCCAGTATGCCCTCACCCTGCCCGCTGCTTTTGACTCGATTCATCTGCTGCCCATCTGGGAGCCCGGGGTCGTCGCCAGTCTGTACGGCATGAGCAGCTGGCAGATCAACCCCGAGTTCTTCAGCGCTGAGTTGGCAGCGGCCTGTCCGGCGCTGGATACGGTGGAGCGGCAGTTGGCGTTCATGGTGCACCTCCTGCATGCCATGGGGCGAACCGTGGGCATGGATGTCATCCCGCACACCGATCGCTTCTCCCAAATCGTGCTGAGCCATCCATCCTACTTCGAATGGCTCCGCCGCGAGGGGGAGCGCATCGCCGACCACTCGGCGGACCTCCACCGGGAGGCCGAGGGGGCTATCCTGGCCTTCCTGGCAGAGCACGGGCCGGCCGTCCCAGGCATCGCATTCCCCTCCTCGGCCCCTGCCTTCTTTGGCGCCCTCTCCGAGGAGCAGCGGCTGCGCGCGCTCTTTGGCGAGCCGCGCGACCGCGCCGGCCGGGAGCGGCGCCGCCTGCTGCTGGTGCGCCATCTGAACGGCCTGGGCATCGAGCCGGTTCCGGCGACGATGGCCCCGCCTTACCGCGGCATCGAAGTGGACCCGCGCACGCGCATTGTCGACAGCGACGGCAACATCTGGTACGACTATTCCATCACCCGCCCCGAGCCGATGTCACGCGTCTTTGGCCCGCTGGCCCGTTACAAGCTCTACGAGAGCCTGGAGGACAATGCGGACTGGGTCCTCGACTTTTCGCGGCCGCGCTGGGAGGTGTGGCGCTACGTGTGCGGTCACTATGCGGCCGTGCAGCAGCGATACGGCTTTGACTTTATGCGCGGCGACATGTCCCACGTCCAGATGCGGCCCGAGGGGGTGCCCGCCGTTGCCGGTGACGCCTACGATCTCTTGCGTGCCGTCAAGCGCACTGTCCGGGTGGAGCATGGGGTCTCTCATTTCGGCTACTTTGCCGAGTCGTTCCTTGCCCCGCGCGACGTCATGGGCTATGGCGACGAAGTGGACCACCTGGAGGCATCCGAGGCCGACACGACGCTGGGTGACCTCCAGTCCACCGTCGTTGGCTCGCCCGAATTCCTCCAGCGGCTGCGCCGCTACCACGACCTGGCAGCCGCGCGGCGCACGGTCCCTTCCTTCACCACCATCACCGGAGACAAGGACGACCCCCGCTTCGACGGCTTTTACCTGGCGGGCAATGCCCTGCGCCTCTTTCTGGCGCTCTTCCTGGGCGACATGCCCAGTTACACCGCGCTGGGGTTCGAGACACGTGACCCGCACCCGCATCCTGCCCCCAACGAGCACTATACCAAGCTCTACGTCTTTCACGAGGTGGACGGCCCCAAGGCGACACGCGGCCCCTACGTCTGGGGGCGCAACGCCGCCCTATTTGCCCAGGTCACCCGGCTTCGGCTTCTTGCCGAGCAAGCCGTGCCCCTGATTCGCGGCCGCGCCACGCGCTGGCTCATCGCACCCGATGCCACCGCTCACCACCGGCACCTGGCCTGGACCCAGGCAGGTGCCCGTCCGGGCTACCTCTTCGTGGCCAACACCGATACGGCGGCTGGCGTGGGCCCATTCGACGTGCCGCTGCCTCCTGGCCTGAGTGGCCAAGAGGTGCTCGAGTTGGAGCTGAGCACCGAAGACCCCGCCGCGGCCGAGCCCCTGGCCTTTTCTGGGCGGGCCCACCGGGTGCCCGGCCTGGCCCCGGCCGAGGGGCGCGCCTACCGCATCCGGTACGCCGGGGCGGACGCGGCGCAGGGCGCTGGCGAGGCATCACAGGAGACAGGACGATGATAGCCATCCCGCAGGGCGATCTGGACCTACTTGCCGTCGGCGAAGCGCTCATCGACTTTATCTCCGTCGAAGAAGCCAGTCGCCTCCTCGATGCGCACACCTTCCGCAAGTACATGGGCGGCTCACCGGCCAACATCGCCATCAACGTGGCCCGGCTGGGCGGCCGGTCGGCCATCCTGGCCAAGACGGGTGTGGGTGCCCACGGCCAGTTCATCCGGGCGGAGCTGGAGAGGGCCGGCGTGCAGACTGACTACCTGGTCATGGACCCCCAGGTTCACACCAGCATCATCTTCGTCACCCGGACGCACGGCACGCCCGATTTCGAGCCCTACCGCAACGGCGACTACAAGCTCTCCCCCGGCGACTTGCTCGAGGAGGCCATCTACCGCGCGCGGGTGGTGCACGCCTCCACCTGGCCCCTGTCGCGCCAGCCCAGCCGGAGTGCCGTGGAAAGCGCTTTTGCCCTGGCCCACGCCCGAGGCAAGATCCTGTCGCTCGACCCCAACTACAGCCCCGCTATCTGGCCCGACCGGGACGAGGCTGTAGAAGTGATCGGCCGGCTGCTGGCCTATGCCACCATCACCAAGCCCTCGCGCGACGATGCCGTGCGCCTCTTCGGCCCCGGCCTCTCGCCCGAGGGCTACATCGAGCGTTTTCACCGCCTGGGGCCGCCTATCGTGGTTCTGACGATGGGCGCCGATGGTCTTCTTCTCTCGGCCGAGGGCCGCGTCCGGCACATCCCCGCTCGCCCCGTCCAAGTGGTCGACGCCACGGGCGCCGGAGACTCCTTCTGGGCTGGCTTCCTGGTAGCGCTGCTCGACGGCAACGAGCTGGAGCGCTGCGCGCGCTTTGCGCGCGAGGTGGTAGCCCGCAAGCTGGCGGCGGTGGGCCCTCTGCCCGAGGGCATCGACCGGCAGGTGCTCTATTCCGCTGCGGACAGTCAAGACTAGACAGGAACTGGGAGTAGCATGAACGACTGGTACAAAGAAGCGGTTTTCTACGAAATCTATGTCCGTGCCTTTGCCGACGGCAACGGCGACGGTATCGGCGATCTGCCGGGGCTGATCTCGCGCCTCGATCACCTGCGGGACCTGGGGGTCGACTGTCTTTGGCTTCTCCCCATTTCCCCGTCCCCCCTGCGTGACGACGGCTATGACGTGGCCGACTATTGCGACGTCCACCCGGACTATGGCACCCTGGAGGACTTTCGCCACCTCGTGCGCGAGGCACATGCCCGCGGCCTGCATGTGATTGCCGACCTGGTGCCCAACCATGTGTCGGACCGGCACCCATGGTTCCAGGCATCGCGCGATCCGTCCCACCCCGATCACGCCACCTACCGCGATTGGTTCGTGTGGAGCCCGACCGACCGCCGCTACGCTGGCACCCGCATCATCTTCCTGGATACCGAGCGCTCCAACTGGACGTGGGACGAGACGCGAGGCGCCTACTACTGGCACCGCTTTTTCTACCACCAGCCTGACCTCAACTACGACCACCCGCCTGTCCAGGAGGCCATGCTGGACGTGGCCCGCTTCTGGCTGGAGCAGGGCATCGACGGCTTCCGCGTGGATGCGGTGCCCTACCTCTACGAGCGCGAGGGGACGAGCTGCGAAAACCTGCCCGAGACGCACGCCTACCTCAAGAGGCTGCGCGCCGCGATCGACCAGGCGGCGCCGGGCAGCCTGCTTCTCTCGGAGGCCAACCAGTGGCCCGAGGACGTGCGCCCCTACCTGGGCGATGGCGACGAGTTTCACATGAACTTCCACTTCCCTCTCATGCCGCGCATCTTCCTGGCGCTGGCCCGCGGCGACCGGGCGCCCATCGTCGAGATCCTGGCGCGCACGCCCCCCATACCGGAGGTCTGTCAATGGGGCACCTTCCTGCGCTGCCACGACGAGCTGACCTTGGAGATGGTCACCGAGGAGGAGCGGCAGTTCATGTGGCAGTTCTACGCGCCCCAGCCGCGCATGCGCCTGAACCTGGGCATCCGCCGCCGCCTCGCGCCGCTGCTGGACAACGACCGCGCCCGGCTGGAGCTTGCCTACTCGCTCCTCTTCACCCTGCCTGGCTCGCCGGTCCTCTACTACGGCGACGAGATCGGCATGGGCGACAACATCTGGCTGGAGGATCGCCGCGGCGTGCGCACCCCGATGCAGTGGACCTCCGGCCCCAACGCCGGCTTCTCCGCTGCCGATCCGGCCCGTCTCTACGCGCCGGTCATCGACGACAAGGAGTACGGCTATCGCACCTTGAACGTCGATGCCCAGCGGGCCGACCCTGGCTCGCTACTGAACCGCCTGCGCCACCTCATCCGGGTGCGGAAGGCGAGCCCAGCCCTGGCACGCGGCGACCTGCACATTCTGGACAGCCTGCCGCCAGCGGTGCTCGGTTTCGTGCGCACCTGCGGCGACAGCGCCGTCCTTGCTCTGCACAACTTGTCCGCCAAGGCGCAGTCGATCCCGCTCGACGCAGAGCCCTTCGCTGGCTTCCACGTCACCGATCTGCTCAGCGGCGAGGCGCCGCCCCGGGTGGCGGGCGGCACCGCCCGCCTGAAGCTGCCGCGCTACGGCTACGTCTGGCTCAAGCTGACACGCTAAGCCATCGCTCAAGGAGGAACAGATGACAACCGAAGTACCACCCCATTGGGATCTATCCAACGTCTACCCCGGCCTCGAGTCGGACGAGCTGGCCGAGGCCGTTCGCCGCCTCACTGCCGGCCTCGACGAGATGGACGGCTATCTCCAGGTGCACGGCATCACGCGGGGCGGGACTGTGCCGGAAGAGCCGGCCGTGCTCGCCGCCGTGCTCGCCGGCTACATTGACCGCATCAACACCCTGTTGGGACTCTCCGGCACCCTGGGCGCCTACGTCCAATCCTTCTTCTCGACAGATTCCTACAACACCCTGGCCCGGCGCAAGCAGTCGGAGCTGGAGATGCTCGTCGTGCGTCTGGAGCGGCAGGCCGTGCTGTTCCGCGGATGGATCGGCACCGTGGCCGAGAATGCAGGTCTCTTTGAGGCGGCGCTTGCCCTGGAAGGCGCGCCGCGCGACCATGCCTTCCAGCTTCACGAGGCAGCCGAGCAGAGCCGCTACCTGATGAGCACCGCCGAAGAGACCCTGGCGGCGGAGCTCTCCCTCAGCGGCGGCCGGGCCTGGCAAAAGCTCCAGAGCGTCGTCATTACCCAAGTCAAGGTCCCCTTCGAGCGCGATGGCCGCCTGGAGGACGTACCCATGAGCGTCATCCAGACGCTGCGCACCGACCCGGATGGTGATCTGCGCCGCCGCGCCTACGAGGCCGAGCTGGAAGCGTGGAAAAGAGTCCGCGAGCCGCTGGCAGCCTGCCTCAACGGCGTCAAGGGGACGGTCAACACCCTAGACCGCCGCCGTGGGCGGACCGACTGCCTGCACCAGCCGCTCGATCAGGCGCGCATCGACCGCCAGACGCTCGAGGCCATGCTCGGCGCGATGGCCGATTCGCTGCCGTCCTTCCGGCGCTACTTCCGGCACAAGGCATCCCTCCTGGGGAAGGAAGCGCTCCCTTGGTGGGACCTGATGGCCCCTGTCGGGCGCGCCGAGCGGCGCTTCACCTTCTCCGAGGCCCGCGAGCTGCTCCTGGAGCAGTTCGCCGCCTTCTCGCCCCGCTTCCATGCGATGGCGCAGCGCGCTTTCGACAACCACTGGATCGATGCCGAGCCGCGCGACGGCAAGCAGAGTGGCGCCTTCTGCATGGGCATCCCCGATCTGGAAGAGTCGCGCGTCCTCTGCAACTTTGACGGCTCTTTCGACCAGGTCTCAACCCTGGCACACGAGCTGGGGCATGCCTACCACAACAACTGCTACATCGGCACGACCCGGCTGCAGCGCGGAACCCCGATGACCCTTGCCGAGACTGCCTCGATCACCGCCGAGACCCTGGTCACCGATGCCGTCCTGGCCCAGGCTGCCGGCCCGCAGGAGCGGCTGGCGATCCTGGAGACCTTTCTCATCGGCGCATCGCAAGTAGTCGTGGATATCTACTCGCGCTTTCTCTTCGAGCGTGAAGTGTTCGAGCGGCGGGCGCGCGCCGAGCTGTCGGCCGATGATTTCTGCACCCTCATGGTCAACGCGCAGCGGGCGGCCTACGGCGACGGGCTCGATCCCCGCCACCTGCATCCCTACATGTGGACCTGGAAGCCGCACTACTACCGCCCCGGCCTCTCCTTCTACAACTTCCCCTATACCTTTGGGCTCCTCTTTGGCCTGGGGTTGTACGCCATCTATCAAGAGCGTGGTCCGTCCTTCGTGCCTGAGTACGAGGACCTGCTGCGCTCCAGCGGGAGCGCGACGGCCGCCGACCTGGCGGCCCGATTTTCCATCGACATCCGGAAGAAGGCCTTCTGGGAGTCCAGCCTACGGATCATCGAGGCGCGTATAGAGCAGTACCGGGCGCTGTAGAGCACAGCGGCCAGGCGCCGCAGCGACAAAGGAGAGAGGAGATACGGCCGGGGATTGGCTTCGGCGGGTTCCTGGCAGGGAGTTGACGCAGGCCGGATATCCGCTATACTGAGCCTTACGGATCGGCGATGGGCCAGGCGGCCCGTGCCACTATCCTGTCAATCCTATCCTGTCAAAGGACGCACCATGGCCAAGGAAAAGAAAAAGATCGTCGTCACCCGTAATGGCCCCTACATAGTTCACGGCAGCATCCCCCTGGTCCGCAAGACCCAGGTGGTCTCGGAATATGGCGAGCCGCTCACCTGGAAAAAGGAAGACGATATCCCGGCGCCCGAGTCGTATGATCTCTGTCGCTGTGGCAAGTCCGACTTTTTCCCCTTCTGCGACAACACTCACTCCCTCGTCGACTTTGACGGCACCGAGACGGCGGACACCGGCCCGACGGCCGAGCGCCAGGTCGTCTACGAGGGCGGCACCGGCATCGTCGTCAAGCGAGACCACTCGCTTTGCATGCAGTCCGGCTACTGCGCCGACCGCAGGACGGATGTTTTCGAGATGACGCCGCACACAGACGACACCCAGGTGCGCTCGCTGGTCATGGCCATGATCGAGCGCTGCCCTTCTGGCTCCTACGCCTATGCGCTCCGGCCGGGCGAGCCCGACGTCGAGCCCGACCTGCCCCAGCAAATCGCCGTTACCACCGACATCACCTCGGCCGGTCCCGTCCAGGGCGCCCTGTGGGTGACCGGCAACATCCCCATCGAGCGGGCCGACGGCCAGCCCATGGAGACCCGAAACCGCGTGACGCTCTGCTGCTGCGGCCGCTCGGGCAACAAACCCCTCTGCGACGGGACGCACCGGCCCATCGATTCCGAATAGGGGATGCTCTCCACGTAGGAGCAAGAGAAGCCGGCCGCCCGTGACCCGGCTTCTTTTCTCTCCCGTGCCGCAGGCGAAACAAGCTTCTTGACAGCCGGCCCGATCGCGGCTATCATACGCCGATTCCACCGCAGGCTGTTGGCAGAAGGGTTGGGGACGACAATGCGAATACAGGCATCGGAGCTAAAGAACCACATAGGCGAGCGCGTCCGGGTAGCGGGCTGGGTTCACAACCTGCGCCTCCTCGGAAAGGCGAACTTCCTCCTGCTCCGCGATTCCTCGGGCATCGCCCAGGTCTTCATGGACAAGACCGAGCGGCAGCAGGTCGAGGGCCTTCTGCCCGAGAGCGTGATCGAGCTGGAAGGGACAGCCGTGCCCGAGGCGCAGGCGCGCGGCGGCGTGGAAATCCACCAGCCGGTCATCACCGTCCTCTCGCCGGTGCTGGAAGGCCTGCCCTTCCCCATCAACAAGCCTGACCTGGAGGCGCATCTGGATACCTTCCTCGACCATGCGCCCCTCGGCCTTCGGCATCCGAAAAAGCGCGCAACTTTCCAGCTCTCGGCAGGGATCATGGCCGGCTACCGGGGGGTGCTCGGAGAGCTCGGCTTTGTCGAGATCACGACGCCCAAAATCGTCGAGTCCGCCACCGAAAGCGGCGCAAACGTCTTTGCCATCGACTACTTCGGGCGTCCGGCCTTCCTTGCCCAGAGCCCGCAGTTCTACAAGCAGATCATGGTCGGCGTCTTTGAGCGGGTCTTTGAGGTCGCCCCGGTCTTTCGCGCCGAGCCGCACGCCACGATCCGCCACGTCAACGAATACGTCAGCCTGGACGCCGAGATGGGTTTCATCCGCAGCCACTTTGACGTCATGGCCGTGCTCTCCCAGGTCATCCGCGGGATCCTGGCCCACGTCCAGGAGACGTGCGCCGCGGCACTCGATCTGCTCGAGGTCGAGCCTCCCGCTATGAGCGCCGAGTTCCCGCACATCTACTTCCCGGATGCCCAGGAGCTGATCCTCGCCAAGTTCGGGGAGGATTGCCACGGCGAGCCCGACCTGTCGCCCCAACATGAGCGGTGGCTCGGCGAGTGGGCCAAGGAAGAGTTCGGGTCCGATTTCCTCTTCGTGACGGGCTACCCGATGGTCAAGCGCCCCTTCTATACCCATCCCAACCCAGAAGACCCCACCTATTCCAACTCCTTTGACCTCCTCTTCCGGGGCACGGAGCTCGTGACCGGCGGGCAGCGCCTGCACCTCTACGCCGACTACCTGTCGGCCCTGGCGGCCCGTGGGATGAGTGCCTCCTCCTTTGAGGGCTACCTCGAGGCGTTCCGCTACGGGATGCCGCCTCATGGGGGGTTTGCCATCGGCCTGGAGCGGTTTGTGATGCAGCTCACCCGCGGGCAGAACCTGCGGGAGGCAACCCTGTTCCCGCGCGACCTGAACCGCCTGGCGCCCTAGGGCACTGCTCCTGCGCCGAGATCGGGTTCGACTCCGGCCGGGGGCGGCGTGGGGCCTGGTGGGCATCCGCGCGTGACCGGCTCGGACAGATGGAGGGAAGAATGCCACCGATTGTATCCATTGAGAAGATAGCGTCCTACGTTGGGCAAGAGGTAACCGTCCGCGGTTGGCTCTATAGCAAGACAGACAAGGGCCGGCTCCAGTTCCTCCAGGTGCGCGACGGCACGGGCATCGTGCAGGCGGTGGCCTTTCAGAAAGAGCTCACCGCCGGTGCCTTCGAGGCAGCCCAAAAGGTGCGCCAGGAGTCTTCGCTGATCATCACCGGCACGGTGCGCGCCGACCCGCGCGCGCCCGGCTTTCCGGGTGGGTATGAGATCGGCCTGAGCGATGTGCAGCTCGTCCAGTTGTCCGACGAGTACCCCATCAGCCCCAAAGAGCACGGCATAGACTTCCTGATGGACAACCGGCACCTCTGGCTGCGCTCGTCACGCCAGTGGGCAATCCTGCGCGTGCGTGCGACCGTCATCCGGGCGACCCGCAACTGGCTGGACGATCATGGCTTCCTCGGCGTAGATACGCCGATCCTGACGCCGTCGGCCTGCGAGGATTCGACCACCCTCTTCGCGACCGACTACTTCGGCCAGCCGGCCTACCTGACGCAATCAGGCCAGCTCTACAATGAGGCCAACATCGCCTCCTTTGGCCGCGTCTACTGCTTTGGCCCGACCTTCCGCGCCGAAAAGAGCAAGACACGGCGGCACCTCACCGAGTTCTGGATGGTCGAGCCCGAAGTCGCCTACTGCGATCTGGCTGGCATCATGGAGATCGAGGAGCAGTTCGTCAGCGCCATCGTCCAGGCTGTCCTCCAGGAACGCTCGCCGGAGCTTGACCTGCTCGGGCGCGACGTGGCACGCCTGCAAAAGATCAGCCCGCCCTTCCCTCGCATCAGCTACGACGAGGCGCTCGACCTCCTCGCCCAAATCCGCGAAGAGACGGCCGACCCCGAAGCAAGGAGCCTGCTGGAGCTTCCCTGGGGCAGTGACCTGGGCAGCCCACACGAAACCGCCATCGCCGCGCACTTTGAGAAGCCGGTCTTTGTCCATCACTACCCCAGCCAGTGCAAGGCTTTCTACATGGAGCCGACGCCCGGCCGGCCGGAGGTCTGCGAGTCGGTGGACCTGCTGGCGCCCGAAGGGAACGGCGAGATCATAGGCGGCGGCCAGCGCATGAGCCGCGTCGAGGACTTGGAGGCTGCCATCGCGCGAGTCGGCGTGCCCCGCGAGGCCTACGCCTGGTACCTGGACCTTCGCCGCTATGGCAGCACACCCCACGCCGGCTTTGGGATGGGCATCGAGCGTGTTGTGCGCTGGGTCTGCGGACTCGAGCATATCCGCGAGACCATCCCCTACGCCCGCACCCTGGGCCGCATCTACCCATAGCATCCCAGCCCTCTCCCCGGCAGAGAAAGGGCTGGCATGAGTTCCCCCTCTCCCTGGCAGAGAAAGGGCTGGGATGAGGGTCGTTCCTCCTCTCCCTCGAAGGGAGAGGGCTGGGGTGAGGGTAGATCCTACCCCCTCGCCACCGTCACCATCGCGCGGAACAGCCCGTACGCTGCCGGGACGTTCTCCGCCGTGAACTCGATCGCCCGGCCACCCGTCCGCCGCATCCCCGGCAGCAGCATAGCCTTGTCCGCCATCTCTCCCGTCATCAGCTCGACGCCCAGCGTGACGGGGGTGGTCACCCGGAACGGCGCGGGAGCCTTGCCCTCGCGCAGCCGGCGCACGGCCCGCGCCGCTGCTTCCTGGATCAGCCGCTGGCTCACCTCGGGCGGCAGGCACAGGGCCGCCATGCGGCTGGTGGCCTGCTTCACCTCTGCCGTCTCGATCGCCCCCAGAACTTCCCTCGCCTCGGCGCACACCGTCTGGTCGCCCGACACCATGATCACCGGGGCGCCATAGTGCCCGCACACCGCCGCATTCCAGCCGGTCTCTCCCAGCAGCTGCCCGTTCACCTTCACGCTGTACACGGTCGAGCTCGACCAGGTGTGGTCCAGGATCCCGTGCACCGACCCCACCCGTGCGTGGTACCCGACGAACATCGCCGCAGCGATCCCGCTGTCTGCCCCCTGGACCATGGACAACGGCGAAGGGCTTCCGCTGTTCAGTTGGGCGCGCGTGTCCAGGTCCTCGATCAGGATATTCCGGCCCCAGGCGTGCCCATCCGAGACCATCACATCCTCCGCCCCGCCCTCGAACGCTCCCCGGATGGCGGCATTCACGTCGCCCGTCATCAGCTTCCGGAAGCGTTGGTACTCCGGGTGCTGCGCATCCACGTGGTCCCAACACACGACCCCGGTGACCCCCTCCATATCCGCGGCAATCAAGATCTTCATCTAGCTCCTCCTCAATAGGCCTTCCCTGGCCTGCTCCGAATTCAGCTTGGCTGCGCAAGCGCACCGCCGATGATAGCACACCCGCCGCCGATCGCCAAGCCTCACCCGCCATGCCAACTCGACCCTCGCGCGCAGTCCGCACCCGCCGAGATGGCTTGGCGCGGCGCAACCGAAAGATAGTCTCAGCGATCGCGTTGGGTTCCAGTCTGGTGCCTGCATGCTCGGGGCCATGCTGCGCTGATGCCTCACTGCCCCCTGCCCAGTGCTCACCAGGTGAACCTCACCGATTTTGGTGGGGCTTCAGAGAGTGCCCCCAAAGGGGTCCGAATCCCTGTCGTAGTCCATCGGTCCACGGCCGGTAATTGTTCCCTCGAAACAGAGCCACTCTCAGCATAGTACCTGTGTGCATGGTGGCATAGTGGCACAGTTCCTTCGGGGGCCACGGCGCCTCCGGTGCGGCGCACCTGCCTTCGGTGCGCTGCCCCATGGGCAGGGCCGGCCACAGAGCGGGGAGCATCGCCCATCGCCCGTGGTCCACGGTCCGCATTTGGCCGCACGGCCGTTGCGTGATATAGTCTCTCGCGAGAGGCTCCTCTTCCGCGCGCTGTCGTGGCCCGGGAAGAGGGGGGTTCTGCTGGGAGCTGGGCCTTCGCCGGCTGGCACGTAGGAGGCAGAATGGAGTACCGGGAGCGAAGCCGGTTTGCCCGTGGGCGAGCGAAGGTTTCGATCGTCCGCGTGCCATCTCTTCTTGCGCTCATCGCGCTCCTCTCCGCCTGCGCGCCCTCCATCGCGCCGTTGCCCTCGGCCGCGCCCACGGCAGTCGACCGGCCGCAGACGGTTAACCCGCCCACCGCGATGTGCGCATCCAGGACGAGATCGCTTTGGTTGCCCTGCGAAGGCTCTAGGTAGAGGAGGGTGAGATGCTCGTACGCGTGTGCCTGGTCGTCGTGATCGCCGTGTTGGCCGTCGTGCAGCCGGCTCTTGTCCCACTGACCCTATCTTACGTCGAGTCCTCCTCCGGCCTCGGCACACCCGAGTGGGAGTCCGGCAACTCCGAGCTGGAGCTCGCCGACGTCAATTCCGACGGCCACCTCGACATTGTCTCCATCGGCGATCACGGCTGTCCCTATGTCAATACCGACGAGCATGGGCTGATGGTCTGGTTCGGCAGCGGCACCGGCACCTGGACCAACTTCATGTATGGCGAGTTTGGCTATGGCGGCGTGGCCGTGGGCGACGTCAACAACGACGGCTTCCAGGACGTCGGCTACGGCATGCACCACAACTACTCAGGCGTCGATCTGGGCGACCAGCTCCTCGAAGTGGCCCTCGGCGACGGCACCGGCCAGTTCTGGACGGCCTGGGACGATGGCCTCGCCACCAACGGCGAGGATTGGGGCATGTTCGACACCGATTTCGCCGACGTCGACAACGACGGTGACCTCGACGTGGGCTCGATCTCCTTCGGCTGCTGCGCCGGCGTCCACATCTACCTGAACCAGGGCGACGGCTCCTGGGTGCAGAGCTATGGCTTCTTGGGCGGCAACACCGATCATGGCTTCACCTTCGGCGATATCAACGCCGACGGCTTTGCCGATTTCGCCGCCGGCCAGCAGAGCGGCACGGTCTACCTGGGCAGCGGCACGGGCGGGTTCAGCCATGCCGACGGCAACCTGCCGGGCGGAGGCTCCTCAGGCCGCGCCGGGCCCGACCTGGGCGACGTCAACGACGACGGCCGTGACGACCTTTCCTGGTGCAATACCGGCGGCGGTGTCGAGGTTTGGACCTGGACCGAGGGCAACGTCTGGGTCGATCTCTCCGGCTCCCTGCCTTCGAGTGGCACCTGCGAGTTCACCCAGCTCCGCGACATGAACGTCGACGGCCATGGCGACGTAGTTTCCTTTGGCTACGGAAGCGGCAAGATCTGGACCGGGGACGGGACCGGCGGCTGGACCCTGGCCGCCACCATTACGACCCCCTCGCCCGGCTACTTTTCCGCCTTTCGCGCCGGCGGTGATGCCGACCACAACGGCTATCCCGACCTAGCACTGGTGGCCGAGCAGGGCTCCTGGCCCAACGAACAGAACCATCTCCGTTTCTACAAGGAGGCCTCCGTCCCGGCCTCCCTCTCCGTGACACCCATCTACCCGCTCGGCGGCGAGGTACTGTACGCCGGGTCAGCCCGCCTCCTCGACTGGGTCAGCGCTCTGCCTGGGAATGTTGCCTCCAGCGTGGCCATCGAGCTCTCGGTCGCCGGGCCCAGCGGTCCCTGGCTGCCGGTCGCGACCGGTCTCCCCAACAACGGACGGTACCAGTGGCTCCTGCCCGGCGACTTGCCCAACACCAACAACGCCCACCTCCGCTATACCGTCACCACGGCTTCCGGCTCGGAGACCTCCGTGACGCCGGCTTCCTTCACCATCGCCGGCGGCTCCGACCTGCCCACCCTCCACGTGGCTGCCATCAAGATGGCTGGCCGCACGCTGGGTGCCGAATACCGGGTCAAAGCAGCCGTCCGGCTCAACGATGCCGCCGGGGCCGTCGTTCCCGGTGCTCTGGTCACTTTGGAGATGACGCTCCCCTCGGGTTCGGCCTACACCAAGCAAGCCCTCACCGGCGCTCGGGGCATAGCCCAAGCGCTCTGGTCATCAGCGGCAGGTGGCACATGGCAGGTGTGCGTCCAGGACGTACACCACGCCGGCTACTTGTACGACCCTGACCAGAACGTCGTGACCTGTGCCAGCCTGGTGTACCCCTAAGGCAGGTGCGCCGCATCCCACCATCTGCAAGGAGAGAACGCAACCCATGAACCTGCAGCAGCTCCGTACCCTGATCGCCATCGCCGACGAAGGCGGCCTCTCCGCGGCTGCCCGCGCGCTCCGTATCAGCCAGCCGGCTGTGACCAAGCAGCTCCAGCGCCTCGAGCAGGAGTTGGGGACCACCCTGCTTCTGCGCAGCGGCCAGCGACAGGCCAACTTCACCCTGTCTGGCGAGCGTGTCCTCGCCTTCGCGCGCGACACGGTGGAGAGCGTTGCCCGGCTGCATGAGCAGATCGCGCTGCTGCGGGAGGTCATGCCTGGCAGCCTCACACTCGCCGCCAGCACCATTCCCGGCGAGCACCTCCTTCCCGGTCTGCTGGCTGCCTTCCATGCACGGTACCCCGACGTGCAGCTCCGCTCCACCGTTGCCGACACCGATCAGGTCGCCCGCCAGCTGCTCGCGGCCGAGGCTGACATCGGCTTTGTCGGTGCGCTGCCGAAGGGGATGGGCGGCCTGCGTTTAGAGCGGCTGGCGAGCGACGAAATCGTGCTTGTCCTGCCGCCAGGGCACCCGCTCACTCAGCGCCCTTCGTTGGTGCCGGCCGACCTGGCTGGTTGGCCCCTGGTCCTGCGCGAGGAGGGCTCTGGCACACGCCGCAGCGTCGAAAAGGCACTGGCCGCGGCCGGGCTCAGCCTGCGCCGAGAGGACGTTATCCTTGTCCTCGGCTCCACTCAGGCCGTTTTGCAGGCCGTGGCGCAGGGCCTGGGCATCGGCTTTGCCTCGGCGCTTGCGGCCGCCCCTGCCCAAGCAGCCGGCCAGCTGGCGTGTGTCCGCCTGGCGGGCTTGGGCCTGCAGCGCGACCTCTACCTGGCTTACCTGCCAGAGCGCCTGGCCGAGCCGGCCGTTGCCCACTTTCTGGCCTTCACCCGCGACCACTTTGCCCCCTAGCCCGCCGGGGCGGTGAGTGCCCTCCCTACCTCGTTCATCATGGGCGAAGGTCTCCGACCGAGCCCTTTACTCATATTTGAACCGCCACGTCCCAACCAGGCAGAAGACAACCGCAAACCCGACCAGGATGGCCGACTCTGGGAGCGCTCGCAGCAGGCTGCTTCCTTCCACCATCAGGCGGTAGAACCCTTCCACTCCGTGCCCCTGTGGTGTCAGCAGCGCCAGTGTCTGCAGCACGCCGCCCGCGCGCGTCAGCGGCGACACCCCCATCGCGATGCAGCCCCCCAGGCCGCCCAGCACAAAGCCCAGGATCAACGCAACGCTGTCCGCCTGCCGCGCGCTGCGCGCCAGCGCTGCAATCATCACTCCCATCGCCGCCGCTGCCAAAGACACCGCGACTGTGTGCACGAAGAGCCCGATCGCCGAGCTGCCCAGCGACATCTTGAACAGCAGCCGGCCCACCAGGAACAGGAACCCCGTCTGAAGCGTTCCGAGCACCACGTACGCAAGCATCGTCCCCGCGATTACCGAGCCGCGCGGGATCGGCGCCGCCACCAGCCGCCGCAGCGTCCCCGTCTCCTGCTCCATCCGCAGCGACTTGGCGGACGTTGTGACGCCGAAAAAGATGAACATCACCACCATTCCGGCGAAGCCATACGCCATGTACCTCTCGAAGCCGCCCTGCACCGCCACCTGCTCGTCCGTCTCTACCACCACCGTGATCGCCGGCGTACGGCGCATCTCCGCAAGGGTCGACATGATCGTGCCCAAGCTCTGCGCCTCGATCGCCCTCAGCGTGTCGGGTCCTGCCGGCGTCAGGGCCTCCGACTCCGATAGCATGGCGCGGATGCCGTAGCTCACCTCTCCCCAGATGGCGACTTCGTCCACCACCTGATTCATGATGCCGGTCACGATGCTCGCCGCATTGGGTTGTCCCGGGTCGACGATCACCTCGACTTGGGCCGGCGTGTAGGCCTGGATCTGGTCCGTCAGGCCTGCCGGGATGACGATCGCCGCGGCCGCCTCGCCCCGAGCTACGATGTCCTCTGCCTCTGCCGGCGACTGCGCTCGCGTCACCTCCAGTACCGGGATTGCCTCCACGGCCGCCGCGATCTGCTCGCCAAAGGGGCCCACGTCCTGGTTCACCAGGCAAGTGCTCACCAGGATGCCTGCCCCGTCCGAGCGGGATCCGGCCCGGCTCGCACCGCCCATCGTCGTGGCGATGATCAACGGCAGGAGGAAGAGCACCGCCAGCCCGCCCCGGTCCTTCGACAGGAGCTGCAGCTCTTTCCACGCAATCGCCAGCGCATGCTTGATCGCTCTCATTGCTGCCTCCCCTATTCAAAGTCAAAGCGCCACACGCCGACGGCGAAGAAGAGCAGCGCAAAGCCTGCCAGCACCGCCAGTGAGACGCCCACATCCGCCAACCCCAGGCCGCGGACCATCGTATCCAGCAGGGCGCGATTGGCCCAGTAGTGTGGTATGACCTTTGGGATCGGGCCCAGCAGGGGCTCCAGGACATAGAGAGGGATGATGCATCCCCCTAGTGTCCCCAACCCCCACAGCACCACGCTGCTCAAGCCGCCGATCTGGTTCTCTGTGTGAGCTACCGCAGCGATCAGGATGCCGAGCGCCGACGCGCACAGCGCCACTACCGCCACGGTCAGCACCGTAACCCACGGGTGCGCACCCAGTGTTGCGCTCGGCAGCCCCAGCAGCCGCAGCCCCCAGATGCCAAAGGCAAAGATGACCGCTGCCTGGCAGAGCCCCGTCACAAAGGCGGGCAGCATCTTGCCCAGCAGCATCCCCATGCGGCTCACGGGCGCCGCCAGCAGCCGGCGGAACGAACCTGCCTTTTTCTCCTCGTACACGGAGCGTGCCGCTGCCTGCGCCGTCAAGAAGAGAAAGAGCACGGTAAAGCCGGGCACGGCCGCATCTGTCATACCCATCTGCGCTTTGCTCGTGCCCTCCTGGGCCGGCACCCGCTGCGCCACCTTCACCAGTGGCTCGCTCTCTGAGCGCGCGAACTGCGCCCGCGCCTGCGCCTTTGCCCTCTCCACAGTCCAGATCTCAGCGGCTCCCGGCTGGCCCGCCTGCATCTCGCCCATCCGCTCCAGCGCCGACAGGATCTGGGCCTCCAGCGAGAGGTCGCCCACCACGCCTTCCAGCACCAGGCGCACGGCCTCCGACTGTTCTGGGCCCGCGTTCGGGTGGCTCACCATCCGCACCTCCGCCGGCCTGCCAGCGGCCACCGCCTCCGAAAACCCCGGCGGGATCACCAGCATGCGTGCCAGCTTGGCCTGGTCGATCTGTGCCAACCCTTCCGCTTCCGTGGTCAGCTCCACGCGCACACCCCCCGCACGGTCGATGCCCGCCAGGAGCGACTGTGCGGCCGTGCCGCCGTCCAGGTCTGCCACCTTGAGCGCGATCCGCTCGTCCTTTTCCCCCTGCCCGACCGCGCCCATCGCTCCGCTGTAGACCACAATGAACACCAGCGGGAGCAGGAAAAGCTCCAAGATCGCCCCCCGGTCCCGGAGCAGCACATGCAGGTCCTTCCAGGCGATGCTCAGGATCTTCATGGCTCCCTCCTACTCCCTCAGCTTCTTGCCGGTCAGGTGCAGGAAGACGCTCTCCAGGTTGGGTTCTAGGATCTCCAGCGACGTCAGCGGCAGGTCGTGCTCCGCCAGGTAGCCGATGGCGCCCACCACCGCCTGTTGGCTGTGCTTTGCCACCACCTTTACGACATCTCCACCTGCCCCCAGCGTGGGTTCCTTTGTTGACTCCTGCCCTGGGGCGGGCGGAGGTGCCACCGGGCGGGGCAGCAGCTTCACCGACTCCACAGCCGGCAGGGCAGCCAACCCGTCCAGCAAGGCCTGGTCGGCGCGCGGCACGCCCACGTGCAGCACCCCGCCGCCGAGCATCGCGATCAGGTTTTTCACGGTGTCCAGCGCCACGATCTCGCCCTGGTCTATGATCGCCACACGGCTGCACAGGAGCTCTACTTCTTCCATGTAGTGGCTGGTGTAGATGATGCTCATGCCCCGCTCGCGGTTCAGGCGCAGCACGCTCTCAAAGATGTGATTGCGGCTTTGGGGGTCAACGCCTGCCGTCGGCTCGTCGAGGAACAGCAGCCTTGGCTGGTGCACCAGGCCGGCGGCGATGTTGACACGCCGCTTCATCCCGCCCGAAAAAGTCTCTACAGGCTTGTCCGCCCGCTCGGTGAGCGCCACGATCTCGAGGACCTCGCGGACACGCTCCTTCAGCTCGCGGCCGCTCAGGCCGTAGATGCGCCCGAAAAAGCTGATGTTGGCCCGTGCGCTGAGCGTCTGGTAGAGAGCCAACTCCTGGGGGACCAGTCCGCTCAGCCGTTTCGCCTTGTCCAGGTCGGTGCGGATGTCATACCCGCCGATGCGTGCGGTGCCGGCGGTCGGCTCGAGGATGCCGGTCACCATCGAGATGGTCGTCGTCTTGCCGGCGCCGTTGGGCCCCAGCAGGCCAAAAATCTCCCCTTCCTCCACTGCGAAGCGGATGCCCTTGACGGCCTGGTGGTCGCCGAACTTTTTGGCGAGGCCGTCCACCTCCAAGATAGCGCCCATGTCAGGTTCTCCTTTCCTCTCCCTATGCGCCTCGCTCCCGGTCTCTCCACCACCGGGCAGCTGCTCTCGGACTAGAGTTGTATTTACCGCACGCCCGCGGCGGGCGGTGCCGGCAACCTGGCCCTATGGCGTACGCGGCCAGAACAGCAGGTACAGCATCACCGCCAGCAGCACCAGGTTCGCCAGCCCCAGCACCACGAACACGATCCAGGCCAGCCATGGGCCAAGCCGCCTTTGCCAGGTGGTTGCTCCCCGGCTGAGCGCCGAGATTGCCATCCGGGAGAAGCGGACCTCCCGGTATCCCTCGAGCGCCGTCTCGGCCGACCGTTTCTCTGGCTCTGCTGCTGCCAGCCGTTCCCGCGCTGCGGCCTCGCGTGCTGAGGCCGCGGCCATGTCCTGCGCCTCGCGCACGCGCAGCCTTTCCACCACCTGCTCCAGCTCACCTTGGGCGCGCTCCCGCTCTGCATCCAGCGCGGCGATCTGTGTCCTGCCCTTCTCCTCGATCGCCGCCCGCTGCTCCCCCGGCAGCGCCTGCGGTTGGGTGTCCTGCGCCGCGTACGCCACCGACTCCCGCCAGCGCAGCAGGCTCAGCGTCATGGACTCCCCAAAACCCTCGATCTGGCGGATGGCCCCCTCGCTCACATCATAGGCCGTCTGGATGCCCCTCTCGTGCAGCTTCTCCGCCAACCCGTCGCCGATGCCCGGGACATGCACCGGGTCGAGTGTCATGGCCCGCAGCCCGGCATCCACATGCTCCCGTTGCAGCGCAGCCAGCGCCGCCGTCAGCTCTTGCCCAACGGCAATCTCCGCCGTGGAGGCTTGTCCTTCCAGCTCCTGTATCCGCGCCCTGCGTCCCGCGGTCTCGCGCTCCCTCACCTCCTCTGCCCGCTTCTGGACGCGCCCCGTCTCACCGATTGCCTCGGCCAGGCTGTCCTGGGCGGCCGCCAGGTCCTTCTCCAGGCGGCTTACCTGCCGCTTCAGCCCACGCTTCTCCCGGGACTCGGTCCGGCTCAGGTAGTAGATCCACAGGACAACAAACAGCAGCAGAAAGAGCGCCGATGCCACCCCGGCTACGATCGCCACGGCTGTGTGCCACGACTCGTCTGCGAGGAAGAACATGAGCCCGCCCGCCAGCCCGAGAAGCGCCAGGAGGACCGTCGCCCAGATCAGCGCTCGCCGTGTCTTGACCATTTCGTCCTTGAATGCCCTCTCCATTGCATTGCTCCTATCTCGGCTTCCCATCGTCCGCTTCTGGCGCGACAGGGGTAGTATACCAGTGCAGCGTTTCGGGGGCAAGTGGTGCCAAATGGCGTTGAGGGTGGATCGGAGGGCGTGCCGTGCGTTTCCCATGCGCCTCGCGGCTCGACGACCATGGGCGGACCCCACCCCCCGGGTGGACGCCAAGCGCCGTCTTCGGGTAGAATGGTGCCGGGCGCCCGGCCCGGATGCCCGGTGCATCCGGCCCAACCCGCGCCCGGAGGCCGCCAATGGATGACATGCTGCAGATAGCCGGGCAGATCCTTCAGACCCAGCCCTTCAGTGTCCTGATCGGCGCCGAGATCACCGCCTTCTCGTCGGGCGGGGCTGAGATCACCATCCCCATCACCCCGCAGCTCAGGCAGCAGCACGGCTTTGTGCACGGCGGCGTCATCTCCTACGCTGCCGACAATGCCATTTCCTTTGCCGGAGGCAGCGTGCTCGGCCCGGCGATCCTCACCTCCGAATACAAGATCAACTACCTCAGGCCCGCCAAAGGGAGCCTGCTCGTTGCCCGGGCGGCCGTCATCCACACCGGCCGTTTCCAGGCCGTCTGCCGCTGCGACGTCTTCTCGGTCGAGGCCGGCGAGGAGAGCTTGTGTGCCGTCGCCCAGGGCACCATCGTCCGCACCGGCCGCCCTGCGGACGACCAGGCCTGACCGGTTGCGGAGTGGGGCAGGCGCGGGTACAATACCGGAAGCCAAGGCCCGGCCGCAGCAGGCCGGTGCAAAGAGGAGAATTGATGAGCGTGCGAGTGCGTAGCGCTGTCCGCATCCTGGCCCTGGTGGCCTTCCTGATCACCCTGGCCTGGCTGCCCGGGGCCGCCCAGTCGGCCGCGCCCCTCGACCCCGCGCCTCGCCCACCGTCGCGGGTTGCCTCCGTCGCCTCGCTGTGCCCGCCTGTGCGTGTCTACGACTATGACGGCACAGAGCGTGACTGGGATTGGCTCGTCGCGACCTTTGGCAATGTCTGGGTCGAGCCCGGCGATGGCTCTGCCTGCCTGGCTGAGCTGCGCGCGATCCACGACGACGCGACCCTCAACGTGCGCGTGAGGGATTCCGCCGGCCGGCCAGTGGACGGAATCCCCGTCATCTTTCACTGGCCCGATGCGCCGCTCCTCCCACCCGAGCTGGTCGGCTGCTACGACCGCGGCGTCTATGGCTCCACCGGCGAGGGGTACAAGCCTCTTTGGTCCCAGGTCTACTCCGACCCCGGCACGGTGGGCTTTGGCATGGGGAGCGGCGCCTTCTATTGCCCGCCCGCCGGCGGGCCGCACACCGTCTGGGCCGGCGTGGAGGGCAGCGATTGCGTACACGGCCTTGGCATGCTCTGTTGGACCAACCACGACCACGTCGATCCCACTTTTGTGCTGTACGAGGGTTCTCTTTCGAGCCCGGTCCTGGAGCCCATCGACAACGGCGACAAGGATGGCACCTACCTGGTCGACTGGAGCACGGTCGAGGGGGCGACCGCTTACACACTGGAGGAGGACAGCAGTGCCTCTTTTCCCTCGCCCATCGTCCGCTACCAAGGTGCCGCTACCCAGTACGCCATCGTGGGCCAGGCTGCCGGCACGTGGCACTACCGCGTGCGGGCCAGTGGGGCCGGTGGCGACAGCCCTTGGTCCAATACCCAACAGGCCGTCGTCAACATGGCGCTGCCGGCTGCCCCGGTCCTCTACCCCATCCCCAACGACGACGGCGACGGCAGCTACCAGGTCGACTGGAGTGAGGTGACCGGCGGCACCAAGTACCGTCTCGAGGAGGACGACAACCCAGGCTTCACCTCACCCATCGTCCGCTACCTGGGCTACAACCTCCGGTACTTGGTCACCGGCCGGCCGCTTGGCTTGCGCTACTACCGCGTGCGCACCAGCAACGCCGCCGGCTACAGCCCCTGGTCCAACACCGAGTCGGTGGCCGTCGGCGGCCCACCGCCGGCTGCCCCCGTCCTCTACCCCATCGACAACGCCGACGGGGACGGCAGCTACCTGGTCGACTGGAGCGAGGTGACCGGCGACACCAAGTACCGCCTCGAGGAGGACGACGACCCAGGCTTTACCTCGCCCATCGTCCGCTACCTCGGCTACGGCACCCAGTACCAGGTCACCGCCCGCCCGCCCGGCCTGCGCTACTACCGCGTGCGCACCAGCAACGCCTCCGGCTTCGGCCCCTGGTCCAACACCGAGTGGGCGATCGTCGGCCCGGGCGGCGTCTGGCACAGGCCGGCGAGGGTGCGCCTCTAGGGCTGCAGCACCGCTTCCGTCTCTCCCTCGACGGCGATGATCACCTGCTGCACCGTCGAGAACTGCTTGAGCGTCTGGGTGATCTGGTCGTGGAGGAGCTTGACGCGCAGCGACCCGCCCCCGTACGCTTCCATCTCCCTCGAAAAGTCGGCCATCGCAATGCCGTCCTCGATTGCCAGGCTCAGCAGCCTGACCCGCGGCCCCCACTCCGCCTGGCGGCCGGGGAAGGCCAGCACCTGCTCCGGCGTGGGGATGGCCGTCCCAAAGCCGGCGAGGTTCGGCGCCGGTGGGCCCCACAGCAGCTGCTCCAACGCCGCCGTGGCAATCGCCGGCACCTTTGGGATGCGGACCTGCACGTCCTGCAGCTCCTCGCCCAGCAGGAAGTAGAGCTTCACTGCCACCGTGTCGGGATCGTCCACGCCGAGCACCACGACCTCCTGCCGTAGGGGACTCCCGGTGCCCGGTGTGACCGTAAGCGCAGCAGCTTGGGTGGGTGGCTCAGGCGGCTGGCTCTCGCCCGGCCAGTTCAGGCTTGCGACGAGCAGCCCACTGCCGTCCTCCCCTTCCAGCAGCACAAATGTCTTGGACAACTCGGTGCCGTCCTGCCAGCGCAGCGTGGCCGTCACCTCTTCGCCCGGGCGTCCCAGACGGGCCAGGATGCGCAAAGGCAGCGTGACGCGCTCGCCGGCGCTGGGGATTTCGATCCCCCCGGCGCCCTCGGATGCGGCGAGAACCACGTTCACCCCGGTGGCGACGACGGCCGCGCCGTCCTTGGGGCTGATCTCTGCCACCTCCACGTAGCCGCGCCCGCCCGTGGTGACGCGGAAGGGAATGGTCCCCTCGAAGGCGCCCGGCTGGCCCATCTCCGCGGCCACCATCACCGGCCCTTCGCCCACCACCGCGCCGCTCGCGTCGTACACGCGGCCGCGCAGCGTCGACTCGAAGGGCGCGACCGTGACCGATCCCCGGACGTGGGCGGCGCCGGACAGCGTCTCGCCGCCGCGGGGCTCATCGAGCGTGATGGAGCGCTCGCCCCCCGTGACCGCGGGTGGAATGGCCGGGAGCGGCGCTGCCGGGGCCGGCTCCGCCGGCGTATTGCTCGGGGCAGCGATCGCGGGGTCCGTGGTTGGGCTTGGGGCCGGGCCCGATACGGGCGCCGGCGTGCAGGCGGCGAGGACAAGGAGGGAAACGAGCAAGAAGGCGAAAAGAGCGTGCAGCTGCTTCATCGGACACTCCTCCCAGAAAGAAAGAATCAGCGAGTCCCGTACCAGAGACGCCCACCCGTTCGAGAAGGTTCCCCCCGGTCGTGCCCTGGAGTCGGCCGATGGGCCTCCGCGACCTGATCCGTAAGGGTGAGTGACCGTTCTTCCGCCCTTGCACTGCGAGGGGGCCGGCGGTAGAATGGGGTGCACAGTGGGCAACCTCCGCTGGGATGGGAGAAGCAGATGCCTCTTGGTTGGATGGACGTGTCGGGCTGTTCCTTCAACACACTCCTGCTGCTCGAGCAGGTCCAGCTCAGCTGGCTGCCCGGCTGGCTGCACGAGCCGGAGCTGGCCGTTGCCCTCCGGGCCAACCCGGCCATCGAGTGGTTCATGCGCCACAAGTGCCCAAGCTTGAACGCGTGGCTCGACCGGGTGATGGGGGCCGTCCCGCCGTGCGGTGCCAGCGACCCCGTGGAAGCGCGCCGGGCCGAGGTGGCGGTCCTCTCTCAGATTGAGGACCTGGTCATCTATGCCCTCGACCCGGCCGTCTACGACGCCCAACCCTTCCTCGGCTGGGACTCGGAGGAGCTGCTGTCCCTGGTCGACTTTGCCGGCAGGACGGTGATCGACGTCGGCGCCGGAACGGGCCGGCTCTCCCTCACGGTTGCCGGGAAGGCGCGCACCGTCTTTGCCGTCGACCCGGTGGCCAACCTGCGCGCCTACCTCACACAAAAGGCCCGGGAACGCGGATTCCACAACGTCTATCCCGTGGACGGCTTGATCACCGGCCTACCCTTCCCGGCGGCGATGGCCGACGTGACGATGAGCGGGCATGTCTTTGGCGACGCGCCGGAGGCGGAGTACCGCGAGCTGTGCCGGGTCACCAAGCCCGGAGGCATGATCATCCTTTGTCCTGGAAACAACGACGACGACAATGACCAGCACCGCTTTCTGGTGTCGAGCGGGTTCGCATGGTCCCGTTTCGAAGAGCCGCACGATGACTGGAAGCGCAAGTATTGGCTCACCGTCTGCGACAAGGAGGTGTCTCAACAGGGGAGCAGTCCATGAGCATGCCGGTGGTGGGGCCGGCAGGCAGCCGAGAGGTTCCACCACCGCAGCCCCCCGGTCAGATCGAAAGCCTTACCAATCTGGACGAAATCCGCGCGATGCAGGGCCACCGAGAGCGAAATTCGGACATTAAAACAAACCTCAGATCTGCGATTCGCACCTTGACAACCTCCTGATTTGAGGTATAATGGAAGCACAGGGTACCAAGCTGGACATTCACATGTGGGCATAGTTCCTCAATCGCAGCCCGGGCACCGAGAGCAGCTTGACTGCCCTGGGGGAGGCAAGACATGGAGTGGTTGTTTGGACTGGTCGTGGCGGCTGTCGCGTCGTTCTGGCAGTATGTGCTGTCCGCAGGGGCCGGCGTCATCCTCGGCATGATCCTCCTGCGGGTCCTCCTACCGGCCACCTTGCTGGCTGCTTTCTCGACTTCCGTACGCCGGCTCTACGTGCGGATGCAGCGGTCTGTGGCTGCCTAGGGTCCAGGCCCCTGCGGGCTAGCGTGCCCGCGCACGGCCTGTCTGGGAGGTGGGCCTCTTTGGGGCGCGTATGCCCTGAAGGGGCCCACCTCTTTGCACCGCCAAGCCGCCGGGGTCAGCCATAGTCGGGCCGAGCTGCAGCACCGCCCACTCAAGGGAGTTGGCGAGCTCTGACACTCTGACAAAAAACTGCATGTACTATCCCGAAATGCCCATTTTTCCAGAAACGATATCCGCCACCTAATAGCACGGTGAGGGCGAGAGCCCAGCAGCCCTGAGCCGTCTTTTGCTCCCCGTTGACATCCGGGTGCACCTGGGTTAGAATGGAGCTGCCGGTTGCCCACCGGCAGAGCATAGGCCGGCACAAAGGAGGCACCCATGATCCCAACCGGAGATTACATACCCCGTCGGCGGACGCCGTGGGTCACCATCGTCCTCATCCTCGTGAACATTGCCGTCTTCCTGTACGAGGTGCTGCTCGGCGAGAACCTGGATCAGTTCCTCATGACCTGGGGGGCCGTGCCGGCCTACATCGCCGACCCCGCCAACCACCCTCTCGCCTGGCTGACGCTGCTCACCTCGGCCTTTCTGCATGGCGGGTGGCTGCACCTCATCGGCAACATGATCTACCTCTGGATCTTTGGCGACAACGTGGAGGACAGGTTGGGCCACGCCGGCTACCTGGTGTTCTACCTGGCTGCCGGCGTCCTGGCTGGGCTCGCGCAGGTGTTCACCTCCCAGGGATCGACCATCCCCGGGGTGGGAGCCAGCGGGGCGATTGCCGGCGTGCTGGGCGCTTACCTCGTCATGTACCCTCAGGCGCCGGTGCGTGTGCTGGTGCCGGGCCTTTTCCTGCTGCACATGACAAGGCTGCCGGCGATCATCGTGCTGGGGTTCTGGTTCCTTCTCCAGCTTCTGAACGGCTTCCTGAGCCTTGGGACGGCGACGATGTCTACCACCGGCGGGACCGCCTGGTTCGCGCACATCGGCGGCTTTGTGGTCGGGCTCGTCGTGGGGCTCCTGCTGAGGCTCAGCCGCCGCAGGGCGTAGGGAGCCGCCTCGACCGGCTGTAGTCGTTTCTCATGGGGTCCTGCGCGCGAGCGCGCAGGACCCCATGCTTTGTGGGGCGCTGCGCGCCGGCACCTCCTGCCCGCGGCGCAGCCCTTCGTGGGCGTCCTGCCCCTGGCCCGCCGTCCGGCGTTTGACAGAATCGGCGCCCTGCACGATAATGGTCTGGTTGGCGGGGATGCCCTGTGGGCCGACGATGGACCATGGGCAGCGGGACCGATTGGCGGTTGTCAGGAGACCGCCGCATGAGTGCGAAAGGAGAACGGAAATGGCAGAGAGTGTCTACAAGGTGATCGAGCTGGTGGGGACCAGCACCGAGTCGTGGGAAAAGGCGGCCGCAGCGGCCATAAAGCAGGCGTCGGAGACGCTGCATGACCTGCGGATTGCCACGGTCGTCGACCTCGATGTACAGATCGAGAATGACGAAATCTACCTCTACCGGGCCAGGGTCAAGCTGTCGTTCAAGTATCACGAAGAGGAGTAGGCATGTGAATCGTGTCCGCCGCCGCTCCTTCACCACCGACGCGGAGCACTTTCTCCTCGACGGCCGGCCCTTCCGCATCCTGGCGGGCGCCATGCACTACTTTCGCGTGCCGCCTGCCGCCTGGCGCGACCGGCTGCGCAAGCTGCGCGGCATGGGCCTCAACACCGTCGAGACCTACGTCGCCTGGAACCTGCACGAGCCGGCGCCGGGCCGATTCCGCTTCGATGGCGGGTTCGACCTGGTTGCCTACCTGCGGGCGGCTGCCGAGGAAGGGCTCTATGCGATCGTCCGCCCAGGCCCATACATCTGCTCCGAGTGGGAGTTCGGCGGGCTGCCGGCGTGGCTGCTGCGCGACCCGGCCATGCGCCTGCGCTGCTCCTACCCGCCCTACCTGGCTGCCGTAGACCGCTACCTCGATGCGCTGCTGCCCCTGTTGGAGCCGCTCCAGTTCACGCGCGGCGGGCCCATCCTGGCGATGCAGGTCGAGAACGAGTACGGCAGCTATGGCAACGACCAGGCCTACCTGCAGCACCTGGCGGACGGCATGCGCGCGCGGGGCATCGACGTCCTCCTCTTCATGTCCGATGGCCCGACCGACACGATGCTGCGCGACGGCGCTGTGCCCGGCCTCCTCAAGACGGTCAACTTTGCCCGCGGCGTGCAGGAGGCCTTTGCCAAGCTGCGCGAGCACCAGCCGGAGGGCCCCATCCTGTGCACCGAGTTCTGGGATGGCTGGTTCGACCACTGGGGCGGGGAGCACCAGGTCCGCCCCGCGGACGAGACGGCCGCGACGCTCGACGAAATGCTGGCTGCCGGCGCCTCGGTCTCTTTCTACATGGCCCACGGCGGAACAAACTTTGGCTTCATGAACGGCGCCAACTCCTTCGGCACGGGCTACCTGCCCATCGTCACCAGCTACGATTATGATGCCCCGCTGAGCGAGGCGGGTGACCCGATGGACAAGTACTGGGCGCTGCGCGACGTGATCGGCCGCTACGCGCCGCTGCCGGATGGTCCGCCGCCCGAGCCGGCGCCCAAGGCGGCCTACGGCCCGGTCGACCTATCCGAGTCGGCCGCGCTCTTTGACGCGCTGGAGGACCTGTCGGCTCCCGTCCATTCGGCCGCGCCGCAGACCATGGAGGCGCTGGGGCAGAGCTACGGCTTCCTCCTCTACCGGACACGGCTCGCCGGCCCGCAGGAGGTCTTTGTCACCCTCCGCGGCCTGCACGACCGCGCGCAAGTCTTCCTCGACGGGCAGCTGATCGGCGTCCTGGATCGCAGCGCCGGGGAGGCCGACGCCTATGTCCAGGCCGGGCCGGGGACGGCGGTGTTGGATATCTTGGTGGAGAACATGGGGCGCGTGCACTTTGGCCCCGACCTGGCCGACCGCAAGGGCATTGTCGAGGGCGTCTTGGCCGGCCAGCAGACGCTGTTCGGCTGGACGCACTACCCACTGCCGCTGGACGACCTATCGCGGCTGCGCTTTGCGCCTTCGACCACGACCGGTGGGCCGGCCTTCTTCCGCGGCCGTTTTGCGGTCGACGAGCCGCGTGACACCTTCCTGGCGCTCCCCGGCTGGACCAAGGGGGTGTGCTGGCTGAACGGGTTCAACCTGGGGCGCTACTGGAGCCGCGGGCCGCAGCGCACCCTCTACGTCCCGGCCTCGCTGCTGGCCGCCGGTGAGAACGAGCTTGTCGTCCTGGAGCTGCACGGAACGGAGAAGCGTACCGCCGAGTTTCGCAGTCAGCCTGACCTGACGGGTCGTTGAGGGCACAAGACCTGTCAGGTCAGGGCTTGCCGGAGGAATAGGCGCTCATGATCGCCGCGCTCCTGGCAACCAAGCTGTACGTGCCTCCGCTCCGCGGTGAGCGGGTGGCGCGGCCGCGCCTGACCGGCCGGCTGGCCCTCGGGCGCGACCGCAAGCTGACGCTCCTCTCTGCCCCCGCCGGCTTTGGCAAGACCACGCTCCTTGCCGAGTGGATCCGCTCAGAGGGCGCCGGCGCGCCGGAGGGCTTTGCCTGGCTCTCGCTGGATGCCGAGGACAATGACCCGCTGCGCTTCTGGACCTATTTCTTGGCGGCGATGCGCACCATCCCCTTCCTGCGCGCGGCCGGGCTCGGGACTGCCACGGCCGAGGCGCTGCGCTCCATCGACTCGGCACCCCTCATGGCGACCCCTCCCTGGGAGGCGCTCCTCTCTGTCCTGGTCAACGACATCGCCGACGCGGGCCGGCCCTTTGTCCTGGTGCTGGATGACTTTCACCTGATCACCGAACCGCAGATCCACACAGGCGTCACCTTCCTCCTGGAGAACTTGCCCCCGGCCGAGCAGGGGATGCACCTGGTCGTCGCCGGCCGCGCCGATCCGCCGTGGCCGCTGGCCCGCATGCGTGCACGCGGCCAGGTGGCCGAGGTGCGCGCCGCCGACCTGCGCTTTACGCTCGAAGAGACGGCTCTCTTCCTCAACGACGTGTCCGGCCTGAGCCTTTCGCCCGAAGATATCCTCAGCCTGGATGGCCGCACGGAAGGCTGGATTGCCGGTTTGCAGATGGCCGTCCTGTCGATGAAAGGCCGCCGGGCCACGGGGGCGGAGCGCGACCTCTCCTCCTTCGTCGCCGAATTGTCGGGCAGCCACCGCTACGTGCTGGACTACCTGGTCGAGGAGGTGCTCGACCAGCAGCCGGCCGATGTGCAAGAGTTCCTTCTCAGGACGTCGGTCCTGGAGCGCCTGACCGCCCCCCTGTGCGACGCCGTCTGGGAGCCGGAAGCGGGCGCTGGGCAGCGGGCCGCGGGCGCGAGCCAGCGCATGCTGGAGCACCTGGAGGCAGCCAACCTCTTCCTTCTTGCCCTGGATGACGAGCGGCGCTGGTACCGCTACCACCCTCTCTTTGCCGACCTTTTGCGGAGACGCCTGTCGCTGCGGATCGGGCCGGAGGGTGTGACGCGCCTTCACCTGCAGGCGAGTGCGTGGTTCGAGCAGAGCGACCTGGCGGTCGAGGCGGTCAGCCACGCGCTCGCCTCGGGCGACGCCGAGCGGCTGGCCCACCTGGTGGAGCACAACGCCCTCGCCGCCCTCTTCCAGGGGCAGCGCGCCACGGCGCTCCGCTGGCTGGAGGCACTGCCCGAAGAGATGGTCCGCTCGCGGCCTTGGCTCTGCCTGGCCTATGCCTGGGTAATGGCCAGCTCTGGGCAGTGGGACATGGTCGAATCGCTGCTCACCTCGGCCGAGTGCTCCTCCCGGGTGTGGGAGACTGGGTGCCGGGGCGGGGAGGCGGAGGCGGGGACGCCGGCGCGCGCACGCCCTGCGGAGGCCCGGCGCCTGGCCGGCCATCTGCTCGCGCTCCAGGCCTACCTGACCGGGATCCGGGGGGATGTGGACACCGCCCGCGAGCTGGCCCGCTCCGCGCTGGCGTGCGTGCCGGCCGAGGACCGCGCTCTCCGCTCCTTCGCGGCGACGCTGCTGGGCTCCACGCTGCGGCTCTCCGGCGACCTGGCCGGCGCAGAGCGCGTCTGGTCGGAGGCACTGGCCGAAAGCCGCTTGGCCGGCGATGCGCAGAGCATGGTTGTGCTCCTTGGCTCGCTGGCCTCGCTGCAGCTGGTGCGGGCGCAGCTGCGCCGGTCGGCGGCGACCAGCCGCCAGGTCCTTGACTTGGCGCGCGAGCAGTCGGGCCGGGGGGCATGGCTCTATCCCCTGCTGGGGACGACCCACTCCCGGCTGAGCATGATCTACCTGGAGTGGAACGACCGTCCCTTGGCCGTCGACCACGCGCGCGAAGGGCTGCGCCTTTCCGCTCTCTGGGGCCACCTGGAGGCGCTCGCGACCGGCCATCTTGCCCTGGCGTGGGCTCTTCAGGCCGCGGGCGAACCAGAAGGTGCGCTCGCCGCTGCGCACAAGGCGGGTGAGCTGTCGGACCGCCTGTCCGGCTGGTACCGCGGCCTTGCCGAAAGCGAGCGGGTCCGGATCTGCCTCGCGCAGGGCAACCTGGACGCGGCGGTGCGCTGGGCGGAGGGGTGTGGCCTGGACGGTGCTGTCCTCGCCTTTGACCGGGTGCGCGAGTACCTGCTCCTGGCCCGCGTATGGGTGCTCACCGGCAGGGCGGAGGAGGCGCTGGAGCTGCTCTCCCGGCTCCTCGAGAGCGCTGAGGCGGCCGGTGCGACCAAGGACGTTGTCGAGGCACTGGTGGTCCGCGCACTCGCGCTCCAGTCAAAGCGCGATGTCGAGGGGGCGCTGGCGTCGCTGGAGAGGGCGCTTGCGATTACCGAGCCAGAGGGGCACATCCGCACCTACGTCGGCGAGGGGGCAGCGATGAAGTCTCTGTTGCAGCGGGCAGCCTCGCGGGGCTTTGCGCCGGCCTACACCGGCCGGCTGCTGGCAGCCTTCGCGGCGCTGGGCGCCGGCGGCACGGAGCCGGTGGCCCAAGGCACTCTGGTAGGAAAGGGAGAACCTCCCGCCTCTGCTGGCGCCGCACTGCCCTTCCCCCTGGTCGAGCCGCTCAGCGAGCGCGAGATGGAGGTGCTGCGCTTGTTGGACACCAGCCTCTCCGTCCCCGAGATCGCCGATCGGCTGGTCGTCTCCCCCAGTACCGTGCGCTCGCACGTCAAGTCCGTCTATGGCAAGCTGGGCGCCCACAACCGCCTCCAGGCGCTGGAGTACGCCCGCGAGCTCAAGCTGCTGGCGTAGGACGGGCGCGCGGCCCCCGCTGTTTCGCCTCGTATAGTGTGGTCCTTGCCTCCGCCCGCACGGTGTGCTAGACTGCTAAGCAGATCGGGGATTTTGCTTTGTAGGAGGCGTTGCATGGGTGCCAGAGTTGTAGTCAAGGTCAGCAGTCGCTACCAGATCGCAGTCCCTCGGATTGCGCGCGAGCGCCTGGATATCGAGGCCGGGGATCGCCTGCTGGTGGACGTTCAGGACGGCATCCTGGTCCTTGTGCCGTGCCCAGCAGACTACGCCGATCGGCTTGCCGGTCTGCACCGGGACCTGTGGACCGGGCTGGACACGGACGCGTACCTGCACCAGGAGCGTGAGGCATGGACATCGCCAACCGGCTAGCCACACACACGACGATGGGCCTGGATACCTCGGTCTTTATCTATCATCTGGAAGCCCATCCGCGCTATCTGCCTCTCACCCATGCCCTGCTCGCCGGTGTGCAGGCCGGGCGGTGGGCGGCTCTTACCTCGACCATCAGCCTCATGGAACTGACGGTCCGTCCCTGGCAGCTCGGTTTTGCCGTCGTGGCCCGCGAGTACGAAGCTCTGCTCGTGCATTTCCCCCACCTGACGATCCTGGACGTCACGCGCGACGTGGCCCGCCGAGCCGCCCAACTGCGCGCCGAGTATCGCCTGCGGCCCGCGGACGCGCTGCAGGTCGGGACCGCGCTTGTGCACGGGGCGACGGCATTCGTGAGCAATGACAAGAGCCTGCTGCGCCTGGCGCCGGTCATGGATGTAGTTGTCCTGGAGGACCTGGTCGCTCCCAACTTTCTCCCCTGAGCCGACACGTATGACAGTCTTCCACCGGGAGATTGCTCGCCCGGTGGGAGATGGAAGGTGATACGCCACCAAGTGGTCAGCTCCCAGTTCCTGCCGTTGTAGGAGTCCTTCCAGCCCTTGGGGCAGTTGCAGGTTTTGGCCTTCGGCAGATTAGCGGTCATCGATGGACGGCAGGCGAAGCATTGGCATGTAAGTCTTCCTCTCTCCGCGCATGGGGTGCGCGGCCCCTGAATGGATGGGTAGGCCTCGGGCTTGCCTGAGTAGCTTCTCCAGGGCTTCGGTTGTAGATTTCGAGCTCATGGAATCGGCGTCACGCCGGAGGTCTTGGGCGGTCCGATAGCAAGCCCGGGTGTGAGCGCCTGACTGGGCAGATGCACTCGAATCGGAGAGCAGGGTGATTTGCGGGAAGGAAAGGTTGTGCTAGAATGAGAGTTGCCGTTGCAGAGTTGCCTGCCTCCGGGTGGCTCTTCAGTAGCCTCGCCCTGGAGCAGGCCGCCTCGTCGTTGATAGACACGGTCCGAAGGAGGTAGCCGGCACGCCCTTCAGCCCTGCCCACTGGCCGTCGAAGCAGCCTGACCGACTTCGCGCCCCCTAGAGCGCCCCCAGTCGGTTGGGCGTCTCAGCCAAAGGAGGCAATCGATGCGCGCCAAACGACTTCTGGTAGCTGCAGCGCTGGCTGCGTGGTTAATCATCGCCGGGCTCTGGGCCCCCACCCAGACCCACACCGCCGTTCAGGCGGCCAACCGACCTGAGACTCAGCGTTCGGGCGCCTGGCTGGACTCGCTGGTGTTCAGCGTGCAGGAATCGGCGTCGGAGGCGGTCAACCAGCTCAAGGCGGACGAGCTGGACGTATATGCCTACACAGTGGGCAGCTCTGAGTTGTTCCAGAGGGTACTGGAGGACCCGGAACTCACCTACACCGAATCCTTCGGCTCCTACAACGAACTGACGTTCAACCCGGCCGGACCCGAGTTCTACGACGGCCGGCTCAACCCCTTCTCCAACGCAGCCATCCGAGAGGCGATGAACTGGCTGGTGGACCGGGATTACCTAGTCCAGTCGATCAATGGTGGGCTGGGCACGCCGAAGTACACGTCGCTCAACTCAGCCTTCTCGGACTATGCTCGCTACCAGCCCACTGTCGAGGCCATTGAGGCGGAGTACGCCTATGACCTGGCCCAGGCGCAGGCGGCCATCAGCGCCGAGATGCTCGCGATGGGTGCGTACCTGCAGGGTGGCACCTGGCACTACGACGGTGCGCCGGTTACGATTATCTTCATCATCCGCGTGGAGGACGTGAGGCGCACGTACGGCGATTACGTCTCCGACCAACTGGAAGAGGTCGGTTTCACCGTGGACCGCCAGTACAAGACGCGCAGTCAGGCCAGCCCGATCTGGAACCAGAGTGACCCGTGGGAGGGACTGTGGCACCTTTACACCGGTGGCTGGATCACCACTGCGGTCAGCCGCGACGACGCCACCAACTTTGGCTACTTCTATACTCCGCTTGGCTCAGGGTCCCCGCTGTGGCAGAACTACCAGCCGACAGATGCGTTCATGGACGTGGTCGAACCGCTGTGGACCAACGACTTTTCGACGATGGCCGAGCGGGACGCGCTCTTCGAGCAGGCGCTGGGGATGGCGATGGACGACGCAGGAGCCGCGCCGCCGGAAGGCGCCGGGTCGCTGCGCGTCTGGCTGGTGGATGCGGTTTCGTTTGCCCCGCAGCGCAGTGATGTCGTGGTTGCCGCCGACCTGGCAGGAGGGGTTGCCGGCGCGGAGATGTTCCCCTACGTGGCCCGCATCGAGGGGGTCGAGGGGGGTGAGATGCGCATTGCTCAGCCCGGGGTGCTGATCGAGCCATGGAACCCCATTGCCGGCAGCAACTGGATATACGACGTCACCCCCATCCGCGCCACGCAGGACTATGGCGTACTCACGGACCCGAACACGGGACTCTACTGGCCGCAGCGCATCGAGAGCGCCGACTGCGTGGTCAAAGAAGGGCTGCCCGTTGGTAAGACGTTGGATTGGATCACCCTGTCGACTGCGCCCACCATCGCGGTGCCGGAGGACGCCTGGGCGGACTGGGATGCCTCGACACAGACCTTCATCGAGGCGGGCGACATGCCCACGCCCACACTGGAGGCCAACGCCAAGTGCACGGTTACCTACCCAGCGGACCTCTTCGACACCGTCACCTGGCACGACGGCAGCCCGCTCGACCTGTCGGACATCATCCTGCGCATGATCATGGCCTTTGACATGGGCAAGCCGGAGAGCGCCATCTACGACGAGGCTTTGGCGTGGCGGGTCTATTCCTACCTCTCCCACTTCCGCGGCCTGGTCATCGAGTCGACGGAACCGCTGGTGATCACGACCTATGAGGACCAGTGGTACCTGGACGCCGAGTGGATGATCACCCCCTGGTGGCCGAACTACTGGCAGGGCCCAGGCGCGTGGCACAACCTCGCGCCAGCCATCCGCGCCGAGGCGAATGGACAGCTTGCCTTCTCTACCGACAAGGCAGGCGCGTTGGGTGTGCCATGGACCGACTATGTCGCGGGAGATAGCCTCGGCATCCTGCAGAGCTGGATGGACCAATCGGCCGCCGAGCACTACATCCCCTACCAGCCGACCATGGGCGCCTACGTGACGCAGGCGGAGGCCGATGCCCGTTGGGCCAACCTCCAGGCCTGGTACGCAACGCGCGGCCACTTCTGGCTGGGCACGGGGCCTTTCTATCTGGCGTCTGCGGATCGAGACGTCCCCGCGGTGACGTTGGAGCGCCACACCGCCTTCCCCGACACGGCCGGCAGGTGGGACGCATTCGCCGCAGCCGCCCAGCCACAGATCGAAATGAACCACCTCAACGGCGCGCCGGGCAGCTACCTCAACGTGACGGGCAGCGGCTTTCCGGCAGGTGAGACTGCCCTTGTCTCCATCAACGACAGGGTCCTGGGAGAGGTGCCCGTCGACGGCAGCGGCGGCGTTGCCTTCACGCTGAGCACCGACGAGGCCGATCCCGGTGAGTACCACGTGCGAGTGAGCGTCAATCCGGCAGCCGGGGTAGCGTTCACGCTGGACGAAGCCGCGCCGGTACAGCCGCGTGAGGGCGAGTTGCCGCTCATCGAGGTGCCAGACGGGCTGATCAAGAAGTACCTGTACCTGCCGATTGTGCTGCGGAACTATAACCCGCTCGAAGTGCTCTACGACGACTTCAACAACCCCGCGTTCAATGGCTTCTACGACACGGGGAAGTGGCAATTCTGGGGTGATGGGGACTATTTCGACATGGGGCAGGCCGACGGCGCGATGGTCCTCACCAGCCACGACGCCCCCGCCGAGCGCGACACGGTGCTCGTGGCGAGCTCGCCCCTGCAACGGCCGCTGGCCCGGGTGCAGCGCTTCCAGGGGCGGCTCAAGATCAGCCCGGAGACCAACGGCTGGAGCGCCAAGATCCAGATCATGGCCGACGACATCGGCCAGGCCGGCCGCAGCTGGTGGGCGTCGTGCGACCTGAGCAAGGACGGCCCGGACGCCAATCTCGGCTGCAGCATCTCCAGCAGCACGGGGTGGGAGTGGGGTGAGGGCGGGCCTGCCAACGTGGACCAGTGGTACACGGTGCGCATGGAGGTGGACCCGCTCACCGCGCAGTTCTGCTTCTACCAGGACGGGGCCCTGCTGGGCTGCCACATTCCGGCAGACGCGGATGCGCTCAAGGCAGCAGCGAGTTTCACCGCCAGGATCGGCGCCTGGAACGGCGAGGCCAACCCGATCGGCACGCACTACTTTGACGACGTGTACCTGACGCCGTAGCAGCACCCAGGCCTGACAGGTGGGCGAGACCTGTCAGGCCTGGGCCAGGGGGGGCGTCAACGAGTGCGAAACAAATAAGCCAATGGACGCCTCACCTACCACGGACGATGGGGGCTGTCCCGAAACTCCCCGACAGAGGGGTTCTGGACAGCCCTTCACGTTGGCCAGGCACGCCTCCACCTCGGCCCTCTCACCTGCAGTGAGCCCGAGGGCACGCAGTTCTTCCCGCGACCGGGTGCTCTTCCTGACGCAGCGCCGGATGGCCTGTCGCAGGCTCGCCGCCTCCTTCCGCAGAGGCCGGCGCTCATCGACGTGCTTCTTCTGTAGTGCCCGGACCTCCCGGTGCAGCGCGGCGTGTGGTCTTTCCGGCAAGGTCACCACCTGGACCACAGCCCGGATCAGCCAAGAGCCTGGCTGTGACGCTTTCAGGGTCCAGGAGGCGGGGGCAGCAAGAGCGACGGAACTGACGGTGTGGGGCGCTGAGGGGCGCGCGATCGGTTCGCTAGGGCCAGCGGAAGGCTAGCTCTGTGGTGGCATGCTCGGTGAACGACCTTGTGGCCAGGTGCACCGCCTCGGCGACGGCCTCCTTTGACACGGCGCCGTCCCACTGCTCCACGATCGTCTCCCAGGCCATTCCGTCGGCCACCATCTCCAGTACCTGCCAGACCATCACACGTGTGCCACGAAAGGTCGGCTTTCCGTGGCAGATGGCAGGGTCGGCTACGATGTAGCGACCAAGAAGCTGAGCCTTAGAGCTTTCCATGGTGCGCGAACCTCCCTCCTTCTGACAAGCACCTTCAGTATACACCGGACTGCGACACCTGTCCAACCAGGGGTACGGCCTCTGAGCGGGCTCCGTCCCCGCGCGGCCGGGCATGAGGCAGGGCGAGGGCGCAAGCTATTGCCGGCGAGCGGCCCTCTGGGTGAGCCACTCCTCCCAGTGGCCGGCGACCTTGATGGTCCACGCCTGCACCTTGCCTTTGACGGGTACCTGCGCCGTGACGATCGGCATGCCGTTGGGCGCCTGGGTGACGACGATTTGACGGGGATTCGGTTGCTGGGCTTCACCGGCCACCGCTTCTCTTGTGTCTGTTTCATCTCTCCCTCCTTTCACCATTTCCCCCACTTTGAGGATGACATCTCCCCAAGCCGCCGCCTATACTGCCTTCAACATGGAGGCACGACATCATGATCCACGGCAGAGAGTTTGACAAGCCCGGGCTGTACCGCATCCGAGTGAAGGGCCGTCTGGGTGACGATTGGTCCGACTGGTTCGATGGCTTTCGGTTCGACCATCTCGTCGAGGGCGAGACAGTCCTGACCGGCCCGGTGGCCGACCAGGCCGCGCTGCACGGCATCCTGTGCAAGCTCCGCGACCTGGGGCTGCCGCTGCTGCTCGTCGAGCGAGTGGAGGCGGGCGGCGCAGGAATAAGAGAGCCTGCACCGCGGCGGGCATAAGGGCCCTCGGACAAGACAGGAGAGGGAGGTACTGGAAAATGGCAACGCATCTGGCCGCGAAGGCAGCAGGCGATCGCATCGACAAGACGGCACAGGCTGTCCGCATCTGTTTCTTGCTGGCATTGCTGATCGTCTTCAACATCTACCCAGACAAGGTGGGGATCTACCGTACCCTGCGCGACGCCTCGAGCTTGGTGCCGCTTCTCGGGTCCGGCTTCTATGCGGCCCTGCCGTGGCTGACCGCGTGGTGGGCGTTGGGCTTGGCCGTGGCGTCTGCTCTCCTCTTTTTTGAGAGGTGGACGGCTGAGCTGAGGTTGGTCGATTGGACGGTGGACCTCGTCGGGGTCTTGGTGCTGGGGCGGCTGCTGTTTGGCGCGCCGCTGTTGCTCGCCGTGCCCGACTGGCCTGTTCCCTTCTGGACGTGGGACACGCTGGCCCGGCTTGTGCTGGCGCTGGCGCTGCTGGGCCAGGCGGCCGGCGTCCTTCGCGGCCTTGGTCCGCTGTTGTCCGCCTGGCTGCCGCGGCTGAGCGGCGAGGCGCGCTCGTAGCAGGCAGCGGTGGCCGGGCAGAAGACGCTTCCTATGCAGGCGGCCTGCGGCCCCTCGCAGCCTACGCGGGCGACGGAGCCACCGCGCGCTTGCTCTGCCTCACCGTGACGTGGTATGCTTGTGCGCGGAGGACTGCAGAGCAGCCCTGGTAGGCACCCAATGGTGCGGCGCACCTTCAAGGTGCGCTGCACCTGAGTGTGCCGGGAGGAGGAAGGAATGGACAAGGAAGGGTTTCGCCAGTTTCTGCGGGCCAGGAAGCTGCCCGAGGAGCAGATCCAGGCTGGCATCGTCGTCGCCGAGCGCTTTGAGGCGTTGCTTGCTGACCTCGATCGCCCCGTCCCGGGCGGGCCGGCGACCGTCGAGGATGTGCAGGCCTTCTCGCGGCTCCTGATCCGCGAGGGACACAACAGCTACGACAACCTGGTCGCGCTGGCGCGTTACGGGCGCTTCGTTGGCAGCGACACCGTCTATGTGGGAGTGGTGACTCTCCTGGACGGCGCCGAGGCGCTCCAGAACCTCCACAGGAGGCTGGGCCGCGCCCTGGGCCGGAAGGAGCGGGACCGGGTGTTTGCCGGAATCGCGCTGCCCCCCCTGGGGACGCCGACGACGGAGCTGCCTGCCTACACGCAGGCGGTCATGGATCGCCTGGAGGGATCGGTCGATCCGGCCGTCTATCGCCCGATCCTCTCCGCCGGGCTGCGCGACCTGAAGAGCCAGTGGTTCGCGCCGGAGCGGAGAAAGTACCGGAAGAGCCAGGACATCGATGCCTACCTGGCGTCGAGTCACCGGGAGTACATCGCTGAGCTGGAGCAGCTCAAGTCCGAGGGACGGCTTTACTTCACACAGGAAGTGACTGAAGAGATGCTGGACCTGGTCAGGGGCAATCCCGAGATCGGGACCGGCGTCCGGAAGGGCGCAATCCTCTACCACACCAAGATCCCGCACATGACCAAGGAGTACCTGGCCGAGGCAGACGAGGCCATGAAGCGTTACTACTACTGCCACTGCCCTTGGGTCAAGGAATCGCTGCGGCCGGGCGGCGTCCACGTTTCGCCCGACTTTTGCCGGTGCAGCGCGGGGTTCGTCAAAAAGCCCTGGGAGGTGATCCTGGGCCGGCCGCTGGAGGCGGATGTGCTGGAGACCGTGCTGACCGGCGGGCTCGTCTGCCGCTTTGCCATTCACCTGCCGGCCGACGTCGTGCCCGACGCGGCGGGCGTGGGCCAGTGACGCGGTTGGGTGTGGTGAGGGCATGAGCCTGCCAGTCTGGACCGAGCGCTTGGCTCTTCGCCGCTTCACGATCGAGGACGAGCGCGACCTGCTCGCGCTCGTGGAGCACCCCTCCTTTGCAAGCGCTGTGCCCGAGATGGCGCCGACCAAGGCCGGTGTCCGGCGCTACATCGAGCGGCAGCTCGAGTACCATGCGTTCGAGCCGGAGCGTGTCTTTGACCTAGCGATCGAGCGCAAGGCGGATCAGCGGGTCATCGGCTTGCTGACGCTGGTCCGCCGGGAACGAACAGGCGCCGCCGGCTGGGCGCTGGGCGTGGACTACCGGCGCCAGGGGTACGCGGTTGAGGCCGCTTCTGCGCTCCTGGACTATGCCTTCGGCCCGCTTGGCTTGGAGCGTGTCGAGGCCGAGACCGCAGTCCAGAACGAGGCCTCGTGGCGGTTGATGGAGCGCCTGGGGATGGGGCGGGAGGTGTGCCTCCGCGCGGGGACCGTCGCGGACGGACAGCCCGCTGACAGCTACCGATATGCCATCCGGTCCGGGGAGTGGCGGGCCGCGTGGCCTGCCTGCACTCCCACAGGCCCACGTCCCAGCCCGGTGCCGCCGATTCCCCAACCTGGGGGATGACAGCTCCCCTACCCTCGACCTACAATGCCCCGTAGAAGGAAACGAGGAGGGGCCGCAATGAGAACAGGAACAACCGTCACCGAGACGCGCATGGTCACCGGCTTCAGCCGGGTGGTCCTGGACGCGCAGCACAGCAACGAGCTTGTCATCACCCAAGGGGATCGCGAAGCATTGACCATCGAAGGACCGGCGGACCTCGTTCCCCGGCTGCTGGCCGAAGTGCGGCATGGCACGCTTTTCCTCGGCACGGGCGGAGGCCTGCTCGAGAGGGTGAGGGACGCCCTAACAACCAGCCTGACCCGGCCGGAGATTCGCTTCTGCCTGGCCGTGCGCGAGATTGCCGCCATCGAGGTTTCTGCCATGGCCCAGGTGCGCGCCGCCGCCATGAAGGCAGGGGAGTTCTGCCTCACGTTCCGCGGTGCGGGCGAGCTGCGCATCGACTCGCTCCTGGCCGACCGCCTGGAGGTCGAGCAGTCAGGCATGGGCAGGGTCGTGCTTGCCGGCCACGTCGCTCAGCAGAAAGTCAGCCTCTGCGGGCCGGCCCGCTACGATGCGCCCGAGCTGGAGAGCCACGAAGCCCAGGTCACGGTCAAGGGGATAGGATCGGCCGTCGTCTGGGCGACGCGCGATCTGGCGGTCACTGTGCGTGGGCCGGGGCAGGTCTCGTACTATGGCGTGCCCCGCCTCTCGGGCAGCGTCGCGCCCTTGGGCAGCCTGGTGAGCCTCGGCGGACATGGCCGGCTTTGTGAGTTCCCCGAGGGATCCGTGGGCGCGGCGAGATGATCGCCGCCGGAGATGCGGATTCTTTGACCAGGACGCCGTAGCCTGCTATCATCGGAGACACCATGACCAATCCACCGCCTCCCGCACGGGAGATACCCACCTTGACTACGCAGCGGCTGACGCTCAGGCCGTATACGCCCGAGGACATTGACCCGCTTCACCGGCTGCTCAACGAGGGCGATGTCCTGCGCTACTTCCCCAACCCAAGCCCTCCCGCGCTTGAGAAGGTCGAGAAATGGGTCCATTGGTTCCTGGCCCACTGGCAGGAGCAGGGCTATGGCTGGTGGGCGCTCGAACGCCTGGGCGACCCAAGCCTGATGGGCTGGTGCGGCCTGACATTCCTGCCCGAGACGGGTGAGACCGAAGTTGCCTATCTCCTGGGAAGACCCTACTGGGGAAAGGGCTTTGCCACCGAGGCGGCCACGGCAGCCCTTCGTTTTGGCTTCGAGAGCCTGGCGCTGCCGCGCATCATCGGCCTGGTGCATCCCGACAACCAGGGCTCGCAGCACGTCCTCGAAAAGCTTGGCATGTCGCTTGTCGACCGCAGCCTCTACTTTGGGATGGAGCTTTTGCGCTACGGGTGCGACCGCGAGGCCTGGCTGACGGCCCATCCGCAGCCCTGAGCGCAGGCCGATCCGAACGATCCCCAGCCGGGCGCCGGTGTGCACCTGCCGGGACGGAAGGGGGCGGCCGTCCTTCATCCGTGGTCCACGGCCTATCGTCCATAGCCCAAGGACTTGACCGCGCGATGGGCGCGGAGTATAGTGGCGGCATGCGCAAACAGATGGCGCGAGGCGCTCTCTCTCGCAGGCCGGTGAGGACGCCCTCTCTGCGGGTTGTGTTTCTGCTGTTGGCGTTCCTGGTGAGCCTGGCTGCCGGGTGTGCCCCCGGCCAAGATCTCGCGGCTGCCTCGGCACTCCCCGCGGAGCCGGTGTCGACCGACACCCCGGCACCAACCGGACTGCCGCCCACTGAGACCCGCCTGCCCACCGTGCCGGCTGCTGCCACTTCGGTGGGGCTGCATTCATCCCTGCCCACAGCCTCGGCGACGCCGACCCCATTGCCTACCCGCACGCCGGCCCCACCTCCATCGCCGACCGCGATCGCGACACCCGACCTGGCGGCAAGCCCTGCGCCTGTGCCGGCGGCGTCCTCGGCAAAGGAGATTGTACACATCCTGCTCATCGGCGCCGACACCGGCAGCTACGCGCCTGACCAGAACACCGATAGCCTCATCGTCGCCTCGATCAACCGCAGCACCAAGCAGGTCACCCTGCTGTCGATCCCACGCGACCTGTGGGTCTATATCCCTACCGTCGGCTACAGCCGGATCAACACCGCACACCGCTACGGAACCAGGCTCAAGTACCCCGGCGGCGGGCCGGCTCTTCTCATGCGCACCATCCAGGAGAACCTCGGCATCGGGGTTGACCACTGGGTCCGCGTCGATTACCAGGGCTTTGCTGCCGCGGTGGACAAGCTGGGTGGAGTCGATCTCCTGGTGCCCTGTGAGACCAACCTCCGCTACCGGCCGACCGACTCGGGGGCGGACGAGGAAATGACCCTGGAGCCGGGTTACCACCACATGGACGGGGCTACCGCGCTGCGCTACGTGCGCACGCGGCGGGGTGAGAGCGACTTTGACCGTGCCCGCCGGCAGCAGCAGTTCCTGAAAGCGGTCTGGGACCAGTTCAGGGATGCCAACAAGCTGACGGCCATCCCGGGGCTCTGGTCGGCCATGAGCGGCAATTTCGCGACCGATCTGGGGCTCGGCGATGTCCTGTCGCTGGCCCCGGTCGTGCTGGACTTGAAGCGCGAGAATATCCGCAGCCGCTACATCGGCCGCAGCCAGACGCAGGACTGGACCACGCCGGAGGGATGGGAGGTCCTGCTGCCCATCCCGGAGAGGGTCCAGCAGGTCGTCGCCGCGCTGGATGCGCCCCCTTCAGACGGGGAGAGCGCGGTCGCCAGCGAAGCTGCCCGGATCCAGGTCAACAACGGGACCACGCGCCCCTACCTGGCCGAAATCGGGGCCGACCAGCTGCGCTGGAGCGGCTTTACCGTCGCCGGTACCGGAACGGCTGCGCGTACTGACTACAAGAACACGCAGATCATTGTCTACCGCGACAAGCCCGATACGCTGGCCCGCCTGGTCGAGCTGCTCAAGGTCAAGCCGGAAAGCGTCGCCCTGCGGCCCGACCCGGCACAGCCGGTGGACTTGCAGGTAATCCTGGGGGGATCGTATGACCCCTGCCCCTGAGCCGGCGGCTGCCGGACGGCGGTAGGAGCCAGGCACCATGCGCTCCCTGCGCAGCCGGCTGATCCTCAGCCATATCCTCCCCGTCCTCCTGGTTGTGCCTCTCGTCGGGGCCCTGCTGGTCTACCTGCTCCAGACCCGTCTTTGGCTGGATATCCTATCGGGCGAGCTGCTCAGCCAGGCTCTGCTCACGGCCGACGTGGCAGGAGACCGGCCCCTGATCTGGAGGAACAGCTTCGAGGCTCAGCGCTTCCTGTCGCTCCTGGGCGAGCGGTCGACCGCCGGCATTACGCTCTATGACGCCGAGGGCAACCTGCTCTCCTCCACGCTGGACGGGCCTGCCGGGGAGGGCCAGCTCCCGCATACCGCCTTTGTCGGCCGTGCACTGGCGGGCGAACAAGCGGTGGATGTCGGAAGCGACCTCGACCGCGAAGTCATCCAGGTGGCGGTGCCGGTCGTGGACGACAGGGGCAGACTGCTGGGGGCGGTGCACCTCTCGCAGCCCATCTCCAGCGTCCAAGGGCGGTTGGTCCGGACCCGCAGCCTGGTCATCGCCGGGTTTGCCGGCGCGCTGGGGCTGAGCGTCGTCATCGGCTTGGTCCTTGCGCTCAACCTGGGACGCTCTCTCCAGCGCGTGTCGGCCGCCATCGACGGCGTCGCCAGCGGCCGGCAGTGGGAAACGCTGCCCGTGCGCGGTGCCGAGGAGATTCGCGTCCTGCTGCGTGCCTTCAACGCCCTGATCGAGCGGCTTCGCATGCTCGAGCGGTCCCGGCGCCACCTCCTGGCCAACCTGGTGCACGAGCTGGGCCGGCCCCTGGGCGCGCTCCAGTCGGGCCTCCAGGCGCTGAGGGCGGGCGCCGATGAGGACCCCCAGCTTCGCCAGGAGCTGCTCGTGGGCATGGAAGAGCAGGTCGGCCGGCTGAGGCCCCTACTGGATACCTTGGCCGACCTGCACGGCCAGGTGCTCGGCACGCTCGAGCTTGACCTCCAGCCGGTCGAGATTGGGGAGTGGCTGCGGACGACGGTCGCTCCCTGGCGCCGGCTTGCCGAAGAGAAGGGGCTGGCCTGGGAGCTCGTGGTGCCCGGGGAGCCATGCCTGCTCGAGATCGATGCCGACCGGCTCTCCCAGGCGATGGGGAACCTGGTGAGCAACGCAGTCAAGTACACAGCCGAGGGTCGCATATCGGTGGAGGCGCGCTTTGAGCAGGACCAGGTCGCCATCGGTGTCCGAGATACGGGCGCCGGCATCGAGCCCGCCGAAAGCGAGAGCATCTTTGAGCCCTTCTACCGCAGCCGGCGCGACAAGCGCTTCCCGCAGGGGATGGGGCTCGGGCTTTCGATCGCCCGCGACCTCGTGGCTGCCCACGGCGGAAGGCTGGACCTCGAGTCCACCCCCGGCCGGGGGAGCCTCTTCACAATCGTCCTTCCGCGCACGGCGCCCGACAAGCCCAAGACCCCCTGATCTCTCCGCTTTAGCTCGCCTTAAGGTTTCCCGCAGCCTGTCTTAAGGACAAACGGGCACTTTCTATCGTATACTGCCTCCAAACAACATTTCGAAAGGACTCCAATGAAGAAAAAGCTCCTTCTCATGATCACACTCTTGCTGCTGCCCGCCATGCTGCTGTCGGCCTGCAGCCCTACCGACCGCCTGCGGGACCTCCTGTCCCAGGCGACCGATGTCCTCTCTTCACGACAGGCCGGCGAGGAGGAAGCCGAGGCCACGGCAGTCCCCGAGGCCGAAGTCTCTTCTCCATCCTCGGCGACTGACGACTCTTCGCGCGTGGTGACCACGTCGGGCGACGTGCTGACGGCGCTGCAGGACACACTCGGCCAGATCTATGAGATCGTGAACCCTTCCGTGGTCTATATCCAGGTGACATTGCGCAGCGAGATGCCGAGCCTGGGCAACTTTGAGTGGCCGGAGGGGTTTGGGGTCCCCGAGCAGTTTGACTCGAGTGCCCAAGCTTCTGGGTTTGTCTGGGATGAAGAGGGGCACATCGTCACCAACAACCACGTCGTGGAGGATGCCACAGGGATCACCGTCGTCTTTTCCGACGGCACGACCCTGGATGCCGAGGTTGTCGGGACCGACCCCGATTCGGACCTGGCTGTCATCCGCGTGGACGCAACCCCTGAACTGCTGCAGCCCGTCCGGCTATCCGACTCGAACGACGTCAAGGTGGGGCAGCTTGCCGTTGCCATCGGCAACCCCTTCGGCCTGGAAGGCACCATGACCGTCGGCTTTGTCAGTGCGATTGGGCGCTCCATCCCTGTCACGACTCGCACCGCGATCGGCGGCGCCCGTTTCTCCATCCCCGATATCATCCAGACCGATGCGCCCATCAACCCGGGGAACTCGGGCGGCGTGCTGGTCAACGACGATGGGCAGGTGATCGGCGTGCCCACGGCGATCGAGACGTCGTCGGGGCAGAATGCCGGTATCGGCTATGCGGTGCCCTCGGCCATCGTGCAGCAGGTGGTCCCTTCCCTGATTGCCGACGGCACGGTTCAGCACCCCTGGATCGGCATCAGTGGCACGTCGCTCAATTCCGTCCTGGCCGAGGCGATGGGCCTTGACGCCGGCCAACGGGGGGCGCTGGTCCTCACCGTGACCGGCGGCAGCCCTGCCGAAGCCGCCGGCCTGCGCGGCAGCACCCGGACGGTCGAGATCAACGGCCAAGAGGCACAGGTCGGGGGCGATGTGATCGTCGGGATCGGCGACCGCGCCGTGGACGAGTTCGACGACCTGATCTCTTACCTGGCGCAGTCGGTGGGCGTCGGCGACACAATCACCTTGACCCTGCTGCGCGATGGGCAGGAAACGAAGGTCGACGTGACGCTTGCGGCGCGGCCGACGGACACGGCGCTGGAGGCCACCGGGGAGCAGGAGCCCGGCGGGGAGACCACCGGCAGCGCCTGGTTGGGCATTGAGGGCGTGACGCTCTCTCCCGCCCTTGCGCAGGCGATGGAGCTGGACCAGGGCTTGGCCGGCGTGCTCGTCGTCTCCATCGTGGCCGGCAGCCCGGCCGACGATGCCGGCCTACGGGGAGGCGGTACCAGCGCTACCATCGACGGGCAGTCGATCAAGATCGGCGGCGACATCATCATCGCCATCGACGACGAGGGGATTGCCGGCCTGGAGGACCTCCAGACCTTCTTGGCGGGTGCGCGCCCGGGTCAGCAGGTGACCTTGACCGTCCTGCGCAACGGCACCCGGGAGGGGACGATCGACGTCACGCTGGGCGTGCGGCCCTCCTCCATCCAATAGGAAGAAGCAGTACGGGCGGTCGCGCGGCCGCCCGTTTGAGTTCCCCCGCTGCGGCGGGATGCAGCGCATGCCACCCGGCCTGCACCATCCCTCCCCGCAGCGGGGTGTTTTTTCCTCTTCCGATCGTGGCCCGGATGCCCCGCCCGGCTCTGGGCACACAGAGGGGCGACTCTCGTTACCCCTCGCCCCACAGCCTGTCGGGGTAGACCCCCTGCCGGACCAAGGCCAGGATGGCGTCCTTCACCTTGGGCTTGTCCTGCTGGTACGTGACGCCGAACCAGGTCTCGTCGGTGGGCAGCACCCAGACCCTTGCCCGCCGGCCGCGCACCATGTCGCCCACCGCCACCGGCAGGTAGAACTCCGTGCGCTCCTGGTCACGCCGGTTCCTTGCCAGGAAGCGCCGGAATCCTGCCTCCAGCTCCCCAAAGACCCGAGGCGCAAAGCCCCACATGTTCATCGAGACCTGCGTGCCCGGGGGAAGCTCCACCCACTGCCTGCCGTCTTCGCTGTAGTGCGCTCGCCCGTCGATCTGCTCGATACGCGTCCGCTCCCAGATCTCTGCCAGGGTTCCCTTCTTGTTCACGCGGCAGACGCCGCGGGAAACCGCACCGTGCTCCGAGAGCGTCTTTTCCAGGGGATAGGCGACAACGCAATAGTCGCGCAGAGGTCCCCGCGTCTCGTCTGCGAGGTAGCGGCCGAGCACCTCCAGCGCCCCGCGCCCGTAAAAGTCGTCGGCGTTGATCACGCCAAAGGGCCGGTCCACCACGCCGCGGCAGCAGAGCGTCGCGTGGGCGGTGCCCCACGGCTTGACGCGCCCCGGCGGAACGGTGTAGCCCTGTGGCAGATCCTCCAGGCGTTGGAGGACGTAGACGGTGTCGCAGCGTGCTTCGATCGCGCGCCCGATCCTGGCCCGGAACGCCTCCTCGATCTCCTGCTTGATCACAAAGACAACCCGGTCGAAGCCGGCCCTCAGCGCGTCGTAGACGGAATAGTCGATAATGGATTCGCCGCCGGGGCCCACCGGCTCCATCTGCTTCAGGCCGCCGTAGCGGCTGCCGATGCCGGCGGCCAAGATCACCAGGGTAGGTGCGGGCATATCAAGCTCCTGCCTCGTCCGGGAGGCTCAGGCGGTTCGCCTGTCGTTTTGTCGAGAGGATTCGGGCCACGATCAAAGGATATATCGAAACCCAAAAAGCGTCAACCTGCCCGTGCAGGGCACGTGCGGTCCACCGGGGAGGATGCATCGCTCGCCTTGAGCGGGGCACCAACCTGTAGTAGAATGAGCCGTGATGGACACGGAGGCCTTTCTCCAGCAGATCGAGAAGCTGCCCGGCTACCGGGGCCAGGTCGTGCATGTCGAGCGGCTGCCGGCACGGCGTGCGAGCTACGCCGGCCTGGAGGCTCCCCTACCAGAACCCCTCGAATCGACCCTGCGCGCCGCCGGTGTGGCACGGCTCTATTCCCACCAGGCGCAGGCCATCAACGCCATCCGTGCCGGGCACCACGTCGTCCTCAGCACCGGCACTGCCAGCGGCAAGACCCTCGCCTACAACATCCCTGTGCTGGAGGCGATCCTGGCCGATCCCCAGGCGCGCGCCCTGTACCTTTTCCCGACCAAGGCCCTCGCCCAGGACCAGCTCCGCAGCCTGCACGATCTGGCGCAGGGCGAGCTGGCGGGCGTGCACATGGGTGCTTACGATGGCGATACCCCCAAGGCAGCCCGCACGCGGCTGCGAAGCGAAGCGCGCATCCTCCTCACCAATCCCGACATGCTCCACGTCGGCATCCTGCCCAACCACACCCTCTGGGCCGGTTTCTTTGCCAACCTGCGCTTCCTCGTGCTCGACGAGGCGCATGTCTATCGCGGCGTCTTTGGCTCGCAGGTCGGCTGCCTGCTGCGGCGCCTGTGGCGTGTGTGCGCCCGCTACGGCGCGGCGCCGCAGGTCATCGCCTGCTCGGCCACCATCGCCGATCCGGCCGGGCATGTCCGCCGCCTGGCCGGGGTGGATGCCCTGGCGGTCGACCAGGATGGCGCGCCGCGGGGGGCGCGTGATTTTGTGCTCTGGAACCCGCCGGCCGTCGACCGGGCGGGCACGGCCCGGCGCAGCCCCAACAGCGAGGCGGCGGCGCTCTTTGCCCGGCTCGTGCGGGCCGGAATCCGCACCATCCTCTTTGCGCGGGCCCGCCGCGTGGCCGAGCTGATCCTGCTGTATGCGCGGCGCATCTTGGAGGACGAGTCGCCCGACCTGGTCGGGCGCGTCCGCGCCTACCGGGCCGGCTACCGGCCCGAGCAGCGCCGCGAGATCGAGCGCGCGCTGCGCCCGGGCGGCGGGCTGCTGGGCGTGGCGACGACTTCGGCCCTCGAGCTCGGCATCGACATCGGTGACCTGGACGCGGCCATCCTGGTGGGCTATCCCGGCACGGTTGCCAGCCTCTGGCAGCAGGCCGGCCGCGCCGGCCGTGGGACCCGGCATGCGCTGGCCGTCCTCGTTGCCCAGGATGGCCCGCTTGACCAGTACTTCCTTCGGCATCCGCGCGATCTATTCGGGCGGCCGCACGAGCACGCCCTCACCGATCCCTCCAATCCCTACCTGCTGGTCCAGCACCTTCCCTGTGCCGCCCACGAGTTTCCCCTGGGCACCGGCTTCGAGGTTGGGCGGGACTCCATTCCCGCCAGCCGGCCTAGCCCGCCAGCCTCGCGCGCGCCCCGCCGTGCCCTGCCCGGCCGCCGGCGCCTGTCCACGCTTCCGTCAGCGGCCCGCCAGGGCGGGGCCCTTCCGCCGATCGCCCTCCCGCCCGGCCTGGCGGAGGGAGACGACGAGGTGCTCTTTGGCCCCGGCTTTCCTCAGGCCATGGTCTCCCTCGAGAAAAGCGGGGACCTGGAGTATCGCAGCGACCGTTGGTATGCGCGCCCCGGCGCCTACCCGGCCCAGGAGGTATCGCTCCGGGCCCTGCGCGGGTCGCGTGTCGCGCTGCTCAACGCCGCCCAGAGTTATCGCATCCTGGAGGAGATGGAGATTACCGCCGCGCCCTATCGCGTGCATCCCGGCGCCGTCTACCTGCACCAGGGCGAGTCCTTCCTGGTGAAGGAGCTGGACCTGGATGTAGGACATGCCATCCTGGAACCGGTCCAGGTGGACTATTACACCGAGCCACGCGAGATCAACGACCTGCGGGTGGTGCGGGCGATCGAGCGGCGCGCCGCCGGCGGGGTCACGGTCTGCCTGGGGGGAGTGCAGGTGACGCAACAGGTGATTGGCTTTCGGAGGGTGCAGCAGTTCCGCGAGGAGACGTTGAGCGTCGAGGACCTGGCGCTGCCCCCGCAGACCTTTGGCACGATCGCCCTCTGGTGGGACCTTCCGCCGCGGATTGTCGCCGGTCTTCAGAGGCGCGGGTTGGACCTGGCCGGCGGGCTGCATGCGGTGGAGCATGCGACCATCGGCCTGCTGCCGCTCTTTGCCATGTGCGATCGTTGGGACATCGGCGGGCTCTCCACGCCGCTGCACCCAGACACGGACATGCCCCAGGTCTTTCTCTACGACGCCTTCCCGGGCGGGGTGGGCATCGCAGAGAAAGGGTTTGACCTGCTGCCTGACCTGTGGCGGGCTACCTACGAGGCCGTCCGTGACTGCCCCTGCCGCGACGGCTGTCCCAGCTGCATCCAGAGCCCCAAGTGCGGCAACAACAACCAGCCGCTGGACAAGCTTGCAGCGCTGCAGATCCTGGCCGAGCTGCTCAAGGGAGGCTGAGCAGCCGAGACCCTTCGCTTCGCTCAGGGTGACATCACCACGGACGAAGTAGGGCAACTGCCTGACTCTGACTTGGCCCTGGCTATGGCTTGTGCCCGGCTTGACATGTGAGCCGGTTTCTGGTATGCTCTTGACCGTTGGTCAAGTAAATCGGTTTGGCATCGCGCACCGCTCCGATTCACGCAATCGGGGCGGTCTTTTTGTGCCCCGCCGGGCCAACCTACAGGCATCAGACCTGAACCTAACCGAGAGCCAAGCGCGCGATTTGGCTCCAAGCAGTCAAGGAGTACTGAATTTGAGTTTCGAACAATTTCCATTTGACCCGCGCATTCGCGTGGGCATCAAGGCGGCCGGCTACAGCGAGCCGACGCCCATCCAGCAACAAGCCATCCCCGTCGTGCTCCAGGGGCGCGACATCCTGGGAACGGCACAGACCGGCACCGGCAAGACCGCTGCCTTCATCCTGCCCATCCTGGAGCGGCTCCTCAAGGGCCCATCCGGCCGGGTGCGCGTTCTGATCCTGGCGCCCACGCGCGAGCTGGCGGAGCAGATCCACCAGGTCGCCGCCGAGCTCGGCCGGGCAACCCGGGTCCGCAGCACCACCGTCTACGGTGGCGTAAGCAAGAACAACCAGGTCGAGGCGCTGCGGCGCGGCGCCGAAATCGTCGTCGCCTGCCCCGGCCGCCTGCTGGACCTCGCCGGCGAGCACTCTATCGACCTGCGGAACGTAGAGGTCCTCGTCCTGGACGAAGCCGACCGCATGTGCGACATGGGCTTCCTGCCCGACATCCGCCGTGTGCTAAAGCTCGTCCCCGACAGGCGCCAGACGCTCTTTTTCTCGGCCACGATGCCCGACGAGATCCGCGAGCTGGCCGGCAGCATCCTCACCGACCCTGTGACCGTGCAGGTCGGCGTGATCGCCCCGGCCCATACCGTCTCGCACGCTCTCTACCCCGTGGCGCAGGCCCTCAAGAAGGATCTGCTGCTCGCCACCCTGGAGCACACCGCCACCGGCCGCGTCCTGGTCTTTGCCCGGACCAAGCACCGTGCCCGCAGCCTGGCGCGCGACCTGGAAAAGGCCAAGTACCGTGTGGCTGCGCTGCAGGGGAACATGTCCCAGAACGCGCGCCAGCGGGCGCTGGACGGCTTCCGCGACGGAACCTACGACATCCTGGTTGCCACCGACATCGCCGCACGTGGCATCGACGTGTCGGACATCTCGCACGTCATCAACTTTGACATGCCGGACACTGTAGATGCCTACACCCACCGTATCGGGCGCACCGGGCGCGTCGACCGCACCGGGGAGGCTTTCACCTTCATGGTCGAGGACGACCAGCCGATGGTGCGTGAGATCGAGAAGGTGCTGGGCAAGCGGATCGAGCGCCGGCAGATCCCAGGCTTTAATCCCGGCCGCATCACGCCGCAGCCCCAGGTGCCGGCGAGCCGCCCGAGCGGCGGCCAACGCTCGCCCCAGCCCGGCCAGCGGCCCAAGCCACAACTCGCCCGGGCCTAGTCCCGGCTGCGTCGGCTCGTTTTCCGACCCTCTGAACGCCCGCCCTCGCGCGGGCGTTCTTCTTTTCGTAGGAGCTTGAGCTGCCGCCTAGTCCGTCAGCTCGAAGGTCACGGCCACGCTCGCCCGCACGCTGATCTGCCCCGGCGCCACGCTGCTGTCGACGCCCAACGGCGCACCTCCATACTCCTGGATGGTGTTCTGGGTCATCGCCGAGCCCAAGCTCGACCCCCACCAAGCGCTGTAGCCCGACCACCAGCTCGACTGCTGCTCGGTGATCGTCTGGGGTTTCCCGGCCTCCTGGCTCAGCTCCCCTGCCAGTGCGCCGGCCTTTTCCTTGGCAGCGCGGATGGCCAGCGCCCGCGCCTCGTCGCGGTACTTGCGCAGCTCGGTCGTGCGGAACGCGATGCCCTGCACGTAGTTGACGCCCGCGTTGAGCGAGTCGGTCAGCAGGTCCTCGAACTTGGCCAGGTCTCGAAGCCGGATCACCACGCTCCGTCGTACCGCAAAGCCGATCGGGTCGCACAGCTCGTAGCAGCCGTTCGGATAGCGCGGCTCGATCCCGACATAGTCGGTCTGCACGTGCTCCGGCGGGATGCCGTACTCGGTTGCCAAGGCCAGCACCTTCTGGACGATCGCGTCGTTTTGGCTCTTGGCCACCGCAATCTGGTTGTCGTGGGTCGCGATGCCCAACGTCAGCACCACCTCGTCGGGCACGACCCGCACCTCGGCCTCGCCGGTGACGCTCACCGTCCGGAGCGCATCGCTGCTCTGCGCTTGGGGCGCCGCCTCTCCCTTCCATGCCGCCATCACCAGCACCAACAGCGCTGTTCCGGCTACAATCGCCACCAACCTGTCTTTCATGGCTCATCCTCCCTCGATCGTTTTATGGCCGGCCCTACCGGCCTATTGCTCACAGGATACCTGGGCTTGGGGGCAGGAGTGTGACAGCGGCGGGACGAAAGCGGGCCAGAAGGGGGAAGAGCTTCTACGCCAGCGGGAGGGTGAAGGCAACGGTGGTGCCCTGCCCCACCTTGCTGTCGAGCGTGAGTTGCCCACCGTGCGCTTCTACCAGGGCGCGCGCGATTGCCAGGCCCAGGCCGCTGCCCCCCTCCTCGCGCGAGCGCGCCCGGTCGCCGCGGTAGAAGCGCTCCCCGATGCGGGGCAGCACCTCCGCAGGGATGCCGGTTCCCTCGTCGCGCACCTCCACCTGGGCCGTCCTTTCCGGCAGCCTGCGCAGCGACACGAGCACCTTTCCCTCGGGCATGGAGTACTTGATGGCATTGTCCAGCAGGTTGACCAGCACGCGCTCCACCCGGCCCTCGTCCGCCCATACCGCCAGCGGCCCCTCCCCGGCATCCAGCAGGAGGGCAACCTGCATTTTCTCCGCCGGCGGCCGCAGCCGGTCGACCGTGCGGGCCACGACGCGGCCCAGGTCAAAGGCGGCCGGCCGAAGGTCGAGGGCGCCCGAGTCGGCGCGGGAGAGCAGAAGCAGGTCGTTGACCAGGCGGATCATGCGATCGGTCTCCCCCTCGACTGAGGCCAGGAAGCGGTCGCGGGTCTCGATGTCGTCGACCGCGCCGTCACGAAGCGTCTCCACCATGCCCTTGACGGTGGTCAGCGGCGTGCGGAGCTCGTGCGATACGTTGGCCACCAGGTCGACCTGTGCCTGCCGGGTGGCACGCAGCCGCCCGGTCATGTCGTTAAAGGCTGTGCTGAGCTGCCCCAGCTCGTCCTGGCCTGCCACTGGCACGCGCAGGTCGAGGTTACCGCCTGCCACTTCTCCTGCCGCTTCCGTCAGCCGGTGCAGAGGGCGCGCGATCGCGCGCGAGAGGAGGATCCCGGTGACTGCCGACAGGGCCAGGGCCAGCAGCGTGGCGACCAGCCACCGCAGCCGCAGGTCGTGCAGCACCGCGGTCACGTCCCGCAGCGGTTGGCTCAGGTAGACGGCGCCAATGCGCTGGCCGCTGGCTTCCCAGGGCAGCGCAAGGATCATGGCTGCGCCGGCGCCCGTGCCTTCCACGCGGCTGGACCGGCGCCCAGCCAGCGCCTCGGCCACGGACGGGTCGCCGGCCAAGCTGGTCCCCCGGCTGGACTGTGCCGAGTCCGCCACGACCACGCCGGCCGCATCCACGATGCGGATGCGTGTATCGAGCGCGGAGCTGATCTGCAGCGTCGAGTTGGAGAGGTAGCTCAGGTCTACCGCGCCCTGGGTGCCCGCCGCTCCGGCCGGCGCGATGTTTTCCGCCTGGAGCGAATAGTTGCTCGCCTGCTGCTGCAGCGCGTTGTAGGCGGCGGAGGGGACGGCCTGCGCTGCTGCGCCTGCCGCCACCCCGGGCGCCAGCGCCTGCGCCGTAATCTCGGCCTGCGCCAGGAGGCTCTCCTCCATCGCCTGAAGGAAGTAGCGCTCCAGCAGCGACAGGAGCAGGAACCCGGAAAGCCCCATGGCCACCACGATGACGGCCAGGTGGCTCAGCGTCAGCCGCGTCCGGATGCCGGCACGCGCCCGTGACCGCCGCTGCCCCCTGCCTCCTGCGCTTCGGTTGGCGTCGTTCATGTCACCAACCGGTATCCCACGCCGCGAACGGTCGTCACGACGTCCTCCCTCGTTACCTGCCGGAGCTTGGCGCGCAGGCGCTTGACTGCCGCATCCACCACCCGCAGGTCGCCATAGTAGTCGTATCCCCACACCTGGGTCAGGAGCTGTTCGCGGCTCAGCACCTGCCCGGCGTGTGCCGCCAGTGCGGCGAGCAGGTCAAAATCCTGCGCCGTGAGATCGAGCAGCTCCGTGCCCCAGCGTGCCTCGCGCCGCGCCGCATCGATTGCCAGCGCACCAACGCGCAGCACCTGTCCGGCCTCCTCGGCCGGCCGCGGGCCGGTGCGGCGCAGCACGTTCTTGACGCGCACCATCAGCTCGCGCACGCTAAAGGGCTTGACCACATAGTCGTCGGCCCCCAGCTCCAGGCCCACCACCCGGTCAATCTCCGACTCGCGCGCGGTCAGCATGATGATCGGCACGTCCCGCTCGCGCCGGATGGCACGGCACACCTCCAGCCCGTCGAGCCGGGGCAGCATCAGGTCCAGGATGATCAGGTCCGGGCGCTCGCGCCGCGCAACGGCCAGCGCCTCCACCCCGTCGCGGGCAACCGCCACCTGGTAGCCCGAGTGCCGCAGGTTGTAGGAAAGCAGGTCCACGATCGGTGGCTCATCGTCCACCACGAGCACCAGTGAGGTCAACGCATCCCTCCCTTGTCCCTGATCTTAGCAGAAAGGCCGGGCCGCGTCAAGGGCCTGTGTGACACAACGGGGGCAGCGGCGCGGCAGGCATGGCACAGGCGTGGCTTGTCTTGCCCACCTGGCACCGCGATGCTATAATCGCCCTGTGTGCAGTCCCACCACACCCAGGCCCGACAACCATATCAAGGTGCTCAGAGGAGAGGACCCATGACTGTTGAGTTGAACGGATCGAACCTGACCATTGACGCCCTGGTGCGCATTGCCCGCCACGGCGAAGAAGTGCGGCTTCACCCCGAAGCCCTGGAGCGCATCAAGATCTGCCGCGCCATGCTCGAGGAAAAACTGCGCGCCCGCGAGACCATGTACGGCACCAACACCGGCATCGGCGAGTTCTCTGAGGTGCTGTTGAGCGACGAGCAGGTGTCGCAGTTCCAGCGCTACCTGATCTACAACCACGCCGCCGGCATCGGCGACCCCATGCCCATCGAAGTCGTCCGCGGGGCCATGGCCGGCCGCATCAACGTCCATGCCCACGGCAACTCCGGCTGCCGCCCCGAGATCACCCAGACCTTTGTCGAGATGCTCAACAAGGGCGTGACCCCCGTCGTCTGCCAGAAAGGCTCCGTTGGTGCCTGTGGCGACCTGGCTCCCATGGCCCAGCTCGCGCTGCTCCTGATGGGCGAGGGCGAGGCGTTTTTCCGGGGCGAGCGCCTGCCCGGGCACGTTGCCATGGAGCGCGCCGGCATCCCCATCCCCGACCTCCAGGCGCGCGATGGGCTCGCCGCCATCAACGGCTCCAACGTCCTGACCGCCTGGAGCGGCCTCCACCTGTACGACATGAACCGCTGGCTCAAGCAGGCCGAGATCGCCTGCGCGATGAGCCTGGAGGCGCTGCTGGCCAACCTCAAGCCCTACGACCAGCGCCTCCACCAGCTGCGCGGCTTCCCGGGCGCGATGCGTGCCGCCCGAGCCATCATGAAGTGCATCGCCGGCAGCGACCTGGCGACCGGCAAGATGAAGACCAAGGTCCAGGACGCCTATTCGATGCGCTCCTCGCCCCAGGTGATCGGTGCCGCTCACGATGCCTTGGCCTACGCCCAGACCCAGGTCGAGACCGAGCTGAACGGTGTCGGCGACAACCCGATCTTCCTGCCCGAGTTCCGCCTCACCCTGACCGGCGCCAATTTCCAGGGCTCTCCCGTGAGCCTGCCCATGGACATGGCCGGCGCCGCCATCACCATGGTTTCCGTCCTCTCCGAGCGGCGCCTCAACCGCCTCACCAACCCGGCACTCAGCGTCGGCCTGCCCGATTTCCTGGCCCACAACCCCGGGTTCTACTCCGGCCTCATGCTCAGCCAATACACCGCCGACATGCTCATCGTCGAGCAGCGCATCCTCTGCATGCCCGCCTCGGTCCAGTCCATCCCGGCGGCGGCCGACCAGGAGGATTTCGTCTCGATGGGCATGAACACCGCGCTCAAGAACAACCAGATCCTGGACAATGCCTACGGCATCCTCGGCATCGAGTTTATGGCCGCCGCCCAGGGGCTTGACTTCCGCACCTTCACTCCCGGGCAGGGCGTCCAGGTCGCGCGGCAGGTCATCCGCCGTCACGTCGCCCACCTCGAAGTCGACCGGCCTCTCTTCCCCGACCACAACCGGATGAAAGAGCTGGTCAAGTCGGGCGAGATCCTCGACGAGGTCGAGCGTGCCGTCGGCAGCCTTGACTAGCCTTGTGCCGGCCCGGGAAGCAGCCCAGCATCATGAGAACCGTGTGAATCCTGCCTGACCATGAAAGCAGTCATCACCATTGCCGGCTTTGGCACCCGCTTCCTGCCGGCGACCAAGGCTGTGCCCAAGGAGATGTTCCCCATCGCGGGCGTGCCGCTGCTTCAGCACCACGTCGAGGGACTGGTGGCGGCTGGCATCCACGAGATCATCGTCGTCGGCCGCGACGGCAGCGAAGTCGCCCAGCGGCACTTTGCGCCCAACCCGGCGCTGGAGGCCCAGCTGGCCAAGGCGGGCAAGCAGGCGCTCGTCGAAGAGGTCCGGCGCATCTCGTGCCTGGCGGACATTGTCTTTGTCCGCCAGCCCGAGTCGCTGCCTTACGGCAACGCCTCGCCCGCCCTGGCCGCCCGGCCCTGGCTGACGCCCGGCGAGCCCTTCTACTACATGTTCGGCGACGACATCATCCTCGCCGAGCAGCCCGTCTCTCGGCAGATGGTCGAGGCGTTTCAGACGCACCGTCCGGCTGCCCTGCTCGCCGCCCAGGCGGTGCCGGCGGAGGAAACACGCCTCTATGGCTGCGTCGACTTTGTGCCCGGCGCAGAGGGCCTGGTGCGCCGCATCGTCGAAAAGCCCGCGCCGGGCACGGCGCCCTCCAACTGGGTGCTGGTCGGCCACTACATCTTTACGCCGGAGATCTACGACGTTCTGACGGGTTCTGAAGTGGGCAACGCCGGCGAGCTGTGGTTGGCCGACGCCGTGGACCGCCTGGCCGCCCGCGCGGCCGTGCTTGCCCACGCCATCCAGGGCGAATGGATGGCCGCGGGCGACCCGCTGCGCTACATCAAAGCCAACATCGCCATGGCGCTGCGCCTGCCCGGCATGCGCGACGACCTGCTCGCCTTTATGCGGGCGCAGGACCCATAATCACCGACCCTTACTCGGACAGGGAGGTCCACGGATGAGAGAGTTCGTAGCCAAAAAGATACAGGCGGTGCCCCCGTCGGGCATCCGCCGCTTTTTCGATATCGCTGCGACGATGGACGATGTCATCAGTCTCGGCATCGGCGAGCCCGACTTTACCACGCCGCCTGCCATCGTCCGCGCCGGCATCGCCTCGCTCGAGGCGGGCGAGACCCACTATACCTCCAACTCGGGCATCGCCGAGCTGCGCGTGGCGCTCGCCGGTCACCTGGAGCGGCTCTACGGCCTGCGCTACGACCCCGACAAGGAGATCCTGGTCACCGTCGGCGTCTCCGAGGCGCTCTACCTGGCCTTTGCCGCGACGGTCGATCACGGCGACGAGGTGATCGTGCCCCAGCCCTGCTTCGTGGCCTACAACCCCGAGGTCGTCCTGGCGGGCGGTGTCCCGGTCAACGTCCGCACGCGCGTCCAGGATGACTTCCAGGTGCTCGCCTCGGACGTAGAGGAGGCACTCACCCCCCGGACCAAGGCCATCCTTTTGGGCTACCCAAACAACCCCACCGGTGCCGTCATGACCCGCGAGCGGCTGCTCGACATTGCCCGCCTGGCCGAGGCGCATGACCTCCTGGTCATCTCCGATGAGATCTACGACCGGCTCGTCTACGGGGTCGAGCATACCTGCTTTGCGACGCTGCCGGGGATGCGCGAGCGCACCATCCTGCTCGGCGGCTTTTCCAAGGCCTATGCCATGACCGGCTGGCGCATCGGCTACGCCGCCGCCCCGGCCGAGGTCCTGGGTGCCATGCGAAAGGTGCACCAATACACCATCATGTCGGCGCCGACCACGGCCCAATTCGCCGCGCTCGAGGCGATCCGAAGCGGCGAGGAAGCCGTGCAGGAGATGCGCGCGCGCTACGACCGCCGCCGCCGGCTGATCGTCGACGGCCTGAACTCGATCGGCCTGCCCTGCTTCGAGCCCAAGGGCGCCTTCTACGCCTTTCCCTCCATCGCCGCCACGGGCATGAGCGACGAAGAGTTCTCGGAGCATCTGATCAGGGAAGAGCGCGTCGCCTGTGTGCCGGGCAGTGCCTTTGGCGCCTGCGGCGCCGGGCACGTGCGCTGCTCCTACGCGACTGCCTACGACAAGATCGAGCAGGCGCTGGAGCGCATGGCCCGTTTCGCCCGCCGCCACGGCTAGCCATGTCCTCCCTCTCCCTCCGGGAGAGGGCTGGGGTGAGGGCGGGGTAGCCCCATGCGGGCATCACGCCAGGGAGGAACCTTGACCGATCGCGCAGGCCGCCCCTCGTGGGACGAGTACTTTATGGAAATCACTTTCCAGGTGGCAAAGCGGTCCACCTGTCCCCGCGCGGCCGTCGGCGCCGTGATCGTGCGCGACAAGCGCATCCTGACCACCGGATACAACGGATCGCCGCGCGGCCAGTCCCACTGCACCGAGGTGGGCTGCCTGATGGTCAACGACCACTGCGTGCGGACCCTCCACGCCGAGCAGAACGCCATCATCCAGGGGGCGCTGCACGGTGTGGACGTCTCGCGCAGCACGCTCTATGTGACGCACCAGCCCTGTCTCAGCTGCGCCAAGATGATCATCAACGCCGGCATAGAGCGCGTCGTCTATGGCGGCGACTACCCCGATCCGCTCGCGGTAGGCTTCCTCGAAGCGGCCGGGGTCGAGCTGTGCCAGTACGAGGGCGACCGGGACTAGCCGGCTAGGCCTCGCTGCCCTTGACCAGCACGCCCCACGTCCCGCGCTGGACGACCTCGTCGCGCTGGTTCCGGATCTCGGCCTTCATCGACACCAGCCCGCCGCCCAGCCGCGGCATGGGGCGGGTCTCGATGATGGTGCAGTGCACGGAGATGGTGTCCCCGATAAAGACCGGCCGGCTGAACTTCCAGTCGGCGATGTCGCGGAACGCCATGGCAGTCCCATCCAGGTAGCCTCCGCGCATCACCAGCGCAATGCCGATGGACATCACCAGCACACCATGGGCCACGCGTTGTCCGTACGCGCTCCGGCGGGCGAACTCGGCATCGCTGTGCAGCGGGTTCCAGTCCCCGCTCAGCGCGCAGAACCCCACCACGTCGGCTTCTGTGACCGTGCGGGCCGGCGTGCTGAGCGTCTGGCCAACGTCATATTCCTCGAAGGTGAGTCCAGTACGGATTGGGAGGGGCTTGACCATGGGCACGTCTCCTTTCTCGCTTCTGGATTGCTCCGGCACCGTGCCTTACGGGCCGGTGTCCGGGCCGGCCCGGCGCTCGCGCCGTACCTCAAAGACGACCGGGTTCCATGCGTCCGGACAGGCATGCGTTGCCACGTCCTTGTCCGCCAGCCAGGGGAACTCGGCGCCGAACATCATGGCGAGCACCTTGGGCAAAAAGCTGTAGAGGGCGTGGATGCAGATCGGGCCCTGCACGCTGCGCCCGTCCAAGATCACCTCGTCGCCCACCTTGTGACCCGCCGCACAGTGCCCTTCCTGCCGGATGACGCGCGCGATCACGGTGTAAGGCTGCTTCTCTCCGGATGGTCGATCGGTCATGCGCTCACGCTCCCGGGCCAGGCTGCACGCGATTGTAGCCGAGCCCACCCGAGATGTCAACCTGCGACCCGGCTCCCCTAATAGAACCTCTCCAACGGCCAGCCGCGCTTCTGGGCCAACCGCCTCAGCTTTGGGTCGGGATTGACCGCCACCGGCTGCCCCACCCGTTCCAGCAGCGGCAGGTCGCTGATGCTGTCGGTGTAGAAAGTGCTCGCCGAGAGGTCCACCCCCCACTCGGCGGCAAAGCGCTCCGCCCACACCACCTTGCCCTCGCCATAGCACATCGGCGGTTCCACCTCGCCCGTCAGGCGCCCGTCCATGCTGACCAGGTGGGTGCACACGAACTGGCCCGGGATGCCCAGGTAGTCGGCCATTGGGCGCACCACATACTGCGTGGAGGCCGACACCAGCGCCACGGTATGCCCCTGGGCCTGGTGCCAGCGCACGCGCGCCTGACCACGCTCCGTCAGGTGCGGCAGGACGTCCGAGGCGAACCACCGGTCGCACAGCTCGCGCATGGCCGCTTCGTCTTCGCCGACCGCGTTCGCCAGGAGCTTGGGGATCACGGACGCCATGTCCAGGAGCCCCAGCTTGGTGATCAGGTTCCACCAGGCCACGCGTACCAGCTCCGTCCGCCCGATCTGGCCCTGCCGGTAGATATACCGGGCGTAGAGCCGGCCCGAGCTGGTGTCGAGCAGCGTGTGGTCCAGGTCAAAGAGTGCCGCGATTGTCGAGTGGCCCATTGGATTCACCACGTTCTCCGTCCAGGCGGTGGGTTGGTTCAAGCCTCACAGCCTCGAAAAGGGCAGGGCAACCACGCCATCGCCAAGCGGCAGCGTCACCCGGCCGGGATGCACCACGTACCCATTGGCAGCGCGGGCCCCGAAACCGCGCCTGAAGAGCACAACCTCTTTGGCCATGTCGGGTCGCGGTGTGGCCGAGGACTTGCACTCGATCGGGACAAGCCCAGACTGGTGTTCTACGATCACGTCGACCTCCGAGCCCGAGGCCGTCCGCCAGAAGTAAAGGGCCGGCTCTTCGCCGCGGTGCAGGCTGGTCTTGAGCAGCTCGGCCACTACCAGGTTCTCAAAGATCGCGCCTCCCATCGGGCCTGCGGCGGCGTGCTCCGCGTCCCGCAGGCCCACCAGGTAGCACAGCAGCCCGGTGTCGGTGAAGTATACCTTGGGCGACTTTACCAGGCGCTTGCCCAGGTTCACGAAGTAGGGGCGCAAGATGGCGACCTGGAAGGAAGCCTCCAGGATCGACAGCCAGTCCCTGGCCGTGGCGGCCGCAACGCCGACATCCCGCGCCAGCTCGCTCAGATTCAGCAGCTGCCCGGCGCGCAGGGCGAGAGCTCGCAGGAACGTCTGGAAAAGCGTCAGGTCGCCGACATTCCGTAGGTTGCGCACGTCCCGCTCGAGGTAGGTCTGCACATAGCTGGCCTGCCACAGGCGTGCGTCGCGCTCGGGGCTGGCCGCCAGCTCGGGGTAATACCCGCGCAGGATCTGCTCCCATAGGTCGGGCAGCGACAGCTCGTCCGTTTCGCCTGGCGCAAGGCCTGCTTCCCATGGCAGCGGTCGCCCCGGCCGGCGGGCGACCTCGCGGTGAGACATCGGCAGCAGCTTGAGCACCGCGGCACGGCCCGCCAGGCTCTCTGTCACCTGCTGCATCAGAAGCAGGTTCTGCGAGCCCGTCAGGATGAACTGCCCGGGACGGTCGCGATGCCGGTCCACCCGTTCCTTGATGTAGGGCAGCAGGCTCGGCACGTACTGGACCTCGTCGTAGATGACGGGCGGAGGATAGAGATCCAGGAACCCGCGTGGGTCTCGGACGGCAGCAGCGCGGACGTCGGGAGGCTCCAGGGAGACGATTGGCCTCTGTGCCCCGTACATGGTTCGGAGGAGCGTGGTCTTGCCCGACTGGCGCGGGCCGATCAGGACGACCGCAGGAAACTGGCCGACGGCCCTGTCCAGGGTGGGTTCCAGGCTTCTGGGGATGTACAGCTCAGGCATGGTGCACACCTCTTTGCATATCGGCGATTGTATCGCGGATTTGCACAAAGCGCAAGCCGGGGAGAGCAAGTCCGCTCAGCCGCCGGATCTCTCTCCGTGGCTTTGCCCCGCCGGCTGCGGTGTGATAGACTGCAGCTCGTTCCTTCATCCGTATGACAGGCGAGGAGCCAATGCCAACGAAAGCTCATGGCACAATCTACCCACTCTCCGCCCTCAGGGCGATGGTGCTGGTCACTCAACGCCTCACGACTCCCAACGGGACGTCGCCTGCCCTGACCCCGGACGCGCTCGTCGACCTGGTGGCGGCGCTCGGCTACATCCAGATCGATACGCTGCAAGTGGTCCATCGCGCCCACTACGTCGCGCTGTGGACGCGCCTCGGATCCTACAACACCAGCGACTTGGACAAGCTGATCTACACTGCCGGTCAGCGCAGGCTCTACGAAGGCTGGGGCCACGCCGCCAGCCTGATCCCGCTGGAGCACCATCGCTACCACAGGTGGCGGACGGATACGACCGTCAGCTACAACCCCGGCTTTCGCGAGTGGCTGAGCAAGGAGGGCAACCGCCAACTGGCCGCGCAGACCCTCGAGCGCATCCGCTCAGAAGGCGGGCTGCGCGTGGCAGACCTCGAGCACAGCGGCCCCCGGCCCGGCGCGTGGTACGACTGGAAGCCGCCGAAGATGGCGCTCGAGGCGCTCTTCGCCCATGGCGACCTGATGGTGGCCGATCGGGTGAACTTTCAGCGCGTCTATGACATCCGGGAACGCGTGCTGCCCGAGTGGGTCGATACCACGCCCGTCGCCCCTGACGATGCGCGCCGCTTCTGCCTGGAGGAGGCAGCCAAGGCGCTGGGTGTGTTCGATCCGCGGAGCCTTACCCTCTACGCGTACATGAGGGCAACCCCTGCCAGGCCCATGGTCCGGGCGCTGATCGAGCAAGGGACCTTGGTCGCGATCCAGGGGGAGTCGACGAGCGGGGTTAGGACCTGGATGGTGCACCGCGACAACCTGCCGCTGCTTCAGCGTGCTGCCGACGGCGATCTGAAGGCAGAGCGCACCGTCTTCCTCGCGCCCTTCGACCCCCTCTTCTGGGCAGGCGACCGGGACCAGCTGCTGTGGGGCTTTGCGCAGCTGCTGGAGTGCTACAAGCCCGCGGCTCAGCGCGTGTACGGCTACTTCTGCCTCCCGATTCTGCACAGGGATCGGCTGGTCGGCCGCTTTGACCCCAGGCTCGACCGCAAGTCGGGCGTTCTGCACCTGAGTGCGCTCTACCTGGAGCCGGGCGTCGAGCCGGATGACGCGCTGGTCGCCGGGGTTGCCGGCGCCCTGCGCGGCTTCCTCTCATGGCACGGCGCAAAGAGCGTCTCGATCGACCGGAGCGATCCTGCGCTGTTCGGCGAGAAGCTGGAGCGCGCCTTGTAGCAGGCCCCGTGCGTCACGTAGCAGAGCCCTTTGTGGGCGTCCACCGTCCATCGCCCGCGGTCCATCATCCCCCCCGCATCCTGTCCCCACCAAGTCAGAGCCTTCGACATCTCTTTGACAGATCGTACTACACTTGGTACACTGCCCCCGCAAACCCCGTGCGCAGAGGAGGGTGCCATCATGTGCCTGTGGTCAAAGCTCCAGCGAAAGAGAACGGCGCGTCGCGAGGCGGAGGAGAGAGCCCGCGTTGATGCGGAAGAGCAGGCCCGCCTCGCCGCCGAGGAAAAGGCCCGCCGCGAGGCTGAGGTGAAAGCCCGGCTCGCCGCCGAGGAGCAGGACCGCCTCGCCGCCGAGGAGCAGGTCCGCCTCGCCGCCGAGGGGCAGGCCCGCCTCGCCGCCGAGGGGCAGGCCCGCCTCGCCGCCGAGGAGCAGGTTCGGCTAGACCCCGAGATCCAGCGCATCCGGCAGAAGACCGGCATCGAGATGGTCCTCATCCCCTCCGGCGACTTTCTCTACGGCGATGACAAGCAGCGCGTCCATCTCCCTGCCTACTGCCTCGCCCGCACACCGGTCACCAACGCCCAGTACAAGGCCTTCGTCGATGCAACTGGGCATCCCGCGCCCTTTCACTGGCGGGACGGCGGCATCCCCTACCGCAAGGAGGACCACCCCGTGGTCCACGTGAGCTATGAGGATGCCCAGGCCTTCTGTAAGTGGGCCGGCTGCCGGCTCCCGACCGAGCAGGAGTGGGAAAAAGGCGCCCGCGGCACCGACGGCCGGGAGTACCCCTGGGGCAACTGGTGGGAGCCGGGCCGCTGCAACAGCAGCGAGGCCGGCTGGAAGGACACGACGCCGGTGGGCCTCTACGACCGCTACCCGTCGGGCGAGAGCCCGTACGGCCTTCTGGACATGGCCGGCAACGCCTGGGAGTGGTGTGAGGACTGGCATTATGAGGGTATCCGCAGGTGCAACGCGCAGCGTGGGGGCTCGTGGGGCAACAATTCGGGGGTCGTGCGCGCTGCGTACCGCGCCTGGGGCTACACGGCGACTGGGACCTCATACGACGGTTTCCGCTGCGCTGCCCCTGCGGAACCGTAGGGCCGTCCGACCCCGACCCTTCGTCCGCCCCTCACTCCACCAAGTGGCACGCCGCCCAGTGCCCGGCCCCCGTGTCCCGGAAGGGTGGCTCGGCCGCCCTGCACAGGTCAAACGCCTTCGGGCAGCGCGTGTGGAAGCGCTCTCCTGCGGCGGATGCTCAGCTCTGCAGGGCCTTGCCGGTGTTGGGCCAGAAGGAAAAGCCAACCGTGCTGGCCAGGCTGCGGCATCTCGGCCTTGGCTGGGCCGAGCACTGACCCCGAACATATTGAAGGGAACCGAAGACTGGGCCAAGTGCGCGGCGCGGCCCCTGGTCGCCCTGGACCTTCTGTGCAGAGTGCGTCAGGAGCAGTTGACCCTGCGCTCAGGCCGCGCTATCATGAACACCGAAGGAGATGATAGGGCCATGGAGAAGGGTGCATCGTTTGCAGAGGTGCTCGAGGTGGCGGATGGGTTGCCGCTTGACGACCAGGAGAGCCTTGCCGAAATCCTGCACCGGCGCTTCATCGAGCGCCGCCGATCTGAGCTCGCTCGCGAGGCGCTTGAGGCGCGGCAGGAATACGAGCAGGGCCAATGTCGGCCCGTCACGGTCGATGCCCTCTTGTCCGAGATCCTGGCATGAGGCGCGAGTTGCTGCGCTCTGCCGCCTCTGTCAAGGCGGCGCGCAGAGTCGTCAAGAGGAATCCTGGCGGAGGTGATGAGGGGGTGGAAGGAGACAGCCTTGCGTGAGGCATCGCCGAGCTAGCCACGAAGCCTGTACGTGGACGCGAGCGAAGCTTCCGTGGTGTAGTTCCGCTTGAATTGACAGGCGGGCAGAGCTATTGTACGATCCTCCCCAGTCAGAAATGGATGAGCACAGCAAACCAGAAGGAGGTGGCACGTGACTGATCGGGTAGCATCGCCTGGCTCGCTTCTACAGGCACTGGAATCGGTGCAATTCGTGATCGGGCGGGACGGCCACCAGTCGGGCGTATTCATGGACTCGGCCGGGTGGGAGGCTCTCCTCGATTGGCTGGAGGATCTTGAGGACAGGGCTCTTGTGGAGAGTGTCCTGCCAAGACTGCGGCTGGGGCCGGCAAAGTCTGGAACACTGCAGTGGGAGGAAGTCGCTTCTGAGTGGGACGATGAAGTGCCTTGACCTTCTGATCGAGCCATCGGTCCACGAGGCGCGAAAGCAACTGCCGGGCCGCGTGCGCCAGCGGATCAAGCTCGCCATCGCCTCGTTGGCGGAGGATCCCCGCTCCGCTGATAGCCAGCGCCTCGATGTGACTGGCATCGACGTTCCTGCAGGGGTGGAACTCCGGCGTCTGCGGCTGGATCGCTGGCGCTTGGTCTATGGCGTCCATGACGAAGAGGGCTGGGTGTGGGTGCTGGGCCTCTATCGTCGGCCGCCTTACGACTACGACGACCTCAGAGAGTTGGCCACGCGACTCGGGGCATAGCCGCTGCGCAGGCGAAGTCATGTCCCACCGGAGATGCAACAGGCCAATTGCACCCGACATCGAGATCCTGCCTCTCGCCCTGACCGGCTCCGACCGTCCTCGGGAATACCGCGCCCGCCTCATCCGCGCCGGCCACATCCGCTGCGCCTCAACAGCCCCGGCCCCTTCGAGGTCCCCGCCGGCGCCATCCGGGCCGCCGTCGCCCGCTTCACATGGCTGAGGACCGCAGCTCGGGCTGCATGCATTCGCAGCCTGAGGGAGACTAGATGAAGGCCTGGTACGCCTCAGTGGAAGAAAGGGGATTAGGCATGCACAGGCTCCAGGTTGGCTTTGATCTGGAGCACCACCGGCTGTCGAGCGACAAGTTGGCGGTACTTGCCCTCCAGGCTCAGCCAGGTCTTGTAAAGAGCCAACCATTCGACGAACTCCATGCGGTAGTCATCGAGCGCGTCAAACTCCTCCAGGTCCCCGCGCGTCATTGCCTGGTAGAACTCTTGGGACTTGATGCCAAAGCGAGTCTCGAACCGGCTGAGTTCCGCCTCAAGCTTGCTCAGATCTCTGACCAGTTTGCTCAGCGCTGTCATCCTTCACCCCTTGTCAGCCCGATATCTCCGACCGCACATTCAGTCTACGCTTGCTATTATACTCAGGCGCCGATTCCGGTCAAGCCCTGGACAGCAGCTATGGCTGTCAAGACCTGTCCTGCCCCTCACTCCACCAAGTGGCACGCCGCCCAGTGCCCGACCCCCGTGTCCCGGAAGGGGGGCTCGGCCGCCCTGCACAGGTCAAACGCCTTCGGGCAGCGCGTGTGGAACCGGCAGCCGGCTGGGGGATTCATGGGGCTCGGCACGTCGCCGCGCAGCGGTACCTTCTCCCGGCGCAGCGTTGGGTCCGGGATCGGGATGGCCGACATCAGCGCCTGCGTGTAGGGGTGCAGCGGCAGCCGAAAGAGCTCCTCGCGCGACGCCAGCTCCACGATCTTGCCCAGGTACATCACCGCTACCCGGTCGCTGATGTGCTCCACCACGCTCAAGTTGTGGGCAATGAACAGGTAGGTCAGCCCGAACTGCGCCTGCAGCTCGCGCAGCAGGTTGAGCACCTGCGACTGGATCGACACGTCGAGGGCGCTCACCGGCTCGTCGCACACGACGAACTTGGGCCTCAGCGCCAGGGCGCGCGCGATCCCGATCCGCTGCCGCTGCCCGCCCGAGAACTCGTGCGGGTAGCGGTGCGCGTGGTACTCCTCCAGCCCAACCGTTCGCAGCGTCTCCAGCACCAGCGCGTTGCGCTGCCGGCCGTTGCGCATGCCGTGGATCAGCAGCCCCTCGCCGACGCTTTCCCCGATCGGGACGCGCGGATCGAGCGAGGAGTAGGGGTCCTGGAAGATGATCTGCATGTCGCGCCGGAGCTGCTTCAGTGTCTGCCCATCGGCCGCGGCCACGTCCACCTGCCCAAAGTGCACCGACCCGCCCGTCGGCTTCACCAGCCGCAGCAGCGAGCGGCCGACAGTCGTCTTGCCGCAGCCCGACTCCCCCACCAGCCCGAGGCACTCGCCGCGCCGTACGAAAAAGCTTACGCCGTCCACGGCCCGCACCTGGCCCGTCACCCGCCGGAGCACGCCGCTCCGCACGGGGAAGTAGGTCTTGAGGTCTTGGACCACGACCAGCTCGTCACCGTCCTTGCCTGTCATCTGTCCCTCCCCTGCGGCCGGCTTCCCGGCTGCGCCATCTCCGTGCCCTCAGCGCACCTCATCCGCGTCAATGGTACAGCCAGCAGCGCACCTTGTGCCCCGGCGCCGCCGGCCGCAGGTCCGGCTCGCTCCGCGTGCAGATGTCCATGCACCGGTCGGCCATCGCGCGGCAGCGTGGCGCGAACTTGCACCCCGCCGGCAGGTCGATCAGGTTTGGGACGGCGCCGGGGATCACGTCCAGCCGGTTCTTTACCTGTCCCAACACCGGCACCGAGCCGATGAGCCCCTGCGTGTAGGGGTGGAGCGGCTCGGCAAAGAGCGCCCGCACGTCCGCCTCCTCGACCATCCGGCCGGCATACATCACAGCCACCCGGTCGCACACCTCGGCCACGATCCCCAGGTCGTGGGTGATCAAGATGATGGCGGTGTTCGTCTGCGCCTGGAGATTGCGCAGCAGGTCGAGGATTTGCGCCTGGATCGTGACATCCAGCGCGGTCGTCGGCTCGTCGGCGATCAACAGCTCGGGCGCGCACGCCAGCGCCATGGCGATCATCACCCTCTGCGCCATGCCGCCCGACATCTCGTGTGGGTAGCTGTCCACCCGCTTCTCCGCCTCGGGGATGCCCACCAACTTGAGCAGCTCGATGGCTCGTTCCCGGCAGCCGGCCTTGCCCAGCTGCTGGTGGATGCTGAGCACCTCGGCGATCTGATCGCCGACCTTGAAGACAGGGTTCAGGCACGACGTCGGCTGCTGAAAGATCATCGAAATCCGGTTGCCCCGGATGCACATCAACTCGGCCTCGCTCATGCGCAGCAGGTCCATCCCCTCGAAGAGGATCTCCCCGCCGATGATGCGGCCCGGGACGCCTACCAGGCGCAGGATGGAGAAAGAGGTCACGCTCTTGCCGCACCCCGACTCGCCCACCAGGCCCAGCACCTCCCCCTGGCGCACGGCGAGGTCGACCCCGTCGACGGCCTTGACGACGCCGTCTTCCGTGTAAAAGTGCGTCTTGAGCCCGCGCACCTCCAGGAGCGGTGGGCACTCCGCTGTACGCATCTCCATGCTCATGGCCTTGCCTCCTGCGTCACATCTTGAGCCGCGGGTCGAGCGCATCCCGCAGCCCGTCGCCGATAAAGTTGATCGCCAGCACGGTGAAAAAGATGCACAGCCCCGGCGACAGTGCCTGGGTGAAGAGGTACTCCAGCGGCGAGTTGCGCGCCTCGTTCAGCATGTTGCCCCACGTCGGCACAGGCGGCATGATGCCAAAGCCAAGGAAGGACAGGGCCGACTCGGAGATGATGACGGCGCCAAACCCCAGCGTGGCAGCCACGATGATCGGCGCCAGCGAGTTGGGGATCAGGTGGCGGACGATGATCCGCCAGCGGCTTGCCCCCAATGCCTGGCTGGCCGCCACAAAGTCCTGGCCCCGCAGGCTCAGCACCGATCCTCGCACCAGGCGCGCGGTCGCCATCCAGCCAAAGATGAGGAGGACCAGGATGATGATCACGACGCTCAGGTTCGAGCCCAGGAACTCCTGCAGGCTGGCGTACTGCCGCAGGCTGCTGGAAAGGACGAGCACCATCGGCAGGAAGGGCAGCGTGAGCAGGATGTCGGTGAAGCGCATCAGCAGCTCGTCGATGAACCCGCCCAGCGCGCCGGCAATGGCCCCGACCAGGGCTCCCAGGATCGTGGTCGACAGTGTGACCACCAGCGCTACCCCGAGCGAGATCCGGCCGGCGTAGAGGAGCCGCGAGAGGATATCCCGTCCCAGCCCGTCGGTCCCCAGCAGATGCATCGGCTTTCCCGCCACGCCGGCTGTCAGCACCGGGGCGTAGGCGTTTCTCAGATCGATCTCCTCGTACCCGTAGGGGGCGATCCACTGTGCCAGCAGGCTCAGCAGGACAATCGTGACCAAGACCACCATGCCCACGATCGCCAGCTTGTGCCGCCGCAGCCGCCGCCAGACCAGCGACCACTGTCCTGCCGGGCGCACGCCGGCTCCGTGCTCCAGCCTCGCTTTGAGAGCGTCTCCCGCCGACTGCACCGTACTCGAGTCGAGCCCGATGGCTGCCATGCTGCCCTCCTATGCGTACTGGATGCGGGGATCGACCACCGCATACAGCACGTCGCCCAACAGGTTCGAGAACACGACCAGGAACGCCTGGATCAGCAGCAGCCCCTGCACCACCGGCCAATCCGCATTGGCAATCGCGTTGATCGTCATCAGTCCCATCCCCGGCCACGAAAAGATCGTCTCGGTGATGATGGCTCCGCCGATCAGCCCAGGGATGGTCAGCGCCAGGATGGTGATGAGCGGGATCAGGGCGTTGCGCAGGCCGTGCTTGAGGATCACCAGCTTCTCACTGAGCCCTTTGGCCCGTGCCGTCCGCATATAGTCCTGGCGCAGCACCTCCAGCATGGAGGCCCTCGTGTAGCGGCTCCACCCTGCCAGGTTGTAAAAGGCCAAGATCGTCACCGGCAGCGCCAGGTGCCGCAGGCCATCGCCGACCAGCTGCCACTCCTGGCCCGAGAGCTCCGGATGCAGCTTGCCAAAGGTCACGAGGCGCCCCACCGCCTCGACGATGTCGCCCTCGCTGCCGATGGCGCGCACGCCGCCGGTCGGGAACCACTGCAGTGCCACCGCAAAGATCGCCACGGCCATCAGGCCCGTCCAAAAGGTGGGCATCGACTGGCCAAAGAAGGCAAATGCGGTCACCAGGTAATCGGCGCCCGAGTACTGCTTCACCGCGGAGTAGATGCCAATGGGCACGGCGATTACCAGGGCCAACACCAGCGACAGCCCCGTCATCAGCAGCGTGTAGCCCAAGCGCTGGCCGATCATCGTGAGCACCGGCACCCCGGTCTGCAGCGTCCAGGAGTTGCCCATGTCGCCGCGCAGCACCCTGCCCAGCCAGCGCAGGTACCGCCCCTGGTCGAGGCGGCAGGGCTGCTCTTCACCCGACCCCACCGGGCAGTACTGGCCCGGCAGCAGCGGCTTGTCCAGGTCCAGCAGCCGGTTCAGCCGGTCGACCATCGACTGGGTGATGCGCGGGTTGTTGAGCCGCAGCATGTCGAAGGGACCTCCCGGCACCAGGTTGATCACCACGTAGATCAGCGCGGAGATGAAGAACAGCAGGACAAGCGACTGGCCCAGCCGGCGCACGATATAGGCGGTCATGCTCTCCCCCTGTCGGACTCCCTCCCTCTTCCGGCAGGGAAGAGGGAGGGACTGGACCTGCCCGCCACTCCCGGCGCCCCAGCGGGCGCCGGGAGACGTCGGCAGCGCTACTTCAGCACTTCCCACTCCCAAAAGTTCCAGGTCTCGGGCGCGAACTGGGTCGGGCCGGGCTTGTAGTTCTTCCAGCCGGTGCGCACGGCGCCCACCCGGTTCACGGTAAAGATGTTGATGACTGGCACATCCTTGGCGTACTCCTGGAAAAAGACCTCGTAGTATGGGAATCGCTTCTCGCGCGACAGGCTGACCTCAAAGTCCTTTTCGGCCATGCTGACCGCTTCGTCCGCGGCTTCGTTGCACCAACCGGTCCAGTTCTGGCCGCTCCAGTTGTTGTCGGCGGTCGTGATCGCCTTGCAGCTGTAGCCGTCGGTGAACGCCGGATCGTCACCGGTGGACGTTGTGTAGATGGCAGCGTCGTAGGTGCGGCAGTAGAGTGGCCCGCCGGCCTCACACGCCTGGAAGAGGCCCCGGCCATACAGGAACTGGAGGTTCACGCCCACGTTCAGCTGTCTCCACATCTGCTGGACGACCTGCGCCAGTTTCTGGCGGTCGGCGCGGTCGGTGGTCATCAGTGTGAATTCGAGCTTCTGCCCGTCCGCGTTGGTGCAGGGATAGGACGTGCAGTCCCAGCCCGCATCGGCCAGCAGCGCCTTCGCCTTTTCCACGTCGTAGGGATACTTGGTGAAATTGTCGCTGTAGGCCCACGACAGGCCCTTCGGGATCATGAGGTCGGCCACTGTGTACTTGCCGTAGTACAGCGTCTCGTTGATGGCCTCGCGGTCGACGGCATAGTAGAGTGCCTGGCGCACGCGCACGTCGTCGAGCGGGAATTTCGTCATGTTCAGGTCAATGTGCTCGGTGCTGTAGCCGGGCATGTACAGGATCTTGTAGGCCCCCTGGGCTTCGACGCCGTCCAGGTCGGGACCGTTGGCAGCCGTCAGCCCTCCGGCCTGGAGGGTGACCGCATCCACCTCCCCGTTCGCCAGCGCGTTCACTATGGCAGAACTCTCGCCGTAGAAGCGGAAGACGATGGTCTTGATCTGCGGCTCGCCCAGCGGGAAGGGCAGCCCGCTCGCCTCCAGGACGATCTCTTGGCCCGGGACCCACTCCTTGACCACGTAGGCGCTGTCGCCCAGAGGCATCCGCGCATATTCGCTCTCGGGCTGCTCGGCAGCTGGGACCGATGCCAGGATGTGGGACGGCAGCCAAGGGAAGGAGCCGACGGTCCAGTAGACAGGATCGACCACCGGGCCGTTCCAGTTCTCGTAGCCCAGGTCGATATAGTCCTGCTGAAAGTCGGCAAAGGGCACCACGCCTTCCAGGGTGCCGGCCGCCGCCGCGCGCACCTGCTTCTGGGTCAGCAGCCGGACCACAAAGGTCCGCTCGTCCGGCGCGGCGATGTCATAGATCTTTTCGTACTGGCTGCGGGCCGCGATCTGGAACTCGGGGTCCATGGCCAGCTTCCAGGCATAGATCGCGTCTGCGGCGGTGACCGGCGTTCCGTCGGTCCAGCGCCAGCCTTCGCGGATCTTGTGGGTGATCTCCATGTACTGGTCCTCGCCCTCGCCGACGAACCGTGCGCCGCCGTTCTCCAGGGTGGGGATGTCGCCCTCGCAGCCGAGGTTGACCCATTCCACCTTCTCGTTCTGCGCCATGCAGCCGATGTTGATCGCCCCGTTCACGATGGACACGGCACTCATGCTCGAGATCAGAGGGTGCAGTGTGTCTGGCTCCTGCTGCATGGCGAACACCACCGTATCCACAGCCTTCTGCTCGGGCGTGGCCGTGGCTGGTGCCTCGGTGGGCGGCGCGGCCGTGACCTCTACGATCTGGGTCTCCACGACCGTCACCTGCTGCCCTTCTTTCTCGACGACCCGCGTCACCTCGACGGGGACCGTCACAATCTGCGGCTCCGCCGTGGTGCCGCACGCGGCCAGGACCAAGGAGGTGACCAACGCCACCACCATCAAGATCGCCGGCACTCTCTTCTTCATTTTGCCCTCCTCTGCTTGGCTGATTCTTGGGATCCGGTCACAACGTACTCTCATGGGTCGATCTGCACGCACACCCCCTTTCCAAGGCTGTCCACAGTATAACAAGCCCAGCGACCCCTGTCATGGGATAAGAGACGAGCGTTCAGTGGGCCCGTATCCGCTGAACGCTCTCTCAGGAGGAGACAATGCTCAATCGTTACTATACCAAGGGCGATACGCCCTGTCATCGGACAAAGCGGGGATTGTGGCCAAGAGAAAAGGATCGCCGCGAGGGCGATCCTTCTCCACTCCTGTCGCAGGGGTGCTACGCAGAATGTGGGCCTAGAGCGTGGCCAGCCCCTCCCTCAGCGCATAGAGCGCTGCCTGCGTCCGGCTGTCGAGGCTCAGCTTCGCCAGGATGTTGCTGACGTGCGTCCGCACCGTTGCCTCGCTGATCGACAGATGCCGCGCGATCTCGTCGTTGCTCAGCCCCTTGGCCACTTGCCGGAGCACCTCCAGTTCGCGCTCGGTCAGCGCCTCCGCTTTGGCGGCCCGGTCCGGGTTGTGTGACAGCTCCTGCAGGAGCCTGCGCGCGATCGCCGGGTGCAGTGACGACTGGCCGCTGTGCACCTGCTTGATCGCCAGTATGAGCTCCTCCGGCCCGGAATCTTTGAGAAGGTAGCCCAGCGCGCCGGCCCGGATCGCCGCAAAGATCTTGTCATCGCCCGCAAAACTGGTCAACACCAGGATGCGCACCTCCGGCTGGTCGGCCAGGATGCGCCGGATCGCCTCCAGCCCATCCATGCCCGGCATGACCAGGTCCATGAGCACCACCTCGGGCCGCAGCCGCGCCGTTTTGGCCACGGCCTCCTGGCCCTCCTTGGCTTCGCCCACGACCTGGATGCCGGGCTCTGTTGCCAGCAGGGCACAGATCCCTTTCCGCACGATCGCGTGGTCGTCGACGACCAGCACACGGATCGTGCCCTCCAACGCGCCTGCCCCTCTCTCCTCACTCATGCTGTCGCCTCCTGCACCAATCCCCGACCGTCGTCCATCTTTCCTCACGCCGGCATCTCCACCCGCACGCGAGTCCCGCTGCCAAGGGCGCTGTCGATCGACAGCCTTCCCCCCATTCGAGCTGCTCGCTCCTCAATCCCAGAAAGGCCAAAGCCGGCTCTCGCCTGGCTCGCCGACGGATCGAACCCCTGCCCGTCGTCCGCTACTTCGAGTGTTACCAGGCCGTCCCTCTGCTGGAGGCTCACCGCCACACGGCGCGCGTGTGAGTGCCGCAGGGCGTTGTTCAGCGCTTCCTGGGCGATCCGGTACAGCCCCATCTCGACCTCGGCCGAGAGCTGCAGTGTGCCGGTCACCTTCAGCTCAGCAGCCATGCCGCCTCGCTGCTCCACTGCCTCCAGCCTGGACTGCAGCGCGGCAGCCAGCCCGTCCCTCTTGAGCGCCCCCGGCCGAAGCTCAAAGATCAACAGCCGCATCTCGCGCAGCGCTGTCTGCGTGCTCGTCCGGATTTCGCGGAGGTGCTCGGCAGCCTGGTCCACCTGGCCGATCGAAAGCTGCCGGGCCGCCGCCTCCGCACAAAGTGTGGCCCCAAACAGCGTCTGCGTCACCGAGTCGTGCAGGTCCCGCGCCAGGCGGCTGCGCTCTCGCACGACCGCAAGCTGCTGAGCCTGTTCGTACAGCCGCGCATTCTCCACCGCCAGCCCGATCTGTTGGCCAATGGCGGTCAACAGGGACTGCTCCTCTGGCGTCACGGCCCGGGGGGTCTGGGCCTGTAGGTCGATCACGCCGACGTGCCTGCCCTTGGCTTGCAGCGGGACGCTCACCACCAGCCGGATCCCCTCCCGCAGCATCGATTCCTTCCATTCGCTCGCCGGGCACGCGGCGATGTGCCGCACGATGGGCTTGCCCTCTTCGGTTGCCTGGCCGGCAGGACAGGAGCGCAGCGGGTGGCGGGATGTGCACCGCACCGCCTCGTCCGAGAGACCCCGGTGAGCTATCAGGACGAGGTCGTCCGAGTCTTCGTCGACCCGGTAAGCCGCGCCTCGCTCCATGCCCATCACGTCCAGGATCTGCTGCAGCGCTCTCCCCAGCACTTGTTTCAGGTCGAGCGAGGAGCTGGCCTCGGCTGCGATGGTGTTCACCGTTGCCAGCTCCCGTGTTCGGTCATCCACTTTTTGCTCCAGGTGTGCATACGACTCCTGGAGTTGCCCTGCCATCAGGTTGAACTGCTCTACCAGCTCCTCCAGCTCGCCGCCGGCCGGGGCGACGATCCGCTGGTCAAACTGCCCCTCGGCCACGCGCCGCGCTGCCCGGCTCAGGTCCCTGATCGGCCGCGTGATGCGCCGTACACCCACCGCGACGATGATGGTCGGCACCACCACCGCCAGCGCCAGCAGCAGGAGCGAAAAGCGGCCGTATTGCCGGCTTGCCGCACTCAGCGTCACCCAGCTTTCCTCGCTGACCAGGGTCCACGTCGTGCCCGGCACGGGCGCAAAGCTGGCGACGATGGGCTCGCCGGCCATGTCCCTTGTGCGCAGCGCGCCTACATCGCCTTTCAGCGCCTTCCGGACCGCCGGCTGGGCCGCCAGTTGTTGGCCGATGAGGTCCGCATTCGAGTGGTAGATCACCTGCCCGCGCGCATCCACCAGGTACAGGGAATGCCCCGTGCCTTTGCGCAGTCCCGCCATGCTCACGAAGAGCGGGCTCTGCCTGGCCGGCGCCAGGCGAAAGAGCCCTGCCAGCCCGCTCACCGGCTTCCCGTCTGCCCCCAGGCTGGGGATGATCGCCACGATCATCTTCTCGCCGCCCGTGCCGTCGACCACCACGTTGGAATAGGCCGCCTTGCTGCCGGGCGCCTGGGCCAGCACCCCGCTCAGCCATGCCGGGTTCGCGATGCCCGGCTCCAGGTCCGCCGAGAAAGTGGTCCCGCTTGGGCCAAAGGCAATGACGCTGTCGAAAACCGCCAGGAAACGCTCCGACAGGGGGTCGGTGTAGGCCGCAAGGTCTGCTGCGACGAGGTCGGCCGAGAGCTCCGCCATGCCGCGCCCTTTCTCCAGCACGAGGCTTTCGGTCACGCGCTGGTAGGCGTACAGGCTGACCAGGGCCGCCAGGACCAGGATCAGCGCTGTCGGCACGAACGACCAGGTGATGATCTGCCGGCGCAGGCTGCCCCTCGGCGGGGGCCTGCGCTGCGCCGGCGCGCTCCTCCTGGGGTCGTCGGGTATCTTTCGCTCCACTCCTTTGCCCTCCACGTCTCTTAACGCACCAGGGTCGGGCCCTGTTCGAGCTCACCTTCCTGCCGGTCTTGAGCTCAAGGTGCACGCAGTGGCACACCCCCCGTGGAGTGATGGAGTGATAGAGTGATGGAGTTGCCTGGGTTCCCTGCCTGGCCCGGGCCCGCGAGCCTGCACCGGCAAAGGGTGCGCGGTGCCCACCGCTGCACCTGGACTGGGCTCACCGGGCTCTGTCACGGCCCTCCTTGCCTCGGCCCGGCCCCTGAAGTATAATCGCGCCATGGCACTGGCGCAATTCCTGCACGAGCTCGAAGCCGACGCTCAGCTCTCGCAGCGCATCACCCATTGGGGGCATCTTCCTGCCCGCCCCGCGCGCCACGCCGAGACCCCGCCCGGCGTCGACCCGCGCCTTCTCGCGGCCCTGCGCCGGCGCGGCATCGAGCGCCTCTACACCCACCAGGCCCTCGCCGCCGAGGCCGTCCTGCGCGGTGAGAATGTCGTCGTCGTAACTCCCACCGCCAGCGGCAAGACCCTCTGCTACAACCTGCCCGTTCTCAGCCGGCTCCTCGCCGAGCCCGGCGCCCGGGCCCTCTACCTCTTTCCCACCAAGGCTCTGGCGCAGGATCAGCTTTCGGAGCTCCAGGGCATCGCCCGCGAGCTGCCCTCCTCGGCACTGGGACCCCTGCCCTTTGCGGTCTACGATGGCGACACGCCCCAGGGGGACCGAGCAGCCATCCGCAAGTCCGCCCGGGTGGTCATCAGCAACCCCGACATGCTGCACGCCGGCCTTCTGCCCCACCACACGCGCTGGATGCCCTTCTTCCAGGGGCTGCGCTACGTGGTCCTCGATGAGATCCACACCTATCGCGGCGTCTTTGGCAGCCACGTCGCCAACGTCCTGCGCCGCCTCAAGCGCATCTGTGCCTTCTACGGTGCGGCGCCCCGCTTCATTTGCTCCTCCGCCACCATCGCCAACCCGCAGGCCCTGGCCGAAAAGCTGGCCGAAGAGCCCTTCACCCAGGTGGGCCGCGACGACGACGGCTCGCCCTCCGGCGAGAAGCACCTGCTCTTCTACAACCCGCCCATCGTCGATCGCGACCTGGGCATCCGCCGCAGCGCGGTCGACGACGCCCGCATTCTGGCAGAGCGGCTGCTCGAAGTGGGCATTCAGACCATCGTCTTCGCCCAGTCACGCCTGGTGACCGAGTTGCTCGTCACCTACCTTCGTGACGCCGCGCGCCGCGAGGGCTTGCCGCAGGAGCGCGTCCAGGGGTACCGGGGCGGCTACCTCTCCTCCGAGCGGCGCGAGATCGAGCGCGGCCTGCGCGAGCAGCAGGTGCTCAGCGTCGTCGCCACCAACGCCCTGGAGCTTGGGATCAACATCGGCGGCATGGATGCCTGCATCATGGCCGGCTACCCCGGCACGATCGCCAGCACCTGGCAGCAGTCGGGGCGCGCCGGCCGCCGTGCCGGCACGTCGCTGGCCCTCCTGGTTGCCGGAGCCTCTCCGCTGGACCAGTACATCGTCAGCCACCCCGATTACTTCTTCGGGCGCACGCCCGAGCAGGCCCTCCTCAACCCCGACAACCTCGCCATCGCCGTCAACCATGTGCGCTGCGCCTCTTTCGAGCTCCCCTTTGAGGAGGGCGAGCCGCTCGGCCGCTTCCCGCATACCCAGGAGGTGCTCACCTTCCTCGAAGAGGAGGGTATCCTCCGCCACAGCCGCGACCGCTGGCACTGGACCGGCGAGACCTATCCCGCCGAGGCGGTCAGTCTGCGCACCGCCGAGATGGACAACTTTCTCGTGGTCGATTCGTCGCGAGGCGGAACGGTCATCGGCGTTGTCGACCGGCCGGGCGTGCCCCACCTCCTCTATGAGGGGGCCGTCTACCTCCACGGCGGCGAGTCATACCTAGTAGATAGGCTCGACTGGGAAGGCCGCCGCGCCGAGGTCTCGCCCCTCCAGGCCGGTTACTACACCCAGGCCGCCGTCTCCGAGTCCGTTCACGTCACCGAGACCTACGACGAGCAGGAAGGCCCCGCTACGCTCAAGGCCCACGGCACGGTGCGCGTCACGACGCGCGCCTCCGGCTACAAAAAGATCCGGCTCTACACGCACGAGATCTTGGGCTACGGCGATATCTCGCCCGATTCCATCCCCGACCTGGAGACGGACACCACGGCCTATTGGTTTTCCATCCTGGCGGAGCCCACCGCCCGGCTGGAGCAGGAGGGACTGCTCGACATGGCGCGCGGCGACCGCGGCCTCAACTGGGAGGATCAGCGCAGACGGGCCCGCGAGCGAGACGGCCGGATCTGCCGCCACTGCGGCGCGCCCGAGCGCCCCGACCGGGCGCACGACGTGCACCACCTGGAGCCCTTTGCCTCCTTTGGCTATGCCCGCGGGAAGAACGACGCCTACCTGGAGGCGAACCGGCTGGAGAACCTGGTCACGCTCTGCCGCTCCTGCCACCAGCGTGTGGAGGAGAGCCGCATGGTGCGCGGCGCGCTCGCCGGGCTGGCACACGTGCTGCGCGGCCTCGCCCCGCTCTACCTGATGTCTGCCTCGCGCGATATCGGCGTGGTGAGCGAGGTCAAGTCGACAACCACCCGGCTGCCGACGATCACCATCTACGATGCCGCGTCGGGTGGGCTTGGCTTCAGCGAGGTGCTCTTTGGCCTGCACGACACGCTGCTCACCGCAGCCGCCGGCCTGGTCCGGAGCTGCCGCTGCCGCCGCGGTTGTCCTTCCTGCGTGGGCGCCGGCGCCGAGTCGGGCGACGATGCCAAGGCGCACTGCCTGCAGCTTCTAGAAATCATGGGGGTAACATGATCCGCATCATCCTCGTCCGCCACGGCCGCACCGCCTGGAACCTGCCCGAGGGCCAGGGCCAATACTTTCGCGGCACCACCGACCTTCCCCTGGCCGCAGAAGGCGTTGCCCAGGCCGAGGCGACGGCCCGCCGTCTTGCCCATCTCCGCGTCGACGCCGTCTATGCCAGCCCACTTCAGCGTGCGGCGCGCACCGCCGCTTTCCTCGCCGCGCCCCACGGCCTCGACGTCCAAACGCTGCCCGGCCTCAGCAGCATGAGCTACGGCGACTGGGCCGGCCTGCTCACCACGGAGGTAGCAGAGCGCTGGCCCGAGCTGTATGCTCAGTACCGTACAGACCCGTTCGCCGTCCAGGTCCCCGGCGGCGACTGCATGGCCGGCCTGCGCGAGCGGGCCGTCGCTGCGGTGCACGAGGTCCTCGCCCGCCATGCCGCCGGCGACTGCCTGGTCCTGGTCAGCCACGAGGCGGTCTGCCGCACCCTCGCCGTCACCCTCGCCGGGATGCCCAACCACCTCTATTGGCGAATCCGCCAGGGCCTCTGCAACCTGACGGCCTTCGACTACGACCCCGCGACCGGCGCGTTTTCCCTCGTGCAGATGAACGATGCCTGCCACCTGGAGTCTTCCCTTCCGCGGGCGACTGGCGACGGCACGCGCATTCTTCTCATCCGTCACGGACAGACTGCTTGGAACGAGGGCGCCGGGGAAGAGCGTTTCCGCGGCCGCACCGACCTGCCGCTCGACGCGTCCGGCCGCGCCCAGGCGAGGGCGCTCGCCGGCAAGCTCAAGTCCGAGCCCATCGCCGCGCTCTATGTCAGCCCGCTCCTCCGCGCCCGGCAAACGATCGAGCCGCTGGCGGCGGAGCTGGGTTTGCCCATCCGCTCGCACGAAGGGCTGCTGGACATAAACTACGGCGACTTCCAAGGCCGGACGCACCGGGAGGCGGCAGCGGCTTATCCCGACCTCTACGCCCTCTGGCGCTCGGCACCCAGCGGTGTTACCTTCCCCGGCGGAGAAGGGCTCGCCGCTGTGCGCGGCCGACTCCTCGCCCTGCTCGGGGAGCTCGTGGCAGCGCACCCTGGACAGACCGTGGCCCTGGTCGGCCACCAGGTCGTGAACAAGGTCGCCGTCTGCACCCTGCTGGAGCTGGGCCTCGATGCCTTCTGGCGCGTCTGCCAGGACACCTGCGGGATCGACCTCTTTCAGCCGTCGGGAGGTGCCTGGCACACGCTTCAGGTCAACGACACCTGCGGGCTGCCGTAGGCAGAGCCCTGCCGGACCCGGCCCGCCTATTCGACCGTGAACGTATAGCGCCCCACCTCACGGTCGTTCATGGTCAGCACGACCCAGTGCTCGCCCTGGGGCCACCCCCCCTCGGGCAAGAAGGAGAAGGTGAAGGGCACGTCCTGGTAGTTCTCCTCGAGCGTCAGGCTGCGGGTGCCCGTGTCGTCCAGCTGGCCGTTGACGTACCATCGGGCCTCGATCCAGGTCGCGAGCCCCAGGTCTCCCCGTCCCACCAAAAAGACCTCCTGGTCGAAGGCAAAGGTCGTGGCCGGCTCGATGGGGTTATAGTCCGCATCAGTGCCCTTGGCCAACAGCGCCTGCGCAATCCGCGACGCGATGGCGCCCTCCGGCGGTACGACCTGGAAGGCGGCGCTGCCAAGCGGTGCTCCGTCAAAGAAGATGTCGGCGCGATAGTTGTCGCTGATGGGCAGGGGCTCCGTGTGCGTGAAGGAGTAGCCGGCATAGGTGTTCTCGCCGATTGAGAAGAGCACGCCGCTGTTGACGTCGGCGAGGTCCACGCTGCCTTCGACGATCAAGACATCGCCCAGGAAGAAGCGGGCCAAAACCACGCCTGCCTTCGGCCGCCCCTTTATCTTGACCGACAGGTAGACGGCCTCGTCTGGGGCGAACGCGGTGTCCGGGTCCGCGGGCTCCATTTGCTCGGTGAGCCCGCGGGCAAACACAGCCTCCAGCATCTCGATGCCGGCCTCGGGCGGGGGTGGGGTTTCTGTTGGCGCCGCTGCGACCGGCTGGCTCGGAGGCTCGGAGGTGACCACCATGGTGATCACGCCTTCGGGCGGGCCCGGCGTGACGACGACGGTCACGACCCCGGACGGTGGCTCGGACGTGACGACGACGGTGACAGGCCCGCCTCCGCAGCCGGCGAGCGCCAACAGGGCAAGAGCGGTGGTCAGAAGCAGCTGTATCCTATTCATTCTCCCTCCATTCCAGAGTTAACAACACTCAGGGCCCGGAAGGGGTCCGCCGTGACCTGGGCCGTTCCCTTCTCTCGGAGGATGCGCTCACCCCTCCCCCTCCCCACCACGGAGGAGCCCGTCCAGGAACGCCTCCAGGGCGGGCCAGTCGCGGAAGTAGCGCACCTCGCCGCTGTTCACGTGCTGGATCTTGCCGCGCCAGTCGACCCGCCCGTCGCCCAGCTCTTCCGGCCACATGCGCAGGGTAAAGACGTGGGGCTGGCGCTCCCCGCTGGGGGCCGCGCTGTCGGAATCCGTCATTCGAGGTCCCCTAGGCCGCTGGGACGCCGAGCATGCGCCGTGCAACCGACTGCAGGGGGGTCATCTCGACGCCAAAGGTGTGCGCGGTCCCTTCCATGGGTATGGGCGAGTCGTACGCCTCCATGGCGGCGAGGACCCCGGGAACAATCTCAGGCAGGCCGGCGATCGGCGCGCCCGGGGCGGCAAACTGAAGCGGAAGCTTCTGGCCCAGGATCTGGCCGAAGGTGTCGACGACGCCGCGCCATGACACCGGCTCCGGGCCACCCAGCGCGAGCCGCTGGTTCATCGCAGCCGGGTGCCCAACCACCGCCGAAGCAAACGCCGCGACGTCAGCTGCAGAGATCAGCGAGTGAAGCCTTCGCCCCTCCCCAACCAGCGTGACCGGCCGGTGCGCCTGCAGGGGAATGCCGACGACCATGCCGATCCAGCTCTCCATGAAAAAGTTCGGGGCCAGGATGGTGTACGGCATCCCGCTTCCGGCAAGCACCGCCTCCGTTTCGCCCTTGGCGCGGAAGAGGGGGAACGGGTTGTCCGGGTGGGCGCCCAGGAACGAGGTGAACACGAACTGCTTCACTCCCGCAGCCTGGGCTGCCTGGATCAGGTTGCGGTTGCCCGCCCGGTCCACACTATCCACCGTGTCCTCTCCCCCGCGCATCGCCGAGTTGGCGGTGGTTATGACCGTGCCTACGCCGGCGAGCGCGGCGTCGAGCGATGCCGGATCCTTGAGGTCTCCGTACACCAGGCCCGCGCCGGCCTCGACCAGGGTACGAGCAGGTGTAGCCATCCCCTGCAGGGCCATCTGCTCCGCCGGGGAGTTGTGGCGCACGAGAACGCGCACCCGCTTGCCTTCACCCAGCAGCCGCCGGGTGATCATTCCGCCCAATACGCCGGTTGCTCCTGCTACCAGTATCATCGGTGTCCTCCTTTGGTTCTCATGGCTCTGTGCGAGCCGCGCGGTACGCCTGCCGGTCCAGGATGTCGTGTGCCGGAGTGCACTTCGCTGCTGCCGTTGCAGGTGGCGCCGTCCTCCGCACACATCTCAATCGGAGCCCGGCCGTTGCGGCAGGAGAGGGGACCGGCTTCCCTCTCCTGCCGGCGTCCGGTTCGGGGGGGGCCATGTGCGGGCAAAGGTCTGCTTCGATGTGTCCCCTGCCCGGTTAGGTGGCCTGCATGCCAGGCAGTGAGGAAGGCTTGGCGCGAATTGCCTGCTCTGGCTTGCTGCTCTCAGGCAACCTCCTGCACTCATGCACCTATCATAGCAGGTGTCCGTTTCCAGAACGTTTGATGCAGCGTTTGAACGGGGGAATCTTTCGGCGACAACCACGGGGAGCGCGCGGCACTTCGCTCCTGGCGAGGATGGCGGGACCGGGCGCGCAGACGGCGGCTCCTGCCCTGCGCTTCTTCGATGACAGCCCTGGCTACAGGTAGCCCAGTTCCTGGGCTACGGCCATGGCCCGGTCCAGGAGTCGACGGGCCGCCGTGGCATGGCCCATCGCTCTGTCAGACAGCGCTGCCTCCAGCAGATCACCCAACTCAGGAGGAGGCCGTTGCTGGGCCGGTTCCAGGAGCGACTCGACACCAGCCCACACCGAGTCCTCGCGGCCGTCCGACAAGGCGACAGCGATGAGAGGCCAGAGTGCCATCCACTGGAAGGGGTACACGAGAGGCGATGTCTGCCAGCGCGTCCGGGCCTCCTGGGCTGCCTTCTCTGCAGCGGCCGGGTCCTGGCTGCGCCAGGCCAGCCAGGCCTGGTTGCCATAAGCCGCTGCCACATAGTCGGGCATCCGGGCTTCCTCGGCCGCTTCCAGGGATCGCTGCGCATACCCGGCGACTTGTGCCTCGAGGCCCCGGAATCGCTGCACAGCTGTCAGGTAGGTCAAGCCAAGGGTCTGGAACGGCACGACCCCAGCCCGCTGGGCCAGCTCAAGCGAAGCTTTCAGGTGACTCTCTGCCTCGTCCAGCTCCCTGCGCCACAGGTGCAGGAAACCGATCTCGAACTCCCAGTCGATCCTCTCCCGGGTCGCTCCCAGGCTCTGGCACAGGGCGTACCCCTCTCGAGCATCAGCCAGCATGCCATCCGAGACCTGGTAGCGCTCCCGCCGCAGACCCAGGAGGCAGGTCGCCCACAGGAAGCGCATGCGGTTCGTGCCTCCCCCGCGCGACTCCATGACCGGTTGCAGCGAGCGCACCAGCTCCTCAAGCTCGCGCCAGCGGGCCGACCAATACAGCACCCAGACCCGCTCCATCTGCACCTCAAGCCAGGCACCCCACCAAGCGCCTTCATCGCCGGCAGGCTGTGTTCCGAGAACGGCCTCCGCGCGGCTGCAGGCGTCCAGTGCTTCTGAGTAGAGCCTCTGCTCGCGCCTGACCGCGGCCGCCTTTCGATGAAGGCGAGAGTGGCCCAGTTGGTCTTCCGGGGCAGACCGCCCGCGCGCCCTCTCGTACGCCTGGAGGGCATCATCATGGTCCGCTCTCAGCTCGAGCAGGTCGCCCAGCTCCTCCCAGAGGCGTGCCGCGGCCTCCTGCCTTTCCCCTTGAGGGCCCGGCCTGTCCTTGGCCTCCTCCGCGACGGCGAGACCGTGCCGCAGCAGCGCAATGGCTTCCTGGTTGGCATACACCCGGCGTGCCACCTGCGCCGCGCGCAGGTAGTGCGGGGCGGCCTCGTCGGGCAGGCCGGCGCGCTCGTAGTGAGAGGCAACCTGATGGCTGACTGCGTCCAGGTCGTGGGCGGAAATCTCCTGTAGGGCTTCGGCAATCGCCCTGTGGAACATGCGGCGCCGCGCTGTGCCCTGCGCCAGGTAGGCCGCTTCGCGCAGCTTGTCGTGAGTAAAGTCGTAGGCGTCTCTGCCGTGCTCCCTCACGATGCGCCGCCGCCAGAGCTCGTCGAGGCCTCGCACCAGGGCATCCTCGTCGTGCGAGCTGGCCCGAGCCAGCAGCCGGAGGCCGAACTCACGGCCGATCGCGGCCGCCACCCCGGCAAGCTCACGGGCAGGAGCCGACAGCTGCGCCAGGCGCGCTTCGAGAATTGCCTGCACCTTCGGCGTCGGGCCGACTGCGCCCGCTGGGCGATCAGCGCCCGGCTGTCTGCCTGTCCCTGCCGGGCCTTCCCGTCTTCGCCCAGCCATCTCCGCGCGCACCGTCTCAACCACGAACAGCGGATTGCCCTCCGTCTGGAGGTAGATGCGCTCGGCCGTCCCGGCATCGATCGGCCGGCCCGCGACGTGCGAAGCCAATGCCCGGGTGGCCGCTTCGTCAAGGGGCTGCAGCTCCACCTCGGTCACCTGCTCCGACAGGCGCAGCGCCTGGAGCGCGGGCAGGAGGGGATGACCCTCCCCGATCTCCTCGGGCCGGTAGCTGCCGGCAAAGAGCAGGCGTGCCCCGCGGTCAAAGCGCAGCAGGAAGTGCAGCCACTCGAGGGTGTCGCGGTCGCACCACTGCAGGTCATCCATCACCAGCAGCAGGGGTTGGCCCATGCCCAGGATTGCGCGTGCCAGCGCTTCGAAGAGGCGCTGCCGCTGCCACGCTTCGGTCAGAGCAGCTGGGTGGGGCAAGCCGGGTCGCTTGGCGAGTACCTCCGGCAGCAGCCGTCCCACCTCTGAGAGCCAGATATCGTCCAGGGGAGCCAGCGGGTTGGCGCGCAGCCAGGCCGTTATGGGCGCGTAGGCCAAGGCACCCTCCGCCGCGTAGCAGCGCGCCGCTGCGCAGGGAATCCCTTGACGAGATGCCCATTGCAGCAGCTGCTCCACGAGCCTGGTCTTGCCTATCCCGGCCTCCCCGCACAACAGGATGGCGTGCGGTGCACCTCCGCCGGCCGTGGCCCGCCAGGCCAGCAGCATCTGCTTCCACTCCGCCTCACGCCCGATCAGGGGAGAGGAGGCCGCCTCGGCCGGTTCCGATGCGGCGAGGGGCACCCCGGCGCCCATGATCTGCTCGTAGACCAAGCGGGTCGCAGGGCTGGGCTCCACCTCGAGCTCGCGCTGGAGGGCTGTGGTGCAGGTATGGTAGACCCGCAGGGCGCCGGCCCGATCGCCTTCCAGAGCGTAGAGCCGCATCAGGTGCCGGTAGGTGGCCTCGTGCAGGGGGTCATGCCGCAGCAGACGCTCCGCCATTCCGATGGCCGTCCTGTAGTCTCGCTGCTCCTCCGCCATGCTGCCCAACCGTTCCAGGGCACTCAGGTACGCTTGGCGTAGGCTCTCCCGCCAGGGGACGATCCAATCGTCGTAGCAGCTGGGCAGCAGGTCCCCCTGGTAGAGGGCAACTGCCCTCTCCAGCGCCTCCCGGACCTCAGGGGCGCTGCCCTCTCGGGCGGCCTGGTCTGCCTCGGCGAGGGCCCGCTCGAAGCTGTCCACGTCCAGCCAGAAGGGGGCGTCCGTCAGCCACCGGAGGGTCTGGCCGTCGGCCGCGAGATGGGTGTCTGCATCGGGCAGCGCATGCCGGAGGTGATGCAGAAGGTTGCGCAGATTGGTGCGGGCTTGTGCCTCAGTGGTATCGGGCCAGAAGAGAAACGCCACATGCGCGCGAGGCTGGGGCACCCCACCGCTCAGGACGAGGTACGCGAGAAGGGACTGCAGGCGAGCCGTGTCCACGGCCGCCACTTGGGCCTCGCCGTGCGTGATCCGGAGACCGCCCAACAACGAGACGTACAGCATCAGGGGTCACCCTATCGAACCATCCAGTGCAGATGCGTTGGCTGGAGGGGCGCTACGGGACGGCAAGCTCCGCCATGGTCTTGCCTTCCGTATCCTTTAGCGTCGCCGTCTCGCCGGACGACCACATCGGCTGCGTCTTGCCCCAATAGAGCGCGGCAGCCGGGCTGCCGTCCTGGCCGGCGCGCGTAAAGACCGTCACGCTGCCGCCAGCCCACAGGCGGAGGCTCGGGAAGGTGTACGAGTTGCCGGCGGCGTCGCTGAGCGTCCAGCCCGACATGTCGGCCAGCCGGCTGCCTTTGTTGGCGACCGTGACCCCTTCCTGCGCCACTACGCCCGGCTTGACCACCTCCACGATTTCGATCACCAGTTCCCCGGTGACCGGCAGGGGTGTGGGCAGCGGAGTCGCCGTCGCGCCGGCCTCGGCAGCTGCGGTGGCTGTCATCTGTGCCGAGGGCGGCTCAAAGGGGATCGGTGTGTCCGTGGCTGTCGGTTCGGGCGCTGCCGTCAGCTCCACTTGCTCAACGCCGCCCATTGGGATCACGAGCTTGGCTCCCACCGTGAGAAAGTTGGGGTTCTGGATCTGGTTGGCGCTGATGATGTCCTGAGCCGGGACATCATACTGCAGCGAGAGCCCGCTGATCGTGTCGCCGGCAACCACTGTGTGGATCACACTTGTGGCTCCCTCTGCGCTCTGCTCCGGCCCGGGGATGGACGCGGCCGCCTCCGTCCCCGCAGCGGGCAGCTCCTCCGCCGTCCCTGCAGGCGGCCGGGTGGCCGTCGCGGCTGCGGGGGTCACGAACGCCACCCTGTCGCGCAGGAGCAGCACCGCGCCTGCTACTACGGCCAGCGATACAAAGGCCGATACCACCGCGCTCAGCAAGACCATCAGAGCCATCTGCTTGCGTGTCATTGCCCTACCTCCAAAGGATCCAGGCCAACAGGGCGGCCACCAGGCCGCCGGCGAGCGACGAGGCCAGGTTCACCACGTCGTTGTTCAGCCAAGCCCAGCCGCGCCTGAGCTGCGCGGGGTGCCCACACCGGTGGACCGCGCTCTCCGTTTCCTTCCCGCAGTGCGTGCAGTAATAGATCCCCTGCAGCGTCGCCCCGAGGAGGCTATCGACCAGCGATCCGGTCATCCCTCCCGCCGCCGCGTAGAGCGGAAGCGTGATCGCCTGCAGGCTCCACCCATTGCCCCCGGTCACCGACTCGATCTGCGTCAGCAGGGTAGCCATGGCGCCGATCAGAAGGGCACCCGCCAGCGATGCCCACGTTCCCAGCCTTGTCAGCCCGCCCGACGTTCCGGGCGCCACCAGCTCGCCCGTCGTGATCAGCCGGGGCGGGATGCGGCTCAAGATCCCCATCTCGGTCGCCCACGTATCCGCCGTGACGCTGCCCATCACCCCCAAGAAGGCGGCAAAGAGCACCGGCTCCGGGTACTGAGCATACGCCAGGGCCAACACGGCCCCCGCGCCCCCATTCGCCAGTGTTTGCCCCAGGTCGCGCCGGCTTCCCTTTGCGAACTGCTCGGCCGCGCTCTCCTTGTCTTCGCGCCGGTAGTGCGACAGCCAGCTCGACGAGACGAAGAACGTGATCAGCAGGAGGCCCCACACCCACCCGCCGAAGCCAAAGATCAGCGTGCCGACGACGACGGCGCCCACCATCCCGCTGAGCGTCAGGGCTTGCCGCCAGTAGGCCAGGCCGGCGATCACGCCGCTCAGCAGCAGGCCGAGAAGGATGCGCTCCATCAGTAGACCATCCCCATGAGCGCCAACCAGACGAGGGCCTGGGCAACCGCCGCGGCTCCCCACAGCAGGTACGATCCTGCCCTCTCTTTCCGGTAGAGCAGCAGGCCGAGGACCAGGTTGGTTCCCAGGATGATGAGCCCGATGATCGGCAGTGCGAACAGATCGGCTTTTGTGCCGATCCGGTCTGCCAGTCCTTGGCTGTTGTAGTGCAGGGGCAGTTGCTCGTCCAGCCTCGGAAAGCGAGCGCACAGGTACGCAAAGAGCCCCAGGTTGATTGCAGTTGCCGCTCCAAGGACCAACCCGGCCGTGCGGTCCTTCCACAGGCTCCACGTCAGCCACGGGGCCCGCCATCTCTCCGGCTCCAACATCCGGTTTGGTCCCAGCTCCTGCCTTGCCGCCAGGCCTGTGACGAAATCCTCGGGCCGCGTGGGGGAGATCGCCAGCGCCTTCCCCGGCGTGATGAGCAGCAATTGACTCTGAAGGGACCTCGTAGCCAGGAAGAGCGTTTGCCCAACCCCCGGGATGGCTCCCTCGCCGCGCTCATGCCCGGGCCAGCGCACTCCTCTGCGGCGCACCACCGGCCCCCCCAGCTGGCTGCCCGGCAGGACGCGGTGGATGTCGCGAATGGGCACCACCTGGCGCCCGCCGAGCCAGCGGATCATCACACCGTCGCGGTCCAGGTGATAGCTCAGCGTGAGGCAGCTCAGCGAATGATAGACAAGGACCACCAGCAGCGGCACGCTTGCCAGGACCAGGAGTCCCACGAGGAAGGTCAGAAACGTGAACTGCTCCGGCCGGATCTGCTGGACAATGAGCCACCTCAGCAGCCATGCGTCGATGCCCAGGACCAGCCCGATCAAGAGCAGGCCCAGCGGGGCGCCGGCAGAAAGGCGTGCGCGCAAGGTCAACGGCCCCCTCCAGCTGCCACGGTCCTACCGCCCTTCATACACCGGCGTGCACCAGGCCCGGTACTTGGGGTGCTTGCCCCTCACGACGTCAAAGTAGAGGTCGCGCAGCCGGCTCACGACCGGCCCGATGCTCCCAGTGCCCACCGGCCGGTGCTCCACCTGGGTGATGGCTGCGATCTGCACCCCCGTCCCGCACAGGAAAGCCTCTTCGCAGACATAGATCTCGCTCCGGTCGACATTGCGCTCCGCGGTCTTGAGGTTCATCTCCTCCCAAGCCAGCGTCATAATCGTGCTGCGGGTGATCCCCTCCAGGATGTTGGAGGTCACGGGCGGTGTAATCAGCCTGCCGTCGCGCAGCATGAAAAAGTTCTCCGCACTGCCCTCAGAGATGTGCCCCGTCGCCGTCAGCACCAGCGCCTCATCATACCCGCTCAGCACCGCGTCCGTCTTGGCGAAAGCCGAGTTAATGTAGGCACCCGTGATCTTGGCCCGCGCCGGGGTCGCGTTGTCGTCGACCCTCTGCCACGACGAGATGCAGACGTGCGCCCCTTCCTCCTTCTCGATGTAGCGGCCAAAGGGAGTGGCAAAGATCGTGACCTCATCGCGCAGATTGTGCAGCCTTACCCCAATCACTTCGTCCGCCTTGTAGGCCACCGGCCGGATGTAGGTGTCTTGCCGGTATCCCTCGCGCCGGAGCAGCTCGACGGTGATCCCGCACAAGTCGTCGGCGCTGTAGGGCAGCTGGATGCGCAGGATGCGGCACGAGCGCAGGAGCCGCTCGTAGTGCTCTTTCAGGCGGAAGACAAAGAGCTGGCCCTCTTCCTGGTTCCAGTAGGCGCGAATCCCCTCAAAACACCCGGTGCCATAGTTGAACGCGTGGGTCATGACGCTGATCTTGGCTTCCTGGATAGGGACGATCTTGCCCTGGAAGAACGCGTATTGGGTCATGGTTTCTCCTGCCTCGTCGCATTCTACAGGCCTGGTGCCGGCCTACCTGCACCTGGTGCCAGTGCGATTGTACCATGGATGCCCGTGAACGCCAACAGCCGCCGTAGCGTGAGGCAGTGCCGTGCCCGTTCCCGCCGACCGGACGGACATGGCCCCGGATGGCCCGCGAGCGCGGCTTGACACCCCTGCCGCATGCTGTATAATCCCTCCGCGCCGGGCCATCGGGCCCCCGGTGTAACGCACCACCAGTCGATACGACGCATGGATCGGATTTCACGAGCAGCCGGCAGCCTCAAGCGAGCGACAAATCGCCCCGCTTCTCCTCGCATGCGCGCCGCGCGCCTCCTGGCCCAGGACTATTTCCTGCTGACGGCCGGCGCGCTGCTCTGCGCCGCCAACATCAACCTCTTCCTTGTTCCCAACCGGGTCGTTTCCAGCGGTGTGACAGGCATCGGCATGCTGCTCTACTACCGCCTGGGGTGGCCGGTCGGCCTGACGACCCTCCTGCTCAACATCCCCATCCTGGCCGCCGGGATCAAGTGGGGCGGCGGTTGGCGGCTGCTGGTGCGCTCCGTGTACGCCACTGCGGTTATGACGGTCGGCATCGACCTGCTCGCGCTCATCCTGCCGCCCATACAGGGGGACCCCCTGGTCTTTTGTCTCTTCGGTGGGGCGCTCGACGGCCTGGGCATCGGGCTCGTTCTCCGGGGCCAGGGCACCACCGGCGGTACCGATATTGTCGCCCAGATCCTCGACCGCAGGCGCGGCATCCGCTTCGGCACCACCTTCATCGTCGTGAACAGCGTCGTCCTCCTGGCTGCGGCAACACAGGTCGGCCTGGTGCCGGCCCTCTATGCCCTGATAGTCAACTTTGTGTCGGGGAAGGTGGTCGATTCGGTGCAGGAGGGCAGCGGCTACGCACGCGCCTTCCTCATCTTCTCGGGGCGCACCGAGCAGATTCGGCAGGCTGTCATGGAAGACATGGAGCGCGGCGCCACCTTGATACCGGCGATGGGCGGCTACACCCAGGCGCCTCAGCCTGTCCTCTATGTGGTGGTTTCCCGGTCACAGGTCACGCGCCTCAAGCGGCTCATCTCGAACCATGACCCGGACGCTTTCGTGGTCGTTTCGGAAGTTCACGAAGTGCTGGGCGAGGGCTTCCGGCCGCACAAGCCAAAGTGAGGCCATCGACGGCCTCACTTTCTTCAGGTGAGCTGGCCGCGCGCCGGCGGGCCCCCCATGGGCCGCCCGGCGCTGCATGCCCCCCTAGCCGAGGAAGGTAACCACCTGCTCTATCGGCTCGCGTGGGGTCTGTCCCGATGGCTCCCGTGCAGGGCGGCCGATCGGAAGCATGGCCACAGGGCGGTGCTTCTCGGGCAGCTGCAGCACTGCGGCCGCCGCCGCCTCATCAAACGCGCCCACCCAGCAGCTCCCCAGCCCCAACGCCACGGCGCCCAGCAGGATGTGCTCGACGGCTGCGGCCGTGTCCTGCAGGCAGTAGAGGCCCCGCCCGCGGTCGCCATAGCGCGCGGCCGACTTTTCCGCGTCCGTGCACACCACGATGACAACCGGTGCCTCGGCGAGGAACTTTTGGCCATACGCCGCGCCCATCAGCCCCTCGCGCAGCGCGCGGTCCCGCACGACATAAAAGTGCCAGGGCTGGCGGTTGCCCCCCGTAGGAGCCCGGAGCGCGCCCGCCAGCAGCTTCTCCACGCTCTCCTGCGGCACATCGGTCTTCGGATCATAGCTGCGCACGCTGTGTCTGCGCTCGACGACTTGCCAGAAATCCATGCTTCCTCCTAGTCCCACACCCATTCCCTCAACGTTGGCAGCAGCTCGTGGGCCGTCATCTCCAGGTGTACCGGCGAGACCGAGACGTACCCGCGTGCCAGCGCCCCGATATCCGTCCCCTCGTCCTCGTGGCCCGTGGGCGGCTCGCCCCCAATCCAGTAGTAGGGCTGCCCGCGCGGGTCCTCGCGCTCGATCAGGATGTCGCGGTAGACCCGCCGCCCAAGCCGCGTGACCTCCAGCCCCAGGATCTCTTCTGTGGGCCGGCAGGGCACATTGACGTTCAAAAAGATCCCCGGCGGCAGCCCGCGCGCCAGCACCTGCCGGACCACCCGCGAGCCCACCTCGGCGGCAAAGCCAAAGTCATGGCTCTGATAGTCGTTCAGCGAGATCGCCACCGCCGGCAGTCCAAAGATCACGGCTTCCATCGCTGCGGCGACCGTCCCGGAGTAGGTCACATCGTGCCCGACGTTCGCTCCCTGGTTGATGCCCGACACCACCAGGTCCGGCGCCTGCGGCAGGATGCCCAGCAGCGCCAGCGCGACACAGTCCGAAGGCGCGCCGTCCGTCGAGTATGCCACGACGCCCGCCAGGCCGCCCGCCTGCCCCGGCGAGGCGGGCGCAGCGGGAGGATCGCACTCAAAGCGGTAGGGCTTCACCCGCAGCGGCTTGTGCATCGTCTTGGTGTGCCCCGCCGCCGACCAGTTGTGATCCGGTGCCAGTACCGTGACATCCGCCAGCGGGCGGAGCGCACGCAGCAGGGCGCGCAGCCCAGGTGCCTCAATGCCGTCGTCGTTGGTCAGCAGGATGCGCGCCATCTGCTCCGCAGGTCTCACAGGCGCTCGCCCGCGCCAATGTCCATCATGACCATGCCCGAGATCATCTTGGGGTAAAAGTCAGTCGACTTCTGCGGCATCTTCTCGCCGCGGTCGGAGCACGCTTTCACCTCGCCGATGCGCGTCGGGCTCAGGATAAAGACGCACGTCCCTTCGCCCGAGTCCACGCGCGCCAGTGCCTCGTCCAGGTTCCGGTAATAGTCCAGGTGCTCCTTGGCTTCGACCTGCATCTTGGTGATGCCCATCACCCGCTCGATGAGCAGCTCGTGCAGGATCGAGACGTCCAGCTGGCGCCACTCCGGTGCCCGCTCTGGAACCAGCTCGTCCATCACCGCCTTGGACTTGAGGCGCAGAAGGAAGTAGCGGCCGTCATAGAACCCCATCCGCCGGTCCTGCTCGGTCGCACCTGCCAGCGCGCGGTCCAGCTCATCCCGGCTCGCGAGGGGCGTCACGTCGAAGTAGGTGCCTGCACCCTCTAGGATCTGGCTTGTCGTCTTGGCCTCGTAGCCATAGATCAGGCGGTGGGTGGGCAGGATGACCAGCCCCGGGTCGTCCATGCTCACAAAGCAGATCATCACCCGGTTGAAGGCGGCGTCCGCCGGCGCTTTGGGGTGCTGCGCCCGCATCTCATTTCGGTAGTTGAGAGCCGTCTCGTAGCGATGGTGCCCGTCGGCGATGATCAGCCCTGTCTTGGGCGCCATCTCCGCCACCACCGATGCCACGACGTCAGCGTCATCCACGACCCACAGCTGCTGCCGGACGTCCCTCTCAAAGAGCTCCTGCACATCCTCATCTGCTGCTTTCCGTGCGATCGCCGCATCCAGCAGGGCGTTGATGCGGTTCTCCGCATCCGGGTAGAGCATAAAGATCTGCTCAAAGTCAAAGGCGGTGGCGCGCATCAGGTTCAGCCGGTCGATCTTGGGGCCCGAGAGCGTCCGCTCATGGGGCAGGACGATCCCTTCGCTGAACTCGACCAGCTGCAGTGCGGCGACCAACGCCTTCCGCGTTCGCGTGCTTCCGTCGGGCAGAGCAAAGGTCTGATGGTAGACATAAAGAGCCGGCCTGGTGTCCCGCAGCAGGAAGCCGGCATCGATCCACGCCTGGTAATACTCCCGCGCCCGCGTGTAGACATTCTGCTCGGGGGTATCGTCGGCGTGCTTGCGGCCCTGGATCAGCCTCACCAGGTTATACGGGTGGAGCGCATAGTACTCATCTTGCAGCTCCGGCCCGATCCGGTCGTAGGGCTGTGTCACCACCTTGCTCAGGTCGCCGACCTTGTGCTCGTTGTAGCGAACTCCACGAAATGGTGCGATGTTTGCCATGGGGTTGCGTTCCTCTTCTTCTTCTTCTCCCTCCCCCTTCTCGGGAGAGGGTGGGGTGAGGGTTGTGCCCCCTTCACCCCAACTCCCGTGTATGAGGCTCGGGGTGAGGTTCGATACCCCCCACCCCACCTCCCGGACGGCTAACCGCTCTTCCGGTAAAAGTCGATCAGGATCTCGGCGACCTCTCCGCCCACGCGCGCCTGGCCCTCGGCGGTGCTCGCGCCGATGTGCGGCGAGCCGAGCGCCAGGTTCAGGCTGTTCTTGTCCTTCAGCGCAAAGAGCCTGGCATTGCCCGGGTTGACCTTCTCGTCCTGGTACACGTCCAGCGCTGCCCCGGCCACCTTGCCGCTCGCCAGCGCGTCGCACAGCGCATCCTCATCCACCACGCCGCCGCGCGCGCAGTTGATGATGTACACGCCGTCCTTCATCTGAGCGATCGTCTGGGCGTTGACCAGGTTCGTCGTCGCCGGCACCTTGGGCACATGCAGTGAGATGAAATCGGCCCTGTGGAAAAGCTCCTCCAGCGGCACCTGCAGCGCGGGTCCCGGATCGGCGGGCGTGATCACGTCGTAGAAGAGGACGGTCATGCCCAGCGCATCCGCTTTGCGGCCCAGCAGGGCGCCGATGTTGCCAAAGCCGACCAACCCCAGTGTCTTGCCGGCGATTTCGGTGCCTTCCAGCTCCTTCTTCAGCCACCTCCCCTCGGTCATGCTCATCGTCGCCTGCGGGATTCTGCGCGCCAGCGCCAGCATATAGCCCAGCGCCAGCTCGGCTACCGAGTTCGAGCTTGCTTTCGGGGTGTTGCGCACCTGGATGCCCTTGCCCTGGGCATACTTGACGTCGATATTGTCCAAGCCCACGCCGCCGCGCACAACGATCTTGAGGTTCGTCGCAGCGTCGATCACCTCTGGGGTGATCCTGGTCCGGCTCCGGACGACCATTCCGTCGTACTGGGCCGCATCGCGCACCAGCTCCTCGGGCGTAATCGTGGGTCGGTTGTCGACCTCAATGCCCGCCGCGCGAAGCAGGTCCAGCGCCGAGGCCTCGGTCTTGTCGCAGATAAGCACCTTCATGGTCCTTCTCCTTCAGGTGCAGCGCGCCGGCAGGGTGCGCTGCATCTCATGTCCTAGAGCTTGAGGATGTCGTTGATCTCGCCCAGCAGCCAGCGGATGTCGGCAACCGTGAGATCACCCATGTGGCCGATGCGGAAGCACTTTTCCTTCAGGTCGCCGTAGCCGTTCGAGATCATGGCTCCCCGCTTGCCCAGCTCCTTGTTCAGGTCGCCCACCACAATGTTGCGCGTGTTGCTGATGTTGGTCACCGTGTTCGACAGGTAGCGCTGGTCTCCGTAAAGGGCCCAGTACGTCCTGGCCCACTCGCGGACGATCTGCGCCATCTCCAGGTGCCGTGCAAAGCGCGCCTCCAGGCCCTCGGCGAACATGTCGTCGAGCTGCTTGTCCAGTGCCTGGATGATGCCCACGGCCGGCGTCGCCGGCGTCTGGTTGACGTCGTACTTCTTGTCCATCTGGTCGTAGGCAAAGTAGTGGCCGCGGTTAGGCACCTGCAGCGCGCGCGCCCGGGCGCGGTCGCTCACCGCGCAGACCGCCAGTCCGGGCGGCAGGGCGAAGCATTTCTGTACGCCCGCCAGGAGGACGTCGAGCCCCCAAGCATCAAACTCGATCTTGACACCCGCCATGCTGCTCACGGCGTCCACCAGGATGAGCACATCGGGGTACTTGGTGCGGATGAGCGCTGCTGTCTCCTGGAGCGGCATCATGATGCCGGTCGCCGTCTCGTTGTGGGTCAGCGTGATGGCGTCGTAGATGCCCTTGGAGAGCGCCTCGTCGACCAGGGCCGGGGTGATGGCCTGCCCCAGCGGCACCTCGAGCTTGTCGCAGGGGATGCCGTTGTCCACGACCATCTCGTACCAGCGCTTTGAGAATGCGCCGCAGACCGTCACGAGCATCCGCTTGAGCGACGCCTGCCGGACCGCGCCTTCCATGATGCCCGATGACGACGAGGCATACAGGTAAACGCGCTGCTGCGTGTACAGCAGCTTCTGGAGCTTGGGGGTGACCGAGGCCTGCAGCTCCTGGTACTCCTTCGCGCGATGGCCGATCATGCCTGCACACTGGGCCTGCAGGATCTCGGGCCTCACGTGTGTGGGGCCGGGGATGAACAGCTTCTTGTACATGTCCTACCTCCTCGTAAAGACTCGTTATCCGATATTCTTTTGTGTCTGGCGTGCCATCTGGCATCGCCTTGTCGATCAACTCACGGGGGCTTCCGCCGCAAACAGAAAAGCGGCAGAGCCGCTCCAAAGAACCGCCTGACGCTCCGGGATTGTACCAGCGTTCGAGCGCCGGGGCAACTTGCCTGCCGGCGTTGGCTTGACGGCCGGATGGGCGTCTGCTATAATCCTCGGCACGCGGAGCGGTGTGGCCGCCTGGGGGCGTCGTCGCACAGCCCCACTGTGGAACAACCCAAAGCGAGCCCAGAACCCATGAGGAAGGAACCAGCCATGTCCGAAATCGCCGCACCCTGTGTCTACTTTGCTGTCGCCGGCCCCTCCAACACGGCGCGCACGCTCGATCTCGCCGGCGCCCGGGCTCGGGAGCTTGGCATTCGCCAGCTCCTGGTGGCGACCACCACCGGCGCCACCGGGCTCCTCGCCGCCCAGGCTCTGCGCGGCCTTGAAGTCATCGTCGTGACCCACTCGGCCGGCTTTGCCGCGCCGGGCACCCAAGAGCTCACGCCCGAGAACCGCGCCGCCATAGAGGCGGCCGGCGCCCATATTCTCACCTGCCAGCATGCCTTCGGCGGCGTCGGGCGCGCCGTCCGCAAGAAGTTGGGCACCTACGAGCTGGAGGAGATCGTTGCCTTCACGCTGCGCACCTTCGGCCAGGGCGTAAAGGTCGCCGCCGAGATGGCCCTCATGGCTGCCGATGCCGGCCTCGTGCGCCCCGGCGAGCCGGTCATTGCCGTAGCCGGCAGCGGGCGGGGAGCCGATACCGCAGTCCTCCTCGATCCCACCAACGCCCAGACCTTTTTCGACCTGCGCTTCTTGGAGCTGATCTGCATGCCGTCGCCCGGCCATCCCTAGCACCGGCTCACGCCTCTCTCCCTCTCTGCGGTGGCCGCTCCCGCCGATTCTTCTCCCCGTTGACCAAGGATCTTGGTCTCTCCTGCACTGCGTGCTACAATGCTACGTTGCCCTTGGCGTCATACGCGCAGGCAAGGAGAGACATCATGTCCGAGCAGCAGTACGACCCGAAAAAGATCATCATCCGCGGCGCCCGTGAGCACAACCTGAAGAACATCGATGTGGAGCTGCCGCGCGACAAGCTCATAGTCATCACCGGCCTGTCCGGCTCCGGCAAGTCCTCCCTCGCCTTCGATACCCTCTATGCCGAGGGGCAGCGCCGCTACGTCGAATCGCTCTCCGCCTACGCCCGCCAGTTCCTCGGAGAGATGCAAAAGCCCGACGTCGACCAGATCGAGGGCCTCAGCCCCGCCATTTCCATCGACCAGAAGGGCACCAGCCGCAACCCGCGCTCCACTGTCGGCACAGTCACCGAAATCTATGATTACCTCCGCCTCCTCTACGCGCGCATCGGCATCCCGCACTGTCCCAGCTGCGGCCGCGAGGTGAACCAGCAGACGGTCGGCCAGATCGTCGACGCCATCCAGGAGATGCCCGAAGGCAGCCGCATCCTGCTCATGGCGCCCCTGATCAAGGACCGGAAGGGCGAGCACAAAAAAGTGTTCGAGGACGTCCGCCGCCTGGGCCTGGTCCGTGTCCGCGTCAACGGCGAGGTGCACGACGTCGAGGAAGAGATCGAGCTGGACCGCTACAAGATGCACACCATTGATGCAGTGGTCGACCGGCTCATCGTCCGCCACGGCGACGGTGAGGGCAGCGGCATGGACCGCCTCCGGCTTTCCGACTCGGTCGAGACTGCGCTCAAGATGGGCGGCGGCATCATCGTCGTCTCCGACGTCTCCCAGGACCCGCCCCACGACCACCTCTTTTCCGAGCACTTTGCCTGTGTCCACTGCGGCATCAGCCTGCCCGAGATTGAGCCGCGCACCTTCTCTTTCAACAGCCCGCACGGCGCCTGCCCCAGGTGCGCCGGGCTCGGGACCGAGCTCGAGATCGATCCCGACCTGATCGTGCCCGACCGCAGCAAGTCGCTGAAGGAGGGCGCCATCGAGCCCTGGACCCGCGAGCGCTCCGGCGATAGCTACTACCGCCAGCTCCTGGAGGCCACGGCTGCCCACTTCTCCATCCCCTTTGACGTGCCCGTGCGCGAGCTCCTTGCCTCCCAGCTCAACCTCATCCTCCTTGGCGCGCCCCACGCCGACCAGGTGACGCTCCTCTACAAGACGGCGCAGGGGATCCAGCGCACCTACCAGGCGCATTATGAAGGCGTCATTCCCAACCTCCAGCGCCGCTACCGCGAAGCGACCACCGACTCGGTGAAGGAGGAGCTCGAGCGCTACATGGCCGAGCGCCCCTGCCCGGTGTGCCGCGGCCGTCGCCTAAAGCCCGAGGCACTGGCCGTCACCGTTGCCGGCCTGCCGATAGACAAGGTGACTGCCATGGCCGTCAAGGAGATGCTCGCCTGGCTGCGTGGCCTCGAGTCCGGCGAGAGCGCCGACCCTCTCTCGCGCCGGCAGGCGACCATCGCCCGCCAGATCCTCAAGGAGCTGGTCGCCCGCCTGACCTTCATGTCCGATGTCGGCCTCGACTACCTGACCATCGACCGCCGCGCCGCCACCCTCTCCGGCGGCGAGTCGCAGCGCATCCGGCTTGCCACCCAGATCGGATCGCGGCTGATGGGCGTCCTCTACATCCTCGACGAGCCCTCCATCGGCCTGCATCCGCGCGACAACGGGCGCCTGATCCGCACGCTCCTCGAGATGCGTGACATTGGCAACACGGTGATCGTCGTCGAGCACGACGCCGAGATGATGCGGCAGGCCGACTGGATCCTCGATCTCGGACCCGGTGCCGGCGAGCAGGGCGGACACGTCGTCTGCTCGGCAGCGCTGCCCGAGTTCATGCGCTGCCCGTCGTCGCTGACCGCTGCCTACCTGCGCGGCGATCGCCAGATCCCCATCCCGCCGGCTCGCCGGCCGGGCGACGGCAAGTTCGTGACCGTCGCCGGCGCAGCCGAGAACAACCTGAAGGGCATCACCGTGCACTTCCCCCTGCGCAAGCTGATCGCCGTCACCGGCGTCTCAGGCTCCGGCAAGTCCAGCCTGGTCGTCGAGGTCCTTTTCAAGCGCCTCAACCAGTACTTCTACCGCGCCAAGGACAAGCCGGGCCGCCACGACGTCCTCCAGGGGCTCGAGAACCTGGACAAGGTGGTCAACGTCGACCAGAGCCCGATCGGCCGCACACCCCGCTCCAACCCGGCCACCTACACCAACCTCTTCACCGACATCCGCGATCTCTTTTCTCACCTGCCCGAGGCGCGCTCGCGCGGCTACGGGCCCGGCCGTTTCTCCTTCAACGTCAAGGGAGGGCGCTGCGAGGCCTGCCAGGGCGACGGCATCATCAAGATCGAGATGCAGTTCCTGCCTGATGTCTATGTCCCCTGTGAAGAGTGCCACGGCCGCCGCTACAACCGCGAGGCACTCGAAATCCGCTACAAGGGCATGAACATCGCCGATGTGCTGGACATGACCGTCGACGAGGCACTCGTCTTCTTCTCCAGCATCCCGCGCATCCGCAACAAGCTCCAGACCCTCTCCGACGTTGGGCTCGGCTACGTACACCTGGGCCAGCCGGCCACCACCCTTTCCGGCGGCGAGGCGCAGCGCATCAAGCTCTCCAAGGAGCTCTCGCGCCGTGCCACCGGCCGTACTTTCTACATCCTCGACGAGCCCACCACCGGCCTCCACTTTGCCGACATCGAGCGCCTCCTGGAGGTCCTGCACCGCCTGGTCGATCACGGCAACACCGTCGTCGTCATCGAGCACAACCTCGACGTTATCAAGGCTTGTGACTGGGTGATCGACCTTGGCCCCGAGGGCGGCGACCTGGGCGGCGATCTGGTCGCCGAAGGCACGCCCGAAGAGGTCGCCCACGTCGCCCGCTCCTACACCGGCCGCTTCCTTCTCCAGACCGGCTTCCTCGACCCCAAGCCGGCTTCCTGACCTATCCCCCTACCTTGGCAGCCTATGGCAGTCAAGTTGTCCAACCTGGTAGCTTTTGGCAGCCCGCCTGTGCTATAGTGACCCTGCCAGACAAGGCAGTGAGGGGCTCGCCAGGGCCCCTTGTTGCTGCCACGGAGAGATCGGAGCGTTATCCATCGGTATGCTGCTGAAATCCAACCGCCCGGTCGGCATAGCCGGCTACGGCGCCTACATCCCTCGCTACCGCCTGAGCGGCAGCGAGGTGGACCGTGTCTGGCGCGATGGGGAGGGCGAGTCCCCGGTCCGTGAAAAGGCCGTGCCCGGCCCCGATGAAGACGTTGCCACCATGTCGATCGAGGCCGCGCGCAACGCACTGGCCCGTGCCCGGATTGACCCTGCCGCCATCCGTGCCGTCTGGGTGGGCAGCGAGTCGCATCCCTACGCCGTCAAGCCCACCTCCACCATCGTCGCCGAGGCGATTGGCGCGGTGCCCGCCACCCAGGCCGCCGATTGGGAGTTCGCCTGCAAGGCCGGCACCGAGGCTTTTCAGGCTGCCACCGGCTTTGTTGGCTCCGGCATGGCCGACTATGCGCTGGCCATCGGCATGGACACTGCCCAGGGCCGCCCCGGAGATGCGCTGGAGTACACCGCCGGTGCCGGGGGCGCCGCTTTTCTGCTCGGACCGGCCGAGACCTCCCTTGCCGTGATCGAGGCGTCCTTCTCCTATGTCAGCGACACCCCCGACTTCTTCCGGCGTCCCTACCAGCACTACCCGCAGCATGGGAGCCGTTTCACCGGCGACCCCGCCTACTTCAAGCACGTACTCGCCGCCGCCTCGCAGCTCATGCAGGAGCTGGGCGCCCGGCCTGAAGACTATGCCTTTGCCGTATTCCACCAGCCCAACCCCAAGTTCCCGGAGCGCGCAGCCCATCTCCTCGGCTTCAGGCCCGACCAGACCTGCACCGGCCTGCTCTGCCCATGGGTGGGCAACACCTACGCCGGCTCTTCCATCCTGGGGCTGACCGCCATCCTGGACGTGGCCAAGCCGGGAGATCGCATCCTGCTCGTGTCCTTCGGCTCGGGCGCCGGCAGCGATGCCATCTCATTCAAGGTAACCGGCGAGATTACAGGGCGCGTGGACCGCGCACCCCGCACCGACACGTACGTCCGCCGCCGCAAGCCCATTGACTACGGCACCTACGTGCGTTACCGAAAAAAGCTGCACATGCACTAGGAGGAATGCCGAGCGCTCACGGCACGAGCCCCAGCAGGGCATGGTGCACTCGGCATCGAGAGTTCACATGAGAGACGTTAGCATCATCGGAATCGGCCAGACCAGGGTGGACGAGCACTGGGACCGGTCGCTGCGCCACCTGGCCAACGACGCCATTCTGGCTGCCATGCAGGATGCCCACGCCGAGACGGCCGACGCCCTGTACGTCGGCAACATGCTTTCTGGCACGCTCACCCGCCAAGAACACCTCGGCGCACTCATCGCCGACTTTGTCGGGCTGCGCGGCATCGAGGCCGTCAAGGTCGAAGCCGCCTGCGGGTCCGGCGCAGCTGCGCTGCGCCTCGCCTACGGCGCCGTGGCCGGGGGATTGCACGACCTCGCCCTGGTGTGCGGTGTCGAAAAGATGACCGATACCTCTCACGGCGAGACGACCGCCGGCCTCATGATGGCCGCCGATGCCGACTGGGAGTCCGTCCACGGCCTCACCTTCGTCTCCATCAACGCCCTGCTGATGCGCCGCTACATGTACGAGTACAACGTGCGGCATGCCGACTTTGCCGGTTTCTCCGTCAACGCCCACCGCAACGCCATCGGCAACCCCAACGCCATGTTCCCCCAGGCCATCACCCCGGAGCAGTTTGCCAAGGCTCGCATGATCGCAGATCCGGTCAACCTGCTCGACTCCTCCGGCATCGGCGACGGTGCTGCCGCCCTGGTCCTCTGCCCCACGGCCATGGCGCGCGAGTACCGCAGCAGGGGCGCCGTGCGCATCCGCGCCTCCTCCATGTCCACCGATGCCGTCGCCGTCCACGACCGGCCCGACCCGCTCTGGCTCACTGCCGTGCAGCTATCTTCTTTCAAGGCATACCAGCAGGCCGGAGTCGGCCCGCAGGATATGGACCTCTTTGAGGTGCACGATGCCTTCACCATCATGTCGGCCATGAGCCTGGAGGCGGCCGGCTTTGCCCCGCGGGGCCAGGGAGTCTGGCTGGCCCGCGACGGCGCGATCACCCGCGAGGGCCGCATCCCGATCTGTACCATGGGTGGGCTCAAAGCGCGCGGGCACCCCGTCGGCGCCACGGGCGTCTACCAGGTCGTCGAGGTCGCGCAGCAGTTGCGCGGCGAGGCCGGCACCAACCAGATCCCCGGCGCACGCCTGGGCATGGCCCAGAACATCGGCGGCAGCGGCGCCACCGTGATCACCCACATCCTAGAGGCACAGGACTAATGCACAAGGCACGACCGGCCATCTGCCCCGGGCAGCCAACTTCCGCGGCCCGTCACTTGTGCCTTCTGACTTGTCCCTTGGTCCTGTAGTGGACTTGTAACACAGACTGGCTATAATACCGGAGAGGAAAAGATGAGTCTTCCGAGACATTGGCGATTGCAGAACCAGCGCTACCAGATGGTCGGCGAAGTGTGCCTCAAGTGTGGCGCCAAGCTCTTCCCGCCGCGCGACGTCTGTCCCGAGTGCAGCAAGCCGGCGTACGAGCCCTTCACCTTCAGCGGCAAGGGCACCGTCTACTCCTTCTCCACCGTCTACCAGGCGCCGGCCGGATACGAGGAGTTCGTACCCTACACGGTAGCCCTCGTCAAGCTGGACGAAGGGCCGATGGTCTCCGCGCAGCTCACCGACGTCGACCGCCAAGAGATCGAGATCGGCATGCCCGTCGAGATGGTCACCCGCAAGATGCGCGAAGAAGGCGAGGACGGGCTCATCGTGTACGGGTATAAGTTCCGCAGGGCCGTAGAGAAAGCGGCATAAATCAACTGAAATCAACTGGGACCTGCTCGGCTTCAGACTCTAGCCGATAGATCTGGTCAGCAAGCCGCTGTCTGGCGACCGAATGCAGTCGCTCGGCAGCGGCTTGCTGTGTTCTCTTGCTCCGCTATCTGGATCACCGTGCCGCCGGTGCAGACCCTGTGGATCCGTTACGCATGCGGCTCACTCCTTTGCGTCTGGACAATGGCCGGGAATAGGCCAGCGGTCACGCCGGCCAGGCTGTTTGCTGGTATGCTGGCCGAGTGTTCCCGTCTGTCGGGATTCTGCTCAGTGGCCTTTGAGGCAGCCGGCGCGGCGAATACTCCTCAACAAGCGGTGGATGTGGCCTGCACCGGCGGCAAAGTGATCCTGGTCGGGATTCCATCCGACGACAGAATGACGATCAAAGCCTCGACGGCCCGGCACAAGGGTCTCGTCCTCAAGCCGGTCTTTCGCATGAAGCATGCTAATCCCCGCGCCATCCGTCTGGTGCAGACCGGCATGGTGAACGCCAAGCCGCTGGCTACTCACATGTTCCCCTTGGAGCGCATCGGCGAGGCCTTTGAGCTGGTCACCGGCAACGAGGACGGCGTGCTGCGGGCGGTGATCCAGGTTTTCTGAAAGAAGGTGGCGCGATCACAAGATCTACCGGTGTCACCGGGGCAAGTCGTGCGAGCGGTCATCGCCGCTCGCGCCTGCACTAGCAGCGCCGCCACTTTGGGGGCGCGGTGAAGCATCCCGGGCGCCGGCGGCGAAACGAGCCAGACCGGCGGTCAGCTCGTCGCTCATGAGCGTTGGCCAGACGACTCGCGCCTCGAGCTTCAGTCCCTCGTCCAGAGAGAGCCCGTAGGTCGCCAGCGCGGCCTGTCGATCGGCGCAGATCCCGGCGAAGTTGGGATAGGAGGCGATGAAGCCTGCCAACTCGAGCGCTTGCGTGAGAGCTTGCCCTTCCGGAACGAGCTCCTGCACGAATCCCATGGTGTGGGCACGCCGGGAATCGATCCGCACGCCGGTCTCAAGCAGGTAGAGGGCGTTGCCCAGGCCCATGATCCGTACGAACCGTTGCGTGCCGCCGTCGGTGTATGGGATCCCCCAGCGGCGACTGAGGCAGCCGAATTCTGCATTCTCTGCCGCAATCCGGAAGTCGCACCACGCGGCGAGCTCGAACCCGCCGGCGAAGCAGTACCCGTTGACCGCTGCGATCGTCGGCTTACCGGGGTCGAGCCGTGCGAATCCCATCGGCCCGGCGGCGTCGACGTATCGATGCTGGAGCAACGACAATGGATTTTTCAGATCGGCCCCCGTGCAGAACGCGAGATCGCCGGCTCCGGTGACGACGAGTACGCGTGCCTCGCTATCGGCAGCGAATGCCTCGATCGCCTCAGCCAGGCCGACCGCCGTCTCGCCGTCGACGCAGTTGCGCACCTCCGGGCGATTGATGCAAAGGATTCGAATCGGGCCACGGCTCTCGGTGATTACCTTGTGAGTCATCTGGTCCTCTCTTTGGCCTGCCGATGCTGATGCTTGCTACACACGCCGCAGATCGACGGGAGAGCAGGTCGATTTGCCCATGACCACGCCACGCATAGTTCTCGACAGAGCTGATGTAGGATTGTCTTCTGCGTCTCAGATCACTTTGTCGTTTTTGCCGGCCAGTTGGCGCAGGGCCTCAGTCTGACCAGTGTGATAGCTCTCGTGCCAGTATAGATAGAAGATGAACTGGCCAAGGGTGGTGGTCCCCAGAAAGCTCTGCACCTCGCGCGCCAACTCCTCCACGGTCATCTTTTGCAGCTTGGCCGTCAATGCGCTCTGGCCCTGCCCCAGCACCATGAGCAGTTGCTCCAGCGTGAGGATGTCGCCTGCGTCTCCGCACACCGGCTCTGAGTTGAATTCGTACCGCTTGACGTGAGCCTCGCTGAGGATGGCCTCCTCTCCAAGGAAGCGCAGCATGGTGTTGCGGTTGGCGGCAATGTGGCCCAACACCCAGTTCAGGCAGTTGCCGCGAAACGGAAGCTGCAGCTGGCTGTCTACATGGCTCAGGCCATGTGTTTGGGCTTTGATGATGCCCAGATTGCGCTCAAGTGCTCCGATCAGATCCGTCGCCGAAATCACTTTGTCCTCCTTTCGAGCCGTATGGTCGCCATGGGAATCCCTCCCAGGTCATGTAGTAACGGAGATTGTACCAGCAGCGCGAAGACCAATGCCAAGAACACCAGGGCTTCAAGCGTGCTAGCTATTATACCACATTTGGGATCATAGTCCATCGCCATTACCCTCCTCTATCGAGGCCTGTCACTCACAGAATAACCTCCAATAACCCCAGAAATGTCCACGCCGCCCAACAACGGCCTGCAGCCGGCATTGTTCTGTTGCGCTCCGCAGCGCGGCCGAACCCAACTGCTAGCCCGCCCGAGATAAACAGACAGAGCGAGACCGAGAAGCTCTAGCTGCTCATATTGGCGATTACGTCCGAATGTCTCTAGAACCACCAAGGGTGATCTTGAGGTCCTGGCTTGGAGCGAGCCATTGAGAGGACTTGGCTTGTGCAAGAGGGCGGATCGACAGGAGAATCAGACCAGATCATATCTCCACCAGCAACTTGTGTCGATGACGTCTCAAATCGAATGTACGGGTATAAGTTTCGCGCCGTACACGTTCATCCCGTCATTTCGGCCGACGCTGCTTGACGTAGTTCGCAGTCCGTTCGATCGACGCCTGCTCGACAAAGCCCTCGACGATCGGGCATGTCGGACCTGCTGACGCCATCCCTCAACACCCTCGGGGATGGCGTCTCGCCATCCTATCGGGGCGCATAGGTGACTGACTATTGACCTTCCTGGGTGTTCCGCCCTCCCGCAGCGCCCTTCATCTTTGGGCGGCCCAGCCCGACGTTTGACAGGAAACTCACCATCAGGCATAATGTGCAGTAGATGCAAGGCAAGCTGGTTGAACGCTCCTTGCTCGCTGGCGGAGAGGCCAATTGGACGCATCAGCGATACTCAAGCGGCTGAAGCAAGCCGCAGAAGAATACCAGGTCAAGATCTCGCTGCATGCAGCCGAGGAGGCGCTGGCTGATGAGATCACAAGGCCTGAGATCGAATCGGCGATGCTGAATGCTCAGCTTCTGGAGGATTATCCTGACTGGTGGCTGGGACCGTCATGTCTGATTCATGGCCAAACAGAGAGTGGGCGTAGTCTGCATCTTGTTGTGTCGTACACTGATCTGCCAGTGACCATTATCACGGTGTATGAACCTCGCCCGCCCAAGTGGATGACGCCCACTGTGAGAGGAGGCCGGAAGCGATGAAGTGCGTAGTTCAGGGATGTCCTGGCGAGATGGAAGAACGCCGGATCGTCCATACATTCGTCCGTGGGAGGAAGCCGATTGTGGTCGAGGACTTGCCGGCCCTGGTATGCCCTGTCTGTGGATACACAGTGCTGGATCTACAAGTCCTGGATACGCTGTTCCTGTTCGATCCCGAGACCACTGAGCCAGTGAGGCAGGCACCTGTCTACCGCCTGCCGTTGACCCCGGTTACCGCCGGCTGATGCTGGCAGCCAGGACCGAACGCTAGCCCAGGGCCCTGACAACAGCAGCGGCTCGCGATAACGTCTGGTTCACACCTCCACCAGCAGCTTATGTCGATGACGGCTCAGATCGAATCTACGGGTGTAAGTTTCGCAGGACCGTAGAGAAAGCAGCATAAATCGACTGAAATAGTACACAGCAACAGGCCATTCAGGCCCGCAGCCTCTGCAAGCCGTTGTTGGGTGGCAGCAAGTCGCCTGGCAGCGGCGTTCTGCGTCTGGGCCCCAAGCCATCCCTGAGACGACAGGATAGGCGACGGTTCGGCTGATAATGTGCCGCTTGCACATTCTGGCTTCCTGGGGTAAGATCAAGGCCGCAAGCGCGATGGGGTCGGATCGACTAGCTGATGACAAAGAGGTCAATGGGCAAGAAGGCTGGGCAGGCAAGCTCCGGACCTGGGGAACAGCATATAGACATCCTGAAGCAAGTGAGGGAAGCCGCTGAAAAGCGAATCCTCTTCTTGCCTCACGCCGTCAACCAGATGAACGCACCTGACCGCCTGATAACGACCCAGGAGGTACGGGCGGTTGTCTTTGGTGGCTTGGTTATCGAGGAGTATCCTGAGGATGTGCGAGGGCATAGTTGCCTAATCCTGGGCTGGGGTGAGGAAAAGCGGCCTGTACACGTTGTATGTGCGCCAAAGGCGGAGTACCTGGCTGTCATCACCGCGTACCTGCCCAGTCCGCATCAATGGGAGCCCGACTGGCGAACCCGCAGAAAGAGGTAAGCATGGAATGCCTATACTGTAGTGGCACGCTGATGCGCAAGAAGGTTGGCTACACCGCCACGCGCAAAGGATATCATCTGATCATCGACGATGTGCCAGCTTGGGTATGTGAGCAGTGCGGAGAACCGCTGTTTGACGAGAAGACAGTAGACACGATCCAGGAGCTATTGCGCGGCGTGGACACTCGCCTGAAGGACTCCGCACTCGCGTTTGCCGCAGCATAGCCGCGGCTGCTTCTCCCTGTGCGTGTGCGGCGCATTGGCGTCCTCTCCCGGTCGTGCGTGCAGTGCAGCAAAAGTGCCACCTTCTGAGGCGCCAGCAGGCGCCTCATTGCTGTGAAAGCGCCTGACCGCGAGAACAGATCTTCCTCCGAGCGAATCCATGGCGCGCAAGCACTTCTACGTCGTCATCCACGGACGACTGCCTGGCATCTACCAAGAGTGGTTTGGCGAAGAGGGGGCTGCCCGACAGGTCGAGGGCGTCGACGATGCCATCTTCAAAGGGTTCGAGACAATTGAGGAAGCGCTGCAGTGGATCAGCGAGTTTGACCGTGAGACGCTGCTAAGGCTGGCCCCCGATCTGTTCGATCTCGCTGCTCGGCGCTCATCAGGACAAAAGGCCAAGAGCCCGGAGGACTGGCTGAGAGCCGGCAGCGTGGTTATCTACACATACGGCGCAGTGATCGCGAATCCCGACCTAGGTTGTTATGGCGTGGTTCTCTGCTTTGGGGGCCATAGGAAGGAGATGTCGGGCGGTTTTCAGGGGACGAGCGACCGCCGCATGGAATTGACGGCGTGTATCGAGGGTCTGAAGATCCTGAAGTTCACATGTCGGGTCGTCCTGTACAGCACCTCCAGCTACGTCGTCAACGGCATGACCCGAGGGTGGGCGGAACGCTGGCAAGCAGAGGGATGGAAACTGGGCGACAATCAAGAGGTAATGAATGCAGACTTGTGGCGGCAGCTTGTGACCCTGTGTCGCAAACACCATGTCCGTTTCCGCTTGGTCAGGGGATTGGCATCGCACCCTGACTATGTACGCTGCACCGAGTTGGCCATGGGCGCAGCCAAACACCCTTACCTTCCTGCTGACCTGAGTCGTGAGGATCGCATGCCTGACATCGGTCGCGCCCCATGAAGCGTCAGCATCAGCGGCGCGAGCCCCGTGTTTCTCGGAAGCGCTCGCTAGCTCACATCTCCACTGGCAGCTTATGTCTACGACGGCCCAAATCGAATGTACGGGTGTGAATTTAGGAGATCCGTCGAGAAAGCAGCGTAAATCGACTGGAACGTGCAGGCCGCTGAGGAGACGCGGTCCCTGGCGGATTCAATTGATCAGCATGCCTGCCCTCCGCCCAACGAGGCTCCTATGCCGCAGATTCGACCCATTGAGCAGGGGAGCGAATACCTCTCAGCCTCTGACGCGTCGAATGGCGAAGCGCCCGCAAGTCGACTGCCTTGCCGATTCGCGCGAGCGCTGCTACAATCTGCAGCAGGATCATCACCTCGATCCGGCCCAAGGAGGGTGTTTCCGGTGAACATTCGCCACTTTGTTGCCAGCGACTACCCGGCCATCGTCAGCATTCACCACAGTCTGCACATTGCTTGGCCGGAACGGCCCCCGACCCCGGCAGCCTGGGCGGAGGCCGACCGCACCCGCAACCCCAAGCTCAAGTACCAGCGCCTGGTAGCCGTGAAAGAGCAAGGGGTGGTCGGCTTTGGCTCCTATGGGCAGATCAGCCTGGACCATCACGTGCCACGATTCTATGTCAACGTCGAAGTCAGCCCGAACTATCAGCGACAAGGGGTCGGTGCGGCCCTTTATGATCAGCTCATGGCAGAATTGCAGCCCTTCAACCCACGTGTCCTTCGTGCGGATGCTTTCACAAACCTGCCGCAGGGTTTCTCGTTTCTTCAGAAGCGTGGTTTCTACGAAGCGTTTCGTGAGACACCGGTCCATCTGGCTATCCCATCCTTCGACTTCAGCCCATATTCAGATCTGGAATCGAGCCTGTTGGGTAAGGGGTACGCGATCAAGACCCTGCGTGAGCTGGAGTCCGACCCCGGCCGCGACCGGAAAACCTACGACCTGTATTGGGCGGTGACCGAAGACGTGCCTCAGGAAGAGACTCTGATTGAGAAGCAGGATTTTGACGATTGGCTGAAGTGGGCATTGCACGATCCCACCATCCTGCACGATGCCTACTTCATCGCTGTGCGTGGGGGCGAGTACGTGGGCTTGAGTGAATGGGGCAGAGACCCGGACGGCGATGTTCTGCAGGGCGGATTGCTCGGTGTCCGGCGGTCACACCGCGGGCAGGGCCTTGCCCTGGCGATGCAGCTGCGTGCCATCGCATATGCAAGAGAACACGGCTATCCGGTGCTAAAAACCTGCACCGCCGTCCAGAATTCTCCGATGCAGGCGTTGTTCAACAAGCTAGGCTTTGCCCGCGACCCGGAGTGGCTGCAGTGCCAGAAGGACATCAGCGACTAGCTTGGCACCGCCCACGAGCTCACGGCGGTGTGTGTCGATGCCTTCCGCGATGACTGGGTGCCTTTGATGGGCTATCCTACAACCTACTCTGTCAATCTGAGCGTGGCGAGCACGGGATGATCACCGGCCTCCGCGTGTCGGGCACCTGCTTGCCAAATCTCCGGTTCGCCAGGCAGAGGTCTTGATGAACAATCGCCATTTTGCCAAGTGCACGTTGAGCGATTCGCCGACCGAGGAAGAGGTTGGCTTCGTTCACAATAGTCTCGAGCAGTAGAGCCGGACACAAACAGGCGGGGAATTCGATGAGCCCGGCATCGAGATTGGCCTGGTGCTCAAGAACCCGCAGGGCAGTGTCGTGGGCGGGGTCACCGCCATCTCTCAATTCCGAGTCCTGCACCTGGACGCCCTCTGGGTTTCCAAGGAGTACCGTACTCAGGGTCATGGTGGCAGACTCGTGCTGCAGGCAGAACAGCTCGGCTTCGAGAAGGGCTGCATCGCCGCGCAGACGCAGACCTTCTCCTTCCAGGCGCCTGGCTTCTACCAGAAGATCGGGTACCGGGTGCTGGGCATCTACGACGGCTATCCCGATGGCATCACAGAGTACACGCTCATGAAGAGGCTGCCATCGCACCACCAGGCACCGGCCGGACGGATGGGGGTGCCTGGTGACGAATCCCCAGGCAGTCTCTTCGTCACCGAGCCTGCGGCTGCAGACGATCTGAAAGCTGTACACACCGGACTGTACTGGTCTGTCGACGAACATGTGGGTACCGAGCGAGACAATCCAGGCATCACCATCCGGCTGGTCGCCAGGGATGACACCGGTCAGATCCTGGGGGGCTTGCTGGCCTGGACGACGCTCAGGAACATGATCCTCGACGGCGTATGGGTCGATGAGTCATACCGCGGCAGGGGGCTCGGCGCCAGACTCATGATGGAGGCTGAGCGGATCGCCCGGAATGCTGGGTGTATCGCCTGCCAGACATACAGCTTTTCCTTCCAGGCTCCCGGTTTCTTTCAGGAACTGGGGTATGTGACGTACGGGATGTCTGACGGATATCCTCCACCCACGACAGAGTCCTACTTCATCAAGACGTTCTGACGCGCTCAGCCTGCGACCCATCCGAACCGTGGATGAAGAGGGAGCAGACTGACGCCTGCAGCAGAGCATAGGTGCGAAGTGCTGTCCGCGCCCCGACGTCAACATGTGGCTGTGGAGAACCTATCAGATCCGAGCTCCACCAGCACCTCGTGTCGATGACGGATGAGATCGAATCTACGGGTATACATTTAGGAGAGCCGTAGAGAAAGCGGCATAAATCGATGGAACTAATGCGAAACCCTCTCGGCCCTTCTCTTTGGCCGGTTCATTTGGCTAGCAGGCCGTTGTCACACGGCGCACTCGCGTCGCAGGATGACGGCTTGCCGCTTTGTAAGACAGCTCCGGCCAACGTGTGATCGAATGATCCAAGGAATCCTGCAATCCTGTTTGACAAAGCCGCTCGTTGTGCTACAATAGGCGGGCGACAACGGTGGGCCCAGCGTCGCTGCCAGAGGACAGGATGATGTGAGCGATCTTCAACGCATACGACAGTTGGTGATCGACAGGAGGTATTACCTATCCGCTCACGCGGAAGAGGAAATGTGGGCTGATGGGCTCGAACGCCCTGACATGGAGCACTGCATTTTGAGAGGGCGGATCGAGAGGCGCATGACCCAGGACGTGCGAGGCACACGATATCGCATTGAGGGACCGGCTAGGGATGAGCGCCTGATCCATGTGATCTGCCGGTTCCATCAGGTCCGAGACCTGATCATCATCACCGTGTATGCACTAAAGGTGGAGAAATGATCTGCGAGTTCTGCGGGGGTCAGACAGTCAAGAGAAAAGTACGCAAGGTCCACTGGCTAAGGCAGCGGCTCTATATCATCGATGACGTGGAAGCTGAGGTCTGCCAGGAATGTGGCGAGCGGTACTACCATGCAGCTACGCTCGACTCTATAGACCAATTGCTGGAGTCGGGCCAACCGATCGTGAAAGAGCAGCTTCGAGTCGAAGTGATTGGGATGCCGGCATAGCTGATGCCGATCACGAATCGTGGCCTCACACCTCCACCAGCACCTTATGTCGATGACGGATGAGATCGAATCTACGGGTGTGAATTCCGCAGGAGCGTAGAGAAAGCGGCATAAATCGGCTGAAATAGACTGGGGCCCGCTTGGCTTCAGACTCTGACCGTTCACTTGATCAGCAAGCCGTTGCCAGGCGACCCAACATGGTCGCACGACAGCGGCTTGCTGTGTCCTCTTGCTCCGCTGTCTGGATCACCGTGCCGCCGGTGCAGACCCTGTGGATCCGTTACGCATGCGGCTAACTCCTTTACGTCTGGGCAATGGCCGGGAATAGGCCAGCGGTCACGCCGGCCAGGCTGTTCACTGGTATGCTGGCCGAGTGTTCCCGTCTGTCGGGATTCTGCTCAGTGGCCTTTAAGGCAGCCGGCGCGGCGAATACTCCTCAACAAGCGGTGGATGTGGCCTGCACCGGCGGCAAAGTGATCCTGGTCGGGATTCCATCCGACGACAGGATGACGATCAAAGCCTCGACGGCCCGGCACAAGGGTCTCGTCCTCAAGCCGGTCTTTCGCATCAAGCATGCTTATCCCCGCGCCATCCGTCTGGTGCAGACCGGTATGGTAAACGCCAAGCCGCTGGCTACTCACCTGTTCCCCTTGGGGCGCATCGGCGAGGCCTTTGAGCTGGTCGCCGGCTACCTCCGTCCAGGCTCCCCCTGCATCGACGTCGGCACCAACGTCGCGCCGAATCTGCCCGCCACCGACTTTGAGGGTGATCCCCGCGTGATGGATAGGAATCGCGACGGGACGGTCACTGTAGACATGGGGGTAGATGAGGTGTATGGGTACGCTTTCTACCTGCCGCTCATTTTCAGGAGCTACTGAACGGAGCCACCAGTCTGGCATTCGCGTAGGCTTCTCGCTTCGCAGAATCCACGCCAAACCGCCTCGTTTCCGCGCTTGTCCCTGGAGAGACCACCGCCGGCGCCCCGAGCCCCTCGCATCGCCCCGGTATGGGTGGCGCGCCATATGCGTCCTGATCCCCGTTTGACATCCGCGCCCAATGGGTATACGCTACGCCCTGCAGGGAGCCCTCGACCAGCACTACTCGCTTGCCTACCTGCACCAATGCCAGTGCCTCCCTGTCGCTCGGTCGTCAGTGCATCCGGGCCGCCCAGCCCGGCAGCCGATTGACTCTGTACCTGGCCAAAAGGAGAGCATCGATGAAGAACAGAACCATGGCTCCTCTCAGCTTCGCAGTCTGCGTAGCCTTGTTCCTGCTCCTGGCCCTCGCGCTCTCTCTGCGGGTGCACGGCCAAGCCCAGATGCTCCTAACGCCAACGCCAACAGGAACGCTGAAGCCAACGGCAAAGCCAAAGCCAACGCCGACGCCAACGCCGACGCCAACGCCTCTTCCTGGCAGGACTCTCTTTGTCGACGCCGACGCGACAGGCGCGAACAATGGCACCTCATGGGAAGATGCCTTTTCCACCCTGCAGGCTGCCCTGGATGCGGCTGGGGCGGGCGACGCGATCTGGGTGGGGGCGGGGACCTACACCCCTACCCACGAGTCCTCTCCAGGCGACCCTCGCTCGGCGACCTTCCAACTGAAGAACGGCATGGCCGTCTACGGCGGGTTCGATCCGACGGTGGGCGACGTCGGCTGGGAGGACCGCGATTGGGTGAACAACGTCACCATCCTGAGCGGCGACATCGGGACTGTTGGGGATTCGAGCGATAACAGCTACCACGTCTTCTACCATCCGCCGGTGCTTGCCCTGGACCGCACCGCCGCCCTGGACGGGTTCACGGTCAGCGGCGGCAACGCGGACGGCGGTGGTTGGCCCAACGACTGCGGCGGCGGGATGTACAACGACCACTCGTCCCCAGCAGTGGCCAACTGCACCTTCTCGGACAACTCGGCCTTGGTCTTGGGTGGCGGGATGTACAACGACACGGGGTACAAGCTGCTGCCAATGACCAACTGCACCTTCTTGGACAACTCGGCCGTCGAGGGCGGCGGGATGTTCAACGCGTCTTCCGCCTTGGTAGTAATGACCAATTGCACCTTCTCGGGCAACTTGGCCGACCTCGGCGGCGGGATGTACAACAATGCCAATCAGATTACGTTGACCAATTGCACCTTTTTGGGTAACTCTGCCACCAACGACGGCGGCGCGATGTACAACTACCTCACGGTGAGGGTGACCAACAGCATCCTGTGGGGGGATAGCCCCAGCGAGATATCCGGCGGTGGCAACGTCACCTACAGCGACGTCCAGGGTGGCCGGGAGGGCACCGGGAACATCGACGCGGCCCCGCTGTTCGCGGACCCGGGCAGCGGCGACTACCATCTCGGCCCGGGCTCCCCGTGCATCGATGCCGGCAGCAACGGCGCTCCGGCTCTGCCCGACGCCGACTTTGAGGGGGATCCGCGCGTCGTAAACGGGGACGGGGATGGCACGGCCGTCGTGGACATGGGGATTGACGAGGCACCGGAGATCGCTCAGTCCATCTTTTATGTAGACCAGGATGCGGAAGGCAACAACGACGGCAGCTCATGGGAGGATGCTTTCATCGACCTACAGGATGCTCTGGACGCGGCCGACGGCGACCAGATTTGGGTAGCGGAGGGGACCTACACGCCTACCCACCTGTCCTCACCCGGCGAGCCGCGCTCGGCGACCTTCCAACTGAAGAAAGGGGTGGTCGTCTACGGCGGGTTCGACCCGGCCGTGGGCGACGTCGGCTGGGAGGATCGCGACTGGGTGAACAACGTCACCATCCTGAGCGGCGATATCGGGACCGTGGGGGACCCCGCCGACAACTGCTACCACGTGTTCTACCATCCGTCGGAGCTGGCCCTGGACGGCAGCACCATCCTGGACGGCTTCACGGTCAGCGGCGGCAATGCGAACGGCCCCTCTGATCATGTCTTTGGCGGCGGGATGCTCAACGCCGGGGCCTCGCCAGCGATCGCCAACTGCACCTTCTCGGGCAACTCGGCCGACTACTTTGGCGGCGGGATGTCCAACCTGTACTCATCGCCAGCGGTGACCAGTTGCACCTTCTCGGGTAACTCCGCCAGCGATGGGGGTGGAATGTACAACGGACTCTCCTCCTCGCCGGTGGTGAGCGATTGCACTTTCTTGGACAACTCGGCCTATCGGGGCGGCGGGATGGCTGACCGCGATGGCTCCTCGCCGGCCGTGACCGACTGCACCTTCGAGGGCAACACGGCCGACTACGGCGGTGGGATGTACAACTACGATTCGTGGCCGGCGGTGACCGGCTGCGCCTTCACGGGCAATTCGGCCAGCCATGACGGGGGCGGGATGCTCAACCACGAGTCCTCGCCGGTGGTGACCGAATGCACCTTCTCGAGCAACTCGGCTGTCAATGACGGCGGTGGGATGCGGAATGTTTCCTCCTCGCCACAGGTGACCGACTCCACCTTCACGGGCAACTCGGCCGCCGGCGGCGGAGGTATGTCCAACGAGTCCTCCTCGCCGGTGGTGACCCATGGCACCTTCGAGGACAACTCGGCCAGCAGTGAGGGCGGCGGGATGCGAAATGCTTCCTCCTCGCCGATGGTGAGGAACAGCAGCCTTTTCTCGGGAAACACGGCCCACGACGGCGGCGGGATGTACAACCACGCGTCCTCGCCAGTGGTGACCGACGGTATCTTCGAGGACAACTCGGCCAGCAATGACGGTGGCGGGATGCTCAACAACGAGTCCTCGCCGGTGGTGGCCAACTGCATCTTCTCGGGCAACTCGGCCGGCGTACATGGCGGCGGGATACTCAACGACGGCTCTTCGCCGTCAGTGACCGACTGCACCTTCTCGGGCAACTCGGCCAACTACAGCGGCGGCGGAATGTACAACAGCGGCTCGTCACCGGTGCTGACGCAATGCATCTTCACGGGCAACTCGTCCGACCACGGCGGCAGCGGAATGGCCAACTGGGTCTCCTCCTCGCCGACGGTGATCGACTGCACCTTCTCGGGCAACTCGGGCGAAGGGATGGCCAACTGGCAGTATTCCTCGCCGACGGTGACCGACTGTACCTTCACAGGCAACCTGGGTGACGGGATGCATAACAACGATTGGTCCTCGCCGGCAGTGGTCAACTCCACCTTCATAGGCAACTCCGGTAGCGGGATGTCCAATGTCATACTCTCCTCGCCGGCTGTGATCAACTGCACCTTTTCGGGCAACTCGGCCCACGGGATGTCCAACTGGTCTTCCTCGCCGACGGTGACCAACTGCATCCTGTGGGGGGATAGCCTGGGCGAGATCTCCAACGATGAGAGCGAACCGGTCGTCACCCACAGCGACATCCAGGGAGGCCACGACGGAACCGGGAACATCGATGCGGACCCGCTCTTTGTGGATCCAGACACCGGCAACTACCACCTCGGGCCGGGCTCCCCGTGCATCGACGCCGGCACCAACGACGCGCCGAGTCTGCCCGTCCACGACTTTGAGGGGGATATCCGCGTGATGGATGGCAACGGCGACGCGATGCCCGTCGTGGACATGGGGGCCGATGAGGTGTGGGCAACCCCTCCGGATGTCATCCATGTGGATCAGGATGCCGCTGGCTACAACACTGGCACCTCCTGGGAGGATGCCCTGATCGATCTGCAGGATGCCCTTGCCTGGGCGGTGGACGGCGTCGAGATCTGGGTGGCGGAGGGCACATACTACCCCTCGGCGGAACGGGGTGGCAGCGGGGACCGCTACAGGACCTTCCAGCTGAAGAACGGGGTGGCGCTGTACGGTGGGTTCGACCCGACGGCGGGCGACGCCGGGTGGGAGAACCGCGACTGGGGGAGCAACGTGACTGTCCTAAGTGGCGACATCGGGACCCCCGGCGACCCCGCCGACAACAGCTACCACGTCTTCTACCACCCTTCGGAGCTGACCTTGGACGGTACCGCCCTTCTGGACGGATTCACGATCAGCGGCGGCAACGCGAATGGCGATGATTGGCCCAACTACGCGGGAGCTGGCATGCTCAACGACTCCTCCTCGCCGGCAGTGCTCAACTGCACCTTTGCGAGCAACTCAGCAACCTTTGGTGGCGGGATGTTCAACGACGGCTCCTCGCCGGCTGTGGCCAGTTGTACCTTCGCGGGCAACTCCGCCCTCTTCGCCGGCGGAATGTACAACAGCGACTCGTCACCAGTGCTGACCGACTGCACCTTCATGGGCAACTCGGCCGACTATCGCGCCGGCGGAATGTACAACAGCGATTCGTCACCGGTGCTGACCAACTGCACCTTCACGGGCAACTCGGCTGCTGATTCCGCCGGAGCAATGGCGAACATGCTCTCCTCAGCGCCGATATTGGAGAACTGCACTTTCTCGGGTAATTCGGCCGACGTAGGCGGTGCGATGATCATCTGGAGCTCCGCCTCGCCAACGCTGACCAACTGCACCTTCACGGGCAACTCGGCCACGAGCGGCGGCGGGATGCTGAACTTCGGGTCCCCAGCAATAACCAACTCCATCCTGTGGGGGGACAGCCCTGACGAGATAGCCAACGGCTCTGGTGGCGAGCCGGTCGTCACCTACAGCGATATCCTGGGCGGCTACGACGGGGACGGAAACATCGATGCAGACCCGCTGTTCGTGGACCCCGCCAGCGGCGACTACCACCTCGGCCCCAGCTCCCCGTGTATCGACGCCGGCACCAACGACGCACCGAACCTGCCCGCCTACGACTTTGAGGGCGATCCCCGGGTCGTGGACGGAAATGGTGACGGCATAGCAGTCGTGGACATGGGCGTGGATGAGGTGTTCGGTGGGCACGCCGTCTACCTGCCGCTCATCTTCAGGAGCTATTGAACTGAGCTGGCGGAAGTCCGGCACCTCCCCGGCCCGGGCCCCGCGAGCCTGGGCCGGCGTGGCGCTCTCGACCGTCTACATGGCTTGGCGTCATGGGCTTAAGAGAGAACCCGGAGTGCGAGGGTCACAAGGCAGTGTCTGCTGTTTTGCCCGAATCAGGACAATGAGAACCACAGCAGCAGAGGTTTGGCGATGAAGATCACATTCCTCCTGGTTGTCTACGGTGTCGCCACCGTCTACTTCGGCGTGCACGTCCTTCGGATCGTGCCGACGTTCCTGCGACTCCTCGTTGCCCTCCGGGCCGGCTCCGTAAAGTGGCCCGGCCCGAGGATTCATGACCCCAACTCCAATTCCGGCACAGTCAGAGAGCGCCTCGGAGTGGGCTACGAGAACCTCTTCTCGACCTTCGCCAGGAACAGCCTGACTGTCGTGGCGGCGCTTTTCTACTCCGTAGGCATGGCGCTCACCCATACTCCAGTGCTGAGTCCCTATGTCAGGATCAAGGGACCAGCCTGGGAATGGGTCTTTCTGGCCGTCGCCTTTGTGGGGGCATGGATGGCGGCCAAGCAGGTGCGGCGCAACTTGGCCCAGGTGAACAAGGTGCTGGCCGATCTCGCGACAGGAGCAGAGCCCCGGGCAGCGGAAGGCCGTTCGGCCGAGGCCGAGTATGCGATCGAGCACCCTCTGCTCAAGCTCATGGGCCGCTCCGAGGGCGACAGGGCTCTGAACATCTTCTACGAGTCGGTGAGGTGTCACCAGGAGGGAAACGCGCAGAGGGCGCTGGCTCTACACCAGGAAGCCATGCGCAGAGATCCGTCCCTCCACGAGCACGCCCGCGAAGCTCTGGCCAAGATGCTGCAGGGGCGCGGCCCGAAAGAGGCAGGGCCCATATACTACTGGATGGGCATCCACTCCGAGTGGTTGAGGAGCTGGAAACGCGCCGCGTTCTGCTACGAAAAGGCCGCGGATGCCTTCCATGAGCTGGGCTACCGGAATCGCGAGTCCAGGGCCCGCTGCAACCTGGGCCACGTCAAGATGCAGATGGGCGATCCGTCTGCCATGGAGGAGTTCGAGAAGTCAGTCGCTCTGAATCCAGCGAACGGAACCGCCCACATCAATATCGGAACAAGCTACTACGGAGCCAGCGAGCCTGGAGACGAAGGGCACAGCCGTGCCCTCGACGCTTTCGCCGATGCGATTGTGGCCGACCCTATCCGATACGGGCAGGTCGTCATGTCGCGCCTGCGCTCAATCGGGTACACCTGGAGAGAAGACATGGAGGAGATCACGCGCAGGGTGGAGAGCAAGCGCGCCGGCACTGCCGGCGCCAGCGGGTCAAATAGCGCACCCTCACCCTCGGATGAAGCCCGGCCAAACGGCTTGGCCAGGGCAGGGGCGAATCCCATGAGAACCACCAATAAGACCCTCGCCTTCTCCCTTATCTCGTATCTTCTCATCGCTGCGTCTGCCTCTCTCTACATCCAGGACAGAGCGGGCTTCCGAGCCCTCTTCTCGCAGATCACTCCAGGCCCCCCGCCCTACTCCGGCTCTGGATTCGGCCTGGCAGCGGCAGGCCTTTTCGGGATCGGCGCGTGCGTCTGCCTGGTCATCGCACTCAGGTTGGCGATAAGCGATCTGGCTGCGCGCGACAGCTTCACTTCCAGGGCCATGCAGGCATCCGGCGAGCGCAAGGCAACACTCGGAGAGATCCTCTTCTCTGACTACACCGTCAAGCCCACGACGGTTCCCGGCGCTCTGCGCCTCCAGGTGACAACACTTGTCCGAGCCCTGTTCAAGATCCTCGCGGTATACCTATCCATCGCGTCCCTGAACCTTTTCATGATGCTGCTGCTCGGCGCGCTGACATTCGTCCCCAGCATAGTCCTGGGCCGCACTGTGCCCATGCTATGGCACGCTGCTCTCTTTCTGTTCTGGTTCTTGGTCTGTCACAGGGCACTCCTGCAGAAACAAGCCGAAGCGACGGGAGTCGGCCCGGCGCCGGACATCCAGGCGCCTCGTCGACCCGCCTTGAGCCCACCCCTGGCGGCGTCCGTCCGTGCAGCCTCGACCGATGGCGTGACGCCACAGCTCATCCTCGAGGTCCTGCGCCAGGAGAGTGTCGTGGTCGCCATCAAGAACGACCTGGCGAGGACCGGTCAGATCGGCTACAAAGAGATATGGCGTCTGGGCCTGATCGCGCCCGACCAGGACAGGTTCGATCCTCACCCAACCGGGCTGTCCCTCGGGGAGAGAATGAAGAAGCTTCGAGAGGATGCCAGTTACCGGGCCAGCCTCTCGGAGCAGATTGCCCCCAAGCGCACGGCCGTGCTGAACAATCCCATCAGTCTCGGCACTCAGCCCCACAGGCTTACGGTGGCCGGCGGAGCGGTGCGGCCGTTGATCGGCTCCTACCCCGGATGGAGCTATGGGTTAAACACCAAGATGCGCCCCGGCGAGTTCGTCCGCATCAGGGACATCCTGGTCGATACCGACACCCCTTCTACCCGAAACCGGAATCCCTCCTTGGCGCACTTCCTGCGCGAAGACGGCTTCCCTCTCAAAGCGGCGTACCCCGACGGAGATCCATTGACTGCGGATAGAGGTGGGACCATCGTGATCGACAAGGGGGAGCTGGGCATCATCTCCCCGCACTACTTCGTTCAGAGGCGCTTGATCGGCGATCAAGGGGACCTGGTCGACTTGGGGCTCGACGAGGATTTTGGCCTGTCTCCCTCCTTTGGCGTGAAGATGCGGCCCTCGGTTTCGCGAGGGCTGGTTCAGTCTGTGAAAGCCAATGGCTACATCCCCGTTCTCAGGTATCGCTCGGTCCCTTATGCCACCGATTCCTTCCTCCCGATACTGGACACGCCCTTGAGCGACAGCGGGTGGGCCGATCTCTACATCGACACGAGAGGCAGGGGAAGGCTCTTCATCGCCAGGCAAAAGACCCTCGACGAGTGGTATGAGATGATGAAGAGGCTGAGAGAGCTGTTGTATCGCGAGTTGGCCAAGAAGGACTATCACCTTCTCGGCCTCGCCCAAGATGCCCCTCACCTGAGCGAATACCTGGCCCAGAAGCAGGAGATACTGTCGGACTATTACATCATCCAGGACTGGGTGCTGCCTTGAGCAGGGCGCCCGATCTCGAGGGATGTGAGGTCGATGCGTTTTCCGTGGTGGGAAGTAAGCAAGATCCATAGGAGGTGTTCAATGAAGCACGGACCAACTGCGAACACAGCGAAACGTCTTTTCACCACTCTGGCGCTCGTCACCATGCTGCTATCAGCAGTCGCATCCCCGGTCTATGCGGACGGCACGTGGACGAACCAGACCCGCACCCCGTCCGCACGATCCGGCCCTGCCATGGCCTACATCGGCGAGGGTAAGGTGCTCCTTTTTGGCGGGTGGGAGGGCTCCTGCGACGGTGAGACCTGGCTCTATGACCTCAGCGACAGCACCTGGACGAACAAGGCCCCCGCAACGAGCCCGCCGGCACGAGCCGACCATGCCATGGCCTACCTCGGCGGAGATAGGGTGCTCCTCTTTGGAGGGCTTGAGGATATCTGGGAGCCCCCTCTGGGCGATACTTGGGTATACGACCTGAGCGACAACACCTGGACAGAGCAGGCCCCTGCCGCCGCCCCGTCCGCAAGAGAGTGGCATGCTATGGCCTACCTCGGTAGAGGTCAGGCGCTCATGTTTGGCGGCTTTGATTACGACGGCCCTAACGGCGAGACCTGGGTGTATGACCTAAGCGACAACTCCTGGACGGAGCAAGCCTCCGTTGCTGGCCCGTCCCCACGATACGGCCATGCCATGGCCGCCCTCGACGGGGACCAGGTGCTCCTGTTCGGCGGGGAGCCGCCCGGGGTGGGCCTGAGCGTTGAGACCTGGCTGGCGAGCGGGTTCGGGGTGCCTCCCTTCAGAGTGTACCTGCCGCTGGTGCTCAAGTAGCAGACAACCATAGAGGAAAACAACGAGATCACATCTCCACCAGCTCCTTGTGTCGATGACGGCTCAAATCGAATGTTCGGGTATGAGGTTCGGGCCGTAGAGAAAGCGGCATAAATCGACTGAAATGAGCTGAGGATCAGAAGGCTTCAGCCTCAGGCCGATTCGCTTGGTCAGCAAGCCGCTGTCAGGCGACTGAATGCGGTCGCACGACGGCGGCTTGTTTTGCCCTCAGCTCATTTGCTGGCCATTCAAACGCAGGGTAGGCACTCGAAGGCTTGCTTGACATTGAGGTCTGGGGTGTGCTAGAATACAGATGCGGAGCAAGGGCAGCGGACGATGGCATCGCCCGAGCGTCATGCTTGCCGGAGGTGATGATGACGGAGACAATGGTGCTAGAAGTGCCCTTGAGCAAGGATCTGTTCTCGATGCTGGGTTTCTCCAGGGCTGAAGCCGTAGAGTCCCTCAAAGAATTCTCAGTGCTTGGCCTGTACCTGGAGCGCAAGATATCCGCCGGGAAAGCGGCCGAACTGATGGGCGTCAGGAAGAGGGAGTTCATCAGGCTCCTCGCTCGCAAGGGCGTCCCGTACTTTGATTACACGGTCGAAGAGCTGGAGGGGGAGTTTCGGGCTGTTGACGAGTGGAAGCACGAGCATGCCTCTGCCTGAGCCAGTCGTGTCCAATTCTGGGCCCCTCATCACGTTGGCGACTATTGGCAAGCTATCCTTACTTGAGGCGCTGTTTGGGGAGCTTTGCGTTCCACAGGCGGTGTATGACGAAGTCGTCGCCCAAGGCTCAGGCGAGCCGGGCAGCGCCGAGATATCTGCGGCTTCGTGGATTCGCGTCCATCAGGTGCAAGACGACTTGGCAGTCCACCTCTTGCAGGAGTCGCTTGGCGCTGGCGAGAGTGAGGCGCTAGTATTGGCCCAGGAGTTGCATGCCAAGTATGTGCTCATCGACGACGCGCTGGCACGGAGAAAAGCTGAGCACATTGGGCTGCGCCTTACAGGCACGCTAGGGCTGTTCTTGATGGCAAAGAAGGCCGGCCTGATATCTGCTGTCAAGTCGATCTTGGATGAGCTGAGGCAGACCGACTTCAGGATGAGTGATCGGGTGTACCAGGATGTGCTGAGCAAGGCGGGAGAGTCATAGGGCAAAGAGCGACTATCTCCTCGGCGACGGCGAATTCCGACACCACTTGAGCGCAGCGTCGCCGGCGCTACACCTCCACCACCACCTCATGTCGATGACGGCTCAAGTCGAATCTACGGGTAGTTTCGCAGGGCCGTAGAGAAAGCGGCACAAATCGACTGAAATCGTGCCCGGCCCAGATCCTCTGGTTCAGTCGCTCGGCGACCTCAAGAGGTCCAAATGTGCTTCCTCTAGGGGTGCACCGTGCCGTCGGGCATGGTCGCGCCAGCGAGGCTCTTGGCCTGGGCCAATTGCTCGGACGTCACTGCAGCGCCGGTCAGGTTGGCCGCGCTCAAGTGTGCCTGGTCAAGAACGGCCCCGCTCAAGTTGGCCCTGCTCAGGTCGGCGGCGTTCAGATAGGCCCCGCTCAGGTTTGCCCCCGTCAGATTGGCCGCGCCCAGGTCGGCGTCGTTCAGATAGGCCCCCGTTAGGTTGGCCGCGGTCAGGTCGGCCCCGCCCAGATCGGCCTCACTCAGATTGGCCCCGCTCAGCTTGGCCTCACTGAGGTTAGCCGTACGCAGGACGGCCTCACTCAGGTCGGCCCCGCCCAGGTGTGCCGTGCTCAGTTTGGCCCCGCTCAGGTCCGCCCCGCTCAAATGGGCTGTGCGCAGGATGGCACTGCTCAGGTCGGCCTCTGTCAGGTCGGTCTTGGTCAGGTTGGCCTGGTCCAGCTTGGCCCCGCTCAGGCGGGACATGCGCAGGTCGACCCTATGCAGGTTGGCCCCGATCAGGTTGGCCCCGATCAGGACGGCCTCACGCAGGTTAGCCCTTTCGAGGTTGGACTCGTTCAGGTTGGCCTCGCTCAGGTCGGCACAGCCTAGATTGGCCCCGGTCAGGTTGGCGTCGGACAGGTCAACCCCGCGCAGGTTGGCGTGAGTCAGGTCGGCACCACTCAGGTCAGCCCCTCCCAGGTCGGCCCCACTCAGGTCGGCCTTGTGGAGGTTGGCTTCATGCAGGTTGGCAATTCGGAAGCTCCGTTCTCCAGCCTCGAATCTTCTGACAACCTCTTTTGCGTCCATGTCCTTCTCCTCTCAGTTCGAGGACTCCCACAGCCCCCCGGAGCTACGGCCGTGATGCCAGTGCTTATCTTCATCTGTCGCCTGCCTCACAGGTTCACGAGCCTACGGAATGACACATACGCATCAGCAAGCAGATCCGCAGAAGAGGCATCCCCACGAGCGAGCAGCGTGATGATCTCATCGCGCCGGGCAAGCAGGGGCAGTAGACCCACTACTTTCCCCTGCGAGAGGGCAGAGTCTGAGCCCTTGTCTGTTTCTGTCCGTAGGGCAGTGAAAAAGTCACTGGCCGCCACGCGAGCTGCCTCATAGTCTTCCCGCTGCGCATCGAAGGCCGCAGCGGCGAGGCTATTCTGCATTTTGGCCAGGCCCAATTGGCGCTCTGTGTCAGACAGACTGCACGAGCACCGGCGAAACTTGAGCCACCTCGGGACGAAGCCGCGCAGGAAGACGGCGAGCAGCAGTGCAACATAGAGAATAAAGCCCAGCATCCGGCGGGTGGTTTTCTTGACCGGTTCAGACGGCCGTTTTTCGCTCATGGCAACTCCCCTAGAGACTAGGCTTCGACAGCCTGTCCCGCATCTTTGAGAGATCTGGACACATGGCCCCTCTGCTCGGCGAGCAGGTCCTGACCACGTTGCTGCAGCTCTCCGGCCTGCTCCCGTACGTCGTCCGTGATCTGGCGGGCTTTGCCGCGGGCCTGCGCCACTGCGCCTTCCACGCTTCTGACCGTCTGATCGCGCAGCTCGATGCCTTGCTGCCGGATTTGGCCGCGAGTTTCCTTCCCCGATTGCGGCGCCAGCAACAGCATCGCCATCGCGCCCGCCAGGCCGCCCATCAGCAGCCCGACCAAAAAGCCCCAAAGATACTTTGCGACGTCCCCGAACTCCTGGTGATCATTGTCCATCCTGTCCTCTCCTCTGCTTCCGAGTTCTTCAGTACCACTGTACACGCTCAGCGCCCATCTGGCTATCAGCGAAAAGCCTATGCTGTTGTAGGACGGAGGCTGACTTGTCTGTTAGCGCACGCCTGACACGAGCGTTCCAGACTCATCAGGAAGCTCGAGATTGCTCATGGGACGATCGGCCACTCTTTTCACCGGCGTGGCACCCTTGTCTAGGCCCGCCGCTTCTCGCCGCTGCTTTTTGAGCTGATAGTAGGAAACGCTCAAGTAAGCGCCAAAGAGAAAGATGAGGCTGCTCAGGTAGGCCCAGGTCAGGAAGGCGAAAATGGCTGCCACTGAGCCGTAAACCAGGTTTGACAGGGAGAGGTAGGTGGCAACAAAGAACAGGAAGGCTTTCTTGGCCAGCTCCCAGAGAAAGCCGGCCCCTATCGCTCCGGGCAAGAGCTCGCGCCAGGTAGCGGCCCCATGCGGGAGCAGCATGTAGAGGACCATGAATGAGGCAACATCGAGCAAGATCGCGAGTGCCAAACTGATGCCACCTCCGATCGGGATGAATTCGTCGGGCAACCAGGGTCGGAGGCTGCCGGCAAGGGACGCCAGGAAGAGAGTCGATCCAATCAGGCCCAAGACGAATAGCATCGCCAGGCCGCGCCGCTTCCAGACAGGGCGGCGTCGTTTCGTGCTCCAGACTCCATCCAGGGTGAGGGTCACCGTGTGAAAGACCGTGGAGGCAGACCAGAACAGGCCAACAAGGGCGACAACGCTGGCCGGTCCACGCGCTCGCACAATTTCGTCGATATTCGGACCCAGCAGCTGGCCGAGGGCCGGCGCATAGAACTCGAGCTTTTGTACGGTTAGTTGCTGCTCCGACGCCGGTCCAAGGCTGAAGCTAGCGATAGCAATGGTCAAGAGGGTGACGGGAAAAAGGGAGAAGAGGGCATAGTAGGCCATGGCCGCGGCCGTAGTCCCCGAGGTAGGCCTTAGGGTGTCTCTGGCCGCGCCCGCCAATAGCCCTAGCCAGCCGTGTGTCTTGTCGTCAAGCCTGTGCGCGCCGCGGATGCCCTGCTGCCTCAGGCGAGCGACATGTCCTGCCATTTTGGGTGCGGTCATCGTCTGTCTCTTCAGGGCCCTGTGGGTACAGGCGGCCCGCCTTCGACCGCGATAGGTTGGGGCAAGTCAATTGGCCCGGAACTGCCGGCCGGCAGAACCGCCTGCAGAACCGGCTCAGCTTTCTGAATCAGGTGGGTGAGCCGCTCCATGCTGCTGGTCACCAACGGGGGAGGCGACTCGCCCATCCCCTTGATTGCAGCCCACACCACGGCTTGCCGCTCCTTGAGGTCTGAGACCTGCGCTGCAGACCCCGAGACAGCACGGTGGCTGACCAGGCTACTCCACACGATTTGGCAGACGCCTGACAGGGGCGGCGCAAGGATGATGCCGAGAAGGCCAAACGCGTCGGCCATGGCCGCCACAATGACCACGGTCAGAATAGGGTTGTCCCACCTTCGTTTGAAAAGCCATGGCTTGACCCATACCCCCAAGACAATCAAGACGATGAGCGTGTAGAGAGCCGTCAAGAGGCCAATCTGCACACCGGTCAGCAGCCCCACCAGGAGCGGTGCAAGGAGCGCCAGGGGCGCCCCAACCACGGGTATCAGGCAGGCCAGAGCGCCGGTCAGCGCCAGCAGCACAGGATAGGGGGACCCAAGCGCCCAGTAACCCAGGCCCAATAGTAGTCCCGCAAGGAGGCTCTGGACTAGCTGGCCGCGTATGTAGGCGCCGGTGTCAAACTCGATTGTGCGCCAGATACCACGCACTTGGTTGCGCTGCCCCGGTGGCAGCAACGAGAGCCAGAGCCGTTCAAAATGAACTTGGTTGCTGCTCCAGTAGAGGCTCAGAAACAGGACGACCACTGCGCCGGTCACGAAACCGCCAATGCCCTGCGTAAAGCCGAGCAGGGCCGGCAGCACACGTTGGCCCTGGTCGCCGGCAACTGCTTCGAAAAGCGTATTGGGCGTTGGCAGCCATCCAGCCAGCGTCTGTTGGAAGGCGGTGCCCTCCAACCATTGTGGCAGGCTCCACTCACCCTGCACCGATGCAGCTCGGGCCATCTGCTGTATCTCACTGGCCGCGGACCTTCCGGCTTGGAAGAGGCCGAAACCGAGGCTGCCAACGGCAGCCAAGCAGAGAAGGATCAAGGCCAGCCGCACTGGCCACTTCTGCATGGTCAAGTGCTTCGCCAATGGACGGACCGCAGCCGCAAGCGCAAGCGAGACCAGGAGGTACACGACGACGATGCGGAACTGCCACAGCACCACCAGTGCCAGCGCGGTGGTCAAAATCGCAGTACCGAACCGTACCATGTGCTTCGTCATGCTGCATCCGCTCCGCCGGCCTGGGCCAGCAGAGAATCAAGGTCAGTGGTAATGGCCTCAATCTCATCCATAATCTGATCGGTCTGCTTGATCCTTAGGTCCGAGCCCCCTTTCGTGAGCCGCGCTTGTTTGCGCAGGTCTCGGGCCAGATCTTGCGCCTCATAGCGCAGCCGGCTGGCACGGTCGCGGCCGGCCGAGACCTCCGGCTCAGCGGCTTCCGGCCTAAAGACGAAGCGATTGAGCAAGAGCTGGATAATGGCCGTCATGGGGATGGCCATGAGCACTCCGGCAATGCCAAACAGGGAGCCGAAAGCAAAAACCGCCAGCAGAGAGACGAAGGGATTGACTCCAACCGCCTTACGCATGACGCGCGGCACCAACAGGTTGTTTTCCAGCTGCTGAATGACAACTGTGGCGACGATGACCCAGATCAGCTTGCCGGGCGCGATCGACAGGGCAACCAGCGCCGCAGGAATGGCACCCAGCAGCGGCCCGACCATCGGCACGGCCTCCATCACGCCCGCCACGAGCGCCAGGACCAGCGCATTGGGCAAGCCGATGAGCAGATAGGCAGCCAGAGCCATGATGCCTATGACCACGCAAAGCACGCCTTGCCCGGCAATGAAAGATCCAACTTTGGTTTCCATGGCCGAAACAAGCTCGCCCACGCTCGCGCGCTGTCTTCTTGGGAACAGCAGCAGCAGAGAGCGGATAGCTTGCGGCCCGTCGAGCGTCCAGTGAAAGGTTAGCACGAGGATGATGGTGGCAATGAAGAGGATCTTGACCATCATGGTCACGTAATCAAGCGCCTGCCCTGCCGAAGCCATCATCTCCTGTCCCGTTTGCAGTACCGGCTGCAGGCTGGGCAGCGTCCCCGGGAGGAACTTCCCCAAGCGCATGATCAACTGATTCGGATTGTTCACCATCCACTCGCGCAGGCTCTCGTAGTAGCCCGGCACCGTGGCGGCGATCGTCGTCCCCTGTTCGACGATCAAGGGGACGAGCAACAGCACGAAGCCGGTCAGCAGGGCCAGCAGCAGGAAGTAGACAAGGATGACCCCCGCTATCCGGGGAAGTCCTCGCCGATGCAGCCACGCTACGGCCGGCCTGATCACCGTGCCCATCAGAATGCCGACAAACAAGATGAAAACAACTTGGTTGAACCGGTAGAGAAGCCAGAAGCCAAGGGCGATAGAAGCGAGGACGAGGGTAGCCCACACGACCCGCCGAAACGTCCACTCGTCTAGCTGCGAAGGCTGAATCTGCGCCACATTGCTCCTTGCCGGGATGATCGAGTCCCCCGAATTGTACAGCCGTCACAGGCCGAGGCGACCGGCCTCTTCTGCGGTGCCGAACTGGCACGACCTCAGCCCTGCGCCCACAACGCCCATCTGCATGACCGCGACCGCATGCTGTACTTGGGAATCACTCTCGGACGCCTGCCTCCGAGCGGGCCCGCCCCGTGTGTGTTCCTTGGCTCCCGGCTTGGCCCTATTCAAGATTGTACGCGCTCCGCGCACCCAGGTATATCAGCGGAAATCCGATGCCATTGTAGGCGACAGGCTCGCACGCCTGTCAGCCTACGTCCTACATTCACGCCACAGGCACCAGCGAACGCCGCCGGAAGCCCACCAGAAGCCAAACCGCCGCGAGCATCGACAGCAGCACTGGGATCAGCCAGAGCAGTGTCTCCCACCGGTTCAGAGCCGATGCCCAGCTCGATATCAGGCCCGTGCGCACGACGACCGGCTGTACCTCGAATTGAGCGAGCGCCTGGCCGGCTGCCTGGCGCACCGCCAGCGAGCGGTCGCGCCCCTGCGCGCGCTCCAGCGCGGCGCGGGCCTGCGGAGCTGCCAGCTCGCCCAGCGCCCAAGCCGCCTGCGCCCGCACGACCGGCTCCGAATCCCCCAACGCCTGCAACAGCGCCGTCGTCGCCGACGGCGAGGCGATCCAACCCAGCGCCTCGGCGGCATTGCTGCGCGCGGATGCGCCGGTGCTGGCCAGCATCTCTTCCAGTGGTAACACGGCGGGTTCGCCCATCGCTTCGATCGCGCCCAGGGCGGCGTGCCGCCGCGTGGTCATCTGTGCGTCGGCCAGGGCGGTCAGCAGCGCCTGCGTCGCGCCTGGGCTGCCGATGCGCCCCAACGCTTGCGCAGCCGCACGGGCCATGTCCGGATCGCCCTGCAGCAGTATCGCGCTCAAGGGCCCTACCGCCGCATCAGCGCGCATCATCCCCAGCGCCGCAGCCGCACTGCGCTGCACCTGCGGAACGGGGCTCTGAAGCGCCAACAGCAGTCCGCCGGCCGTCGCGGGATCGGCGATGCGGCCCAGCGCCTCACCCGCAGCCAGGCTGATGGCCGGGCTCGGATCAGTCAGGACTGCCAGGAGCGAGCCGCCTGCTTCCTGTGCGCGAGCAAGCCCCAGGATGCGAGCCGCGCTGGTGCGCGACGGGACGTCACCTGCTGCGCCAAGTTCCAAAGTGGCCACCGCGCGCGCCACGTCCGGCGCGTAACCCTGCAGACCGCCCGCCGTCACCGACCAGACGTTGAGCGGCTGGCCGGGTGCCAGCAGCAGGGCTGAGGTCGGCTTGGCCTCAGGAAACACAGGGCCAGCCATCGGCTGCCACGACAGGCCGCCGTCGAGTGTCAGAAAAGTGCCCATGGCAGCCGAGTGGAGCTCCGTGCCGCCTGCCAGTGAGCTCACGGCCGCATACACCACACCTGGCTCCTGGGGATCGGCCCGAAGGGCCGTGATAGACAAGTACAGGCCGGCCGCTTGGCCCAGTCCGGCCGAGGCCGGCTGCCAAGTCTGGCCTGCGTCGACGCTGCGGAAGATGCCATTCGCCTCAGTGCCCACGTACAGCGTTCGAGCATCGGCTGCGGCCAGGGTTGAGATACCACCCGGGACGGGCTGCGTCTGGCTCCACGACAGGCCGTCGTCGTCGGTGTAGAACAGGGTAGCGGGCGTAGCAGCCAAGAGGCGGCTGCCCACCAGCGCCAGGTGGCGCACGGGTCGTGAGGCCAGGTCAGGCTGTCCCGCCGAGATCGGCTCGAGCGCACCTCCGGCCGCCTGCCGGTAGATACCGTGGCCAGCAGTCCCCAAGTACAAGGTGCCCTGGCCGTCCCAGATCAGGCTCAGGACGGGCAGGCTCCCTGCCACCAGCCACCAGCTCTTCCCCCGGTTCTCCGAGCTGAATACCTGCCCGTCGGACAAGGAAACGGCCATCCGGTTCGCCGAGTCCCCGGCCCATGCCACCGGCGTGGCCTGGTTGTTGGGCAGCGTTAGCGGTTCCCACCTGACGCCCTGGTCGCTGCTGCGGAACAGCAGGGCCTGTGGCACGCCGGTGGGCTGCCACTTGGCGTACAGGGCGGGCGCGACCGGCCCAAGCGGCATCGCCATGCCGGCCACGTGGCTCCCCATCCCCGCCATCGACAGCCCGGCGGCGATGATCAATGCACTCAGCACCCAGCGCAGGGCGCGGCTCAATCCGTGTTTGGTTTGCATCAAAGACCTCGATCCCTTTCCGGTGATACTCATGTTGGCTACCCTGTCCTGTTAGGCCCGCGGCCCCCTTCCAGGAGCTCTGGGGCTGTGCCTGGGGCATCGCATTCCTCCCCGAAGGCGGCAGGGAACTACAACTATAGTATAGAGGATTGGCGCGCCGCAGTCTATCGGGTACAGCCTGATTCCTGTGTAGGCGGCAGGCTCGCTCGAACGTAGCCGGTTGTCCTACATCCCAGCCCGCCTCACCGGTGCGTGCCCTTTGCTCGTGGCATGCCGCTTCACACTGCTGCCGGGCGCCAAACGACGCTCGACGGAGTGTCAAAGAGAAAGATGGCACCGGTCCGGGAGTAGGTCAGGCAGGCGATGGCGTCTGGCCAAAGATCGTTTAGGGAGCACAGAAGCATCAGCCACCCGTCAATGGACCGGGTGGCTGATAACCTGGCGTCTCAGCACGAGCCAGACGCCCTCCGAGGCAGCCGATTGAGTCTAGTCGCGATCCGGGTCGAGAGGCTTACAGCACCCCAAGGAGCCTCAAGATGAGGAGTATTACGGCGATCACGATCAGAATGTGAATGAGGTTGCCGGTCTTGGGAAATCCGGAGCTAAGTCTCGGGCCGAAAAAGCCGAGCAGCCACAGAACGAACAGCACCACGATCACAGTCCACATGGCGAGCTTCTCCTTTCAATTGTAGTGGCGAGCGATGTGCTCAGGTGAGCCGTGCTCCACCGGTCCCGGCTACTTCTCGCCCTCCTTCGCCGAGAGGAACCTGTTCACCTTGGTGCCGCACTCGGGGCAGACGCCTTTGGCCATCGGCCGGCCCTTTGACGTCTTGGTGAGCGCACCGTTCTTGATCGTCCGCTTCGTGCGGCACTTGACGCAATAGCCTTCGAATTCCATTGTCCACCTCTTTCTTTTCTGTTCTTCTCGGGCACGAATTCGTACTTCAGGTCTGCCCAAGCTCGTCCATCATCCTGATTGTACACGCGAGGCACGTGAGGGTCCATCGGCGAAGGTCTGGCTCAGTTGTAGGTGGCAGGCCCGTTCGCCTGTCGGTGTTTGTCCTACATCATGGATGGCTCATGTTCCGGGGGCGGCCACAGGGCAACGTCCATGTCCGGTTCTCCCCCTAGCCTCGGGCCTTGTGCCCGTTCCAGACCCTCATGCGTCGGCTCTGTCACAGCCCTGGGAGCCGCGGCCTGTCGTTTGGCGCAAGTTCGTCTCTGTGATAAAATCTACAACCTCGGGCGGGCGAAGCCGAATTCCAGGAAGTCAATCATGGAAGATGCTGCAAGGATCAGGGGGATGGGAGCGATTCCTCACGCGGGCGGAGTTGCGTTCCGCGTGTGGGCGCCCAACGCGCAGCGAGTAGCCGTCATCGGGTCCTTCAACGACTGGGACGGCGAGAAGTGCCCCATGCAGCCGGAGGCGAACGGCCACTGGTACACCAATGTGGCCGAGGCTCGTGCCGGCGACGAGTACCGCTTCCTGCTCACCACGGCCAAGGGGGCGCTCGCGCGCATTGACCCCTATGCCCGCGAGGTGACCCATTCGGTCGGCAATGCCATCGTCCACGACCCAACCTTCGACTGGGATGGAGATGACTACCATCTCGCACCGTGGAACGAGCTGGTCATCTACGAGCTGCATGTCGGCACCTTCAACGACGAAGAGGACGACAACGCGCCCGGCAAGTTCGACTCGGTGTCCGCCCGGCTGGGGCACCTGAAAAAGCTCGGCGTCAATGCAATCCAGATCATGCCGATAGCCCAGTTCGCGGGCGAACGGTCTTGGGGCTACAACCCCTCCCACATCTTTTCGGTGGAGATCGCCTACGGAGGCCCTGTGGCCTTCAAGCGGTTCGTCAAGCGCGCCCACAAGCATGGCATCGCGGTGATCCTCGACGTCGTCTACAACCACCTTGGCCCGAGCGACCTCGACCTATGGCAGTTCGACGGCTGGTCCGAGAACGATTTCGGCGGGATCTACTTCTACAACGACGCCCGGGCAAAGACCCCATGGGGGGACACCCGGCCCGACTACGGACGCGGCGAGGTCCGCCAGTTTATCCTCGACAACGTCACCATGTGGCTTGAGGAGTACCACGTGGACGGCCTCCGCTTCGACGGCACCGTCTACATCCGCACACCCCACGGCCCCGGCAGCGAGGACCTGCCCGAAGGCTGGAGCCTGCTCCAAGCGATCAACAGCCAGGTCGCCCAAAAACATCCCGGCCGGATTACCATCGCCGAGGACTTGCAGAACAATGCGTGGCTCACCGCGGAGGTTGGGGCCGGCGGTGCCGGGTTCGGCTCACAATGGGATGCCAACTTTGTCCATCCCATCCGCCAGGCCGTGGTTGCCCCCCAGGATGAGCAGCGCTCGCTCGTCGCCATCCGCGACGCGCTAAGTTATCGCTACAACGACGACGCTTTTGAGCGGGTCATCTACAGCGAATCCCATGACGAGGTGGCAAGCGGCAAGGCACGCGTGCCGCAAGAAGTCAACCCGGCGGATCCCAAGGGCTGGTACGCGCGCAAGCGTTCGACGCTCGCCGCCGCCATGGTCTTTACCGCCCCCGGCATCCCCATGCTCTTCCAGGGCCAGGAGTTTCTCGAAGGAGAGTATTTCCGCGACACGGTCCCTCTCGATTGGGATCAAGTCGACGAGTTCAGCGGCATTGTCCGGCTGTACCGCGATCTCATCCGGCTGCGGCTCAACCGCGACGGCTTCACGCGCGGCCTGTGCGGCCAGTTCCTCCAAGTCCATCATTTGCACGACCAGTGCAAAGTCCTCGCCTACCACCGCTGGGAAAAGGGCGGACCGGCCGACGATGTCGTGGTCGTCGCCAACTTGCTCAACGAGCCGCAGGATGGCTATGTCATTGGCTTCCCGGCCGCGGGGACCTGGAAGCTCCGTTTCAACAGCGATTGGCGGGGGTACAGCCAAGACTTCCATGACCATCCGACCAGCAACGTAGTCGCCGAACCGGGCGAATACGACGGCCTACCCTTCCACGCCGCGCTGTCCCTTGGCCCCTACAGCGTGCTGATCTATTCGCAATGATCGGAGGCGCCTGCTCGATGAAGGCCGACAATGAGGCTGGTACCTTGGAGAATCTGAGCCATGACATCTGATGCTGCAAGCCGCTCATCTCTCACACGCTTTGCTTGGCTTTCGATTGCCGCGGCCGTCGTCACAATCGCGCTCAAAGCCGGCGCCTACTTCCTGACCGGCTCGGTTGGTCTGCTCTCCGATGCACTCGAGTCCATCGTCAACCTTGTCGGCGCACTAATGGCGCTCGCGATGTTGACGATAGCCGCTCGTCCGGCCGATGAGGACCACGCGTTCGGTCATGGCAAGGCCGAATACTTCTCCAGTGGCGTCGAAGGAACCTTGATCCTGGTGGCCGCAGCAAGCATCATCGTGTCGGCCATCCCGCGGCTGATCGCCCCCAAGCCCATCGAGCAAGTTGGGCTCGGACTGGGGGTCTCGGTCGTTGCCTCGCTCGTCAACCTCCTTGTCGCGCGGGTCCTGCTGCGGGTCAGCAGACAACATCACTCGATCACACTCGAAGCCGATGCCCGGCACTTGATGACCGATGTCTGGACATCGGCCGGGGTGCTGGCTGGGGTCGGCGCGGTGGCACTCACCGGTTGGCAAAGGCTCGATCCCATTGTGGCTTGCTTGGTGGCGGCCAACATCATTTGGACCGGAATTGGCATAGTGCGCAAGTCGGTGTCGGGGTTGATGGATACGGCCTTGCCCGTTGAGGATCAGAACAAGCTGCAAAAAGCACTCGACCCCTACGTCCAGGGCGGGGTCCAGTACCACGCACTCCGCACCCGCCAGTCCGCAGCGCGGCAGTTCGTGTCACTTCATCTGCTGGTCCCCGGCAAATGGACAGTGGGGCACGGCCATCGGCTGCTCGAGTCCATTGAGTCCGACATCCGCCAGGTCCTGCCCGGTGCCACCTTGTTCACGCACCTGGAACCCCTGGATGATCCCGCCTCATTGGAGGACATGGGCCTGGACCGCACAGAAACCCAGCCGCTTGACCCGGCCCTTCCGACGCGACCCCTCTGATGTACCTTTGTTGGGCGCAGACGACAGCCCCTGCCGGTCGGCCATATGCCGTCGCCTGCGCCCCGGTCCACCTGCATGACCGCGACCGCCGAACTACTACAGGCCGCGTGTGATGGCCGCGATCAGCAGCAGGGCCCACGCCACGACCAAGAGCCAGAAGCCAATCTCGGGAGTAATGGGCGCAATGGACGCCTTCATGGCCAGGATCCCCACGACGCCGAGGATCAGGGCAATGATCCAGGTAACCTGTCTTGGCGGACTGAGTTTCATTTGTTCCCTCCTGGGCGATAATCGTCTTGTTCCATGGCTCTCCCGGCCCCCCACGGCCGGTTGCCGGCAGATGGCCCGCAGATCGCTCTAGCGGGCGGCGGGCGCTCAGACCAACCGGCGCCGGCAGGAGAGCAGCCAGTTCTGCACGACCTGCCTCACGGGTTGACGAGCGCGCGAAATGCCACGAACAGATCGGATAGCAGATCTGCGGAAGCCACATCCCCCCGAGACAGCAGAGTGATGGCCTGATCGCGTTGGGCAAACAGAGGCTGTGCGCCGTCTATTTGTGCCTGTGACAGGGCCGACTCAACGCCTCTGTCCGTTTCCGCCCGCAGGGCAGTGAAAAAGTCACTTGCTGCCAGGCGAGCCGTCTCAAAACTTCCCCGCCGAGCGTCGATGGCTGCGGAGCCAACGAGAGCCTCCATCCTGACGAGGCTTGATTGGCGCTCTGCCTCTGAAAGGGTTGCGGAGCATGCACGGTACTTGAGTCCCATCCAGATGAAGCCGCCCAAGAAGGCGGCGAGCAGCAGGGCGACATAGAGGATGAACCGCCGCACTGGGTGAGTAGTCCTGACCGGATCGGATCGCGTGTCTTGGCTCATAGCGACTCCTTAGCGGAGCTCCCATTCGGTGGCGGCCAGTTCGATCAGGCTCGCCAGGCGTGGCGCCACCGAACCGTCGTCGAAGGTGCCTCCGAAGCGGCTGATCAAAGGTGCACCGCCCGGCAGCTTCACATCGCTCGGCTCCGTTTGCGATGACTGATCGCGCCACGAGTCAATGAGCAGTCCGGCGAGAGCAAGCGTGCGTGGCATTGGCCACCTCCTGTGAAACGGGTGTTGTGTACCCAACCCCATGGTGTGGATTCCCCTGGTTGAACAAGGGCCGTCATTCGGCTGGCTCGTGCGGCAAAGTGTCTTGACACGATGGTGACACCCTGCCCGCCGCGAGCCTCACGTGTCACCCTGGCTTAGTCCTGCGGCTTAGTGCATCTGCCGGGCCTCGGTGTCCGCTCCGAATCTCTTCCTCTTGTCCTGTCCGCAGACCCTGGCGCACCTGCTCCAAGGCACGTGGGATCTGGTCGAACTCTGTGGACTTGTCGAGAAAAAAGTCCGCGCCGGCCGCTTTGCACTTGGCTCGATACTGCTCGTAGGCAAAGTTGGTCAGCATGATGACGGCCGGGGCCGGAGTCATCTTCTTCAGCCTGCGCAGCACCTCGATGCCACTGCCCCCCGGCATGCGAATGTCGAGGATGACGACGTCGGGCGCTGTTTGGCGAATGGCGTCCACGGATCCGGGCGCATCTTCGGCCTGCCCCACCACATCCACCTCGGGCAGGTCCAACGCCATGGTGACCAGGCGTTCCCGCACCGAGGCCGAATCGTCGCTAATAAAGACCCTGAGCTTGCCCATTACTAAAGATGGTACAACCTCGTCACGCTCACGTCTATCGGTAGTGGTCTGATCCCTTTGTAGGTGACAGGCGCGCCGGCCTGTCAGTGTCCGTCCTACATCACGGCTCCGGGAGTACGAAAGGAATCGACAGGCGAGAAGGGCCGGGGTCAACATAACGCAGAGCTGCCAGAGCCTGGGCACGCGCGTCGCCCCGCCGAAACCGTCACGCTGCGTCAGCGCTCGGCCGTCGACGAGACTGCCACCAGCTTCGAATCCTCATGACCAGGGTTTTCTGGCCCCTCAGCTGGGCGGCAATGGCCCAGTAGCTGATCCTTTCGCCGCACTCGCAGGTGATGGAGCGCGACGCGCTGCCTGTTCCGGCGGCCGCCTCATCGATGATCGGATCGTTCGATATCGGTTTCTTGCACCGAGGGCACGTGACGTAGGTTTCCATCTTTTGTCCTTTCCCGTTAGTCAAATCGACGCGTTGTCAAGCGCAGAGGGCGCTGTTTCTTGGGCTTCACCAGGCGGATGGCCTCGTCATCCCGCCAGCGCACGCGCGCCGGACGCGACGCGCTCGCACGCTACTGCGGAGCTGTGCCGGCCTTGCGGGCCGCTTGCTTCACTCGCCGCACGTGCTTGCGCCAGCCTTGGGGCAATCGTTTGGGCTTGGTCTTGCCGGTCTTGTCTGCCATAATCGTGCACCCTCTCTCGTCGTGTTGGCTAGGGGGCAAACGCGGGCGACGGCGTTGTCCGCCGATGCGATGTGCTTGCCCCTCACTCAAGATAGTACACGCTCGGCGCGCGCGCGTCTATCGGTAGAAGGCTGATTCCGTTGTAGGCGGCAGGTCCGCTCGCCTGTCGGTCTTTGTCCTACATGGGCCCTGCGGGAGGAGCAGGGAGAAAGGGAAGGGGTCAGTCGATCAGATGGTTCTGAATGGCGTAGTGAATCAGCTCCGCGTTGGATCCCAGGTTCATCTTCTCCAGCAGCCGCGCCCGGTAGGTGCTCACCGTCTTGACACTCAGGGAGAGCCGGGCGGCAATCTCCCTCACCGGCTCGCCGGCCGCTATCAGTCGCAGCACCTGGAACTCGCGATCGGAAAGTGTCTCGTGGGGTAGTTTGCTGGAATCCGCCCCTATCTCAAAGGCCAGTCTCTCGGCCAGCGACGGGCTCACGTACCTGCCACCACCCAATACCTTCCGGATCGCCTTGACCAATTCCTCGGCTGCGCTGTCCTTCGTCAGATAGCCGGAGGCACCCGCCTTCAGGACGCGCATCGCATACTGGTCTTCCGAATACATGCTCAACACCAACACCGGTAGTTTGGGCTGCTCCGCCTTCACTACTTTGAGCACATCCAACCCACTGCGGTCCGGCATCGAGATGTCGAGAACAACCACATCCCACGCTTCGGCCCGGACCTTGTCCAGGACCTCTTGGCCGTTGGTCGCCTCGCCGGCGACCACCATCTCGCGCGCGTCTCCAAGGATCTGCTTTAGGCCTTGCCGCACCACAGCATGGTCGTCGGCGATGAGAACTCGGATCATGGAGCCTCCTGGGGCTTGACTAGTGGCAGTCTGATCACGACCGTGGTTCCCCGGCCCGGTGTCCCCTGGATGGAAAAGCCGCCGGAACGCAGCAGGACCCGCTCCCGCATGCCCAATAAGCCAAACGACCTGGAGCCATTCGCTTCGTCTTCCGTAATGCCACGCCCATTGTCTCGAACCAGAAGGCGTACGTACCCCTCTTCCTCGTCCAGCACAACCTCCACCTGGGTGGCCGATGCGTGGCGCGCCACGTTGGTCAGGGTCTCCTGTAGGATGCGAAAGAGGGCGGTGGTTTCCTCGGCGTCCAAGGCCACCTCCTCCATGCTCGAAGTGAATCGGCACCGAATTCCACTGCGCTTTTGGAACTCTTGCAGTTGCCACTCCATCGCCGGCACCAATCCAAGGTCATCCAGCATGCCCGGGCGCAGCTCGGTGGCGATGCGCCGCACGCCCTGGATCGTCGCGTCCACCAAGTTCGACATGTCCAAAAGTTTCTGCGCCATGTCCTTCTGCTTGGAACCGATGTGCTTTTGCAGCCAGGCCAGATCCATCTTCAAGGCAGTCAGGGCCTGGCCCAGCTCGTCGTGAATCTCGCGGGCCATGCGGGCGCGGTCCTCTTCGCGTCTAGCTTGCTCGTGAACGCTCAGGAGGAGCAGCTGCGCGCGTGAGCTCTCGATCTGGGCAATGGCCGCTTGTAGGTCGGCGGTCCGCTGCACTACGCGTTCCTCTAGCTCGGCGTTCAGCTGTTGCGCCTCGGAATACAGCCGTGCATTGTCCACCGCCAGCGCGGCCCGGCGCGCCAGCTCTTCGGCGAGCGCCAAGTCGGCCTCCGTGTACTGGCGCCCCGATTCGGACGACACCACCAGGGTGATCGTGCCGAGCGTGTGCCCCCGAGTCACGAGCGGCACGATCATCGCCGACTTGACTCCCAACGATCGCACCAGCTCGATCTGGTCGACGTCCCGGGCCATGGCGGCGAGCAATTCTTCTGATGCTTCCCGATAGAACTCTGGTCGGCCCGTGCGCAGCACGTGGGCCGGCCCTGGCGGCACGTCCGGGTCTGGGGGGTGCCGCCGCAGCAAATCGTGTGCCTGCGCCGCTTTCTGTGGGTCGGCGTGTGCCACGGCCACGGGCTCTATCGGCTGGCCTTCCCTGGTGATGTGTATCACGCACCAGTCGGCCAAGAGCGGCACAACCACTTGGGCAATGTTGGCCAATCGGCTGGTGGCGTCGAGCGAGGCGGAAAGCACCGGACCCGCCTCGGACAGCAGGCGCTGCGAACGCTCGGCCTGCTTGCGCTCGGTGATGTCGGTGCTGATCTCCAGGATGGCCTGCGGGGCGTCGTGATCGTGCTGCCACACGGCCCAGCGGCTGGCCACCATCACCGGCGTGCTGTCTCGCCGGGCATGGACGAGCTCGCCTTCCCAGTGGCCGGCACTCAGAGCCTCGGCCTGGACGGCCTCCAATGGTTGGGCGGATTGGGTACACAAGAGCGTGTTCGCCTGTTTGCCCAGGGCCTCATCCCTTGTCCAGCCATACAACTTCTCGGAGCCCTGGTTCCAGAAGATGATCGCGCCCTGCATGTCGCGCAGGATGATGGCGTCGAGCACCAGGTCCAGGAGCTGGGCCTGTTCGCGCAAGATGCTCGTATGATTCTCAGGTGTGCTCATCCCCAACCTCCCCACCGGCTGGCCAGAATCATGCCAAACCAAAGTATAGCACACGGCCAGGCCGGTTGTCAAATGAACCCGAAACCGGCCTGAGAAGAGTGATCGGGCGCTCTCCCTACTCCCTCGTGACGATGGTGGCCTGCTTGCAGCCCTGCAACGGTTGCCCCCATTCTTGACAGACCCTCCCAGAAGTGATATTCTCTCTATAGAGAGTGATTCTCCTTAGGCCGAACAGGAAGGCATCCAAACTATGGCCGATCCACAAGCCAGGTTCGAGGCATTGGTCAGCCGGCTCCGGGAGCAGGAGCACCGCTTGACGCCCCAGCGCATCGCCCTGCTGCGCCTCCTCGCGGCCGGCGACGGACATCCCAGCGCCTCCCACCTGTACGACCAGCTCCACGCCCAATTCCCAACCACCAGCCCGGCCACCATCTACAAGACACTCAGCCTGCTCAAGAACCTGGGCGAGGTGTTGGAGTTGGGCTTCAGCGACGACGACCATCGCTACGACGGCAGCAAACCCTATCCCCACCCCCACCTCATCTGCGTTCGCTGCCGCAAGATCATCGACCAGGAAGTGAGCCTCGCCCACGGCCTGGTGCAGCAGGTAGCCCGCCAGTCGGGCTACCAGATCACCGGCCACCGGCTCGATTTCTACGGCGTGTGTCCCGATTGCCGGGAGGGCGGATAGGCCGGCGAACGCCTGGCCGTGAGCGCGCGCCGGGGAGGCATTGTTGACAAGTGATTACACTCAACCAAAAGGAGATGAACCTATGAGTCACGAGACACAGGCACCGGCCATGGGCGCACCGAACAAGCGCGCCGGCGGCCGCGGCACGTCAAACCGAGACTGGTGGCCAAATCAGCTCGACCTGCACATTCTGCACCAGCATTCCGCCCTCTCCAATCCGATGGACGCCAAGTTCAACTACGCGGAGGAATTCCAGAAGCTCGACCTCGCCGCCCTCAAGCAAGACCTCTATGCGCTGATGACCGACTCGCAGGATTGGTGGCCGGCCGATTGGGGTCACTACGGCGGGCTCTTCATCCGGATGGCGTGGCACAGCGCCGGCACCTACCGCCTGGGCGACGGCCGTGGGGGCGCCGGGTCCGGTTCCCAGCGCTTCGCGCCGCTCAACAGCTGGCCCGACAACGTGAACCTCGACAAGGCGCGCCGGCTGCTCTGGCCGATCAAGCAGAAATATGGCCGGCAGATCTCCTGGGCCGACCTGTTGATCCTCGCCGGCAACTGCGCGCTGGAGTCGATGGGCTTCAAGACCTTTGGCTTTGCCGGCGGGCGCGAGGACATCTGGGAGCCGGAAGAGGACATCTACTGGGGAACCGAGACCGAGTGGCTCGGCGACAAGCGCTACACCGGCGAGCGCGCCCTCGAAAACCCTCTCGCCGCCGTGCAGATGGGCCTCATCTACGTGAACCCCGAAGGGCCGAACGGCACGCCGGACCCCGTCGCCTCAGGCCGTGACGTGCGCGAGACCTTCGCGCGCATGGCCATGAACGACGAAGAGACCGTCGCGCTCGTCGCCGGCGGGCACACCTTTGGCAAGTGCCACGGCGCCGGCCCCGCGTCCCATGTCGGCCCCGAGCCCGAGGCCGCCCCCATCGAGCAGCAGGGCCTCGGCTGGAAGAGCAGCTTTGGCACCGGCAGGGGCGGCGACACGATCAGCAGCGGCCTCGAAGGCGCCTGGAAGCCGAACCCCACCCAGTGGGACATGGGCTATCTGAGGGTCATGTTCAAGTACGAGTGGGAGCTGGTCAAGAGCCCGGCCGGCGCCCACCAATGGCTGGCCAAAGACGTAGCCGAAGAGGACATGGTAGTAGACGCCCACGATCCGACCAAAAAGCGCCGGCCGATGATGACCACGGCCGACCTCTCCCTGCGCTTCGACCCGCTCTACGAGCCGATCGCGCGCCGCTACCTGGAGGACCCGCAGCTCTTCGCCGATGCCTTCGCCCGCGCGTGGTTCAAGCTGACCCACCGCGACATGGGCCCCCGCTCGCGCTATCTCGGGCCCGAGGTCCCGGCAGAGGAGCTGATCTGGCAGGACCCGGTGCCCGCAGTCGACCATCCGCTGATCGACGCGCAGGACATCGCCGGCCTCAAGCACCAGCTCCTTGCCTCAGGCCTGTCGATCCCGGACCTGGTCTTCACCGCCTGGGCATCGGCATCCACCTTCCGCGGCTCCGACAAGCGCGGCGGCGCCAACGGCGCGCGCATTCGTCTTGCGCCCCAGGTCGATTGGGAAGCCAACCAGCCGGCCCGGCTCAAAAAGGTGCTGAAGGCCCTTGTGGGGATCCAAACCCACTTCAACAGCGCACAGTCCGATGGCAAAAAGGTCTCCCTTGCCGACCTGATCGTCCTGGGTGGATGCGCGGCCGTCGAGCAGGCCGCCAAGAACGCCGGCCACCGCCTGACCGTTCCCTTCACCCCCGGACGCACCGACGCCTCGCTGGAGCAGACCGACGTGGCCTCCTTCTCCGTGCTAGAGCCGGCGGCAGACGGGTTCCGCAACTACCTTAGGGCCAAGTTCGCCGTCTCGGCCGAGGCGCTGCTGATCGATCGCGCGCAGCTGCTGACGCTCACCGCTCCTGAGATGACAGTCCTCCTTGGCGGCCTGCGCGTCTTGAATGCCAACTTCGGGCACTCCCAGCACGGCGTCTTCACCAAGCGGCCCGAGACCCTCACCAACGACTTTTTCGTGAACCTGCTCGACATGAGGACCGAGTGGAAGGCGGCATCGGACGCCGGCGATCTCTTCGAGGGCCGCGACCGCGCCACCGGCGAGCTCAAGTGGACCGGCACCCGGGTCGACCTCCTCTTCGGCTCCAACTCCCAGCTCCGCGCCCTGGCCGAAGTCTACGCATCTCACGACGCGGGGAGCAAGTTCGTGCACGACTTTGTGGCGGCGTGGGTCAAGGTCATGAACCTCGACCGCTTCGACCTCGCCCAATCCTAACACAGCCGGTCGCCGCGGACTCCTGATCAGTCGCAGCGGACGGCGCACCATGCGCCGTCCGCTGTCCCTTCCCAGAGCTCTGGCTCACCCCGTGGTCCCGGCGGGAAACCGGCCTCCCACCCTACACCCGTCGCCGGGCAAGGATCGTCACCCCCGCCATGATAGCCGCACCCAACGCGCCCGGCGCCCACGTGCCGACCGCCCCCAGCAGCCAGCCGCCGACCGAAGGCGAGACCACGCGTGACAAGCTCTCCAGCGCGCCCGCCGTCCCCAGCGCGCCGCCCACCTCATGCGGTGGCACCGCCCGCGAGATCGCGCTGTTGATGACGGTGTTGAGCACCCCGGTCGAAAAGGCCAGCGGGATGAGCACCACCAACAGCACCGCCACACTCGGCGTCAGTGCCCAGGCCGCCAGGCTGACTCCCTGGAGCACCACGCCCCAGGTGATCAGCTTCGACTCGCCAATCCGCTTGGTCAGTTGGCCGATCAGCCCCCCCTGCACGATCACCGACAGCAGGCCCACGTAGGCGAGCAGGTAAGAGGTGGTCTGCGCGTTCAGGCTCAGCCGGTCCTTGGCCCACAGCGTGAACATGCTCTGGAACAGCGCGGCTGCCACCGCATAGAAAAGGCGGATCGTCATCAACGGGCCGACCCCAGGCTTCCGCAGCTCCTGGATCATCGCCGGGATGCTGATCAGCGCCCGCTTTTCCCGCTTGGCCAGCTCTGCCTTGTGCTCCGCAGTCAGCGACTCGGGCAGCACCCCGATCACCCCCACCAGGTTGGCGGCCGCCAGGCCGGCCGCTGCCAGCGCCGGCACAGAGTAGCCCCACTTGCTCAACGCCCCGCCGATGGCCGGGCCCAGCACAAAGCCAAGCCCGAATGCCGCGCCGATGAGGCCCATCCCCTTGGCCCGGTTTCCCTCGTCGGTAACGTCGGCGATGTAGGCCTGGGCGACCGTGATGTTGCCGCCCGTCAGCCCGCTCAACGCGCGTGCGAGGAACATCACGGCCAGGATCGCGCCCTTCTCCAGCGCCGCGAGCTGGTCCGGGGCGGGGTTGTCGAGCACGAACGAGGCGAGTAGCCTGCCCAGTGGCTCCGCCAGCCCCAGCAGCAGGAACCCGAGCGCGGTGCCGGCGATGCTGACGACCAGGATCGGCCGCCGGCCGTAGCGGTCGGACAGCCGGCCCATCAGCGGAGCGCCGACGAACTGCCCGGCCGCGTAGGCCGCCACAAGCAGCCCGACCAGGAACTGGCTCGCGCCATATTGGCCGGCAAAGTAGGGCAGCAGCGGCAGGATCAGGCCAAAGCCAAGCAGGTCGATAAAGACGACGAGAAAGATGTTGACAAGTCGAGAGCGCTGCATTCTATCCAGTCCATGCTTTCCGCCCGAGCCGGCTCACCGCGCCCCGGGCACCGGGTCTGTTTCTAGCCGGCCATCACCTCCCGGCACCGGTTGCGCAGCACCCCCACCTTCTCGATCGCGACCTCCACGACGTCGCCGTCCTTCAGGAACAGCGGCGGCTTCCGGAACGCTCCCGTGCCGTGCGGCGTGCCCGTCAGGAGGACATCTCCTGGCAGCAGCGTAAAGGCCCGCGTGACGAACTCGACCAGCGTCGGGATGTTGAAGATCATCTCCGCCGTGCTCGAGTCCTGCACCGCCTCCCCGTTCAGCCGGCAGGCAATCGCCAGCTTCCCCGGATCGGCCACCTCGTCCCGCGTCACCAGCCAGGGGCCCATCGGGCAGAACGTGTCCAGCGACTTGCCGCGCACCCACTGCCCGTCGCCCCGCTGCAGGTTGCGGGCCGTCACGTCGTTCGCGCAGCTGTAGCCGGCAACGAACTCAAACGCCCGGCTCGCCGGGACGTTCCGGGCGCGCCGGCCGATCACCACCGCCAGCTCCGCCTCATAGTCCACCTCGGACGTCAGCGCAGGGTCCCACGTGATGATCCCCCCCGGCCCGATCACCGAAGTCGGAAGCTTGGCAAACAGGATCGGTATCTTGGGCGGCTCCTTGCCCGTCTCCCGGCAGTGGTCCCAATAGTTCTGCCCCACGGCGACCACCTTCGACGGCTCCGGGACCGGCGGCAGCAGCGTCAGCCCCTCCAGCGTGTGCATGGCGGAAGGCGACAGCCGCCCTGCCCTCCACCCCTCCAGGACCGCCGCGGCACGTCCCATCGCCGCCGGCCCCGCCTCCAAAAAACGCCGCATCTTCGCCGGCAGGGCGGCATCCGCTGCGTGCAGGTCGATCACGTCGGTCCCGGCCACAAGCCCCAGCCGCGCCGCCTTCCCCTGGGAGTAGGTCACAAGGTGCATGGTCAGATCTGTCCCTCCGGTCCTGGGTATGCTATCCTCCCACCATGATACACCCGGCCACGAATCCTGCCAACCCCTTCCTCCCTCCGCTCAAGTCCCAGCCGTCCCCCTTGCCCCCCAGCCCATTCCCTGCTACAATGCCTGCGACGGGCAGCGGGCACCATCTGCAGCCGGCTTCTCCGGCACCGCAGGCCTGCCCTGCCCGCAAGGAGGTGCACGTGACCAGAGCAGTCGTCATCAACGGCAGCCCCACCCTCGACAAGGGCGACACCGCCCGCGTGGTGCAGCCCTTCGTCGACGGCATGGCCGAGGCCGGCGCCCACGTCGACCTCCTCTATGCCACCCGCCTCAAGCCCGAGCCCTGCTCCTGCGGCCACATGGTCTGCTGGGGCAGGACCCCGGGCGAGTGCTGCATCAAGGACTCCATGGAGCCCGTCTATCCCCTGCTCCGCCAGGCCGACATCCTCGTCCTTGCCACCCCCGTCTACATCCCGCTGCCCGGCGCCATGCAGGAGCTGATCAACCGCCTCTGCCCACTCCTCGATCCGCTCCAGTGCACCTTCAGCGGCGGCCGCACCCGCGCCCGCTTCCGCACCGGCGTCGCCATCCGCCACATCGTCCTCATCTGCGTCTCCGGCTGGTGGGAGCTCGGCAACTGCGATTCCGTCCTGCGCATTGCCGAGGGTCTGGCTGCCAACGCCGGCCTGCCGCTTGCCGGCGCCCTCCTCCGGCCCCACGCCTGGGCGCTGCGGCAGCGGGGCACGCTCACCCCGGACGGCGAGGCCGTCCTCGCCGCCGTGCGCAGCGCCGGCCGCCAGATCGTCGCCTCTGGCGCCATCGACCCCGCCACCCTGGACGCCGTGAGCCGTCCCCTCATCTCCCTCGAAGACTACTGGCGCAGCCAGGCCGGCGCATGATGCCCCCCATGGACGGTGAGGAGGTCGGCCGCTTCTGGAACGCAAACGCCGAAGCCTGGACCCGGCTCGCCCGCGCCGGCTTCGACACCTACCGTGACTTCCTCAACACCCCCGCCTTCCTCGCCATGCTGCCCGATGTGCGCGGCCTCCACGGCCTCGACATCGGCTGCGGCGAGGGCCACAACACCCGCGCCGTGGCTCGCCTTGGCGCCCGCCTCAGCGCGATCGACGTCGCCGAGACCTTCGTCCGCTGCGCAGCCGAGGCCGAGCACCAGGAGCCGCTCGGCATCGACTACCGCGTCGCCGACGCAGCCGACCTCCCCTTCCCCTCCGCCCACTTCGACTTTGCCACCGCCTTCATGAGCCTCATGGACATGCCCCAAACCGGCCGCGTGCTCGCCGAGGCCCACCGCGTCCTCAAGCCCGGCGGCTTCTTCCAGTTCTCCATCACCCATCCCTGCTTCGACACCCCCCACCGCCGCAACCTCCGCGACGAGCGCGGCATCACCTACGCCATCGAGGTCGGCGACTACTTCCGCAACCTCCAGGGCGACGTCGTCGAGTGGACCTTCAGCTCGGCCCCGCCCGAAGTCAAACAGACCGTGCGCAAGTTCCAGACCCCGCGCTTCACCCGCACCCTCAGCCAGTGGCTGAACGGCCTGCTCGACGTCGGCTTCCAGGTCGAGCGCATCGAAGAGCCCCGACCCTCCGACGAGACCGTCGCCCGGTGCCCCAACATCCAGGACGCCCAGGTCGTCGCCTACTTCCTGCACATCCGCGCCCGCCGGCCCCCCCATGCTCCCTCTCCCTCTGGCATCCGGGTGTAGGGCGGGTTTCCATACCCGCCAGGTGCGGGGCGGGNNGCGGGTTTCCATACCCGCCGGGTGTAGGGCGGGTTTCCATACCCGCCTGCACTCCCTCTCCCCCCGGGAGAGGGCTGGGGTGAGGGTGAACACTACAACCGCCAAGGAGCAGATCATGACCGAGCACTCCCGTTCCCTGACATCCCGCCTCTACCGCTCCTCTGTCGACCTCTGGGGGATGCACAGCATGCTCATGGAAGCCCGCGCCCGGACCTCCGACTGGCGCTACGCCCACATCGGCGAGCTGGCCTTCTCCTTCTTCATGGTCGATTGCCACCTCGATCCCTGCCAGTACGTCCGCCTCTGGCACGACGCCGGCCGGCTCGTCGGATACGCCATCCTGGGCGAGGACCCCTCCTTCGACTGCCAGGTCCTGCCCGAGTACGAATGGATCGGCATCGAGGAAGAGGCCCTCGCCTGGGCCGAGGGGTGCCTGGAGGACCTCCGCACGCGCGACGCGCCCGGCTGGGGCGGCGCGCTCGCGGCCGGCGCCCGCCAGGACGATGCACGGCGCCTTGCCTTCCTGGAGCGCCACGGCTTCCAATACAGCGGCCGGTTCGCCGAGGTCAACATGATCCGCTCTCTCGCGGGCCCCATCCCCAGCGGCCCCCTGCCCTCGGGCTTCCGCATCCGTGCCGTGGACGGCGTCATCGAGGCGCCCAGCCGTGCTGCCATCCAGCGCGAGGTCTGGCAGCCCTGGTCCGTCGCCAACGTCTCCGCCGTCGACTACATGCGCTTCATGGGCATGCCCGGCTACGAGCGCGAGCTCGACCTGGTCGCCGTCGCCCCCAACTGCAGCTTTGCCTCCTACGTCAACGGCTGGATCGACCGCGTCAACCACATCGGCGATTTCGGCCCCGTCGGCGCCCACCCCGCCTACCGCCGGCTCGGCCTGACGCGCGCGCTCCTCCTCGAAGGCCTGCGCCGCATGCAGGCCCTCGGCATGGACCGCGTCAGCATCTCCACCGGCTTCACCAACACCCCCGCCCGCAGCCTCTACGAATCCGTCGGCTTCACCGTCGTCAACCGCTACCTCGACTACCTCAAGTTGACCCCATAGAAAGGAGCCACCATGACCATCCGCCCCATCAACGCCCCCAGGGACCTTCGCGCCTTCATCGACCTGCCCTACCGCCTCTACCGGCACGACCCCATCTGGGTTCCCCCTCTGCGCAGCGAGCAGCGCAGCCAGTTCGATCCCCAGCTCAACCCCTTCCTCCAGCACTGCGAGTGGCAGCTCTTCCTCGCCGAGGAAGCGGGCGCCGTCGTCGGCCGCATCGCCGCCTTCATCGACCGCCTCGCCAACGATGCCTGGCAGCAGCCGATCGGCCTCTTCGGCTACCTCGAATGCACGCCCTCCCCCGAGACGGCCCGCTCCCTCCTCGCAGCCGCGCGCGACTGGCTGCGGGCACGCGGCTGCACCGCCATGCGCGGGCCCTGGAGCTTTGTCTCGCAGGATTGGGGGATGGTCGTCGAGGGCTTCTCCCCCTCCCCCGTGATCATGGCTCCCTACAACCCACCCCACTACAACGACTACCTGGTCGACTTTGGCATGCACAAAGCCAAGGACCTGCTCTGCTGGTCCGTCTCAGCCGCCGAGGGCTACGACATCCCCGACCGCATCAAGCGTCTGACCGATGCCGTGGCCAAGCGCTACGGCGTGCGCGTCCGCCCCGTCGACATGCGCCGCTACGATCAAGAGGTCCAGACCGTCATCGAGGTCTCCAACGCCAGCCTGGCAGACAACTGGGGCTATTCCCCCGTCACCGAGGCCGAGGTGCGCGCCATGGCGCGCGACCTGAAGCAGATCCTTCAGCCCAAGGGGGTTCTGATTGCCGAGGATCGCAGCGGGCGGCCGATCGGCTTTGCCATCACCCTGCCCGACGTGAACTGGCTCCTAAAGGGGCTCAACGGCCGGCTCTTCCCCTTCGGATTCCTCAAGCTCCTCTATGGCATCCCGCGCCTGCGGCGCTACCGCATGTTCGCCCTCGGCGTCATCCCAGAGTACCACGGCCGGGCCGTCGACAGCCTCCTCTACCGCGCGCTCTACGAGTCCCTCTACGCGCCGGACGTCTGGATGGAGATCAACTACGTGCTCGAGGACAACTGGCCCATGGTCAACGCCATCCACAAGCTCGGCGCCAAGCCCCTGCGCCGCTACCGCGTCTACGAGACAGCCATCGAGCCCGTCGCCGTAGTGTAGGCCCTCGTGCCCGTCGCTCCGTAGTGTAGGGCCTCGTGCCCGTCGCCGTAGTGTAGGGCCTCGTGCCCGTCGTCCGTGGTCCATGGTCCATGGTCCATCGTCCGTCGTCCTCTCGTTCCGGGCCGGTCTTGACCGGCCCCCGTCCGTCCCGCCGTCGCTCTGTAGTGTAGGGCCTCGTGCCCGTCGTCCATCGTCCATCGTCCGTGGTCCATCGTCCATCGTCTGCCCACAAATCCCCACTCTTGGGGATGCCAGCTCACTCGCCCGCCCTGTCACCCGGAGCGACCGCGGGGAGCGACGGCTCTTCGATATCGGGCCAGCCGTAGGCCACTTCCACCGCCGTGACCCCTTCATCCAGCGTCACGGTCTGCCTGCCGATCAGCCGGCCTCCCAGCCGCTCGTAGAACCCGCGCGACGGGTTCCCCTCCATCACCCACACCATGAGCGACGTGCAGCCCCGCTGTCGCAGCGCCCCGGCCGCCGCCGCGACCAGCCGCCGCCCCAGTCCCTGCCGCTGCCGCCGCCCGCGCACATGCAGGGCCACCAGCTCACCGTCGTACGGCACGATGCTGCTCGCGCCTGCCCTTGCCAGGGCGTAGCCCACCACCTCGCCGCCTTCCTCAACCGCCACCAAGAGGACATCCTCAGGGTGCGACGCCAGCCAGTCCCGCCAGTCCCCCTCCTGCTCCTCGTAAGAAAACCCTGCCAGGTACTCCGCCGGCAGCAGGCCCGCGTACGCCGCTCGGTAGCTGTCCACCTGCACCCGCGCCAGCCCGGCACTGTCCTCAGCCCTTCCCCGCCGGACATCCATCACGTCCTTGCCCATCCCTCCCCCCGTCGCCGTCGCCTACGGCCTCGTGCCCGCCGCCCATCGTCCGTGGTCCATCGTCTATCGTCCATCGTCCGTGGTCCATCGTCCCGCCCCCACAAATCCCCACTCTTGGGGATGACAACTCCCCCACCCGCGCAGTATCCTCCAAACAGTCCGGCAGCAGGCACTGCGCCGGCGAGAGCACAAGCCACCAACAGAGGAGGAAACCCAAATGTCCACCTATACTCAGAGCGAGACACTCGGCAAGCAGAACGCCATGGCAGCCAATTCCGGCCTCGCCCGCCGCGCCGGCCTCTTCCTCTTGTTTCTCGCCTGCGCGCTGGCGATCTGGTTCTTCGGCTCCAGCTACTATCCCGCCTTTCCCACCAGCGGCAGCGTCGCCTACGCGGCCGGCCTGGCGGCCGCCTTCCTGCTCACCGCGCTCCTCCTAAAGCGCAGCGCGCCCACCGCGCGCTACTGGCCCGTCGCCTACGCCTTCTTCGTCGCTTCGGCCGTCCTCCTCGTCTCCTCCCTGCTGTCTGGTCAATACGGCCCCATCGCGCGGTCGCTCGGCTTCTCGCCCGCCTCCAACCAAGGGCAGGCCCTGCAAAAGGTCTACGAGGCGCTGCTCGTCTCCGTGCCCATCCTCCTCTTGGTCAAGCTCGGCGGCGCCGACCTCGGCTCGCTCCTGCTCAAGCGGGGGGACCTTCGCTGGGGTGTGGGCATCGGCGCCCTCGTCCTGGTCGACATGATCACCTCGGCCCTCATTTTCTACGGCACCGGCTACCGCCCCGACAAGCTCGGCGCCGTGATCGGCTGGGGCCTGGTGTTCTCCCTGTTCAACGGCTTCCTCGAAGAGCTGTGGCTCAGGTCGCTCTTCCTGGGGCGGCTCCTGCCCCTGATCGGGCCCACCGGGGCGGTCCTTCTGACGTCAGCCTGGTTTGCCGCCCTCCACTCCCTTGCCGTGGCCTACATGCCGGTCGCGGTCGTCCCCATCTTTGTCCTCAACACACTCATGCTCGGCCTCGCCTGCGGCATCCTCATGCTCAAGACAGGCAGCATCTGGGGGGCCTTCCTGATCCACGCCGGCACCGACTTTTTCCTCTTCCTCGCCATGCTGGCGGTCCACTAGGGGGCGTGGCCCGCCCGTACCGCCTGTCATTCTGAGCGACCCAACAAAACCTGTCATTCTGAGCGACCGCAGGGAGCGAAGAATCTAGCCTGGCATCGCGCTGCCGGCCCGCCCGCACCGCCTGCCATTCTGAGCGACCCAACAAAACCTGTCATTCTGAGCGACCGCAGGGAGCGAAGAATCTCACCTGGCATCGCGCGGCCGGCTCGCCAGCGCAAGTCCCGTCGCTGCGCTCCTCAGCCCGATATCTCAGGTTGGCCTGCAGCCGTTACCGCAGCCCGAACAGCGCCTCGATCACGGGGTTGATCAGCTCCCACTCCGGCAGCAGCACCTGTGCCCCGTCACCCCTCGTGTAGCTCGACACCAGCGGGTGCTCCAGCACCACCTGCTGCAGGCTGCCCAGGTCCATCCGCGCCGCCAGGTACCCCAGCCGCAGCAGCCCGCCCACCCCCAGGTCCGTCTTGACCCCCGCCAGCACCGTCGAGGCCAGCGCCGGCCAGCGCACCACCCCGGCCCGGCTCAGCGCCTTCTGCCGGATCGCCAGCAGCACCAGCTGCTGGCGCTTGGCGCGGTCAAAGTCGCTCGTGCTCATCCGCGAGCGCGCATACTCGATAGCCTGCGTCCCGTCCATCTGCTGCCGCCCGGCGTCAAAGTGCACGGTCTTGTAGCCGTAGGGGTCCTCCGGCTTCGGGTCCGGGTACCGCGTATCGTGCAGCGTCGTCGGCACGTCGACCTCGATCCCGCCCAGCGCGTCGACGATCCCCACAAACGTGCCAAAGTCGACCAGCAGGTAGCCGTCGATCGGGACCCCGAAGTTGCCCTCGATCGTCGCCTTCAGCAGCGAGACACCGGCATCCGGGTTCTCCTCCTGCCCCTGCGCGCCCCAAAAGTTCGCCGTGTTGATCCGGTCCTCCCCGTAGCCGGGGATGGGCACCTGCAGGTCGCGCGGGATAGACAGGATGCCCGCCTCCCGGCTCGCCGGATCGACCGTCAGGACCAAGATCGTGTCGGTGCGGTAGGCCCACCCCGTTCCGCTCCGCCGGTCGATGCCCAGCAGCAGGATGTTCGTCCGGCCGCCCCCGGCCGGCGCCAGCGCCGACAGCGCCGCTGCGCCCAGCAGGCAGGCGACCACCAGGATCACCCCCGCCGCGACGGCCACCAGCAGCCCCGACCGCCGGCCCTTCGCTCGCCTCCGCGCAGCAGCCGCCGGCGCCGCCTGCCCGCGCCTTCCTCCGGCGCTCTCCTGAGGGGGTGCCGGCACCCACATTCGCTCTTTCACATCCATCACTCTAGCACGATGCCTCTGCCCGCGCAACTGCCGGCTCCTCCCCCTCGAACCAGATCGGGTTCGTCACCGCCGCCGGCACCGCCGGCGTGCCCGGCACAAACACCCGCAGCACCTCTACCCGCACAAAGCCCGGTGCCTCCATCCGATACGACACCGACCCGCTGCCGCTGGTCGCCGCCGTGAACAGGACTTCGCTCCCGCGCCCCGTCACCGCGCGCACCACGTCGCCCGCCTCCAGCCGCCGCACCTCCAGCCGCACCTCCCGCACCTCCGCCCAGCGCACGCTGCCGCCCAGGCTCGCCTCCCCGGCGCTCATCTCCACCTCCGGCCCCTCCGGCGAATAGGTGATGAACGAGCGCCCCGCCCGCAGCGCCGCCAGGATGTCGCTCGGCCCGGCCGACTCGGCATACACCGCCATCGTCGGCCCTCCCAGGAAGAGAAAAGGCGTGTCCCGGTGGTAATCACTTCCCCCGCAGGCCACGATCCGCTCGCCGGCCTCCAGCCGCCGGTGCCAATACGCCAGCGCCTGCAAGTTACACGCCCGCATCGGCCCGTTCCAGATCTCGATGCAGTCGTGCGGCAGCCTCCCCAGGTCAAACCGGAAATCCCACGGCGCGTCGAACGGATGGTTGATCGTAATGACCGCCCCCCGCGCGCGCGCCGACTCAAACCGCGCTTGCGCTTCCTCGTCGCTGTTGGTGGCAAAGCACCCATCGTACGGCATCTCGACCCCCAGGAAGCCGGCATGCCCCCTGTAGTGGGTCCACTCCAGCCCCGGGATCATCGTCACCCCCGCCACCCGCGGCAGCGCATCCCGCGTGATCGGTTGGTTGTGGTCCGTGATCACCACAAAATCGAGCCCGTTGCGCAGCGCCTTGTAGGCCAGCTCCTCCGCCGTGTGCACCCCGTCCGAGGCCAGCGTGTGCGTGTGTATGTCCCCCTTCAGCAGCCGCCGTGCCTTCCGCTGCATCCTGATCGTATACTCCACCGTGACGCCTTCCGGCGCGATCACGTACGCCCCCACCACGATCTGCCACTCGCCCGGCACAATCGCCCACCGGCGGTAGCCCGGCGTCGCCTCCACCTCGCTGACCATGATCTCGGACTTGTCCGAGCCCGTGGCCCCCACCTGCTCCCCATGCGGGTCCAGCAGCCCGATATCGACGACATTCACCTCGCTCCGCTCCGTGAACGTCCCGCGCTCCATCTCGTGCGGCACCGCCGGCCGCCGCGGGTAGCGGTACGCGATCGCGATCGACTCCACGCCCTCCGGCACCTGCAGGGGCAGCGTAAAGTAGCTCCCCTCGCGCTCGTGGTCGATGGTCAGTGAAACACTCCTTGTCTCGATCATAGCCAGTCCGGCACCTCAATCTCTTCGGGCAGGGCAGGGGCGCTCTCGCCCTTCGGGAAATCGATCAGCCACGAGAAGGCAAAGCTGATCACCATCAGCCCAATCGGGCACACCGCCAGCAAAAAGCGCGCCGCATCGCCCGGCACCGGCCCCGGATTCGCGCCGCTCTCGAAGTGAAATATCCGGTCCACCAGCAAAAAGGCGGCGCTCGTGAAGAGCCCGTTCAGCCGGTTCATGAACCCCAGCGCGTTCGAGATAATCCCCTCGCGCCGCACCTGGTGCTTCCGAGTGTCCTCGTCCATCACCTTGGCATTGATCAGGTCCATCGTCGTGATCACGCCGGCAAAGCCCAGCCCCACCACCGCACTAAAGATCAGCGCCGTCACCAGCGAATTGGCAAAGTAGAGAGGGACAAAGGCGATCGCCAGCGCCAGCAGCGCCGCCCGCCACACCGGCATCAGCGTGAACCGGCGCACCAGCCACGCCCACATCGCCACCGCACCGATCGCGATCAACAGCACCGCCGCGAACAGAAAAGTCGTCTGGCCCTCGCTGATCCGGAGCGTATACTTGGCAAAGAAAGGCATCGCCACCAGCACCAGCGACATGGCCGCGCTGTAAAACGCATTCGCAAAGCCGGCCATCCAGAACTTGCGGTTCAGGAAAAGGTCCTTCAGGCTCTTCCAAAGCTCCGGCTTCCGCTCGTCGACCGTGGTCCGGACCTCCCGCGAGGTCAGGCTCATGTAGAGGATCACCGCGCCGCCCAAGATCCCATACAGAATCGCCGTCGTCTGGTAGCCGAGCTTCGACGTCACCATCGGCGTCAGCGCGATCGAGATGATCATCGCCACCAGCTGGAACGCCTGCCGCAGTGCGTTGGTCGACGCCCGGCTGGCATCCGTGCGGAACAGCTCCGGGAAGAGCGCCCCATAGTTGGCATTGATGACCGAGTCCAGCGTGCCCGCCAGGATGTAAAAGAGCATCGCATACGCAAAGAGGCTCTTGCCTGCCAGGAAATCTGGCGTCGAGTAAAAGGCGATAAAGGCCAAGATCAACAGCGGCGTCCCGATCACCAGCCATGGCCGGCGCCTCCCCCACCTCGTCCGCGTCCGGTCAGAGAGAAAGCCATAGATCGGGTTGTCCAGCGCATCGATGAACGTGTACACGAACAAGATCGCCGCCATCTGCTTCGTCGTCATCCCCAGCTTGTCGACGTAGTAGTAGGCGGCGTACGTCTTCAGCATGTTGATCGGGATCGACGTCCCGAACATGCCGATGGCATAGTTGAACGACTTCCAGCGCTCCGATAGTGCCTTCTTCATCGTGGCTCCTCCTCCTTCGGTTTACTTGCCCCGTGCCGCGCCCCCGGCACCTCCCCCAAAGCATACCACATCGCCCCCCCCACCGCAAGCCCACCCCCGCTCCCCCGTCCTCCCTCTCCCCTGCCGCACCTGTAGGGCGGGTTTCC